>Ga0190275_10000004_pt1 | contig 446333 bp, 427 predicted proteins | sample Popmic550T_FD_133745 | JGI IMG/M metagenome (GOLD analysis project Ga0190275, IMG submission 133745) | Populus adjacent soil microbial communities from riparian zone of Yellowstone River, Montana, USA - 550 T | ecosystem: Environmental > Terrestrial > Soil > Riparian zone > Trees stand...
ACCCGCCTCCGCGACCTCCACCGGGAGGGCACGTTCGTGATCCCCAACCCGTTCGACCGGGGCTCGGCCCGCATCCTGGCCGCCCAGGGCTTCGCCGCCCTGGCCACCACCAGCGCCGGCCTGTCCCACAGCCGGGGCCGGGAGGACATGCACATCACCCGGGACGTGCTGCTGGACCACGTGGCCGACCTGGCCCCGGCCACCGACCTGCCCCTCCACGTGGACGCCGAGCGGTGCTTCGCCGCCGATCCGGCCGGGGTGGCCGAGACGGTGGGCCTGCTGGCCGAGGCCGGGGCCGCGGGCTGCTCCATCGAGGACTGGGACCCGGCCGCCGGGCGCATCGACCCGCAGGACGAGGCGGTGGCCCGGGTGGCCGCCGCGGCCGAGGCGGCGAGGGAGCACGGCCTGGTCCTCACCGCCCGCTGCGAGAACCACCTGCACGGCGTCGACGACCTGGACGACACCGTGGCCCGCCTGTCGGCCTACCGGGACGCCGGGGCCGAGGTGGTCTACGCCCCGCTCCTGCTCGACCTGGACGTCATCCGCCGGGTGGTGGACGAGCTCCGCGTCCCGGTCAACGTGCTGCTCCTGCCCGGCGGCCCGTCGGTGGCCGACCTGGCCGCCGCCGGGGTGCGCCGGGTGTCGGTGGGCAGCGCCCTGTCCTCGGCCGCCTACGGCGCGGTGGCCGCCGCCGCCCAAGGGCTCCTGGACCACGGCACCCTCGACCCCGCCACCCCGCAGGTCCCCGGACCCGTCGCCGCCCGGGCCTTCCGCGCCGACGCCGCGGGCTGAGCTCAGGCGGTCTCGGCCGCGGCCAGGGCGTCGTCGATGGTGAGGGAGCCGTCGTAGAGAGCCTTGCCGACCACGACGCCGGCCAGCACCCGGTTGCCGGACTCCAGGCCGGCCAGGGCCCGCAGGTGCTCGGCCGCCCCCACGCCGCCGGACGCCACCACCTCGGTCTCCAGCTCGTCCAGCAGGGACGCGTAGGTGTCCAGGTCGGGGCCGGAGCCCACGCCGTCGACGTCGATCTGGGTGACGACGTAGGCGGCGAAGCCGGCGTCGTCCATCTCCCGGGCCACGTCCAGGAGGGCCCGGCCCGAGCCCTCCTGCCAGCCCCGCACCGCCACCTCCTGGCCCCGTGCGTCGAGGCCCAGCACCACCCGGCCCGGGTGGCGGGCGGCCAGCGACCGGGCCCACGCCGGGTCGTCGAGGGCGGCGGTGCCCACCACCACCCGGCGCACGCCGGCGGCCAGCAGCTCCTCGGCGTCGGCGTCGGAGCGGACCCCGCCCCCGGTCTGGACCGGGGTGGCCACGGCGGCGGCGATGGCGGCGATGACCGGCCGGTTGACCGGCGCCCCGGTCCGGGCCGCGTCCAGGTCGACCACGTGGACCCACGGCGCCCCGGCGTCGGCGAACACCTTGGCCTGGGCCACGGGGTCGTCGCCGTAGACGGTCTCGCGGGCGAAGTCGCCCTGGGTGAGGCGGACGCAACGGCCGCCCCGCAGGTCGATGGCCGGGAACAGGTCCATCAGCGCGGCGCCCCCACCGCCCGATCGGCCCCGCACTCGGCCACGAACCCGGCCAGCAGGGCCAGGCCCACCGCGCTCGACTTCTCGGGGTGGAACTGGGTGGCCCAGCACCGGCCCCGCTCGACCATGGCCGCCACCGGCCCGCCGTAGTCGCAGGTGGCCACGACCAGGTCGTCGGGCGCCTCCACCGCGTAGGAGTGGACGAAGTACACCCAGGCCGGGTCGGGAAGCTCGGCGGCCAGGGCCGGGCGGCGGCGCCAGTCCAGGACGTTCCACTGCATCTGCGGGTGCTTGACCCCCTCCGGCAGGCGCCGGGCCCAGCCCGGCAGGGCGCCCAGGCCGGGGACGCCAGGGGTCTCGTCGGAGCCCTCGAAGAGCATCTGCATGCCCACGCACACCCCCAGGAAGGGCCGGCCCCCGGCGGTGGCGTCGGCCACCCCGGCCGCGGCCACGTCGGCCAGGCCGGCCTCGGCCAGGGCCTCCATGCACCGCCCGAAGGCGCCCACGCCGGGCAGCACCACGCCGTCGGCGGCCGCGATGAGCTCGACATCCGCGGTGAGGCGGGCGTCCGCCCCCACCAGCTGCAGGGCCTTCTGGGCCGAGCGCAGGTTGCCGATGCCGTAGTCGAGCACGGCCACCAGCGGGGCCCTCACGTCCGCCGACCCCACCCGCCGCCCTGACGGGGTCGGCTGCGCCGACGCGGTCACAACAGGCCCTTGGTGGAGGGGACGCCGGTGCCCTCGATGCGCACGGCGTCGCGCAGGCAGCGGGCCACGCCCTTGAACGTGGCCTCCAGCACGTGGTGGGTGTTGCGGCCGGCCCGCCGGGTGACGTGCAGGGTGATGCCGGCCGAGGTGGCGAAGGAGTGCCAGAAGTGCTCGGCCATCTCGGGGTTGAACGGCGGGTCGCCCAGGGGCAGCACCTCGCCGAAGGGCACGTCGTAGGCCACGAACGGGCGCCCCGAGAGGTCGAGGGCCACCTCCACCAGGGCCTCGTCCAGGGGGTAGAGGCCCGAGGCGAAGCGGCGCACGCCGGCCTTGTCGCCCAGCGCCTCGCGGAAGGTCTCGCCCAGCAGGATGCCCACGTCCTCGACGGTGTGGTGGCCGTCCACGTGCAGGTCGCCGGTGGCCTCGACGGTCAGGTCGAACCCGCCGTGGCGACCGACCTGGTCGAGCATGTGGTCGAAGAAGGGCAGGCCGGTGCGGGCCGCCACCTGGCCCTGCGGGCCGTCGACGTCGAGGGTGACGGAGATCTCCGTCTCCTTGGTGGTGCGCGACCGGGAGGCGGCGCGGGCGGGGCGGGGCTCGGTCATGCGAGGACCTCTCGGAGAGCGGTGAGGAAGCGGTCGTCCTCGTCGGTGGTGCCGACGGTGACCCGGAGGCAGCCCTGCAGGCGGGGCCACGACGAGCAGTCGCGCACCAGGACGGAGCGGTCGACCAGGGCCCGCCACACGGCGGCGGCATCGGCGGCCCGGGGCCGGAACAGGATGAAGTTGGCGGCCGACGGCCACACGTCGCACGGCAGGTCGCGCAGGCCGGCCTCCAGCCGGCCCCGCTCCTCGACCAGGTGGGAGACGCGGGCCTCCATCTCGCCCACGAAGTCGAGGGCCACCACCCCGGCCACCTGCTTGAGCGCGTCGAGGTGGTACGGCAGCACCACCTTGTCCAGCTCGGCCACCACCCACGACGGCCCGACCAGGTAGCCCAGGCGGGCCGCGGCCATGGACCACGTCTTGGAGAAGGTGCGGGTGACGACCAGGGGGACGCCCTCCCCCACCAGCTCCAGGGCCGACCACGGGGCGAACTGGCCGTAGGCCTCGTCCACCACCAGCAGCCCGGGCACCAGGCCCAGGACCTCGGCCACCACCTCCGGGGCCTCGACCATGCCGGTGGGGTTGTTGGGCGAGCACAGGTAGGTGAGGGCGGGATCGGCGCCGGCCAGCACCCGGCGCACCTCGTCCCGGTCGAGGGAGAGGTCGGCGGCCCGCTCGCCCTCGGCCACGGTGGCCCCGGTGATGCGGGCGATGTGGGAGTGGAGGGCGTAGGTGGGCTCGAACACGGCCACCGACCGCCCGGGCCCGGCGTAGGCCAGGGACAGGGTCTGGAGCACCTCGTTGGACCCGTTGGCCACGAACACCTGGGCCGGCTCGACGCCGTGGAGGGCGGCGATGCGGGCCCGCAGGGCGGTGGCCCCCCGGTCGGGGTACCGGTGCCAGTCGACCCGGGCCACGGCGGCGGCCACCGCCTCCAGGAAGGCGGCGGGCGGCGGGACCGGCGACTCGTTGGTGTTGAGCCGGACCTCCACGTCGACCTGGGGCGAGTGGTAGCCCTCCACCAGGGACAGGTCGGGGCGCGGCTGGACCAGCGGGGTCATGGCGAGGGCGCCAGGCGGCGGCGGACGGAGTCGGCGTGGGCCGGCAGGCCCTCGGCCTCGGCCAGGGCCATCACGTGGGGACCGACCAGGGCCAGGGCCTCACGGTCGAGGGTGACCACGTGGACGTCCTTGGTGAAGTCGGTGACGGTGAGGGCCGAACCGAACCGGGCCGTGCCCGCGGTGGGCAGGACGTGGCTGGGCCCGGCCACGTAGTCGCCCACCGAGGCCGGGGCCCACGGCCCCACGAACACCGCCCCGGCGTGGCGGACGGCCGCCACCACCTGGTCCGACGCCGTCGTCTCGCAGATGACCTCCAGGTGCTCGGGGGCCACCAGGTTGACCACCGCCGCGGCCTGGGCCGGCCCGTCGACCAGGGCCAGGTGGCCGCCGGCGGCGAAGGTGGCCTCGATGTCGGCCCGGCGGGGGGAGGTCGCCACCTGGGCCGCGATCTCGGCATCGACGGCATCGGCCACGGCCTCGTCCCAGGTGATGAGCCAGGCCCGGCCGCCGGGGCCGTGCTCGGCCTGGAGGATGACGTCCACCGCGGCCAGGGCCGGCGGGGCCGAGGCGTCGGCCACCACGATGACCTCGGACGGGCCGGCGAAGGCGGAGGGCACGCCGACCCGGCCCTCCCCGGCCACCTGGCGCTTGGCCTCGGCCACGTACACGTTGCCCGGCCCCACGATGACGTCGACGGGGGGGATGGACTCGGTGCCGTAGGCCAGGGCGGCGATGGCCTGGGCCCCGCCCACCCGGTGGACCTCGGCCACGCCGGCCACCGCGGCGGCGGCCAGGGTCAGGGCCGGGACCTCGCCGTCGGGCCCGGGGGGCACGCACAGGACGACCTCCGGCACCCCGGCCACCCGGGCCGGGATGGCGGTCATGAGCACGGTCGAGGGGTACAGGGCCCGGCCACCGGGCACGTAGCAGCCGGCCCGGTCGACGGGCTGGGCCCGCCCGGCGATGGTGATGCCGTCCCTCCGGTAGGTGGTGGCCGGCCGGAGCTGGTGGCGGTGGAAGTCCTCGATGCCGGCCGCCGCCGCCTCCAGGGCCGCGCCCACCTCGGCCGGCACCGCGGCCCGGGCCGCGGCCAGGGCCGCCTCGGGGACCCGGGTCTCGGCCACGTCGACGCCGTCGAAGCGACTGGTGAGCTGGCGCACCGCGGCGTCGCCGCCAGCCCTGACCGCCTCCAGCACCTCGCGCACCGCGGCCCGGGGGCCGTCGCCGTCGAGGGCCACCGGGGGCAGGAGGTCGGCGAGCGCGCCGTCGGCGACGCCACGCAGGTCGAGGCGGGTGAGCACGGCAGCACGCTACCGAAGCCAGGAGGGCCGTCCCCCACCGGTTCCGGCCGCCACACTGGGACGATGGCCGCCCCCGACATGCCCACCACCGCCTCCCTCAGCACCATGACCTCGCAGGTCGACGAGCTCCTGGCCCGCACCCTGGTCGGGGCCCGGGCCACCGACCGGGACGGCACCGAGGCGGTGTCGGCCGCCCTGTACGACGCCGAGCGGGCCCTGCGGTCGGCCCGCCGGGCCCTGGAGGCCGCCGGGCGCAGGCTGGGGTGAAAAAGACGACGGGGGCGCCAGAGGCGCCCCCGTCGAGGCGACACCGGGCGGCGGATCCCAGCGTCGCAGGAACCAGGTGGCGGGAACCTGGTCAGCCGTCATCATACGCACGTAGACCCGGACCCCGTCCAGCCCTTCGACCCGCCCGCCGGGTCTTTTCTTTGGCAGTTGCTGTCCCGATGTCGGGATCAGGGCACCTGACCGGCCGAGGGGCAGACGTCGGCCAGCACGCACTCCCCGCAGCGGGGCGACCGCGACCGGCAGGTGGCCCGGCCGTGGAGGATGAGGCGCAGGCTGAACATGCCCCGCTGCCCCGCCGGCACCAGGGGGTTGAGGGCCCGCTCGGCCCGCACCGGGTCGGTCTCCTCGGTCAGGCCCAGGCGGCGCGACACCCGGCCCACGTGGGTGTCGACCGGCAGGCCGGGCTGGCCCAGGGCCACGGTGCGCACCACGTTGGCCGTCTTGCGCCCCACCCCCGGGATGGTCACCAGGTCGGACATGCGGGACGGCACCTCGCCCCCGAAGCTTGTGTCGACGGCGTGGGCCATGCCCAGCAGGCTCTTGGCCTTGTTGCGGAAGAACCCGGTGGGGCGGATGAGCTCCTCCACCTCGCCCGGGTCGGCCCCGGCCAGGTCGTGGGGCGTCGGGTAGCGGGCGAAGAGGGCCGGCGTCACCAGGTTGACCCGCTCGTCGGTGCACTGGGCCGACAGGATGGTGGCGGCCAGCAGCTCGTACGCGTTGCGGTGGTCGAGGGCGCAAAGCTCGGTCGCCGTCCCCGGGTACAGCTCGCCGAGCCGCTCGTGGACCACCCGAGCCCGGCCCTGGGGGGAGCGAGGGCGAGCCATGCCCGGAGAGTAGGCCGGTAGGGTCGCCGCCGTGCCCGGCCCCCCCGACCTGCGCCTCACCGAGGCCGGCGGCGAGGTGGCCGACGGACCGGCCGCCGGCCTGCGGGCCCGGGCCCGGGTGCGGGGTGGCGACCTGTGGATGGCCACCGATCCCCTGCCCGCCGGGACCGGCCCGGCCGCCGCCGCCGCATCCGCCCTCCTGGACGCCCTGGCCACCCGGGCCCTGGCCGCCGGGGCCCCGGCCGCCCACTGGGAGACCGAGGACGACGAGTCCACCGTCGACGCCGTGGCCACCGCCGCCGGCCTGCCCGCCCAGCGGGCCATCCTCCACCTCCGCCGCCCCCTCCCCCTGGAGGACGGCCTGGTGGCCGTCACCGCTCCCGTCGCCGTCCGGCCCCTACGCCCCGGCACCACGGACGAGGAGGCCTGGGTGCGGTGCAACAACCGCTCCTTCGCCGGCCACCCCGACCAGGGCCACGAGACCGTGGCCTCGCTGCGGGCCACCATGGCCGAGCCCTGGTTCGACCCGGCCGGCCTGCTGGTGGCCGACGGCCACCCCCCGGTCGACGAGGGCGGCGACCTGGACGGCTTCTGCTGGACCAAGGTCCACCCCGCCGACGGCGACGGCCCTCGCCGGGGCGAGATCTACGTGATCGGCGTCGACCCCTCGGCCGGGGGGCGGGGCCTGGGCCGGTCCCTGGTGGTGGCCGGCCTGGCCCACCTGGCCGCCGGAGGCGTGGGCCTGGCCCTGCTCTACGTGGACGCCGACAACGCCCCGGCCCGCCGCCTCTACGACGGCCTGGGCTTCACCCTCCACCGCACCCGCCGGGTCCGCACCCGCCGCGCCGGCCCCGGGCTCCCACCCGGTCAGGGCCGGACCGAGTAGGGCTCCTCCCCGGGCCGTGCCGCGCCCGGCACCCACCGGAACGGGAGCGGAGCCCGCCACCAGATCCCCCGGTGGGCCCGCACGAGGCCCACCACGGAGATGCCCACGCTGTAGCCGACCGAGGCCAGCGTCAGCACCCCGATCACGACCAGGGCGACGACGCCCCCCGACGACCCGCCCGATTCGCTGGCGGCCAGGCCCACGAAGAGGATCGCCACCGAGACCAGGGCGAAGGGAAACGAGAGCACCAGGCCCACGAGGGCCAGGTTCAGGGCCTCAGCGGCGTGGTGCCGCACGAAGGGACGGTCCTTGGCCCCGAAGTAGAGCACCAGGGGACCGATCCAGGTGACGAGGCTCAGCCCCCACACCAACAGGGCCTGCGTCCGCTCGGCGGCCGGGTCCGCCCCGGGGCGCGGGGCGCGGCCCACCCCGGCGGCCACGGCCACCCGGGCCGACGTCCACGACAGGCCGTCCCACCACCACCAGGCCCCCTCGGCATCGGCGTACCAGCCCGGCTGCTCGGGAACGGTGGTGGCGTCCATGGCCGCAGGCTACGGCCCGGCCCCGGGGCGGGCGTACCCTCGGGGCGTGGTCCGGCCCTCCCGCTACGACGTCGACCGGGCCGCGCTGGGCGCCCTGCTGGAGGGCCAGCCCCGATACCGGGTCGACCAGGTGTGGACCGGCCTCCACCAGCGCCTGGCCGGGCCCGAGGAGATGACCGACATCCCCCTGGCCCTGCGGCGCCACCTGGCCGAGGCCCTGCCCGCGGGCCTGGCCCTGGCCACCGAGGCCACCGCCGACGGCGGAGACACCGTGAAGTGGCTGTGGAGCCTGGCCGACGGGGCCCGGGTCGAGACCGTCCTCATGCACTACCCGGGGCGGTCCACGGTGTGCGTGTCCAGCCAGGCCGGCTGCGCCATGGGCTGCGGCTTCTGCGCCACCGGGCAGGCCGGGTTCTCCCGCCACCTGAGCGCCGGGGAGATCGTCGAGCAGGTGGTGCGGGCCGCCCGCCGGGCCCGGGACGACGGGCGCCGCCTGGCCAACGTGGTGTTCATGGGCATGGGCGAGCCGCTGGCCAACTACGACGCCACCTGGGGCGCCATCCGCCGCATCCACGGCGACCTGGGCCTGGGGGCCCGGCACCTGACCGTGTCGACGGTGGGGATCGTGCCCGGCATCCGGCGCATGGCCGCCGAGGACCTGCCGGTCAACCTGGCCGTCTCGCTCCACTCGGCCGACGACACCCGCCGGGACGAGCTGGTCCCCATCAACCGCCGCTACCCGCTGGCGGTGCTGGCCGACGCCTGCCGCCAGCACGTGGAGGCCACCGGGCGGCGGCTCTCCTTCGAGTGGGCCCTGATCGACGGGGTCAACGACCAGCCCCGCGACGCCGCCCAGCTGGCCGACTACGCCAGGCCCCTGCGGGCGCACGTCAACCTCATCCCCCTCAACCCCACGCCCGGCTACCCCACCCGCGGCACCCCGCCGGCCGGGGTCGAGGCCTTCCGTGACGACTTGGCGGCCCGGGGCGTGAACGTCACCGTCCGCGACACCCGGGGCACGTCCATCGACGCCGCCTGCGGCCAGCTGGCCGCCGGGGCAGCCACCCCGCTGGCCGCCCCCACCGTCCGGCGAGCCCGGCGGTAGCGTCACCGGGGGGCAGCCGACCACCCGGAGCGACGTGATCCCCCGACGACGGAACGTGCAGCCGACGGCGCCCCCCGCTCGCCGCGCCCCGGCCGTCGTCCTGGTGGCGGCGCTGGCCGCCGCCGTCCTGGCCGGGGACCCGGCGGCCGCCGCGCTGCCCGGGCCGGCCCGGGCCCCGGGCCCGCCGCCGGTCCAGGCCCCGGAGCCCGACGTGCCCCTGCCCACCAACCCGATCTCGCCCCGGTTGGACGACGTGGGGCTGGCCAGCGACGAGCTGGACAGCCGCCGGGGCGTCCTGGACGAGGCCCGGGACCGCCGCGACGCCGCCGTCCGCCACCGCAACGAGCTGCGCCAGCGGCTGGTCGACATCGCCGCCGAGCGGGCGGCCACCGTCACCGCCCTGGAGCAGCGCCGGGCCGAGGAGGCCCAGCGGGGCGAGGAGCGGGCCGCCGCCGTCCGAGCCCACCGGCAGCGCGCAGCCGAGGCCAAGGAGGCCGGGCTGCGCCTGGGGCGGGCCCAGGACCGCCTGCGGGGGCTGCTGGTCGACTCCTACATGTCGGGCTCGACCGCGGTGGCCGACGAGCTGGCCGCCCTGTCCGGCACCGGCGGGATCAACGACTCGCTGGTGCGCCTGACCCTGGGCGAGTCGACGGTGGCCGGCCGGGCCCGCGACGTCGAGCAGCTGACCGTGGCCCGGGACGACGCCCTGGCCGCCCGGGGCCGGGCCCTCGAAGCCCGCCGCCGGGCCGAGCAGGCCGAGCGGGACGCCATCGCCGCCCGCCGGGCCACCGAGCAGCACATCGCCGACCTCGACGCCGAGGCCCGGCGCACGGTCGAGGACGAGGCCGTGGCGGCGGCCGACGTGCAGCGCCGCGAGGGCGAGGTCCTGGTGGCCCTGGACCGGTTGGGCCCGGCCCGGCTACGGGCCGACGTGGTGGGGCTCGACTTCCAGCTGGTGGCCCTCGACGCCTGGGTGAAGGCGGCCGACACCGCCCCCTGCCGCCTGGAGTGGTGGGCCCTGGCCGGCATCTCCAAGGTCGAGGGGCGCCACGGCACCTACGGGGGCGGCACCCTCACGGCCCGGGGCCGGCCCACCAGGGCCATCATCGGGCCCCGCCTCGACGGCGGTCCCTTCGCGGTGGTGGGCGACAGCGACGGCGGGGCCTGGGACGGCGACGCGGCGTACGACCGGGCCGTGGGCCCCATGCAGTTCATCCCCTCGACGTGGCGGGCGTGGTCCCGCGACGGCGACGGCGACGGCACCGCCGACCCCCAGTCGTTCTACGACGCCACCGCGGCGGCCGCCGCCTACCTGTGCGCCGGGCGCAGCGACCTGACCGACGAGGCCCAGCTGCGGGCCGGCTACTTCTCCTACAACCACTCGGGGGCCTACGTGGAGGCCGTGCTGGCCGAGGCCCGCCGCTACCAGGCCGCCCTCACCGTGCCGGCGGTGCCGCCGGCCCCCGCGGGGGGCTAGCGGACCAGGACGGTGAGGTCCTCGGCCCGCACCGCGTCGACCAGGTGCTCCCCCGGGGCCACCTCGGAGCCGGGCCACACCACCGAGCGCACCACACGGGCCCCCTCGCCCACCACCGCGCCCACCCCCACCACGCTGCCACCCCCCGACCAGTCCCGGTTGGCGGCCAGGTAGTCGGCCGGGGTGCCGCAGTCCACGAACGGCCCGTCGTGGACGGCCAGGTCGAGGGTGCCGGCCAGGCGGGCCGCCCGCCAGGCCACCTCGTAGAGGCCCGAGGGCTCGGTCCCCAGGGGCGCCACCGCGGCCCACGGCATGAGGGCGGCCCCGCAGTAGCGGAGGGGTCCGAAGTCGCCCCGGGCGGCATCCACCACGCACAGCAGGCGGGTGCGCTCGCCGTCCCAGCCGGCCACGAACGGGCCCAGGTCGGCGGGCAGCCAGGCGTCGGCGTTGGTGACCAGCACGGGGCGACCGTCGACCCACTCCCTCAGCAGCCCCAGCGCCCCGGCCGTGCCCCGGGCCTGCCCCTCCTCGACCGAGACGTGCACGGCGGCGCCGGCCCGGGCCAGGTGGGCCTCCATGGCCTCGCGGCCGTGGTGCACGTTGACCGCCACCGGCGCCCCGGCCACGGCCGCCACCCGGGCCACGGCGTGGTCGACCAGGGGCCGATCCCCGACCGGGCACAGGGCCTTGGGGCGGCGCCGGGTCAGGGGCCGCAGACGGGTCCCGGCTCCGGCGGCCAGGACGACGGCTGCCAGACTGTCAGCCATGCCCTTGCACCGGTGGAGCAACCAGTCCCTCCCGCAGACCCTGCAGATCGGGATGTTCCTGCTCTACATCGACGCCGTCTTCGGCCTGTTCGGCAAGGTGTTCGTGTTCCCCGTCGGCACCGCCCTGGTCGTCGGCTCGGCGGCCGCCGGGCTGGGCATCGCCAACGAGCGCCGGTGGGGCTGGGTGCTGGGCGTGGTCGTCTCGGCCGTGGGCCTGCTCTTCGCCCTGCTCACCTTCGGCGTCGCCGGCCTCGACGCCGTGCTGGGCCTGCTGTTCGCCGGCGCCCAACTCGCCCTCCTGGTCCACCCGCAGAGCCGGAGGCACCAGAAGGTCTGGTTCTCCTAGGCGGGCCACGTGGGCCATGATGCCCCCATGACCACGACGATCCAGGGCATCGCCGGCCTCGAGGAGCTGGTGGGCACCCACCTCGGCTACTCCGACCCCATCGAGATCACCCAAGAGCAGGTGAACACGTTCGCGGAGGCCACCGGCGACCACCAGTGGATCCACGTCGACCCGGAGCGGGCCAAGGCCGAGTCGCCCTTCGGCGGCCCCATCGCCCACGGCTACCTCACCCTCTCGCTGGGACCGACCCTGGCCCCCCAGATCATGCGGGTCGAGGGCGTGGCCATGGGCGTCAACTACGGCTGCGACAAGGTGCGGTTCCCGTCGCCGGTCCCGGTCGGCGCCAAGCTCCGCCTCGGGGCCACCCTCGACGGGGTCGAGCGCATCGCCGGCGGGGCCCAGGTCTCGATGACCTTCACCTTCGAGGTCGAGGGCGCGTCCAAGCCCTCCTGCGTGGCCAGCATCATCTTCCGCTACTACGAGTAGGCGGATTCCCGCCCGGTCCGGGCCCCTGGCTACCGTCACCGCGCATGGCCGGGACGTGGAACCTGGCTGACCTCTTCGAGGCGGTGGTCGATCGGGTCGGCGAGCGCGAGGCGGTGGTCTCCCCCGCCACCCGGCTCTCCTACGCCGACCTGGACGAGCGGGCCAACCGGCTGGCCCACGTCCTGGCCGCCCACGGCGTGGCCCGGGGCGACCGGGTGGGCCTGGCCCTCCGCAACGGCCACGAGCACCTGGAGAGCCTGCTCGGCGCCTACAAGCTGGGGGCGGTGCCGTTCAACGTCAACTACCGCTACACGGCGGCGGAGATGGCCTACCTGTTCGCCGACGCCCGGCCCCGGGTGGTGCTCCACGGGCCCGACCTGGGCGAGGCCGTCGAGCCGGCGGTGGCCGAGCGCCGGGCCGCCGGCGACGCGGTGACGCCGCTGGTGGGCCGGGGGGCGCCCCACGAGGAGCGGCTGGCGGGCGCGGACCCGGCCCGGCCCGACGGCGCCGGGCGCCGCGGGGACGACCTGTACCTGCTCTACACCGGCGGCACCACCGGCATGCCCAAGGGCGTGGAGTGGCGCCACCAGGACATCGTGGTGGCGGCCATGGGCGCCGGCTCGGGGGCCATGGTCGACGCCGGCCGCGCCCCGCGCCGGCCGGCCACGCCGGCCGCCATGGTCCAGCAGGCGGCGGCCGGACGCTCCCGCTGCCTGCCCGCCTCGCCGCTCATCCACGGCACCGCCCAGTGGGTGGCCCTGGCCACGCTGCTGGCCGGGGGCACGGTCCTGACCATCCCCGACTCCACCTTCGACCCGGCCCAGCTCTGGGACCACGCCGCGGCCGAGGCGGCCACGCTGGTCGTCATCGTGGGCGACGCCTTCGGCCGCCCTCTGGCCGACGCGCTGGCCGCCCACCCCGACCGTTGGGAGCTGGGCGCCCTGGTGGCCGTGGTCTCGGGCGGGGCCGTGCTGTCCCCGGCGGTGCGCGACGAGCTCAGCGCCCACCTCCCGTGGGCCGCCATCGTCGACGGCTACGGCACCTCCGAGACCGGTGGCCAGGGCAACGCCGTGTGGTGGCCGGGCCGCCCGGCGGCCGAGCGCACCCGGTTCCCCCTGGGCGACCACACCGCCGTCCTCGACCACGAGGGCAGCCCCCTGGTGCCGGGCATCGACACCGGGCGCATCGGCCTCATCGCCCGCCGGGGCCACATCCCCCTGGGGTACCGCAACGACCCGGTGCGCACGGCCCAGACCTTCCCGGTGCTCGACGGGGTGCGGTGGGCGGTGCCCGGCGACCTGGGCCGGGTGGAGGACGACGGCACCGTCACCCTGCTGGGCCGGGGGGCCAGCTCCATCAACACCGGCGGCGAGAAGGTCTTCCCCGACGAGGTGGAGGCCGTCCTCAAGGCCCACCCCACCGTCTTCGACGCCGCCGTGGTCGGCGTGCCCGACGAGCGGTGGGGCGAGCGGGTGACGGCGGTGGTGGCCCCGCGCGCCGGTGCCACCCTGGACCGGGCCGACCTGGAGGCCCACTGCCGCGACCACCTGGCCGCCTTCAAGGTGCCGCGCCGCCTGGTCGAGGTGGCCGCCGTGCGGCGCCTCCCCTCCGGCAAGGCCGACCACGCCTGGGTCCGGGCCGTGGCCCGCACCGGTCCCGCCCCGCGCGACGAGGCCCCCACCGGCTCCTGACCGGCCCTCAGCCCCCCGGCGCCCCCCGGGCCCGGAGGACGACGGCGGCCGTGGGCCCGTCGAGGCTCGAGGCCCGCCGGTCGAGGCGGTAGCCGGCCGGGTGGTCGAAGGCGGCCAGGCCGGCCGGGTCGTCCAGGCCGGTGGCCACCAGGTGGCGGACCAGGGCCCCCTTCAGCAGCTTGTTCCAGTGGCTCACCGTGGCCCCCTCGGCGGTGACGAACCGGACCGTGATGCGCCGGGCCCAGGGCACCGCGCCCGGGTCCCACGCCGCGGCGTGCTCGGCCGGGAGCAGATCCCACACCACCCGGCGGGCCAGGCGGTCGGCCAGGGCGGCGGTGAGCCGGGGCCGCCACCAGGTGGAGAGCCGGCCCAGGGGGGCCAGGCGGGCGCCCATCTCCAGCCGGTGGTCGGGCACGGGGTCGGCCGGGGCCACCACCCCGCCCAGGCCGGAGAAGACGAGGGCGGTGGCCCGCAGCCGCCGCCGGGCCGGGGCCGGCAGCGAGCCGGGGTCCAGCTCCCGGTACAGCACCCCCGCGTAGCGCTCCAGCGCCGGCCGGGTGGGCGCCGCGGCCACGGCCCGGCCGCCCGGGTCGAGGGCGGCCAGGACCTCGGCCCGGGCCCCGTCCAGCTCGGGCAGGGCCCCCGCGCCGGGCTGCCACGGCGGGCCCGACCCGCCGGGGGCGGTGGCCTTGGACGGCGGCAGGAGGATGGCGAAGGCGCGGGCCACGGCGGCCGATCCTGGCACGGGCGCCCCCCCGGTCCGTCGCCGGCCCGGGCCCGCCCGTATCCTCGCCGTCGTGAGCACCCCCGTCACCCGCTCGGGCCGCCCGCTGTCCCGCGGCGCCCTGCCCGACGCCGACCACCTGCCCACCGGCGAGGAGAAGGTCCGGGCCGTGCGGGCCATGTTCGACACCATCGCCCCCCGCTACGACCTGGTGAACCGGGTCATGACCTTCCGCATGGACGTCGGGTGGCGACGGCGCAGCGTCCGGGCCCTGGCCCTGCCGGCCGGCTCGCGGGTGCTGGACCTGGCCTGCGGCACCGGCGACCTGTGCACCGAGCTGGTGCGCTCCGGCCACCGGCCCGTGGGGGTCGACCTGTCGTTCGGGATGCTGGTGGCGGCCCGGACCCGGGCCCCGCTGGTCCACGCCGACGTCCTCGGCCTCCCGGTGCCCGACGGGGCCGTCGACGGGGTCACCTGCGGGTTCGCCCTGCGCAACCTGGAGGACCTGCCCCGCTTCTTCACCGAGCTGGCCCGGGTGGTGCGACCCGGCGGGCGCATCGCCCTGTTGGAGGTGGCCGAGCCCCCCAACCCGCTGCTCCGGTGGGGTCACGGCCTGTACTTCGGGAAGGTGGTGCCCCGCATCGGGGGGCTGCTGTCGGACCCGGCGGCCTACCGCTACCTGCCCCGGTCGGTGTCGTACCTGCCCTCCGGCGACCGGATGCTGGGGATGCTGGACCAGGTCGGCTTCGGCCAGGCCCGCCACGACCTCCTGTCGGTGGGCATCGCCCGCCTGGTCACCGCCACCCGCCTGCCGCCCGACGGGGCCCGGTGACCGCCCCGGCCCCGGCCGGCGGGCGCCTGGTGGCCCGCACCACCCGCCTGGACGTGGCCCCCGAGCCCCTGGCCGTGGCCGGGGGCGACGGCCTGCTGTTCAGCGCCCCGGGGGGCGAGGCGCTGGCCGGCCGGGGCGAGGCGGCCCGGGTCCGGCCCGAGGACGCCGCCGCCCTGCTGGGCGCGGCCCGGGTCGAGGACCCGGTGGGCCGGCCCGGCACCGGCCCCGTGGCCCTGGGCGCCCTGCCCTTCCACCCCGACGAGGCCGGCGCCCTGGTGGTGCCGGCCCTGGTGGTGGGCCGGGCCCCCGACGGGACGGCCTGGGTGACGACGGTGGGCACCGAGGACGCCCCGCCCGCCGACCCGGCCACCCTCGACGGCGCCCGGCTCCGGGCTCCCGACGTGCGGGGCCCCGGGCCCGGCTCGTTCGCGGTGGAGAGCGCCCGGTCGCCGTCGGACTGGTGCGGCGCGGTGGCCGAGGCCACGGCCCGCATCCGGGCCGGTGGGCTGGACAAGGTGGTGCTGGCCCGCGAGGTCCGGGTCACCGCCGATGCCCCCTTCGACCTGGCCGCCGTGCTGCGCCGCCTGGCCCTCGGGTTCCCCGGTTGCCACCTGTGGTCCGTCGACGGGTTCGTGGGGGCCAGCCCCGAGCTGCTGGTGGGCCGGGACGGCGACCGGGTCCGGTCCCAGCCCATGGCCGGCACCGCCCCCCGGCGGGGTGACCCGGTGGCCGACGCCGACGCCGTGGCCGGCCTGCTGGCCTCGCCCTCGTACCGGCACGAGCACCAGGTCACCATCGACGCCGTGTACGACGCCCTGGTGCCGTTCTGCTCCTTCCTGGACTTCGAGGCCGAGCCGTCGGTGGTGGCCCTGCCCAACGTGACCCACCTGGCCACCACGGTGTCGGGGGTGCTGTCGTCGCCCCCGGCCTCGGTGCTGGACCTGGTGGCCGCCCTCCACCCCACCCCGGCGGTGTGCGGGCGGCCGCGGGCCGCGGCCCTGGCCGCCATCGCCGAGCTGGAGGGCTTCGCCCGGGGGCCCTACGCCGGGGCCGTGGGCTGGACCGACCGCCACGGCAACGGCACCTGGGCCGTGGCCATCCGCAGCGCGGTGGTGGACGGGGCCGAGGCCCGGGTGTTCGGCGGCAACGGCATCGTGGCCGACAGCGATCCCCCCACCGAGCTCATCGAGACCCGGGCCAAGCTCCAGGCCATGCTCTCGGTCCTGGTCCGGCCCTGACCGTCCTGACCGGAGCTGGCCCGACCGGATCAGGCCCAACCGGAGCGGGCCTGGCCGGATCGGCCCCTCAGGCGGCCAGGGGGGCGGCGGCCGAGCCCATGAGGTCGCGCAGGTTGTCGCAGTAGAAGCGCCGGCGGACCTCCTCCGAGGCGTCGCCCAGCGAGGCCTCGAAGCGCTCGATGGGCCGGCGCCCGCCCTCCACGTGGGGGTAGTCGGAGGAGAACAGGCACACCTCGGCGCCGGACTGCTCGATGATCCACCCGACGTCCTCGGTGGGGTACGGCGTGGCCCGCACCTGGCGCCGGACGTACTCGGTGGGCCGCAGCGACAGGGCCCGGAGGCGCTCCTCGTGGCGGCCGAAGGCCTCGAAGGCCGACTCCATCTGCCGGGTCCACGACGGCACCCAGACGGCCCCCTGCTCGATCACCCCGAAGCGCAGGTCGGGGAACCGCTCCAGCACCCCGTCGAAGATCATGGTGGCCAGGGTCTGGGCCGGCGGGCCGGGGATGCCCATGTAGTCGACCGAGCGGAAGTTCTCCTCGCCGCCGTGGAAGTCGGGCGGGACCGGCAACCCGTTCTCGACGTACGCGGGATCGATGAGGTCGCCGGTGCCCCCCACGTGGAACACGATCGGCAGGCCGGCCTCCTGGGCCCGGGCCCACACCGGGTCGAGACCGACGTGGCTGGGCGAGTGGCCCGGCGGGCAGCCCGAGGCCACCAGCAGGGCGGCCGCCCCCATGGCGATGGCCTCCTCGGCCATGGCCGCGGCCCGGTCCAGGTCGACCAGCGGCACGTAGCAGGTGGGCAGGAGGCGATCATCCACCGAGCAGAACTCGACCATGCCCCGGTTGTGGGCCCGGGCCGTGCCGTAGGCCAGGTCCAGGTCGCCGCCGTGCTCCCAGTCCCGCAGGCGGCGGTTGTGGAAGGTGTTGAACACCAGCTGGCTGGAGAAGCCCAGCAGGTCCAGGGCCCGGGGCCGGTCCTCGGCCAGGAACGAGCCGGTGGCCGCGAAGTTCTTGCGCCGGATGATCTCGGCCTCCTCCTCGGCCCGGTAGGCGTCGGAGCGGTGGCGCTGGGCCAGCTGGTCGAAGGCGGCCCGGAGGTCGCGCTGCTGCGCCTCGGGGTCGCCGGTCTGGCGCAGCTCGTTGCCCCCCGGGTAGCGCAGGGGGGCGATGCGGTCCCGCACGTCCGGGTCGGCGTGGTCGCGCAGCCACGTCGGCGTCTCCATGATGTGGGCGTCGGCGTCGTGGACGATGCGCCCGCTGCTGTACGGCATGCCCGCCAGTCTGGCCACGCGGTCCCGCCCGTGCTCGGCACCCGGGCGGCGGGCCTCAGGACGGGTCGAGGGCGGCGGCCACCGTGGTGTGGACCCGGCGGTGGACCTCGACGTTGGCGGCCCGGTCGGTGACCACCCGGACCAGGCGGACCCCCCCGGCCCGCAGGGAGGCCACCACCGCCGGCCCCACCTCGGCGGCGCCGGCCGGCTCCACCGTGACCAGGCCGTGGGCCGCGGCCAGGACCCGCAGGTCGACCCCGTGGGGGGTGCCGAACAGGGCCTCGAACGTGGGCCCGCCGGGCTCGGTGGCCTGGGGCAGGAACGAGAAGATGCCGCCGCCGTCGTTGTCCACCACCACCACGGTCAGGTCGACGCCTCGGGCCGCCGCCCCCAGCAGGGCGTTGCCGTCGTGGAGGAGGGCCACGTCGCCCACCAGGCAGGCGGTGGGCCGCCCGGTGCCCAGGGCCACGCCCAGGGCGGTGGAGGCCACCCCGTCGATGCCGTTGGCCCCCCGGTTAGCCCACACCCGCACCCCGCTGCGGGGCCGGCCGTACCACTCCAGGTCCCGCACCGGCATGGAGGACGAGACCACCAGCTGGTCGCCGTCGGCCAGGGCGGCCAGCACGGCGCGGGCCACCCCGGGCTCGGTGGCCTCCGGGTGGCCGGCCAGGCACGCGGCGATGGCGCCCTGGGCCGCGGCCTCGGCCGTCGCCCACCGCTCGGGCCAGCCCGGCTCGGTGGCCGGGGCCACCAGCACGCCCGCCCCGTCGGCGGCGCCCATGGCCTCGACCAGGCCGGCGGCCGGGGCCGCCACCCGGAGGGCGGTGTCGAGGGCCGGGTCGGACCACCCCACCGGTTGGACCCGCACGTGGGTGGCCCCGCTGCCGGCCAGCCACTCGGCCACCACCCGCGACGCCGGGGGCGCCCCCAGGTGGAGCACCACGTCGGGCCGGAGGGCCTCGGCCGTGGGCCCGTGCCGGAGCAGGGCGTCGGCCGCCGCCACCACGGCCGCCCCCCGCACGCCGTGGCCCTCCAGGCCGGCCCGCACCCTCGCGTCCAGCAGCAGGGGCCAGCCCAGGGCCGAGGCGATGCGGGGGGCGGCGTTGGCCACGCTGCCGGGCCCGGACACCGGAGCGCCCGGTTCGGCCCCGGCCACCACCACGCCCCGGCGGGCGGTGCGGAGGACGGCATCGAGGGCCCGGAGGTCGGGCCCGATCCGGCGGGGGGCCGTCGTCGTCCACGGGGCGCCGCCGGCCCGCCCCTCGGGGAGGGTCCCGGCCGTGCCCACCAGCGGCTCGCGGAAGGCCAGGTCCAGGTGCACCGGCCCCGGCCCGGGACCTCCGCCCGTCCCGGTGGCCTCCAGCACGGCCCGAGCCGCGACGGCCCGCCACGTGCTCCGGGCCGCCGGGTCGGGCACGCCGGGGGCGTGGGACCAGCGGGTGGCCGGCCCGAACAGGCGGTGCTGGTCGATGGTCTGGGGGGCGCCCACGTCGCCCAGCTCCGGGGGCCGGTCGGCGGTCACGGCCAGCAGGGGCACCCAGGCGTGGTGGGCCTCGACCACCGCCGGGTGGAGCTCGGCCGCCGCCGTGCCGCTGGTGGTCAGGACCACGGCGGGACGGCCGGTGGCCAGGCCCAGGCCCAGGGCGGTGAAGGCCCCGGCCCGCTCGTCGTGGTGCACGTGCACCCGTATCCGCTCCTCGGCGGCCAGGGCCAGGGCCATGGGCGTGGACCGGCTGCCCGGGCACACCACCGCGTCGGTGACCCCGGCCCGGGCCCACTCGTCGACCACGGTGGCGCAGAAGGTGGCGGCCACGTCCTGCGGGAGAGGGGCTCCGTCGGTCACACGGGCAGCGTAGGAGCGGCGCCGGGGGACCCCGGTACCGTGGCCGGGTGCTGCACGTCGCCCCCCCGGTGGGCCCCGAGGGCGGGGCGGCCCTGGTCCTGCTGCACGGCTTCACCCAGACCGGCGCGTCGTGGGACCCACTGGTGCCGGCCCTGGCCGCCCGGCACCGGGTCCACCGGGTGGACCTCCCCGGCCACGGCGGCTCCGCAGACCTCGAGCTCGACCTGGCCGACACCGCCGCGGCCCTGGCCGGACCGCTCGGGCCGGCCACCTGGCTGGGCTACTCCATGGGGGGCCGGGTGGCCCTGCGCCTGGCCCTCGACCACCCCGAGGCGGTGGAGGGCCTGGTCCTGGTGGGGGCCACGGCCGGCCTCGACGACCCCGCCGAGCGGGCCGCCCGCCGGGCCGCCGACGAGGAGCTGGCCCGCACCGTCGAGCGGGACGGGGTCGACGCCTTCCTGGACCGGTGGCTGGCCCAACCGCTGTTCGCCACCCTGGACCCCGAGCGGGCCGGCCGGGAGGCCCGCCGGGCCAACACCGCGGCCGGCCTGGCCGCCTCGCTGCGCCGCTCGGGCACCGGCACCATGGACCCGCCGTGGTGGGACGAGCTGCCGGCCCTGGGCCGGGCCGGCGTCCCGGTCACGGTGGTGGCCGGGGAGCACGACGACCGCTTCCGGGCCCTGGGGGCCCGCCTGGCCGACGGCATCGGGCCCACGGCCACCACCGTCATGGTCCCCGGCACCGGCCACGCCTGCCACCTGGAGGACCCGGACGGCTTCCTGGCTGCCGTCGGTCCCGCCCTGCCCTGAGCGCGACCCGGCCCGAAAACGGTAGCGACCCCGGCGCCGTCCGGCCGAAGCCGGGCGGCGGCCGGGGCCACCGGGCGGACGAGGATCCACCATGCGATCGGTGCGCAGCGTTAGCTTCGCTCTGATCACTCACATCGCCCGTCGGAGCCGAAGCTCCGGCGGGCGATGCCCGTTACCCGGCCTCGCAGGTGGCCCGAAGGCCCCCGGCGCGGCGGGCGGCAGATCTCGTCCTCCACGGCGGTGGTCGGCTCCTCGGTCCCCGGTGTCGGTGCCCCGGGGCGAACCCCGTGGTCGTGCTCCGTGTCCCTCGGCGCTTCCGTGCCGCTGCAGTACGGGGACTTTGCGCGATCAGCGCGACGGGGTCAAGGGCTTCGGGCCAGGTTCGCGAGATCCACAGGGTTGTCCCCCGCGCCACCGCCCTGGTCCCCAGGGAGGCACCCCGTCGTCCACCGTCCACCCACAGCATCGCCCACACCCCCGCGCCGGCCGCCCCGAACAGCCGTACGGGGCTCAACCCCAGGCCGCCAGCCCGGCCGCGAAGGCCACGCCGAAGACGAGCTGGACCCGGCCGGTGGCCACCAGCACCGGGATCAGGGCCGGCCCCCGAGCCCCGCCCAGCACCGCGGTGACCGGCTTCTGGGCCAGGAGCACGGCGACCAGGGCCACGCCCCCCGAGGGCCGGCCCCCGAGCCCGGCCACCAGCGGCACCAGCACGAAGGCCCCGGCCACCAGGCCCACGTAGAGGCCCCGGGTCCGCCGGTCCCCCAGGCGCACGGCCAGGGTGCGCTTGCCCACCTCGGTGTCGCCGGGGATGTCGCGCAGGTTGTTGGTGACCAGGAGGGCGGTGGCCAGGAGGCCCACCGGCACCGAGGCGGCCAGGGCCAGGCCGTCGAGCCCCCCGGTCTGGACGTACGCCGAGCCGGCGGTGGCCACCACCCCGAAGAAGGTGAACACGAACACCTCGCCGAAGCCGGCGTAGCCGTAGGGCCGGGGCCCCCCGGTGTAGAACCAGCCGGCCGCCATGGCCAGGGCCCCCACCACCAGCAGCTCGGGCCCCACGGCCAGGGCCAGCGCCGCGCCGGCCACCCCGGCCACGGCGAAGGCGGCCACCGCGGCCCGCTTCACCGCCCCGGGGCGGGCCAGGCCCTGGCCCACCAGGCGCACCGGGCCGACCCGCCGCTCGTCGGCGTCGGTGCCCCGGATGCCGTCGCTGTAGTCGTTGGCGTAGTTGGTGGCCACCTGGAGGGCCAGGGCCACCACCAGGGCGGCGACCGCCCGCCACCAGACGAGGCCCCCCTCGACCTGGCCCACGGCGCAGGCCGTGCCCACGGCCACCGGGACCACGGCGGCGGGCAGGGTCCGCGGCCGGGCCCCGGCCAGCCACAGGCGCCACCCCTGGGGGCGGGCCGGGGCGGGGGGCGAGGTCGCGGTCACGGGCGCTTGGGGAAGCGCTCGAAGGCGGGCCGGCGCTTCTCCTTGAAGGCGTCCCGGCCCTCCTGGGCCTCCTCCGAGCCGTAGAAGAGGAGGTTGGTGTCGTGGGCCAGCTGCTGGATGCCGGCCAGGCCGTCCTCCTCGGCGTGGAAGCTGGCCTTCAGCAGGCGCAGGGCGAACGGCGAGAGGTGCAGCATGTCCCGGCACCAGCGCACCGTCTCGGCCTCCAGCTCCTCCAGGGGCACCACCGCGTTGACCAGCCCCCAGTCCAGGGCCTGGGCCGCGTCGTAGCGGCGGCACAGCAGCCAGATCTCCTTGGCCCGCTTCTGGCCGATCTGGCGGGCCAGGACCGAGGCCCCGAACCCGCCGTCGAAGGAGCCGACCCGGGGGCCGGTCTGGCCGAAGGTGGCGTTGTCGGCAGCGATGGTCAGGTCGCACAGCACGTGGAGCACGTGGCCGCCGCCCATGGCGTAGCCGGCCACCATGGCCACCACCGGCTTGGGCAGGCGGCGGATCTGGACGTGCAGGTCGGTGACCAGGAACCGGCCCACGCCCCGCTGGCCCACGGCGTCGTCGCCCACGTAGCCCGAGTCGCCCCGGGCCCGCTGGTCGCCGCCGCTGCAGAAGGCCAGGGGGCCCTCGCCGGTGAGGACCACCACGCCCACGTCGGGGTCCTCACGGGCCCGAGTGAAGGCGGCGATCAGCTCCTCCACCGTGTGGGGGCGGAAGGCGTTGCGGACCTCGGGCCGGTCGATGGTGATCTTGGCGATGCGCCCGCCGCCGTCACCGTCGGGGAAGGCCTCGGCCGTCTCGTAGCGGATGTCGGTCCACTCCCCCGCCGGCTCCCAGGCCAGGGCGGGGACGATGGTGCGGTCGGCGTCGGCGGGATCGGCCATGGCGGCGAGTCTCGCCCAGCGCCACCCTCGGACGCACCTCCGCCGCGGCCCGGCGGCCCGGCTCAGCCCCGGCCGGAGCTGATGATGCGGCGCAGGACCCGGCGACCGGCGTCGCCCTCCTCGGCCTCCCGGCCCTCGGCCGAAGCGGCGGCGGCCACGGCTCGGGCCGCGGCCGGGCTCAGGGCCTCGAGCTGGAGGGCGAGGTCGTCCTCGTCCATGGACGGCGTGGGCCAGTCCGGGGTGCCCTCGGCGCCGCCGTCGGGGGCGGCGCCCTCGGGCCCCGCCACCAGCTCGGGAGCGGGTTCCGGCTGGGGCTCCGGCTGGGCCTCGGGCAGCGCCTCGGGCAGCGTCGAGGCCTCCCCGCCCAGGTAGCGGTGGTCGCCGACCGGGCCCCCGGGGGGCGTGTCGAGGTCGACGGCCAGGCTGGCGTCCACCGCCACCGGCGGGTCCAGGGCGAAGGGGTCGTGGGCCAGGGGCTCGGCGTCGTAGGGGGCGAGGAGGTCGGCCAGGGCCCCGACCGGTGACGGGGCGTCGCCGGGGGCGGCCACCTCGTCGTCCACCGGCACCTCGTCCGGGACCGGGCCGGGGGCGAAGGGATCGCGGGCGAAGGGGTCGCCGGCGGGGAGCACGTCCACGGCCTCGACCGGGGCGATCGGGGCCTCGGCGGCCACGGGCTCGACCTCGGCGGCGGGGGCGTCGTCGGGCTCGTCCCGCTCGGCCGGCCCCACCTCGACCAGGCCCAGGTCGACCAGGTCCTTGAGGGCCAGGGCGGCCCCGACCTCGTCGAAGCCGAGGGCGGCGGCGAAGTCCCGGGCGGTGGTGCGGGGGACGATGGCCATGAGCTGGCGCCAGGTGGCGCGGCCGATGGCCACCTCGTCGGTGTCGAGCTCGGCCCGCAGCTGCAGGGTCACGTCCGGGGTCGGCACCAGGGCCTCGACCGGGCGCCACGCCTCCAACCGGGCCTCGGCGCCGGCCAGCACGTCCAGGGCGTCGAGGGCCTCGACGGGCTCGTCGGGCCCGCCGTCGGGCTCGAAGCGGAAGGTGCCGTCGGTCAGGCGCAGCAGGGCGAACAGGGCGCTCTCGGCGCCGCCCGGGTCACCCCCGACCAGGTCGCCGTCGACGAACCACAGGCGGCCCGAGCCGCGGTCGCCGTCGATGGACAGCTCGCCCGTCTTGGTCGTCGTCGCCAGCAGCCGCACCAGGTCGGCGAGAGCGAACGTGTCGAGGGTGCCCTGCAGGGCCATGGCCCACCTCCATGTCGAACGGGACCGGTCCCCATCGGCAGGCCGACCCCGGCCTTGAGGCCCGATCCGCGGGTCAGTGGCGGGCGGCCAGGGCGGCTACCGCGGCGGCCGACATGACCTCCACCGGCGGGTCCTCGCCGGTCCAGCGCCGGAAGGCGTGGGCGGCCTGGTGGACCAGCATGCCGACGCCGGTCACGGGGACGGCGCCGGCGGCCCGGGCCGCGGCCAGCAGCGGCGTCTCCACCGGGTCGTAGACCAGGTCGGCCACCACCTGGCCGGGGCCCAGGCGGGCCGGGTCGACCGGCAGGGCGGTGTCGCCCCCCATCCCCTGGGGCGTGGCGTTGACCACCAGGTCGGCACCGTCCACGGCCTCGGGGCCGGCCACCTGGCCCACGGGGCCGGCCAGGGCCGCGGCCCGGGCCGCTCGCTCGGCGCTGCGGTTGGCCACGCCCACCGCGGCCGCCCCCCCGGCGGCCAGGGCGGCGATGACGGCCCGGGCCGCGCCCCCGGCCCCGACCACCAGGGCCCGCCGGCCGGCCGGGTCCCAGCCGTGGTCGACCCGCAGGGCGTCCAGGAAGCCGGGCCCGTCGGTGCTGTCCCCCTCCAGCTGGGTCCCCCGCCAGGCCACGCAGTTCACCGCGCCCAGGCGTTCGGCCCGGGGCGTCACCACGTCGACGGCGGCGGCCACCGCCTCCTTGTGGGGCATGGTGACCGACAGGCCGCCCAGCCGCAGGCTGCGCATGGCGGCCAGGGCGGCGGGGGCCCGCCCGGGGGGGACGGCCACCGCGAAGTAGCTCCAGTCCAGCCCCAGGGCGTCGAAGGCGGCGTTGTGGATCACCGGGGACAGCGAGTGCTCCACCGGCGAGCCGATGACCCAGCACACCCGCGGGTGACTCACCCGCACCCCAGGTCGGCGTCCTCGCACGCCTGCTTGGCGGCCAGGAACTCGTCCTCGCTGGCGGTGAAGAAGTGCTGGTCCTCGGTCTCCAGCACGTAGTAGAACCAGTCGCCCGTGGCCGGCGTGAGGGCCGCCTCGATCGAGGCCCGGCCCGGGGCGGCGATGGGGGTCGGGGGCAGTCCGGCCTGGCGGCGGGTGTTGTAGGGCGAGTCGCTCTCGAAGTCGATGGGCAGGCCGCTGATCTCGGACAGGTACCGGCTGGTGGCGTCGATGCCCAGCGGCTCCCCGGCCAGCAGCCGGTTGTAGATCACCCGGGCGATCTTGGGCGACTCCTGGGGGTTGCCGGTCTCGCGCTCGATGAGGGAGGCCACGGTGAGGACCTGGTACGGGGTGAGGCCGGGGGGGACGTCGTCGCCCCGGACACCTTCGGCGATCCCGGCCCGCTGGGCCTCGGCGTCGAGGGTGTCGACCATGCGCTCGACCAGCGAGCGGGGGGTGTCGAGGGGCCCGACCTCGTAGGTGGAGGGGAACAGCGTGCCCTCCAGCGAGGTCTGGTCGGCGGGCTGGTACTGCGAGCGGATCCCGGCGTCGGCCAGGGCGGCCCGGATCTGCTCGAGGGTGAACCGGGGCACCTCGTCGTGGATGCGGGCGATGACCTGCTCGACGGTGAAGCCCTCGGGGATGGTCACGTCCGTGGTCACCGGCGACCGGGGGCCGGCCCGCAGCACGGTCTCGACCTCGGCGAAGGACGAGCTGCGCCGGAACTGGTAGATCCCGGCCTGCAGGTCGATCTCCTTGTCCCGGATCCAGAACCGGAAGATGGTGGCGTTGGCCACCACGTCGGCGTCGCCCAGCAGGGAGCCCAGGTCGGTGAGGCGGGCCCCGTTGGGCACGGTGACGTCCACCACCGCCCCCGGCGGGCCCGGCGGGTCGACCTGGCGCTGGTACCAGCTCCGGCCCCCGACGGCCAGGGCCCCGAACAGCACCACGATGAGGCCCAGCACCACCAGCACCTTGGGCAGTCCCGCCCGCTCGCGGGGCATGTCGACGATGTCGTCGTCGGCTCGGGGCATGGGGGGCGTCACTCCTCGGCGTCGCCGGGTGGGGCGACGCGTCGCGTCATGGGGCAGCCGCCGTCGAGCCAAGCCTGGAGGAGCACGGCGGCGGCGGCGCGGTCCACCACCCTACGACGCGCCCGCTCGTCGAGGCCCGCCTCGGCCAGGAGGCGGTGGGCGGTGACGGTGGTGAACCGCTCGTCGTGGAGGACGACGGGCACCGCCACCGCCGCGGCCACGGCCCGCGCCTCGTCGACGGCCGACCGGGCCGCGGGGCCCTCGCTCCCGTCGAGCGACAGCGGGTAGCCCACCACCACCACCTCGACCTCCTCCTCGGCCACGATGCGGGCGATGTCGCGGACCAGCCGGGGCCGGTCGCGGGTGCGCTCCAGCACCTCGTAGGGGCTGGCCAGGCGACCCTCGGGGTCGCTCAGGGCCAGGCCCACCCGGACCGTGCCGGGGTCGATCCCCAGGGCCCGCACCCGCTCGCTAGCCCTGGGCGACCAGGCCGGCCGCGGCCCGGGCCTGGTCGAGGGCCTGGTCCAGGGCCTCGGGGTGGCGACCGCCGGCCACGGCCAGGTCCGCGCCCTTGCCCCCGCCCCCGCCCACGGTGCGGGCCGCCTCGGCGATGAGCTCGCCGGCGTGGAGGCCCGACCCCGGGGCCACGGCGGCCACCAGGGCCACGCCCCCGCCCTCGGGGGCGGCGCCCAGGACCACGCCCCGGATGCCGGGGCGGTCGCGGACGGCCAGGGCCAGGGTCCGCACCGCGTCGCGGTCCAGGCCGTCGGCCCGGGCCACGACCACGCCGTCCACGGCCTGGGCCGCCATCTCGGACGCGCCCCCGGCCGCCACCTGGGCCTTGAGCCCGCTGACCTCGTCGCGCAGGGCCTTGAGCTCGCCCAGCCGCTTCTCGATGCCCTCCAGCAGCTCGCCGGCCGGCACGCCGACCAGCTCCGCGGCCCGTCCCAGGGTGGCCTCCTCGGCCCGCAGGCGGTCGATGGGCCCGGTGCCGGTGACGGCCTCGATGCGGCGCAGGTTGGAGCCGATGGAGCTCTCGGACACGACCTTCATGGGCCCGATGTCGCCGGTGGCGGTGACGTGGGTGCCGCCGCACAGCTCGACCGAGTGGCGCCCGGCCTCCAGCACCCGGACCACGTCGCCGTACTTCTCCCCGAAGAAGGCGATGGCCCCCTTGGCCAGGGCCTCCTCCTTGGTGGCCTCGTAGTGGCGCACCGGGTCGTTGACCAGCACGGCCTCGTTGACCAGGTCCTCGATGCGGGTGATCTGCTCGGGGGTGACCGGCTCGTAGTGGCTGAAGTCGAAGCGGAACCGGTCGGGCGCCACCAGCGACCCCTGCTGCTTCACGTGGGGCCCCAGCACCTCGTGGAGGGCCCAGTGGAGCAGGTGGGTGCCGGTGTGGTTGCGCTTGATGGCGGCTCGGCGGGGGGCGTCGATGGCCGCCGTGACCCGGTCGCCCTCGGTGAGGGTGCCGTCGGTGATCCGGGCCCGGTGCCGGTGCAGGCCGGGCACCGCGAAGGTGGTATCGAGCACCTCGGCCGAGCCGGAGGGACCGGTGAGGGTGCCGGTGTCGCCCACCTGGCCGCCGGACTCGGCGTAGAACGGGGTGCGGTCCAGCACCACGTCGACCAGGGCCGGGTCGTCGCCCCCGGCCGGCACCACGGCCAGCACGGTGGCGTCGGTGGACTCCTCGTCCCGGCCGGTGAAGGTGGTGGGGCCGTGCTCGGCCACCAGGGCCTGGTAGGTGGCCTGGGCGTCGCCCCGCTCGGCCCCCTTGTTCTTGCGCCCGCCGGCCTTGGACTGGCGCTTCTGCTCGTCCATGGCCGTGTCGAAGGCGGCCCGGTCCACCGGGTGGCCCCGGTCCTCGGCGATCTCGGCCGTGACCTCGTAGGGGAACCCGTAGGTGTCGTGCAGGGTGAAGGCCACCTGCCCCGAGAGGGTGTCGCTGTCGGCCAGGTCGGCCATCTCGGCCTCCAGGATGCCCAGGCCGTTGCGGAGGGTGCGCCGGAACTGGGTCTCCTCCCGCTGCAGCACGCCCTGGACCACGTCCAGCCCGGAGCGGACCTCGGGGTAGGCGTCGCCCATGACCTCGGCCACGTGGCCGGCCAGGGGCACGGTGATCTCCTTCTCGACCCCCAACAGGTAGGCGAAGCGCACCGCCCGGCGGATGATGCGGCGGAGCACGTAGCCCCGCTCCTCGTTCGACGGGATGACCCCGTCGGCGATGAGGAAGGTCATGGTGCGGGCGTGGTCGGCCAGGAGGCGGAGGGCCACGTCGCTCTCGGCCGTGTCGCCGATGCGGCGCCCGGTGAGGGATTGGGCCGCGTCGACCAGGCGGCTGACCGAGTCGGCGGCGTAGAGCGACGGGCTGCCGGCCAGCACGCCCAGCACCCGCTCGAACCCGGCCCCGGTGTCGATGCCCTTGGAGGCCAGGTCGGACAGCTCCCCGTCGGCGCCCCGGTAGTACTGGGGGAACACCAGGTTCCAGAACTCGACGTAGCGCCGGTCGGCCTCCGGGTTGGCCGGGCCGCCCTCGGGGCCCAGGTCGGGCCCGAAGTCCCAGAACAGCTCGGAGCTGGGGCCGCAGGGGCCGACCTCGCCCATCTCCCAGAAGTTGTCGGCCCCCAGGCGCTGGATGCGCTCGGGCGCCACGCCCACGCCGTCGACCCAGATCTGGTGGGCCTCGTCGTCGCTGGTGTGGATGGTGACCCAGATGCGGTCGGGGTCGAGGCCCAGCCGCTCGGTCACGAACTCCCAGGCCCAGGGGATGGCCTCGTCCTTGAAGTAGTCCCCGAAGCTGAAGTTGCCCAGCATCTCGAAGAAGGAGAGGTGGCGGAGGCTGCGGCCGATGGCGTCGAGGTCGTTGTGCTTGCCCCCGGCCCGCACGCACTTCTGCACCGACGAGGCCCGGGGCGGGTCGAACGGCACCTGCTCCTCGCCCAGGAAGTAGGGCACGAACTGCATCATCCCCGAGTTGGTGAACATCGGGGCCGACGGGTGGTGCGGGATCAGGCCCGCCGACGGGACGGCCGTGTGCTGCTTCTCGGCGAAGAAGTCGGTCCAGGTTCGGCGCAGGTCGTCGGCGTGCATAGGCGCGGGCCAGCGTACTGGCCGCAACCCCTGGTCCCGGGACCGGTTCGCACTCCGCCCGCCCTCTTCGGCGGGTGCTCGCCGGTGCGACCGCTCAGCCGGCGCGACGCTCGGGGCGGTCGGGTGCCGCCTCGTCCGGCCCGGTGGGCCCGTCCGGCCCGGGACGCCGGAACCGCTGGTCGACCTGGGCCCGCATCTCGGCCTCGCGGGAGCGCATGGCGTCGACCCCCTCGGTGAGGGCGTCGCGCACCGCGGGGCCGACCCGGCGGGCGGCGTCGGTGGCCCGCTCCTGGACCTTCTCGGGCACGTACCGCTCGACGGCCACCTTGACCCGCCGCTGCACCCACAACGACGACCCGAGCCCGGCCGCGGTGCCGGTCACGAACCAGAACGTGCGCTTGGGCATGGGACGTCCTCCTCCGGGGCCGACGGGCGACCCCGCACCCTACCGAGCGGGAGGGAGGGCGCCGGCGGGGCAGGTGCTCCGTCGCCCGGATGCAGGCGGCGGGTGGCGGCACCGCCGGCCCCACCGTCACACCCCCTGCGTAGGGTCGGGGCATGGAACGGTCACGGGTGTGGCCGGTGCCGGCGGCCGTGGTCGGAGGTGCGGACTTCGACGCGCTGGTCGCCCTGGTGCCGGGTGCGTCGAGCGAGGAGGAGCTGCGCCAGGCATTGGTGATGGTCGATCGTCTCCGCGCCCGCCTGGACGGTGTGGCCGCCGGACTCGTGGGCTCGTTCGATGCCCGGTGCGTGTGGGCCGCTGATGGCGCTCGGGACGCGGCCGGGTGGGTGGCGGCTCGGACCGACGCGTCACGCTCGTCGGCGTCGGCGGAGGTGCGGGTGGCCCGGGCCGTGCGGGACATGCCGGCGGTGGAGGTCGCGGCGGTGACCGGGCGCCTGGGCCGGGAGAAGGTGCGAGCGCTGGCCTGGGCCCGCCAACCCGGCCTGGAAGAGGCGTTCGCGCTGTGCGAGGAGCAACTGGTCACCGAGGTGACCGGCACCACCGTGGCCGGCGCCTGGTGCTACCTCCGTCGCTGGGTGGCCGACGTCCGCGCCCGCCTCGGCGTCAACGAGCTCGACGGCGCGGCCCCGACGGAGGGCACCGGCCGCTCCAAGGTCACCCTCGCCACCGGGTTGGATGGCCGCTGGTTCGGGTCGCTCGACCTCGAAGCCGAGGACGGCGAGATCCTGGCCACCGCGGTCGACCACCAGGTCCAAGCCATGTGGGACCGCGGCGCCTTCACCGCCGAGGACGGCATGACCGCCCCCGAACGCCGAGCCCGCGCCCTGGTCGAGGTCCTCACCCGCGGCACCCACGGCGGAACCGGCGACAGCACCGCCCGCCCCCTCGTCCTCGCCCTCACCGACACCGCCACCCTCCATGGCCGAGCGCCCGCCCCTCGGGAAGGTGGTCCCTGTCGCCCCGAGCCAGCGACCACCCACCCCGCCACCATCGACCCGCCCGCGGCCTTCGATGAACTGGTGACGCCCGAGGGGTCAGTGATCTTGGCCCTCTCAGAGCTGTCACGTTCCGGGCCGGTACCGCCCGAGACGATCCGGCGCATGGCCTGCGAGGGCGACGTGGTACCCGTGACCGTGGCCCGGGACGGGACGCCGCTGGACATGGGACGCCGAAGCCGCCTCGCCACCCGGGCCCAACGGCGGGCCCTGCGGATCCGCGACCAGCACTGCACCTTCGCCGGGTGCACCGCACCGGCCGAGCACTGCATCGCCCACCACCTCACCCACTGGGAGCACGGCGGCCCCACCGACCTGGCCAACCTCACCCTCCTGTGCCGCCACCACCACCGCCTCGTCCACGAGGGCGGCTTCACCCTGGCCCGAGGACCCGACGGCCACCTGGGCACGATCCGCCCGGACGACACGCCGGTGACCGGCCACCGCCCGCACACCACATCACCCCTCCACCGGCACCGACCACCGTCCGGGCGCCGCCACCCCCGGAGCGTCGACCCCGACTCCGCCCCCGAGTCCGAAGCTCTCCAGATCACTCGCGCCACCCGAGAACGGATCGACGCCCTCGTGGTCCAGGCTCGCCGCCAACGCGGTGAGATCGTCGCGATTGGCTGCACGATGCCTCGCGGCTGGCAGCCTCCGCCAGGGCCTTAGCCTCACCTAGACCTTGTCGGGGTCTCCTCTTGGAGTGGAGACGAGAGGTCGGAATCACGGTATCTCGCGACGACAAGCGGCGTGGACCCGCGAAGGGGCGTCCGGTTCGCTGAACCGGACGCCCAATGATCTGGGTCGTGCCCAGAGTTGGATGCCTTCGGTGGGCCGGCTACGCCTTGCGCTACACGGTGACCCCCATGGCTGCCTTGTATCTGAGAGCGAACCGTGCGCCCAGGTCAGTTAGGCGATACGTCTTGATGGAAGCTGGTGCTGGCTCACCGCGGCGGATCACCTCGATGACCTTGGCTCGGTGCAACTTGTCGAGAATGGGATGAACACTTCCAGGTGACAGGTCGGCCTCGTGGGTGAAGTCGATCGCCCGGAACTCTCGATCTGGATTCGCGATGAGGAGCTCCAGAATCTTGCCCAGAGCTGCACTTCGGTTGAGGCGCGCCCTCTTCATGGACGATCGGAGGTCGGCGTCGTGCAGTTCGCCATAGAGGTCCCCACGTCGAGGGTCGGTCGCAAAGGCGAGGATCGGGATCAGGATCCAGGCGGTGATCGCCGCCAACAGCCGGGTCCGCCTCCAACTCGGGGCGGTACGGTTCTGCCTCCAGCTCGGGGCGGTATGGGTCCGCCCCCACCTCGGGGCGGGGATGGTGAGATTGTTCATGTGTCCTCTCCATATCGTGGGTGTTGAGATGTCGGTGTAACTCAAAAGTTGAGTTGCACCGAGTGTACACCCACACGAGTGCCGGGGACGAGCACTTGTTCTGCATGGGTTTGCGGCCCTCGTGAGACACGTGCTCGCAATCTGTCTCACCATGAACTAGAGTCGCTGTGGCCGAGGTCATGCACTTGTGGTGGCCCCCAGGACCCACAACGCGAGGGAGTCCACAACAATGAAGGAAGTCATCCAGATCCTGCTAGCACTCGGGCCGCTTCCTCTCCTGTGGATCCTGAGCCGACAGAGTGGAGTGCTATGGCGCCTGATGGAACTCCCCGGACTCGTGCGGGGTCGCCAAATGCGGTGGGCAATGCGGGATATCCCCCATCGTTGCGACCGGATCATGCTCGGTGCCCTCATCACTCTCGGATACCTGTGCTCCACGGTGACTGAGGCGGTCGACGCGGTCGACGAACGGCTCCGGCCCCTCCTCCTGGACCCGGCCACGGCAAGCCAGGGACGGGCGGAGACGTTCGGTTTCCTACGGACCCGAGTCGTGCGCCCGCCAGCAGTCGCTCTTTGGGCCTTACTGGTTTCCGTCCTCGGCTGGTTGGCTGGCAGTCTCATGTCGTGGACGCATGCCAATGGCGCCGCCATGGGCCACCTGACCACGCCATACGTGATGGCTCTGGTCACCATCTCCATGGCCCGGGTCGGCGACAACAAGAGACCCACGATCGACAATGAGAGCGGGTCGCTCGGCGCATTCATGGTGGCCGTCAGGATCGTTTCGCTAGGCTCCCTGTTGGCCCTGCTCTTGGGCCATGGGTGGTCAGAGGGCTCGCTTGCGGCCACGGCCCTCGGGACCGCCGGCCTGGTCGCAGCGACCGTCGGCGGGGCCGCACCCATCCGGCGTTGGCTGAGGGCTGGAACCTATGAGGGGTGGCGCCAGCTTTGGCTTGGACGGTGGATCATGGGTGGCGCCGTTCTCTGCGCCGCGGCCACCATGTGCGAGCTGATGACGCACCAGAGCGACATCACCGGGCTCTTCATCTCCTCGTCTCTCCTCGGCGCTACGGCCTTCATCGGCGCTGCGGGCGTATTCGCCCTGCTCGGCAAGAACCCCCCCGGTCCGTCCGAACTGGATCTGGTCAAGCATGGTGCAGGCCCGGACGACGGCGGGACCTCGGGCTAGCTCACTGGCATCCGGACCGGACGGTGAGTGGATCATCGAGGCCACCAACCTTGGTATCTGCTCTCGCCGTCACCACCCACTCGCACCGAGCCGATGCTGATCGCCCAGGCTCGCAGCCGGCGCGGCAAGACGGTGATGGCCGGGGCCGGCGCCCTAACGGGGGCGGGGCCGCGCCCTCCTAGCGGGAGCGGGGCGGGGGCTCGTCGCGGCCGCGGAGCTTGCGGGCGGCCCGCTGGGCGCCGGTGGCCGCCGCCGCGGTCTTGATGACCGGCTTGGACAGGGCCACGTACGCGGCCCGGGAGGCGCCGTCGACCCGGGACGAGACGGCCTCGGCGGCATCCAGGATCTCGTTGACCCGGGCCGTCTCCTCCCCGGCCCGGCGCACCGCCTCGGTGGCCTCCCGCAGGGCGGGCAGGGCCTCGCCGCGCACCTCGTCCAGGGCGGCGGCCACGTCCCGCACGGTGCGGGCCAGGCGGGTCACCACCACGGTGAGCACGGCCACCACGGCCAGGGCCGTCACCGTGCCGATCACCGCGGCCAGGTCGGCGGCGCTCACCCCGTCCCCCCCCGCAGCTCGGCCAGGCGGCGGCGCACGGCGTCCTCCCGGCCGTGCTCCGACGGCTCGTAGTAGACCCGGTCGGCCACCTCGTCGGGGCGGTGCTGCTGGGGCACCCAGCCCCGGGGGTCGTCGTGAGGGTACCGATAGCCCTCGCCGTGGCCCAGGCCCTTGGCTCCCTGGTAGTGGCCGTCGCGGAGGTGGGCCGGCACCCGCCCGGTGGGCCCCTCGCGCACGTCGGCCTGGGCCCGGCCCAGGGCCACGGTGACCCGGTTGGACTTGGGCGCGGTGGCCAGGTGGACCACGGCGTGGGCCAGGTTGAGCTGGGCCTCGGGCAGGCCCACGTGCTCCACGGCTCGGGCCGCGGCGTCGGCCACCAGCAGCGACAGCGGGTCGGCCATGCCCACGTCCTCGGAGGCCAGGATGACCAGGCGGCGGGCGATGAAGCGGGCGTCCTCGCCGGCCTCGAGCATGGTGGCCAACCACCACAGGCCGGCGTCGGGGTCCGAGCCCCGGATGCTCTTGATGAAGGCGCTGATCACGTCGTAGTGCTCGTCCCGCCCGTAGCGCAGGGCGTTGACCCCCAGGGCCGCCTCCACGTCGTCCACCCGCACGACCGGCGGGCCCTCGGCCCCCGCCCCACCCTCAGCGTCACGGCGCCGGCCCTCGGCCAGGGCCACCGCCACCTCCAGGGCGGTGAGGGTCTGGCGCCCGTCGCCCCCGGCCCGGGTCATGAGGTGGTCGATGGCCTCGTCGTCGGCCTCGGCCTCCTCGGCCCGTAGGCCGCGCTCGATGAGCTCCCGCACCGCCTCGGCCCCCAGGGGCTCCAGGCGGAACAGGGTGGAGCGGCTCATGAGGGGTGGGTTGACGGTGAAGTGGGGGTTCTCGGTGGTGGCCCCGATGAGGACCAGCAGGCCCTCCTCCACCGCCGGCAGCAGGGCGTCCTGCTGGGACTTGGAGAAGCGGTGGACCTCGTCCAGGAACAGGATGGTGCCCTGGCCCCGCTCCCCCAGCCGCTGGCGAGCCTGGGCGATGACCGTCCGCACGTCCTTGACCGAGGCGTCCACGGCCGAGAGGGCGGCGAAGGACTTCTCGGTGGTGCGGGCCACCAGCCGGGCCAGGGTGGTCTTCCCGGTGCCGGCCGGGCCCCACAGGATGGCCGAGGACAGGCGGTCGGCCTCGATGAGCCGCCGGAGGGGCTTGCCCGGGCCCAGGAGGTGGTCCTGGCCCACCACCTCGTCCAGCGAGGTGGGGCGCAGGCGGTCGGCCAGGGGCGCCCGGGCCGCCAGGCGCTCGGAGGCCGCCGCCGCGAAGAGGTCGTCGGGCACCGGCCGAGGGTACCCGGATCCCCTGGGCTCCCGAGCCGGTCAGGCCTTGGGGGGCAGGGCCCGGAGGCCGAGGTCGCCGAGCTGGGCCGCCTCCATCGGGGTGGGGGCGTCGGTCATGGGGTCGACGCCGGACTGGGGCTTGGGGAAGGCGATGACCTCCCGGATGTTGTCCTCGCCGGCCAGGATGGCGGCCAGCCGGTCGATCCCCAGCCCGAACCCCCCGTGGGGCGGGGCGCCGTAGCGGAACGGGGCCAGGAAGAACCCGAAGCGGCGGTCGGCCTCGGACTCGGAGATGCCCAGCAGCCGGAAGATGCGGGCCTGGAGGTCGGGCTCGTGGATCCGGATCGACCCCGAGCCCAGCTCCCACCCGTTGAGGACCAGGTCGTAGGCCAGGGACCGCACGGCCATGGGGTCGGACTCCAGGCGGCCCAGGTCGTCGGGGTGGGGGCGGGTGAAGGGGTGGTGGGCCGGCTGCGGGTTCCCGGCGCCGTCGCGGCCCACGAACATGGGGAAGTCGACCACCCACACGTAGCGGTAGGGGCCCTCGTGCACCGGGGGGCGGCCCAGGTCGTTGCGGAGGGTGCCCAGCACCTCGCAGGTGCGCTCCCACTCGTCGGCCACGATGAGCAGCAGGTCGCCGGGCTCGGCCTCGAACGCGCTCACCAGGGCGGCCTGCTCGTCGTCGGAGAGGAACTTGGCCACCGGCGAGGCCAGCGTGGGCCCGTCCTCCACCTTCATCCAGACCAGGCCCTTGGCCCCCAGGCCCTTGGCCCGCTCGGTCAGCGCGTCGAGCTTGTTGCGCCCGAAGTCCCCCGCCCCGCCCGGCACCCGGATGCCCTTGACGGACGAGGCCTTGAAGGCGTTGAAGCCCGTCTCGGCGAAGACCGCGGTGAGCTCCACCAGCTCCAGGCCGAAGCGCAGGTCGGGCTTGTCGATGCCGTAGCGGTCCATGGCCTGGTGCCAGGTGATCTGCTCGATGGGGGGCGGGGCCTCGCCGGTCACCGCCTCGACGGCGGCGGTGACGGCCGCCGAGGTGAAGGCCAGCACGTCGTCCTGGGTGACGAAGCTGGCCTCCAGGTCGAGCTGCATGAACTCGTACTGGCGGTCGGCCCGCAGGTCCTCGTCGCGGAGGCAGCGGGCGATCTGGAAGTAGCGGTCCAGCCCGCCGACCATGAGGAGCTGCTTGTAGAGCTGGGGGCTCTGGGGCAGGGCGTAGGCCGCGCCGGGGCGCTGGCGACTGGGGACCAGGAACTCCCGGGCCCCCTCCGGGGTGGAGGGCATGAGCATGGGCGTCTCGACCTCGACGAAGCCCTGGTCCTCCATGGAGCGCCGGATGGCCGAGTTCACCGCGGCGCGGACCCGCAGGTTGCGCTGCATGCGGCCCCGGCGCAGGTCCAGGTAGCGGTGGCGCAGGCGCACCATCTCGTCCACGTCGTCGGCCCGCTCGTCCACGGGGAACGGCGGGGGCTCGGCCGCCGAGAGGACCTCGACGGTGCAGTCCTGCACCTCGACCTCGCCGGTGGGCAGCTTCGTGTTGACCGTTCCCTCGGGCCGGCGGCGCACGGTGCCGGTGATGCGCACCACGTACTCGCTGCGGACGTCGACCGAGCCGTCGACCACGCACTGGACGATGCCGGTGTGGTCCCGCAGGTCGACGAAGGCCAGGTGCTCGCCGTGCTCGCGGCGGCGCCCGACCCAGCCGCACACCGACACCTCCCGGTCGACGTGGTCGGGGCGGACCTCGCCGCAGTAGACGGTGCGCAGGCCGGCGGCCTCAGGCATGGGACGGGCTCCCTTGGGGATGACGGGGGGTGCGGAGGGCGGCGACCAGGTCGGCCCGGGCCACGGCGCGCTGCTCGGCGCCGAACTCGCCCCGCAGGGGGCGGATGGTGACCACGCCGTCGGCCACCTCCTGCTCGCCCACGATGAGGGCCACCTCGGCGCCGGAACGGTCGGCCGCCTTCATCTGGGCCCGCATGGAGCGCCCGTCGAAGGCCCGGTCGACGCGGAGGCCGGCCCGGCGCAGGTCGCGGGTCAGGTCGCGGGCGTGGTCGCCCCCGGTGACGTCGACCACGAAGGCGTCGAGGCCGGCGGCCGCGGGGGGCCCGGCCGCCTCGGCGGCGCAGGCCAGCAACACCCGCTCGATGCCGGAGCCGAAGCCGATCCCGGGGGTGGGCGGGCCGCCCAGGTCCTCGGCCAGGCCGTCGTAGCGGCCCCCGCCCAGGATGGTGCTCTGGGCCGCGTCGAGGGCGTCGCTCTGCACCTCGAAGGTGGTGTGGGTGTAGTAGTCGAGGCCCCGTACCAGCCGGTGGTCGCGGATGTAGTCGATGCCGGCCGCGCCCAGCCCGTCCTCGACCCGCTCGATGTGGGCCCGGGCCTCCTCCGAGAGCGACTCGGTGATGCGGGGGGCGTCGGCCACCGCGGCCCGGGTGGCGGGCCGCTTGCTGTCGAGGACCCGGAGGGGGTTGGCGGCCACCTTGGGCCGGTCGTCCTCGGCCAGGTCGTCGACCCGGCCGGCCAGCCAGGCCCGGAGCACGTCGGTGTAGGCCACGCGGTCGGCCCGGGTCCCCATGCTGTTGAGCACCAGGGTGAAGCGGCGCAGGCCCAGGGCCCGCAGGTAGTCGTGGCCCAGGGTGATGGCCTCGACGTCGAGGTCCGGGTCGGCCGATCCCAGGGCCTCCACCCCCACCTGGTGGTGCTGGCGGAGGCGCCCCGACTGGGGCTGCTCGTAGCGGAAGCAGGGCGTGGCGTACCAGGCCTTCCACGGGGTCGGGGGCCGGTGCTGCACGAAGGCCCGCACCACCGAGGCCGTCCCCTCCGGCCGCAGGGCGATGTGGCGGTCGCCCTTGTCCTGGAAGTCGTACATCTCCTTGGTGACCACGTCGGTGCCCTCGCCCAGGCGACGGAACACGCCGATGTCCTCGAACATCGGGGTCTGCACCAGCCCGTAGCCCGACGCCGTGGCCAGGCCGGCGAAGGTGGCCAGCAGCTCCTGCCAGCGGGCCGACTCGGGGGCCAGGACGTCCTGGGTGCCCTTCGGGGCGCGGAAGGACGGACGGTCGGCCACGGCCGGCGAGGCTAGCGGTCACCCCCTGCGGCGCCGGCCTCCATGTCCGCCCTGGGCGGGCAGGAGAAGGTGGGGCGCCGCGTCCCACGAGCGGCGCCCCACCGGATCCGGCGGCCCGGGCCGGCCACGCCTCGCCCGGGCCGGGAGCTCAGCCCGACACCGTCTCGACCAGGGCCCGGCAGAAGGCCGGCAGGTCGTCGGGCTTGCGGCTGGTGATCAGGGGGCCCGGGCCGGAGCGGTCGACCACCAGCTCCTCGTCGACCCACTCGGCCCCGGCGTTGGTCAGGTCGGTGGACAGGCTGGGCCAGCTGGTGAGGCGACGGCCGCTGGCCACGCCGGCGTCGATCAGCGTCCACGGGGCGTGGCAGATGGCGGCGATCGGGGTGCCGGCGTCGGCGGCCTGGTGGACGAAGCGCACCGCCTCGGGCACGGTGCGGAGCTGATCGGGGTTGGCCACCCCGCCGGGGAGGACGACGGCGGCGTAGTCGGCCGGTTGGGCCTCGCCCACGGCCCGGTCGACCTCGAAGGTGTCGGCCTTGTCGAGGTGGTCGTACCCCTGGACCTTGCCCGTCTCGGGGGCGAGGAGCACGGGCGTGCCGCCGGCCTCCTCCACCGCCTTCCACGGCTCGGTCAGCTCCACCTGCTCGATGCCCTCCATGGCCACCAGGAAGGCGATGGTCTTGCCTGCGAGCTCGTCGGTCACCGGATCCTCCCGGGATCGTCGTTCGGGACGGCGCCCCGCTACCCACGCCGCCGCACCTCAACCACCACGCGCCAGGGCGCGGGCCGGCCGCGGTCGGGCCCTATCCCCCGTTGCCCTGACGGCCGGGCATGACCCGGTAGGCCTCGAAGACGCCGTCGATGCCCCGCACCGAGCGCAGCACCGACTCCAGGTGCGAGGGGTCGCCCAGCTCGACGTCGAAGCGCATGATGGTCACCCGGTCGGGGCCGGACCGCGAGTCGCAGGCCAGGATGTTGATGTTGTGGTCGGCGAAGGCCGACGACGTGTCGCCCAGCAGGCGGGGCCGATCCAGGGCCTTTATCTCCACCCCGGCGGTGAAGGAGCCGGCCCCGTCCTCGTCCCACTCCACCTCGATGAGGCGGCCGCCCTGGCCGGTGGACAGCGACACCGCGTTGGCGCAGTCCGTGCGGTGCACCGACACGCCCCGCCCCCGGGTGACGAAGCCCATGATCTCGTCGCCCGGCACCGGGGTGCAGCACTTGGCCAGGCGCACCATGACGTCGTCCAGGCCCTCCACGTGGACGCCGATGCCGGCCCGGTCCGCCCGGGGGCGGCGAGGGGTGCGGGCCGTGGTCGGGAGCTGGTCCTCCTCGTCGGGGTCGCCGCTGCGGAGCCGCTTGGCGATGCGGCTGGCCACCGACTCCGGCGACACGTGGTGCTCGCCGATGGCGGTGTGCAGGGCGTCGACGTCGGTGTGGTTGATCTCCCGGGCGACCTCGTCCAGGAGGGTGTGGCTCACGCCCCGCACCGGGAGGCCCTCGCGGCGCAGGGCCTTGACCAGGTCCTCCCGCCCGGCGGCCAGGGCGTCCTCCCGCCGCTCCCGCGAGAACCACTGGCGGATCTTGTTGGAGGCCCGCGGCGTCTTGACCAGCTGGAGCCAGTCCCGCTTGGGCCCCGCCCCCTGGGTGCGGGAGGTGACGATCTCGCAGGTGTCACCGGAGTGGAGCGGGTGGTCCAGCGAGACCAGGCGGCCGTTGACCTTGGCCCCGGCGCAGGCGTGGCCCACCTCGGTGTGCACGGCGTAGGCGAAGTCGATGGGCGTGGCCCCGTTGACCAGGGTCATGATGCGGCCCTTGGGGGTGAAGACGTAGACCTCGTCCTGGTCCAGGTCGACCTTGAGGGCGTTGTAGAACTGCTCGGGGTCGGTGATCTCCTGCTGCCAGTCGACGATGCGGTTGAGCCACACCATGGCGTCGGCGTCGGCCCCGGCCTCCTTGTAGGAGTAGTGGGCGGCCACGCCCACCTCGGCCCGGCTGTGCATCTCCCGGGTGCGGATCTGCACCTCCAGGGGCTTGCCCTGGGGCCCCACCACCGTGGTGTGCAGCGACTGGTAGAGGTTGAACTTGGGGTGGGCGATGTAGTCCTTGAACCGGCCCTGCACCGGCGTCCAGGTGGCGTGGATGGAGCCCAGCGCCGCGTAGCAGTCCTTCACCGCGTCGACCAGGACCCGGATGCCCACCAGGTCGAAGATGTCGTCGAAGGCCCGGCCCTTCACCACCATCTTCTCGTAGATGCTCCAGTAGTGTTTGGGCCGGCCGGTGATCTCGGCGTCGATGCGCAGCTCCTTGATGCGGGCCTGCACGTCCTCCAGCACCTGGGTCAGGTACAGGTCCCGCTCGGGGGCCCGCATGGACACCATGTGGTCGATCTCGGCGTAGCGCTTGGGGTGCTGGGTGGCGAAGGCCAGGTCCTCCAACTGCTGGCGCAGGTCCTGCATGCCCAACCGGTGGGCCAGGGGGGCGTAGACGTCCAAGGTCTCCCGGGCGATGCGCTGCTGCTTCCACTCCGGCAGGGCGGCCAGGGTCCGCATGTTGTGGAGCCGGTCGGCCAGCTTGATGATGATGACCCGCAGGTCGCGGGCCATGGCCACCAGCACCTTGCGGACCGTGGCCGCCTGCTGGGCCTCCTTGGAGTCGAAGTTCAGCCGCTCGATCTTGGTGACCCCGTCGACCAGGTGGCGCACCTGGGAGCCGAACACGCGCTCCACGTCGCCCAGCGACATGGCCGTGTCCTCCACCGCGTCGTGGAGGAGGGCGGCGGCGATGGTGACGTCGTCGAGCCCCAGGTGGGCCACGATGCGGGCCACGGCCAGCGGGTGGGTGACGTACGCCTCGCCCGTCTTGCGGACCTGGCCGGCGTGGGCCACCTTGGCCGCGTCGTAGGCCTGGGTGATGAGGGCGGTCGAGCCCTTGGGGTGGCGCTCCCGGTAGTCCTCCAGCAGCGGGGCCAGGGCCTCGTCCCGGGGCGCGGCCGACCGCCTCCAGGGCAGCACCCGGTCGACGGTCGGCACAGGCGCCATTGTGGCGCGTGCCGGGCCCGTTCCACGCGTTGCCGCGGGGAACGGGGGTCGGGTCAGCGGCGCTTGCCCTGCTTGCGGGGCCGGGGCGGGTGGGTGCGCAGGGTGGAGGTGCCGACCTTGCCGCTGGTGGGCCGGGTCGGGGGCGGGCGCCGGGGCACCGGATCACCGGAGGTGGCGCCGTCCCCGTCGCCGGCCGCCTCGGGCTGCAGGTCGGCGGCGGTGATCGCGGCCCGTTCGCCCTTCTCGGCCAGGCGGGCCCGCAGGGTGCGGTAACGGGGCTCGCGCTCCTTGAGGATGGCCAGCAGGGGCGAGGCGATGAAGATGGACGAGTAGGCCCCCGACATCTGGCCGATGAACAGGGCCAGGCCGAACTCCTGGAGGGTGGTGGCCCCCAGGGCCAGCGAGCCCACCAGCAGCACCGAGATGATGGGGATGATGGCGGTGATCTGCGTGTTCAGGGACCGCATCAGGACCTGGTTGAGCGACAGGTCCATCATCTCGCTGTAGGTCATGCGCGCGTTGGCGGTGAGCAGCCGGGTGTTCTCGTCGACCCGGTCGAAGACCACGATGCCGTCGTAGATGGAGAAGCCCAGGATGGTCAGGATGGCGATGACCGTGGCCGGGGTGACCGGGAGCTGGAGCACGGCGTAGACCCCGACCACCACCAGGATGTCGTGGACCAGGGCCCCGAGGGTGGCCACCGCCATCCGGAACTCGAAGCGGATGGTGATGTAGATGACGATGGCGATCAGGAAGAACACCAGGGCCCGCAGGGCCTTCTCGGAGATCTCCTGCCCCCAGGAGGCGCCCACGCTGCTGACCACCACGTCCTCGGCCTCGACCCCGGCCAGCTCGGCCAGGGCCTCGACCACCTCGTCGTTGCGCTCCTGGCGCTGGGCGTCGGTGCCCTCGATCTCCGGGGTCTGGACGCGCAGGTCGTCGCCGACCTCCTGGACCTCGACCTCGGGGAAGCCGAGATCCTCCATGGTCTCCTCGGTCTGGGCCACGGTGGTGCCGCTGGCCCGCACCTCCCACTGGGCCCCGCCGGTGAAGTCGATGCCCAGGTTGAGCCCGCCCCGGCCCAGGAAGCCGATCACGCCGACGAGGATGATGGCGGCGGAGATGGCGAACCACAGCCGGGCCCGGCCGATGATCTTGAACTCGGTCTCGCCGTGGTAGAGGCGGCGCAGCAGGCCCCGCTTCTCCTCGGTCGGGTCGGTGATGGGGCTGGTCACGAGCGTGCTCCGACGGTCGAGGCGCCACCGTCACTGCGGCCCAGGCCGCGGGCGACGCCGAAGATGCGGTTCTCGGTGAAGAACGAGCTGCGGGCCAGCAGCGCCACCACGGGCCGGTCGAAGCAGTAGGCCACGAACAGGTCGAGCACCACCGACAGGCCCAGGAAGAAGGCGAAGCCCCGCACCGCGCCCACGGTGAGGTACCAGAGCAGGGCGGCGCCCATCAGCGAGGCCAGGTCGGCGGTGAGGATGGTGCGGAAGGCCTTCTGGAAGCCCTTCTCGGTCGAGCTGCGGACCGACTTGCCCAGGCGGACCTCGTCCTTGAGCCGCTCGAAGTGGACCACGTAGGAGTCCACCGTGGTGCCCAGCGAGACCACGATGCCGACCACCCCCGCCAGGGACAGGGTCAGGCCCTGGGTGGAGGACAGCCAGCACACCACCCCGTACATCAGAGCCCCCCACACGCCGAGGCCCAGCACCACCACCACGCCCAGGGCCCGGTAGTAGGCGAGCAGGTACAGGGCCACGGCCACCAGGCCGATGCCACCGGCCAGCACGCCGGCCCGGAGCGAGTCGTCGCCCAGGGTGGGCGACACCTGGCGCTCGGCGCTGCGGGTGAACTCGACGGGCAGGGCGCCGTAGCGCAGCTTGAGGGCCAGGTCCTTGGCCTGGCCCTCGGTGAAGCCGGCCGTGCCCCCGCCGCTGATGGTGAACTCGCCGTTGGCCAGGTCGGGGTTGTTGACCTCGGGGGCCGACACCACCTGGTCGTCCAGCACGATGGCGGCCAGGCCCTTGCCGCCCTGGCCGGCGGCCGGGCAGGTGTCCTCGGCCCGGTTGCAGGCGTTGAACATGTCGTTGGCGGCGTCGCGCTGGTTGCCCTTGATCGTCACGTTGACCGTCCAGGCCGACTGGCCGGCCTGGCCCAGGGCGGCGGTGGCCTTGCTGAGGGCGGCGCCCTCGAAGGCCGGCGGCCCGAGGGCCATGCAGGCGCCCCCGCCCTCGAGGGGCAGGACCACCGAGCCGGGGGCGGGCGCGGCCGGGGCGGCGGGCGCCGTGCTCCCGGCCGGGGCGGTGGTCTGGCCCGGGGCGGTGGAGGCCGGCGGGGCGGTCGTCGACCCGGTGGAGGGGGCGGTGGTGCTGGACGGGTCGGGCGTCTGGCGGCCGGGGATGGGCGGGCCGGCGTTCTCGCCGTCGACCACGCCGGTGGCGGGCCGCGGCCCCGGGACGGGGGCGCCCTGCTCGTCGGCCGGAGGTGCCGTGGTCTCGGCCGAGCCCGTCGCGGTGGTGGCCGGCGGCGCCGTGGTGGCCCCCGGGGCGGTGGTGGCGCTCGGGTCGGCCGGCGTGGTGGCACCCGGGTCGGCCGGCGTGGTGGCGGCCCCCGGGTCGGCGGCGGGAGCCGGCGCCGCGCCCTCGGGGGGCAGGCACGGGTCGCGACCGGCGTCGGCCGCCTCCTGGGAGTAGGTGATGTTGGGCTGGAGCACGGGCCGGAACTCCAGCTTGGCCGTGGTGCCCACCACCTCCTGGGCCCGGGCCCGGTCCTTCACGCCCGGCAGCTCGACCACCACGTTGTCGCCCTGGCGGGTGACCTCGGGCTCGGCCACGCCCAGGCCGTCGATGCGCTGGCGAATGATCTCCATGGCCTGGTCGATGGTGTCGTCGGCCGGGTCGCCCTTGGCCGTCAGCACCACCGAGAAGCCACCTTGCAGGTCGAGGCCCAGCTGCGGCGTGCTCCGGTTGGCGGCCACCACGGTGAGCGACAGGGCGGCCAGGCCCAGCACCAGGGCCAGGGCTCCGAGGCCCCGGTTGCGCATCCGGGCCAGCCGGCCCGTCTGGCGGGCGTAGTCCCGCCAGGCCAGGGCCAGGACGGCCAGCGGCACGCCGGCCCGCAGGACCCAACCCCAGAACGTCTCGGGCCAGCCGGTCAGGGCCGAGAAGACGGCCAGGGCCACGCAGGCCACCACCACCAACCCGAGGACGGCCCGGGACGTGGCGGTGCGGCGGCGGGTCACGACGCCACCGCCGGGAGGGGGGCGCCCGGGCGCGCCGGGAGCACCGACGCGAGGGCTGCGGAGGGAAGGAGCGAGCCAGGCACGCGGCGTCCTATCGATGCGAGAAAGAGCGGGGGAACCCTAGTAGGCGCACGCCCTGTCACTGGCGTCACACCCCGGCCCTCAGCCCCACACCGCCAGCACCTCGGCCCTCCAGGCGGCCAGGCCGCCGGCCCGCACCGCGGCCGCGGTGCGCTCCACCAGCCGCAGCAGCCAGGCCACGTTGTGGAGGGTGAGCAGGCGGGCCGCCGCCGGCTCCCCCACCTGGAGCAAGTGCCGGAGGTAGCCCCGTGACCACCGGGCGCACACCGGGCACGGGCACGCCGGGTCGATGGGGCCGGGGTCGCGGAGGTAGCGGGCCTGGCGCAGGTTGAGCCGCCCCGTGTCGGTGAGCAACGTGCCGTGCCGGGCCAGGCGGGTGGGCAGGACGCAGTCGAACATGTCGACCCCCAGGGCCACGGCCTCCACGATGCTGGCCGGGTCGCCCACGCCCATCAGGTACCGGGGCCGCTCGGCCGGCAGGCCGCCCACGGCGGCGGCCAGGGCCGGCAGCATCTGGTCCCGCGACTCCCCCACCGACAGGCCGCCCACGGCGTAGCCGTCGAAGCCGACGTCGGTGGTCCACCGGGCGCTGTCGGCCCGGAGGGCGGGGTCGACGCCGCCCTGGACGATGCCGTACTGGGCCTGGTGCACGCCTCCGGCTGCGGGCTGGCCGTCCCGGGCGGTGAAGGCGGCCCGACCCCGCTCGGCCCAGCGGGCGGTGCGCTCGGCCGCCTCCCGGACCACCCGGTCGGGGGCCGGCAGGCCGGGGCAGATGTCCAGCACCATCTGGACGTCCGCGCCCAGGTCGGCCTGGACGGCCACCGCCCCCTCGGGGGTCAGGCGATGGCGGCTGCCGTCGTAGGTCGACCGGAAGGTGGCCCCCTCCTCGTCCACCTTCGGGGCCAGGGAGAACACCTGGTAGCCGCCCGAGTCGGTGAGGGTGTGGCCGTCCCAGCCGCTGAAGCGGTGCAGGCCGCCCAGGTCGCGCACCACCTCGGCGCCGGGCCGCAGCATCAGGTGGTAGGTGTTGGCCAGGACCACCGGGGGGCCCAGGTCGTCGAGGTCGGCGGCGGAGAGGGCCCGGACCGAGCCCCGGGTGCCCACCGGCATGAAGGCCGGCACCGGGAAGCTGCCCCGGGGCGTCACCACCCGGCCCACCCGGGCCGTCCCATCGGTGGCCTCCACCTCGACCACGTGGCCGCTCACGCCGCCCGCCCCCAGGCCCGGTCGAGCAGGCAGCAGTCGCCGAAGCTGAGGAACCGGTAGCCGTCGGCCAGGGCCACGTCGTAGAGAGCGCGCCACCGGGGACCGACCAGGGCGTCCACCAGGACCAGCAGCGACGACCGGGGCACGTGGAAGTTGGTGACCAGCCGGTCCACGACCTGGAAGGGGTGGTCGCCGTGGACGTAGATGTCGGTCCGGCCCTCGACCTGCCCGGTGGTCGCCGCCGCCTCCAGGGCCCGCAGCACGGTGGTGCCCACCGCGGTGACCCGGCGGCCGTGGGCCCGGGCCCGCCGGCACGCGTCGAGCACCTCGGGGGCGACCCGATAGGCCTCGGCGTGCATGACGTGGTCCTCGACCCGCTCGGCGTCGATGGGCCGGAACGTGCCCAGGCCCACCCGCAGCTCCACCGCCTCCACCCGGACCCCCCGCGCCCGGCAGGCGTCGAGCACCTGCTCGGTCAGGTGGAGGCCGGCGGTGGGGGCGGCCACCGAGCCGGGCACCCGGGCGAAGACCGTCTGGTATCGCTCGGGGTCGGCCAGGGCGGTGCGCACGTAGGGCGGCAGGGGCACCTCGCCGTTCGCTTCCAGGGCGGCCCGCTCGGCGGCGGTGGGGTCCGGGCCCGGCCCGGGGTCGCCGCCGACGTCCAGGGCCACCCGGCGCACGCCGTCGCCCACCTCGGCCCCCACCGTCACCGCCAGCGAGCCCGCGGTCACCACCGTGCCCGGGGCCACCCGCCGCCCGGGGCGGACCAGGGCCCGCCACGTGCCGGCCGGCTCGCGCTCCAGGAGCAGCACCTCGACCGCCCCGCCGCTGGGCTTGCGGGCCCGGAGCCGGGCCGGCAGGACCCGGGTGTCGTTCACCACCAGCACGTCGCCGGGGTCGAGGAGGGACGGCAGGTCGCGGACGCCCCGGTGCCCGGGCGGGGTCCGGGGCCCCCGGTCGACCAGCATGCGGGCCGCGTCCCGGGGCTCGAGGGGGACCTGGGCGATGCGGTCGTCGGGCAGCGGGTAGGCGAACCGCTCGACCGGGGTCATGGGCGGCGGGCGGCCGCCAGGGCGACGAGGGCCTCCTCCGCCGCGCCGGCCAGCAGGCGGGCACCCAGGCCGACGGCGGCCTCGTCCACGTCGAAGGCGGCGGTGTGGATGTCGACCGGCTCGACCCCCGGCGCGGTCACGCCCAGGCGGAGGAAGGCGCCCGGGGCCTCCTCGCACAGCCACGAGAAGTCCTCCCCGCCGCCGCTCTGGCGGGTGGGTCGCACCCGGGTGGCGCCCAGGACCGCCCCGGCGGCCCGGCCCATGACCTCGGTGGCCCACGGGTCGTTCTCCATGGGCGGCGACCCCACCCGGTGGTCCAGCGACCAGGTGGCGCCCCGCGTGTCGGCCACGCCGGCCACCAGGCCGGGCAGCAGCCGGGCGGCCTGCTCCCAGCCGGAGCGGGCCGTGGCCCGCAGCGAGCCCCGCAGCACGGCCTCGGCCGGGATGACGTTGGCGGCGTCGCCGGCCAGGAGGGCGCCGAAGGTCAGGTTCACCCCGTCCCGGGGGTCGGTCAGCCGGTCCAGGGCGGCCGGCAGGTCGACGGCCAGGCGGGCGGCCACGTTGACCAGGTCGGCGGTCCGGTGGGGCCGGGCGGTGTGGCCCCCGGGGCCCCGGAGGGTGATCTCCACCATGTCCGAGGCCGAGGTGATGGGGCCGGCCGACAGGCCGACCTGGCCGATCGGCACCTGGGGGTCGCAGTGGAGGGCGAACACGGCGCCGGCGCCGGCCACGGTCCCGGCCTCGGCCAGGGCCCGAGCCCCGGACGGGATGGACTCCTCGGCCGGCTGGAACACCACCCGCACCCGCCCGCACCCGGGGGGCAGGACCCGGGCCAGGGCCATGGCCGCCCCCACCGCCGCCGCGGTGTGGACGTCGTGGCCGCAGGCGTGGCACACCCCGGGGACGGTCGACCGGTAGGGCACGTCCTTCACGTCCGGCATGCGCAGGGCGTCGAGGTCGGCCCGCAGCACCACCAGCGGGGTGCCCATCTCGGGCCGGTCGCCCACGTCGCACAGCAACCCGGTGGGGGTGGCCGCCGGGACCGGGGACAGGCCGGCGGCGGCCAGGGTGGCCGCCACCACCTCGGTGGTGCGGTGCTCCTCCCAGGAGGGCTCCGGGTGGGCGTGCAGGTCGCGGCGCAGGGCCACCAGCTCGGCCTCCACCTCGGCCACGGCGGCGGCCAGCGCCGGGTGCTCGAGGGCCCGGGGCCCGGGCGGGGGGAGCTCGGCCGGCGAGGGGGTCACGGGATCGAGGGCAGCACGCCAGGGGTGTCCGACGCCAGCTCGGCCACCAGGAGGTCGACCACCGGCTGGAGGCCGCCGGCCCCCATGGCCCCGGCCGGCACCGCGGCCCGCTGCCGGGCGTAGCTGGCCCCGCCGGCGACGATCTCCTCGATCCGGGCCAGCTCGGGCCCGCAGCCCAGCCGGTCGGCCACCGGGGCCATGCGGGCCACCAGGTCGCGCACGGCCTGGCGCATCGGCTGCTGGGCCCCGGACTCGTCCACGATGATCTCGGCGTCGAGGCCGTGGCGGCCGGCCCGCCACTTGTTCTGCCGGAGCACCCACTCGCGGGGGCGGGTCAGCGGCTCGCCCCGATCGAACCGGTCGTCGAGGTCGGTGACCAGGCACTGGGCCAGGGCGGCCACCGCGGTGATCTCCGAGAGGGTGGGGATGCCGTCACACATGCGCAGCTCGATGGTGCCGAAGTCGGGGTGGGGGCGGATGTCCCACCAGACCTCCCGCACGGTGGAGATGGCGGCCGAGGAGACGAGGGTCTCCATGAACTGCTCGAACTCCTCCCAGCTCTCCAGCTCGGCCGGCAGGCCGGCGGTGGGCAACCCCTCGAACACCTTGCTGCGGGACGAGGCCAGGCCGGTGTCGCGCCCCTCCCAGAACGGGCTGGAGGCGGTGAGGGCCAGCAGGTGGGGGATGGTGCCGGCCAGGGCGTTGGCGATGACCACCGCCTTCTGCCGGCTCCGGACGCCGACGTGCACGTGGACCCCGAAGATCTGCAGGCGCCGAGCCATCCACTGCATCTCCTCGATGAGCCGGTCGTAGCGGGCATCGGGGCTGACCTGCTGGTCGTGCCACGAGGAGAAGGGGTGGGTGCCCGAGCACATCACGGCCAGGCCCCGGCGCTCGGCGGCGGCGGTCACCTCGTCCAGGGTGGCCTGGAGGTCGGACCGGACCTCGGCCACCGAGCCGCACACCCCGGTGATGATCTCGACGGTGCACTCGAACAGCTCGTGCTTGGCCTTGGGGTGGGCCCCGTCGGGGTGGCCGGCCCCCAGCTCGGCCAGGATGGGGGTGGCCGCGCTGACCAGCTCCCCGGTCACGGCGTCGACCAGCTCCAGCTCCACCTCGACGCCCAGGCTGGGCCCCGGCGAGCTGTTGAAGTCGATGTCCACCGGCTCTCTCTAGCCGAAAAGGCCGGGGGGCGGGGTCGGGTCGCCGGGGGCGGAGCGAGGGACGACCAGGCCGAGGTGGGCCCAGGCCGCCGGGGTGGCCACCCGGCCCCGGGGGGTGCGCATCAGCAGGCCCTCGCGGATGAGGAAGGGCTCGTGCACGTCCTCGACGGTCTCGGTGGGCTCCGACACGCTGATGGACAGGGTCGAGAGGCCGACCGGTCCCCCGCCGAAGCGGGTGCACAGGGCGGTGAGCACGGCCCGGTCCACCTTGTCGAGCCCCCGCTCGTCCACCCCGAACACCGACAGGCCGGTGCGGGCCGCGGCCAGGTCGACGGCCCCCGAGCCCCGCACATCGGCGTAGTCGCGGACCCGGCGCAGCAGGCGGTTGGCGATGCGGGGCGTGCCCCGGGCCCGGCCGGCGATCTCCCGGGCCCCCTCGGGGTCGATGACCACGTCCAGGATGGTGGCCGCCCGCAGCACGATGGCCTCCAGGTCGGCGGGCTCGTAGTAGTCCAGCCGGGCCACCAGGCCGAAGCGGTCGCGCAGCGGGCCGGTGATGAGGCCGGTGCGGGTGGTGGCCCCCACCAGGGTGAAGCGGGGGACGTCGATGCGGATGGTGCGGGCCGCCGGGCCCTTGCCCAGCACGATGTCGACCACGAAGTCCTCCATGGCCGGGTACAGCACCTCCTCGACGGCCCGGGACAGGCGGTGGATCTCGTCGATGAAGAGCACGTCCCCGTCGGCCAGCTGGCTCAGGATGGCGGCCAGGTCGCCGGCCCGCTCCAGGGCCGGCCCCGACGTGACGTGCAGGGCCACGTCCACCTCGGCGGCCACGATCCCGGCCAGGGTGGTCTTGCCCAGCCCCGGAGGGCCGGCGAAGAGCAGGTGGTCGGCGGCCTGGCCCCGGCGGCGGGCCGCCTCCAGGATGATGCTCAGGTGCTCCTTGAGCTCGGCCTGGCCCACGAAGTCGTCCAGGCGGCGGGGGCGGAGGCCGGCCTCGGCCGCCTCCTCGCCCTCCACCGGGCCGGGGGCCAGGAGGGCCTCGCCGTCGCCGGCGGCGTCGCCCAGCAGCTCGTCCCTCACCGGCGGGCCACCAGGCGGCGCAGGGCGTCGCGGACCAGGGCCGGCACGTCGTCGCCCTCGGGCAGGTCCCGGGTGGCCTCGGCGATCTCGTCGGGCCCGTAGCCCAGGGCGGCCAGGGCGTCGCGCACGTCGGCCCGGGCCGACGGGACCGAGCTCCCATTGCTGGCGCCCGAGCCGGCCGCCACCGCGGCGGCCACGTCGCCCACCGGCAGGTCCAGCCGGGACTTGAGCTCGACCAGGAGGCGGGCCGCGGTCTTCTTGCCCACCCCGGGCACCAGGCACAGGGCCGACACGTCGTCGTCGGCCAGGACCCGGCGCAGGGCCAGCGGCTCGTGCACCGAGAGGATGGCCAGGGCCAGAGCCGGGCCCACGCCGTGGGCCGAGATCAGGGCCTCGAAGGCCACCCGCTCGTCACGGGTGGCGAAGCCGTAGAGGACCTGGGCGTCCTCCCGCACGTGGTGGTGGGTCCACACGTGGACCTGGGCGCCCACGTCCCCCAACCGGGCCGTGGTCGCCGGCCCGGCCACCACCCGGTAGCCCACGCCTCCCACCTCGACCAGCAACTCGCCGTCGGCTCCCCTCTCGGCCAGGGTGCCGTGCAGCGATCCGATCATCCCGGCCATGGTCGCGCTCAGCCCCGAGGACCGGCGACCACCCGCCGCAGCGGGGCGTGGGCCAGGTGGCAGAGGGCCAGGGCGGCGGCGTCGGCGGCATCGGCGGGGCGGGGCGCCTCGGCCAGCCCCAGGAGGGTCTGGACCATGCGCCCCACCTGGTCCTTGTCGGCCCGCCCGTCGCCGGCCACGGCCTGCTTGACCTGGGTCGGGGTGTACTGCACGACCTCGGCCCCGGCGGCGTGGGCCTCGGCCATGGCCAGCCCGCTGGCCTGCCCCACGGCCATGGCCGTGCGCACGTTGACCTGGAAGAACACCCGCTCGATGGACACCACCGCCGGTGCGGTCTCGGCCAGCAGGGCCCGCAGCTCGGCCTGCAGCTCGGCCAGTCGGGCCGGGAGGGGGGTGGCCGGGTCGGTGCGGATCACCCCCACGGCCCGGGCGCGGGCGCCCCGGGGCCCGGGCTCCAGGCAGGCGTAGCCGCAACGCGACAGGCCGGGGTCGATGCCGAGGACGAACACGGGTTCGGACTCTAGGCCCTCCCCGGGCGGGGGCCGGGGACCTCACAGCGGGCCGGGGCCCGCCGATGGAGGGCAGATGGCCCCCTCCGTCCCCACCTCCCCGCCGGTCGTGGCCCTGGCCGACGTCCGGCGCCGCTTCGACCGGGTCGAGGCCCTGCGAGGCCTCTCCCTCACCGTCGCCCCGGGCACCATCACCGTGCTGCTCGGCCCCAACGGCGCCGGCAAGACCACCGCCATCCGGATGGTCACCGGGGCCCTGGACGCCGACAGCGGGGCGGTGCGGGTGTTCGGCGTCGACCCCTCGGACCCCACCCACGGCGAGGACGTGCGGCGCCGGTGCGGCGTGGTGTCGGCCAAGCCCGCCCTCTACGACCGGCTCTCGGGCCGCGACAACCTGCGCTACGCGGCCGAGCTGTACGGCATGGGCTGGTCGGCGGCCACCCGCCAGCGGGTGGTGGAGGCCGCCACCCGCTTCGGCATCCAGGGCAGCCTGGACGCCCAGGTGGGCGGTTACTCCACCGGCATGAAGACCCGACTGGCCCTGGCCCGCTCCGTGCTCCACCGGCCCGACCTGCTGCTCTTCGACGAGCCCACCTCGGGCCTCGACCCCGAGTCCAGCCAGGCCGTGCTCCGGATGATCAAGGAGATGGCCGAGGACGGCACGACGATCATCATGTGCACCCACCTGCTGCTGGAGGCCGAGGGGCTGGCCGAGCAGGTCGTGGTCATCGAGGGTGGCCTCGACATCGCCTCCGGCCCCCCCGACGAGCTGATGCGGCGCTACTGGCCCGACGACTCGGTGCGGCTGGGGGCCGAGGACCCGGCCGCCATGGCCGGCCTGGCCGAGCTGCCCGGCGTGCGCCGGGTGACGCCGGTGCCGGGGGCCGGCCACGAGGTCGACGTGGACGTCGACGACCTGCGCCGGGTGCCCGAGATCGTGGTCGCCCTCACCACCCGGGGGGCCCGCCTGACCAGGGTCACCCCCCACCAGCGATCGTTGGAGGAGCTGTACTTCGCGGTCCGGCGCCCCCACCTGGCCACCACGCCGTCGCCCTCCGACGGGCTGGCCCCCGAGGGCCTCCCCGTGGCGCCAGACGTCGTCCGCCCCGAGAGCGAGCCCCAGGAGGCCGGGATCTCATGAGCTGGCACCGTGTGCGCGTCGTGGTCCGGACCGAGCTCAAGCAGCTGGCCCAGGCCCGGGACTTCTGGGGGCCGATGGTGATCCTCGGCAGCCTGTTCTTCGTGGTCATCCCGACCGTCCTGTTCCTGACCATCACCCGCATCGGGGACGTGGACGTGGTCAACAAGGTGTCCAAGGCGGTGGACGTGCTGCCCAAGGGGGCCCAGCAGTCCATCCCCGACGTGGCCGCCAGCGGCCGCACCTCCTACGCCCTGGCCGTGTTCCTGCTGGCCCCGGTGGCCATCGTCGTCCCCCTCACCATCTCCACCGCGGTGGGGGCGGCCAGCCTGGTCGGCGAGCGGGAGCGGGGCACCGGCGAGTTCCTGGCCCACTCCCCCGCCGCCACCCGGGAGATCTACCTGGGCAAGGTGCTGGCCAGCATCATCCCCGGCTACCTGACCACCGTGGTCGGCTTCGGCGCCTACTCCCTGGTGGTCAACCTGCTGGTGGGCCCCGAGGTGGGCGGCTGGTTCTTCCCCACCCCGCAGTGGTGGGTGCTGGTGCTGTGGGTGCTGCCGCCGTTCCTGGCCATCACCCTCTCCATCGTGCTGCGCCTGTCGGCCCGGGTGCGCTCCACCGCCGCCGCCCAGCAGGCCTCGGGGCTGGTCACGTTGCCCCTCATCGGCCTGGCCTACGCCCAGGCCAGCGGCTCCCTGTTCGGGGCGACCAGCCTGGGCTGGTACATCGGCGCCGTGGCCTGGGTCATCGCCCTCGCCTCCCTGGCCCGGGGCATGTCCACCATCAAGCGGGCCCGCCTGCTGGGCGTGGCCGACGGCGTCTGAGCCCTCGCCTCAGGCGGTCAGCCGGTCGATGGCCCCGACGATGTCGTCGGAGGGCTGGAAGGCCAGGCCGGCCACGGCCCGGTGGATCCAGCCGATGGTGCCGTCGAGGCCGATGACGAACACCGAGCGCCGGTAGAAGCCCAGCGGGCCCACGATGCCGTAGGCGTGGCCCACGGCCTTGTCCTCGTCGGCCAGCAGGGGGAAGGCGAAGCCGCCGTTGTCGGCCGCGAAGGCCCGGTGGCTCTCCACCGACTGCGGGCTGAGGGCCAGCACCCGGGCCCCGACCTCGGCGAAGGCCTCGATCTCGTCGGTGTAGCTGACCAGCTGCCGCGTGCACACCGGCGTCCCGTCGCCCGGGTAGAAGACGAGGACCACCGGCTGGCCCCGCAGGGCCGACAGGGTCCACGTGCCCGGCTCCCCGCCCTCCACCCCGGGCAGGGTGAAGTCGGGCGCCTCGTCCCCCAGGTGCAGGCTGGCCCGCCCCTCGGGCTCCACCCCGGCCACCTCGCTCACCCCACCTCCAACGCCGCGAACACGTCGTCGGCGATGTCGAAGTTGGCGTGCACGGCCTGCACGTCGTCGTTGTCCTCCAGGGCGTCGATGAGGGCCAGGACCGATCTGGCGTCGCCGGCCGAGGCCAGGGGCACCAGGTTGGCCGCCACCATGGCCAGGTCGGAGGACTCCACCGCGAAGCCGGCCTCCTCCAGGGCGCTGCGCACCGCGTGCAGGTCCGACGGCGGGGTGGTCACCCGCCAGGCCTCGCCGTCATCGGCGATGTCCTCGGCCCCGGCGTCCAGGGCGGCCAGCATCAGCTCGTCCTCGTCGGCGGCGCGGTCGAGCAGGATCGAACCCTTGCGGTCGAACTGCCAGGCCACGGCCCCGGGCTCGGCCATCGACCCACCGGCCCGGTTGAACGTGGTGCGGATCTCCGAACCGGTCCGGTTGCGGTTGTCGGTGAGCACCTCGATCAGCACGGCCACGCCGTGGGGGGCGTAGCCCTCGTAGGTGATCTGCTCGTAGATGACGCCCTCGAGCTCGCCGGTGCCCCGCTTGACCGCCCGCTGGATGGTGTCGAGCGGCACCGAGGAGTCCCGCGCCTTCTGGAACATGGTGCGCAGGGTCGGGTTGGACTCGGGGTCGCCGCCGCCCTGGCGGGCCGCCACCTCGACCTGGCGGATGAGCTTGGCGAAGAGCTTCCCCCGCTTGGCATCGGCGGCGCCCTTCTTGTGCTTGATGGTGGCCCACTTGGAATGGCCGGACATCGGACCTCCTAGAGGCTGGTCAGGAAGAGGTGGTGGAGGCGCAGGTCGTCGGTCAGCTCCGGGTGGAACGATGCCACGATCACCGCCCCCTGTCGGGCCAGGACGGGCCGACCGTCCACCGCGGCCAGGATCTCGACCCCGGGGCCGGCCGCCTCGACGATCGGGGCCCGGATGAACACGGCGTGGTACGGGCCGCCGTCCAGGGGGGCGCCGTCCCACGTGACGTCCAGGTCGGCCTCGAAGGAGTCCACCTGGCGGCCGAAGGCGTTGCGCCGCACGGTGACGTCGATGGCCCCCAGGCTGCGCTGGTCGGGGCGGCCGTCGACCACCTCGGTGGCCAGCAGGATCATCCCCGCGCAGGTGCCCAGGGCCGGCAGGCCGTCGGCCAACCGCTCGGCCAGGCGCTCGTGCAGGCCGCTGGAGGCCAGCAGCAGCGACATGGTCGTCGACTCGCCGCCCGGCAGGACCACGGCGTCGACCGTGTCCAGCTCCGCGGCGGTGCGGACGGCAACGGGCTCGGCCCCCAGGGCGGCCAGGGCGTCGACGTGGTGGGACACCGCGCCCTGCAGGGCCAGGACGCCGACCTTCACCCCCGGGCTCACCAGCCCCGGTCGGCGAAGGTGGTCTCCAGGGCGCCGACCTCCAGGCCGGGCATGGCCGCTCCCAGGCCCCGGGACACCTTGGCCAGGATGGCCGGGTCGCCGAAGTGGGTGGTGGCCTCGACCACGGCCTTGGCCCGGCGGGCCGGGTCGTCGGACTTGAAGATGCCCGAGCCCACGAACGTGGCCTCGGCCCCCAGCTGCATGACCAGGGCGGCATCCGCCGGGGTGGCGATGCCCCCGGCGCAGAACAGGGGGACGGGGAGGCGGCCGACCGACGCCACCTCCTGGACCAGGGGCAGGGGGGCCTGGAGCCGCTTGGCCCACTCGAACTGCTCGGCCCCGTCGGCCTGGGTGAGCTTGCGGATGTCGCCCAGGATGGTGCGCAGGTGCCGGACGGCCTCGACGATGTTGCCGGTGCCGGCCTCGCCCTTGGAGCGGATCATGCAGGCCCCCTCGGAGATGCGCCGCAGGGCCTCGCCCAGGTTCGTGGCCCCGCACACGAAGGGGACGGTGAAGGCCCACTTGTCGATGTGGTGGGTCTCGTCCGCCGGGGTCAGGACCTCGGACTCGTCCACGAAGTCGACGCCCAGGGCCTCGAGGATCTGGGCCTCGACGAAGTGGCCGATGCGGGCCTTGGCCATGACCGGGATGGTGACCGCGGCCTTGATGCCCTCGATCATCTCCGGGTCGCTCATGCGGGCCACGCCGCCGTCCCGGCGGATGTCGGACGGCACCCGCTCCAGGGCCATGACCGCCACCGCGCCGGCGTCCTCGGCCACCTTGGCCTGCTCGGGGTCGACCACGTCCATGATCACGCCGCCCCGGAGCATCTCGGCCAGGCCGCGCTTCACCCGGAACGTCCCGGTCTCGGGCGGGGTGGAGGCAGTCGTGGGGCTCTCGGGCATGGGTCCACTCTACGACCGGCCTCCCCCGACCCCGAAGCCGGTTGGCCCACGGATCGGCCCTCGGGCGGGACCGCTCAGAGGCCCTCGCCGGCGCCCCGGCGGGCCAGGACGGCCTCCCGGGTGGGCACCCGCCAGGCGATCCAGGCCACCCCCACCGCCCCGGCGGCGGCGATGGCCAGGCGCACGGCCAGGCGGTCCACGCCCAGGGCGATGCTCAGCGAGCAGGCCACCACGATCATGGCGCCGGCCAGCACCTTGGCCCGCCGGGGCATGCCCAGGCCGGCCCGGTGGTCACGCACCATGGGGCCCACGCCGGGCAGGTCCAGGACCCACCGCTCGAAGCGGGGGCTGGACTTGGAGAAGCACCACGCCGCGAACACGAAGGGGCCGACGGTGGGCAGCCCGGGCAGCACCACGCCCAGGGTGCCGACCCCCACCCCCACGAAGCCGAGCGCCGTCCACGCCGCCCGGGAGGCGCGGTTCGGGGCCGGGGGCACTAGGTCAACAGCTCGACGAGGTCCCGGGCGATCAGGACCACCAGCAGGGCGATCACCGTGCCCCCCACCGCGGTGTAGGCCCAGCGCCAGCGGTGGTCGGCCCGCCAGAAGCGGCGGATGCTCTTGACGTTGAACACGATGGCCAGCGCCCCGACCGGGATGCCGACCAGCGGCCCCACCCCGGCGGCCAGGCCCAGGGCCGGCCCCAGGAACGGGATCACCAGGTAGGTGAGGATGCACCGGGTGGCCGAGACCAGGATCGAGCGGCTGAAGGCGCTGCGCAGCGCGTCCTCGCCCAGCCGGGGCTGCGCGTCGGAGATGCGCAGGACCCGGCGGGCCAGCTCGTCGGCACTGGAGCGGGCCGGGGCGGGCGGAGCCGCGGCCAGGGAGGGCTCGGGCGCGGCCGTGGGCACGGTGGACACGGCGCCATGCTCGCAGCCCCGTCCCCCACCGGCCAACCCGGAGCGGGCGCTCACAGCTCCCGGAGGGTGGCGATGCGGTCCTCGATGGGCGGGTGGGTGTCGGACCGGCCGTCCCCGCCCTCGGGCCGGGCCGTGGGCGACTCGATCCACAGGTGGGCGATGGCCGGCGACGAGACCTGGACCACGGCGGCGGCGTCCCGCAGCTTCTCCAGGGCCGAGACGAGGGCCGGCGGGTACCGGGTCACCTCCACCGCGGCGATGTCGGCCAGGGCGTGGCGGTCCCGGTCCACCACCCGGCGCAGCGGCGGCGCGGTGACGGCCAGGGTGGCCACCTGCACGTCGTCGTGCTTGATGTGGCTCAGCTCGTGGGCCAGCACCGCCTCCAGCTCGACCCGGGTCATCGTCGCCAGCAGGCCGGTGGTGACCACGATGGCGGCGCGCTGCGGGGAGCGCCCCAGGGCCAGTGCGTTGGGGGCCTCGTCGTCGACGACGTAGAGATCCGGCTTGGGCAGGCCGCTGGCCACGCACAGCCCTTCGACCAGGTTGTGGAGCCGGGCGTGCTCCCCCGGATCCGCGGGCCGGGCCCGGCTGGCCGACAGGGCCACCCGCTCCGCGGTCCACCACAGAGCGAAGGCCGCCGCCCCGACCACCGCCACGGCCACGACGACGCCCACCGGGCCCAGGCCGACCAGCCAGGCCGGGATGGCCACCACCGCCACCGCCAGCAGCAGGGCGGATGCGCCGAGCAGCAGGGCGGAGCGGCGCGTGGTGCGGACGAGGTGCTGGTACACAGGCCGGTCAGAAGCTCACGTCGACGGGGCCCCGGGCGTCGCCCTCGGCCTGGAAGTACTGCCGGGGGCCGTAGCCGGCCATGCGGGCCAGGAACACCGAGGGCATGGTCTCGATCTTGGTGTTGTACCGGTTCACGGCGTCGTTGTAGTACTGCCGGGCGTAGGCCACGCGATCCTCGCTGGTGGTCAGCTCCTCCTGGAGGGCCAGGAAGTTCTGGTTGGCCTTCAGGTCGGGGTAGGCCTCGGACAGGGCGAACACGTTGGCCAGGGCGCCCGACACCGCCTGCTCGGCCGAGGCCTGCTCGGCCGGCGACGAGGCGGCCACCGCCCGGTTGCGGGCGGTGATTACCTGCTCCAGGGTGGCCTGCTCGTGGGCCGCGTAGCCCTTCACCGTCTCGACCAGGTTGGGGATCAGGTCGTGGCGCCGGTTGAGCTGCACCTCGATCTGGGCCCACGCCGCCTCGACCCGGTTCTTGAGCCTGACCAGGCCGTTGTAGAGCACGACCAGGCCGATGGCCACGACCAGCACCAGGACGAGGGCCACGATGGCGATGATCGATCCCACGGGTCCTCCGGGCGGGGTGCGGGGGGCGGCGCCCGCCGGGACGGGCGGAGCGAGCCTAGACCCCGCCCTCCGGCGCCCCGGCCACCGGGCTCAGCCGGCCACCCGCTCGTACAGGTCGAGGTAGCACCGGGCCAGGCGGTCCATGGAGAACACCTCGGCCCGCTCCCGGCCCGAGGCCACCAGGCGGGCCGCCCAGTCCGGGTCGCCCAGCACGGCCTGGAGCGCCCGGGCCAGGGCGGCGGCGTCGCCCGGGGGGACCAGGACGGCGTCGTGGTCCGGCCGGGCCACCCGGCGGTAGCCGGCCAGGTCGCTGGCCACGATGGCGGTGCCGGCGGCCATGGCCTCCAGCAGCACCACGCCGAAGGACTCACCCCGCAACGAGGGGGCGCAGTAGGCGGTGGCGCCCCGCAACCGGGACGCCTTCTCGGCGTCCGAGATGCGGCCCAGCCACTCGACCCGGGGGTCGCCGGAGGTGCGCTGGGCCAGGCGGTCGGTGTCGGGGCCGTCGCCGGCCACCCACAGGCGCACGTCGCGGGGCAGGTCGCCCAGGGCGTCGAGCAGGACCTCCAGGCCCTTGCGCTCGTCGTGGCGGCCCAGGAACAAGACGGTGGGGTGGCCGTCGGTGGGCGTGGGCTCGGCCTCGGCGAAGAAGGGGATCTCGATGCCGTTGTAGACCCGCTCGTAGCTGCCGCCGAGGTGGGCCGCGGCCAGCTCCTCGGCATCGGCGGAGACCGCGCACCGCAGGTCGAGCCGGCCGGCCAGGCGGCGCACCACGGGGCCCAGGGCCCGGTACGCGCCCGACACCCCGGCGGCGTGGAACGTCCCCACCAGCGGGGCCGGCTTGACCACGCAGGCCGTCATGCACGCCCCCGGCCCCAGCGGCTCGTGCAGGTTGAGCACGTCGAACCCCTCGTCGCGGGCGGCCCGGATGAGGCGGAGCTGGGCCGCCACGTCGGGGGCCAGGGGGGCGATGGAGCCGTTGGCGGCCATCGGCATGCTGTTGCCCAGCGGGGTCACCCAGGCGTCCGGCGGCGGGCCGTCGCAGGGGGCCAGCACCCGGGCCGGGTGGCCGTGGGCCCGCAGGGCCCGGGCCAGCCCCAGCACCTGGGCCTGCACGCCCCCGGGGATGGTCAGGCTGTAGGGGCAGACGAGGCCGATCCGCACGGGCCGGAGCCTACGGCCCGGCCCCGGCCCCGGCCCCAGCCAGCCGGGCGTCGCCGGGCCCGGGGGTGCTAGACAGCGCCGGTCGGGGCCGTGGGAGCCCCCCAGGAACGGGGAAGCAGCACAGATGTCGGACGCCCAGGACGAGACCGTCGCGCCGGAGCCCGCCCCGCGGGCCAAGCCCAAGGAGAAGGAGGGTCACGACCGGGTCGAGGTGGTGGCCGCCATCCTCCTCGGCATCGCCGGGGCCCTGACCGCCTTCTCGGCCTACAAGGCCGCCCTCACCGACGGCGACGCCCTCAAGGGCTACACCGAGTCCGCCAAGTCGACCTCGGACGCCAACAGCTCCTACGACGACTACTCCCAGACCTACTACGCCGACCAGCAGCTGTTTCGCGACTACCTGCTGGCCGCCAACGACGACCCGGAGGTGGGCCTGGGCCTGCGGGCCCTGTTCTTCGACGACAACCTGGAGGCCGCCACGACGAGCTGGGAGAACCTGCCGGAGGACGAGCGGCCGGCCACCGCCCTGGACGTCGACGCCTACCAGGAGACGGCGCTCGAGGAGTACAACGAGTTCAGCGCGGACGCCGAGACCCAGTTCACCGAGGCGGCCAAGGCCGACTCGGCCGGGGACAAGTTCGAGCAGGCGTCGGTGTTCCTGGCCATCTCCCTGTTCCTGGCCGGCGTGGCCAGCCTGTTCAAGGTCCAGGGCGTGCGCTACGCCGCCCTCATCGGCAGCGCCCTGGTCATCGTCCCGGGGATCATGGCCATGCTCGACGGCCAGAGCGCCCTGGGGTAGGTCCTCAGCCGCGGGCCGGTCGGCCCGGCCCGCCGTCAGGCCAGGCCGGCGGCGGCCAGGGCCTCGTGGTCCGAGGGCCAGTTGGGCTGGAGCAGGTGCCACTGGTCGGGGGCCCGCCGGATCAGGTCCTCGAGGGCGTGGGCCAGGTCCTGGGTGATGCGGGCCACGTCCTCGCGCACCCGCCCCTGCCGGGCCACCTCCAGCGGCGGGCCGGCCACGCCCAGGTGCGTGCCGTCGGCCTCGTGGTAGACGGCCGCCGGGACCAGGGGCGCCCCGCTGCGCAGGGCCAGGGTGGCCGGGCCGCCGGGCAGGGTGGTGCGCTCGCCGAACATCTCCACCTCGATGCCGCCGCCGCCCAGGTCCCGATCGCACAGCAGGGCCAGGACGCGGTTCTGCTTGAGGGCTCGGGCGCAGGCCGAGGCCGCCCCGCCGTCGAGGGTGATGACCTCCATGCCCAGGGCCTCCCGCAGGCCCACGAACCACCGGGCCAGCTCGGGTGGCTCCAACTTCTCGACCACGGCCGAGACCGGGTGCCCGACCACCTCGGTGAGCCAGAACGCCGCCCACTCCCAGCCGCCCAGGTGCGGGAGGGCCAGGATGACGCCAGTGCCGGCGTCCAGGCCGGCCTCCACGTGCTCCATGGTCGCGCTGTGGAAGCCGGCGTCGAGGTCGGCCGCCGCCGTGCCGGGGAGGCGGAACGACTCCACCCAGTACCGGAGGTAGGAGGCGAAGGTGGCGTCCACCCTCCGGGCCAGCTCGTCCGGGCCCACGTCCTGGCCCAGGGCCCGGCGCAGGTTGCGCTCCACCATGAGCCGCCGGGCCGGCATCTGCCGGGCGGCCAGCCGGCCGCCGACGGTGCACACGGTCGGGATGGCCGCCGCCGGGAGGACCCGGGCCGCGGCCGAGCCGACCCGGAAGGCGGCGTAGGCGGGGTGGGGCAGGTTCAGCGGTCGTTGCGCCGGCCGGAGCCGAAGCGGTCGCGGGCGGCGAAGCGCTCACGGGCGCTACGGCGGCCCTCGGCGGTGCGGCGGGCCGCGGTGCGCGACACCCGGACCTGGCGGCGGGCCCGCTCGCGGGCGGTGGCCGGGCGGGGGGGCACGGCGCTGCTGGCCTGGCGCCAGACCTTGGCGAAGCGCTGGGCCGCCGTCACCACCGTGAGGGCCAGCGTGAGCCACAGGATGGCCACCATCAACCCGGGGAACAGCAGGGCCAGCCCGATGGCCACCAGGCGCTCGGCCCGCTCCATCAGCCCGCCCCTGGCGTCGTAGCCCAGAGCCTCGGCCTTGGCCCGCTCGTAGGAGATGACCAGCGAGGCGGCCAGGACGGCCAGGGGCAGCACGGCGATGCGGCCGGCGCCGGGCTGGGAGGACAGGTACCAGGCCACGCCACCCAGCAGGAGGGCGTCGGACACCCGGTCGCACACCGAGTCGAAGAAGGCACCGCGGGGCGACGCCGTGCCGGACGCCTTGGCCACCGCCCCGTCGAGCACGTCGGGCACGGCGCACAGCACCAGCAGGAGGATGCCCAGGCGGAGGGCGCCGTTGGCCACGGCCAGGGCGGTGACGCCGGCCATGACCACGCCCAGGACCGTCAGGTGGTCGGCGGTGATGCCGGTCTTGCGCAGGTTGGTCCCGATGGGCCGGAGCTGCTTCTCGGCCTGGCTGCGGAACTGTCCGTCGAACATCGGACTCCTCGGAGGGCGGGTGCGCTTGCAGAAGTTAGCAGCGTCGCGCAGGTAGGGACAGCATGCCCGCTACTCGCCCGTCCTGAACGGCGTGCCGGTGCCGGTCAGGGCCCCGTCCATGTCCGACCAGTCCTCGGGGTTGTCCTCCACGAAGAAGTCGACCACCTCGCCGTCGACCCCGTCCACCAGGACCAGGGCCCGGCGGGTGGGCGGGTTCTCGGCCGAGTAGCAGAGGATCCGCCAGGTCGGGCGGCTGCGCAGGCCCCGCCACCCCATCTGGGCCGAGGCGTGGCCCACGGGGAAGCCCACCGTGCGGGTGGCCACCACCAGGGCGTCCTGCTCGTCGACGTCGAGGTCGAAGCCGGAGAGCAGGCAGTAGGCCCCGGCCGCCACCAGTGCCGCCGCCGCCCACAGCAGGCCCTCGTTCACCACCGAGCCGTCGTCGCCCTGCCACATCACCCAGGCGGCCACGCAGGCCACGGCCAGCCCCAGGTACAGGTAGCCCGGGACCCGCCGGCGGTTGTTGTCGGGGAAGACGTAGGGCCCCACGTAGCCGGAGATGTCCAGGTCCTCGGGGAGGGCGTCGGTCACCTCGGCATCGGCCCCGGCGTCGTCCGCCGGGGCGTCGGGCTCGGGGCCGTCGTCGGGGCGCTCGTCGTCGGCCACGGGCGGCACGCTACCGACCGCCCCCGCCCACCGGCCAGGCGGCGCGCACCTTGCGGTAGGTGTCGGCCAGGGGCTCGGGCAGGACCCGGGCCTCGGCCACCGTGGTCATGAAGTTGGCGTCGGCCGCCCACCGGGGCAGCACGTGGACGTGCAGGTGGTCGGGCACCCCGGCACCGGCCGCGGCCCCCAGGTTGAGCCCCACGTTCAGGCCGTCGGGCTGGTAGGCGGCCCGCACCGCGGCCACCGCGTCGGCCACCGTGGCCCACAGCTCGGCCGCCTCGCCGGGGTCCAGGTCGGCCAGGTCGGGCACGGCCCGGACGGGCAGGACCAGCAGGTGCCCCGAGCCGTAGGGGTAGGCGTTGAGCAGCACCACCACCCGGTCGCCCCGCCACACCACCAGGGCCTCCTCGTCGGGCAGGCCCGAGGCCAGGATGCGCTCGAAGAGGCTGCGCCCGGCCTCGTCGGGCCGGATCTCGGCCGCGTCGGAGGACACCCGCTCCATGTAGTCGGCCCGCCACCCGGCCCACAGGCGGGCCAGGCCGGGCGCCGGGCCGCCCCCGGCCTCGGCCGCGGTGCGCCCGGCCGGTCCGGCGACCGTCACCGGCCGCCGGTCTGGGCCAGCACCTCGACCCGCAGCCGCTGGAGGAGGGTGTCGACGGGGACGCCCCGCTCGACGTCGCCCCCCCTCGGGTTCACACCCACGGTGCCGGCCTCCACGTCGTCGTCCCCCACCACCAGGACGTACGGCACCTTCTCGCTCTTGGCCTTGCGGATGCGGTTGCCCAGCTTCTCGCTGGCCTCGGCCACGTCGGCCCGGAAGCCCTCGGCCCGGATGCGGTCGGCCAGGCGGACGGCGTAGGCGTCGTGGCCGTCGCGCACGGGCAGGACCCGGACCTGGACCGGCGCCAGCCAGGTGGGGAAGGCCCCGGCGTAGTGCTCCAGCAGCACGCCGAAGAAGCGCTCCACGGAGCCGAACAGGGCCCGGTGGATCATGATGGGCCGGTGCCGGGCCCCGTCGGAGCCCACGTACTCCAGGCCGAAGCGTTGGGGGAGCTGGAAGTCGACCTGGATGGTGGACATCTGCCACGTCCGCCCGATGGCGTCGCGGGCCTGCACCGAGATCTTGGGCCCGTAGAAGGCGGCGCCCCCCGGGTCGGCCACCAGGTCCAGCCCCGAGGTGGCCGCCGCCGCCTCCAGGGCCGCGGTGGCCTCGGCCCACTCCTCCTCGGCACCGATGAACTTGTCCGAGTCCCCCCGGGTGGAGAGCTCCAGGTAGAAGTCGTCCAGCCCGTAGTCCCGCAGCAGGCCGAGCACGAACTCCAGCACGCTGGCCAGCTCGGCCTGGGCCTGCTCCTTGGCGCAGAAGATGTGGGCGTCGTCCTGGGTCATGCCCCGCACCCGGGTCAGGCCGTGGACCACGCCGGACTTCTCGTAGCGGTAGACGCTGCCGAACTCGAAGAGCCGCATGGGCAGCTCCCGGTAGCTCCGCAGGCTCGATCGGTAGACCAAGATGTGGAACGGGCAGTTCATCGGCTTGACGTAGTAGTCGATGCCCTCCGGGCCGCCCTCGTCGGCGAAGTGCATGGGCGGGAACATGCCGTCCGCGTACCAGTCGAGGTGGCCCGAGATCTGGAACAGGTCCGCCTTGGTGATGTGGGGCGTGTAGACGAAGTCGTAGCCGGCGGCCTCGTGGCGACGCCGCGAGTAGTCCTCCATCAGGCGCCGCACCAGGCCACCCTTGGGGTGGAAGACCGGGAGCCCGGAGCCGATCTCGTCGGGGAAGCTGAACAGGTCGAGCTCCACCCCCAGCTTGCGGTGGTCGCGCTTGGCCGCCTCCTCCAGGCGCTCCAGGTGCTGGGCCAGGGCGTCGGCCGAGGCCCAGGCCGTGCCGTAGACCCGCTGGAGCTGGGGCTTGGCCTCGTCGCCCCGCCAGTAGGCCCCGGCGATGCGCAGCAGCTTGAAGTGGCCCAGGTGGGTGCGGGTGTCGGGCACGTGGGGGCCGCGGCACAGGTCGACGAAGCCGGGGTAGCCGCGGAACGGGGGCCGGTCCTTGGGGGCCGGCGGCGGGTTCTCGTAGGTGCGGGCCGCGCCCGTCTCGGTGACCGAGGTGGGGTCCTCGGCCTCGCCGTCGATGATCTCCAGCTTGAACGGGTGGTCGGCGAAGACCTCCCGGGCCCGGTCGCTGGGGATGTCGTCGCGGACGAAGGGCTGGCTCTCGTCGATGATCTCGCGCATGCGGGCCTCGATGCGCTCGAGGTCGTCGAGGGCGAAGGTGGCGGGCACGCCGTCGGCCCCGGCCGGGAGCTGGAAGTCGTAGTAGAAGCCGTCCTCCACCGGGGGGCCGATGCCGAAGGTGGCCCCCGGGAACAGGTCGAGCACGGCTTGGGCCAGCACGTGGGCCGTGGAGTGGCGGATGGTGAAGAGGCCCCGGGGGCTGCTGGTGGTGACGATCTCCACCGCGTCGCCGTCGGCCAGCTCGTGGGACAGGTCCCGCTCGGTGCCGTTGACCACGCCGATCACCGCGTCCTTGGCCAGGCGACGCCCGATGGACGCGGCCAGGCCGCCGACGGTGGTCCCCGTCGCCACCGGGCGCGAGGAGCCGTCGGGGAGGGAGATGGTGATCTCGGACATGGGGCGCGACAGTACCGGCGGGGCCGGGCCGCCCCCGTGTCGGTTCAGGTCAGGAGCTGCGGCGGCGGGCTCCGGCCAGGGCGGCCGCCGCGCTGGGGCGCTCTTGGGCCTCGCCGTCGAGCTGCTCGGCACCGGCGCCGGGGGCCCCGCGGTGGGTGGCCCGGGGGGCGGCGGCGGACGGGGCCGAGGGGATCTGGGTGACCTCGCTGGGCAGCGCCTCGGCCTTCTTGGTGGCGTAGGCGTTGACGTACTCCTGGCCCGACAGCTCCCGGACGGCGAACATGACCTCGTCGGTGATCTGGCGCAGGACCAGGCGGTCGTTGGCGCGGTCCCGGTAGCGCTCGACCCGGACCGGCGGGCCGAAGCGGATGACCACCGGCCGGAACGGCCTCGGGAACCGGGCGTCGGGGGGCATGACCTCCCGGGAGCCGCGGATGCCCACCGGGATGATGGGGGCGCCGGTGCGCAGGGCCAGGCGAGCCGGCCCGGTGTGGCCCTTGTGCAGGACCCCGTCCCGGCTGCGGGTGCCCTCCGGGTAGATGCCGAACAGCTCGCCCCGCTCCAGCACCCGCTGGGCCGCGGCCAGCGCCCGCTCCGAGGCGCTGCCGCCCCCCCGGTCGATGGGGATCATCCCCATGGCCGGGAACAGGTGCCTGGTCGTCCACGAGTCCATGTACTCGGACTTGCCCACGTAGGTGATGCGACGGGGCAGCACCACGGGGACGAAGAACGAGTCCAGCACCGAGGTGTGGTTGGGGCAGATGAGCGCCGGCCCCTCGGTCGGGACGTTCTCCAGGCCCTGGACGTGAAAGCGCCAGGCGAACCGGAACGTGGGCGTGATGATGGCCTTGGCCACGGGGTACAGCTGCCCCACGTCGCGCTGGCCGGTCGTCATCTCTCGCATGCTGCCACAGCCATCCCCGCCCGGGGCGCCCGTCACACCCCGGTGTCGGGCCGCTGCCACACCCACCGCAGAGCGTGGCGCGATCAGGGTCGCAGGAGGTCCACGCCCAGCAGGGCGGCGGCGTCGGAGACGCCCCGGCCCCGGGCCGCGGCGGTGTCCACGGCGGCCACCGCGGCCGGGTGTCCAGGTCGTCGTCCAGGGCGGCCCGGACCTCGTCGAGGGCGGCATCGCCGGCCCCCGCGGCCTGCCAGGCCGCCAGCCGGGTCCCGGCCTCGGGCATCAGGGACCCGTCCCACTCCCACTCCGTGCGGTAGTGGTGGGCCACCACGGCCAGGCGGATGGCCCGGGGGTCCTCGACCTTGCGCAGCTCGCTGACGAAGACCAGGTTGCCCAGCGACTTGGACATCTTCTCGCCGTCCATGCGGACCATGGCCTGGTGCATCCAGTGGCGCACGAAGGGCTCACCGGTGGCCGCCTCGGACTGGGCCGCCTCGCACTCGTGGTGGGGGAAGACCAGGTCGGCCCCGCCCCCGTGCAGGTCGATGGTGGTGCCCAGCTCCCGCAGGGCCAGGGCCGAGCACTCGATGTGCCAGCCCGGCCGGCCCGGCCCCCACAGCGAGTCCCAGGCCGGCTCGTCGGGGGCCGAGGGCTGCCACAGCACGAAGTCCAGGGGATCGCGCTTGTGGGGGTCGTCGGGGTTGCCGCCGTGGAGGGCGGCCAGGCGCAGCATCTCGTCCCGGTCGAAGCCGGACAGGGAGCCGAACCGCTCCGAGGACGACACGTCGAAGTAGACGGCGCCCCCGGCGGCGTAGGCGTGGTCCCGGTCCAGGACCATGCCGATGAAGCCCCGGATGTCGGCGATGGCCGAGGTGGCCCGGGGCTCGCTGAACACGGGGAGCAGGTCCAGGGCCTCCATGTCGTCGTCGAAGCGGGCCACCTCGGCGGCAGCCAGGTCGAGGTAGTGGACACCCAGCTCGCGGGCCTTGCGCAGGATGTCGTCGTCCACGTCGGTGACGTTGCGGACGCAGCGGGTGTCGTGGCCCCGGTCCCGCAGGCGCCGCTGGAGCACGTCGTAGGTGAGGTAGACGGCGGCGTGGCCGACGTGGGTGGCGTCGTACGGCGTGATGCCGCACGTGTACATGGTGACGACGTCGCCGGGCGTGAACGGCACGACCTCCCGCCGGGCCGTGTCGTAGAGCCGCATGGGCGGGCCGCCGCCGGTCACGTCGCCGGTGCGGGCGCCGGTGCCGGTGGCGGTGGCGGGATGGCGTCGTCCAGGCCGGTGAAGCGCACCGCCACCCTGGTCTTGTAGCGCACGTTGACCTGGAGCAGCACCGCGGCGAAGGCCTCGATGGGCGCGGCGTTGGACAGCTCGCCGGAGTCCAGGCCCCGCAGGTCCGGGATGCTGGACACGATGCCGAGCACGCACTCGGTGGCGCTCGGGTGGTCCGAGCAGACCAGCACGTCGGACTCGATGGGGCGGGCGATGTCGCCCAGCTCCTTGGCCGGCACGTGGTGGAAGGCGGCGGCCACCTTGGAGCGGGGCACCGCGGCCTGGACCGACGCCGCCACCGAGCCCCGGGGCGGGACCAGGGGCTGGAACTCGTGGCCCACCTTGGCCAGGGCGTTGGCCATGGAGATGACCACCTTGCCGGCCAGCTCGTCCTGCACCGAGGCCGCGGTGGCCCCCGCCGCGTCCCAGGGGGTGGCGATGACGACCACGTCGGCCGCCGCCGCCCCCTCGTTGTCGGCCGCCTCGATGGACAGCGAGCGGTCGGGCCACTTGCTCAGCAGGCGGTCGGCGACCTCCATGGCCCGGTACTTGGACCGCGAGCCGATCACCACGTCGTAGCCGACCGAGGCCAGGCGGACGGCCAGGCCGCTCCCCGCCGGGCCGGTCGCTCCCAGGACTCCGATGCGCATGGCCGGCACCCTATTGGGCGGCCGGCGATCGCGGTCAAGCGACGCGGGTGCTTCGGACCGGGGGCGCGCCGGCCGCGAGACTCCCCCCGTGCCCGACGACATCCTCGCCCCCTTCCTGGACGGATCGGCCCGCCGGGCCCGGTTCTCGGTGCGGCCCCGGCCGGTGGCCGCCCTGGCCCCGGTCGAGGGCCTCCTGGCCGGGGCGGCCGAGGTGGACATCACCCCGCCCCCCGGCCTGCCCAAGGCCGGCTACTCGGCCAACGCCCACGACGGCATCGGCTTCCGCACCCGCCTCCGGGCCCGGGTCCTGCACCTGCGGACCACCGACGCCTCGCTGGCCCTGGTGGCCTGCGACCTGCTGGGCGGCTCGGCCGTGGTCCAGCACCTGGTGGCCAGGGCCGTGGCCACCGACACCGACGTCCCCCTGGCCGGCCTGATGATCGGGGCCACCCACACCCACGCCGGGCCGGGCCAGTTCCTGGGCACCGACTTCTACAACCGCTTCGCCTCCAACCGCAGCGGCTTCGACCCGGCGTGGACGGCGTTCCTGGTCGAGCGCATCGCCGGCGCGGTGCGCTCGGCCGTGGCCCAGCGGGCCCCGGCCCGCCTGGCCGTGGGCACGGCGGACGTGTGGGGCCTGACCCGCAACCGCTCCATCGAGCCCCACGTGCGCAACCCCGAGGTGGCCGACCGGCGCACCGACCCCCACCGCCGCTACGCCAACGTCAACCCCCAGATGCACGTGGTCCGGGTCGACCGGGGGGCGGGCGGAGCCCCGGACCCGCTGGCCGCCCTCGTCGTGTTCTCGGTGCACGGCACCGGCATCCCCCAGCACGCCCCCGAGTACAACGCCGACCTGTGGGCCTACCTGGTGGGCGAGGCGTCGGACCGCATCGCCGCGGCCACCGGCACCCGGCCCGTGGTGGGCGCGGTGGAGGGCACCCACGCCGATGTGGCCCCCGCCCTGCGGCCCGGCCAGGCCGGCCACGTGGAGGCCCGCCGGGTGGGCCGGGACCTGGGCGCCGCCGCCGCCGACCTGCACGCCTCCCTGGCCGGCGCCCTGTCCCCCGACACCCGCCTGGGCGCGGCCCTGCGGGAGCTGGACCTCGACCGGGACCGCACCGTCGAGGACGTCACCCTGCCCGACCGGCCCGCGGTGGGTGCCTCCCTGGTGGCCGGGGCCTTCGAGAACACCACGCCCGTCATCTGGCGCATCCCGCCCTTCCGGGCCGGCACCCCCAAGCGCTGGGGCGCCGAGGGCCCGCAGGGCACCAAGTGGGTGCTGGGCAGCCGCTGGCTCCAGCCCGCCGTCATCCCCAAGCGCTCGTTCCCCCGGGTGCTGCCGGTCCAGGTCCTGCGCCTGGGCGACACCGCCCTGGTGGGCCTGCCCTTCGAGGTCACGGTGGCCTCCGGCCGCCACATCGCCGCCGCCGTGGCCCCCGAGGTGGCGGCCCTGGGGGTGGACCGGGTGGTGGTGTCCTAGGTGGCGAACGAGTACTCGGGCTACGTGGCCTCGCCCCAGGAGTACGAGCTCCAGCACTACGAGGGGGGCCACACCCTCTACGGGCCGGCCACCCTGGCCGCCCTGGCCGGCGCCTCCCGACGCCTGGCCGCGGATCTGGCCCGGGCCGCGGCGGGTGACGGCCCGGCGGTGGTGGCCGACGTGGTCCCCGAGCGCCGCTTCTCGCTCCGGGTCCACCGCTACCTGCCCGCCCCCTCACCGGCCGGGGCGCCGGCCGTGGACCGGGGCTTCGTGGGGGGCCCCGCCTTCACCGACACCACCGCCACCTCCGACGCCTGCTGGGAGCTGCGCTGGGTCGACGTGGCCCCCGGCGACCTGCCGTGGCACGAGTCGCTGGTGCGGGTCGAGGCCACCGACGACACCGGCCCCGACCCCCGATGGCGCCCGGCCGTGGGGCCCGGCGACCGGCCGGTGGACGACACCGGCTGGGACGTGGCCGTCCACCACCTGGGCCCCGACCCCGACGGGCCCGGGCACCGCTACGCCGCCCGCTGGTACCTGCCCGACCTGCGGGCCGGCCGCCGCCACCGCCTGGTGCTGACCCCGGTGGCCGGCCGCCCCGAGGTGGCCTCGGCCCCCTTCGACTGAGCCGGCCGGTGCCCGCCCCCGACGCCCCACCCGCCCTCGACCTGCGCGACGTCTCCGTGGTGCGGGGCGGGCGGGCCCTGCTCGACCGGGTCAGCTGGACCGTCCGGCCCGGGGAGCGGTGGGCCCTGCTGGGCCCCAACGGCAGCGGCAAGACCACCCTGGTCCGGGTGGCCGGCCTGTGGCTGCGGCCCACCGCCGGCCAGGTGCGGGTGGCCGGCGAGCTCTCGGGCCGCACCGACGTGCGGAGCCTGCGGGCCCGGGTGGGCTTCACCAGCGCCGCCCTGGCCGACTCCCTGCGAGCCGACGTGGACGCCCTGGACGTGGTCATGACCGGCCGGCGGGCGGCCCTGGAGGCGTGGTGGCACGACTGGACCGACGAGGACCGGGCCGCGGCCCTGGGCGAGCTGGAGCGGGTGGGGGCCGCCCCCCTGGCCGGGCGCCGCTTCGGCACCCTGTCCTCCGGCGAGCGGCAGCGGGTGCTGCTGGCCCGGGCCCGGGCCGGCGACCCGGCCCTCCTCCTGCTGGACGAGCCGGCGGCCGGGCTGGACCTGGGTGGGCGGGAGGACCTGGTCGACTGCCTGGCCGCCCTGGCCGCCGATCCCGCCACCGCCCCCCTGGTGCTGGTCACCCACCACCCGGAGGAGATCCCGCCCGGCGCCACCCACGCCCTCCTGCTCCGGGCCGGACGGGTGGTGGCCGCCGGGCCGGCCGACGAGGTGCTGGCCTCGGGGCCGTTGTCGGCCTGCTTCGGCCTGGACCTGGACGTGTCCCGCGCCGGGGGGCGGATCATCGCCCGCCGCGCCCGGTACCTTTCGGAGCGATGAGCGACGACCTCCCCCCCGGCATCGACCCGGCCGCCGTCACCTCCTGGCTGGCGGCGCGGGTCACCGTGGCGCCCCCCCTGTCGTTCCACCTCATCACCGGCGGGCACTCCAACCTGACCTACCGGGTCACCGACACGCAGGGCCGGGCCTGGGTGCTGCGCCGCCCGCCCCTGGGCCAGGTGCTGGCCACCGCCCACGACATGGAACGCGAGCACCGCATCATCACCGCCCTGGCCCCCACCGACGTGCCGGTGGCCCCGGTGGTCGGCCTCAGCCCCGACGACTCGGTCAACGGCGCCCCCTTCTACGTCATGGACTTCGTCGAGGGCCACGTCGTGCGCAGCGAGGCCGACGCCGCTCCCCTCCCCCCCGCGGCCCGGGCCCGGGCCGGTGAGGCCCTGGTCGACGTGCTGGCCCGCATCCACGACGTCGACCCGGGGGCCGTCGGCCTCGGCGACCTGGGCCGCACCGAGGGCTACATCCCCCGCCAGCTGAAGCGCTGGTACGGCCAGTGGCAGAAGTCCAAGAGCCGCGACCTGCCCGCCGTCGACACCGTGCACGACACCCTGCTGGCCCACGTGCCGGAGCAGGGCCCGGCCACCATCGTCCACGGCGACTACCGGCTCGACAACTGCCTCCTCACCGACGCCGGCGAGGTGGCCGCCGTGCTCGACTGGGAGATCTGCACCCTGGGCGACCCGCTGGCCGACGTGGGCCTGCTCGTCGTGTACTGGGGCGAGGACGGCACCGCCTTCACCGCCCTCCCGGGGGCCGCCACCGCGGCCGAGGGCTTCCCCCGGGCCTCGGAGCTGCTGGCCCGCTATACGAGGGCCTCGGGCCGCAGCGTGGCGGACGTCGACTTCTACATCGCCTTCGGCTACTGGAAGCTGGCCTGCATCCTCGAGGGCGTGGCCACCCGGTACCGGGGCGGCTCCATGGGCGAGGGGGCCGAGGTGGCCGAGATGTTCGACGTGCAGGTCGAGCTGCTGGCCCGGGCGGCCGAGGCCACCGTGGCCCGCATGGGGGTGGCGACCGAGCGATGACCGCCACCTACGAGACGTTCCCCCACCGGCCGCTGGTCGAGCCGGTGCTGGTCATGGCCCTGGAGGGCTGGATCGACGCCGGCATGGCCGCCACCGGCGCCGTCGGCACCCTGCTGGGCGAGCTGGACACCGAGCCGGTGGCCGCCTTCGACGCCGACGAGCTGCTCGACCACCGGGCCCGCCGGCCGGTGCTGCACCTGGTGGCCGGCGTGTCCCAGAACCTGTCGTGGCCCGGCATCGAGGTGCTGGCCGCCCGCGACGGCAAGGGCCGCGACCTGCTGATCCTGGCCGGGCCCGAGCCCGACCACTCGTGGAAGGCCTTCGGCCACGCCGTGCTGGGCCTGGCCGCCGAGCTGGGCACCCGCATGGTGGTGGGCCTGGGCGCGTACCCGGCCACCGTCCCCCACACCCGACCGGTGCGCCTGTCGGTCACCGCCGGCACCGAGGAGCTGGCCGCCCGCTGGCCCTTCCTGCGGGGCACCCTGGACGTGCCGGCCGGGGCCCAGGCCGTGATCGAGCGCTTCGCCGCCGACCGTGGCCTCGACGCCCTGACCCTGTGGGCCCAGATCCCCCACTACGCCTCCGGCGTGGCCTACCCGGCGGGCAGCGCCGCCCTGCTGGAGCACCTGGAGGCGGTGGCCGGGCTGTCGCTGCCCCGGGGGGAGCTGGAGCAGGAGGCCACCGACACCGTGGCCCGCCTGGACAGCGCCATCGCCCGCAACGACGAGCACTCGGCCATGCTCCGGGCCCTGGAGGCCGACGCCGACGACACCCCGGCCGAGGGCGAGATCCCCTCCGGGGACGAGCTGGCGGCCGAGCTGGAGCGCTTCCTGCGGGACCAGGGCGGCACGTGAGCCCCGCCCCCGAGGTCGCCGGGTGCGCGGTGGCCACCCGCAACTACCTGGCCGACGCCCGCCTGGCCGCCCGGTCGTTCCTCGACCACCACCCCAGCGCCCGCTTCACCATCGTCGTGGTCGACGGCGACCACACCGCCCCGGCCGGCTGGTCGCACCGGGCCGTCGAGCTGGTGACCCCCACCGAGCTGGGCCTGGAGCCGGCCGAGCTCCTCACCATGGCCGCCATCTACGACCCGGCCGAGCTGGCCTGCGCCCTCAAGCCGTGGGCCCTGCGCCGGGCCCTGGCCCACGCCGAGGTGGCCGTGTACGTCGACGGCGACGTCGAGGTCCTGGCCCCCATGCCCGAGCTGATCGACGCCGCCCGCCACCACGAGGTGGTCCTGGTCCCCCACGTGCTCGAGCCCGTCCCCCGCGACGGCCGCCTGCCGGACGAGCCCGGCCTGCTCGGGGCCGGCATGTACAACGCCGGCATCCTGGCCTGCGGGCCGGGGTCCGAGCGCTTCCTGGACTGGTGGGACGTGCGCCTGCGGCGGGAGTGCCTCAACCAGCCGTCCCTGATGCTCCACGGCGACCAGCGGTGGTTGGACTTCGTGCCCGCCCTGTTCGACCTCAAGATCCTGCGGGACCCGGCCTACGACGTCGCCTACTGGAACCTGCACGAGCGGCCCACGGCCTGGGTCGACGGCCAGCTCTGCGTGGTCGACCGGCCGGTCCGGTGCTTCCACTACTCCGGCCTCACCGATGCCCGGCCGTGGATGTTGAGCGGCTTCGCCGGCGACCGGCCCCGGGTCACCCTGGCCGGCCTGCCGGCCGTGGCCCGCCAGTGCCGGGGCTGGCTCGACCGGCGCCGGGCCGTGGGGGCCGACGCCGACCGGGCCCTGGGCTACCACTGGGCCCGCACCGGCCGGGGGGTCCCCGTCGATCCCCGGTCCCGGATGCTGTTCCGGGCCGCCCTGCTGGCCGCCGAGGGCGACCCCACCGGGGCCACCCCCGTGCCCCCGTCGCCCTTCGCCCCCGACGGCGGCCAGGCCTGGGAGGAGTGGATGCGCCGCCCCGAGGCCCCCGGCGAGGTGGGTCGCTACCTCCAGCAGCTCTGGCGCGACGCCCCCTTCCTCCAGCAGCTCTTCCCCGACGTGCCCGGCGCCGACCGGGGCCGCTACCTGGCCTGGCTGGACAGCCGGGCCGCGGACGAGGCCGCCGTCCCCGACCCCTTCCGCCCCCGACCCGAGGAGCTCGACGTGCCCGGCGCCGCCGCCCCACCCCCGCCGGCCCGCCGGCCCCCCCGCCCGGCGGCCGACGCCCAGCTCCCGCTGGACGACCTGGACCGGGCCCGGGCCGCCCACGACCAGCCGGCCCGCTCGGCCCCGGGCACGGTGGGCAAGGTGGTCGACCGCTTGCTGGCCGGCCGGGACGCCCGCAGCGCCGAGGCCACCGCGGCCCTGGCCGACGCGGTGGGTGAGCTGGCCCGCCGGCTGGCCGACCTCTCCGACCGGGTGGACCGCGCCCGCGACACCCTCCACGAGCACGAGGGCCGCAGCGACGAGCTGGCCGCCGCCGACGGAGCCCTCCGGACCGAGGCCGAGGAGCTGGGCCGGCGCCTGGGCGACGTGGAGTCGGGCCTGGCCACGGCCCGGGGCGACCTGGACGGCGCCCTGGAGCAGGACCGCATCACCGCCGGCATCGTGGCCGACGCCGAGGAGCGCCTGGCCGACGACCTGGGCGACCTGCGGCTCCGGGTGGCCAAGCTGGCCGTCGAAGTGGCCGATGAGGCGGCCGACGCGGCCACCGACGACGAGGAGGAGCAGCCATGAGGGTCGACGGAGGGGTGGGCGGCGACCTCGCCGGGGTGGGGGCGGCCGCCGCGGCGGCCGAGGCCGAGGGCTACGACGGCATCTGGGCCGCCGAGACCAACCAGGACCCGTTCCTGACCCTGCTGCTGGCGGCCGAGCACACCGAGCGCATGGAGCTGGGCACCGGCATCGCCGTGGCCTTCGCCCGCAACCCCATGACCCTGGCCCAGAGCGCGCACGACCTGCAGCGCTTCTCCCAGGGGCGCTTCCTGCTGGGGCTGGGCAGCCAGATCAAGCCCCACATCACCCGGCGCTTCTCCATGGAGTGGAGCCGGCCGGCGGCCCGCATGCGGGAGATGGTCCTGGCCCTGCGGGCCATCTGGGCCACGTGGAACGACGGGGCCGAGCTGGACTTCCGGGGCGAGATGTACACCCACACCCTGATGACCCCGTTCTTCACCCCTCCGCCGTCGCCCCACGGCCCGCCCCCGGTGTACCTGGCCGCGGTGGGGCCCAAGATGACGGCGGTGGCCGGCGAGGTGGCCGACGGCCTGCTGGCCCACGGCTTCACCACCGCCGAGTACCTGCGCGACGTCACCCTCCCGGCCCTGGAGGTGGGAGCGGCGGCGGCCGAGGTGCCCCGCACCCGGGAGGCGGTCACCATCTCGCTGCCGGCCTTCGTGGTCACCGGGGCCGACGACCAGGCCACCGAGGCGGCCGCCACCGCGGTGCGGGGCCAGATCGCCTTCTACGGCTCGACCCCGGCCTACCAGGGCGTCCTCGACCACCACGGCTGGGGCGACCTCCACGGCGACCTGAACCGCCTGTCCAAGGAGAAGCGGTGGGCCGAGATGGGCCAGCTCGTCGACGACGACGTGCTGTCGGCCTTCGCGGTGGTGGCCGAGCCCGACACGGTGGCCGAGGGCCTCCTGGCCCGCTTCGGGGACGTGGTCGACCGCCTCAGCTTCTACGCCCCCTACCAGGCCCCGCCCGATCTCTGGACCCAGGTCCGCAGCCAGCTCCAGGCCACCTGAGCCCCGACGCGCCGGAGCCCGACGTCGTTGTCGGGCTCCGGTGAGCGGAAGGACCGGGCACACGGCCTCCGCGGGTTCCCCCCGAACCGTGGGCCCGGGGTGCTTGCTCTGTCCCCATCGGACGAACGGGCCGTCCTTGGAGGGTTGGGGGTCCGTTCCGTCCGGCCCTAGGCGGGCACCAGCTCCTCGCTCAGGTAGCGGTCCCGGCACAGCGAGCGCTGGAGCTTGCCGGAGCTGGTCTTGGGCAGCGTGCCGGCGGCCACCAGCACCACCTCGCGGGGGGCGACGCCGGCCGAGGACCGCACCCTCTCGGCCACCTGGTCCCGCACGGTGGCGCTGACCGGCTCGCCCTCGGCCGGCCTGACCTCGGCCACCACCACCACCTCCTCCTGGCCGTGGCGGCCCTCCACGCCGATGGCCACCACGTTGCCGGCCCGCACGCCCTCGACCGCGCCCACGGCCCGCTCCACGTCCTGGGGGAAGACGTTGCGGCCGCCCACGATGATCACGTCCTTGATCCGGCCGCACAGGACCAGCTCGCCGTCGACCAGGTAGGCCAGGTCACCGGTGCGCAGCCAGTCGTCGTGGGAGGCCTGCTCGGTCAGGTCCGGGCGCCGGTAGTAGCCGCTGGTCACCGACGTCCCCCGGATCTCCAGCTCGCCCACCTCCCGCTCGGTCCGCACCACGCCGGTCTCCGGGTCGACGATGCGCATCTCCAGGCCCGGCACCGGCCGGCCCAGGCGGGCCAGGCGCCGGGTGCCGGTGGCGGCCGGGTCGGCCACCGGGGCGGCGTAGCGCTCGGTCTCCAGCACCCTCCTGTCGACGGTGTCGGTGCGCAGCCCCTGGCCCGGCACGGGGAACGAGCCGGCGATGCACACCTCGGCCATGCCGAAGGCCGGGAACAGGGCCCCGGGGCGGAGGCCGTGGCGGGCCCCCGCGGCCACCAGGGCCTCCATGGCCTCGACGTCGACGGGCTCGGCCCCGTTGAGGGCCACCCGCAGGGCGGAGAGGTCGAGGCCGTCGAGGCGCTGCAGGGCCCGTGTGGCCAGCACCCAGGCGAAGTTGGGTCCGGCGGTGGCCGTGGCCGCGTGGTCGGACAGCCACTGGACCCACCGCGACGGCGAGGCCATGAAGTCCTGGGGCCCGGCCAGGAACAGGTCGCCCCCGGTCGACATGGGGAGGGTCAGCATCCCCACCAGGCCCATGTCGTGGTACAGCGGCAGCCACGACAGCAGCCGGTCACCGTCGGCCGTGAAGCCGGTGACCTCGATGATGGCGTCGAGGTTGGCGCACACCGTGCGGTGCGGGAGCATCACCCCCTTCGGCTCGGCCGTCGAGCCGCTGGTGAACTGGAGGATGGCCAGGCGGTTGGGGTCGACCTGTGGGGCCACGAAGGCAGCGGGGTCGCCCCCCAGGTCGTCCAGGGCCACCAGCGGCGGGTCGCCGGGCCGGGCCTCCACGAAGGGGGCCAGCTGCTCGTCGATCAGGAGGAGGGCGGCGTCGCCGTGGGTGAGACGGGCCCGGGTCTGCTCCACGAACTCCTCCACCGAGCTCATCCGCATGGGGAGGGGCAGGACCATGGCCGCGGCCCCGGCCAGCCACGTGGCCTGGATGGCGGTGACCAGGGGGCGGCTGGTGGGGCCGAGCAGGGCGACGTGGTCGCCGGGGCCGACACCCCGGGCCTGGAGGGCGGCGGCCATGCCCCGGGCCCCGTCGTGGAGCTCCGACCAGGGCACCCGCTGGGCGTCGTCGCCGTCCAGGAAGGTGATGGCGCCCCGGCCCGAGCGGGCCGCGGCCTCGATGCGCGCGGTGAGGGTGAGCACGACCGGTCCGACCTCTCGGCGGTCCGCCCCGTTACCCCGCGGCCCGATACCGGTCGCCCCACGGGCGGGACGACATGATGGCGGCGTGCCCCCGTCGCCCGCGCCCTGGTCCCGGTGGGGGGTGGCGCTGGCCGTCCTGGCCCTGGCCGTGACCCTCGCCGTCCACGTCAGCCCGTGGGCCACCAAGGGCTTCGGCGTCTCCCACGACGGCTACAACGGCGCCATGTGGGGCCTGGGGGCCCGGGCCGCCCGCGACGACCCGCTGGGGCACCGCCTGGGCGGGGTGCAGCCCCAGGGCTACCGCTACGCCAACCACCCGCCGCTGACCGTGTGGGCCGCCACCGCCACCACCGCGCTCGGGGGGGAGCGCCCGGCCGCGGTGCGGGCGCCCGCCGCCCTGGCCAGCCTGGCCGCCCTGGCCGTGCTGGCCCTGCTGCTGCGCGACGCCGGCTTCTCGCCGCCGGAGGCCGTGGCCGGGGTGGTGCTGGCCGGCACCTCGGCCATGTTCCTCACCTACGGGGCCATGCTCGACACCCCCGTCGTCGCCCTGCCCTTCGGGCTGGCCGCGGTGGCCGCCGCCCAACGGGCCTGGCAGGGCCGGCCGGCGCCGGACGTCCTGGTGCTGGCCGTCGGCGCCCTGGCCGGCCTGGCCGGCTGGCAGGCCCTCCTGGCCGCCGGGCTGGCCGGCGGGCTGGCCCTGCTGTCCGGTCGCGGGCCCGGGCCGCGCTCGGCCCGGGTGCTGCTGGCCGGGGCGGCCGCCGGCCTGGCCCTGACCCTGGGCTGGATCGCCTGGGTGGAGGGCACCCTCCTGGAGTTGGCCGACCAGGCCTCGCTGCGCAGCGGGGCCGGCGAGAGCTGGCTCGACCGCCAGGGCCGGTTCCTGCTCGACCTGTACGGCCCCGCCCTGCTGGCCGTCCTGGCCGCCGGGCTGCTCGTGGGCCTGGCCCGCGGCGACGGCGCCGACGACCGCGCCGGCGGGCGGACCGGGTGGTGGGGCGGCGCCCGGCCCCTGCTGGCGGTGCTGGTGACGGTGGTGGTGCTGTACGTGGTGGCCTTCCGCCAGGCCGCCGGGATCCACGACTACTGGACCTACTGGGGTGTCGCCCTGGTGGCCGGGGCCGGCGCGGCCGGCGCCCGCGCCGTGCTGGGCCTGCGCCGCCGGCTGCCCGACCGGGCCGGCCCAGTGGTGGCCGCGGTGGTCGCCCTGGTGGTGCTGGGCGTGGCCGCCGCCGGGGCCGGGCGGCGGAGCGACGCCGACCGGGCCATCCAGGAGGGCCTCGACGCAGTGCCGGTGCTGGCCGCCGCCCCCCGGGCCCCCGAGCCGGATGCCGCCACCGTGGCGGTCCGGGACGCGGACCGGACCGGCGCCCCGTGGGCCAACTGGGCCACCCACGGCGAGGCCCTGCGCCCCACCCGGGCCGAGCTGGCGGCCCTGCCCGCCGACCGCCTGCTGTTCTTCCGGGCCGAGGGGCCGCTCGACCCTGCCCTGCGGGCCGCTGCGGTGGCGGTGCGGGGCCGGTACGTCCTGGTGCCTGCCGGGGCCTACCGCCAGGCGCTCGGCCGGTGACGATGCCGTCACCGGGCCCGGGCCGACCGCCTACGGGGCCGGCGGGGAGCCCGAGTACGTTCCGGCCATGGCCGAGACCGCCCCCGCCCCCGACGACCAGCCCGCCCACCGCTACTCGGCCGCCCTCGCCCAGGAGCTGGAGGCCGCCTGGCAGGACCGGTGGGAGCAGGAGGGGACGTTCCACACCCCCAACCCGGTGGGCGAGCTGTCGGCCGGCTTCGCGGCGGTGGCGGACCGTCCCAAGCGCTACGTGCTGGACATGTTCCCGTACCCCTCCGGTGTCGGGCTGCACGTGGGGCACCCGCTGGGCTACATCGGCACCGACGTCTACGCCCGCTACCTGCGCATGAACGGGCACAACGTGCTCCACGCCATGGGCTACGACTCCTTCGGCCTGCCGGCCGAGCAGTACGCCCTGCAGACCGGCACCCACCCCCGGGTCACCACCGAGGCCAACATCGCCACCATGCGCCGCCAGCTCCGGCGCCTGGGCCTGGGCCACGACCCCCGCCGGTCGGTCTCCACCACCGATCCCGGCTTCTACCGCTGGACCCAGTGGATCTTCCTGCAGCTCTTCGGGAGCTGGTACGACCCGGACGCCGGCCGGGCCCGCCCGGTGACCGAGCTGGAGGCCGAGCTGGACGCCGGCACCCCGGCGCCGGCCGAGGGCACCAACCCGTCGGGCCGGCCCTGGGCCGAGCTGGACGCCCCCGCCCGCCGGGCCGTGGTCAACGCCCACCGCCTGGCCCGTGTGGCGGAGGTCCCGGTCAACTGGTGCCCGGGCCTGGGCACGGTGCTGGCCAACGAGGAGGTCACCGTCGACGGGCGCTCCGAGCGGGGCAACTTCCCGGTGTTCCGCCGGCCCATGAGGCAGTGGATGCTGCGCATCACCGCCTACGCCGACCGCCTGCTGGACGACCTCGACCGGTTGGATTGGCCCGAGGCCATCAAGTCCATGCAGCGCAACTGGATCGGTCGCTCCACCGGCGCCGAGGCGCGCTTCGCCACCCCCGCCGGCGACCTGGTGGTGTTCACCACCCGGCCCGACACCCTGTTCGGGGCCACCTACATGGTGGTCGCCCCCGAGCACCCCCTGGTGGGCGACCTGACGGCGGCGGCGTGGCCCGAGGGCACCCCGGAGGCGTGGACCGGCGGCGCCCCGGACCCGGCCACCGCGGTGGGGGCCTACGTGGCCGCCACCGCCCGCCGCTCCGAGCTCGACCGCCAGGCCGGCGACCGGGCCAAGACCGGCGTGTTCACCGGCACCCACGCCACCAACCCGGCCACCGGGCAGCCCGTCCCGGTGTTCGTGGCCGACTACGTGCTGATGGGCTACGGCACCGGGGCGATCATGTCCGTGCCCGCCCACGACGAGCGGGACTTCGCCTTCGCCCGGGCCTTCTCCCTGCCCATCGTCGAGGTCGTCCGGCCCCCCGAGGGGTGGCGGGCCGAGCACGGGGTGGACGAGGGCGCCCCGGCCGAGGGGTGGCCCCAGGCCTTCACTGGCGACGGTGAGGCGGTGGCCTCGGCCAACGCCGAGGTGTCCCTGGACGGCCTGCCGGTGGCCGAGGCCAAGGCGACCATCACCACGTGGCTGGAGGACCGGGGCCGGGGCCGGGGCACCGTGCAGTACAAGCTGCGGGACTGGCTGTTCAGCCGCCAGCGCTACTGGGGCGAGCCGTTCCCCATCGTCTACGGCACCGACGGGGAGCCCCGGGCCCTGCCCGCCTCGGCCCTGCCCGTCGAGCTGCCCCCCATGGAGGACTTCACCCCCACCACCTCGGACCGCGAGGACTCCGAGCCCGAGCCACCCCTGGGCCGGGTCGAGGGGTGGAGCACGGTGACGCTCGACCTGGGCGACGGCGAGGGGCCCCGGGAGTACCGCCGGGAGCTGAACACCATGCCCAACTGGGCGGGGTCGTGCTGGTACGAGCTGCGCTACCTGGACCCCGCCAACGACCGGGCCTTCGTCGACCCCGAGAACGAGCGCTACTGGACGGGCCCCGTCGCCGACGGCGACTGCGGGGGTGTCGACCTGTACGTCGGGGGGGTGGAGCACGCCGTGCTCCACCTGCTCTACGCCCGCTTCTGGCACAAGGTCCTCTTCGACCTGGGCCACGTGTCGTCGTCGGAGCCCTTCCGGCGCCTGTTCAACCAGGGGATGATCCAGGCCCACGCCTACATCGACGAGCGGGGCTTCCACGTCGAGGCCGCCGAGGTGGTCGAGGAGGGCGGGCGGTACCTGCACGACGGGTCGGAGGTGCGCCGGGAGCTGGGCAAGATGGGCAAGTCCCTGAAGAACTCGGTCGCCCCCGACGAGATGTGCGAGCGCTACGGCGCCGACACGCTGCGGCTCTACGAGATGTTCGGCGGACCCCTGGACCAGAGCCGGCCCTGGGACACCACCGCGGTGGTGGGCATGTACCGCCTGCTGCAGCGCATCTGGCGGGTGGTGGTGGACGAGGAGACGGGCGCGGTCCGGGTCACCGACGACCCGCCCGACGAGACCACGTCCCGGGCCCTGCACCACGCCGTCGCCGCCGTGCGGGAGGGCATGGAGAGCCTCCGGTTCAACACCTCCATCGCTCGCATCACCGAGCTGACCAACCACCTGACCGGCCGGGGTGGGCCCGCGCCCCGGGAGGTGGCCGAGGCCCTGGTCCTCCTGCTGGGCCCGCTGGCCCCCCACGTGGCCGAGGAGCTGTGGCAGCGGCTGGGCCACGACGGCTCCCTGGCCCACGTCCCCTACCCCGAGGCCGACCCGGGCTGGCTGGTGGCCGACACGGTGGAGATCCCGGTGCAGGTCAACGGCAAGGTCCGGGGCCGGGTGACGGTCCCGGCCGATGCCGACGGCGACGCCCTGGAGGCCGCGGCCCGGGCCGACGAGCGGGTGGCGGCCCTGATCGGCGGGGCCACCGTCCGCAAGGTGGTGGTGGTGCCCGGCCGGCTGGTCAACGTGGTTCTGGGGTGAGGGTCAGCCCTTGGGCTCGATGACCAACACGGGGATGTCCCGGTCGGTCTGGGCCTGGTACTCGTCGTAGCCGGGCCACACCTCGGTGGCCACCGCCCACCACTCGGCCTTCTCGTCCCCGGTGACCTCCCGGGCGGTGGCGTCGACCACCGTCTCGCCGTCCTGGAGGGCCACCACCTCGGGATGGGCCTTGAGGTTGTGGTACCAGACCGGGTTCTGGGGAGCGCCGCCCATGGAGGCCACCACCGCGTAGCGGCCGTCCTTCTCCACCCGGATCAGGGGGGTCTTGCGCTGCTTGCCGCTCTTGGCCCCCAGCGTCGAGAGGATCACGCACGGCGCTCCCTGCATGACGCCCCCCTCCCGGCCCCCGGTGGCCTCGTACTGCTCGACCTGGGTGGCGACCGGCTCCCAGGGGCTGGGCTCGTACGGCGCGTCGATGGGCATGGGGCTCTCCTCTCGTCGGGGCCCCGACGCTACCGGCCCCCCGCCCCGGTGGGCGCCGCCGGTCCTGGCCAACGACGCCTCAGAGCGGCAGCCGGTTGCGGATCCAATCGGCGAACAGCGGATCGACGACCACGTAGCGCCCCTCGTCCTCGATGACGTGGCCCCGGTCCACGAGACGCCGGCGCGCGTGCTGGGCGGTGCCGGTGGGGAGGTCGAGGATCTTGCCGGCGGCGCCGAAGAGGCTGCCCCCCGAGGCCAGGATGCGGAGGACGGACTTCTCGCCCTCCTGGAGCCCGGAGTACAGCCGCTCGTGGCCATCCGCGGTCGCGGCCCGGATCGCGGCCAGCGCCTCGTCGCAAGTGGCCTCGGTGGCCGTCCCGCCCGCGGCCACCAGCCGCCAGGCGGCATCGGCCAGCTGCATCGAGCGCTGGGGGTGGCCCTGGGCCACGGCCGCCACCCGGCCGGCCACCGGCCCGGCGTCGCGTCCGGTGGCGGAGAAGCCCTCGACCACGGCCTCGACCACCTCGGCCTGGCTGAGGGGCCCGATGGGGAGCAGGTCGGCCTGGGCGTAGAACGGCTCGGCCTGGTCGGTGAAGAGCATCCGCATCATCGAGGGCTCCGACCCGGCGAACACCAGGCCGATCTCCTGGTAGTGGTGCTGGAGCCGGGTGCGGAGCAGGCCGGCGGCGCCCTCCACGTGGGTGATCCCGGAGAACTCGTCCATCACCACCAGGGTGGGCGTCTCGGCCGCGGTGCGGGTGAGCACGTCGAGGAGGGCGTGGGTGGCCAGCACCGGGTCGGGTCGGGACCGTCCCACCTGGCGCAGCTCGACCCGCACCAGGCCCAGGTTGAGGGAGAGCCCGGCGGCCACCTGCGTGGCCCGCTCGGCGAACCTCCCGGTGACCCGGGCCAGGGCCTCGTCGAGCCGGGTGGCCACGTCGGCCATGGAGGCCACCTCGTAGAGGTCCACCCACACCACGGCCACCCCGGCGTGGATGACGTCGTGGGCCACCCGTCGGAGGACGCTGGTCTTGCCGTAGCGACGAGGTCCCAGGAGCGCCGTGACGCGGTGCTCGGTGACCCGCTCGGTGAGGTCGGCCACCAGGTCCACCCGCCCCCGGACCTGGCCCGGGTCGAGAGGCCCCTGGTACGGGAAGGGCGAGACGTCCACCCCCGCACCCTACCGCAGAGCAGTAGCTACTTACTACCGCAGAACAGTAGGAGTGACGGGCCCAGCCGGCCCGGCCGGCCGCCGGCCCGACCCGCCGACCAGGGCCGGAACCGTGCCGCGATCGGTTTCGGGCCCGCCCACCGCCGGTGCTACGGTGATCGCTCCCACGGGGCTATAGCTCAGTTGGTAGAGCGCTTCCATGGCATGGAAGAGGTCAGGGGTTCGATTCCCCTTAGCTCCACCATGGCGGTCTCTCGCGAACTCCTGCCATCTGCCATGGCTAGGGCGAGAGAGCCCGCCAAGGTCCCACGGCCCCCCATCCGGGGGGCCGTTTCGTTTCCGTGCCCCGCTTCGGCGGAGGCCCGCAGGGCCCCTCGCTCCCGCCGAAGCTGCACCAACACCCGGTAGGGCTCTCGGAGCGCATCGTCAGTGACGTAGTAGCCCTCGATGTAGAGCTTGTCGAAGATGGCCAGGTCGACCAGCCGGCGGTGGTCGTCCTCGACCTGCCGGTACAGGGTCTGCGCGCTCTCCAGCAGACCGAGGTGTGCTTCCAAGGTCTCGGCGCCGGCCCGCAGGTCCGTGACTCCTTCATCCAGCTCGGCTTGCAGCGCTTCTTTCTGGCGAGCGATATCTCGCAGCCGCTGCCGCACCTTGCCGCTAGCGATGTCGCCGTCGGCCGCCAGGTCCAGCAGGTTCTCCTCTTGGGCGTCGAGCCGAGCCAACTGTCGCTTGGACTGCTGCACGAGCAAGGCAGCGGCGGTCTGCTGGGGACTGCCGCGCGGAGGGGTGACATCTGAGCTGGCTTGCTGAGGCAGGCCCAGAGAGGATGTCGCTATGCCCCAGCCTTATCCCCGCGAGTTCCGCGATGACGTGGTCCGTGTGGCCCGCGACCGCGATGACGGCGTGACCTTGGAGCAGATCGCGGCGGACTTCGGGGTCCATCCGATGACGTTGTCGAAGTGGTTGCGTCAGGCCGCGATCGAGGACGGCGATCGCCCAGGCGTGACCGTCGCGGAGTCCGCCGAGCTGCGAGCTGCGAAGCGCCGCGTCCGGCTGCTTGAGCAGGAGAACGAGGTGCTCCGCCGAGCAGCTGCCTATCTGGGGCAGGCGAACCTCCCAAAAGGCTGATGTACCCGCTCGTTCGTGAGCTCGCCGCCGACGGTGTCCCTGTCGTGGTGTCGTGTCGGGTACTCGGTCTTGCTCGCCAGCCCTTCTACCGGTGGCTCCGATCGCCGTTCACCGACGGTCAACTCGCCGAGGCCCACCTGGCCAACGCGATCTTCGACGCTCACCGCGACGATCCTGAGTTCGGTTACCGGTTCCTCGCCGATGAGGTCCGCCAAGTCGCACACGACGTGTCCGATCGGGTCGTATGGCGGATCTGCCGGGACCACGGCTGGTGGTCAGTGTTCGGCAAGCCCAAGGCGCGCAAGGGCTTGAGGCCCGGCAGGCCGGCTCATGAGGACCTGGTCCGCCGGGACTTCACCGCCGCAGCGCCCAACGAGCTGTGGCTCACCGACATCACCGAGCACCGCACCCACGAAGGCAAGCTCTACCTGTGCGCGATCAAGGACGTGTTCTCGAACCGGATCGTCGGCTGGGCCATCGACGAGCGCATGAAGGCCCGGCTCGTGGTCGCACCGATCGAGATGGCCGTCGCCCGCCGCGACGGTGACGTCGCCGGCTGCATCGTTCACTCGGACAGGGGCTCGCAATTTCGCGCCAGGAAGGTGCACCGGGCCCTGACCCGGCATCGCATGGTCGGCTCGATGGGCCAGGTCGGCTCCGCCGGCGACAACGCCGCAATGGAGTCGTTCTTCGCGCTCCTCCAGCGCAACGTGCTGGACCGTCGCACCTGGACCACCCGCAACGAGCTGCGCATCGCGATCGTGACCTGGATCGAACGCACCTACCACCACCGCCGACGCCAAGCCCGCCTCGGCCGGCTCACCCCGCTCGAATACGAGATGATCATGACCCTTCAGACGGCGACCGCCGCCTGATAACCAACTGTCACCTCAACGCGCGGCAGTCCCCTGGTCGGCCAGGGCCTCCTGCACCCGCTGGCGAACCTCGGCCACGAGGTCGGATCCAGGGTGACGGTGCCGTAGTGCTCGGCGATGGCCGCCTCCACCATGTCGGTGTGCATGTAGGGAGCGTCGCACTCGCCCCGGTTTCGGGCGACGCAGTAGAAGTACCAGTAGGTGCCGCCTCGACCCTTGCCCATGGTGAGCAGCAATCGGGATTCCACGCCTCGCTTTGTGGCAGGCCCCACACCAGATGCTGCCCTTGAGGTAGTGGTGGTGCTTGCGTTCCTTCACTCCGGACCCCCGCCGGCCCTCCTGGACAAGCTGCACCTGTTCGAACAGCTCCCGGGAGATCAGCGACCGTGGCGAAGGCTGGCTACGTCTCCGCAACCGAGACGGACTGGGCTCTGCCGGAAGTCGCCGAATCCGCGCTGGTTGGTTGGTTCGCAGAAATGCCGGCCTGGATGGCGGGGGCCTGACCATACCCGCCGTTGTCGTGCTCATCGTCATGGTGGTCTGCCTAGCCCGGTTACCGATACCACTCGCTTTCGCCCCCGCGTAGACCGACGCCCCGGTCATGCTGTGTCGGTGGGAGGCAGAGCGGTCGCAGCGCCGCACCACGATGTGCTGCTGGCGAGCTGAACCTGGTGCGCCGGGAGGGCATTACCCGGCTGAGGGACCTCGATCTACCGGCTCTGGTCCAGCCGCCTGCCGTTGCCTGGCTGGAGCGCTTCGAGGCCTACTACCGGGTCTGGGCGCCGGTCTCTGGCATCGGCGGTGACCTGACGCCTACCGGTCGACGCTGCCGAGGCCGACTGGCCTAGGACCGGCTGCCAGGTACTGACGGGGCCGATGATCCCGGCTACACCCAAGAGATCCAAGCGGCCGGTTACCTGACCTCGGCGTTGTGCCATTTCACTAGCTACCTGGTGGGAATGAAGCGGCAGGTCGACCGCTACGGCGGTATGTGGTTGTTGTCCGACGCCCGGCGGAGCAGGAACTGGCAGACGCGATGTACCGGATCGCCGAGTTACCAAAGTCGAGTGGCACAAGTGGGCAGCGCAGTGCCGCTGCAGGTGGGACGACGCCGAGCAGTTGGAGCAGGAGCACTACACGACCCACGGCCCTCATCAGGGCATCGAACCGCGCTGCCAGCTGCACGCCATGGTGGCCGCCGCCGGCGAAGACTGCGCGCTGATCGACGACGACTGGCGACGGGTGGCCGACTGGTACCGGTTGCCGATGGGGACGGCCGGACCCATCGGGACAGCCGCTGTACGACGACCATCGAACAAATCAGGAGTAGGGCCGAGCGATGTCGCCCACAGTCGGCCTCCGTCGTTATAACGATACCGGCACGATGAGTGCCTGTTCGGGCACTCTGCACGGTCGATCCCAACACCAGGCTAACATGGTGTCAGCGTGCCGCCATAGCTGTAGCCTAGCGCAATCTTGCGATGAGCGCAGGCTGAAGGCTCAGGTGAGCTATGGATCTCTTGTCCGGACGTTCCGGCGCGAACCTTATGCACCATCTTGCTCGGGTCCTCCGAGTGGCTACGCCACTAGCGGTGGCAATACTCATTGGTCTGTGGGTGAACGCGTTATCGACCAAACTGCAGGGTGGCAACGACCTCTTTAAGGCTATCAGGCAACTTGGGTTTCAGAACGTCTGGCTCTGTTTGGGGCTCGGATGCGTGGTCGGCAGTGAGTTTGCTCACGAAAAACTCGATCAGCGCCGAGCGGCAGAGCTAGCCGACTACGCGGGGGGCCTGCTCGATCAAGAGAGGCGGCTCGCACATCTTCTACTTCGCAGTTTCGCCGAACAGATAGGTCGATCATTAGGTACCGCGTGCAACGCACGCTATTTTAACGCGATTGACGAGGACGGGGAAGTACGTCTTTACCAAGACCGCTCGTTGGTTTATGAAGCCGTCCCGATGCCTGCCGAGTACGGGTTCACTTCGGTCAGCGTCACTGATAGATCCTTTGTATCTGCCAGAGCCTATCAGCACCGAGCACCGATATTTGAGAACCTTAAATCGAGTCACACTGAACGCTATAGCGAGCTCGTCCGCCCAAACGTGGACCCAGAACAAAAATGGGTACTCGCCTGTCCTGTACTACAAATCGATCCTAGAGACGACATTCATAGAAGAGAGCGTCCGCCATTTGGTGTAGCGGTCTTCTATAGCACTGAGCGCGTCCCCCTTCGGTACAGACGAAGGAATCGAATTCGGCGAGCGTTGCATGATGCGCAACTAGTTAGCGAGCACCTATCGCACATTATGGCTCTTCAGTGGAGCATTCCTCGTAAGGGTGGAAGCGATGTTTGAACAGATGCCGCGTTCGATATGCGTACGTGTTACTCGAAAGTGCAACGCTCACTGCGGGTTTTGCCAAGCTCCTGATACTGACTCTGGAAGGTTGTCGGTGGCAGAACTGGGTGCGATCAGTGACTTGTTATATGCGGCGGGCGTCCGCTCCCTCAAATTGTCGGGCGGTGAGCCAACTACCCGAAGGGATCTTCCGGAGGTAATTCGTCGCGTGAGCCTGTCCGGCCTGAGCGTGACCCTGATCTCTAACGGCATCCATATCTCTGCTGCCACCATCAAGGCATTGGGAGAGGTCTCTGCCACTGTGAAGCTGAGTATTCACTACCCAAACGAGTTGAATGACACCATCCTTGGGAGGCCGTGCTTCGAATCAGTAGTCGGTTCGGTTTCGAGGCTCCGAGAGGCAGGAATAGAGGTTGCTATCAACACTGTGCTTACCCCAGCGAACATGTCAGTGGTCGAGGGTATGGTGCAGTTCGCCAAGGACCATGACGTGTGGAAGGTAAGTTTTATCCCGGTCGTCCCCCGTGGCCTAGCGCTCATGATGAGTGAGTATCATCTGACTCCTAGTGCTGTCGGCGAGATTCGGGACGAGATAGGGAGGCTCGCTGGCTCAGCACCCCCCGTCGTGCGTTGCATTGACATCAGACAAAAGGACTACTGGATAATCGAAAATGACGGCTCAATGTGGGTAGAGCGGGCAACCCATGCACAAGATAGTCAGCTTTGTGATAACCTAGGTCTTAAGGACTGGCTAGAGGAAGCTATCGCCTATACGGAAGGAGTACTGCGTTGAGTGACCAGCAATGGATGGCTAGGTGCGTCGAACTAGCGCATGCTGCCGCGGACTCGGGCAATTATGCTCTAGGTGCAGTGGTGGTTCGCGAGGGCATCGAGATCGCTCGCTCCCAAAGCGCGCTGATACACACGCCTGACCCGAGCGCTCACCCAGAGCTAGTTGCTATTCGGGAGGCAGCCGAAAAACTTGATTCTAGATACCTCAACGATTGCGTCCTTTACAGCACGCTAGAGCCCTGCCCGATGTGCACCTCAGCTGCTATATGGGCCAAGATGAGCAGGATAGTGTTCGGGGCGAGTCAAGGTGAGGCTTTGGAGTGGGCGCTGGCCCATCCCGACCCTGTCTATACGTGGCGGCAAATCCTGATACCAGCCGAGGTCGTTGCAGCTGCTGGTAACCCACATGTAGAGGTGCACGGTGGCGTGATGTCCGCCGAGTGCAAGGCGCTGTTTGAGTTGAAGTCGAAGGTCTAACAGTCGGAAAAGAAGTCGCTGGCTAAAGGAAAACTCGATGGAAAACGAGGCTCATGCTCTTGAGTGGACCGATTCGACTATCGCTCGATTCTGGCGTCATGAACAGCACTTTCCTGAGCACTCGTTTTCCTCGAAGTACGGTTCGGCCATTATTTCACATTTTAGCGCTTACCTGGCAAAGGGGTCACGCGTCCTCGATTTCGGATCTGGCCCAGGTTATCTGACCACTTTACTTGCCAGACGCGGCTGCCGCGTCTGGGCTACTGATGTGCTTGAGGAAGCTCGCTCGGCAACCTGTGCAAGGAATATTGATGTTCATGGCTTCATGGGCTGCCTCCCGCCATCGTCTTTACAAAAGCATGAGGGATACTTCGACTGCATCGTGGCGGTTGAAATCATCGAGCATTTAACCGATGCGGCATTCGACGAATTTTGGTTGACGGCTCATAGCCTGCTGCGAGCATCGGGCACGCTGTTCATTACTACGCCAAATGCTGAGAACCTTGAGAAAAAAAGCGTCTACTGCCCGGGTTGCGGCCATACCTTTCACAGGTGGCAGCATGTACGTTCTGTAACTGTAGAATTGCTCATCGACGTGGCGGAGAAATACGGTTTCCGCCCGGTGAGTGTAGGAACTGTCGACTTTCGTCGCTCAACCTCACTCTGGAACTGGCTAATTAAACGGGTCAACATTCGAAGAGGCAGCACTTCTGAACCGCATCTGTATGCAGTCCTGGCCGCTATCCCGTAGTGTTGATCCGATACACCTTCGCCGCTCGGCCCCGCCCGTCGTGCTCGGGATCGTCGCCGACCTCGACCACTGAGCCCTCATCGGTCAGCTTCCTTACGTAGTTCCTAGTCGTGGTGATGTCTCGCTCCAGCTTCTCGGCTAGGTCGGCCAACTTCCAATCGGCCGGCAAAGCCTGAGCGACTGCTAGGACGTCCTCAAGGGGGAGACGGGGCGCCCGGGTGCCGGAGCTGCGGCGCGTCCGGCCAGCGCCGCTTGAGGCACGCCCGCCGGCGGGCAATTCGAAGCCAGCTTCCTTGAGTACGTCATCTGGCACGCCGAGGGCCTGGAAGGCCGTCGCCGGAACGCCCTCGCTGTCGGCCCAACCCTTCGCCTCGGCGACGAAGACGACCCGCTCGCCCGAGAAGTCGGGCACCCGACCAGGCTCCTCGCGCTCCAGCTCGGCCAGGAGCTTGAGCTTGTTGAGGCTGTCCGCCTCGGCCCGCACCTGCTCCTCACCGTCCCGGCGTCGACGCCGCACTCGCCACCCAGCGTCCTCGAGGCCCCTGCCTCGTAGCGCTGACGCAGCAGGGTGGCCTGGGCATCGTCGATCAGGTTGTAGCGACGCTCAACACCTTGACGTTCGAGCACCTTTAAGATCGTCTCTCGGCACACGGTGTAGCGCTTGCCCAGCTCAACGGCAGTGGTACCCGCCCGGTACAGTTCAGCGGCTTCCCGCTGTTCTGCGGCCGACAGGCGACGTTGCAGGTTCCTCACCGCCGCCCTTCCAGGAGGTCGCGTCACGGCGGGGAGGGCGAGCAGCGCCCGCGGTTTCTTGGCCGGGTAGGAACCGTTCGCGAGCAGTTTCAAGTCTCCACGGAACCCCATCCTGCGTGGTTCGCGTCGCCTCAGGGGACGTAGCGGGTCGTCCAGGTGCAGTTGAGCTCCGGTCCGAAGCCGAAGACCACGGTCAGCTCACCGATGTCGATGGTGGCCTCCTCACCTGTCCAGACCAGGGTGGTGCGCTCGAAGCTGCTGGGCGGGTGCAGGAAGGACAGGCTTTCGCCGGGGCCGGCGACGCCACTGCCCACCTGCAGGTCCTGGCCCGATGTGTTGACCAACCGAACCTCGACGCCGGTCGGGAACACGCAGTCGGCTCGCAGGTCGAACAGGGCGGGCACCGAGGCGACCAGTTGGTCGGTGGTGCCGTTGAGCGTGGTGACCTGCGCGTCGAAGGGCTCAGGGCCAGCCGGGCCGGGAGGTCCCTGCTCGCCCTGCGGCCCCGCGGGGCCCTGTTCGCCCTGAGGTCCCGAGGGGCCAGGCGGTCCGGTAGGACCGGTGACGTTCCACTGCAGGGCCGTCTCCAGCCGGTTGCAGGGCCGGTCACCCTCGAGGCGGAGCGAACCGTTGATGCGGTTGGCACAAGCCTCGATGACCGGCGGCCCGCCGACCTGGCCGGCTGCGGCCACCGCCACCCCGGCCAGGGTCACCGCCACCACGGCCACCGCCGCGGCGACCTTGGCCCGGACCCGCACGCGCCGCAGTGACGACATGGGCACCCCTCCCCTGCTCGATGCCATCGCCCCTCCGGCGGCGGCTGGCGGGCACGCTACCGCCGGGCGTCAGCTGCGGCAACGACCGGCGACGGCTCAGGCGTCGGGGGACCAGGGGAGGCGGGGGACGTCGGCCCAGAGGCGTTCCAGGTCGTAGAAGGCCCGGGCCTCCTCCAGGAACACGTGCACCACCCAGTCGCCGTAGTCCATGAGGACCCAGCGGGCGTCGTCGAGGCCCTCGACGCGCTGCGGCTTGCGCCCGGCCTCGATGGTGAGGCGGTGCTCGACCTCCTGGACCACGGCCCGCACCAGGCGGACGTTCGAGGCGCTGCTGATCACGAACATCTCGGTGATGCCGAGCAGGTCGCCGACCTGGAGGATGACCGTGCGCTCACCCTGCTTGTCGTCCGCGGCCCGCGCCGCCAGGACGGCCAGGTCACCGGTGTCGAGGTCCACGGGCGTGGTCGCCTCGTCAGCCACCGTCGCCCTCCTCGAACTGGTCCAGCACGTCCTGCCCGACGGTGATCACGATGTCCGCTCCCTCGGTCTCGGCCCGGGAGGCGGCCATGGTCGAGATCCGGGGCTCCCCTCCCAGGACCAGCTGGGCGGCGTCCGCGGCCGGGCGCCAGGCACTGTCGGCGATCTCGATGGTGGTCTCCTCCTGCCCGAAGCTCTCGGCGTTGCCCAGCTGGGCCAGCGAGGCCCCGTTGTCGATCAGGGCGTGCAGGAGCGCCCGCGGCAGCGGCGCCCCCTCGGCGCCGTTGAGGAGCTTCAGGGCGTAGCGCCGGCCGGGGCCGGGCGACTGCGGGTACGGCACGGCATCGGTGATCTGGCTCTCGAGCCCGTCCTCGGGGACCAACACCGGCGTGTCCTCGGCGGCGTCGGCGGCCCGGCCCACGTCCAGGGTCTCGACCCGGGTGGTGCCCGCCTCGTCGGTGGCCCCCGCGGCCAGGACCCGCAGGAACGGACCCAGCCCGGTGGCGGTGGTGGCCGAGCCGACCGCGCCGTCGCCGGCCGCCCCCAGGGCCGACAGCCACGTCGACCACACCACCTCGTTGCGGGCCAGGCGGGCCAGCTCGGCCTCGGACAGGCTGGCCTCGGACGCCGTCTCCGACACGGCGGGGCCGCTGGTGGCCCGCAGGAACGGCCCGACGTCGCCGGCCTCCAGCACCAGCTCGCCGGCCTCCAGGGTGCGACCGTCGTCCAGGGTGACGTCGTCCGGGTTGTCGACGGTCAGCGGCGCGGCGGAGCGCACCAGCTCGGCGAGCTGGCCGTCGGTGAGGTCGATGAGCTCCTGGATGGCCACCCCGAGGCGGTCCTCGACCTCGCGACGGAACGTCTCCAGGGACCCGCCCAGGCCTTCTTCGTAGGCCTGCCCCAGCCACCCGATGAGGTACTTCACCTCGCGGACCTGGGTGTAGAGCGGGAGCTGGAGGACGGTGCCCCCGGTGGCGCCGGCGCCGAGGGCCAGGAGGGTGGCCGAGGCCAGCTCCCCGTCGGCGTCGCGGTGCACCACCAGCGCCGTGCGGGTCGGCTCGACCAGGGCCCGGTAGCCGGGCTCGGACGGGTCGTTGGTGCCCTCGACCAGTCGCCCGCCCCGGCTGTCGCTGATGCGGTCGGCCCCCACCAGGCCGAGCACCGGGATGGCGGCGATGAGCAACACCAGGGCGGCCCCGAAGGCGGCCGAGCGGGCGGTGAGGCGCCGCCGCCCACCCGCGGCCGGCTCCGGTTCGGGGCCGGGGTCGGGCTTGGGCTCGGCGGCCAGGACGGGGCCGCCGGCCGGGATGGGCCCGCCGGCCGGGACCGGCGACGCCGGCCGCTCAGGCGGTGGTGGTGGCGGGGCGGGGGGCGGCGGGGGCGACGCCTGGGGCCCGGTGGGGCCGGGAGCCGCCGGCGGGGCCGGCGGCGCTGGGGTGGGGTTCGCGCCGGCCCGGCGGTCGCCCGGGGCCGGCGGCGTCGGGGGCGGGCCCTCCGGGCGGGCCAGGGGCTCGTCGCCCGGCCCGGCCAGGAGCCGGTCGAGGGAGCGGAGGTCGTAGGCCACCGTCGACAGGTCGCTCGGGTCCTCCCCGGGCCGGGGCGGAGGGGTCGGTGCGCTCTCGGCCCCGACCTCCGGCGACCCGCCCGAGGGGGGAGGCGGGTCCGCGGGCTCCTTTGGAGCCGGCCCGGGTCCCCCCCGCTCGCGCCGCGGCCGGGGTGGGGCCGGGTCGAGGGGTGCAGGGGTGGGGCCGTCGTCCACGTCGGCCAGCAGAGCTGCCAGCCGTGCCGCCGCGTCCGAACGGGTCCTCCTGCCATCCGGGGATGGCGGATCGCTCACCGGGCCCACGATAGAGGCCGGCCGGCCGAGCCGAAGAGCCGCCCCGCCGGCTCCCGCCGGCGTCCCGCCCGAGTCACGGCCGGTAGAGCCGACGACGACCGATGACGTCGATCACGCCGGGGGCCACCAGGACGTCGATCGGGTGACCGGCGGCCACGTCGGCCCGCAGGCGGGAGCTGGACACGTCGAGCTGCTCCAGGTCCACGTGGACCAGGTCGGCGCCGGGCAGGACCACGGGGCCGGGGGCACCGGGCCGGGCCACCACCGCCAGCCGGGCCTGGGCCAGGAGCTCGTCGGGGCGCTCCCAGGTGGGCACCAGGGCGGCGGCGTCGGTGCCCAGGATGACGGTGACGGGCCGATCGGGTCGCTCGGCCCGCAGCTCGGCCACCGTGTCGACGGTGTAGGAGGGCCCCTCCCGCCGCACCTCGGCATCGCTGACCTCCAGGCCCGGCACGCCGAGCGCCGCGGCCCGGGCCATCTCCAGGCGGATCGGGGCCGGGGTCACGGCCCGGACCCGCTTCTGCCACGGGTCGCCGTTGGGGACGAGCAGCACGACGTCGAGCTCGAGGGCGTGGCGCACCATCACAGCGGCCCGCAGGTGGCCGATGTGGGGAGGGTCGAACGTGCCGCCCAGGACCCCGATCCCGCGGTTTCCGCCCTCCCCGGTGACCGACGTCACCGTGCGATCCGGAAGCCGCTGGGCAGGGTCACGGTTGCACCGTAGCCACCCCCCCTCGGGACCCTTGGTGGGGCCCCCTTTCGGAATACTGGGAGGGGGTATCAAGTTGGAGAGACGGCAATGAGCGATTCAGTCGGACAGTACCTCAACGAGATCGGCCTGGTCCCCCTGCTCACCGCCGATGAGGAGCGGGAGCTTGCCCAGGTCATCGAGGCGGGCGTGGCCGCTCGCCAGCGCCTCGCCGACGGCGAGGACGGCGCCGAGCTGCGGCGGGCCGACCGGGCCGCCGAGCGGGCCAAGGACCGGTTCATCCGGGCCAACCTGCGCCTGGTGGTGAGCGTGGCCCGCCGCTACCCCCTGCCGCCGGGCATGGAGCTCCTGGACCTGGTCCAGGAGGGCAACATCGGCCTGGAGCACGCGGTCGACAAGTTCGACTGGCGCAAGGGCTTCAAGTTCTCCACCTACGCCACGTTCTGGATCCGCCAGGCCATCGGCCGGGCCCTGGACCAGAAGGCCAGCCTGATCCGGCTGCCGGGCGATCGCTCGGCCAGCCTGCGGGCGGCTCTCCGGCAGGTCTCCGGCGACGGCGACGAGCTCGACGTCGAGCACGCCACGCTCCACCGGCTCACCACGCCGACCTCGCTCGACCGCACCGTGGGCGACGACGACGGCAACGAGCTGATCGACCTCCTGGCCGACGACAAGGCCGGCCCGGAGACCATCGTGATGGCCCGGGCCGAGGAGGACTACGCCACCAGCCTCCTGGAGGTGCTGGAGCCCCGGGCCCGCTACGCCGTCGAGCAGCGCTTCGGCATCAACGACGGGCGCAAGCGGTCCTACCGCGAGGTGGGCGACGAGCTGGGCGTCACCGCCGAGGCGGCCCGCCGGCTGGTCAAGCGAGCGGTCCACACCGTGCGGTCCGAGGCCGAGGCCCGGATCTCCGCGGCCTAGACTGAGCACATCGTCTAGTCGAACATCGATTGCGGCCGTTCTTGACCAGAGCGGGCCGCGCATGGGCCGGGCCGATTAGGCGAAACGCGCTTTGCATCCGAGGCGAAGAGCGGGCACGCTGGGGGCATGCTCACCACCGAGCGCCCTCTCGATGACGCCTCCGCCCCCTGGCGGGACCGGACGGCGGCCCAGCAGCCCGACTGGCCCGACCTCGAGGCGGTGGCTTCGGCGTCGGCCGAGCTGGCCGGCCTGCCCCCCCTGGTGTTCCCGGCCGAGAGCCGCGAGCTGACCGCGGCCCTGGGTCGGGTGGCCGAGGGGCGGGCCTTCCTGCTCCAGGCCGGCGACTGCGCCGAGTCCATGACCAGCTTCTCGGCCGAGTCGGTGCGCCAGCGCCTCCAGGTCATCCTGCAGATGGCGGTCGTGCTCACCTACTCCTCGGGCGTGCCCACGGTGAAGATCGGCCGCATCGCCGGCCAGTTCGCCAAGCCCCGCTCCTCGGGCACCGAGACGGTCGACGGCGTGACCCTGCCGTCGTTCCGGGGCCACATCGTCAACGGCGACGAGTTCACCGCCGAGGCCCGGATGCCCGACCCGGGCCGGATGGTCCGGGCCTACCACCAGGCGGCCTCGACCCTGAACCTGCTCCGGTCCCTGACCCGGGGCGGCTTCTCCGACCTGGCCAAGGTCCACTCCTGGACCCAGAGCTTCGTGGAGGCCACCCCGCAGGGCCAGCACTACCAGGCCCTGGCCGACGAGATCAGCGGGGCGCTGAAGTTCATGACGGCCTGCGGGGTCGACACGGCGGCGCTGCCCACCCTGCACCAGACCGACTTCTACACCAGCCACGAGGCCCTGCTCCTCCCCTACGAGGAGGCCCTGACCCGGCGCGACCCCCAGACCGGCGACCTGTACGCCACCTCGGCCCACACCATCTGGATCGGCGAGCGCACCCGGCAGCTCGACGGGGCCCACGTGTCGTACTTCGCCCACCTGGCCAACCCCATCGGCTGCAAGATCGGGCCCACGGCCACGCCGGAGGAGGTGCTGGGCCTGTGCGAGGTGCTGAACCCCGAGCGGGTGCCGGGCCGCCTCACCCTCATCACCCGCATGGGGGCGGGGGCCATCGAGGACGGGCTGCGGCCCCTCCTGGCCGCGGTGCGCGACGCCGGCCACCCGGTGGTGTGGGCCTGCGACCCCATGCACGGCAACACCTTCACCTCCGACAGCGGCCACAAGACCCGCCGAGTGGACGACATCCTCGACGAGATCGCCGGCTTCTTCCGGGCCCACGCCGCCGAGGGCACCTGGGCGGGGGGCGTGCACGTGGAGCTGACCAGCGACGACGTGACCGAGTGCCTGGGCGGATCGCAGGAGATCCTCGACAGCGACCTGTCCCTCAAGTACGAGACGGTGTGCGATCCGCGCCTCAACGGCCGCCAGTCGCTGGACCTGGCCTTCCGGGTGTCCGAGGAGCTGCGGGCCCGGGCCTGATCCTCCTCGGTTTCGGGAATGTTGACCTAGACGATCAGGTTTGTCACTCTTTGAGGACGGACCGGCCCTCCTCGGTCCCGGATCCACGTCTCCGAGAGGCCCGTCATGCCCACCACCGAGATCGACCCCGATCAGCTCGCCGACATCGAGAAGTTCGAGGCCCTGCTGGCCCAGCACCTCGAGGGGACCATCGACGAGGACGCCTTCCGGGTCTTCCGCCTGAACAACGGCATCTACGGCCAGCGCCAGGGCGGCCACAACCAGATGGTGCGGGTGAAGATCCCCTACGGGTCGATCCTCCCCCACCAGTTGGAGATGATGGCCGAGATCGCGGATGAGCACTCCCGGGGCTGGGGCCACATCACCACCCGCCAGAACGTGCAGTTCCACTTCGTGGCCCTGGAGGAGATCCCCACCGTCCTGCGCAAGCTGGCCTCGGTGGGCATGACCACCCGGGAGGCGTGCGGCGACACCGTCCGCACCGTGCAGGGCTGCCACCTGGCCGGCGCCTGCCCGTTCGAGCACATCGACATCAGCCCCTGGGCCGAGGCCGCCACCGAGCACTTCATCCGCAACCCGCTCAGCCAGCGCCTGCCCCGCAAGTTCAAGATCAACTTCTCGGGCTGCTCCACCGACTGCGGCCAGGCCATGTTCAACGACGCCGGGGTCATCGGCGTCACCCGCACCCGCGACGACGGCACCACCGAGGCCGGCTTCCGGGTGTTCGTGGCCGGCGGCCTGGGCGCCAACCCCCACCCGGCCCTGGCCCTGGAGCCCTTCACCCCCCGTGAGGAGCTGATGGCCACCCTGGAGGCCATCCTCCGGGTGTTCAACAACCACGGCAACCGGGACAACAAGATCCGGGCCCGCATGAAGTGGCTGGTCGACACCATGGGCTGGGAGGAGCTCCAGGCCCGGGTGCTCAAGGAGCGCAACCTGCTGGTGGCCTCGGCCACCTGGCCCGGCGGCATCCCCGAGCACGTGCAGAAGGCGGGCGACGCCCCCGCCGGCCGTTCGGCCACCATCGAGCCGACCCCCATGGGCCACGGCACGGCGGTGGCCATCCGCTCCGGGGCCTACGAGGCCTGGGAGAGCGCCAACGTGGTCCGGGGCGAGGCCAAGGGCACCGTCTCGGCCTACGCCTGGAGCCGCCTGGGCGACGTCACCTCGGAGCAGTGGCGGGCCCTGGCCGCCATCCAGCGGGAGCTGGGGGCCGACGTGCGCCTCACCAACCGCCAGAACCTGGTGTACCGGGGCCTGACCGAGGCCCAGCTGCCGGTCCTGTTCGAGCGCCTCACCGCCATCGGCATGGCCCAGCCCGGCGCCGAGCTGGTGCGCGACGTGGTGGCCTGCCCCGGGGCCGACACCTGCAACCTGGCCGTCACCCAGAGCCGGGGCCTGGCCTCGGCCATCGGCGAGACCCTGGAGGAGGAGGGCCTGGCCACGGTGGGCGGCCTGCGCATCAACATCTCGGGCTGCACCAACTCCTGCGGCCAGCACCACACCGCCGACATCGGCTTCTACGGGGCCGAGCGCCGGGCCCACGGCACCGCCGCTCCCGGCTACCAGATGCTCCTGGGCGGCTACGTCGGCGAGGAGCGGGCCGAGTTCGGGGCCCGGGCCCTGCGCCTCCCGGCCAAGGCCGCCCCGGCCGCCGCCACCGCGGTGGTGCGCCGCTTCAACGACGAGCGGACCGCGGGCGAGAGCTTCCGCAGCTGGCTCGACCGCTCCGGCGGCGCCAAGGGCGTGGCCGAGGGCCTGAAGGAGTACGGGGTGTTCCCCACGCCGGAGGACGCCCCCGAGTTCTACGTCGACTACGGGGAGACCGGCCCGTACGTCGCCGAGGTCGGCGAAGGCGAGTGCGCCGCCTCCTGACCTCCGTCCCACCCATCGCGAACCCCTGAGGCTCCACCATGAGCGCCATCACCGGGCCCGGCATCGGGCCACTGACCATCCCCGACTTCACCGACGCCGAGCTGGCCGAGCTGAACCGCGAGTTCGAGCACCTGCCGGCGGCCAAGGTCATCCAGTGGGCGGTGGACACGTTCTCGCCCCACCTGTGCATGACCGCGTCGTTCACCGACGCCGTGCTCATCGACCTGGCCGTGCGCATCGACCCCGGCATCGAGGTGGTGTTCATCGACACCGGCTACCACTTCCCCGAGACCCTGGAGACGGTGGAGCAGGTGCGGCGCCGCTACGGGCTCAACCTGCGGATGATGACCGTGGCCCGCCAGGAGGAGGAGCTGTGGGCCGCCGATCCCGAGAACTGCTGCTCGGCGGTGAAGGTGGGCCAGCTCGACCGGGCCCTGGCCGGCAAGGGGGCGTGGATGAGCGGCCTGCGCCGGGCCGAGGCCGACGTGCGGGCCACCGCTCCCATCGTGGTGCGGGACCTGCGGGGCCTGGTCAAGGTGAACCCCATCGCCACCTGGTCCGATGCCGACGTGCAGGGCTACATCGACGACCACGACGTGCCCGTCAACCCGCTGACCCAGCGGGGCTACCCGTCCATCGGCTGCATGCCCTGCACCTCGCCGGTGGGCGAGGGCGAGGACGTCCGGGCCGGGCGCTGGCGGGGCAGCGAGAAGACGGAGTGCGGCCTCCACGTCATGTGACGGAGCCCTGGTGGGAGGCCCGGGAACCGGGTTCGGACCACCCGGGAGGGCCCGCTACGCTGCCCTCACCCCTGTGGTGTAGTGGCTAACATAGCGGTCTCCAAAACCGTTGCCCCGGGTTCGAGTCCCGGCGGGGGTGCTACCCGGATCAGAGCTTCACGTTGAGGGTGAGGCCGTCTCCGACGGTGAGCAGGACGGTCATGACCCGGGCGTCGGCGGCGGCGTGGTCGTTGTAAGCCCGGATGGCGGTGCGGTTCGCATCGGCCCCGTCGGGCTCCAGCACGTCACCGCTCCACAGGGTGTTGTCGACGGCCAGCACGCCGCCGGGGCGGAGGCGGGGCACCAGGGCGTCGTGGTAGGCGACGTAGCCGCCCTTGTCGGCATCGATGAAGGCCAGGTCGATCGGCTCGTCGTCGCCGAACAGGTCGCCGGCCAGGGTCTCGGCCGCCGGGGCGATGCGCAGGTCGATGCGGTCGGCCACGCCGGCCTCGGCCCACGTCTCCCGGGCGATGGTGGTCCACTCCTCGCTGACGTCGCAGCACACCATCCGCCCGCCGGGGGCCAGGTTGCGGGCCACGGCCAGGGCCGAGAGCCCGGTGAAGGTGCCGACCTCGACGGCCCGCCGGGCCCCGGTGATCCGGGCCAGCACGCCCAGGAGGGCCGACTGATCGGCGGCGATCTGCATGCCGGCGGCGTCGCCCAGGGCCCGGGTCCGCTCCACCAACCGGCGGGCCACCGGGTCCAAGGGCGCGCTGTGGCCCTCCACGTAGGCGGCCAGCGCGTCGGTGAGCAGGAACGACCGGGGGCTCATGACGCCATGCTCCCATGCCGCCGGCGGCTCAGCTCGGGAGCGAGCCCCGGGGAACCACCCATTGGTGGGGGGCGCCTCCGGCGGCAGCGATGCGCTCGAAGTCTGCGTCGTAGTGGAGCACGGTCAGGCCCGCCCCCTGGGCCGCGGCCGAGATCATCAGGTCCGGGATCGGGACGCGGTGCTGGCCCCGGCGGGCCAGGGCGTGCTGCAGGTCGACGGCCCGCTCCACCACCTCGGCGGTGACGGGGGCGACCTCCAGGCTGCGGCGCTCCTCCCGCACGGTCTCGTAGTCGGCCAGGGAGCGGCTGCTGTAGAGCACCTCGAGGTCGACGACGGCGCACGTCGCCACCAACCCCTCCTCCAGGAGGGGCCGGAGCCGCCGGGCGACGGCGGGGAGGCGGAAGCGGGCGAGGGCGCTCTTGTCGGCCAGGTAGGCGGCGGTCAGCGCCACGCGCCCGACATGACGTCGGGGTCGTCGAGGTCCAGGCCCTCCATGGTGGCCAGGCGCTCGGCGTGGCGCCGGCGGCGGTCGGCGTCGATGACGGAAGCGAGGGAGCGGTTCACGGCGTCCTTCATGGTCGAGGTTCCCAGGATGGACGACGCCTCGGCGAGGAGGTCGTCGTCGATGTCGACGAGTCTCTTGCCCACGCAGGCGAGTATATATGCGAAAGCTGGTGGAAGATATACGCCGACCCGGCCCAGGCGGGCCGGAACGGTGTGTGCAGTGGGAGTGCAAGAATGCGACCATGCGCTTCGGCATCTTCTACGAACACCAGCTGCCCCGGCCCTGGGGGCCCGACGACGAGTACCAGCTCCTGCAGGACGCCCTCGACCAGGTCGAGCTGGCCGATCGGCTGGGCATCGACCACGTGTGGGAGGTCGAGCACCACTTCCTGGAGGAGTACAGCCACTCCTCCGCCCCCGAGGTGTTCCTGGCCGCGGCCAGCCAGCGGACCCAACGCATCCGCCTGGGCCACGGCATCGTCCAGCTGCCCCTGGCCTTCAACCACACCGCCCGGGTGGCCGAGCGGGCCGCCACCCTCGACCTGCTGTCCAACGGCCGGGTCGAGCTGGGCACGGGCGAGGCATCGTCGGAGGCCGAGCTGGGCGGCTTCGGCGTCGACCGGGCCACCAAGCGCGACCAGTGGGCCGAGGCCCTCGACGCCCTGACCCGGATGATGGTCGAGGAGCCGTTCCAGGGCGCCGACGGCCCCTACCTGCAGATGCCGCCCCGCAACGTGGTGCCCAAGCCCCGGCAGAAGCCGCACCCCCCGCTGTGGGTGGCCTGCAGCCGCAAGGAGACCATCCACCTGGCGGCCGAGAAGGGCATCGGCGCCCTGTCGTTCAGCTTCGTCAACCCCGACGAGGCCAAGCACTGGGTCGACGACTACTACACGACCCTGGCCTCCGAGGCCTGCGTGCCGGCCGGGTTCGACGTCAACGCCAACCTGGCCGTGGTGCTGCCCTTCATGTGCCACGACGACGAGCAGACCGCCATCGACCGGGGCCTCGACGGCGGCCACTTCTTCGGCTTCTCCCTGCTCCACTACGCCTTCGGGCAGCACCAACCCGGGGTCACCAACATCTGGGACGAGTTCCAGGAGAAGCGGTCCGCCTTCGGCTTCGACCGCACCATCGCCTCGGGCACCGGCGGGCACCTGGGGGCCACCATCGAGCAGAACGGCATCGGCTCCCTGCGGGGGGCCATCGGCACCCCGGACCAGGTCCGGGACCTGCTCCGGGCCTACGAGGACGTGGGCGTCGACCAGGTCATCTTCGTGGCCCAGGCCGGCCGCAACCGCCACGAGCACATCTGCGAGAGCCTGGAGCTGTTCGCGGCCGAGGTCCTGCCCGGCTTCGCCGAGCGGGCCGACGCGGCCGAGGCGGCCAAGCGGGACCGGCTGGCCCCCGCCGTCGAGGCCGCCCTGGCCCGCCGGTCGCCGGCCCGGGAGCCGGGCGGCGACTACCGCATCCCGGCCGCCATGCAGGTCTGACCCGGGACGACCCGGCCGGCCGACGGTCCCGGGGGTCCATCCCCGCCGCTGGCGGCCGATAGGTTCCGGGGCGCACCCCGCACCGGCGCCACCGCCGCCCGGCCTCGCACCGCGCAGGAGACCACCATGCCCGACCTGTCCGAGGACGTCCTCGCCCCCGACGTCGTGGTCCGGCGGGCCCCGACCACCGAGGCGCCGGCCCGGCCCGGGGCCGACGGCGGTCCCCCCCTGGTGGGGGCGGGCGACGGCGCCCTGTGGGCCCGGGCCGAGGTCGGCTCGGCCGGCGTCGACCTGGGCCACGGGAGCGTCAACGCCGTGGTGCGGGAGGGGACGGTGCTCTTCGACGCCCAGGGCGGCGCCGGCCTGGTGATCGTCCTGCGGGGCGAGGTGGACATCAGCGTCCACGGCGAGCTGGCCCGCACCGCCCGGGCCGGGGAGGCGGTGTCCTTCGACGCCACCGGCCGGGTCAGCGATCCCGACCCCGTGGACGCCGCCGAGCTGGCCCGCGACCCGTTCATCTCCCTGAACCTGGTGCTGGACGCCCTGGCCGGCGTGCCCCTCCGCCTGCCCGAGGTCCCGCCCACCCCGGTGAGCACGGGGACCGGCGCCCCGCCACCGGCCGGCGACGACGGGCCCCGCCGGAGCCGCAGCATCTTCGGCGGCAGCCGGTCGCGCTCCTGAACGGGGTCAGTACCGCCCGGCGTACTCGGGCGTGGCCACCAGGGCCCCCACCAGGAAGCTCACCGGGGCCCCGGCCCAGAGATCGACCTCGCAGCTGCACGGCACCCGGCGGAGCAGGGCGAAGGTGGTGATGATCACGTCCACCTCGTCCTGGGTGGCGGCCCGGTTCTCGGCCGACTCCGAGAAGCCGATCATCACCTGGCCCCGGCTCCGGTGGCCGGTGGCCAGCTCGTTGGTCCAGTACGCGGCGCCCGAGGGGTCGGCCGGGCGGCCCAGCACGTTCTCGTACACCCGGTCGACGAACCCGGCGTCGTCCAGCGAGCCGTAGCGGGCGACGAACTCCGGCGAGGTGGCCATGTAGTCGGCCACCCAGCTCAGGGGGCGGCCGCCGTAGATCTTGCTCCACCAGTACTGCATGCCCGGGGTGTCCGGGTCGCGGAGGAAGAAGGCCCGGTACAGGCGGGCGACGCCCCCGGCCCGGGACTGGTAGGAGGAACCGCCGAGCCGCTCGGCCACGTAGTCGGGCGGGAGCTGGCCGCCGGACAGGGCGAACAGGGCGGCCGACCGCTCCGAGCTGGTCGGGGCCCGGTTGTACAGGTCGCGGTAGGTGGCGTTCACCAGGGCGGTGTCGGTGAGGTGGGGGCCGTCGACGACCTGCTGGTAGATCCACGACGAGAAGGCCGAGACCTTGGCGTACACGCCGGGGTACTCGCCGCAGCCGATGCCGAAGCTGGTCACCCCGACCTGGACGAAGAAGCCGCCCGCGTCGATCACCAGCGGGCCGCCACTGTCGCCCTGGCAGGTGTCCTCGCCGCCGAAGCGCTCGCCGGCGCACAGCATCGACGAGGAGATGATGTCGTCGCCGTAGCCGGCGTCGCGGCACTCCTGGTCGCTGATGACCGGGACGGTGACCTCCCGCAGGGTGTCGACGGTGGGCCCCCCGGGGCTGACCGACCCCCAGCCGGTGAGGGTGGCCGGGGTGCCCGCCGGCACCTCCACGCCGGGCGGGACCACGAACTGGTGCGGCGCGCTGGTGGGGTCCCGGAGCTGGATCACCGCGATGTCGCGGTGGGGGTCGGGCTTGGGGTCGTAGCCGGGGACGATGCGAATGGCCTGGGCCTGGTACCGGGTGCCGCCGGAACTGCGGGTCTGGGTGCCGGTGAGGACCTGGATGGTGCTGGCCGACCGGCCCGAGACGCAGTGGGCGGCGGTGAGGGCCCACGAGGCGTCGATGACCGTGGCCCCGCACCGGTAGCCGCCGTTGGAGTACACCCCGGCGTGCGACGGCCAGGCCCCGGGGGGGGCGACGGAGCCCCCGACGACGCGGGGCGTCGGCTCGGGGGGGGGGGGCGGGGGCTCGGCCGCGGCCCCGGCGCCGGCGGGGACGGCCAGGCCGGCCAGGGCGGTGGCCACCACCAGCAGGACCAGGCCCAGGGGGTGGCGGGACGGGCGGGCGGCGCGCCCGGGGGTCAGCACCGATCCAGCCTGCCAGACGCGGGCCCGCCGGGGACGACCGGCGCCGCCGCCGGGAAGGGGCTACGAAGGGGCGGTGCCGTCGCCCATCGAGGACTACGCCCTGCTCTCCGACACGGAGTCGGCGGCCCTGGTGGCCCGGGACGGCTCCATCGACTGGCTGACCTTCCCCCGCTTCGACTCCCCGGCCTGCTTCGCCGCCCTCCTGGGCTCGCCCGAGCACGGCCGCTGGCTGCTGGCCCCGGCCACCGAGGTGCGGCGGGTGGAGCGGCGCTACCGGCCCGGGACGCTGGTGCTGGAGACCACCTTCCACACCGCCGAGGGCACCGTCCGGGTGGTGGATGCCATGCCCGTGCGGGACCGGACGCTGCAGGTGGCCCGCCTGGTGGAGGGCGTCAGCGGGCGCGTGCCGATGCGTATGGAGCTGGTGGTGCGGCTGGACTACGGCTCGATCGTGCCCTGGGTCCGGCGGGGCGACGGCGTGGTGCGCTTCGTGGCCGGCCCCGACGCCCTGGTGCTCTCCGCCCCGGTGGAGGTGGTGGCCGACGGCTGGCGCCACGTGGCCGACTTCGCGGTGGACGCCGACCGCTCCTACGGCTTCGAGCTGGCCTGGCACCCGTCGTCGTCGCCGTCGCCGCGGCCCCAGGACGTGGCCGGCAGCATCGAGCGCACCACGGAGTGGTGGGAGGCCTGGAGCGGGCGCTGCCGCCGCCCCGATCGGTGGGCCGACGTCGTGGTCTCGTCCCTCACCGTGCTGAAGGGCCTGACCTACGCCCCGACCGGGGGCATGGTGGCCGCGGCCACCACGTCGCTGCCCGAGCTGGTCGGCGGCCAGCGCAACTGGGACTACCGCTTCTGCTGGCTGCGCGACGCCACCTACACGCTGCTGGCCCTGCTGGAGGCCGGCTTCACCGAGGAGGCCGCGGCCTGGCGGGACTGGCTGCTGCGCGCCGTGGCCGGTCGGCCCGACCAGGTGCAGATCATGTACGGCGCCCGGGGCGAGCGCCGGCTGCCGGAGTGGGAGGTGCCGTGGCTGCCGGGGTACGAGGGCTCCTCCCCGGTGCGGGTGGGCAACGCGGCCCACGCCCAGCTCCAGCTGGACGTGTTCGGGGAGGTGCTCGACTCCCTGGACCAGGCCTCGATGGCCGGCGTGGGCGATGCCGACGGGGACACCTGGGCCTTGGCCACCGCCCTGGTCGAGCACCTGGCCGGCGTGTGGGACCAGCCCGACGACGGCATCTGGGAGGTGCGGGGCGGCCGCCGGCACTTCACCCACTCCAAGGTGATGGCCTGGGTGGCCCTGGACCGGGCCCTGCGGTGGGCCCGGCGCGACGGCCTGGCCGCCCCCGAGGGCCGGTGGCGGGGCCTGCGCGACCACATCCAGGCCGACGTGCTCCGCCACGGGGTCGACGACCGGGGCGTGCTGGTCCAGGCCTACGGGTCCACGGCCCTGGACGCCAGCCTGCTCATCGTGCCCCTGGTCGGCTTCCTGCCCCCCACCGACCCCCGGGTGGTGGCCACCGTGGAGGCCATCCAGCGGGAGCTCACCGAGGACGGCTTCGTCCGGCGCTACCGGCCCGAGCACACCGACGACGGCCTGCCCGGGGGCGAGGGGGTGTTCCTGCTGTGCTCGTTCTGGATGGTCGATGCCCTGCACCTGATGGGCCGCGCCGCCGAGGCCGAGGCCCTGTTCACCCGCCTGGTCGGCCTGCGCAACGACGTGGGCCTGCTGGCCGAGGAGTGGGACCCGACCGCCGGCCGGATGCTGGGCAACTTCCCCCAGGCCTTCTCCCACACCGGGCTGGTGGAGTCGGCCCTCCTGCTCTCACAGCAGGGCGGGGCCCGGCGTCGCCACTGACGAGATCAGGTGCGGGAGTCCTCGGCAGATCGCTCGAAGAACCACCGGGCGATGCTCGTCATGTGGGGCTCGAAGTCGCCGGGGACGGAGACGTTGAGCATGCCGGCCCGCTCCGAGCCGCGGTTCTCGAAGTCGTGGGTCACGTTGCCCGGCACCAGCACGAAGGACCCGGCGCTCGCCTCGACCCACTCGGTCCCCACCAGCACGCTCATGGTGCCGGCCAGGACGTAGAACACGTCGTCCTCGGGGTGCGAGTGCGGGCCCGGTCCCTTGGTGCGCGGATCCAGCCACCACTCCGAGATCGAGTACCGGCCCCCGGTCTCCGCGCCGTCGGCCTTGAAGACCGCCGAGAGGGGACCCATGGGGTATGCCCTGCCCTCACCCGGTCCCAGCACCACCGGTCGTCGGCCGGCGACGTCACCGCTGTCGGTCATCGCCGTTCCTTCCTCCGACCGCCAGGCTACTGGTGATCGAGGATCGACCGCCCGGTCGGTAGTGGGTCAGTTTGAAACTGACCCACTACCGCCCGGTCGATCTGGTGGCCAACCCGACCGACCTGGCCTGCCAGGCTCACTGTCTCACCTCCTCCGCATGGTGATCGCATGATCCCTTCCGGGCTCATCGGGGCCGTGGCCGAGATCGAACGGCGGCCCGTCGAGCTGGCTTCCGAACTCAACCCCGATGCTGTGCCCCTCTCCGAAGCCGGGCGTCTCCACGACCGGCTCGACCGGGCCGTGCGGGCCCTGGCCGTCGGCCAAGACCCTGCTGGCCCCGCGGGTGGCCGCGTCGCGGGAGTGGCAGCAAGGCGGGCACCGGTCCGCCGAAGAGGCCCTGGCCGCCCGGGCCGGCACGTCGTTGTCCGCGGCCAAGGCGCCCTGGCCACGGGACAGGCCCGGCCGACAACCCCACGCTGCGCTCGGCTATGGCCACGGGCCGCCTCTCAGCCGACCAGGGCGCGGTCATCGCCGATGCGTCCCGGCTCGACCCGTCGGCCACCGAGGGGCTGATCGCTAAGGCCAAGACGGCCAACATGATCCAGCTCCGGGCCGAGGCCGGCCGGGTGAAGGCCGCCGCCGCCGCCGACCCGGACGCCACCCACCGGCGCCTGCATCGGGCCTGCCGCCTCACCCGCCACACCGCCAGCGACGGCGCTCGCCACCTCCACCTCCAAGGGCCCGTCGACGCCGTCTCCGTCATCAAGGCCGAGCTCGACCGCTGCCTCACCCACCACATCCGCGCCCTCCCCCCCGGGCGTCCCACCGAGTCCCGCGACACCATGGCCTTCGACGCCGCCGTCACCATGGCCCGCCGCACCGTCCTCGAGCACGACCACCCCTACGGAGCCGAGTACAAGGACACTCGCCACACCCGTCTCGACGAGCTCGACCGGCTCTGCCACACCCATCACGACCTCCACACCCACCGCGGCTGGGCCCTCGTCCCCGGCACCGACGAGACGGTCAGGCCAGGTGGTCGATGAAGCGCTCGAGCTGGCGGAGGTTCCGGCACTCGAACACGCCGTCGCAGTGGGTGGAGTACTCCCCCACGATGGAGTCGCCGGTGTCCCAGTAGTTCCGGGGCTCGGGGTTCAGCCAGTAGACGTGGCGGGCCCGGTGCTGCATCTCCTTGACCACCCAGGACTGGGAGGCGTGGTAGTTGTTCCGGGCGTCACCCAGGAGGATCACGGTGGTCTTGGGCCCGATCTCCCGGCCCCACCGGTTCCAGAACTCCTCGAAGGCGTGGCCGTAGTCGGAGTGGCCGTCGACCCACACCACGTCGGCCTCGGTGTTGACCCGGTGGATGGCCTCGTTGATGTCCTCGGTGCCCTCGAAGAAGCGGGTCACCTCGTCGATGCCGTCGATGAAGGTGAAGGCGCGCACCCGCGAGAACTGGTGGCTGATGGCGTAGACCAGCATCAGGGTGAAGCGGGCGAAGGCGGCCACCGAGCCGGAGATGTCGGCCACCACGAAGATCTCCGGCTTGTGGGGCCGGGGGTAGCGGAACTTGGGGTCGACGGGCACGCCGCCGTAGCTGAGCGAGCTGCGCACCGTGGCCCGGAAGTCGAGGGGGCCCTTGCGGCCGTGGCGGCGCTTGCGGGCCAGGCGCACGGCCAGCCGCCGGGTCAGGGGGTAGAGGGCCTTGCGCAGGTTGGCCATCTCGTCCCGGCTGGCGTGCATGAAGTCCACGTCCTCGGGCAGCGGCTTGCGCAGGGTGCGGGCCATGGCCTCCACCCCCCGGTCGGCCACCAGGCGGCGCCGGATCTCGGCCTCCACCTCGCGCTTGAGGTGCTCGATGCGGGTCTGGAACTCGTCACGCTCCAGGCGCTCCTCCAGGGACGTCAGGTCCTCGCCGGCCTCCTGGCGGGTGGCGTCCATGAGCCGGTCCAGCACCGCGTCCAGGTCGAGGTTCCGCAGGGTCCGGTACAGGTAGTAGGTGCCACCCACCGGCCGGCCCGGCTCCATGCCGGCGTAGCGCCGCACGGCCTGGCGGGCCAGGGCCCGGACCATGGCGTCGTTGCCGCCCATCAGGGCCTGGTACAGCATCTCGGCCAGCTGCTCGGCGCTGAGGGGCTCGCCCCCGCCGCCGGCCCCCTGGCCCTCCCCCTCGCCGGGTCCGGGGAGCTGCCCGTCGGCGTCGTCGGGGTCGATCTCCCCCGGGTCGAGGACGTTGCCGTCCTCGTCGATGGCGTGCTGGGCCCCCCGCAGCGAGAAGTACACCTCGAACACCGTCTCGAAGGCCCGCCAGTGGGCGCTGGACTTCACCAGGGTGGCCCCGAGGGCGTACTTGAAGGCGCTGCGGTCCTCCAGCGGGATGTGCTTGACCGCTTCGAGGGCGTCGAGGTTCTCGGTCAGGCTGACCGGCAGGCCGGCCTCGCGCAGCTCGACGATGAAGCCCGACAGCAGGGCGAGCAGGGCCTCGCCCGAGGCCAGGGTGGCGGCGCCGGCGTCGGGCTCGGTCATCGGAGCCGGCCTACTTGGGCCCGGGGGCGTAGGCCTTCACGGCCGACTGGTCGCTGGCCAGCTCCCGCACCGCCTTGGCGATGTCGGACTGGTACTTGAGCAGGATGTTGGCCGTGCTGGTGGCCGTCTCGGCGTCGACCTCGGTGACCCCCAGCAGCAGCAGGGTGCGGGCCCAGTCCAGGGTCTCGGACACCGATGGCGCCTTCTTCAGCTCCAGCTGGCGCAGCGACCGCACGATGCGGGCCACCTGGTCGGCCAGGGCCTCGGAGATGTCGGGCACCTTGGCCAGGACGATCTCCCGCTCCCGCTCCAGGTCCGGGTAGTCGACGTGGAGGTAGAGGCAGCGGCGCTTGAGGGCCTCGGACAGCTCGCGGGTGGCGTTGGAGGTGAGGAACACCAGCGGGATCTGGGTGGCGGTGATGGTGCCGAGCTCGGGGATGGAGACCTGGTAGTCGGAGAGGATCTCCAGCAGCAGGGCCTCGGTCTCGACCTCGACCCGGTCGACCTCGTCGATGAGCAGCACCACCGGGTCGGGCGACCGGATGGCCTCCAGGAGCGGGCGCTGGAGGAGGAACTCGTCGGAGAAGATGTCCTCCTCGACCTCGCTCCAGGTGGCGTCGTCGGCCCGCTCGGCCTGGATGCGCAGGAGCTGCTTCTTGTAGTTCCACTCGTAGAGGGCCTTGGACTCGTCCAGCCCCTCGTAGCACTGGAGGCGGATGAGGCGGGCCCCCAGCATCTCGGCCACCGACTTGGCCAGCTGGGTCTTGCCCGTGCCGGCCGGGCCCTCGACCAGGACGGGCTTGCCCAGGCGGTCGGCCAGGTAGACGATGCCGGCGATCCCCTCGTCGGCCAGGTAGGCGGCGTCGCGGAGGCCCTGGCGCACGGCCTCGACGGACTCGAACCGGGGATCGGTCGCAGCTGCGGACATGGCGCGGCAGCGTACCGGTCGGCTTGACCAGCCGGTCAACCGAGATGCCACCTGCCCTCGCCGGTCCCGACCCCACGGCTACCGTGCCGGCCGATGCCACGAACGACGTCCTCCTCGCTCGCGCCCCCGGCCCGCCGGGCCCTGCCCGCCCTCCTCCTGGTCCTGGCCCTGGTGGCCGGGGCCTGCAGCGACGGCGACGGGGAGGGCACGTCATCGACCACCGCCCCGCCCGGGCCGCTCACCACCGGCACCGTCCCCGTGCCGGTCGAGGTCGAGCCCTCGCCGGGCTGCGAGGGCGACCCGCCGGCGCCGGGCCGGCGCACGGTGGAGGTCCGGGCCGCCGGCATCGAGCGCAGCTACGCCATCTACGTGCCCGAGGGCCTCACCCCCGGCCGGCCAGCGCCCCTGGTGCTCCAGTTCGCCGAGGCCTCCCCCGCCTCCGACCAGGAGCGCATCAGCGGCCTCAGCGAGGCGGCGGCGGACGGGACCGTCCCCGCCGAGGAGTGGGGGGCGGTGGTGGTCACGCCCGAGCCGCTGGGCGGGGACGACCCCCGGCGGACCTGGAACCTCACCGACCAGGAGGGCTGGGCCGACGACACCACCTTCGTCACCAACCTGATGCTGGACGTGCGGGCCACCACCTGCCTCGACCTGTCGCGGACCATCGTCGTGGGCTTCGGCGTCGGCGGCTCCATGGCCGCCCAGATGGCCTGCGCCAACGCCAACGACGTGACCCTGCTGGTCGGCGTGGCCGGCCTGGAGTTCCCCCCCGAGTGCGACCCGGTGCGCCCACTGCCCATCCTGATGGTCCACGGCATCGACGACCCGGTGCTCCCCATCGACGGCGGCGGCGACCTGGCGCCCCTGGGCCTGGGGCCGGACACGACCGCCGGCCTGGCCGACCTGCTGGCCCGCCGCCCGTCGGTGCGGGCCACCGCCCTGGACTGGGTGGAGCGCAACGACTGCGAGACGGAGCCGGCCGCCGACGACGTGGCCCCCGGCGCCAACCGTTCGACCTGGACCGGGTGCAACCAGGGCGCCACGGTGACCCTGGTCAGCATCGAGGGGGCCGGCCACACCTGGCCCGGCAGCCAGGGGATGGACGACCTCGTCCCCGCCCTGGGGCCGGTGGCCGACGACGTCGACGCCAACGACCTGATCTGGGACACCTTCCAGGCCCAGCTGCCGGACTGAGCGGCCGTCCCGCAGTACCGTCGTGACCCCTGCCACCTGACCGGGCGGCAGCCGCGGGAGGCCAAGGTGTCGCACGACCATCGCCCACGTCCGGCCCCGGGACCGGGGGGGCGCCGCCGGGCCCGCCGCGGCCGGCGGCGCCTGGCCGCCCCCCTGGTGGCCATGACCGTGCTGGGGGCGATGGCGCCCGCCCCGGCCGCTCCGGCGCCGGGGCCACCCCCACCCCGGGCCGCGGCGGCCTCCCCCCTGAACTGCACGGCCTGGCGCTACGGCCCGGCCGACGAGCCGGCGTCGCTGCCGGCCGAGTACGACCGGGACGACTACCGGCGCACCTCCCGGCGCGACACCCGCCCGGCCCTGCACGGCTCCCCCCAGAACCACTGCGGGCAGAAGGGGGCGGCCGTCGACCTGGCCTGGGGCCGCTCCACCGGCTCGCCCGAGGTGCTCATCGCCGTCCTCGACTCCGGGATCAAGTGGCGCGACGCCGGCGCCATGCGGGACCTGGCCACCAAGACCCACGTCAACGTGGGCGAGGCGGCCCCGCCGTGCGTGGGCACGAAGCCCGACGGGGACTGCGACGGCGACGGGGTCTTCACCATCGCCGACTTCGGCACCGTCACCGACCGCAACGGCAACGGGCTGGCCGACCCGCAGGACCTGATCCTCGCCCCGGCCTTCAGCGACGGGGTCGACGACGACGGCGACGGCTACGTCGACAACATCTCGGGTTGGGACTTCCTCCACGGCGACAACGACCCGTTCGACACCGTGAGCTACGGCCACGGCACCGGCGAGGCCCTCGACTCCACGGCCGCGGCCAACGGCACCGGGACGGTGGGCTCCTGCCCCCGCTGCATGCACCTCCCGGTCCGGGTCAGCGACTCCTTCATCGCCGACGGCGGGCGCTTCGCGGCCGGCGTGCTCTACGCCCTGGACGAGGGGGCCGACGTCATCCAGGAGGCGCTGGGGGCGCTCAACAACCCCCGCCAGGCCCAGGACGCCATCGACGCCGCCTACGCCAGGGGCGTGGTGGTGGTGGCGTCCATGGCCGACGAGGCCGGCACCCACCCCAACCTCCCCGGCTCCCTGGAGCGGACCATGGCCGTCAACTCGGTCACCGAGAAGACCGTCGACCTCCTGGGCCCGGCGCCCGTCGACGGCTACCTGGCCCTCAACGGCTGCACCAACTACGGCGGCCGCACCTTCGTCTCGGTGCCCTCCGACGGTTGCTCCTCGGAGGCCACCGGCCAGTCGGCCGGCATGGTGGGCCTGGTCGAGAGCCACGCCCGGGAGCTGGGCCTCACCCCCCACCCGTCCCTGGCCGGGCTCGGGGGCCCCCAGGCCGGCGACGTGCTGACCGCCAACGAGGTCATGCAGCTGGTCCGGGCCAGCGCCGACGACATCGACTTCTCGACCCCCAACGCCGTGGACCCGGCCAACAACTTCGGCACGCCCACCGGCAACCCCCTGATCGACACCGTGCGCTACCCCACCCGGCCGGGCTGGGACGCCATCCACGGCTACGGCCGCATCAACGCCTACGAGCTGCTGCGGGCCGTGGAGGCCGAGGCCATCCCGCCCGAGGCCATGATCGACGGGCCCCACTGGTTCGACCTGCTGCCCACCTCGGGCAGCGTGGCCGTGACCGGCACGGTGTCGGCCGAGCGGGCCACCTCGTACGACTACCGGGTGGAGTGGGCCCCCGGCGTGCAGGGACCGGCCCACCCGGGCACCGACACCTGGACCACCGTGGCCGAGGAGGAGGGGCTGACCACGGCCCGCTCCGGCACGCTGGCCACCCTCGACCTGGCCGCGGTGGCCGCCGCCCTGCCCGGTGACGGGACCGGCCCGCCCGTCGACCCCAACGACCGCGACCGGCCCGACGAGGAGCGCTTCTCGGTCCGGCTCCGGGTGGTGGTCACCGCCCACGGCGGGCCCGGCGACGGCCTGGAGGGCGAGATGCAGAAGCAGGTCTTCGTCCACCACGACCCCGACCTGGTCGAGGGCTACCCGGCCCGCATCGAGGGCGCCGGGGCGCCCAGCCCCAGCTTCACCGACGTCGACGGGGACGGCACCACCGAGCTGGTGCTGGGCACCGACGACGGCGACGTCCACGCCTGGCGGCCCGACGGCACCGAGCTGGCCGGCTTCCCACTGCGGACCGCCCCGTCGCCGTGGTGGCCGTCGGGCTCGGCCACCGCCGCGGCCGACGACGTCGTGCCCCTGCGGGGCGGGCTCATGCTGGGCGGCCCGGCCATCGCCGACCTCGACGGCGACGACGACAACGAGCTGGTGGTGGCCGACCTCAACGGCCGGGTCCAGGTGTTCAGCGCCACCGGCGCGCCCGGGCCGGCCATGAACGTCGACCCCGCCTACTCGCGAGACCTGCGCACGGCCCAGGACCGCCACAACCGGACCAAGCGGGGCTTCCTGTCCGCCCCGTCCCTGGGCGACCTGGACGGCGACGGCGACCTGGAGATCGTGGCCGCCGCCCTCGACCGCCACGTCTACGCCTGGCACCACGACGGCACCCCGGTCGCCGGCTTCCCGGTGCTGGTGGTGGATCCGGCCAAGGTGGCCGCGGTCGACGCCACCACCCACCGGGTCACCTTCACGGCCGGCTCCGGCGTCGAGGACGGCGGGGAGCTGCTGGCCACCCCGGCCCTGGCCGACCTGGACGGCGACGGGCGACCGGAGATCGTGGTGGGCGGCCAGGAGCAGTACGCCGAGGACCCCAACATCGGTGACGGGCCCGGCGCCGTCGCTCTCCTGGCCGCGGCCGGGCGGGCCGGCAACAGCCGGGTCTACGTCATCTCCCCGGACGGCGCCGGCGCCCACGCCTCGCCCCCCTCGGCCACCCACCCCCACGCCCAGGCCTACCTGCCGGGCTGGCCGGCCAAGGTGGCCATGGCCGCCACCAACCTGCTGCCCACCATCGGCAACGGCGTGGCCATGCCCGCCGTGGTCGGCGATGTCGACCCCACCACCGCCGGGCCCGAGGTGGTGGTGGCCTCCTCCGCCGGGCCCGTCTACGCCTTCGACCGCAAGGGCGACGGCGTGTACGGCACCGGGGACGGCGGCCGCGACATCCCCCTGTTCTGGTCGGCCGGGCTGGGCGGGGAGGACGCCGGCACCTTCGGCCCCGACCGCAACAGCGACGACCTGATCGCCAGCTTCGCCGGCTTCGGCGGGCCGGTGGTGGGCGACCTGGCCGGGGGCGAGGCCCTGGAGGTGACCGCGCCCACCGCCGGCCTGTCCCGGCTCATCGACCTGCTGGTGGCCGACCGCCAGCTCCCCTCCGACGACCAGCTCTCGATGTGGGACGGCGCCAGCCGCCGGCCGCTCCAGGGCTCACCCCAGGCCACCGCCGACCTGGCCTTCTTCGTGGCCCCGGCCGTGGCCGACCTGGACGGGGACGGGCGGCGGGAGAGCATCGCCGGCAACAGCGCCTTCACCCTGTCGGCCTTCGACGCCGCGGGCACCGCCCCGGCCGGTTGGCCCAAGCTCACCGGCGGTTGGACGGTGGGCACCCCGGCGGTGGGCGACTGGGACGGCGACGGCGCCCTGGAGGTGGCCCAGCCCCGGCGCGACGGCGTGCTGCTGGTGTGGACCACGGGGGCCGGCACGGCCGCCGAGGGCGCCGTCAGCTGGTCGCAGTGGGGGTGCGACGCCACCCACGCCGGGAGCTGCGTGGAGGCCGAGCGGTCGGCCGACGTCCGCTACGTGGAGGTGCTGTACCAGCTGGCCCTGGGCCGGCCGGCGGACGGGCCCGGGCGCGACTACTGGGCCGCCCGCCTGGCCGGGGGCACCCCCCGGGGCCGGGCCGTCACCTCCCTGCTGGCCACCCCGGAGGGCCGGCGCCGGCTGTGCCGGCAGGCCTACTCCACCACCCTGGGCCGGGCCGGCGACCCGGCCGGGCTCACCTGGTGCGCCTCCTACCTGGCCCGGGGCCACGACGTCACCGACGTCCGCACCGTCCTGGCCGGTTCCGACGAGATGTGGGACCGGGCCGGTGGCACCGTCGACGGCTTCCTCGACGCGCTCTACCAGGCGGCCCTGGGCCGGGCCGTCGACAGCGGGGCCCGCACCCACTGGCGGGGCCGCCTGGCCGCCGGCACCAGCCGGGCCAGCGTGGCCCGGGCCGTGCTGACCAGCGACGAGGCTCGGGGCCGGCTGGTCGACGGCTACTACCGGCAGGTCTTCGGGCGGGGCGTGGACGGCCCGGGCCGCACCTACTGGGTGAGGTGGCTGGCCGGCCACCGCGACGTCACCCTCCTGGCCCACCTGCTGGCCAGCGACGAGCTCTACAACCGGGCCACCGGCCCCTGACGCGGCCGCCGGCCCGCGGCGCCGGTCAGCCCCGGGTCTGGCCGGTGCCGCGGACCACGTACTTGGCCGTGGTCAGCTCCCGGAGGCCCATGGGGCCCCGGGCGTGCAGCTTCTGGGTGGAGATGCCGATCTCGGCCCCGAAGCCGAACTCCTCGCCGTCCACGAACCGGGTCGAGGCGTTGACCAGGACGGCCGCCGCGTCCACCTCGGCGGTGAAGCGGTCGGCGGCGGCCAGGTCGCCGGTGACGATGGCCTCGGAGTGGCCGGTGCCGTAGCGGGTGACGTGGTCGATGGCCTCGTCGAGGGAGGGCACCACCCGCACCGCCAGCTTGAGGTCCAGGAACTCCCGGGCCCAGTCGTCCTCGCCGGCCACCCCGGCCGCCGGCACCAGGGCCCGCACCCGCTCGTCGCCCACCAGCTCGACGCCGTCGAGCTCGGCGGCCAGGGCCGGGAGGAAGGCCTCGGCCACGTCCTGGTGGACCAGCACCGTCTCGGTGGCGTTGCACACCGACGGCCGCTGGGTCTTGCCGTTGACCACGATGGCCCGGGCCATGTCCAGGTCGGCGGCCGCGTCCACGTAGACGTGGCAGTTGCCATCGCCGTCGATGACGTAGGGGACGGTGGCGTTGTCCAGGATCGACCGGATGAGCGACGGCCCGCCCCGGGGGATCAGGCAGTCGATGGCGTCGCGCTGCTGCATGAACTCCACCGCCGCCTCCCGGCTGGTGTCCTCCACCAGGACCAGGGCGTCGGCCGGCAGGTCCACCTTGGCGTAGGCCTCCCGCAGGACCCCGGCGATGGCCACGTTGGACCGGATGGCGGCCGAGGAGCCCCGTAGGAAGGCCACGTTGCCCGACTTGAGGCACAGCCCGGCGGCGTCGCTGGTGACGTTGGGCCGGTTCTCGTAGATGATGGCCACCACCCCGAGCGGCACCCGCACCCGGGAGATGCGCAGGCCGTTGGGCCGCACCCACCCGTCGAGCACCTCGCCCACCGGGTCGGGCAGGGCGGCCACCTGGGTGAGCCCGCCGGACATGGCCTCGACCCGCCGTGGGTCCAGGCGGAGCCGGTCGACCACGGTGGGCGCGGTGCCGGCCTCGACGGCGGTGGCCACGTCGGCCGCGTTGGCCTCCAGCACGTCGTCGGTGCGGGCCACCAGCAGCTCGGCGGCGGCGTGGAGCCCGGCGTCACGGCGGGCCGCGGGCAGGCGGCCCAGGACCCGGGAGGCGGCCCGGGCCCGGGCCCCGAGGGCGGCGATGGTGGGGGGCGCGGTCACGGCCCGAGCGTACCGACCCCGGGCAACGGACCTCGGGCCGGCCGGACCGGTGCGGCAGACTGCAACCCATGCAGGCCCGGCTGGCCACCACGGCCGACATCGAGCACCTCGGCGCGGCCCTGGCCGCCGCCTTCGCCACCGATCCCGTGTGGGGCTGGGTCGTCGGCGACGCCGACCGCTGGGACCGCCGGGCCCCGGCCATGTTCGCGGCCGAGGTGGCGGCCAAGCGCCGCTACGGGCACACCTACACCACCGACGACCGGGGCGGGGCCGCCCTGTGGGCCCCGCCGGGCACGTGGCGGGGCACGGCGGCCGAGGCCTTCCGCCTGGCCCCTCCCATGCTCCGGCTCACCGGCGGAGCCGGGGCCCGGCGGGGCATCGGCCTGCTGCGGGCCACCGACCGGGCCCACCCCAAGGGCGACCACTGGTACCTGGCCCTGCTGGGCACCCACCCCGACCACCAGGGCCGGGGCGTGGCCTCCTCGGCCCTGGCCCCGGTGCTGGAGCGCTGCGACCTGGACGGCACCGGCGCCTACCTGGAGTCCTCCAACCCGGCCAACGTGCCCTTCTACGAACGCCACGGCTTCCGGGTCACCGACCGCGTCGCCCCCGGCGGCTGCCCCCCGCTCGACCTCATGTGGCGCGACCCCCAGGGCCCCTCCCGCCCGGCGCCGTGATCGCCGATCCCGGGCTGGAGGCCGCGGTCACCGCCTTCGAGACCTCGCTCACCCCGATCGTGCAGGCCCTGGCCGGCACGGTCACCGGCATCGACCGCACCGCCCTGGCCGGTGACGTGACCCGCGAGGCCTACGCCATCACCGCCGCCCTGGTCGACTGCGACGGCATCGCCACCGACGCCGAGCTGTGGTCGCTGCTGGTGCTCTTCGCTCCCCGCCTGGGCGGGGACCTGACCCGGGCCACCCCCGCCGACCTGCGGGCCGCGGGCACCGTCGCCGGGGCCGCCACCTTCCTCGACCAGCCGTCCCCCCTGCTCGACCTGCTGGCCCGCTACGACCACCGCCACGGCACCGGGCACGCCCGCACCTACCACGACCGGGCCGTCGCCATCGCCTTCGCGGTGGCGGCCATCGACCCGTACACCACCGAGGCCGAGGTGCGGGCCATCGAGCGCTTCCGGGCCGTCATGGCCCGGGCCGGCCTCCCCCCCGCTCCCGCTCCCGGGGCCCAGGCCGGGCCCGGCGTGCCCGACCCGGCCACCCTGGCCGGGGGCGGCACCGGCGACGACGCCCCCGGCCAGGAGCCCCTCCCCCCGCCCCGGCCCCTGGACGAGCTGATGGACGAGCTCGACGCCCTGGTCGGCCTGGAGGGCGTGAAGGCCGAGGTCAAGCTGGTCACCAACCTGATCCGGGTCCAGAACCTGCGCCGGGAGCGCGACCTGCCGGTGGTCGACCAGAGCCGCCACCTGGTCTTCGCCGGCAACCCGGGCACCGGCAAGACCACCGTGGCCCGCCTCCTGGCCCAGATCTACCGCACCCTGGGGGTGGTCGAGCGGGGCCACCTGGTCGAGACCGACCGCAGCGGCCTGGTCGCCGGCTTCGTGGGCCAGACCGCGACCAAGGTGGTGGAGGCCTTCGACCGGGCCGACCAGGGCGTCCTCCTGGTCGACGAGGCCTACGCCCTGGTGCGGGGGGGCGGCAACGACTTCGGCCGGGAGGCCATCGACACCCTGGTGAAGCTGATCGAGGACCGGCGGGACCGGCTGGTGGTGGTCGTGGCCGGCTACCCCGACGAGATGGGCGACTTCATCGGCAGCAACCCCGGCCTGCGCTCCCGCTTCCCCAAGACCATCGTCTTCGAGGACTACGGCACCGACGAGCTGGTGGCCATCTTCGCCTCCATGGGCGAGGCCAACGGCTACCGCTGCGACGAGGGGGCGGCCGCCGCGGTGCGGGCCTGGTTCGAGGCCCAGACCCGCGACAAGGGCTTCGGGAACGGGCGGGTGGCCCGCAACCTGTTCGAGGCCAGCGTGGCCCGCCACGCCACCCGGGTGGTGGCCGTCGAGTCCCCCACCGACGCCCAGCTCACCACCCTGGAGGCGGCCGACGTCCCCGGCCCCCACGAGCGGGCCGACTCGACCATCGTCGGCACCTGACACCGCTCCTGTCTGGCACCGCTACCGTCATCGGCGTGCCCCCTCGGCTCGCTCGCCTCCTGGCCGTCGTGGCCGCCCTGGCCCTGGTGGCCGGGGCCTTCGCCCTCCGCACCGCGTTGGCCGACGACGACGGCGGGTCGGTCCGGGCCGGAGGCGACGGGCCCGGCTCCGGCGACGGCCCCTTCCGGATCCTGTGCGACGACGACCTGGGCGCGGCCTGCGAAGCGCTGGCCGGCCAGCCCGGGGTGGCCTCGGTGGTGGTGGTCCGGGCCGGCGACGCCGTCGAGCGGCTCTCCGGCGAGGCGTCCGGTGACGACGCGGCCTACGACGCCTGGCTCACCCTCGACCCGTGGCCGGCCATGCTGGCCTCGGCCGGCGGTGACGGGCCACCGCTGGCCGTGACCGAGGCCGTGCCGGTGGCCTCGTCGCCCCTGGCCCTCCTGATCGACCCCGAGGCGTCGGGCTGCGAGGACGACGCCACCTGGGCCTGCCTGACCGAGCCGGCCCGGAACCCGGTGGGCGTGGCCAGCCTGGCCACCGCCACCGGCCCCCTGGTCCTGGCCCACGCCGCGGTCGGCCTCGAGGGGGACACCGACTTCGGGGTCAACCAGATGGAGGACACCACCCGGGCCGACCTGGCCGACCTGCTGCGGGTGGTCGGCTCCGAACGGAGCCGGACCGCCGCCGAGCAGGCCGAAGGCCTGCTCCAGCCCGGACGGTTCTCGGCCGTGGCCGGCCCCGAGGGCGGGGCCCGGGACCTGGCTGCCCGCCCTCAGGGCCGGCGTCGGGGCCTGGTCGTGGCCGTCCTGGCCCCCGAGGCCACCCTCGGGGTGGTCCTGGCCGGCCTCGGTCCCCGGGGATCGGCGGCTGTCGCCACCCTGCGGGCGGTGGTGACGGGCCAGACTGTCGGTCGAGCCCTCGCCGAGGGGGGCTGGACGGGCCCGGCCTCCCGCACCCGCGGGCTCCCCGACCCCGACGTGATCTACCGCCTGCAGGAGGACCTCGCATGAGACGGCCCAAGGCCCTGGCCCTCCTCCTCACCCTCGGCCTGCTGGCCACGGCCTGCGGGGGCGGGGACGACGACGGCGCCCCGGCCGACGGCGAGGGGGCCGAGGGGTTCGGCGACCCCGGCGACTGCGTGGTGGTCGACCTGGCCGTCTCGTCGGAGAAGGCGTCGCTCATGGCCGAGCTGGCCCGGGCCTTCAACGGCTCCGACGCCGCCGAGCTGCCGGGGGGGGCCTGCGCCTTCGCCCGGCCCCAGACCAAGGCCTCGGGGGCGGCGGCCAGCCTCCTGTCCGAGGGGTGGGACGAGGGCGCCGAGGGCCCCCGCCCGGTGGTGTGGTCGCCCGCCTCCTCCGCCTGGGGGGCCATCGTCAACCAGCGCCTGGCCGACGACGGCGGCGAGCCCATCGTGGGCGAGGCCGAGCCGTTCATGCAGACCCCGCTGGTCATCGCCATGCCCGAGCCCATGGCCGACGCCCTGGGCTACCCCGAGACCCCGGTGGGGTGGGCCGACATCCTCCGCCTGGCCCGCAGCGACGAGGGCTGGGCCGCCTACGGCCACCCCGAGTGGGGCCCGTTCCGCCTGGGCAAGACCAACCCCAACTTCTCCACCAGCGGCCTGTCGGCCCTGGTGGCCCAGGCCTACTCCTCGGCCGGCACCACCAGCGGGCTGTCCACCGAGGACCTGGCCGACCCCGAGGCCGACGCCGCGGCCCGGGCCATCGAGTCGGCCGTGGTCCACTACGGCGACACCACCCTCTCGTTCCTGAACAACTGGTACCGGACCGACCAGCGGGGCACGTCGCTGACCTACGTCTCGGCCGTGGCTGTCGAGGAGAAGTCGGTGATCGACTACAACCGCGGCAACCCCGACGGGAACCTGGATGCCGGTGAGCGCCCCGAGCCGCCCCGCATCCCCCTGGTCTCCATCTATCCGGAGGAGGGGACGATCTACTCGGACAACCCCTACATCGTCCTCGACGCCGAGTGGGTCTCGGCCGAGGAGAAGGAGGCGGCGGCCGCCTTCGAGGACTACCTCCAGCAGCCCGCCAACCAGCGCCAGGTGCTGGAGTTCGGCTTCCGGCCCGGCAACCCCGACGTGGCCGTGGCCGCCCCCATCGTGGCCGCCAACGGCGTCGACCCCGACCAGCCCCGCACCCTGCTGGAGGCGCCCGAGCCGCCGGTGATGGTCGACCTGCTCGACCGCTGGGCCGAACAGCGCAAGAGCGCCCGGGTCATCATCGCCCTCGACGTGTCGGGCTCCATGCAGGAGGCGGCCGGCCCGGGAGGGGAGACCAAGCTCGACCTGGCCAAGGAGGCGGCCATCGAGTCGCTCGACCAGTTCAAGGACGACGACGTCGTCGGCCTGCGCATCTTCACCACCGACCTGCCGGGCGGCGCCAACCACCAGGACGTGGTGGCCCCGGCCCCGGTGGGCACCATCCGGGAGCAGCTGCGCAACGCCATCGACGCCCAGTTCCCCCGCAACGGCACCCCCCTCTACGAGGTGGTGCAGGCCAGCTTCGACGACGCCGCCGAGGCCTACGACGAGAACCGCATCAACGCCGTGGTGGTGCTGTCCGACGGCCGCAACGAGGACGGCGAGGGATCCGACGACGGCCAGCAGCTCGAGCAGCTCTTGGCCGACCTGCGCGCCGCGGCCACCGGCGAGCTGGCCGAGCCCGTCCGCATCTTCCCCATCGCCTACGGCACCGGCGCCGACCTGGAGACGCTGCGCCGCATCGCCGAGGCCACCAACTCCACCGTCTACGACGCCAGCGACCCCACCACCATCACCAAGGTGTTCACCGCCGTGGTGAGCAACTTCTGAGGGCCCGTGGCCGACCGGAGCTTCCGCGACCGCTTCTGGTCCCCCCCGGTGGCCCGGGCCGTCACCGCCCCCGGCACCATCCTGCTGGCCGGCCTGGCCGCGGCGGTGGCCGCGGTGGCCACCTTCCCGCTGTCGGTGCCCATCGGCATCGCCGCCGCCGCCGTCGCCGGGGGCGCGGCCTACAGCGGCCGGGTCCTGCTGGCCGTGCCCCGGGGCGGGCCGCGGGGCGATCGTCCCGACCCCTTCGCCGTGCAGGAGCCGTGGCGCCGGTTCGTGAGCGACGCCCTGGCCGCCCGCCGCCGCTTCGACGACGCGGTGCGGGCCATGGCCGCCGGGCCCCTGCGGGACCAGCTGGCCGCCATCGCCGACCGCCTCGACGACGGGGTGGACGAGGTGTGGCGCATCGCCCGCCAGGGCGACACCCTGGTCGCCGCCCGGCGCCGCATCGACCTCGACACCGCCCGGGCCGAGCTGGCCCAGGTGGAGGCCCAGGCCGGTGAGCGCTGGGCCCAGGGCAGCCGGCTCCAGCAGACGGCCGAGGCCCTCCGGGCCCAGGTGGCCAGCGGGGAGCGGATGGAGGCCGTCATCGCCGATGCCGTCGACCGCCTCCGCCTCCTCGACGCCCGCCTGGACGAGACCGTCACCCGGGCCATCGAGCTGTCGACCGAGGCGGCCACCGGGCGCAGCGCCGGGCGGCTGGAGGGCGACGTGGACGGCATCGTCAGCGAGATGGAGGCCCTGCGCCTGGCCCTCGACGAGGCCGACCGGGCCGGCGGCCTCGGTGCGGCCCCGCCCGAGCCCGGCCCGGGCTCGGCCACCCCGTCGACGTGACCGGCCGGCCGCACTGGTCCCAGGTGCTGGGTGACGTCGCCGACCTGGGGGCGTCGGTGGGGGCCGAGGGACGGCGCCGGGCCCTCACCGCCGCCGGCGAGGCGGCGGCCGCCGGCGCCACCGGGGAGGTCCCGGCGGCCGGGGGCCCGGTCCCCGCCCCGGCACCGGCCCCGGCGCCCGGGGGCGACGAGCCGGGCCGCGGTCGGCGCCTGCTGCGCGACAACCTCACCGTGGCCGCCGGCACCGCCCTGTCCCGGGTCACCGGGGTGGGCCGGACCGTGGCCATCCTCGGGCTCTCGGCCTCGCTGGCCGACGTCTACCTGCTGGCCAACAACACGCCCAACATCATCTACGAGCTCATCCTGGGCGGGATCCTCACCGCCACCCTGGTCCCCCTCTTCACCGAGCACCTCGAGCGCGACGACGAGGAGGCCACCAGCGCGGTGGTGTCGGTGACGCTGGTGGCCCTCGTCGTCCTCACCGCCCTGGCGGTGGTGGTGGCCCCGCTGCTGATCCTGCTCTACAGCCAGAACGTCGACCCCGACGTGGACGCCGGGCAGTTCCGCCGCATCGGCATGGAGCTGAGCGTCCTGTTCGTGCCCCAGATCTTCTTCTACGGCTTCATGGCCCTGGGCTCGGCCCTGCTCAACGCCCGCCGGCGCTTCTTCGCCGCGGCCTGGGCCCCCGTGCTCAACAACGTGGTGGTGGTGGCCGTCCTGGTGGGAGCCATCGTCTTCACCCCCGGCGACCTCGACCTGGCCCGGGTCGACGACGACCGCCGGCTCCTCCTCCTCCTGGGCCTGGGGACCACGGCCGGCATCGTGGGCATGGCCGTGTCGCTGCTGCCGGCCCTGTGGCGGGCCGGGGTCCGCATCCGGCTCCGGCCCCGGTTCCGGCACCCGGCGGTGCGGGCCGCGGCCCGGCTCTCGGGGTGGACCCTGGGCTACGTGGTGGCCAACCAGGTGGCCTCCCAGATCGTGCTGGTGCTGGCCGTGGCCGACGAGGGCGCGGTCCGCGCCTACCAGGTGGCCTTCATCTTCTTCCAGCTCCCCCACGGCCTGCTGGCGGTGTCGCTCATGACCACCTTCCAGCCCGACCTGGCCCGGGCCTTCGTGCAGCGGGCCTGGCCCACGTTCCACACCAGGCTGCTCCAGGGCCTGCGCCTGCTGGTGGCGGTGATGGTGCCGGCCTCGGTCGGGTACTTGACCCTGGCCGTGCTGGCCACCCGGCTGATCCCCTCGACCACCTACGCCGGCGGCCCGGGCGAGGACATCGCCACCGCCCTCAGCGGCTTCGCCCCCGGCCTGCTCGGCTTCTCGGTCTACCTGTTCGTCCTGCGGGGCTTCTACGCCGTGCAGGACACCCGGCGGCCGTTCTGGATCAACGCGGTGGAGAACCTCCTGAACGTGGTGGCCGCGGTGGCCGTCGGGCTGCCCTTCGGCCTGCTCGGCCTCACCTCGGCCTACTCCTTCGCCTACCTGGCCGCCGCCGCCCTGGCCCTGGCTGTGCTGCTGCGCCGCCTGCCCGCCGGGTTCGACCTGGCCGGCTTCGTGCGGACCCTGCTGCGCTGCCTGGCCGCCGCCGCGGTGATGGCCGGGGCCGTGGTGGCTGCGGTGCTGGCCGTGGTGGCCCTGGACCGGCAGCGGATCGACGTGGCCCTGGGGGTGGGCGTGGTGGTCGGCGGGGGCACCTACCTGGTCGCCGCCCTGGTGCTGGGCGTGGTGGCCGATGCCGGCCTGGCCGGCCGCCTCCCCGGGCCCCTCCACCGCCTCGACCGACGCCGTTGAGGCCCTTCGCCCGGCGGGGGCCATCGTCCTGCGGGGCACCCGAGGTCGCCGGACCGGCCGAAACCAGCCGGACCGGGGGCGGCCGAGGCTGGCATCGCCGCAGGTCGGACGGACTTCGCCCCGCCCGGAGGGAGCCGGGCCGCGGCACCTCGGTATGCTCGCCCCATGATCAAGCTGTTCCGCCGCTTCTGGAAGTACCTCACCGCCGGGGCCAACCAGAAGTTCAACGAGAAGGCCGATCCCAAGATCCAGCTGGAGCAGGCCATCGCCGAGGCCCAGGAGCAGCACCGGCGCCTGACCGAGCAGGCCGCCAGCGTCATCGCCCAGCAGAAGCAGACCGAGCTCCGGCTCAACCGCAAGCTGGACGACCTGGAGAAGCTCAACGCCAACGCCCGGCAGGCCATCATCATGGCCGAGGAGGCCACCAAGGCCGGCGACGCGGCCAAGGTCACGCAGTACACGCATGCCGCCGAGACCTTCGCCACCCAGCTCGTCACCACCGAGGCCGAGGTCGAGGAGCTCAAGGCCATGGCCCTGTCCTCCACCCAGGCCTCCGACCAGGCCAAGGCGGCCGTCTCCCAGAACGGCATGCTCCTCCAGCGCAAGCTGGCCGAGCGCCAGAAGCTCCTGAGCCAGCTCGAGCAGGCCAAGATGCAGGAGCAGATGAACGCGGCCATGACGTCGTTGTCGGCCACCGTGGGCGCCGATGTCCCCTCCCTGAACGAGGTGCGGGACAAGATCGAGCAGCGCCACGCCCAGGCCCAGGGCATGTCGGAGCTGCACGGCCAGTCGGTCGAGGGCCGGATGCTGGAGGTCGAGCAGGCCGCCCAGAACACCCAGGCCCAGACCCGCCTGGCCCAGCTCAAGGCCGAGCTCGGCCTGGGCTCGACGGCCGCCGAGGCCCCCGCCGCCGAGGCCGCCCCGGCGACCGAGCCCGCCTCGCAGCCCCAGCCCGGAACCGCCTGACCACCGCCGGCCCCGGGCCGGCGGCCGCTCTAGGCGGGGAGGACGACGAGGTCGTCGCGGTGGATCACCTCGTGGGGCGTGCCCTCGGGCAGGGCCGGGGTGCGGAACCCGGCCACGGCCCGCAGCGCGTCGGCCGCCACCGCGGCGATGCCCTTGGCGAACACCGCTCCCCCGTCCTGGGCCACCTCCACCGCCTCCCCGGCGGCGAAGCTGCCGTGCACCCCCACCACGCCGGCGGGCAGGAGCGAACGGCCCGAGCTCTCCAGGGCCACCCGGGCCCCGGCGTCGACCACCACCGTGCCGGAGGACCCCACGGCGAAGGCGATCCACAGCTTGCGGGCCGAGAGCCGGCGGGACCGGGGCCGGACCACGGTGCCCACCCCGGCCACGTCAGCCAGGGCGTCGGCCACCACGCCGGGCCGCTCGGCGGCGGCGATCACGGTGCGCACCCCGGACCACGAGGCGATCTTGGCCGCGGCCAGCTTGGTGGCCATGCCCCCGCTGCCCCGGGCCGTGCCCGCTCCCCCGGCCAGGGCCTCCAGGCCGTGGTCGACCTCCAGGATCTCCTCGATCAGGGACGCCTCGGAGTCGAAGCGAGGATCGGCGGTCAGCACCCCGGCGGTGTCGGTCAGCAGCACCAGGGCCTCGGCCCCCACCAGGTGGGCGACCAGGGCGGCGATGCGGTCGTTGTCCCCGAAGCGGATCTCGTCGTCGGCGACGGCGTCGTTCTCGTTCACCACCGGCACCACGCCCAGCTCCAGCAGCCGGGTGAGCGTGGCCCGGGCGTGCAGGTACTGGTCCCGGAGGGCGAAGTCGAGGGGGGCCAGCAGCACCTGGCCACCGATCAGGCCGTGCTCGGCCAGGTGGCGGTCCCACACCCCCATGAGCCGGCTCTGGCCCACGGCCGAGAGGGCCTGGAGGGTGACCGGGTCGCGGGGCCGGCGACCGGCCAGGCCCAGCACCGGGAGACCGGCGGCGATGGCCCCGGAGGTGACGGCCACCACCTGGTAGCCGACTGAGCGGACGGCGGCGATCTCGGCGCACACCTTGGCCACCGCGGCCTCGTCGATGGTGCCCAGCTCGTCGGTCAGCGACGAGGTCCCCACCTTGACCACGACCTTGACGACGGTGGACGAGCGGTACGAGGTCGCTCGGTGAGGGTCGGGACCAGTGGACGCCACAGCGGTCAGCCTGTCCCGTCGTCGGGCACGTAGTCGAACGAGAAGGTGCCGATGCGGACCTCGTCGCCGGCCTTGGCCCCGGCCCGGGCCAGGGCCTTGGGGACGCCGAGTTGGTCGAGGCGGTGGCGCACGTAGGCCTGGGCGTCGGGCGTGGTCACATCGGACAGGGCGACCACCCGCTCGGCGGGCCGCCCCACGACCCGCAGGGCGCCGTCCTCGTCGCGGGCCACGCTGACGCCGGCCGGCGCCGGTCGGTGGACCACGAACCCCTCGGCCACCGGCGTGGCCGCCCGCGCCTCCTGCACCAGGCCCACCAGGTGACCGACCAGCGCCGGGACGCCCCGGCCGGTGACGGCCGAGACCACGTGGTCGACCTCCGGGCCCTCGGCGCCGCCGAGCTCCACGTCGGGGGCCATGTCGGCCCGGGAGCCGACCACCACCCGGGGTCGCTCCACCAGCTCGGGGCGGTAGGCCTCCAGCTCCCCCAGCAGCACCTCCTGCTGCTCGGCCGGCGGCCGCTCGGCCAGGGGGGACAGGTCGACCAGCACGGCCAGCACCCGGGCCCGCTCCACGTGGCGGAGGAAGCGGTGGCCCAGCCCCCGGCCCTCGCTGGCCCCCTCGATGAGGCCGGGGACATCGGCCACCACGATCTCGGCGCCGTCGTCGGTGCGGACCACCCCCAGGTTCGGCTCCAGGGTGGTGAACGGGTAGTCGGCGATGCGGGGCTTGGCCGCCGAGATCCGGGAGATCAGCGTGCTCTTGCCCACGTTGGGGAAGCCGACCAGGGCCACGTCGGCCAGGAGCTTCAGCTCCAGGTCGAGCCAGCGCTCCTCGCCGGGCTCGCCCTGCTCGGCGAAGGACGGGGCCCGGCGGCGGTTGGAGAGGAACCGGGTGTTGCCCCGGCCTCCCTGGCCGCCCCGGGCGGCCTGCCACCGGTCGCCGGCGTGGACCAGGTCGGCCAGCACCTCACCCTCGGGCCCGCGGACAACGGTGCCGGGGGGCACCATCACCTCGAGGTCGTCGCCCGAGCGGCCGTGCCGGCGCTTGCCCTGGCCGTGGACCCCGGAGCCGGCCCGGCGGTGGGGGTGGTCGCGGAAGGCCAGGAGGGAGGCCACGTTGTGGTCGGCCACCAGCCAGACGGAGCCGCCGTCACCACCGTCGCCGCCGTCGGGGCCGCCCCGGGGCACGTGGGCCTCCCGTCGGAACGACACGCTGCCGGCGCCGCCGTCGCCGCCGCGGGCGTGCAGTTGGACCTCGTCAGCGAACCCGGACACGGCCGCACCCTAGGAGGCGGCGAGCTCGGGCCCGGCCTAGAGGTCCTCCTCCACCAGGTGCACCGGGTCGCCGATGATGCGGGCGGCCCACACCGTGCGGTCGTTGGGCGAGTAGCCGGTGGTGATGTTCTGGAAGTCGTAGCGGATCTTCCACCAGCAGTCGGTGGTGCAGGCGTAGGTGTCGGGGATCGGGAGCTGGATGTCGAGCCACTGGCCGTTGTAGGCGTTGGACCGGCTCTGGCGGGTGACGATGCTGCACGTGGCCAGGTTGGTGAACGAGGCTGCGCCCCGGGTCTGGTACGCGCAGCTCGACGTGGCCCCGCCGGGCTTGAGCACGTTCATGCGGTACGTGGAGGCCGTCCCCGAGTTGGGGTCGGTGCCGTCGCCGGGGTCGAAGAGGGAGATCTCCAGGGTCTTGCCCCGGTGGATGGGCTCGATCTCGGCCAGGAAGAAGGTGGACGAGAACGTCCCGCTCGTCCCCGGCAGGTTGTTGAACAGCGAGAGGTCGCCGATGGTGTAGAGGGACGGCTGGACGCCCGCCCCGCTCAAGTTGGCCTTGATGGAGAACTGGTTCCAACCGCTCTGGGCCGAGGTGTCGGTGTAGCCGGTGATGCCCGACGACTTCACCTGCATGAGGTAGCGGCCCTCGGGCACGTTGTTGATGGTGCAGAGGGTGACCCACCGGTTCTTGTAGGTGCCGCTGCTGGCCTCGTTGCCGATCCGCCAGCGGCCGAGGCCCCCGTTGCAGGAGCCCGACATGCTGAAGGTGCTGGTCAGGCCGTCGTAGGGGTCGAGCGGGGTCGGGTCCGGGCGGAACAGCTCGAACTGGGTGTTGACGTCGCCGTTGTCGGCCGTCTCCACCCGGGGGTAGTCGCTCCGCTGGTAGTTGCCGGCGTCGTAGATCTGGACGGTGAGGTTCCGGTTGGACACCGCGGGCACGTCCACCACGTACAGGTAGCCGCTGCTGCGGTACTCGGCGTTGGCCGGCGAGCACCCGTTGCCGGAGTCGCCCACGCCGCACTTGGTGGCGAAGGGGTCGCCGTTGGCCTTGTCGGTGTAGGGCGCCGAGATCGAGGCCCACAGCCTGGGGTTGAAGCCGGTGGCGGGATCGTTGCCCAGGCGGTTCTCGGGGCTGCCCAGGGGCACGGGCAGGATGTACTCGGCGGTGCCCCGGCGCTCCAGGGCGATGGTCCGGCCGCCGAGCGACTGGAAGAAGAAGCTCTCGACCCGGCCGTCGGCGATGGTGACCCGGAGGCGACGTTCCCCGACCCGCTCCACGCTGACCGACACGTTGTCGACGCCGTTCTCGAAGCCGTTGCGCTCGGCGGCCACGATCGCCGCCTCGGCCGCCTTGGTCTCGTTGGGCAGCCACACCCCCCCGGCCAGGGCGGCCGCGTCGGCTGCCTTCTGGATGTTGGAGGCCCGGTTGTACCACGAGCCCACGTCCACCGACAGGCCGGCCATGAGCAGGAGGGGGACGAGCAGCAGGGCGAACTCGACCAGCACGTAGCCCCGCTCGCTCCTCTGGGTGGCCAGCACCCGGCGCCGGGGCCGATGTCCGAACCGCATCACTAGGGCTCCAGTCGCATGACGGCCGTGCGCTCGATGGTGAGCGACGACCCGAAGATCGGGAAGAGGTGGTCGTGCTCGATCTGCACCCAGACCCCGAGGTAGTCGGCCGAGGCCTGGACGTCGTTCCGGGTCGTCGGGCACCAGTCCCGGGCCACCGAGTTGATCACGCACCCGTTGGCCTGCAGCGCCGTGCCCACGCTGGCCGGCAGGGCCTGGAGCTGGGCTCCGGTGAGGATGTTGCAGGGGGACGAGGTCGACGCCGTGGCCGTCCGGCAGGTGGTGGGGACGGCCCCGTCCTCGGTCGTGGACTTGAAGATGACCACCCGGGTGACGTCGTCCAGCGTCCCGCTCGACGACAGGGCGGCCTTCATGCTGCTCAGCAGGCTGAAGTCGGCGTTGCTGGACACGCCCTGGCTGGACCCCACGCGAGCCCCGGCCCGGGCACTCTCGATGACGGCCAGGCCGCTCCGCCAGGCCTGCCCGAGGTCGTAGGCGCCGGCCAGGATGGTGACCAGCAGGGTGCCCACGAGGGCGAACTCGACCAGCACCGCGCCCCGCTCGCCGTCGGCCCGGCGGCCCCGGCGGGCGCTCACGCCCGCTCCCGGGGCTCGAGCTGGATCACCGACGAGTCGGTGAGGGTCAGGGTGGAGCCGAACATCCGGGTCACCCATGGGTGCTCGACCTTCATCCACACGCCCACGTAGTCCGGCCCGGTGGTCTTGGTGAGGACGATGTTGCGGTCCGACGGGCAGAAGAACCGGTCGGTGTCCTTGTCCGGCAGGCAGCCGAAGTCGGTCCGGGGCCGGTCGAAGTCAGCCGGCGTGTAGACGTTGCAGGCGTTGCCGGCGACGCTGGAGGGCGAGCCGTCCCGGCAGCCGACGGTGGGCAGGGCCCCGGGGCCGGTGGCCTCGTAGACGACGATCCGCTCGACCTGGTCGCGGGGGATGGCCGAGCCCTCCCGGGCGATGGCCCGCAGGAGCCCGTAGTCGGCGTAGGCCTCGTTGCCCGAGGCGCTGGCCATCCGGCTGCCGGCCCGCACCGAGTGGGCCAGGGCCAGGTTGTCGTTCATGGCCAGGCCGACCTCGACGATCCCGAAGATCAACATGAAGAACACCGGGGTCACGAAGGCCGCCTCCACCAGGGCCACCCCCCGCTGGCGCCAGGGGCGCGCCGGTCCGGGCCGGGGGGCACGCCTTCGATGGTGCACCAGCATCGTTCCCCTTCCTGGCTCGACCGCTCGCGACCGGCCCCCATCGGCACGGGCCCTGGTGATGTGAGGGGTTCCGGTCCCTCGCGGGGCCGATCGTGACACCCTGTGACCTGCCACCATGCGTCGCACGGTCCCGCCCCGTTCCTAGGGTGGGGGCATGGAGGAGCCCGCCGTCGCCCATGCCCCCCTCCGGGTCGGCCCCCCCGGCCTCGACCTCGTCGAGCGGGCCGCCCGGGAGGCCGGTGGGGGCGTGCCCCCCGCCCCGGGGGCCACCCGGGCCGAGGGGGCCGGGCACCGGGCCCGCCCCGAGGAGCCCGACCGGCTCCGCACCTGCTTCGAACGGGACCTGGACCGCATCCAGCACTCCAAGGCGTTCCGGCGCCTGGCCGGCAAGTGCCAGGTGTTCGTGGCCCCCGGCGACGACCACCTCCGCACCCGCCTGACCCACGCCATCGAGGTGGCCCAGGTGGCGGTCAGCATCTCCCGGCCGGTGGGGCTGGACGTGGCCCTCACCGCGGCGGCGGCCACAGGCCACGACTGCGGCCACGGGCCGGCCGGCCACGCCTCGGAGGGCGCCCTCTCGCCTTTCCTGGAGGGCGGCTACCACCACGCCGTCTACGGGGCCGATGTGGTCCTGGCCCCGCTCAACCTGTGCGCCGAGACGCTCGACGCCATCCGCAACCACTCCTGGAACCGCCCGGCGCCGGTGACGCCCGAGGGCGAGGTGGTGGCCTGGGCCGACCGCATCGCGTACGTGTGCCACGACTTCGAGGACGCGGTGGCCGCCGGGGTGGTGCGGCCCTCCGAGCTGCCCGACGAGGTGGCCGCCGTGGTGGGGCGGGACCGCCGCACCCAGCTCCACGGCTTCATCACCGCCATGGTCGAGACCATCGCCGCCACCGGCACCGTCGCCCTGCGGGGCCCCGAGGCCGGCGCCCTGGCCGCCTTCCGGGACTTCAACTACGAGCGCATCTACCTGCGGCCCGATTCGGTGCGCCAGGCCGAGCGGGCCGCCCGCCTGATCGCGGCCCTGGTCGAGCACTACGTCGCCCACCCCCACGACCTGGGCGAGGACGGCGACGGTCTGGCGTCCGGCCACCCGGAGGCCACCGCCGCTGCCGTCCGTTACGTGAGCGGGATGACCGATCGCTTCGCGGCCCGGGCCGCGGTCGAGCTCCTGGGCTGGGACACGAGGGCCCTACCCCGCAGCGCCTGACCGCCGCCCGACGGGTGGCGGCCTCGCTAGTCGGTGAGGACGTCGACCAGCTTGCGGCCGCGCCGACGGCCGAAGCGGACCCGGCCGGTGGCCGTGGCGAACAGCGTGTCGTCGCCGCCCCGGCCCACGTTCTCGCCCGGGTGGAAGCGGGTGCCCCGCTGGCGGACGATGATCGAGCCGGCGGGCACCAGGGTGCCGTCGTAGGCCTTCACGCCCAGGCGCTTGCTCTGTGAGTCACGGCCGTTCCGGGTGGAACCGCCGCCCTTGGTCTTCGACATGGCGCCTCAGCCCCTCGTGATGCCAGTGATCTCGACGGTGGAGTACCGCTGCCGGTGGCCCCACCGCTTCCGCTGGTTGGTCTTGTTCTTGTAGGTGAACCCGGTGACCTTGGGTCCCTTGGCCTCGCCCACCACCTTGGCGGTGACGGAGGCCCCGGCCAGGGCGTCGGGCGTGGCCACCACCGTGTCGCCGTCGAGCAGCAGCACGGGGGTCAGCTCCACCTCGGTGTCGACCGCGCCCAGGCGCTCGACGTCGAGCCGCTGGCCCTGGCTCACGCGGTACTGCTTGCCGCCGGTCTTGATGACTGCGTCCATGGCTCGTCTCGGGTGGGATCGGGGAACGGCTCGGGGGCCCCGCAGGGCCGACGGGCAAGGCTAGCCGGCCGTCCGGCGGACGGCCCAACCTGTCAGCCGGACGGGAACAGGGCGGGGTCGAGCACCACGCCCCGGCCCAGGCAGGTGGGGCAGCCCTCGGCGAAGCTCTCCAGCAGGCCCTCGCCGATGCGCTTGCGGGTCATCTCCACCAGCCCGAGCTCGGAGATGTCGAAGGCCTGGGTCCGGGTCTTGTCCCGGGCCAGGGCGTCGCGGAAGGTGCGGATGACCGCGTCGCGGTTCTTGGCCACCTCCATGTCGATGAAGTCGATGACGATGATGCCACCGATGTCGCGCAGGCGGAGCTGGCGGGCCACCTCCTCGGCCGCCTCCAGGTTGTTGGCGAACACGGTGTCCTCGAGGTTGGACCGGCCCACGTTCTTGCCGGTGTTCACGTCGATGACGGTGAGGGCCTCGGTGTGCTCGATGATGAGCGAGCCGCCCGAGGGGAGCCACACCTTGCGGTCCAGGGCCTTGTGGACCTGCTCGTGCACGTGGTGCTTCTCGTACAGCGGCAGGGGCTCGACCGAGGTGTCGTAGTGCTCCACCCGCTCGGCCATCTCCGGGGAGATGCTGCGGACGTAGTCGCGGATCTCCTCGTACAGGCCCCGGTCGTCGATGATGACCTTGCGGAAGTCCTTGGTCAGCTCCTCGCGGATGACCCGCACGGCCATGTCGGGCTCGCGGTAGAGCAGGGCCGCGCCCTGGCCCTTGAGGCTCTTGGCCTTCTGCTCGATCTTGGCCCACAGCTGCGACAGGTTCTGGACGTCACGCTCGATCTCCTCGGCCGTGACCCCCTCGGCCGCGGTGCGCACGATCAGGCCGTGGCCCTTGGGCCGGACCTTGTCCAGGATGTTCCGCAGGCGCTTGCGCTCGTCGTCGGGCAGCCGCTTGGAGATGCCGTAGGTGGTGCTGTTGGGCACCAGCACCACGAACCGCCCGGGGATCGACACCTCCTGGGTGAGGCGGGCCCCCTTGTGGGCGATGGGGTTCTTGGTGACCTGGCACAGGATCACCTGCCGGGCCCTCAGGATGTCCTCGATCTTGGCGTTCTTGGACCCGCCCTCGACGTCGGGGTCGTGCCGGGTGTCTCCCCGGTACAGGACCGCGTTCTTGGGTGTGCCGATGTCGACGAAGGCGGCCTCCATGCCCGGCAACACGTTCTGGACCTTGCCCAGGTAGATGTTGCCGTGGATCTGGGAGACGTCGTCGGCGGGGCGGGACACCTGGTGCTCGATCAGCGACCGGCCCTCCAGGATGGCGATCTGGGTGGCCTCGGGCCGGACGTGCACGGCCATCAGGTAACGGCCTACCGGCCGGCCCTTGCGCTCGCGCCCCCGGCGCTGCTCCAGGACCTCGTCGTCCAGCTCCACCGGCGCGGCGTCGGTCACGGCGGTGATCGGGGTCGAGGCGCGGCCGCCGCGGTTCCGGCCCTGGCCGCCGCCCTGGCCCTGGCCGCCCGGGCGACCGCCGCCGCCCTGGCCCCGGTTCCCCTGGCCCTGGCCCGAAACGGACCCGGAACGGCCCTCGCCTCCTCCGCCGCCCTGGCTGCCGCCCTTGCCCCGGCCCCGGCCGCCACGGCGGCGCCGCTTGCGGGGCGCACCGTCACCGTCACCGGCCTTGGCCCCGTCGGCCTCGGCCCGCGGGGCACCGTCCCCGGTGGGGGCAGGCGCGGGCCGGGTGTCGCCGATGCGGGGGCGCCGGACCGGGGCGGTGTCGGCCGCCGCCCCTGACGGGCGGTCCTCGCCGTGGCGGTCGGGCTCGGGTCGGTCGGCGCTCCGGGCGCCCTCGGGGGCCCGGCCGGCCGGCTGGCCACCCTGGCCCCCTCCCCCACCACCTCCGCCGCGGGAGCGGCGGCGACGGCGGGCCGGGGAGCCGTTGTCGCTCCCCCCCGCCGGGGTGTCGGGGGTGCGTCCCTCAGCGCGGGGGGTGCGAGGCTCGCCCTCGGGGGGCCGAGGGGTGCTCGGAGGGGCGGCGTGATCGGCGTCGGTCATGGGGGGGATCCCTTCTCATGACGCACGCTCCAGGGCGTGCGGAGCAGGCAACGGCTCGCAGCGGGTGCCGTCGTGCTCTGTGAACTGGTGGGTCCTGCGCACCCGGCCCTCGCGGGCACCGTCGCCGAGGAGGGCGACGAGCTCGCTGGGCCGCAGCCCCCGGTTCTGGGCGCCCAGCTCGGCCACGAGCAGGACGCCCTCGGCCGGGTGGGCCTGGGGCTGGAGGTGGAGCAGGTGGGGGCGGACGTCGTCGCTGACGTCCTTGCCCTTGCGTTGGCGGGTGGTCACCAGCTCGGGCGCGGCCAGGAGGGCCTCGGTCCGGGCCGTGACGGTGGCCAGGTCGAGGTCGTGGACCTCGACCTCCCAGCGGCTGCTGGTGACGGCGTGCTGGAGGGAGGGGGTGCCGGGGGGCACGGTCGCCACCGCGGTGGCGGCCAGCCCGCCGGGGAGGGCGGCGGTGAGCGCCTCGGGCAGGACGGCCAAGTCGACGATGGTCCCCTCGACCAGGTCGACGTCGAGGTACTCGGCCAGCGACTCGTACCCGGTGGAGAGGGCCAGGCCGAAGTGCAGCTTGGGCCGGGGCGAGAAGCCCTCGGTGCGGGCCACGGGCAGGGACGCCCGGCGCAGGGCGCGCTCCCAGATGCGGGCCACGTCCCGGTGGCTGGTGAAGCGGACCTTGCCCAGCTTGGAGAACCGCACCCGGAGCCGCATCAGCCCGCCCCGGCCGGGACGGGGCGCCGCCCGAGGGCGACGGGGACGGCCGCGGGCGAGGGGCCGGTGCCCTGGCTCCCTCCGGCGGGGGGCACGGCGCTGGCCACCACGTGCTCGATGCCGTAGCCGGTGCAGGCCCCGCAGTCGTAGCACGGGGTCCAGCGGCAGTCCTCCAGGCCCACCTCGGCCAGGGCGTCGCGCCAGTCCTGCCACAGGAAGTCCTTGTGGAGGCCGGCCGAGAGGTGGTCCCAGGGCAGGGCCTCGTCCTCGGTGCGGTGGCGGTAGGCCAGCTCCTCGACGGTGAGGCCCTGGCGCTCGAGGGCGTCGAGCCACAGCTGGAGGTCGAAGTGCTCGCTCCACTCCTGGAACGTGCCCCCGTGGCGCCACACGTCCTCGATGACCGCGGCCAGGCGCCGGTCGCCGCGGGACATGATGCCCTCGACGGTGGTGGCCCGGGGGTCGTGCCACTTGAGCTGCACGCCCCGGTCGCGGCGCAGGGCGTCGCGCAGGAGGCCGACCTTGCGCTCCAGCTCCTGGCGGGTGTTCTGGCCGAACCACTGGAACGGCGTGAACGGCTTGGGCACGAAGCCGCCCACCGACACGGTCACCGACGGGTTCTTGTGGTGCCGGCGGCCGATCTCGACCACGTTCCGGGCCAGGGTGGCGATGCCCAGGGTGTCCTCGTCGGTCTCGGTGGGCAGCCCGACCAGGAAGTACAGCTTCATGCGCCGCCAGCCCTGCGAGTAGGCCGACTCGACCGCCCCGTAGAGGTCGTCGTCGCTGATGAGCTTGTTGATGACCTGGCGCATGCGCCACGTGCCGCCCTCGGGGGCGAAGGTGAGGCCGGTGCGCCGGGCCCGCTGGATCTCGGCCGCGATGCCCACGGTGAAGGCGTCGACCCGCAGCGACGGCAGCGACACGCTGATGTCGGAGGCCAGGCCGGCGCCGGGGCCGCCCAGGCCGGCCCCGCAGTCGAGCGACGACCCGGGGCCCTGGCCCTCGCCCTCGTCGGCCGGCGCCGGGCGCTCGCCGGAGCGGACGATGGCCCCCACCACGTCCTCGACCCCGGAGAAGTCGGCGGTGGACAGGGAGGTGAGGGCCACCTCGTCGTAGCCGGTGCGGCGCAGGCCCTCGGCCACCATGGTGCGGACCTGCTCGGCCGGGCGCTCGCGGACGGGCCGGGTGATCATCCCGGCCTGGCAGAAGCGGCAGCCCCGGGTGCAACCCCGGAACACCTCGACGTTGAGCCGGTCGTGCACCACCTCGGTGAGGGGGACGAGCTGCTGGCGGGGGTACGGCCACTGGCCCAGGTCGGCCACGGTGCGCTTCTCGACCAGCTCGGGGGCCGCCGGGTCGATCGGCCGGGTGGCCACCAGGCGCCCCTCGGCGTCGGTGACGGGCTGGTAGAGGGCCGGGACGTACACGCCGGTGACGCCGGCCAGGGCGGTGAGGGCGTCGTGGCGGGTGACGGGGTCGCCGGCGACCCGGGCCGCCTTCCACCCGGCCAGGGCGGCGCTGATCTCGCCCGCCACCTCCTCGCCGTCGCCCAGGACCACGAAGTCCAGGAAGGCGGCGATGGGCTCGGGGTTGTAGGTGCAGTGCCCGCCCGCCCCGACCAGCAGGTCGTCGATGGCCCGGTCCGCGGCCCGGACCGGGGCCCCGGCCAGATCGATCATGCCCACCAGGTTGGTGTAGGTCAGCTCGGCCGACAGGTTGAAGGCCAGCACGTCGAAGTCGGCCGCCGGGCGGTGGGTGTCGACCGAGAAGAGGGGCACACCCTCGGCCCGCATGCGCTCCTCGAGGTCGGTCCAGGGGGCGTAGGTGCGCTCGGCCACCGCGTCGGGGCGCTCGTTGAGGATCTCGTAGAGGATCTGCAGGCCCTGGTTGGGCAGGCCGATCTCGTAGGTGTCGGGGTAGGCCAGCAGCCACGCCACCCGGCCGGGGCCGTGCTCCGGGACCTGGGCCCCGTCCTCCCCGCCGATGTAGCGCGCCGGCTTCGACACCAGGGGCAGGATCGGCTCGAGCACCGGCCAGACAGACGACATGATCGCCCGCCACTCTACCGATCGGTCGCCGCCGGCTCGCGATGCGGGCCGGGCCCGGTCAGCGGAAGCGGCGCATGTGCACGTTCAGCACCAGGCCCATGGCGATGAAGGCCATGACGGTGGACGAGCCGCCGTAGCTCATGAAGGGCAGGGGGATGCCGGTGATGGGCATGATGCCCATGGTCATGCCGATGTTCTGGAAGATCTGGAAGACGAACATGGCCAGGACCCCCAGGCACAGGAGCGTCCCGGTGTCGTCCCGGGCCAGCTGGGCCGTCCGCCAGATCCGCCACACGACGACCCCGTAGGCGGCGATGAGGGCCCCGGCCCCGACCAGGCCCAGCTCCTCCCCCACCGCGGTGAAGATGAAGTCGGTGTGCTGCTCGGGCACCCAGTCGTCCATGGTCAGGGGCCCGTTGAACAGCCCCTTGCCCTGCAGCCCACCGGACCCGATGGCGATCTTCGACTGCTCCAGGTTGTAGGCCACGCCCCGCTCCTCCTCCAGGGTGCGCGACGCGCTCTCCTGGGTGGCGAAGACGGTGAGGCGGTCCTGCTGGTACGTGTCGAGGACCCCGCTGCTGAGGACCAGGGCGGCGAAGAGCACGGCGCCGATGCCCAGGAGCACCAGGAAGCGACCCCGCACCCCGGCCGCCACCAGCATGGCGAAGGTGACGACCACCGACACCAGGGCCGTGCCCAGGTCGGGCTGGAGGAGCACCAGGGCGATGGGCACCGCCCCCACGGCCAGGAGGGCCCCGAGGCGCCGCAGGTCGATGTCGCCGTGGAACAGGGTGGCCAGGTAGGCGAAGCCCAGGACCACGGCCACCTTGGCGAACTCCGAGGGCTGGAGCTGGAAGGGGCCGAGGGCGAACCAGCCCTGGGTGCCCTTCTGCTCCCGGCCCACCACCATCACCCCCAGCAGGAGCACCAGGGTGCCGCCGTAGAGGATCGGGGCCCGATCCACGATGCGGTGGTAGTCGATGAGGGCCACCGCGGCGGCGGCGATGAGGCCCACCGCCACGTACAGCACCTGGCGTTGGAGGTAGAGGGTGTCGTGCGGTTCGGGCCCCCGGGTGGAGCTGTAGACCATCAGCACGCCGAGGACGGAGATGGCGGCCAGGCACCCGGCCAGCACCCAGTCGACGTGGTGCCACATGGCCGACGGGTCGTGGCGCAGGGAGGCGAGCGGGCGCCGGCGGGTGACAGGGATGGTGGCCATCAGTCGGCGGTGGCCACCACGGTGGGGACGAACTCCTCCTGGGCCGCCTCCACGTCGAACCAGCCCCCCTCGGGGGCGCGGTAGCGGGAGGTGGGCTCGTTGAGGCGGGCCAGGTCACCGCCCACCGAGGCCAGGGCGTCCATCACCCGGCGGGTGATGGGCACCGCGGCCTCGCTGCCGAACCCGGCGAACTCCACCACGGTGGCCATGGCGATGGTCGGGCTGGCGACGGGGGCGTAGGCGGCGAAGAGGGACGTGTCGTTCCTGTTCGTGGCCTGGGCCGTGCCCGTCTTGCCGGCCACGGGGAAGGCGGCCTGGTCGTAGTCGGAGAAGGCGGCGTACGCCGTGCCCCGGCCGTTGGGGCCGGCCTGGGTGACGCCCTCGAAGCCCGAGGCCATGGCCTCGTGCCAACCGGGCTGGAAGGGCACCGTGCCCGTCTGCTCCGGGGCCAGGAGCATGGTGGGCGTGTCGTTGTCGAACGAGGTCACCTGGTACACGAGCTGGGGCCGCCAGACGGTGCCCCCGTTGGCGAAGGTGGCGTAGCCGCTGGCCATCTGGAGCGGCGTGGCCCCCACGTCGCCCTGGCCGATCACCGTGTTGCCGCTGATGCCGGCGTTCCAGGTGCCGCGCTCCTCGGCGTCGGCCGGATTGTCGTTGAGCTCGTGGGAGTAGTCCCACAGCCAGTCGGGGTCGGGGATGCGCCCGGCCCGCTCCCCCGGCAGGTCCACGCCGGTGGGCGAGCCCAGGCCCCAGAGGCGCATGGCCTCCTGCAGGCCCTCCTCGCCGATGGTGTCCTTGGCCAGCCAGGCCCGGTGGCCCAGTTGGTAGAAGTAGGTGTCGGACGAGACGGTGATGGCGCTGTCCAGGCGGACCACGCCGTTCGGGTTGCGCCCGGCGTTGCGCTTGAAGCAGTTGCTGGTCTCGACCGTCGTGTCGCAGTCGGCTCGGTACTTGTAGACGCCGGTGTCGTTGTAGGGCTCGGCGGGGGTGATCTGGCCGGTGGCCAGGCCGGCGTAGGCGCTGAACAGCTTGAAGGTGGAGCCCGGGGAGTACTCGCCGGCGATGGCCCGGTTGAGCAGCGGGTCGTGGTGGACGTCCTTGCGCTCCTCGTCGGCCATGGCCTGGTAGTCGCGGGTGGAGATGCCCCCGACGAACAGGTTGGGGTCGTAGGTGGGGTACGAGGCCATGGCCAGCACCTCCCCGGTCTGCGGGTTGAGGGCCACCGACGACCCGCCCGGCGGCTCGCAGGGCGGCTCGGCCTGGCACCCGTCGGAGCGCCGCCCCGTCTGGCGGGCGATCTCGCCGGCCAGGCCCTTCTCCACCAGGAACTGGACGTTGATGTCGATGGTGAGGAAGACGTCGTCGCCCGGCACCGGCTGGCGACGGAGGTCCTCGACCTCCCGGATGGGCTGGTTGCGGGCGTCGACCTCGTAGACGATCCGGCCCGGCGTGCCCCGCAGGTCACGCTCCATCTCCCGCTCGATGCCGTCCTTGCCGATCTCGTCGTCGTTCTCGTAGCGCTTCCGGTCGTTCTGGAACTGCTCCAGGTCGGCCTCGCTCACGGGGGCGACGTAGCCGAGCACGTGGGCCAGCAGGGCGCCGTAGCGGTAGTTGCGGGCCGTGACCCGCTCCACCACCACGGTGGGGAAGCGCTCGGCGTTCTCCCGCAGGTAGATCTCCAGCTCCTCGCTCACGTCGTTGGCCACCGGCACGGGCTTGAACTTGCTGTAGCGGACGTCCTCGATGCGCTCCCGCAGGATCTCCTCGGTCACCGGCGTGGAGAGCCGCTGGCGGGTCTCGCCCTGGCCGTCGGGGTTGGAGGCGCCGGTGGCCACCCCGGCCGGGGGCGGTCGCTGGTCGAGGGGCAGGGTGGCCGGGTCGACCTCCTCCCCGGGGACCGTGGTGGTGGTGCCCTCCTCGTCCCCCTCGCCGGGGGTGGGAGCGCCCTCCTCCTCGCCGTCGGGGCCCTCCGCCTCGGCTCCGGTGGCCACCTCCGCCGGCCCGTCGCCCCCGGGGTCGTTGGCGCTGGCGTCGCCGGCGTCGATGCGCACCTGGTCGGCGGTCAGCTCGGCGGCCAGGCGGCGCAGCAGGTCGCTCTGGTCCGGGGGATCGAGGGCCTCGAAGTCCTGGTAGTCGACCTGCACCTGGATGGTGCGCCGGTTGTCGACCAGCACGTTGCCGTGGCGATCGAGGATCTTGCCCCGGGGGGCCTCCAGGATCACGGTCGTGGTCCGGTTGGCCGCCGCCGCCTGGTCGTACTGGTCGGTGGTGAGGACCTGGAGGTACCAGAGCCGGGTGAAGAGGGCGGCGAAGAGCGACAGGGCCACGATGCCGAGCACGGTGTGGCGGGCGCGGGAGTCGCTGCGGGTCATCGGGTGAGGAGGGTGATCACGGGCGGAACACGGATCGGTCGCGGGAGGGGGAGCGCCGCTCGGGCCCGAGGGACCGCCGCACCACCCATCGCAGGGGCTGGCTCAGGAGGGCGTTGACCACGGCGACGAGACCGACGATAGCGGGGAGGTCCCCCGCCTCGATCGTCACCCCGAAGACCACGGCCAGGCCGGCGTACAGGAGCGTGCCCGCCATCGAGGCCACGGCCACCAGGGCCAGGCTGATGACCCGCGACGAGCGCAGGACGGCGTCCTTGGCCGTGCCCACCCCCCAGCCCACCAGGGTGAGGGTCAGGGCGGTGAGCCCGGCCGGGGTGTCGAGCAGCAGGTCGAAGGCCAGGCCGAGGGCGAAGCCGGCCACGGCTCCCCGCTCCGGGTCGGTCTCCATGCTCACCACGATGGCGAACAGCAGCACCACGTCGGGCCGGGCGCCGGCCACGGTGATGGGCGAGATCACGGTGAGCTGCAGGAGCAGGGCGACGAGGCCCACCAGGGCGAGGCGACCGGCCACCACGGCTATCCGCAGTTCTCGTCGCAGAGGAGCACGATGACGAAGCGCACCGCGTCCAGGTCGGCGGCGGGCTCGACGTTCAGGGCCTGCTCGACCTGGTCCTCGGTGGGCTGCACGTCGATCACCGTCCCCACCGGGATGCCGGCCGGGTAGTTGCTGCGCTCGAGCCCGCTGGTCACCAGGTCCTCGCCCCGCTCGACCGGCGTGGTGGCGGTGATCCCCTCCTCGACCCGGAGCCGGCCCCGGCTGCTGCCCCGGGCCAGGCCGACATCACCGCTCTCGACCAGGCGCACCCCCACGCCGGGGAAGTCGGGGTCGGTGATGAGCTGCACCCGGGCCCGGCCGCCCTGCACCCGGTGGATCCGCCCGACCAGGCCTGCCTCGGTGATGACGGCCATCCCCACCTTGATGCCGTCCCCCGAGCCCTTGTCGATCTCGAGGGTGGTGTCGAAGCTGGTCAGCGGGCCCGAGGTGATCTCGGCCGTGGTGCGGGGGATGTCGGCGGTGACGGGCAGGTCGTTGAGGCGGCGCAGCTCCTCGTTCTCCTTGGTCAGGGCGTCGGCCTCGACCTCGTCGCCCCGCACCTCGTCGAGCTGGCGCCGCAGGTCGGTGTTCTCGTCCTTCAGGTCGTCGTAGCCGGTGATGCCCTCCCACCCGTTCTGGAACGGCGTGGCCACCCACTCGCCGACCGAGCGGAACGGCGACAGGACGGTGCCCAGGGCGTTGCGGGCCCCCTGCACCGGACCGCTGTCGCGGTAGTCGAGGGTGAGGACCGTCAGCGAGGCCAGGACCAGCAGGATGAGGGTGAAGCGCGAGCGTCCGAAACGCCGTGACCGGGGCACCTTGCCTGGGGGCTAGGTCTGGGGGTTCGACGAGAAGAGCACGCCCTTGAGGGCCTCGAACTCCTCCAGGGACTGGCCGGAGCCGATGGCCACGCAGTGCAGGGGGTTGTCGGCGATGACGATGGGCATGCCCGTCTCGTGCTCCAGCCGGTGGGACAGGCCGTGCAGCAGGGCCCCGCCGCCGGCCAGCACGATGCCTTGCTCCATGATGTCGGCGGCCAGCTCGGGCGGCGTCTTGTCCAGGGTGACCTTGACCGCGTCGCAGATGGCGGCCACCGGCTCCTCCAGGGCCTCGCGCAGCTCCTCGGTGGAGGTGACGATGGTCTTGGGGAGGCCGGTCACCAGGTCCCGGCCCCGGATCTCGGCGTGCAGCTCCTCCTCCAGGGGCCAGGCCGACCCGAGGGCCATCTTGACCTCCTCGGCGGTGCGCTCGCCCAGGGCCAGGCTGTACTCCTTCTTGATGAACTGGATGATGGCGTCGTCCAGCTCGTCGCCCCCGACCCGGACCGACTGGCTGGCCACGATGCCTCCCAGGGAGATGACGGCCACCTCGGTGGTGCCACCCCCGATGTCGACGATCATGTTGCCGGTGGGCTCCTGCACCGGGAGGCCGGCCCCGATGGCAGCGGCCATGGGCTCCTCGATGATGTAGGCCGGCTTGCGGGCCCCGGCGTACTCGGCGGCCTCCTGCACGGCCCGCTGCTCCACCCCGGTGATGCCGGAGGGCACGCAGATCACCATGCGGGGCTTGGCGAAGCGCCGCTGGTGGACCTTGTGGATGAAGAAGCGGAGCATCTTCTCGCAGATCTCGAAGTCGGCGATGACGCCGTCCTTCAAGGGGCGGATGGCCTCGATGTGGGCCGGGGTGCGCCCGATCATGCGCTTGGCCTCGGTCCCCACGGCCAGCACCCGGCCGTCCTTGACCGACACGGCCACCACGGAGGGCTCGTTCAGCACGATCCCGCGCCCCCGCACGTAGACGAGGGTGTTGGCGGTGCCCAGGTCGACCGCCATGTCGCGGCCCATCAGGGAGGAGAGGGGGTTGTCAGACACGGGACCTCCGAGGCCGGTGGCCGCTGGGCGCGATCCCGGCGAGCATAGGCGCTGTCACGGGACCGCAACAATCGTCTCTCTAGCCGACGGGGCCGCCCGGGTGGTGGACCCCGGCCCTGACCAGGGCCGATCCCGGGCCGGGACGGCGGATCAGGCCCGGTCGGCGAACCAGAGCCCGATCTCCCGGGCGGCCGACTCCGGGCCGTCGGAGCCGTGGACCAGGTTCTCGGCCGTGGTGGTGGCGAGGTCGCCCCGGATGGAGCCGGGCTGGGCCTCGCCCACCTGGGTCTTGCCGATCAGGGTGCGGCACAGGTGCCAGGTGTCGTCCTCGGGGCCCTCGACGATCATGGCGAACACCGGCGACCGCGTCAGGAAGTCGACCAGCTCCCCGTAGAAGGGCCGCTCGGCGTGCTCGGCGTAGTGCTCCTCGGCCAGCTCCCGGGGCACCGACCGCAGCTCGGCCGCCACCAGCCGCAGGCCCTTGCGCTCGATGCGAGCCACGATCTCGCCCACCAGCCCCCGCTCGACGGCGTCGGGCTTGCACATCACGAAGGTCCGGGAGGTCATGGCGCCGCAACGTAGCGACCCGCCCCTCCGCCGCCCAACCGGGGCTCGGGCCTCAGTCGCCGAGGTGGCCGCTCCAGGCCCCGTCGGGGTGGAGGGTCAGCACCTCGACCCCGTCGTCGGTGACGGCCAAGGTGTGCTCGAACTGGGCGGTGCGGCGCCCGTCGGTGGTGACGGCGGTCCAGTCGTCGGCCCACAGCCGGTGCTCCCAGGCCCCCAGGGCGATCATGGGCTCGATGGTGAAGGTCATGCCCGGCTCCATCCGCACCACCTCGTCGCGGGGCTCGAAGTAGTGGAGGATGTGCAGCCCGGTGTGGAACTCCCGGGCCACGCCGTGGCCGGTGAAGGCCCGCACCACCGAGAAGCCCTCGGCCTCGGCGTGGGCCTGGATGGCCCGGCCGATGTCGCTGGTGGGCCGGCCCGGGCGCACCGCCTCGATCCCCCGCTCCAGGCACTCCCGGGTGACCCGCACCAGCCGGCGGCTCAACTCGTCCACCGTGCCCACCAGGAAGGTGGCGTTGGTGTCGCCGTGGACGCCCTCCCGGAACAGGGTGACGTCCAGGTTGACGATGTCGCCGTCGCGCAGGGGCCGGGCATCGGGGATGCCGTGGCAGATGACCTCGTTGACCGACGTGCACAGCGACTTGGGGAAGCCGCCGTAGTTGAGGGGGCTGGGGTAGCCCCCGGCCTCCACGCACAGGCGGTGGCAGAGCGCGTCCAGCTCGTCGGTGGTGACCCCGGGGGCCACCGCCTCCCCGACGGTGCGCAGGATCTCGGCCGCCGCCGCCCCGGTGCGACCCATGGCGTCGAGGGTGGCCGTGTCCTGGACGTCGGGGACGTCACGGCGGCTCCGGTCGCCGGCCGCCGCGTAGTGGGGGCGCTCGATCACCTCGGGCACCTCCCGGGTGGGGCTGGTCGCCGCCGGGCGGATGCGCTCGGTGGAGGGGCCGTGGCAGCGCTTGAACTTGCGGCCCGACCCGCACCAGCACGGGTCGTTGGCCCGCAGCTTGGTGGGGTCGACGAGCGACGGCGCGCCGGTCACGGGGCGACCTCCAGGTCGGCGGCGAGGGCGGCCCGGACGGGGCCGGCGACGTACAGCGACCCGGTGACCAGCACCAGGTCGTCCTCGGTGGCCAGGGCCAGGGCCCGACGCACGGCTTCGACCGGGGCGGGCACGGACTCGGCGGCGGCGCCCATCCGCAGGGCCACGGCGGCCAGCTCGGCGGCCGGGACGGCCCGCGGCGAGGCCGGGGTGCAGGTGATGACCAGCCCGGCGTCGGCCACCCTCAGGGCGGCCAGCACCTCCTCGGGGTCGCGCCCGCCCAGCATGCCGACCACGACCAGGAGCGAACCGGGCAGGGCCATGTCGTCGGCCAGGGTGGCGGCGGTGGCCGCCGCCCCCTCGACGTTGTGGGCGGCGTCGACCACCACGGTGGGGTGGCGGCTGACGACCTCGAACCGGCCGGGCAGGGTGAGCCCGGCGAAGGCCTCGGTCACCGTCTCCTCCGAGGGCGGCCGGCCCAGGAACGCCTCGACCGCGGCCAGGGCCACCGCCGCGTTCTCGCCCTGGTGGGCCCCGTGGACCGGCAGGTACACCTCGTCGGTGCGGCCCCCCGGGGTCCGCAGGTCGACCAGGCGCCCCCCCACCGCCACCCGGTCGGCGGCCACCCCGAAGTCCTCGTCCCGCACCCAGGTCTCGCCGGCGCCGGCCGCCGCGAACACGTCGCGCAGGGCCGGGGCGGTCTCGCCCAGCACCAGGACGTCGGTGACCCCGGGCTTCACGATGCCGGCCTTCTCGGAGGCGATGGCCTGGCGCCAGCCCTGGGCCCCGTCGGTGTGGTCCCGGCCCACGTTGGTGCACACCGCCACCGTGGCGTCGGCCACGTTGGTGGCGTCGTAGCGACCCAGCATGCCCACCTCGACCACGGCCACGTCGACGGCCAGCTCGGCGAACCAGGCGAAGGCCGCCGCGGTCAGGATCTCGAAGTACGAGGGGGTGACGCCGGCCGTCGCCTCCAGGGCGGCGATGTCGCCGATGAGGCGGCCCAGGGTGTCGTCGTCGACCGGCTCGCCGTCCCAGGCCAGGCGCTCGTTCAGCTGCTCCAGATGGGGGCTGGAGTAGGTGCCCACCGACAGGCCCTGGGCCCGAAGCAGGGCGGTGGCCATGCGCGCCACCGAGCCCTTGCCGTTGGTGCCGGTGACGTGGATGACCGGGTAGGCGCGCTGGGGGTCACCCAGGGTGTGGGCCAGGCGGGTCATGCGCTCCAGCGACAGGCCCTCGACCCGGCCGGCCACCGCTTCGAGGTTGGTGTGGGCGTCGAGGTAGCGCAGGGCCGAGGGGAGGTTCACAGGCCTGCCACGCTACCGGCCGGGGCCGGGGCGCCCCCCGGCGACCGGGCTGTCAGGCCACCCGGGCCCGGACCTCGCCGGCCCGGTCGCGGGCCGCCTCGGCCAGCTCCGGGGCCCGGTCGCGGGCCACCTCGGCCAGCTCGCCGACCCGCTCGCGGGCCTTCTCGGCCAGCTCGGGGGCGCGGTCGCGGGCCACCTCGGCCAGCTCGCCGGCCCGGGCCCGGGCCGTCCGGGCGTGGGGTCGGGCCGTGTCGATGGCCACCTCGGTGAGGTCGAAGGCCTTCTCCCGAGCCGTGTCGGTCAGGGCCCGCACGTGGGGCCGGGTGGCATCGGCGATCTCGAAGATGGAGTGCGAGGCCCGCTCGGCCAGCTCCTCCACGTGGGGCAGGGCGGCCTCGGCCGCGTCCAGGGCCCGGTCGACGGCGCCCTCCACCCGGCGGGTCACGAACCCGGCCTTCTGCTTGGCCTTGCCGGCCACCACGGCCACCGCCCCGGCCCGCCGTGCCCTGCGGCCGGCACGCCACTGGAGCACCAGGCCCACGGCACCGCCCACCGCCGCGCCCTCGGCCGCCCCTTTGAGGATGCCGGGGACCGGGTCGACCTCGGGGTCGGGGGCCCGTGATGCCTGGACGGCGGCCACCCCGGCACCGACGACGCTCCCGATCAGGGCTCCCTTGATGGCCTTGTGCACAGCTGTCCTCCGAGGCTCGCGGTGGGCGGGTCACTGCCCCGGCACCGGCTGGCCACGCTAGTCGGGGTGAGCCGGCGACGAGGCCGGGGAGGGCGCCCTCTACGTGCCTGCGCGGCCAGCTCGGCGTACGGCCGACCCGCCCGCCTCCGCCTCTGGCGTCCACACGTCGGCGTCCGGCATGCGATCCACCGCCCACCGGGTGGCCAGGCGGGTCGTGATCCGGGGTCCGAGCCGGGGGGCCACCTCCCACAACCCGACGGGCCAGCCCCGCCGCCGTCCTGCGAGGCCGAGTCGGACCGCCAACGCCAGGAGCCCGACGCCCGTCGGGCCGAGGACGGCGACGAGCTGGCTGTACTCCCACTCCACCCACTGCCAGTAGGTGGTGAGAGAGAGCAACGCGGCCCCGACGGCGACAGCCGTCCCCGCTCCGAGGGCGGCGAGGGTCGTCCCCCTCTCTCCCACGACGGGACGGGGAGGGATGCTCCGGGAGCGCCGAAGGGCTCGCACCCCGGCCGCGGCGAGCAGCAGTCCCACCACGGCGCCGGCAACACCGTAGGGACGGGCCAGCGCCACCACATCGGCCGGCGCCGGTTCGCTGGAGAAGTCGCTCACCGGCCAGAACCGTTGGTGCCGCACAGCCCAGAGGTAGGTGAGCAGCCCGAGGCTCAGGGGCAGGCCGAGGGCGGCGGCGAGGCGGGCGATAGGGGTGTTCGGCACCGCCGTCGTCGGGATCCGGACCCACACCATGTGCGGGTTGCTCCCGCCGGCCACCAGCCCGTGGCGCGCTCGCAGCCTGTTCCGCTCCCACTCGCCCCAGAGCCGCCAACCGACGAAGGACATCGCCATGGAGACGGTCATCCAGAGCAGGGCGTGGTCCAACCGCCTCGACAAAGCCAGGACCGGCAGGTAGGGGAGGAAACCCGTGGCGATCCGGCGCAGGACGGCGTTCCGTCGGTAGCGCGGATCCTCCAGCCGGTCGTAGATCCACCAGATCCAACGGGGGTGGATGGTCAGGCCGAATTCGAAGGCCAGCCGGGTGAGGAACGGCGGCCGACGCTGATGGCGGGTGCGGAGGCCGCCCCGCACCAGGTCGACCGCCATCCTGAGCGGAAGGTGCGAGACCCCTGGGGGGAGGGTGTCGAGCGCCGTAGCCACGATCTCGTCGCCCTGCTCGGCCCGCATGCGCCGCGGGTAGGCGGCGAGCAGACGGCGGATCTGGGCCTCGGGCCCGCTCGTGCCAACGCTCACGGGGTCACCGCGCCCGGAGGGACCGGAGAACCGGCCAGTTCCTCCCGGGCCGCAGCCACGGCGGCGGCCCGGCGCTCGACCTCCTCGTTCAGGGCGGCGGCCCCGCGGTCGGTGAGCCGGTAGTAGCGGCGCTCCCGACCCTCGACGACCTCCGTGCGGGTGGCCGTCACCTGGCCTTCGGAGGTGAGTCGATCAAGGGCGCCGTAGAGGGTGCCGGGCCCGAGGCGCAGCGCACCGCCGGTCAGGTCGCGCACCCGCTGGATGATCCCGTAGCCGTGACGCTCCCCCCGGGCCAGGGCGACCAGGATGTGAAAGGTGGCGTCCCGCACGAACCCACCATATATCGCCTACCGATACATCGGCAACCGATGCATGTGGGTCAGGAGGCGGCGCGGCGGGGGCGGGGGGCGCGGCGCTCGGCGGTGCGGGGCACGAGGGTGGGGTTCACCTTCTCGCGGACGACGTCGGCGTCGATGACCACCTTCTCGATGTCGGTGCGGCCCGGCAGGTCGTACATGGTGTTGAGGAGGACCTCCTCCAGGATGGCCCGCAGGCCCCGGGCCCCGGTGCCCCGGAGGATGGCCTGGTCGGCGATGGCCTCCAGGGCGTCGTCGGTCAGCTCCAGGTCCACGTTCTCGTACTCGAAGAACTTCTGGTACTGCTTGGCCAGGGCGTTGCGGGGCTCGACCAGGATGCGGACCAGCGCCTCCCGGTCCAGGTTGGCCACCGCCCCGATGACCGGCAGTCGGCCGATGAACTCGGGGATGAGGCCGAACTTGAGCAGGTCCTCGGGCAGGACGTTGGTCAGCACGTCGCCCATCTCCCTCTCGTCGGCCCGGCGGATGTCGGCCCCGAAGCCCACGCCCTTGGCCCCGGACCGGCTCTCGATGATGCGCTCGATCCCGGCGAAGGCCCCGCCGCAGATGAACAGGATGTTGGTCGTGTCGACCTGGATGAACTCCTGGTGCGGGTGCTTGCGGCCCCCCTGGGGCGGCACCGAGGCCACCGTGCCCTCCAGGATCTTCAGCAGGGCCTGCTGGACGCCCTCGCCGGAGACGTCGCGGGTGATCGACGGGTTCTCGGCCTTGCGGGCCACCTTGTCGATCTCGTCGATGTAGATGATGCCGGTCTCGGCCTTCTTGACGTCGTAGTCGGCGGCCTGGATCAGCTTGAGGAGGATGTTCTCGACGTCCTCGCCCACGTAGCCGGCCTCGGTGAGGGCGGTGGCATCGGCGATGGCGAAGGGGACGTTGAGCAGGCGGGCCAGGGTCTGGGCCAACAGGGTCTTGCCGCAGCCGGTGGGCCCGATGAGCAGGATGTTGGACTTGGCCAGCTCGACGTCGTCACCGTGGGCCCGCTGGCTGCCCAGCTGGACCCGCTTGTAGTGGTTGTAGACGGCGACCGAGAGGATCTTCTTGGCCTGCTCCTGGCCGATGATGAAGTCGTTCAGGAAGTCGAAGATCTCCCGGGGCTTGGGCAGGTCCTCCAGGGTGAGGTCGGCCCCTTCGGACAGCTCCTCCTCGATGATCTCGTTGCAGAGGTCGATGCACTCGTCGCAGATGTAGACGCTGGGGCCGGCGATGAGCTTCTTGACCTGCTTCTGCGACTTGCCGCAGAACGAGCACTTGAGGAGCTCGCCACCTTCTCCGAACTTGGCCACCGGGTTCCCCTGTCGGTCGTCGTAGGTGTCGGTCGGACGCGGTCGTCAGCCCGCGGCGGTGATGGGGCCGCTGCGGTCCGCCGCCTCGCGGGAGGCGATGACCTCGTCGATGATGCCGTAGTCCTTGGCCTCCGGCGCGGACAGCACGAAGTCGCGGTCGGTGTCGCGCTGGATCCTGTCGACCTCCTGGCCGCTGTGGCGGGCCAGGATCTCGTTCAGCAGGTCGCGCATGCGCAGGATCTCGCGGGCCTGGATCTCGATGTCGGAGGCCTGGCCCCCACCGCTGCCCCACGGCTGGTGCAGCAGCACCCGGGCGTGGGGCAGGGCCATGCGCTTGCCCGGCGTGCCTGCGGCCAGCAGCACGGCGGCGGCCGAGGCGGCCTGGCCGTAGCAGATGGTGGCGATGTCGGGCTTGACGTACTGCATGGTGTCGTAGATGGCGAACAGCGCGGTGATGTCGCCACCGGGGCTGTTGATGTAGATGTTGATGTCCTTGTCGGGGTTCTCCGACTCCAGGTGCAACAGCTGGGCCGACACCAGGTTGGCGATGGTGTCGTCGATGGGCGTGCCCAGGAAGATGATGTGGTCCTTGAGCAGGCGGGAGTAGAGGTCGAAGGCCCGCTCCCCCCGGTTCGTCTGCTCGACGACGGTGGGGACGAGGTAGCTGTAGGCCGGTTCCATCAGGTGTCCTGCTCGTGGGGGGCGGGGGCGCCAGTGCCGTCGGTGGGCTCGTCGTCGTCGGCCAGGAGCGTGTCACGGTCGATGGGGGCGCCGTCGGCATCGACCACCTCCACCCGCTCCAGGACCCAGTCCATGGCCTTGCGGGTGCGCACGTCGGAGCGTACCAACGGCATCTGCTGGTTGCGCTCGAACTGGGCCCGCACCTTGGCCGGCGGCTGGCCCACCCGGGCCGCCACCATCTCGACCTCGTGGTCGAGCTCGTCGTCGTCGACCTCGATGCCCTCGGACGAGGCCACGGCCCGCAGGGCCAGGTCGACCCGGACCGCCCGCTGGGCCGCGCCGCGGAGGTCGTCGCGGAAGGCGTCAGGGTCCTGGCCGGTGCTGCGCAGGTAGTCCCCCAGGTCGATGCCCTGGGCCTGGAGCCGGAGGGCCAGGTCCTGGAGGCGGGTCTGCATCTCGCTCTCGACCAGAGGCTCGGGCGGGTCCTCGGTGACCAGCTCGGCCAGGGCATCGGCGGTGCGCTCGCGCAGGGCCATGCGGGCCTGGGCGAGCTTGACCGTCGACAGGCGGGTGGCGAGGTCGGCCCGCAGCTCGGCCACGGTGTCGAACTCGGAGGCCTCGGCGGCGAAGGCGTCGTCCAGGTCGGGGAGGATCACCTCGCGGATCTCCTTCACCACCACCTCGAAGTCGACGGGCTCGCCGTCGCCGGGGTGCTGGGCGGTGAAGGCCAGGGTGGCCCCCGCCTCGGCGCCGGTGAGGCTCTCGTCCAACTCTGGCACCACGCTGCCGGCCCCGACCCGGTACTGGTAGCCCTCGGCGGTGAGGCCGTCGACGGCCTCGCCGTCGCGGGCGCCGGAGATGTCGATGGTGACGGTGTCGCCCTCGGCCGCCGGGCGCTCGACCACCGAGAGGGTGGCGAACTGCTCGCGCAGGTGCTCGACCCGCTGGTCGACGTCGGCCTCGGTGGCGTCGGGGCCGTCGATGACGACCCGGAGCGAGGCGTAGCCCCCGACCAGGATCTCGGGCCGGACCTCCACCACGGCGTCGAAGGCCACCGGGCCCTCGTCCTGGCCCGAGGTGATCTCGATCTCGGGCGGGGCGATGGCGTCGACCTCGTGGTCGGTCAGGGCCTGGGCGTAGTACTCGGGGAGAGCGTGCTGGAGGGCGTCGCTGCGGGCCGCCTCGGTGCCCAGGCGGGCCTCGAGCACCTTGCGGGGCACCTTCCCGGGCCGGAACCCCGGCATCCGCACCTCGCGGGCCATGCGCCGGAAGGCGGCGTCGACCTCCCGCTCGAAGTCACCGGCGGGGACCTCGACGCTGACCTTGACCTTGTTGCCGTCGACGGGCTCGACGCTGGACTCCATGAGGGCGCTCACTCTACCGGTGGAGCCCACCGCGGCCGGCACCCTGGGGACGGGCCGCGCTCCGTCGTGCCGGGACGGCCGACGATCCGCCCCGGGGGCGTCAGGCGGTGGCCTACGGTGGGCGGCGCGGCGCCCCCACCCCCCTCCCTCGTGATCGTCTCCACCGTCTCCCTCGCCACCGGCCCCCTCCTGGTCGCGGCCGCCCTGCTGGCCAGCGCCGGGGTGGCCAAGCTGGGGCGCCCGGCCCCCACTGGCCTGGCCCTGGCCCGGGCCGGCCTCCCCGGCTCCGACCCGGTGGTGCGGGCCCTGGGTGCCGTCGAGGTCGCCGCCGCCGCGGGCACGGCCCTGCTCGGCGGGGTCGTGGCCGCTCCCCTGGGCCTGCTCTACGCCGGCTTCGCCGCCTTCACCGCCGTCCAGGCCCGGGCCGCCCGGGGCGGGGGCGCGGCGGCCGACTGCGGGTGCTTCGGCGACCGCTCGGCGCCCGTGGGCGCCACCCACGTCGTGGTCAACGTGGCCGCCACCGGGGTGGCGGCCTGGGCCCTGGCCACCGGGGCCGACGGCCTGCTGGACGCGGCGGGGGCGGCCCCCGGCGCCACCGCGGCCCTCACCCTCCTGGCCGTGGTGGGCGCGGTCGGGGTGCGGGCCCTGCTGACCGACCTGGCCGTGGTCCGGGCCCTGGTCGGGTCGGAGGCCGGGGCGTGACCGCGGTGGTGGTGGCCCTGGCCGTGGTGGTGGCCGTGCTGACGCTGCTGGTCCTCGGGCTGCTGCGCAGCCACGCCGACATCCTGCGCCGGCTGCACGAGATCGACGGGGGCACCGAGAGGGCGGGAGCGGCCCGCGGCTCGGCGCCCCGCACCGTGGGGCGCGACGAGTTCACCACCTTCCCCGAGGTCCAGGCCCCGCCCGAGCGGGAGGGCTTCACCGAGAGCCGGGACCTGTCGGGGGTGGGGGTCGACGACGATGCCCTGACCGTGCGGGTCACCGGGGTGCAGCACCGGACGCTGGTGGCCTTCCTGTCCGGGAGCTGCCTGACCTGCCAGCGCTTCTGGGACGCCTTCCAGAAGCCGGCCAAGCTGGGCCTGCCCTCCGACGTGCGCCCGGTCATCGTCACCAAGGGCCCGGAGGCCGAGAGCCCGGCCCGGGTGGCCGAGCTGGCTCCCCGTCAGGTGCCGGTGGTCATGGCCAGCGACGCCTGGGACGCCTACGACGTGCCCGGCTCGCCCTACTTCGTGCTGGTCGACGGGCGCACCGGCACCGTGCAGGGTGAGGGCACCGGCATCGACTGGCCCCAGGTGCGGGGGCTCCTGACCCAGGTCACCGACGACGCCACCTACGCCGAGGGCCTCGAGGCCCGCCGGGTGGCCAAGCACCGGGCCGACGACGAGCGGGAGCGACGGGTCGACACCGAGCTGCTGGCCGCCGGCATCGGCCCCGACGACCCCAGCCTCTACGGCGAGGCGGCTGACGAGGCCCCGCCGGCGGCCGACCGATGACCCTGCACGCGCCCATCCCGCGGAGGACCCGCCCATGAAGATCGAGGCCCACGGCATCCGGGCCGAGCTCCCCACCGGCTGGGAGGGTCGCATCACCCGCCGCACGTCGGGGGCGGCCCGCGCCCCGCGGGCCGCGGACGAGGGCCAGCCGGCCGGCCCCTCGCTGGGCGAGGACACCGGCCCGGTCCTCCACATGGCCAACTTCGCCCTGCCCGAGGGCCGGGGCGACTTCGGCAGCGGGGCCGTCGACGTCATGGGCACCGGGCACCTGCTGGTGGCCCTGGTCGAGTACGGGGCCGACAGCGCCGGCACGGCCCTCTTCCCCACCGTGTCCCGGGTGCCCACCCTCACCGCCCGCATGTTCGACCCCAACGGCCTCCAGCGCGTGAACCCGGGCCAGGCCGGCGCCCAGCGCTTCTTCACCCTCAACGGCCGGGCCTTCTGCCTGTACTCGGTGGTGGGCGACAAGCGGGACGCCCCCGGCCTGGCCGGCACGGCCAACGGCGTCACCGCCGGCATCGCGGTGGCGGCCCCGTGACCGGCGCCCCCCGCCCCTCGAACCCCGTGGAGCAACGATGAGCCCCCTCACGTCGTCGCGCCGGCGCCCGGCCCCGGCCAGCGGTCCCGGGGCCCCGGCGCCCACGCTCTCGGAGCGGATCGTGGCCCGCACCGCCGGCCTCCTCTCCGGCGGCCACAGCCGGCGCCGCTTCCTGGCCCGCACCGCGGTGGTGGGCTCGGCCCTGGCCGTGAACCCGGTGTCGTTCATCCTCAAGCCCGGCACCGCCTACGGCGCGGTGTGCGGGAGCTGCGGCGACGGCTGGACGGCGTTCTGCTGCACCATCAACGGCGGCCGCAACTCCTGCCCCCCCAACTCGTTCGTGGCCGGCTGGTGGAAGGCCGACAACGCCGCCTACTGCTGCGGCGGGCCGCGGTACATCATCGACTGCAACGCCACCTGCCCCACCCAGTGCGGCTGCCGGTGCAGCGGGGCCAGCTGCGACGGGCGCCGCACCTGCTGCAACCAGTTCCGCTACGGGCAGTGCAACCAGCACATCTCCTGCTACGGGCCGGTGGTGTGCCGGGTGGCGGTGTGCATCACCCCCTGGGCCTACGACGCGGCCTGCTCCACCCGGACCCTGACCGACAACGCCACCTCGCAGCACGGGGCCAACTGCCTCTCCGACGAGTGCGACTCGGCCATCACCCGCCGCTACTACGCCCTCGGCGGCCCCGCCGGGTTCCTCGGCGTCCGCACCACCGTCGAGGCCTCGACCCCCGAGGGCGGCGGCCGCTACGCCGCCTACCAGGGCGGCCGGCTCTACTGGAGCGGCGCCACCGGAGCCCACGAGGTCCACGGGTCGCTCCTCGACCTCTACGCCCTGTCGGGCTACACCGGCGGGCCCTACGGGTTCCCCACCAGCGACGTGGTCACCGGGGCCGGCGGCCGGGCCCGCATCTCCCGGTTCCAGAAGGGCGCCATCTACAAGTGGACGCCCGGCACCTTCGGCGTCCCCGCCCCGTACTGGAACACCTACCAGGCCTACGGGGCCGAGAGCACCAACGGGGCCCTGGGCCTGCCCACCGGGGCCAGCCGCACCGTCACCGGCGGGGCTCGCTACATCCCCTTCGAGCGGGGCCGCATCTACCGCCGGGGCGACACCGTGGCCGAGATCCACGGCTCGATCTTCGACAAGCACCAGCAGCTCGGCGGGTTCGACGGGGCCCTCGGCTTCCCCGTCAGCAGCGTGCTGACCTTCTCCGACGGGCGGGGCCGGGGCTCGATCTTCGAGAACGACGGGGTGATCTACACCACGGCCCAGACCGGGGCCCACGCCGTGTGGGGCCCGCTGCTCGACGCCTACCTGCGCTACGGCGGGTGGGAGTCCGACGCCGGCTACCCCACCTCCGACCGCGCCAACGTGGGCGACGGGCGGGGCACGACCTTCACCACCGAGCGGGCCCAGGTGTGGTCCACGCCCACCACCGGCGCCCACCTGGTACCCGAGGCCGTCCTGGTGGCCTACCGGGGCCGGGGCGGCCCGGCCGGCGACCTGGGCTACCCCACCGGGGACGTCACCCGGCCCAGCACCGGCACCTACCGGCAGGAGTTCGAGCACGGCGTGCTCACCGCCACCTCGCCCTACCCGGCGTTCGTGAAGGCCGTGTACCAGGACTTCGCCGACCGGGCCCCGACCCAGGCCGAGCTGGACTTCATCGTGGCCGGCCTGAGCACCGGCGGCGCCGGCCGGGCCGGCGTGGTGCAAGGGCGGGCCCAGGCCCCCGAGTACGTGGAGACGGTGGTCGAGCGCCTCTACGTCGACACCCTGGGCCGGCCCGGCGACCCCGCCGGCACCGCCTACTGGGTGCAGCAGATCCGCAGCGGGCGGCGCACCGTGGCCCAGGCCGCGACGTTCTTCTACGCCAGCGACGAGTACTACCGGGGCCTGGGGGGCGGCACCGACCGCACCTGGGTCGCCGACCTGTACCGCAAGCTCCTGGGCCGGGAGGGCAGCGCCGCCGACCTCGACTACTGGACGGCCCGCACCGCGTCACGGGGCCGCTCCAGCGTGGCCTCCAGCTTCTACCAGTCGACCGAGTCCCGCCGGACCCGGGTCCACCGGCTGTACCAGGACCTGCTGGGCCGCCGGGCCGACAGCGCCGGCCTGGCCTACTGGGCCGATCGCATCCGGACCCTGGGCGACCTGTCCCTGGCCGTCAACCTGGCCTCCTCGGACGAGTACTTCAGCCGGGCCCAGGTCCGCTACCCGCCGCCCCCGTGAGGCCCTGACCGGCGCCGGGGCGACCGGCCCAGCGGCTAGGTTCGGCGCTCCCGCGGGCGTAGCTCAATGGCCAGAGCTCCTGCCTTCCAAGCAGGTGATGCGGGTTCGATTCCCGTCGCCCGCTCCACCGCTCCCCTCCCCGCGCCGGTGACCTCAGGCCGAGCGGGTGAGCCAGCGGGTGCCCTTCTCCAGGCGGGTGCGGAGCTGGGGCGAGGTGGCCTCGGTGACCCGGCTGATGCCCGAGAGGCGGTTGAGCTCGGCGTTGACCTGGGCGTGGGACCAGCCCGTCGAGCGCACCAGGTCCCGGGCCAGTTGGGCGTTCAGCTCGCGCAGCCGCTTCTTGTCCTCGTGGCGGGGCAGCGCCGGGGCCGCCCCGGGGCCCACCGGCGTCACGCCGGCCAGGGGCGGGGGCGGGGCCAGCTCCAGGTCGAAGCCCTCCCCGTCGCCGTCGAGCTCGTCCAGCTCGTCCTCCTCGGCATCGGCGGGACCGGCGGCGTCGGTGGCCACCGCCGAGATCACCGCGAACAGCGACATCTGCTCCTCGGCCGGCACCTCGTCGGGTTGGGCACCGTCGTCCAGGCCGTCGTGGGGGCCGGGCCGCTCCCGGCGCTGGAGGGAGTGGCGGCGCTGCTCGGCGATCTGGTGGGCCAGGGTCCGCAGGCGCGGGTCGTCGGGGATGAACAGCCAGGCCCGCTGCTTGGGCACGCCCCGGGTCCAGCGCACGAAGCGGCCCACGGCCTGACGGAAGAACAGCTCGGTGCTGGTGGTGGTGGCGTAGACCCCGACCCGTAGGCGGGGGATGTCGACCCCCTCGGACACCATGCGCACCGCCACCAGCCACGGCTCGGCGCTCCTGGCGTAGAGGGCGATGCGGCTCGAGGCCCGGGGGTCGTCGGAGGTGACCACCGTGGCCCGGGTCTGGAACCGGCTGCGCAGGAGCTCGGCGATGCCGTGGGCGTGCTCCTGGTCGGTGGCGATGACCAGGCCCCCGGCGTCGGGCTGCTGGGCCCGCACCTCCATGAGCCTGGTGTGGGCCGACCGCAGCACGGTCGACAACCACTCCCCCTCCAGGGACAGGGCGGTGCGCAGGCGCTGGCTGGAGCGGACGGTGTCGAGGGCGTCGTCGAAGCTGGCCCCGTGCACGGAGCCGTCCGGGGCCGACCACTCCATCTGGCCGTTGGTGCGGGGGAAGTAGACGGGGCGGACGACGGCCCGGTCGGCCAGGGCGTCGCCGTAGCCGTACTCGAAGTCGGGCCGGGCCTCGTCCAGGTGGTAGTCGACGAAGGGGATGGCCCGGGTGTCGGAGCGGAACGGGGTGCCCGAGAGGCTGAGGCGCCGGTCCGAGCCCTCGAAGGCGTGCCGCACGGCCTCGCCCCAGGCCCGCTCGTCGGCGGCGTGGTGGATCTCGTCGAAGACCACGAAGGCCCCGGTGGCCAGGGGCCGCAGGGCGGCGGCGCTGGTGGCCACCTGCTGGTAGGTGGTGACGATGCCGTGCATGTCGGCGGGCAGGGCGCCATCGGCCGCCGACCACGACGGGTCGAGGTGGAGGGCGAAGCGGGCCGCGGCCTGGGCCCACTGCTGCTTGAGGTGGGCGGTCGGGGCCACCACGACCAGGCGGCCGGGCCGCTGGGCCAGGCGGTGGCGAGCCGCGGCCAGAGCGAAGGTGGTCTTGCCGGCGCCGGGGGTGGCCACGGCCAGGAAGTCGGGGCCGGAGGAGGCCGTGAAACGGTCGAACGCCGCCTTCTGCCAGGGTCGGAGTCGGATCGAGCGGGTCATGGCGGGCCGTCGAGCATGGCACGCCGCCGCCGGGCCCCCGCCACCCGCCGGGGCCCCCTCGTGCCTCCCATCGGGTGGAGCGGGGGGCGCCGGTGGTGTAGGCAGGGGGGGTGGAGGACCACTCCTTGGCCGAGTACTTCGCCGAGCTGGCCCGTCGGCTGCTCACGGTGGAGAGCGTCGAGGCGACGATGGAGGCCATCGTGACCGCCGCCGTCGACGTGGTCGACGAGTGCGGCCACGCCTCGTTGAGCCACACCCGGGGCAAGTCGCTCCTGAGCCGCTCCAGCAACGACGACATCGGGATCATCCTGGACGGCATCCAGACCGGCGCCCAGGAGGGGCCGTGCCTGGACGCCATCCGGCACGGGGAGGTCATCGTGGCCCCGGACCTGCGCATCCACGACCGGTGGCCTGCGTACGCACCCCGAGCCGTCGAGTCCACCGGCGTGATCAGCTCCATGGCCTACCCGCTCCACGAGGGGCCACGGATCGTCGGGGCCCTCAACCTGTTCTCCGACCAGGCCCACGGCTTCACCGGCGAGACCGAGCAGGAGGCGGTGGTCGCCATCCTGGCCGCCCACGCCACCCCGGCCCTGGTGGCCGCCCTCCGGCGCGAGGACTTCGCCGCCGCCCTGCGCAGCCGCGACATCATCGGCCAGGCCAAGGGCCTGCTCATGGCCCGGTCGTCGATCGACGCGGAGACCGCCTTCGACATGCTGGTGCGGGCGTCCCAGCGCACCAACCGCAAGCTGGCCGAGGTGGCAGAGAGCATCGTCACCGCCTCGCCGTCGGACGGCCCCCGGCGCTGACCACCGGGCGCGGGCTCACCCCGCGCCGAGGCTCCGCCCTCCCCCGCAACGGACGCCCCGGCGGCACCTACGATGGCGTCATTGGAGGGGTCCGATGAAGGTCCGCGACGGCTCGCTGCAACTTCGACCGGTCTCCGACCGCTGGCGGCTCTCCTTCACGCTGCTCATGAGGCGCGGGATCGGGCGCGACACCATCCGGATCGACCTGCCGCCCTGCCTGCGGGCGTCGGCCTCGGTCCCGGCCGGCCCCACCACCACCCTGGCCGTGGGGGCTCCGCTCTCGGTCCAGCTCGGGGCGGCGGCGCCGGGGGTGCAGGTCTCGGGGTCCGGCCGCGCATCGACGTCGCCGCGCCCCGCTCCCCCCGCCACCACCTCGAGTGGAGGGTCGACCTGGACGTGGAGTGGCTGCTGCCGGGCCACGTCCCGGAGCGGATCGAGATCGGGTGGGAGGTGCGAGCGCCGACGAGGACCGTCACCGATCGCGGCCGGTGGGTCGGGTACCGGCCGGCCGGGGACGGCAAGGTCCTCATCGACTTCCTGGTGCACCCGGCGGGGGACGCCTTCCTCTTCACCCCCACCGGCTCCGTCCTGACCTTCCCCTACTCGGACCTGTCCCCGGTCGTCGGGCCCCTGCTCGGGTTCGGCAGCGGCAACGTCTGGGGCACCACCTGGCCCGACGAGGTGCCCTTCTGGCGGTCGCCCGAGGGGTCCCTGTTCCTGGCCATGCAGCTCGCCATCCAGGAGCTGCGGATGACCACCGAGATCCCCCGGCGCATCGCCGTGCTCCCCGACGGCCTGGCCCGTGAGGACCTCCTCGCCTTCGCCGTCGAGATGGAGGCCCAGGCCCTGCTGGGGATCGACATCCGCGTCTTCGAGTGGGACGACGCTCGGGCGCAGCTGGGCATGGTCGACGTGGACGCCGTGCTGCGCCTCGGGCAGCACCTCTCGGTCAGCTACCGGCTCGGGGCCGCGGGCACCGGATCCGAGCCCACCGCGTCGGTCGAGCTGGCGCCCGAACGGGTGGCCTCCATGGAGGAGCTCTACTGCGAGGTGCAACCCCGGGGGATCGGGTGGCCTGCCTTCCTCGACCAGATGGAGCCGGAGCGGACCCGACGGGTGAGGGCGGCGGCCAGGGACCGGGCCCGGGGTGTGCGGGCCGCCGCCGCCGGGCTGGTGCGGCACGGAGCCCCCGGGGCCGACCCCCTGCGGCTGGCAACGGCACGCGCTGACGGTACGCCGGCCTAGGCTAAGCCCGTGGGTGGTGCGAGGGGAGCAGGGACGCGGGTGGACCACCACCTCGGGCTGCCTCCGGGCGTCCACCTGGGGGACGTGCTGGAGGCCGGCACGTTCCTCCGCAACGAGGTGCAGCGGCACCTCTCCGAGGTCGACCCCGGGGGGCCGCGGTGACCGACACCGGGGGCCGACGCCTCTACGTCCACGAGGACGCCTTCAAGGCCCTCATCACCGACTGCCCCGACCAGAGGGAGGCGACGCTTCGCGCTCTCGGGCTGGCCCTGGCCAGCCGGGTGGCCGGGCACCACCTCATCGACGCCGGGGAGGCCGTCGGCCTCGTCCCCGATCGGGCCTTCTCGGCCGAGGTCGGAACGCTCGCCGCGGCGGCCACGGCCGCCCTCACGGAGCTGTTCCGGGGCGTGGCCCTGAGCCCGGTCGACCCGGCCCGGTACGGCTCGACCGTCCCCCTCCTGGCCCCGGAGGAGGCCGTGGTCGCGCACTGCTGGGAGAGCGGCTACTTCACCTTCGCCACCGGTGACGAGGCGGCCCGGGTGATGTTCGCCGAGGTCGGGAGCCTGCGACAGCTGCGACGGGCCCTCCGCCGCGACCCGGCCATCGCCGCCGACCTCGAGCTGGTCAGCGGCCAGCACTCGCTGTTCGCCCGCTCGGGGGCCATCGGGGTCGGCCCGGGGACGCGGGCCGCCTACCGGGAGCGGAGCCGGGCGGAGGGCACGGGACCGCCGTCGCCGGCCCAGGCCGGATCGGCCCTGGAGGGCATCTTCGGCACGGTGGACGAGACGCTGGGGACCGCCGGGTCGAGGGACGGCACCTCGGCCGCCCTCGCCGACGGGGCCGTCCAGGCCATCCGCACCGCGGTGACCGCCCTCGTCCACCGCCTGTGCGCCCTGCCCGACCCGCACGGAGCGCCCTAGGCGCCCTGACCGGCGGGCCGCGGGCTCACCCGCGCCCGAGGCTCCCGACCCCCCACCCCGCGGCGGCGGCCAGCAGGCCCAGGACGACCGACGCCGCCACGTACAGGGCGGCGACGCCGAGCCGGTCGTCGCGCCCGAGGTCCAGCCCCTCCCAGGCGAAGGTCGAGAACGTGGTGTAGGCGCCCAGGAACCCCACGGCGACCGGAGTGGTCAGGTTCGGCGACCACCCCCGGCCCTGGGCCACGGTGAGCACCAGGCCCAGGAGGAAGGAGCCGCTGACGTTGATGGCCAACGTCGCCCACGGGAAGCCGCGTGACCCCACGGCCGACGCGATGCCGTAGCGGACCAGTGCCCCCGCCGCCCCCGCCACCGCCACCAGCACCGCCCGCACGCCCTCAGCCCTCCGCACCGGTCGCGCCGGCGCTCCGCACCAGGACGGGGGCCGGGTTGGGAGCGTCACCGAGGCCGGGGCCCCGGCGCGGGAGGCGCGCCTGCACGGGCCCAAGCTAGGCAGGCCGGCCCCCCGACCAGGGCCATGGTGATCCATCGTCACGCGGCCGAGGGCTACCGTGCGAGGGCTGTCGGCGGGGCGCCCGTCGACGGGCGCTGGAGGACGTCGCCGTCCACCGGGCCGAGGCCGGTCAGCACCGACCGCCCCTCCACCGACGACACCGGAGAACCCCATGAGACGTCCTGGCCTCACGGCTGCCGCCGCCCTCTGCGCCCTGGCGCTCCTCACCGCCGGGTGCGGCGGGGACGACGACACGGCCACCACCAGCACCGCGTCCTCCACCACGGCGTCGACCGCATCGACCACCTCGACGGCGGCCGGGGAGGCGGCGGTCGACTGCGACGCCTACCTCACCGTGAACGGCCTCCTCGCCAGCGTCGAGGAGATCGCCACCGGCAGCAACGACGGCCAGGTCCAGGCGGACGAGGCCCTCGCCGGCGCCCTCGACGACCTGGCCCCGGCGGCCGAGGGAGACGCCGAGGTGACCGAGGCGCTCGACACCCTCGGGCAGGTCTCGTTCGTGGTGACCGAGACCGACGACGGCCCCGGCCAGGACGACCTCGACGCCGCCCTGGCCACGCTGGACGAGGCCTTCGGCGCCGACTGCGCCGCGGAGACCGCCGAGTGCCCGGCGCCCGAGGTCCTGGAGGCCGAAGGCCTGTCCTGTGACGAGGAGGGCAACCTGGTCCCGAGCGCCGACGGCTCCGACGGCGAAGGCGATCCGGACGGCGGGGCGGAGGAGCCCCCCGAGTGCCCGGCCCCCGAGACGCTCGAGGCCGAGGGCTACACGTGTGACTCCGAGGGCAACCTCACCCCCACCGGCGGCACGACGGAGTGCCCGGCCCCCGAGACGCTGGAGGCCAACGGCTACGGCTGCGACTCCGAGGGCAACCTCTACCCCCTCGACGAGGGCTCCGAGGCCGAGCCGCCCGGCGAGGAGCCGGCCGAGTGCCCGCCCCCGGAGACGCTGGAGGCCGAGGGCCTGGTCTGCGACTCGGAGGGCAACGTCACCCCCGCCCCCTAGGGCTCTGGCGCCGGGCGACCTCCCACGAGGAGGAGCTGACACGCCGACCGGGACGCACCGGTCCCGGCCGGCTGTCGGCCGCCCGTCCCCCCTACGGTGGGGGCATGGCGCCAGGACGACCTGCCTTCAAGATGGGACGGCTCGACCACGTGCACATCCGCGTGCCGGATCGGGCCGAGGCCGCCCGCTGGTACGCAGATCACCTCGGCTTCGAGCCGGTTGGTCCCTACGACTTCTGGGCGACGGGGTTCGAGGGCGGTCCGCTGCAGATCTCGGCGGACGGCGGTCGGACGATGCTGGCGCTGTTCGAGGCCAGCGAAGCTCACCCGATGGTCCCCCAGCAGACCGGTGTCGCCTTCAGCGTTGACGCCGAGAGCTTCATGGCCTTCGCCCGCTCGCTCCCTCGGGGGATCGACAACCCGCGCCGCGAGCGCCTCGTCATCACCGATCTCGTGGACTTCGACCTGTGTTGGGCCTTCGACCTCGTCGACCCGTGGGGGAACCAGTACGAGCTCAACTGCTACGAGTACGAGCGGGTCAAGGCCGAGCTGGTCGAGGCCGATGCGGTGGAGGTCGTCCGCTACTGGCCACGCGAGGTCTACGACGCCTACCTCGACGGCCAGTCCTCGTAGCCGAACGACCGAGCCTGGCGACGCCTGCGGCCGGCCGGCGTGGCCGGGCCCACTGCCGCCGCCCCGGCAATCGAGATCGCCGCGTCGATGGCGCGGACGACGTCGGGTGGTTCCACCATCGAATTCTGGCCTCGGGAGGGGCAGATTCGGCACATCGCAGTGCGCCCGCATCCGTCGTGCACACCTCCGCGCTGACGAGAATCGGTCTGTGCCTCCCGATGCTCACCGCATGGGCCCACCGGTCAGATCGAATGAGTCGAAGTCTGCGTTCCGTCGAAGCGGAGGTGGCTTCCTACAGAAGGCGGTAGCGGAGGTGCATGACGCCGTTGTTGAATCGGCGCTCGTCGAGGAGTGCGAGCTCGGCGCGCGTGTCGGTCGGCAGCGCCGGCTTGCCCCCACCGAGGACGACGGGCCAGATGAACAGGTGGCACTCGTCAACCAGCCCGGCCTTGAAAGCCTGTGCCGCCAGGTTCGGGCCTCCCACGATGAGATCGCTTCTGGCCGCGGCCTTCAAGTCGTGTACCGCGCCGGGGTCGAAGTGACGTTCGAGCCGGGTGTTGGCGGTTGACACCGCGGCCAGGGTCGAGGAGTAGACGACCTTGTCCGCCGCCTGCCAGACGTTCGCGAACTCGCTCATGAGGTCCGACTGCTCGGCCAGGGCGGCGTCGGTCTCCCACACGGCCATCGTGTCGTACATGCGCCGCCCGTAGAGGTAGGTGCCCGCCGACCGCATGAGGCCGGTGATGAACACGAACACGTCGTCGTCCGGCGCGGCCCAGTCGAAGGCGCCGTGCTCATCCTCGGTCCAGCCGTCGAGGGACACGTTCGACACGTAGATCAGCTTGGCCATCGCCGCTCCTGCATCGCCGCCGACACATCTCGGCGGCCTGTCGTGCGACAGTAGCGGCGGGAACCAGGATGGCGGTCCACGACGACGGTACGGAGCACATCGTCGCCGAGGCGCGGGACCTTGCCAGCTCCATCCACGCCAACATCCGGGTCGGCACCAGCAACACCCACGCCTCCGTCTTCGCCATCACGGGCGTGGCGAGTGGGATGTGGTGACCGTCAGGCCAACGTGGCGAACACCACAACGTTGTCCCGGTAGCTCCCTTCGTCGCGGTCGAACTCTCCGCCGCAGGTGATGAGCCGCAACGTGGGCCCGGGCGTGTCGGCGTAGACGGCCTCGGTGGGGAACGCGTCCTTCGGGTGCATCTCGATGCGCTCGACCCGGAAGTCGACTGACGTGCCGTCCTCGGCCTGCACCTCCACCTCTGCTCCGGGCTGCAGTTCGCGCAGCCGGTAGAACACGGCGGGACCATGCTGGGAATCGACGTGGCCGGCGATCACGCTCGGCCCCGGCTCCCCCGGCTCCGGCCCGGCGGCGTACCAGCCGGCGACGTCGAAGTCCTCGGGCGCCTCGAGGGAACCGTCCGGGAGCAGGCCCAGCTCGATCATCGACGTCTCCACGTCGATGCTCGGGATCCGCACCGTCGCCGGCCGAGCGACCGACGGGACGCTCGCATCGGGTGCTGCCGTGGCGGTGGTCGGGGCCGTCGAGGCGGCCGTCGTCGAGGGGGCGGTGGGTTGGGCGTGGGGCTCGGCGGTGGCGCAGCCGACCAGAAGCGCGGCGCAGGCCGCCACCCGAAGGTGACGGCCCGCCCGCGACGTCGGTCGGGTCATCGACTCCGCAAGCGGAGCGTCAGCCCACCAGCCATCAGCATGAGAGCGCCGAGGCCGGCGACAGCGATCCACGGCGTCTCGGAGTTGGGTGCGGTGCCGCCACCACCGGTCGCGACACCACCCGTCGGGGCGGGGCCGTCGTCCGCGTCACCCTCGACGTCGCCGTCGTCGGACGGCTCGGGGGTGCCATCACCACCGCCGTTGGAGGGGAGGTCTTGGCAGGCGACGCCGTCGTTGTCGCCGTCGAGGCCGTGGGGGTCGCTCGGGTCGGAGTCGAGCTCGGCCTGTGCTTCCTCCTGCGTGGCGAAGTCCTCGCAGTTGAGGTCGGTCTGCGCTCCGGCTGGCGAAGCCGAGAGCAGAGTGAAGGCGGCGAGCAGGGCCGCGAGGGCGAGTACGGATCGCTTCATGCTGGGCACATCTCCAGGGTTCGTGGCTGGGTGTACCGGAGGAGGGGTCGGCGGTGACACTACATGCCGGCACTGGCGGCGCCGGGGACCGGAGGATCTCCGATCATCGGTCGTGCCCGGCCCTGGTCAGGGCCTACTTGAGGGGCGCCTCCGGCAGGACTTGAACCTGCGACCTTCGGATTAGAAGTCCACTGCTCTATCCATCTGAGCTACGGAGGCCGGCGGGGCGATGGTACGACCTCGACGGAGCGGCGCGGCGGGGATCAGGTGCCGGCCTGGGCCGTGACCCGCCCGGCCGTCGCCGCCCGCCACAGCTCCCGCACCAGCAGGACGAGGAAGAACTGGGCCACGGCCAGGCCGGCGATGGTCGCTCCCCCGGCCGTGCCGTGGTGGTAGCTGACGACCAGTCCGGCCACCACGCTCACCGCGCCCAGGCCCACGGCCACCACCATCATCACCGGCACCCTCCGGACCAGCAGGCCGGCGGTGGCCGGCGGGCCGATGAGCAGGCCGAAGACCAGCAGGGTCCCGATGGCGTCGAACGAGGCCACGATGGCCACGGCCAGCAGGGCCAGGAGGGCGGCGTGGGCCAGGGCCGGTCGCATGCCCAGGGTGCGGGCCTTGTCCGGGTTGAAGGCCAGGGCCATGAACGGGCGGTGCAGCACCACCGACGCCACCACGACCACTGCGGCCCCCACGGCCTGGCCCCGCAGGTCGGCGGCCCGCACCCCCAGCACGTCGCCGAACAGGAGGGCGGTCACGTCGGTGGTGAACGACGAAGACCGGGAGATGATGACGATCCCCAGGGCCAGCATGCCGACGAACAGCAGGCCGATACCCACGTCCTCCCGCACCTGGACCCGCCGGCCCACGAGGGTGACGGCGCCGCTCATCAACAGGGCGGCCACCAGCGCGCCCACCGTGGGGCTGAACCCCCACAGCACGGCCAGGGCCAGGCCGGGGATCACGCCATGAGCCAACGCGTCACCCAGGAAGGTGAGGCCCCGCACCACGATCCACGTGCCCACCACGGCGGTGGCGACCGAGGCGATGAGCCCGGCCAGGAGGGCCCGCTGCATGAACGCCGGCTCGAACGGGTCGGCCAGCCAGGCCGGGAGCACCGTGTCGGCCAGGCCGAGGAGCCACATGAGGTCGAGCCTCCTGCGAGGGCGGAGAGGGTGGGCGGAGCGGGTGGCCGGGGCCGGAGCGGTACGCTATCGGAGAATCGTTCTCATTCGCACGACAGCCCGGTCCGGTGGCCACGACCCCATGCCTCCCCCCCACGCCCTCACCGCCTCGTCCCTCACCCTGGCCCACGGCACCCGGCCGGCGCTGGAGGGGGCCACCTTCGCCATCCCCGCCGGCGCGCTGGTGGCCCTCATCGGGCCCAACGGCTCGGGCAAGTCGTCCCTGCTGCGGGCCGCCGCCGGCCTCCTGGCGCCCCGCGGCGGCTCCATCGAGGTCCCGGCGGCGCGGCGGCGCGGCGGCGTCAGCCTCGTGCTCCAGACCACCGACGTCGACGCCGCCCTGCCGCTGACGGTGGCCGAGGCGGTGGCCATGGCCCGCTACCCGCACCGGGGTGGGCTCCGGCGCTTCCGGGCCGACGACCGCCGGGCCGTGGCCGTGGCCATGGAGCGCATGGACGTGGCCGACCTGGCCCGGCGCCAGCTCCACCAGCTCTCCGGCGGGCAGCGCCAGCGGGTGCTGGTGGCCCAGGGCCTGGCCCAGGAGGCCGACCTGCTCCTCCTCGACGAACCGGTCACCGGCCTCGACGTGGTGTCCCGCGGCCGCATCGAGGGAGCCATGGCCGAGGAGGTGGCGGCCGGGCGGACGGTGCTGGTCTCGACCCACGACCTGGCCGATGCCCGCCGGGCCGACCTGGTGCTCCTGCTGGCCAACCGGGTGGTGGCCTTCGGCCCGCCCGACGAGGCCCTCACCGACGTGGCCCTCGCGGAGGCCTACGGTGGGCGCCTGGTCCGGCTCGGCGGTGACCTGGTCGTCCTGGACGACCCCCACCACCACGGCCGTGAGCCGTGCGCGGACCAGACCCACCGGCACGATCACCCCCACACCGCGCTCCACCCGTCCCCGTGACCCAGGAGGCTCGTTGGACACCCCCGATCCTCTCGAGAGCACCCGGGCGCTCTGGACGTCGGGGGACTACGCCACCGTCGGCGACCTGTTCGCGGCGGCCGGCGAGGGGCTGATCGCGCACCTCGACGTGGCCGGGTGTGACGTCCTGGACGTGGCCTGCGGCACGGGGAACACCACGCTGGCCGCGGCCCGGGCCGGGGCCACCCGCGTCGTCGGCGTGGACCTCACCCCCGCGCTGCTGGCCGAGGCCGCGGCCCGGGCGACGGCGGCCGGGCTGGCCGACCGGGTGGAGTGGCGGGAGGCCGACATGGCCCACCTCCCGGTGCCGGACGCCTCGTTCGACCGGGTGGTCTCCACCTTCGGGGCCATGTTCGCCAACGACCAGCAGCAGGTGGCAGGGGAGCTGCTGCGGGCCTGCCGCCCGGGCGGCGTGGTGGGGGTCACGGCCTGGGCGATCGACAGCCTGTTCGGCCAGATCACCGACGTCCTCCTGGCCGTCTTCCTCGAGCCCCCGGAGCCGGCGCCGGGCCCCCGGGACTGGGCCGACCCCATCTACCTGCCCGAGATCTTCGGCGTCCCCGAGGACGCCCTGCGCGGCGAGGAGCGGGCGGTGGAGTGGATCGTGCCCTCGGCCGAGGCCGCCGTCGACCTGCTGGCCCGCGCCGCCGGGCCGATCATCGCCGCCCGGGTCGCCCTGGGCGAGCGCTGGCCCGACGCCCGGGCCATGGTCGTGCACGTCGTGGAGCAGAGCGGGACCCCGACCGACGACGGCCGGCTGCGGCTGGAGCTCGGGTACCGGATGACGACCCTGGTCAAGGGCTGATCGGCTGCTGGCGCTCACATGGGCCCGGTCGGAGCCCGACGAGAAGAAGGAGCCTCGGCCGAGGGTGCGCGACCGGCGTGGCCTGCGGTGGGAGGCTGGTGCCATCCGCTCCGACGAAGTTTGTTACAGTCTCGTGACCCTTCCCGGTCGTCCCTCCTCGTCCCACCACCCCCGCCGGAGTCCGCGCATCGTGCGTCGCATCCCGCTCATCCTGATGATCCTGGCCGTCTTCGTGGCTGTGGCCGTGAGCCCCCACGGGGCCGGGGCCCAGACCGATGCCGAGCGGGAGCGCGACAGGGTCCGGACCGAGCGGGGCCGGGTGGCGGCCAACGTCGACGCCCTCACCGCCGACAAGACCGAGATCGACCGCGCCCTCCGCGACCTCGATGACCAGCTCCGGGCCGAGGAGGACGCCCTGGCCTCGGCCGAGCGCGAGGTGCAGGCGGCCGAGGAGGCCGAGCGCCGGGCCCAGGCCGGCATCGACGAGGCCGCCGGCGAGCTGGCCGACCTGGAGGAGCAACTCCGCCAGCAGATGATCGAGGCCTACACCGACCCCAACGGTCACTCCTTCGCCTCCGTGCTCGACGCCGACTCGGCCACCGACATCGTGAAGCGCCGGGCCATCCTCAACACCCAGAACGCCCACGACGAGGACCTGAGCGACGAGGTGAAGGCGGCCCGGACCGAGCTCCAGGCCCAGCGCCGGGCGGCCGCCGCGGCCCGGACCCGGGCCGAGGAGACCCGGGCCGAGGTCCAGGACCGCATCGACCGGGTCGAGACGGCCCGGCAGCAGCAGCAGACCTTCATCGAGTCCGTGCAGGAGCGCATCAACCGCGAGCTGGCCCGCTCCCTGGAGCTGGGCCGCCAGGACCGGGAGCTCTCCACCCGCATCGCCCAGGAGCAGGCCCGGCTCCAGGCCCAGCTGGCCTTCGTCCAGCACCAGCAACGGCAACAGCGCGAGCAGGCCGAGCAGCAGGCCAGGCCGGACCCGGGCCCGACCTACCAGGACGGGGGCCGGGAGACCGAGCCCGTCGCCAGCCCCGGGCCGGTCACCTCCTCGGGCAGCGGCACCGGTGGCATCGCCCTGTGCAACGCGGCCGGCATCACCGTGAACTGCTCGATCGCCGAGAACGTGCGGGGCCTGATCGCCGCCGCATCGGCCGCCGGCGTGACCCTGACCGGCTCCGGGTACCGCGACCCCGCCCGCCAGATCGCCCTCCGCCAGCAGCACTGCGGGTCCAGCTACTACGCCATCTACCAGATGCCGTCGTCGCAGTGCCGGCCCCCGACCGCCACCCCGGGCTCGTCGCAGCACGAGGTCGGCCTGGCCATCGACTTCTCGCAGTACAGCTTCGGCTGGCTCAAGGCCAACGCCGCCCGCTTCGGCTTCTACAACCTGCCGTCCGAGGCGTGGCACTGGAGCACGACGGGCACCTGACCCGCCCGCGGGCGGCTCCGCGCCGACCGGGTCGATCACGTGGCCCGCCGCCGGGCGGGCACGCTAGGGTCCCCACCTCCTGGTGGTCGTAGCTCAGCTGGTCAGAGCGCCGCGTTGTGGTCGCGGATGTCGGGGGTTCGAATCCCCTCGGCCACCCCATCCGATGGCCGGCCTCCCCACCGGGAGCCGGCCGTCGGCGCGCCAGCCGGCGGCTGGCCGCGGGCCGATCGGCTTGGGTCCCGATCGGGGTCGGCGCACTAGGATCGGCCCTCGTGCCCGGCTCCGCCAGGCGCTCGCGCCTCTAGCTCAACGGCAGAGCAACGGACTCTTAATCCGCAGGTTCTGGGTTCGAATCCCAGGGGGCGCACCACCAGGAGAACCTTGTGCGGAAAGCGATCCGGTCCGAGGCGTACCGTGGGTTGTGCCAGATGCTGCGCAAGCGTCGTCGAGGACTTGACCTCACTCAGGCCCAGCTCGCAGCGCGTCTCGGGCTCGCACAGACGGTCATCAGCCAGATCGAAGCAGCTCAGCGGAGGCTGGACATCCTGGAGCTCGCTCAGCTCTGCGACGCGCTCGACCTCGATTTCCTGCACACCATCGACGTGTTCCGGACTGCTTACGACGACGAGAGCAAAGGCGCCCCCAGGTAGCCGGCCTCACCGTGGCGATCAGCCCCGACCTGGCTGCGTCCACCACGGTGTCAACGACTGCTTGCCGGAGGGCCGGACCAGGTTGGGGACGCCGGGCGGGGGGAAGGGGTCGGGACGATGGGCGTGGACGATGACCTCGAGGCCGGCACCTCGACCGTGCCCGAGGCGGCCGACGAGCGCGCCGAGCGCCGCGGGCTCTGGATCCGTCGCGCCACCCTCACCGCCCTGACGGTGTTCGTGCTGCTGGGGGCGACCGGCCAGTTGGGCGTCCGGTCCGGGACGGCCTCGGCGTCCGACGGAGCCCTCACCGCCACCCTGACCTACCCGCACGTGGCCCGGCCGGCCCTGGCCGTGCCCTACCACCTCGTCATCCACCTCGACGCTCCCCCGCAGGACCAGATCGAGGTGCGCATCTCGTCCCGGTTCATCGACTCCTTCGACGAGAACGGCCGCTCGCCGGAGCCGGCCGAGAGCAGCACCGATGGCGACGAGGTCATCTGGACCTTCGACCCGCCCGATGGCGACACCCTGACCGTGAGCCTCGACACCCGGGTGGAGCCCGGCGTGCAGTGGCGCCGCACCGGGACCACGTCGGTCACGGTGGGCGACGACTCGGTGTCGCTGGACCACACGATGTGGGTCCTCCCCTAGGAGCAGCCATGGAGATCGTCCTGCGCAGCGTCGTCGTCTTCGTGCTCCTGTGGGTGCTGCTGCGCGCCATGGGCAAGCGCGAGCTGGCCGAGGTCACCGCCTTCGAGCTGGTCATCCTCGTGATCCTCGGCGACATCGTCCAGCAGGGCGTCACCCAGGAGGACATGTCGGTCACCGGAGCCGCCCTGGCCGTGTCCACCATGGGCCTGCTGGCAGTGGGCACGTCCGTGGTCGGCCGGCGCTACCGGGCCGTCCGGCCGCTGCTGGAGGGCCGGCCCTCGATCGTGGTGCACGACGGCCGGATCCTCGACGACGTCCTGCGCCGCCAGCGCATCCCCCGGGCCGAGCTCGACGAGGCCGCCCGCAAGCGGGGCCTCCCCGACCTGGCCGACGTGGCCTGGGGCATCGTCGAGACCGACGGCACCTTCTCCTTCGTCGAGCGCAGCGCCGACACCGCCGACCAGCTCGACCCGCAGGAGGGCCAGCACTGACCGGGTCAGGGGCTCTGGCGAGCGATGCGATGCCCCGCCCGGAGGTCGAACACCGGCCCGGCTCGGGCGCGGCGCGGCCCGGGACGGGGGCGGCATCACGACCGGGGCCGGTCGCCGCGGCGAAGGGAGCGGGGGGAGCTGGCGGCGGTGCGGAGGCGGCCGTCGCGGTAGCGGACGCCGCCCCGGGCCAGGCGGCACCCGACGGCCAGCCACGAGGTCACGGCCCGCTCCCCCACCCACAGCGGGGCCCACAGGGCGCTGGTGGCCGGGTACCAGCCCCGCCCCCCGCCCCGGCGCCGCCCGGCCTCGGCCAGCGCCACCGCCCCGACGGCCAGGGCCAGCACGGCCCGGCGACCCCCAAGCACGGCGACGGGTAGGACGGCCAGCTCGGCGGCCAGGTGGGCCGGCCGGGCCAGCTCGTCGTAGGCCTGCCGCACCCGCTGCTCGGCGAAGCGGCGGGGCTGGGGCGGGTCCCGCGGCACGACCAGGGCCAGGTCGACGGCGGTGCGGCCGCCCCGGGCCGCCAGGGTGCGCTCCAGCTCGAGGTTCTCGAACAGCACGTCGCCCCGGTAGCCGCCATCGAGCAGGGCGGCCCGCCGCACGACCAGCGTGCCGGGCCAGTCCCCGCCCACCGCCCGCTGGACCAGGCTCCGGGCCGTGTCCCACCGGGCCACCGGCGTCAGCGGGCGGTAGCAGTTCTGCGGCCGGAGGGCGGCCAGGCCCTCGGCCTCCATGCGGGCCAGGGCCCGCTCCAGGGTCGGCCGGTCCCAGTGCACGTCGTCGTCGGCCAGCACCACGACCTCCTGGCCGGCGGCCCGGGCCCCGGCCAGGACGCCACCAACCTTGCCGTTCGGCGTCCGGTCGGCCTCGGCCAGCTGCACCCGGCGGACGGTCGGGGGCCACGCCCGGGCGTGGGCCTCCTGCACCTCGGGGGGCGAGCCGTCGGCCACGATCACCTCGGCCACCTCGCCGGCCAGGCGCCCCAGCCGGTGGCCCAGCTCCGGGACGGGGTGCTCGGTCCGCAGCGGGACGACCACGCTCAGGGCCAGCGGCGCCGCGGCCTCGACGGGCGGGGTGGCGGGCAGAGCGGCCGGGTCCAGCGGGAGCACCAGGGTCACCCCCGTCGCTGCCCCGGCCGGCGGTCGCTCACACAGGCGCGGATCTTCGGTTCACCGCCGCCGGCCCGGGCAGCAGGGCGCCCACCCACCGGCGCGCAGGAGGATCCATGGGCTTCAACCCGCTCGAGCACGAGGGCATCCCGGTCGACCAGCAGTTCCGCAGCTGGAAGGAGCTGAACGTCGACCCGCTCCCGGCTCGGCCCGACGACCCCTACACGATGACCCGGGTCATCCTCATGAACGGGATCGAGGTCGAGGCGGCGATGTTCTCCCACCAGTTCGCCCGCCACACCGACAACCCCGAGATCAAGCGGTCCCTGGCCGTGAGTCGGCGGATCGAGCAGCAACAGCAGAAGGCGGTGAACTGGCTGCTGCCGGGCGAGAACTCGGTCCTGGAGACCACCATCGGCTACGAGCAGGTGGCCGTGGACCTGACCGCCTGGCTGGCCCGCAACGAGCCCGACCCCCACCTCAAGCAGGCCCTCGACTTCGCCCTGCTGGAGGACTTCGACCACCTGTACCGCTACAGCAACCTCTACGAGATGATCCAGAGCGGGCGGGCCGCCGAGCTGACCAAGGGCCTGACCGAGATCACCCCGGGCCGCCCCACCTTCGCCCACCACCGCCATCCCGTGGACGAGCTGCGCCGCCACTACGCCACCCAGACGGTGAACCCGCTCTCCCGCCTCCACGTCATGACCATCGTCGCCGCCGAGCAGCAGACGATGAACTACTACATGAACACCGGGCCCGACTTCATCGAGCCCATCGCCCGCAGCCTCTACCTGGAGATCGCCCAGGTCGAGGAGCAGCACGTCTCGCACTACGAGTCGCTGCTCGACCCGCTGGACTCGTGGCTGGCCAACCTCCTCTACCACGAGGCCACCGAGGTCTACCTGTACTGGTCCATGTTCCAGCAGGAGTCCGATCCGCGGGTGAAGCAGCTGTGGGAGCTGCACCTGAACTTCGAGATCGGCCACCTCCAGGAGGCGGCCCGGATGCTGCGGCGCTTCGAGGGCCGGGAGCCCGAGGAGTTGCTGCCGCCCGAGCTGCCCGGCATCCCGCTCACGTTCGAGACCAACAAGGACTACGTCCGCTCGGTGCTGGCCGCCCAGCTCGACCTGCGGACCGACGAGGAGGACTACGTCCCGGTCGACGACCTCCCCGCCGACCACCGCTTCTTCGCCTTCCAGGACAAGGCCAACGGCGACGGCGTGCCCAGCGAGGACGTCATCACCCAGAACGTGGAGGCCAACGGCCGCGACTACCGGGACGAGACCGAGGGACCGAACCCCATCGTCGACCTGCGCCAGCCCGCCGGCCAGGCCTGAGAGGAGCACACGACATGCCGACCAACGCCGCCTACCACCTCGGGGCCACGTCGAAGCCCATGCCCATGGTGTATGTCGACCCCGAGCGGGCTGTCACCGACGAGCAGCTGGCCGCCGTGGCCGAGGGCACCGGCCTCAACGGGGCCTTCATCGCCGACGTGCTCTCCGACGCCCTCATGCACGAGCGCTGCGGGTTCCACCTGTACCGCTCGGTGGCGGGGCGCACCAACAACCCGATCCTGAAGCGCCGCTACCAGGAGCTCGGCGACGAGACCCTCACCCACGTCACCGTCCTGGAGGAGCTCATCGCCGCCGTGGGCGGCGACCCCGGCTACGTGAGCCCCGCGGCCCGGGGCACCGAGAAGCTGGACATGGGCGCCCTGGAGGGCTCGTTCATGCTGTCCGGCTCGGTGGACCTGATGACCCAGGAGCTGATGATGCTCAACGCCGTGGTGCTGGCCGAGGCCATCGACCACGCCAACTGGGAGACCATGGCCGCCCTGGGCGCGGCCTGCCCGGACGGACCGGTGAAGGACGCCATGGTCCGGGCCGTGGAGCAGGTCCTGCCCCAGGAGGAGGAGCACGTCACCTGGGCCCGCGACATGCGCCAGCGGATGATCCTGCTCCAGGCCCAGAGCAAGGCCATGACCCGGGTGGGGGCCACCATGGAGACGATGGTGGCCAGGATCAGTTCCATGTTCGACGACGCGCCGGTACCCGGCTGACAGCCCCGATCGGCCGCAGCGCCGCCCGGCTACAGGTCGGGCAGGCGCTGCGGCAGGCCGACCAGGGGCCGGAGCGGGTCCCCGGTGGTGGCCAGGCGATCGAGCACGGTGCGCACCGTCCACCGGTCGGGGGCGAGGTCGGGGTCGTCCAGCTCCTCCCAGGCGATGGGCACCGAGACCGGCGCGCCCGGGGCGGGGCGGGTGGTGAACGGCGCCACCAGCGTCTTGTTGATGGCGTTCTGGGTGTAGTCGAGGCGGGCCAGCCCGCCCCGGTCGCGCTTGGTCCAGGCCCAGCTCACCATCTCGGGCACCACCTTCCCCACCGCCCGCGAGATGGTCTCCACCCACCCCCGGGTGTCGTCGAAGGACGGCCCGGGCGCCACCGGGATCCAGATCTGGATGCCCCGCTTGCCGGTGACCTTGGCCCCGGCCTGCACGCCGACGCGGTCGAGGGCCACCTTGTGCAGGCGGGCCAGGACGATCACGTCGTCGAAGGTGCTCTTGGGCCCGGGGTCGAGGTCGATCAGCGCCCAGGTGGGCTGGCGCCAGGCCGAGGCCGGCGACGTCCAGGGGCTGAGCTCGAGGGCCGCGTAGTTGGCCAGCCAGGCCAGGGCGGGCGGGCTGTCGGCCACGATGTAGGTCTGGGTATCGCCCGGATCCGCGTCCGGGTAGGTCCACCGGGTGATCCACGACGGCGCGTGCGACGGGGCTTCCTTGTGCCAGAAGCCCGGGCGTTCGACCCCGTCGGGGAAGCGGAGGGTGTTCACGGGCCGGTCGTAGAGGTACGGCAGCAGGGCCGGGGCCACGCGGGCGTGGTAGCGGATCACGTCGCGCTTGGTCACCGCCTCGCCGCCCTCCCGCCCCGGGAACAGCACCTTGTCCAGGTTGGTGAGCTTGAGGGTCCGGCCCTGCAGCTCCCACTCGCCCTTGGCCCCCAGCGCGTCGAGGGCGGCCAGCTCGTCGGGGGTGGGCGGGTCCCACGTGGGGATCTCGGGCCGGGCCCCGTCCGCCATCGCCTCGTCGCCGGGCCCGGCCCCCCCGGTGACCAGGCCCTCGGTCGAGGACCAGGTGGCGTCGCCGGCGGCCCGCACCTCGTCGTTGGTGCGGCCGGTCTTGACCGAGGTGGGGTGGTCCTCGGCGTCCCAGCCGGCCACGGCGTGGTCGTCGTGCTTGTGGAGGAGCAGCCAGTCGTCGCCCCCGCCCTTGCGCACGAAGACGAAGCGCCCGGCCAACCGCTCCCCGGCCAGGTCGACGTGCAGGTCGCCACCCTCGACCGCGGCCAGCGGGTCGTCACCCTTCGCCAGCGACCACGTGCCCCAGTCCCAGACGATGACGTCGCCCCCGCCGTACTCGCCGCGGGGGATGGTGCCCTCGAAGTCGAAGTAGTCGAGTGGGTGGTCCTCGACGTGCACGGCCAACCGGCGGGCGTCGGGGTCCAGGGTGGGACCCTTGGGGACGGCCCAGCTGACCAGGACCCCGCCCATCTCCAGCCGGACGTCGTAGTGCAGGCGCCGGGCTCGGTGGCGCTGGACGACGAAGCGGTGGCCGTCCCCGGCCGGCGGCGGGCCGGCGCCCGCCGGCTCCGCCGTGACCGAGAAGTCCCGCTTGTCCCGGTAGCGCCGGAGCCGGTCCTCGTCCGGGGGGGTCATGCCCACAGGTTGCCCGGCGGGCCGCCCCCCCGGGGTGATCAGGAGCCGGTGACCTGGTCCTTGGCCCCCTGGGCCCGCTCGGTGACCTGCTGCTGGGCCTCCTGGGCCCGCTCGGTGACCTGCTGCTGGGCCTCCTGGGCCTGGTCGCGCACCTCGGACATGGCCTCGGTGGCGGCCTCGCGCGCCGCGCCGGCCACCTCCTGCCCCATGGCGGTGGCCTGTTCCTGGAGGGGATCCAGGACCTTGCCGGCCACCTCGACCTCCTCCCGAGTGGGCGGGGCCATCGACCCGACCAGGACGCCGAGGCCGAAGGCCACGGCTCCCGCGGCCAGGGGGTTGCCCTCGGTGCCCTGCCGGATGCGGTCGGGCGCCTGGGCGACCTGGTCGCCGAGCGACGAGGCCGCCTCGGACACCGCCGAAGCCGCGCCGGACACCGTGGAGGTGGCACCCGAGACGCCCGAGCTGGCGGCGCCCACCGCCTGGCGTGGGGGCCCCATGACCTGGTGGCGGACACGGGTGGAGACTCGACGCACCTTGTCCATGCGGCGACCCACCACCCGCCCGGGACTGACCCGGTCGCCGATGGCGTCGACCGTGCCCGTCATGCGGGCCCGGGTCTGCTCGATGTCGTGCCTCAACTCCGTCGTTCGCTCAGCCACTGCGCGTCCTCCTTGAGGGTCTGGATGGTCTGCTCCGGCGCCGGGTCCAGCGCCTTCGCCTCGGCCCGTCCCCGCTGGGCGAGGACGGCGGCCGCCGCGCCGAGCACGGCCGTGACGATCAGGAAGGCCAGCCACGTGGGCATGACCTCGTCCAGGGCGAAGCCCAGGGTCAGCACCAGGCCGATGCCGGCCAGCAGGGCGACGACGGCCGCGGCCCCGAAGGCCGCTCCCGCCCGCCCGGCCTTGCGGCCCTCGATCTTGAGCTCCTCCTTGGCCAGGTCGACCTCCTGGCGGAAGAGCGTGGACAGCTCCTGGCTCAGCTCGCCGAGCAGCTCGGGGAGCGAGCGTTCGGGGCGCAGCGGCTCGTCGCTCATGCGCCACCCACCCATCCGGCGGTGGAGCCGCCGGGATCGGTGCCGGGCATGGCCGGGGGCGGCGGCGGCGACGGGACCGGCGGAGGCAGCGGCGCGGCGGGCGCCGGCATGCCGGCCGCCGGGGTGGGGGTGACAGCACCGTTGCCGTTGCCGTCGCCCTCGTCGGATCGGGCCTCTCGGCCGGCCCGGGCTAGCCGGCCCACCAGCACGCCGGCGGCGGCGGCCCCGGCCAGGAAGACCACCGGCCGGCGGCGGGCCATGTCACCGACCTCCTGCACGACGCCCTGGACGCCCATCTCCTCGGCCCGGTCGGCCATCCGGCCCAGGTGCTCGCTGGCCTGCCGGGCCAGGTCTCGGGTCCGGCCGGCATCGTCGGGCCGGCCGTCGCACAGGGCCTCCAGCTCGTTGGCCGTGCCCCGGGCCGCACCGGCCAGGTCGCGCAGGCGCTGCTCGAGCTGGTCGCGCACCTCGCCGGTGGCGGAGTCGAGGACGCCGCGGGCCTGCTCCACGGCTTGGCCGCCCACGGAGGCGGCCTGCTCGGCGGCGGTGCCCATCACCTCCCGGGCCTGCTCGGCGGCGGTGGAGGCCACCTGCCGGCCCTCGTCGGCGGCGGTGCGCATCGTGTCGGTCGTCGTGTCGGTCATCGGGGCTCCTCGTCGGATGGCTGACGTGGTCGCTGCGGTCGTGGGGCCCGACTGCCCGCGGCCCCAGGCGGTGAAACGTGCGCCGCCGAGCACGATGCGACGTCAGCGGAGCGGTTGGACCCGCCGATCGCGCTGCTTCAGCAACAAGTGGACCGATCACTAACCGCAAACATCCTTACGCCTCTTGACCAACCACGAGCCGTGGGACTTGACGCACTAGATGTTGCCGTCTTCACCACATCTCAACATTTTCCCCCTTCGCGCACGGGTCGCAAGGGCGGTTGTGGTTGCTTCGCCCCCAACGACTTCTCGCCGGACGCCCCACATCCGTTGCGGCCAGAACCTGCGAGCACCGACGAGATCTTTGGCGGCGACACCGAGACACTTGCGTATCGAGTCACCACTCAAACGTCGGAGAAACGACAACACAACAACGTCATCTGCAACATCATCGAAGTGGAGGGACCAAAGGTGATCGAGACGTCACGCTACTCATGGGAGGGCGCTGAGGAGGTCGAGGGTCTCCGCGAGCTCAAACGATCAGTGGACGAGAACCGCAAGAGGATCCTCGCTCACCCCATCTACAACGAGCTGGACACCGTTGCGGATCTTCGCATCTTCATGAGCTACCACGTCTTCGCGGTGTGGGACTTCATGTCTCTGCTGACCGCCCTCCAACGGCGGTTCACGTGCGTCGACATCCCCTGGCGACCACGAGGTGCGCACCTGGCCCGCCGCCTGGTCAACGAGATCAAGCTGGTCGAGGAGAGCGACGGCATCGACGGTGAGTACGTCAGCCACTTCGAGCTCTACCTCGATGCCATGGACGACATCGGGGCCGACACCACCACCATCCGGACCTTCCTGGACCGCATCGAAGCCGGTGTCGACGTGCCCGAAGCCCTGCGCCAGGCGGAAGTCCCCGAGGCCGTGGCCAGCTTCGTGGGCACGACGTGGGACGTGGTGCAGACGGCACCGGATCACGTGATCTCGGCCATGTTCGCCCTCACCCGGGAGGACCTCATCCCCGACATGTTCGAGCGGGTGGTGGCCGGTGCCGCGCACGAGGACAGCCTGGCCAAGTTCCTCACCTACCTGCACCGGCACATCACCGTGGACGCCGAGGAGCACACCCCCATGGCCATGGCCCTGCTCCAGAGCCTGTGCACCGACGACGAGCACTGGAACGAGTGCGAGAAGGCCAGCGGCCGCTGCCTGGACGAGCGGCTGAACCTCTGGACCGCCGTCCACGACGCCATCGTCACGGAACGAGAGCTGGTGGCCCCATGACCATGACGCAGAAGCTCATCATCGACGGCCTGCTGGTCGTCGGGTTCGGGGTCCAGCACTCCATCCTCGCCTCCCTACGGGTGAAGCGGGTGGTGAAGGCCAAGACCCGCATGGAGGCCCTGGCCTGGCGGTCGGTCGAGTCCCTCACCAACGCCGTGTACATCCTGGCCGCCGCCGCCCTGTGGCAGCGGACCGGCGACGTAGTCTGGGCCTTCTCGGGCACCGCCATGGTGGCCGTGGGCGCCGTGGCCGTCGTGTCCTGGCTCTGGTACTGGCAGCTCCACCTGTTCGAGGCCGACTGCGGCCTCGCCTTCGGAGCCACCACCCTGGTGGCCCACATCGCCCGGACGGAGCAACCCAAGTCGGTGCCGTGGGCGGTGGGGAGCCGGCGGTGGATCCGGTTCCCGGTCCACACCGCCTTCTTCGGGATGTTCTTCTTCCTGCCCACGATGACGGCGGACCTGCTGGTCCTGGCCATCATGGCCAACCTCTACAACATCATCGGCAGCATCCTGTACGACAACCGGCTCAAGACCCTGGCCGGCGAGAGCTACATGCGCTACGTGAACGTCACGGGGCTCATGTTCCCGCCCGTCTACCGGGCCCCGCGGGGGGCCAAGGGCATGGACATGCCCGGCCCCCACCACTGGCGCCGGCCGCTGGTGCACACGTCCGGCGTCGTCGCCGGGTTGGGCATCGGCCTGCTGTACCTGGCCATCATCGGCCCCCGGGCCACCTCCGGCCGGGACATGCTCGTGGCCGGCCTCACCGCCGTGCTGGCTGCGGTCCTGGTCGGGGTCGTCCTGGGCAACCTCCGGAAGCCCGACCGCACCGTGGACTGGCACCAGCAGCAGACCGACCTGGCCACCACCATCTCGCTGGCCTCGGCCCTCGGCGTCGTCAGCTGGGCCGGGTTCGGCTGGATCAGCTCCGGGCAGGCCCCGTACTTCGCCGCCTTCCTCCCGCTGTGGTTCATGGTCCAGTACCTCGGGCACGTGATCGCCTTCCTGGCCGCCCGCCAGAAGTGGTCGGCGGACGTGGTGCCCCTCGAGGTCCCGGCGGATGCGCCTGCGCGGGAACCCGCCCTGGTCGGCCTGGCCGAGCCGGCCGCGGCCCGGGGCAGCCTCTCCGCCTCCTGAGCGCCACGCCCGTCGTCGGGGGGCGACGACGGGCACCGGCCGCCGCCCGGGGCGTCACCTCCGTTTCCCCTGCCCCCTTGGGGGCGAGTGGGCGAAGGTGACGCCTCAGGACGGCCGCCGCGACGCCACCCGGCCCGGCCCGTGAGAACGGGACCGGGCCGGGCCCGCGTCGGCTGCTCGGGCTGGGTGTACCGCGACTGGCGGGGCCCGGTGTACCCGGCCGACCTGCCCCAGCGGGCGTGGTTCGCCTGGTACGCCGAGGCCTTCGACACCGTCGAGCTCAACAGCACCCACTACCGGCTGCCGGCGCTGTCGACCGTGCAGGGGTGGGCCGCCCAGGCCCCACCCGGCTTCTGCTACGCGGTGAAGGTCGGGCGCTACGGCACCCACCGCAAGAAGCTCCGCGACGCAGCCGTGTGGCTGCCCAACCACCTCGACCGGGTGGCTGCCCTCGGCCCCCACCTGGGGCCCCAGCTGGTCCAGCTGCCACCGCGGTGGCGCCGGGACGTGGGCCGCCTCGACGAGCTGCTGGCGGAGGCGCCTGGCGACCTGCGGTGGGCCGTCGAGGTGCGGGACCCGTCGTGGTTCCACGACGACGTCCTCACCTGCCTGCAGCGCCACGGCGCCGCCCTCTGCCTGCACGACCTCCTGGCCGGCCACCCGTGGGAGCTGACCACCGACTGGACCTACGTACGCTTCCACGGGCCCCGAGCCGTCGACGAGCCCTACCGGGGCCGGTACGGCGGGCGCCGGTTGTGGCGGGCCGCTGACCGGTTGGGCGCCTGGCAGGCCTCCGGCACCGACGTGTTCGCCTACTTCAACAACGACTACGAGGGCCACGCCGTGACCGATGCCCGCTGGCTGCGGGAGCGCCTGGCCGGGTCCCGGGCCGGAACCGCGTCCTGAGCGCCCGGTCGGCGGACAGGGGTCAGGCGCCGTCCCGGCGGGTCGGGCCGACCGGGTCCTCGGCGTCGGGTCCCGCCGGGCGGTCCGTGGTGGCGTAGAAGCGCTCCGAGGCGGTGTTGCGGCCGGAGGCGTCGGCCGGATCGTCGTGCCCGGCGGTCTGCTCCGGATGGTTGACGTGGCGCGCCAGCCAGACCGACGCCGCCACCACCAGCATCACCACCAGGGCCACGAGGAGGCCCTCGGCCCCGCCCATCAGGCCGGAGCCGTCGGGGAGAGGGCGGCGGCCGGCACCGGGGCCGGAGCAGGGGCGGCCGGACGGGGGGCCCGGGCCGCCCAGGGCAGCACCACCGCCACCTCGGGCGGGAGGAACCGGCGTAGGAGCTGGCGCCCGCTGAGCCGGGAGCAGGCCACCTCCACCTCGGCCCCGGCCGCCGAGGCCACAGCCACCAGGCGGGCCACCCGGACCATCTCGGCCGGTACCATGGTGAGGCCGCTCACATCCAGCGTGACCACGGCGTGGCCCACCACCACGGACGACAGCTCCACGCCTCGTCGGGCCCACTCGGCCTCGTCGGCGGCGCCGTCGATGGCCACGTGCAAAGCGGCGCCCCGCGAGATGAGCTGGTCGACCACGGGCCCTCCTGGTGTCGTGCGGGCCTCCCTGCCCGCCCGGCGCAGGAGTGAAACCTCGGCGACCGGCGATCAGGAGGCGCGGCGGACCGCGGCCCGCAGCTCCCGGGCAAAGGCCTCGGGGTCCTCGACCGTCACCGTCACCGCCGGGTGGCGCAGGAGGTTGGACGGCAGCAGGACGGGGACCCGGCGCCGGAAGCGGACGCAGGCCCCGGCCCGGGTGGAGGTGGCGAAGGTGAGGCCCCCGTCGGACAGGGACAGGTGGGGCGGGCCGGCCACCTTGAGCCAGCTGTAGGGCCCGGTGACGGTCACCTCGTCCACGTTGGCCAGGGGCGTGCGCAGCGACCAGGGCCCGAAGCGGACACGGAGGTCCTCCTCCCCCACCACCACCTCGGCGGTTCGGGGCATCACCCCCACCGCCAGGGCCGGCACCACCATGGAGCGCTCGAAGTGGAACGGGAACCGGGTGGTCCGGGGGATCGAGGCCGCCGGCCGGGGCGGGGGCCCGCTCGGCTTGTCCTGTTCGACCTCGGGGTGGTGGCCGGGCCGGTTGGCCTCCGGCACCGGGCCCGCGGACTCGTCCGCACCGCTGCGGGTGCTCGGGGAGCGGGGGGGCATGCGTGTCCTCCGTTGGGTGGGGGTGGTCGGGGTGGTCAGGGCTGGAAGACGACCTTCACGACCCCGTCCTCCTTGGCCTGGAACCGGGCGTAGGCGTCCGGCGCCTCGTCCAGGCCCAGGTGGTGGGTGGCGAAGCCGTCGACCCCGAGCGGGTCGTCGTCGCCTTCCAGGAGCGGCAGGATGTCGTCGACCCAGCGGCGGACGTTGGCCTGGCCCATCCGCAGCTGCACCTGCTTGTCGAACATGGTCAGCATGGGCAGCGGGTCGGCCATGCCGCCGTACACCCCGGTCAGGGAGATGGTGCCGCCCCGCCGCACCGCGTCGATGGCGGTGTGGAGGGCGGCCAGCCGATCCACCCCGGCCGTGGTCATGAGCCGCTCGGCCAGGGCGTCGGGCAGGAGGGACGTGAGCTTGTGGGCCGCGTGAGCGCCCGGGGAGCCGTGCGCCTCCATCCCCACCGCGTCGATGACGGCGTCGGCACCCCGGCCCCCGGTCAGCTCTCGGATGGCCTCGCCGATGTCGTCGTGGTCCTCGAGGCGCAGGGCGGTGACGCCCCGATCCGCCGCCCGGGCCACCCGGTCCCCCTCGACGTCGACGCCGATGACCTGCTCGATGCCGAGGTGGCGGGCCACCCGCGCCGCCATGTCGCCGATGGGGCCCAGGCCCAGCACGACCAGGCTGTCACCCGGGGCCACCCCGGCGTAGGCCACGGCCTGCCAGGCCGTGGGCAGCACGTCCGAGAGGTACAGGTAGCGGTCGTCCGGGGGCCCGTGAGGCACCTTGACCGGGCCGTACTGGGCCTGCGGCACCCGGAGGTACTCGGCCTGGGCTCCGGGGACCTGGCCGTAGAGCTTGGTGTAGCCGAACAGGGCGGCGCCCATCCCGTGCTCGCGGACCTGGGTGGTCTCGCACTGGGTCTGGAGGTCCTGGGTGCACATGGCGCAGGTGCCGCAGGCGATCTGGAAGGGGATCACCACCCGGTCGCCGGGGGCCAGGTGGGTCACCTCCGGCCCCACCGCCTCCACGATGCCCATGGGCTCGTGGCCCAGCACGTCGCCCTCGGTCATGAAGGGGGCCATGACCTCGTAGAGGTGCAGGTCCGACCCGCACAGCCCGCTCGAGGTGATGCGCACGACGGCGTCGGTGGGCTCCTCGATGGTCGGGTCGGGCACCTCCTCGACCCGTACGTCCTTCGGGCCCTGCCAGGTCACTGCTCTCATGGCGCTCCTCCGATCGGTCGAGGCCCGACCGCGACGGCGCGCCCGGGTCCCGCGGGCTGCCCGCGCTCCCCGGCGGCGAAACCGGCCGGCCGCGGGCTGCTCGGCCGGCGGGCCGCTCACCCGCTGGGGGCCGCCCCCTCCATGGGGTCGTCGCCCGCCGGCGGGAGGCCCGGCTCGTCGCCGTCGCCGTCGGTGTCGCCGGACTCCGGCTCGGTCTCGGCGTCGGCCCCGTCGGCCAGGAGCCCATCGCCCTCGGCCGGACCCTGGTCGCGGGTGTCGTCGCCGCGGGACGGCTGGCCGTGGGGATCCATGGGCTGCTCCTATCGGGACCGACGCCGGGGCTCGACGTCGCGTTCGCGGGCGAAGTTGCGGCCCAGCTCCTCGGCGATGCCGCCCTCGGAGCTGGCCTCCTCGGTGATCACCGGCCCGATGGGCTCGCCGTCGGCGCCCAGGCGATCGAGCCGGAGCGGTTCGGCCTCGACCATGACCGCCTCCACCTCCGGCGCCCACCGAGACACCCGCACGACCTGGCCCCGCTGGGCGGCCGAGGGCACGTCCTGGTTCTTCACGGCCATGGCCGGCAGCACGATGACGGCGATGGTGCCGCCCACCGCGCCCCCGCACAGGGCGCAGATGAGCAGCCGGAGCCAGAGGGGGATGTCGTCGGGCAACAGGACAGCCACGGGCAGGGCCACGACCACGCCGATGGCGGTCAGGATCGGGCCGAGCAGGCTGGTGGCCTTGGTGGCCTCCTTCGAGTACAGGATGCCGGCCTGCGGCATCACCATGCTCTCGGTGGCCTCCTCCCGCATCTCGGCCCGCAGCGAGGTGCGCTCGTCCTGCCCGGCGTCGGTGCGGATCTCCTGGTCGCGCACCCCGACGTGGGCCAGCCGGCGGCGGAGGTCCGGCACCCGGTCGGGGGCGTACACACCGAGCAGGGCGTGGGCCGGCGTCTGCTGATCACTCATGGCCGCCCCCTCCCCCGGCCCCCGGGGGGCAACCACATCCCGTCCGGCGCCCGGCGCCCCGGCCGCCTACCGTGGTTTCACCCGCTCGCCCGCCGGGCAGCGGTCCCGCCGGTCCCAGAGGAGGCACGGATGCCGGTCAGCTCGTTCACGTGCGCCGCCGAGGCGTGGACGCCCGTGGGCCACAAGGTGCCGTGGGACCAGAGCCGGCTCCTCCCGGTGGGCCCCATCCACGCCGCCGAGCCCCAGGACGCCACGGCGGTGTGCTCCGGCGACCCGCTGGTGCCGGACAGCTCCGGGCGCAGCTTCGTGCCCTGGGCCCCGGGGACCTGTGAGGGGTGCAGCGCAGCGCTGGCCCCCCGGGCCCAGGAGGCCCCCAGCCCCTGAGCCGGTGCCGGCCCGGCCCGGCCCGGTTTGGCATCGGCGGTCGGGGGGAGCCGCACCCCACCCCCGCCGCCCCCAGGAGGCACCGTGCAGGAGACCGTGCCAGGCCCCCCCGGCGGCCCGTGGACCCAGCCGGCGGCCCGCTACCCGGCCCTGTCGGGCCCGGCCCGCGCCGACGTCGTGGTGGTCGGGGGTGGCATCGCCGGCCTGACCACCGCCGTGCTGCTGGCCCGGGCCGGGGCCCGTGTGCGGGTCCTGGAAGCCGGCGCCGTCGGGCAGGGGACCACCGGGGGCAGCACGGCCAAGGTGACGGCCCTGCAGGCCCGCCGCCTGTCCCATCTGCGCGAGGTGCACGGCGACGCCGTGCTGGCCCCCTACGTGGAGGCCCAGCTGGCCGGCCAGCGCTGGATCGAGGCCCGGGCCGGGGAACGGGACGTGGCCTGCGGCCTGGAGCGCCTGCCGGCCTCCACCTACGTCACCGACCCCGAGCGGGTGGGCTCCATCGACGACGAGGCCGAGGCGGCCCGTCTGGCCGGCCTGCCCGTCGAGGTGGTCGACGACGACCCCGACCTGCCCTTCGCCACCGCCCGGGCCGTGCGCCTGGCCGACCAGCTCCAGGTCGACCCCCGGGCCTGGGTCGCCGACCTGGCCGCCGAGGTGGCGGCCCAGCCCGGGTGCGCCGTGCACGAGGGCAGCCGCGTGGTCGACGTGGCCGCCGGCCACCGCTCGGTGGCCACCGAGGACGGGCGGGTCGAGGCCGGCCACGTGGTCCTGGCCACGCTCCTGCCCATCAGCGACCGGGGGCTGCTCTTCGCCCGCACCGAGCCGACCATGTCCTACGGCCTGGCCCTGGAGGTGGCCGGCTCACGGCCGCCGGTCATGGCCTACGGGGCCGACCGCTCCACCCGCTCGCTGCGCCCGGCCCGGATCGGCGAGGGCCCGGTGCTGCTGGTCGGGGGTGAGGGCCATCCGGTGGGCCGGGGCCGGGGGACCGAGCAGCAGAGCCGGCTGCTGGAGTGGGCCCGGTCCCACTTCGAGGTCACCGCCGTGCGCCACCGGTGGGCCGCCCACGACCTGCAGAGCACCGACCTGCTCCCCTTCGCAGGCCGGGCCGACCGGCTGCCCGGGAGCCCCTGGGTGGCCTCCGGCTTCGGCAAGTGGGGCCTCACCAACGGCACGGCGGCGGCCATGACCATCGCCGGCCGCATCACCGAGCCCTCCGGCGACGGGCGGGCCTGGGACGCGCTCTTCGACCCCCGGCGCTCCCACCCCCTGGCCGGCTACCGCTCGGCCGCCCGGCACAACGCCGGGGTCGCCGCGCAGATGGCCCGGGGGTGGGCCTCGGCCGGCTCGGCCACCACCGCCCGGGGGCCGGAGGTCACCCGCCAGGGCCTGGTCCCGACGGCCGCCGGACCGGGGGGCTGCCGCCTGTCGCTGGCCTGCACCCACCAGCGGGGCATCGTCCGCTGGAACGAGGCCGAGCGCACCTGGGACTGCCCGCTTCACGGCTCGCGCTTCGCCGAGGACGGCTCGGTGGTGGCCGCCCCCGCCCGCCGCCCCCTCCGCCGCGTCGAAGGTCCCTCCGACGGGGACGACGACGGAGCTGGTTGAGGGTCGGCGCGCCGGGGGAGGTGCCCGGTCCCGACCACGAGAGGAGCCCCCATGGACGGCGGCGAGGACAGCGGAGAGATCAAGGAGCCCGACAACAGCACCGTCGACGACTGGCTGGGCCAGGACGTGGCCCGCGACACGGAGGTGGCCGAGCGGGTCGCCCGCGAGAGCGACACCGAGGAGGAGGCCGAGGAGCGCTTCGAACGGGAGGCCTCGGGCGAGGAGCACCACCGCGCCGCCTACCCCCGGCCCGACGACGCCCCCGACGGCGGCCCGGCCTGACCACGCCGCCAGCTCCCCGGCCGCGAGGGCACGAACGGGGGTCATGCGGGCTCAGCCCTTTGCACGGGACCGGCGGTGTGCTTGTGTGGGAGACGGCGTTCAGCACCGAGGGCCTTCCCATCGATCCGGCCATCCCCGAGGCCGGTGGAAGCAGGAAGCATGTCCACGCTGGCCCCCTCGACGTCAGGGACCCCTGACGCCCCTTCGCCCCCCCCTCCCGCGGACGAGGCGGACCTCCGCGCCCTCTGCGCCCGCCGCCGAGACGAGCTTCGCCGCCGCCTCGACACCCTGGCCGATCGCCTCGACGTCGGCCGGGCCTGGCGGACGGTCCCCCTCGGGGACTCGGCCCGCGACCCGCGCCGCACGCCGGGGGTCGACATCGGCACCTGGATCCTCCACGTTCGCTACCAGCGCACGCGCGACGAGGCCGTGCTGGCCGCCCTGGTGGAGGAGTACACGCCCTACGCCACCGCCATCGCCCGCCGCCTGCACCGCGGCGGGGAGCCGAACGAGGACATCCACCAGGTGGCCATGGAGGCTCTGGTGACGTCGCTTTCGCGCTTCGACGTGGCCCGCCGGCGGCCTTTCCCGGCCTACGCCACCCCGACCATCACCGGGGCGGTCAAGCGCCACTACCGGGACCGGGGCTGGAGCATCCGCACCTCTCGGGTGGTGCACGACACCGCCGGCCCCCTCCGGGAGGCCGAGGACCGCCTGGGCCGCACCCTGGGCCGACCCCCCACGCCGTCCGAGCTGGCCGCCGAGATGGGCATCGACGAGGCCACGGTGACCGAGACCCAGCTCGCCACCCGGGCCCGGGCCGTCACCTCGCTCGACCGCCCGGCCGTGGAGGGGGGCCAGCCGCTGGCCGAGTCCATCGGGGCCGCCGACGACGACCTCCTGCGGGCCGAGAACCGGGTGGCGCTGGTCGACGCCCTCTCCGACCTGGACGAACGGGACCGGACCGTGCTCACCCTGTACTACTTCGAGGAGATGTCGCAGCGGCAGATCGCCGAGCGCTACGGCGTCAGCCAGATGCAGGTGTCACGCTGGCTGTCGAGCATCCTCGCCCGGCTGCGACAGCGCCTGGTGGCGGCGTGAGCGAGCGGGGGGCCGCCGGCCGGCCGAGCGGACCAGGACCACGGCGTCGACCCGCTCCGAGCGGGCGCCCCGGGCGGGGTGGGCGGTGAAGTCCTCGGCGCCCTCCACCTCCACCGGCGGGGGGGCCCCGGTGAGGTCGACCTCGTCGCCGGCCAGGAGCCGACGGGCGGCGGCGGCCAGAGCGGCGGCGGGCAGGTCCCGACCCCGGAGGGACGAGAGCGAGCGCCCCACGGCCTGGGCCGCCGGGGTGCCGTAGGCCTCCTCGGCCCCGTGGCTCCAAGCCTGGACCCGCAGGTCGGGGCCGACCACCAGGAGGACGGTGTCGCACCAGCCCAGCACCTGGTCGAGGAGGTCGTGCAGGGCGTCGACCTGGGCCACGCGCTGGCGGACCTCGTCGTTGAGCCGAGCCGCCTCCGCCGCGGCCTCGTCCAGCACCCGCTCGGCCCGCTGCATCTCCTCGACGAGGGCCTGCAGTTCGGCGGCGGCGGGGTCGAGCTCGTCGGCCCCTTCGGTGGCATCCGGTCCCATGGGCCGGCCCTCGCCCGGCGGGGCGCGCCGAAACCGCGACCACCCGGCGGAGGGCTGCGGGGCGTGGGTCCTTGACCCGCCGACCCATCGTCCGTACCGTCCGCGGGGCGAGTTCAACCGGCAGCTCCCGCCCCCCGCCTCCCCCCCGAGCGCCATGAGCCCCCCACCGCCCCGCCTCGTCGTGTCCGTCGACCGGGCCGTCGTGCCCGTGCTGCACCTCGACGGCATCCTCGACCAGCGCACCACCCCCCTCCTCCGGGCCGAGGCCGCCCGGGTCCTGGTCGACCAGCCCCAGGACGTCGTGCTGGAGTGCCGCGGCCTCCTCGACGTGGACGCGGCCGGGCTCCGGACCCTCCTCGACATCCGTCGCCACCTCCCCCACCCCGGGGAGCTGCTGGTGGTCGGGGCGTCGGACACGCTGCGCGAGCTGCTCCGGGTCACCGCCCTGGACCAGAGCGTCCACGTCATCGCCCCCGGCCACGCCGAGGCCGCTGGCGACACCGCGGGCGCCGATCCCACTCGGGTCTGACCCACCTCCGAGCGCGGTGCGTGGCTGTCGGGGGCCGTGGTAAGCGAACCTCGGGGAGGCGTCCGGTTCAAACCGAGAGCCGGGCGCCTCCCTCGGGGTGGCCCGGGGCAGGTCGCAGTGGTCCGGGTGTGACGTCTCCCGGAACTCGGGTGTGAGTCGCGACCGGACGGGGAACGGTTGGGGCCGCTGATGCCCTTCAAACCGCGAGCGGGCCAGCAGAGCGCGTCACCCCACGTCGACCCTGCCCTGTGCTTGCGAAGGAGTGCCCATGACTCCCACGTCCCACCTCGACCTCACCTCCGCCGCCGAGGACGCCGTCGTCGAGCGCACCATCCCCCGGGCTCTGTCCACCGAGTCCGCCAGTCCCCCTCCGGCGTGCGACGCCGACACGTGGCTGCTCCACGTCCGCTTCCAGCGCACCGGCTCCCCCGAGGCCCTGGAGGCGCTGGTGGAGGAGTACCGGGCCATGGCCCTCTCCCTGGCCCGCCGCATGCACCGCGGCGCCGAGCCCCTCGACGACCTCCAGCAGGTGGCGCTGGAGGCGCTGGTGCGCTGCCTGCGGGGCTTCGACTGCAACCAGAGCACCCCCTTCGTCGGCTACGCCACCCCCGCCATCCTGGGCGCCCTCAAGCGCCACTACCGCGACCACGGGTGGAGCCTGCGGGTCCCCCGCCGAGCCCACGAGCTGGCCGCCCCGGCCCGGGACGCCGACGAGCGCCTGACCGCCCAGCTGGGCCGGCGCCCGACCACGGCCGAGACGGCCGCCGCCCTGGGCGTGGACGCCCGGGAGCTGGAGGCGGCCGAGGCCGCTCGCCGAGCCCGGGGCCTGGTGCGCCTGGACGCCCCGGTCCACGTCGAGGACGGTGAGGGCCCCGGCCGGGACGTCCCGGTGCTGGAGGCCGGCTTCGACGAGGCCGAGAGCCACCTGGCCCTGTCCCGGGCGCTGCAGCACCTCGACGAGCGCGAGCGGACGGTGCTGGGCCTCTACTTCTTCGAGGACCTCACGCAGTCCGAGATCGCCCAGCGCTTCGGGGTCAGCCAGATGCAGGTGTCGCGCTGGATCCGGTCGTCCCTGGCCCGGCTGCGCAGCCGGATGGAGGCCGAGGACGGGACCCCCCTGGCCTGCGCCAGCTGAGGCCCGCTCCGGTCGCCCCTCGCCGGCGACGTCGGCGGTGCGGACGCCCTCCCCCGAGCACCCTCACCGCCGACGCCCGCCCGGGAGCACCGGGGTGCGTCCCGACCCGTCGAGCGGGTCGGCGACACCATGCAAGCAGGACGACATTGCCAGGCGTGCGCGACGGGGCCCCGGCCGCACGCGGCCGGGGCCCTCGACTGGTCGGTTCCCGCCCCGGGGCGGGCCGCGTCAGCCGCCGACGGCCTCGGCGGTGGTGTTCACCGAGGTGCGGATCCGGGTCGCTTCCTTCTCGGTCCTGGCCACCAGGATCTTCTCGTCGGTGGTGGCCGCCCGGCCCAGCACGTCCAGGTAGGCCGCACCGGCCTGGTACCGCCCGGCCTCGGACGACCCCATCAACGAGCGGACCATGGTGTAGCGGGAGTACCCGCCGGCCAGCTGCGCGACCCAGTAGCTGGAGGACGGCCCGTCGACGGGCCGGTTGAGGGTGACCTGGTAGGCCTTGGCCACGAAGGCCGTGTCGGTGTAGGCGTCGAAGGTGGAGGCGCTCATCATCTTGGCCACCAGGACGGTGTAGTCCCAGCCCGGCTTGGTCAGCTCCCCGGCCCAGAAGGCCAGGGCGCCGGCGTCCGGTGACCAGCCGAAGACGGCCTGGTAGGCCCGGCGCACGGTCTGCTTCCGGCCGTCCAGGGAGGCCGTCAGGGAGGCCGAGAACGACCGGGTGCTGACCGTCCGGCCCTGCAACTTGGGCCGCCAGTGGTCCTTGGCTGCGGCGTCGGCCGAGAAGCCGAGCAGGGCGTCGTAGCTCCGGTCGATGTAGTTGTTGAGGTGGGTCGAGGCGTAGGTGCGCAGGTCGACGGCCAGCAGCCGGATCTCACCGGTGAAGATCACACCCAGGCGGTGGAAGTAGCTGACCATCAGGACCCCGTCCGAGGACAGCTCGGGGTGCTGGGTCCACGCGTAGTCGCCGAAGGAGCCGTCGTCGTAGTACGGCAGGCCGGTCACGAACTGCTGCGGCGCCGACCACGGTCCCCAGGGGTTGTCGGCGGTCCGGAAGCGGGACGTGTGGCCGATGCCGTCCAGGGCCAGGTACTTGCCCAGGGTGGCGTTCCACGCCACGTCGGCGCCCCCCAGGATCCCGGGGAACACGGTGACGGTCTGGTTGGGGTCCGAGCTCCACCCCGAGCCGTCCCAGTACCGGTAGGCGCCCCGGGTGCCGGCGTCGCTCAGGAGCACCCGGGCCACGCCCACCGGGCTGCCCTGGGCCGGGTCGGGGAGCGAAGGCCGCCGGGGGCAGTAGTCCTTCTCGGCCTCGGGGGAGGTGAGGTCGGCGTAGGTGTAGAGGTAGCCGTCCTGGGCCGCGAACTGCGCCGACCACTGGCAGTCCTCCCCGCCGAAGAGCAGGGTGGCGCGCCGGTCGGCCCGCAGGTCGTTGTTGTCGAGGTCGGCGGCGCTGATGTCGGCGATGCCCACCCCCCGTGAGCCGCTCTCGAAGACGCCGTTCACCGTCTTGCCCCGCAGGAAGAAGATCATGGCGTCCTGGGTCCCGCCCGGGATCACGGCCGAGGGCCAGGTGATGTAGCGGGTCCCGGCCTGCCCGGCGTGCTGGGCGTTGAAGCTCTCCTCGGCCGCCGTGTACGGGACGAGCAGGTCGGCGGGCCCCCCGGTCGAGTCCAGCGGCTCGGTCAGCGGGTAGTAGCCGGGGCCGTTGACGGCCCCGGTGTTCGAGAGGCCGGACTTCCCGTCGGCGTTGGCGGGGTTCATGATCGTGTCGCCGAAGGTCCACAGGGATCGGCCGTCGACCAGGCCCGACTCCAGGCCGTCCCGGCTCAGCACGTTGCCGGGCTGGCCCAGCACGCCGAGGTCGTAGGCCGGGTAGGCGTCGTTGGCGGGGTTGCCCGACACCGTCGGGGGCAGCAGGCGGAGGCCGCCCGACACCGGCCCCCCCAGTGGCCCGGCGGGCACCGGCCCGCTGCCGGACGCCACCAGCACGAGGGTGACGATGAGGGTGATGGCCGATCCGCCGGCACGTCTGTGAACGCGCACAGTTTCCTCCCTGAGGTCCCGCCACGAGCAGGGCACCCGCCGCGGGGCGGGGTCTACGTCAGCGAACATTGCTGAACTTGCGCGACGGCAAGGACCGAGGCCCGAGCGGCCGCCGTCAGGGCCGGAGCTCAGCGGCGGCCAAGGGCCCGGGGCGCACCAGGTCGAGGAACAGCAGCACGCCCAGGGCGGCCAGCGCCCCCTCCAGAGCCCGGCGGAAGTAGTGGGCCATCGACGCCGCCACGTCGTCCGGCAACGGCACCCCCAACACCGACCGCAGCGGCCCCTCGGCGCTGCACACCAGGGCCAGGGCCAACAGGCCGGCGTAGACGGCGGCCCGGGCCGCGGCCCCCCGGGGTGCCACCGCCCACCGGCCGTCGTCGCCCCGGTGGAGCCCGTGCACCTGGTCGAGGACCAGCACCACCAGCAGCACGTTGACGAACGACTCCACCTGGAGGTCCCAGAACACCGCCAGGGACGAGCCCACGTCGTCACCGAGGACGGCCCGCCAGGCATCGTGGGTGCCGGCCCACCCCGAGAGCGGCATGCAGGCCAGGAGCACGGCCACGAACAGGCCCCGGCGGGCCCGAACGCTCACCCTCGGGCCGCGGGGGCGTCGTCGGGGCGGGAGCGGTGCCGCAGCACGACGTCCAGGTAGAGGGCGATGGCGATGACGGAGATGGGCGCCTCGACGTTGGTGCGGACGAAGGAGTAGAGGTCGGCCCCGGTGTCGTCGCCCAGCAGCGAGGTGAGGGCGTCCTCGAACCAGCTCTGGCACATGACCACCACGGCCAGGAGGGTGCCGCCGTAGAACAGCGTGCGGGCCAGCACGGGCCGCATGGGCACTCCTCCTCGTCCGGTGGCGGACCGGTTCCGCACCCGGCCCGGGAGCCTAGGTGGCGGTGTGCCGACCGCCCGTCGCCGGCGGGGCACCCAGGTCGGCGTTGAGGTTCCCGGTCCGGAACCCCTCCAGGTCCAGCGTGACCCGGCGGTAGCCGGCGGCCCGCACCGCGTCGACCACCGGGCCCCGGGCCCCGACGACGGCCCCCAGGCGGTCGAGGGGCACCTCGACCCGGGCGGTGGCCCCGTGGTGGCGCACCCGCACCTCGGCGAAGCCCAGAGCGCGGAGGGCGGCCTCGGCCCGCCCCACGCGATCCAGGGCCCCCACCGTGACCGGCGTGCCGTAGGGCAGGCGCGACGAGAGGCACGGCGCCGCCGGCCGGTCCCAGGTGCGCAGGCCCAGGGCCCGGGACGCGGCCCGGACCATGGCCTTGGTGAAGCCGGCCTCGACCAGGGGGAAGGCAGCCCCGGCCTCGGCCGCGGCCTGCTGGCCCGGGCGGTGGTCGGCCAGGTCGTCGACGTTGACCCCCAGCACCACCGTGGCCCGCCGCGCCACGGCCAGGGGGGCCAGTTCGTCCATCAGCGCCGTCTTGCACCACCGGCACCGGTCGCCGTCGTTGGCGACGTAGCGGGGGTCCTCCATCTCCGCGGTGGGCCGGGCCTCCCAGGCCAGACCCCACTCGGCGGCCAGCTCCCGGCAGTGGGCCAGCTCGTCGGGGGCCAGCGACGGCGACACCGCGGTGGCGGCCAGGGCCCGGGTCCCGAGGGTGGCGTGGGCCACCCAGGCCAGCAGGGCCGAGTCCACGCCCCCGCTGAAGGCCACGACCACCGCGCCCAGATCGCCCAGGCCCGACCGGAGGGCGGCCAACGGCACCCCCAGGTCGGCCGGGAGGGCGGCGCCGGCCGGATCGAGGGGGGCGTCCGTCGGGGGCACGGCGCCGGGAGGCATGGGGCCAGTGTGGCCCAGACGGGGGGCGGGCGACCCCACGAAACGGTCCCCGGCCGCCCGCCCCGGCGCCGGTGGTGGCCGAGATCGTGGGACATCTGTCATTGCCGCCACGGCGGGGATGGGTCACCATCACCCCGTGCCCGCTCCCCGCCCGGTGGTCGTCGTGGCCTACGACGCTCTCAACTCCCTGGACCTGTCGGGCCCCGTCGAGGTGTTCCACACCGCCGGCGGCTACGACCTCACCATCGCCGCCCCCCACCCCGGGCCGGTCACCTCCACCAGCGGGCTCCGGGTGGCGGTGGACACCACCCTGGCCGAGGTCTGCGGGCCCATCGACACCCTGCTGGTGGTGGGGGGCGAGGGCGCCCGGGCCGCGGTGGCCGACCCCGACGTGGTGGCCGCCGTCCGGCGCCTCTCGGGCCGGGCCCGGCGCACCGCCTCGGTGTGCTCGGGCGCCTTCGTCCTGGCCGCCGCCGGCCTCCTGGACGGGCGGCGGGCCACCACCCACTGGTCGGTGTGCGACCTGCTGGCCGCCACCTTCCCCGCCGTGGACGTGGCCGCCGACCCCATCTACGTCCGGGACGGCGACATCTGGACCTCGGCCGGCGTCACCGCCGGGATGGACCTGGCCCTGGCCCTGGTGGAGGACGACCGGGGCCGTGACGTGGCCCTGGCCGTGGCCCGCCAGCTCGTCCTGTTCCTGCACCGGCCCGGGAACCAGCGCCAGTTCTCGGCCCAGCTCGACGCGCAGCTGGCCGACCGCGACGCGCTCCGCGACCTGCAGGCCCACATCGTCGACCACCCCGAGGACGACCTCACGGTGGCCGCCCTGGCCCGCCGGGCCGGCCTGAGCGAGCGCCACCTGGCCCGCTGCTTCACCGACGAGGTGGGGGTCACCCCGGCGCGCTACGTGGAGCGGGCCCGGGTCGAGGCCGCCCGCCGGCGGCTGGAGGACACCGACGACGCGGTCGCGGTGGTCGCCGCCACCTGCGGCTTCGGCACCGCCGAGACCCTGCGCCGCACCTTCCTCCGCGCCGTCCGCACCACCCCCACCGAGTACCGGCGGCGGTTCCGCACCGCCTCGGCCTGACCCAGGAGACATCCCATGGACATCGCCATCCTGCTCTACGACGGCTTCACCGCCCTCGACGCCGTCGGCCCCTACGAGGTGCTGGTCCGGGTGCCCGGGGCCACCGTCACCTTCGTGGCCACCGAGGCCGGGCCGATCCGCACCGACACCCGCCGCCTGGAGGTCACCGCCGACGCCGCCCTGGCCGACCTGGCCTCCCCCGACATCGTGGTCGTGCCCGGTGGGCCCGGCCAGGAGGACCACATGGGCGACGAGGCCGTCCTGGGCTGGCTGCGGGCCGCGGATGCCACCGCCCGGTGGACCACGTCGGTGTGCACCGGCTCGCTCCTCCTGGCTGCCGCCGGCCTCCTGGAGGGCAAGCGGGCCACCTCCCACTGGTTGGCCGTGGACCGCCTGGCCGACTTCGGGGCCGTCCCCACCGCCGAGCGGGTGGTAGTCGAGGGCCGCACCATCACCGCGGCCGGGGTCAGCGCCGGCATCGACATGGCCCTCCACCTGGTGGCGGCCGAGGCCGGTGACGTGGTGGCGCAGGCCATCCAGCTCGGCATCGAGTACGACCCCCAGCCCCCCTTCGCAGCCGGCTCCCCCACCACCGCCCCGGCCGAGATCACCGACTTCCTCCGGGCCAACAGCCGCCACGTGCTGGAACGGAGCTGACCGCCGCTGGGCCGCCGGGGGCCCCGGCGGCCAGGATGGGCGCCGTGGACGAGGGTGCCCTCCGGGACCTCCTGGTCGCGGTGCGTGACGGCGAGGTCACGGCCGACGACGCCGTGGCCCGGCTCCGCCGGCTCCCGTTCGCCGACCTGGGCTTCGCCCGGGTCGACCACCACCGCACCCTGCGCACCGGGCTGCCCGAGGCGGTGTACGGCCCGGGCAAGACCCCCGAGCAGTGCGCCGCCCTGGTGGGCGAGCTGCTGGCCGGCGGCGACGGGCCGGTGCTGCTGACCCGGGCCGACGGCGCCCAGGCCGACGCGGCCCTGACCGCCCACCCCGGTGGGGTGGTGACCGGCGACCGGCACCGCCTGGTGGCCTGGCGCCCGGTCCCGCCCCGGGCCGCCCACGTGGTGGTGGTGGCGGCCGGCACCGCCGACCTGCCGGTGGCCGACGAGTGCGCGGCCACGCTCACCGCCCTGGGCCTCCCCCCCGACCGCCTCACCGACGTGGGCGTGGCCGGGGTGCACCGCCTGCTGGCCGACGCCGACCGGCTGGCCGTGGCCGACGCCGTGGTGGTGGTGGCCGGCATGGAGGGGGCGCTGGCCAGCGTGGTCGGCGGCCTGGCCCCGGCCCCGGTGGTGGCCGTGCCCACCAGCGTGGGCTACGGCGCCGCCCTGGAGGGGGTGACCGCCCTGCTGGCCATGCTGTCGTCGTGCGCGGCGGGCGTCACCGTGGTGGGCATCGACAACGGGTACGGGGCGGCGTGCGCCGTGCGCCGCCTCCTGGGCCCGGTGTTGGCCCGTGGCTGAGGACCGCCCCGGCGCCGACGGCCTGGACGGCTCGGGCGGGGAGCGCACCGTGGCCTGGTTCCACTGCTTCGCCGGGGTGGCCGGCGACATGGCCCTGGGGGCCCTGGTCGACGCCGGGGCCGACCTGGCCGAGGTCGAGGCCCTCGTCCGCCGCCTGCCCGTCGAGGGCTGGACCCTGGAGGCCGAGCCCGTCCTGCGGGGTGGGGTGGCCGCCACCCAGGTCCACGTCCGGCTCCCGGCCGCCGAGCACCACCACCGCACCTGGGGCACCGTTCGGGCCCTGCTGGAGGGGGCCGGCCTGCCGGAGCGGGTCCGCACCCGGGCCACCGCCACCTTCGCCGTCCTGGCCCGGGCCGAGGGGGCGCTCCACCGGATGCCCCCCGAGGACGTCCACTTCCACGAGGTGGGCGCGGTCGACGCCCTGGTCGACGTGGTGGGCACCTGCGCGGCCCTGGAGGTGCTGGGCGTGGACGACGTGGCCTGCTCGCCGGTGGCCGTGGGCCGGGGCACCGTCCGGGCCGCCCACGGCACCCTGCCCAACCCGGCCCCGGCCGTGGTGCGGATCCTGGCCGAGGCGGGGGCGCCGGTCCACGGCGTGGACTCCCCGGTCGAGCTGACCACCCCCACCGGGGCGGCCCTCATGGCCGCCCTGGCCTCGACCTTCGGGCCCGTCCCCGCCCTGGCCCTGCGGGCCACCGGCTTCGGGGCCGGCACCGCGGACCCCGACGGCACGGTCAACGCCACCCAGGTGGTGATCGGCCGGGCCGCCCCCACCGGCCCGGCCACCGGGGCCGGCCAGCCCGTGGTGGTGGTGGAGGCCACCCTGGACGACGCCACCGGCGAGGTGCTGGGAGCGGCGGTGCCCGCCCTGCTGGCCGCCGGGGCCCATGACGCCTGGATCACCCCGGTGGTCATGAAGAAGGGCCGGCCCGGCCACGTCGTCTCCGCCCTGGCCGACGAGGGCCGGGCCGCGGCGGTGGCCGAGGCTCTGCGGTCCGCCACCGGCAGCCTCGGGGTCCGGGCCGCCACCCACCGGCGCTGGCCGGCCCAGCGGGCCACCGCCGAGGTCGAGGTGGACGGCCACCGGGTGCGGGTCAAGGTCTCCCCGGTGCGGGCCAAGGCCGAGCACGACGACGTGGTGGCCGCGGCCGCGGCGCTCGGGCTCTCACCGGTCGAGGTGGCGGCCCGGGCCGAAGCCGCCTGGTGGTCCTCCCACCCCTGACCCCACCAACTTCGGACCGGAGTCCGCCCCGGTCGTCTCTGGTCCGAGGTTCGGGGCGATGGTGGCGGGTCAGGGCTCCCAGGGGCAGTGGCGGCAACCGGATCCGCAGCACTCACCCCGGGCGGCCAGGGTGTCGGCGGTCAGCACCTGGTAGCCGGTGGCCGGGTCGACGTACGCCGGTTCGCCGGTGGCCAGGGCCGCCGTGTGCCGGTCCAGGATCTCGACCCGTCGGGGGTGGTCGGGGGCCAGGCGGGCCGGGCTGGGCATGTCTCGCCACCCGGGGCGACGATGACCACCGGCCCGGGCGGGGCCCGCCCCCCCGCCGGCGGGGGGCTCGCCGGCCGGCCCGGTCATCGCCGGAACCGGGACACGACCTCGACGTGGGAGGTCTGGGGGAACAGGTCCAGCGCCTCGCTCCCCTCCCACCGGTAGCCGGCCGCCACCAGCAGGCCCACGTCGCGTCCCAGGGCCCCGGGGTCGCAGCTGACCAGGACCACGGTGTCGGCCCCGGTGGACACGACCCGGTCGACACCGGCCCGCCCCAGCCCGGCCCGGGGCGGGTCGGCCACCACCACGTCGGCCCGGCTCGGCCGCCAGCGGTCCAGGCGGCTGCGGACCAGGCGCACGTCCCGGTCGGCCAGGTTGTGCCGGGCGTCGGCCACGGCCGAGGCCGAGGGCTCCACCGCCACCACCTGCGCCCCGTCCGGGGCCACCGTGCCGGCGAAGAGCCCGACCCCGGCGCACAGGTCGACCACCGACCGGGCCCGGGGGGCCAGCTCGCCCACCGCGGCACCGACCGCGACGACCAGGGCGTCGGCCCCCTCGGGCGAGGTCTGGAAGAACGACCGGGCCGAGACCCGCCAGCGGCGCCCGGCGGCCTCCTCGTGGATCCAGGCCCGGCGGCCGGCGGCCAGCTCGTCGGCCCCCACCACCAGGACGTCGCCGGGGACGGCCACCCCCTCGGCCGTCGGGCTGGCCAGCACCATGCGCTCGCCGGTGCGGGCCCCGACCCGGACCACCACCTCGTCGGCCCCGCCGAAGCGGCCCTCGACCAGGAGCTCCTCGGCCGCCGGGTGGCTGGCCAGGCACGACCCGACCACGATCGGGTGGTGGGAGCCCCGGCGACGGAACCCGGCCCGCCCACCGGCCACCACGGCCCGGACGGTGGTGCGCGCCGCGGCGGCGGGCAGGGCGGGCCCGGCGGTGACCACCGGGTCGGCCAGGCCCCCGATGCGGGCCAGGGCGTCGGCCACCACCTCCCGGCGCAGGGCCCGCTGGGCCCCGTCGGCCACGTGCTGCCAGTCGCACCCGCCACACCCGTCGGCCACGTGGGGGCACGGCGGCGGCCGTCGATCCGGCGAGGCCTGGACCACGTCCAGCAGCCGGGCCCGGGCGTGACGGGGCCGCTCCTCGACCACCTCGGCCCGCACCCGCTCGCCGGGCAGGGCCCCGGCCACGAACACCACCCGGCCGCCCCCGTCGCGCCCCACGCCCTCGCCCCCACCGGCGATGCCGTCGACGCGGACCTCGATGGTGTCGCCGGCCATGGCCCGAGGCTATGGCCGCCCCGCCTGGCGGCCCCCTTCCACGGGCGCGGCCCCACCCCTGGTGGTGCCGGCGGAGGGAGTCGAACCCTCACTGTCCAGGGCCTAGACCTGGTCCCTCTGCCAGTTGGGGTACGCCGGCCGGCGGCCCGAGGATAGGGGTCGGGCGCGGGCGTGGCTGCGTGGGGGGTGCGGGAGCGGCCGCTAGCCTCCGGCCCCATGGCTCCGCCTCAGATCTCCGTGCCCCCCGTCGCCCAGTCCGGTGGGGGCTTCGACCCGCAGAGCGAGGTCTACAACCGCCTCCTGCGCAACCGCATCGTGTTCCTCGGGTCCGAGGTCAACGACACCATCGCCAACCTCATCACCGCCCAGCTCCTGTACCTGGAGAGCGAGGACGCCGACAAGGACGTCTGGCTCTACATCAACTCCCCCGGCGGGTCGGTGACGGCCGGCATGGCCATCTACGACACCATGCAGCTCATCGCCCCCGAGGTCGGCACCATCTGCATGGGCCTGGCCGCCTCCATGGGCCAGTTCCTGCTCTCGGCCGGGGCCAAGGGCAAGCGCTTCGCCCTCCCCCACGCCCGGGTGATGATGCACCAGCCCTCCGGCGGCTTCCAGGGCCAGGCCTCCGACATCCAGATCCAGGCCGAGCAGATCCTCTACGTGAAGCGGCTGATGGCCCAGCGCATCGCCGAGCACACCGGGCAGAGCGTCGAGCAGGTCGAGGCCGACTCCGAGCGCGACCGCTGGTTCACGGCCGAGGAGGCCAAGGCCTACGGCATCGTCGACCAGGTCGTGAGCCGGCGCCAGGAGATGGCCGACACCTGACCGGGCTCAGCCGCCGTCCCCGGTGCCGGGGGCAGTGGTGGTGTCGTCCCCACCCTCGGTCGTCGAGCCGCCCGTGTCCGGCTCGGTGGCCGGCCGGGAGTCCTGGCCGAAGCCGGTGAGGTCGCACTCGGCCTCGGCGTCGGCGGCCACCCGGCTGCCGGCCTGGGCCAGGCCCGACAGCTCGTCGGTCTCGGCCAGGATGTCCTGGCGGGCCCCGGGCAGGTCGCCGGGGTTGTCGCGCACCGCCTCCAACACCAGCTCGACGCCCTGGCGCAGCCGGGCCACGTCGGCCTTGATCCGCCCGGGGGCCTCGGCCTCCAGGGCCCGGAACTCGGCCAGGGCCTCCTCGATGCTGCTCTCCAGCCCGCCCGGGTCGCTGGCGTCGAGGGAGGACAGGATCTGCTGCACGTCGGGCACCGAGGCGATGCGGTCGCAGTAGGCGTCCTGGTCGCCCTCGTCGGTGCAGGCCGCCGGCCCCAGGGTCAGCGCCCCGGCCACGGCCACCGCCAGCAGACGGGCCCTCACGCCGCCCCCGCCCGGGCCGCCTCGGCCCGGGCCCGCAGGTCGGCCACGGCGTGGCCCAGGCCCTCGGGATCGCGGTACAGGGCGCTGCCGGCCACCAGGACGTTGGCCCCGGCGGCGGCGGCGCCGGCGATGGTGTCGGGGCCGATGCCCCCGTCCACCTCGATGTCGACGTCGAGGCCGCCCGCGGTGACCAGGGCCCGGATCTCGGCCACCTTGGGCTCCATGGTGCCGATGTAGGCCTGGCCCCCGAAGCCCGGGTTCACGGTCATCACCAGCACCATGTCGACCAGGTCGAGCACGTGGACCACCGCCGTGGCCGGGGTGGAGGGGTTGAGGGCCACCGCCGGGGACGCCCCCATCTCCCGCACCGCGCCCAGGGTGCGGTGCAGGTGGCGGGTCGCCTCGGCGTGGACGATGAGCACCTCGCACCCGGCGTCCACGTAGCGGGAGGCCAGCTCCTCGGGGGCCTCGACCATCAGGTGGGCCTCGAAGGGGATCTCGACGTGCTTCCGGCAGGCGGCGATGACGTCGGGGCCGAAGGTGAGGTTGGGGACGAAGCGGCCGTCCATCACGTCCCACTGGATGCGGTCGACGCCGGCGTCGGCCAGGGCGACGCACTCCTCCCCGAGCCGGCTGAAGTCGGCCGGCAGCACCGACGGGACGATCGAGACGGGACGGGGCTCAGCCGGGTCGGTCACACCGGCATGGTAGGCGCCGCCCCCGGGCCCACCGCCCGTCCCCCGGCCACCCGGTCAGGCCGCCCCGGCGGCCAGGGTGGGCCCCAGCCAGCTCGTCCACAGCCAGGCGGCCCCGGCCGCCGACCAGTGCTGGCCGTCCTCGGGCCGCGGGTCGCCCACGCCGTCCACGGCCCGGGGCCGGTCCCCGGCGCAGACCGCGGCGGCCGGGTCGACGACGAAGGTGCCGGCCGCCGCCGTCTCCTCGGCCACCGGGGCCACCACCTCGTCGCGGTACCAGGCCTGGGCCCGCCGGTCCTCCTCGTCGGGACCGCAGGGGTCGACCCACAGGCCCACCGGCACCCCGGTGGCGCCCAGGCGCTGGACCCGGGCCCGGAGGGCGTCGCGCACCACCTGGGTCCAGGCCGGGTCACCGGGGCCCACGGGCCGGCCGTCGCGCACGTGCTCGGAGCGCTCCCACGCCCCGGTGACCAGCAGGATCACGTCGGGCCCGGCGGCCAGGCCGGCCGCGTCGCCGGCCTCGATGGGCTCCACGCAGCCGTCGTAGGTGGCCGGCACGCCCAGGGCCACCGCCTCCGGGGGCCGGTCCCCGGTGGTGAGCAGGCCGCAGCCGACCAGAGCCCGGTTGTCGACGGAGCGCACCCCCGGGAGGGCGGCCGGCAGGTCCTTGCCGATGGTGTAGCCCACGCTGTCGCCCACCAGCATGACCGCCACCGGGGCGGCGCCGGCCGGGACGGTGGCGGTGGCCGGGGGCGGCGCCTCGGTGGAGGGCGGGGGGCCGGTGGTGGACGGGGTCGTGGGGGCCTCGGTGGAGGGCGGGGCGGTGGTGGTCGAGTCGGCCGTCGAGACGGCCGTCGAGCCCGTCGAGGGCAAGGGGTCGGCCGACGGGTCGTCCCCGCCGCAGGCGGACACGAGCACCGCGGCGCCGACGAGGACGGCCACCAGGCGGGCACGGGCGGGGATCGAACGGGTCACGGCACCTCCAGCGCGGCCCCGGCCGGTGCCGAGGCGCCCCCAGGCAAGCACACCGGGCGAGACTGGCCCGGTGCGCGCCACCGACCTGCCCACGCCCTGCCTCGTCGTGGACGGCGCCGCCCTGGCCGCCAACGTGGCCACCATGGCCGCGGCCCGGCCCGGGCGGGCGCTGCGCCCCCACGTGAAGGCGTTCAAGTCCACCGGCCTGGCCCGGGAGCTGGCCGCCGCCGGCCACGACGTCTTCTGCTGCGCCACCCCGGCCGAGGTGGTGGGCATGGCCTCGGTGGGCCTGGGGGCCGACCTGCTGCTGGCCAACGAGGTGGTCGACCGGCGCCGCCTGGCCCGCATGGTGGGGGCGACCGTCGGCTCCCGGGTGACCGTGGCCGTCGACTCCGAGGAGACGATCGCGGCCGCCGCGGCCGCCGGGGTGCGCGAAGTGCTGGTCGACGTGGAGGTGGGCCTGCCCCGCTGCGGCTGCCCGGCCGCCGAAGCCGGGGGCCTGGCCGGGACGGCCCGGGCCGCGGGGCTCGCGGTGCGGGGGGTGATGGGCTACGAGGGCCACCTGATGATGGAGACCGAGGCCAAGGCGGCCAAGGTCGAGGCGGCCATGGCCATGCTGCTGGCCGCCCACGCCGAGGTGGGGGGCGACGTGGTCTCCGGCGGCGGCACCGGGACCTGGGACCTCAACCGGTGGGTCACCGAGCTCCAGGCCGGCTCGTACACCCTCATGGACGGCGACTACGCAAGGCTGGGCACGCCGTTCCGGCCTGCCCTGTCGGTGCTGGCCACCGTGGTGTCGGTCAACCGGGCCAGGGGGTGGGCCGTGGCCGACGCCGGGCTCAAGGCCCTGGCCACCGACCACGGCCCGCCCACCGTCGAGGGGGCCACGGTGTGGTTCTGCTCCGACGAGCACACCACCTTCGCCCCGGCCGACGGGGCTCCCCTGCCCGCGGTGGGTGACCGGGTGGCCCTGCGCCCGGGCCACGTGGACCCCACCGTGGCCCTCCACGACCGCCTCCACGTCCTGGACGGCGACGAGGTGGCCGACGTCTGGCCCGTGGACCTCCGGGGCTGGGACCCCGTCGTGCCCTGAGCCCCGGCCTAGGGCTCGGCCACCAGCAGGGCGGCCAGGGCCCGCACGGCCCGGCCCCGGTGGCTGATGGCGTCCTTCTCGGCCGGGGTGAGCTGGGCCATGGTGAGGCCCCGGCCGCCGGCGGGCCGGAAGACGGGGTCGTAGCCGAAGCCGCCGGTGCCCTCGGGGGCCTCGGCGATGGTGCCCTCCACGGTGCCGGCCGCCACCAGCTCCCGGCCGTCGGGCCAGCGCGCCAGGGCCACGGTGCGGAAGCGGGCGGTGCGGCTGGCCCGCCGCACGGCGGCCATCTCGGCCAGCACCTTGGCCACGTTGCGGCCGGCGTCGCCGTCGTCGCCGGCGTAGCGGGCCGAGCGGACGCCGGGCCGGCCGCCCAGGGCGTCGACCTCCAGGCCGGTGTCGTCGGCCAGGGCGGGCAGGCCGGTGGCCGCGGCCAGGGCCACCGCCTTCAACCGGGCGTTGCCCTCCAAGGTGTCGGCGTCCTCCACCACCTCCGGCACCTCCGGGGGCCGGGGCCGCAGGTCCACGTCGAGGCCGGCGGCGGCCAGGATCGACCGGATCTCGGTGGCCTTGTGGGGGTTGGCGGTGGCCAGGACCAGGCGCAGGGGGCCGCTCACCGGAGGGCGGGGGCCTCGGCCACGGTGGCGAGCTGGAGCCCGGCCAGGGTGGCGATCCCGCCCTGGGCCAGGTCGAGCAGGGCATCGAGCTGGGCCCGGTCGAAGGGGGCGCCCTCGGCCGTGCCCTGCACCTCCACCAGCTTGTCGCCGGCCATGACCACGTTCATGTCCACCCCGGCCCGGACGTCCTCCACGTAGGGCAGGTCGAGCATCGGGGTGCCGTCGATGATCCCCACCGAGATGGCGGTGCACGTGGTGGTCAGCGGGTGGGCCTTGGCCGCCCCGGCCGCCACCAGGCGGGAGCAGGCGTCGTGGAGGGCGACCCACGCCCCGCAGATCGAGGCCGTGCGGGTGCCGCCGTCGGCCTGGAGCACGTCGCAGTCGACGGTCACCATGCGCTCGCCCAGCGCCTTCATGTCGCACACGGCCCGCAGCGACCGGCCGATGAGGCGCTGGATCTCCTGCGTCCGCCCCGACGGCTTTCCGTCCTTCACCTCGCGGCGGATCCGCTCGGCCGACGCCCCGGGGAGCATCGAGTACTCGGCCGTCACCCAGCCGGTGCCCCGGCCCCGCATCCACCGGGGCACGTCCTCGTCGACCGACGCCGTGCACAGCACGGTGGTGCGGCCGAACCGCACCAGGGCCGAGCCGGCGGCGGCGTCGGTGTAGTCGCGTTCGAAGGTGACGGGGCGGAGGTCGTCGGGCTGGCGGCCGTCGTGGCGCATGAGGTCTCCCGGGAGGCGAGGGGGGCCAGCGTGGGCCACCGGGCCGCCGGCGGCAAGCTCGGGCTCAGCCCCAGGCCACGTGCTCCACGGTGGCCACCTCGGGGCCGAGGAGCCGGGCTCCCAGCCGCCGGAACCACTCGACGTCGCCGGAGGACAGGAAGCGGCGGGTGGGCGGCCCGGCGGCGGGGCTCCGGGGGGCCGGGCCGGCGCCGGACCGGAGCAGGGCCCGCACCTCGAACGCCGTCTCGTCGGCCGAGGAGACCAGCACCACGTCCCGCCCGGCCACGTCGCTGATGGTGCGGGCCAGGTACGGGTAGTGGGTGCAGCCCAGCAGCAGGCTGTCGACCCCGGCCTCGACCACCGGGGCCAGCAACCGCTGGGCCAGCACGTGGACCTGATCGCTGCGGGTCTCGTCCCGCTCCACGAGCTCCACGAAGCCCGGGCAGGCGGCGCAGGTCAGCTCGACCGGGGCCCCGGCCGAGGCGGCGGCCACGGCCCGCTGGTAGGCCCCCGAGCCGATGGTCCCCACCGTGCCGATCACCCCGACCCGGCCCGAGCGGGTGGCCGCCACCACGGCCCGGGCCCCGGGGTCGATCACCCCGACCACGGGGACGCCGGCGGTGCGCTGCAGCTCGTCGAGGGCGGCCGCGGCGGCGGTGTTGCAGGCGACGACGACCAGCTTGGCCCGGTGCTCCTCGACCAGGTAGCGGGTGATCTGGTGGGCGAAGCCGGCCACCTCCCCCTGGGGCCGGGGCCCGTACGGGTAGCGCCCGGTGTCGCCCACGTAGACGACGTGCTCGTCGGGCAGGAGGTCGATGACGGCCCGGGCCACGGTCAGGCCGCCGAAGCCGCTGTCGAACAGGGCGATCGGCCGGTCGTCGGCGGCCGCCACCGTCAGCTGGGCAGGCACTCGCGCCGGACCGCCGCCTCCATGGCCTCGGCCAGGATCCGGCTGCCGGCGTCGGTGGGGTGCACCCGGTCGGTGGAGATCAGGTCGGAGCTGGGGTCCGGCCCCTCCGGGGCGTCGACCACGTCACGCCAGGCCGGCGAGAGGTGGATGGTCGACACCGGCCGGGTGAGCTCCTCCAGCCTGGTGTTGTAGGCCTCCATCGAGGCCCGGTCGTAGTCGCCCTTGACCGGCACCAGCATCCACACCGCGCAGGGCGCCCGGGTGGCCACCTCGACCATGAGCTGCAGCCCGGCCTCGGGGTCGGCCAGCTGCAGGATGTCGTTGTAGCCGGTCAGCAGCACCAGGGCGTCGGGCCCGTCGGCCAGCAGGTCCTCGGCCACCGGGACCAGCTGGTCGGTGCGGAAGCCGGGCCGGGCCTGGACGTCGAAGCGATCGGCCCAGTCGAAGCGCTCCTGGAGCACCCCGGCCGACAGGTAGGTGACCGAGTCCCCCACCGCGGCCACGTGGGTGCCCCCCCGGTCGTCGGTCACCACCAGGACCGCCACCGCCACCACGATGGCGGCGACGACCACGGCGAGGACCCAGCCGCCCACGCCGCGCCGCGGAGGAGACGAGGACGGCGAGGCCACCCCCCGATCTCTAGCAGAGCGGACCCGGCCGGGGCCGGAGGCCGCCGGCCGGTGTCGGCCCGGGTCAGAAGTAGATGATCGACTCGGCCTTGGCCTCGGCGGCGTCCAGGTCGTCGGTGTAGGCCCCGGTGGAGAGGTACTTCCAGCCGCCGTCGCACACGATGAAGACGATGGTCCCCTCGTCGATGCGCTCGGCCACCTTGGCCGCGCCGGCCAGCGCCGCCCCCGAGGAGATGCCGGCGAACAGGCCGGCCTCGGCCACCAGCCGGCGGGTCCACTCCAGGGACTCGCGGGGGCGGACGATGCGCTTGCCGTCGAGCAGCTCGAGCCCGCCCCACTTCTCGAACACGGGCGGGATGTAGCCGTCGTCGAGGTTGCGGAGGCCCTCGACCAGCTCCCCGGCCGGGGGCTCGACGGCCAGGATCTGTACCTCGGGCTTCTGCTCCCGCAGGTACGTGCCCACGCCCATGAGGGTGCCGCTGGTGCCCAGGCCGGCCACGAAGTGGGTGATGTCGGGGACGTCGCGCAGGATCTCGGGACCGGTGGTCTCGTAGTGGGCCCGGGGGTTGGCCTCGTTGCCGTACTGGTACAGGAAGACCCACTCGGGGTGCTGCGCGGCCAGGGCCTGGGCCCGCCGCACGGCACCGTTGGAGCCCTCGCCCCCGGGCGACAGGATGATCTCGGCGCCGAACACCTCCAGGAGCTGGCGGCGCTCGATGGAGACGTTCTCGGGGAGGACGATCTTCAGGGGGTAGCCCCGCAGCCGGCAGATCATGGCCATGGCGATGCCGGTGTTGCCCGACGACGGCTCGATGACGATGCTGCCCGGCTGCAGGGTGCCGTCGGCCTCGGCCTCGTCGATCATCTGGCGGGCGATGCGGTCCTTGACCGACCCGGCCGGGTTGCCGCCCTCCAGCTTGGCCAGGATGCGGACCCGGGGGTTCGGGCTCAGCGAGCTGACGTCGAGGATCGGGGTCTCGCCGATGAGCTCGGTGATCGATGCGTAGACGGCCACGGGGCGCTCCGGGGTGGATCGCGGACGGCCACCCGGAAACCCGAGTGGTTCGATCGGGAATCCTACTCAGAACGGCCCGAGGACCACCCTCTCCTCCCGGATCTGCCGGCCGTCGAGCAGGAACGACCGCAGCACCGGCGCCGCGTCCCGCAGGGACACGATGACGTAGTGCCAGCCCTCCAGCAGCGGGTTGTCGGCCCGGTCCACGTCGGTGGGCGAGGGCCACGCCTCCGAGTGGGTGTGGGAGTGGGCCACACCGACCACGTCGAGGCCCCGGGGCCCGAGCTGGCGGTCGGCGGCCAGGAACGCCTCGGGGCCGACGGTGTAGGTGCGGGACGAGGCGTCGTGGTTGCGGGCCGGGACGAAGGCCTCGACCGACGCGCAGGGCAGGCCGTCGGGGTCGGGCTCGGGCCGGGCCCGGCCCCCCAGCAGGCCGCAGGCCTCGTCGGGGAAGCCGCCGAGGGCGTGGGCCACCAGCAGGTCGCGGGCCGTCCGGTCGAGCGTCAGCACCCGGCGAGCGTACCGACCGGGACCCGGTCGCCAGCCGAACGGTAGCGTCGACCGTCCCATGGCCCCCCGCCCCCCGGACGGCACCACCGTCGTCGCCACCAACCGCCAGGCCCGCCGCGACTTCGAGATCCTCGACACGTGGGAGGCCGGCGTGGTGCTGCGCGGCTCGGAGGTCAAGTCCCTGCGCGAGGCCAAGGTCACCCTGGCCGACAGCTACGCCCGGCTGATCGGCAACGAGGTGTGGGTGCTCGGCCTGCACATCACCCCCTACTCCCACGCTGCCCCCCACCTGGCCCCGGACCCGCGACGCGACCGCAAGCTCCTCCTCCACCGCCACCAGATCGACGTGATGCGCGACCGCCTGGCCCGCGAGCAGCTCTCGCTGGTGCCGCTCATGCTGTCCTTCAAGCAGGGGCGGGTGAAGCTGGAGATCGGCCTGGCCCGTGGCCGGCGCAAGGCCGACAAGCGCCAGGCCATCGCCACCCGCGACGCCGAGATGGAGGCCCGGCGGGCCATGGCCCGGGGCGGGCGGGGGCCACGAGGCTGAACGCCGCCCTCACTCCTCGTGGGCGGAGGCGAAGCCCGCCGGGGGGACCGAGAACACGCAGGTCAGAGACCAACGCAGGCCGTCATCCGGCACGTGGGGACACCAGCGGTGTGGATCCTCCACCACGCGCCGCGGCGGTGCCAGGATGCCCCGGTGCTCCTCCACGACCTGGCCCTGGGGCCGGGCACCGCCGCCGCAGCCCACCGTGACGCCATCCTGACCAGCGACGGGGGCTGGAGCCGTGACGAGCTCCGCGACACCGTGCACTCCATGGTGCCACCGCTCGCCACCCTGGCCCCGCGGGGCGGCCGGATCGCGGTGGCCGCCGACGGGCGACCCGAGGTGGTGGGCCTGCTCCTGGCCATCCCCGCCGCCGGGCGGGTGGCCGTGCCCCTCAACACCCGTCTCACCCCCGACGACTTGGTGGCCCAGCTCGACGCGGCCGGCGTCGCCGCCATCATCGGCACCGCCGAGGAGCTCGGACGCCTGGCCCCGGTCCTGGGCCAGGCGGCGACGGTCAAGACCAGCGTGGGCCTCGACCCCGGGGCCGGCGACATCAGCCTGGCGGCCCTGGTGGCCGCCCCCGCCCCGGCGGCCGCCGTCGCCGAGGACGCCGCCGCCCCGGCCTGGGTCGTGTTCACCAGCGGGACCACCGGCCGGCCCAAGGGGGTGGTGCTGACGGCCCGCAGCCTGGGCGCGGCGGTGGCCACCACCGCCGCGGCCCGGCCCTTCGCCGACGACGACGTGTACCTCTACCCGTTCCCGCTCTACCACGTGTCGGCCTACAACGTGGTCCACGCCCTCCACCGGGGCCGACCCGTGGTCCTCCCCCGCCGCTTCGACCCGGCCGAGATCACCCGGCTGGCGGCCGAGCACGACGTGACCGTCATGTCGCTGGCGCCGACCATGCTGCGGCGGCTCCTCGACCACCGGGCCCAGGCCCCCGACCCCACCGCCGCGCTGGCCGGGTTGCGCACAGTGGCCTACGGGGCCGCCCCCATGGCCCCGACCCTGCTGGCCGAGGCCCACGCCGCCCTGGGGGTCGACTTCGCCCAGGGCTACGGCATGACCGAGCTGTCGGGCAACGCGGTGTTCCTCTCCCCGGAGGACCACCGGCGGGGCCTGGACGGCGAGGAGCACCTCCTGGCGGCCGCCGGCCGCCCCGGCCCCGGGGTCGAGCTGCGCCTGGTGGCCGAGGACGGGTCCGAGGTGCCGACCGGCACGCCGGGCGAGATCACGGTGCGGGGCGAGCAGGTCTGCGCCGGCTACTGGGACGAGCCCCAGGCCACCACCGAGCTCATCCGCGACGGGTGGCTCCACACCGGCGACGTCGGCGTGCTCGACGGGACCGGCCTGCTCACCGTCGTCGACCGGGCCAAGGACATCATCGTGAGCGGGGGCGAGAACATCTCCTCCCGCGAGGTGGAGGACCTGGTGGCCCAGCACCCGGCGGTGGACCGGGTGGCCGTGGTGGGCGTGCCCGACGACCGGTGGGGCGAGGCGGTGTGCGCCGCGGTGGTGCTCCGGCCCGGCACCAGTGACGACCGGACCAACCTCACCGCCGAGATCCTGGCCCTCACCGGAGCCCACCTGGCCGGTTTCAAGCGCCCCAAGCGGCTGGTGTTCGTCGACTCGCTGCCGGTCAACGCCAGCGGCAAGGTCAACAAGCCCGACCTCCGGCGCCGCCTGGCCGCCGGCCCCCAGCCCTACTGACCGGGCCTTGCGCCGGATGGGCGCCGGGCCCGGTACCCTGGACCGGCCCGCTCCGGCGGGCGCTGGACCTTGACATCACCAGCACTCGGGGCTGACCGGTTTCGACGTCGAGTCCGTGACCCCATCGTGCGACCGGAGTTGCTCAGACTCCTTAAACGGGGCACCCAAGTAAACGCCGATGGCGATTACGCTCTCGCCGCCTGACATCTAGTCGGGTGAAGAGAGACACAGCGACCAGCAATGGCACGCGGGGCCTGACCACGACAGCCCGGCAACAGAAGTCGTGGTGGACGGCGGGAGAGACCGCTGGCCGCAGGGAAAGACCGCTGACCGCTCGGAAAGACGAGCCGGTGCCGCAAGGCAGCCCACCCGGGGGCGCACCAGCCGCAGAGGTGCAGTCACGGGGATGGTCGTAGCGCGATCGGTGATCGCTTGGCGGACGGGGGTTCGATTCCCCCCAGCTCCACGACGGTGTCCTTACTCCAAACCCCGCTCAGAGAACGGGGACGGCACTCGGGTGACCGCCCCCGGATGGGCTACAAGGCCAGATGCAGCCGGAGGGCGTCATCGAGGTCGGTGAGAAGAGAGGGGGTCAGCCGACCCAGCCGGCGGCCCACCCGCTCCACGGCGATCGACCGGACCTGCTCCGCCTGAGCTTTCGAGTCGCGCGGGAGACCCGTCCCCGATGCCGACAGGAACACCTGGAACGGATGGATGCGATCGATGGCCGAGGTCACGGGCACGACGGTCACCACACCCCGCCCGAGGCGGTGCGCCACAGCATTGGCTCCGTCATTGCTCACCACCACCGCTGGCCGACGCTTGTCGGCTTCCGCCCCGCGGGCTGGATCCAGATCGACGAGGCGAATCTCTCCCCGGTCCATCAGGAGATGCCGTCGGCGGCCGTGGCATCCCACAGCCCTGCAGCGTCGTCGCCACTCCACTCCTCCCAGGCCTGCTCGTAGGCCCCCTCCAGTTCCGAGAGGCGAAGGAGGTGCACAGCCTGCTGGACCACGGCCGAGCGAGACCCCACCTGCCGCTGCTGGGCGAAGGTGTCGAGGAAGTCGACGTCCTCCTCGGACAGACTGATACTCAGCTTCATACTTTGAATGCTACCCAAAGTAGGCCTCGTGGCAGGTGTCGTCATGCTCGGCGTCGGTACCCCCAGTCTGGGCGGCTCACACCTGGGCGTTGGGCTCGAGCTCGGGGACGTGGGCTTCTCGGGGGCCGTCGGGGGTGGCGTAGGCGAGGACCACCGGGGGGACGCGGAGGTCGGGGTCGCTCTGGTAGCGCGACCGGATGGCGGGCAGGTCACCGGAGAGGGTGAGGGCGGCCACCTCGTCCACCGCGGTGTCGCCGCCGGCCGGCGGGCCCACGCCGGCCAGGCCCTCGCCCCAACCGTCCCAGGGCAGCACCTCCACCTTGTTCAGGGCGGCCAGGTCGCGGGCCACGTTGCCGGGGATGAACCACTGGCCCCACTGGTCCAGGATGCCGAAGGTGTCGCCGTCCTCCCGGCCGGCCCGACATCGCTGCCACGCCTCCCCGGCCGGCAGGAACCGGCCCGGGGGCAGGTCGGCGGGATCGACCTCCAGGCCGAAGGCCTGGCGTTGGAGGTCGTCGACCTGCGTGTCGAGAGTGACCCAGCGGTCGCCGTCCCAGCGCTCCACCACCCAGTGGTCGACCCACCTCCCGGCCTGGAAGTAGCCGGCGAAGCCGCACCGGGCCCGGCTCGGCACCCCGGCCCGCCGGAGGAGGGCGACCGTCAGCACCGAGATGTGCCGGCAGTTGCCCGGGAAGCGATCGATCGGAGCCCGGGCCTCGACCAGCGGGCGGGGGTCCAGCTCCAGCAGGCGCGCCACCATGCCCGCCGCCGGGCGAATCTGCGTGTCCCAGTGGCGCTCGGGCGGCAGCTCGACGCCGTACAGCGCCCCCAGGTGCGGGTGCAGCACCAGGCCCTGCACCGCGGCCACGATGCCCGCCGGGTCGGTGGGCATCCCCGACAGCGCCTCGTCCCACCGGCCGAGGCCCGTCAGCACCCCGGGGGTGGCGTAGAACTCCGGTTCGTCGACCATCAGGGGCACTCCGGGGCCGGAGGCGTCGGTCCGCCGCCGGTCGATGGTGGTCGATCCCCGCCCCGGCGCCACCACGGGCGGCCGGGGCCGGGCTCAGGCCAGCTCGTAGACGGTGGGGGCCCGGCCCCGACCGTGGTGATCGGGCTTGGGGCCCAGGCTGCGGGCCTTGCCGGCGGCGATCAGCTCGTCGACGGCCTTGCGCACCGTCTGCGGCGAGCCGCCGCCCGCGGCCTCGGCCAGCTCGGCCAGCGTGAACTGCCGTGGCATGCGGAGGGTGGCCGCCTTCAGCTCCTCGATCGACACCTTGGGCGCCCGCGACCCGGGTCCCCCGGCCGGCCGGGCGCCGGCCCGGCGACCCCGGCGGCCCCCGACCTCGAAACCGGCCCGGCGCAGCACCTCGTCCTCGACCCCGGCGGCCCGGAAGGCCGAGAGGGGGATGGACTGGGCCTCGGCGTAGGCCTGGGCGTGGGCCACGAAGTCGGCGGTGACGGCCTCGGAGTCGGCCTGGCGGGCGTGCTCCAGGTCGGCCAGGGCGTGCAGCCGGGACAGCGGGTCGGCGGCCTCGGCCACCGCGGCCTCGGCCTTGGCGACCGCCTCCGCGTCAACGAGGGAGGTGGGGTCGTCCAGCCACTCGAGGTAGCGACGGACGGCAGCTTCGGGGGAGGGGGCACCAGGCATGGCCCGCACGTCTAGCAGACCGTGACCGCTCGTCCCAGCGCCCGAGGGCCCGGTCGGGCCGGCCCGGACGGCCACTAGCATCGGGGAGGTCATGCACCCGGGCCCCGACCAGCCGGCGCTCCGGTGACCGCTCTCCTCCTGGTCCACCTGGCCTCCGGCCTGGCCGCGGTGGCCTGGGGGGCCCGGCTGGGGCGACGGGCCCTGCTGCTCGGCGCACTGGGCCCGCTGGCCACCTCGGCCTGGCTGGCCACCCAGCTCCCCGGCGTGCTCGACGGCCGCCCGGTGGTCGAGGCCATCAGCTGGGTGCCGGCGCTGGGGATCGACCTCGACCTGCGCCTCGACGGGCTGGCCGCCCTCATGGTCGTGCTGGTGGCCGGCATCGGCGTGCTGGTCGTGGCCTACGCGGCCCGCTACCTGCCGGCCCAGGGGCCGGGGCTGGGCCGCATGGTCGGCCTGCTGGCCCTGTTCTCCGGGTCGATGCTGGGCCTGGTGGTGGCCGACAACCTGCTCGTCCTCTACGGGTTCTGGGAGCTGACGTCGGTCACGTCGTTCCTGCTCATCGGCAACGACCACCGCGACGGCAAGGCCCGGGCCGCCGCCCTCCAGGCCCTGCTGGTCACCGGGGCCGGGGGCCTGGCCATGCTGGCCGGGTTCGTGGCCCTGGGCCAGGCCGCCGGCACCTACCGGATCAGCGCCCTGCTGGCCGACCCGCCCGAGGTGGGCACCACGGTGGCCGCCGCCCTGGTGCTGATCCTGCTGGGGGCGTTCACCAAGTCGGCCCAGTACCCGTTCCACGGCTGGCTGCCCGGGGCCATGGTGGCCCCGACCCCGGTGAGCGCCTACCTGCACTCGGCCACCATGGTGAAGGCCGGCGTCTACCTGGTGGCCCGGCTGGCCCCCGCCTTCGCCGAGGTCGGGCTGTGGCGCCCCCTGGTTGTCACCGTGGGCATCGTCACCATGATCGGTGGTGGGCTGCGGGCCCTGCGCCAGACCGACCTGAAGCTCCTCCTGGCCCTGGGCACGGTCAGCCAGCTCGGCTTCATGACCGCGGTGTTCGGGTGGGGCACTCCCGAGGCCATGGCCGCCGGGTGCGTGCTGCTGCTGGGCCACGGGGCGTTCAAGGCCGCGGCCTTCATGGTGGTGGGCATCGTCGACCACCAGCGGGGCACGCGCGACGTGCGCCTGCTCCCCCGGCCCGGCCCGGGGTGGGGGCTGGTCGTGGCCGCCACCCTGGTGGCCGCCGGGTCCATGGCCGGGCTGCCCCTGGCCCTGGGCTTCGTGGGCAAGGAGGCCGCCTTCGCCGCCCTCGACCACGCCGGGGGCACCAGCGCCGCCCTGGCCCTGGCCGGCGTGGTGGCCGGCTCGATCCTGACCGCGGGCTACAGCGCCCGGTTCGCGGCGGGAGTCCTGGGCCGGCTGTCCCCCCCCGGCACCGCGGCCCCGGCCGGCGACCACGGCCCGCCCCCGTTCTCCTTCGTGGCCCCGGCCCTGGTCCTGAGCGGGGCCACGCTGGCCCTGGGCCTGGCCCCCGGCCTGGCCGACGGGCTGGTGGGCCGGGCCACCGACTCGCTGGCGCCCGGGGGCGAGGCCGTCCACCTCGCCCTCTGGCACGGCCTCGCCACCCCCCTGCTGCTCTCGGCGGTGGCCGTGGCCGGGGGCGCCGGCCTCCACCTCCTGCGCCGGGCCGTCGAGCCGGTCCTGGCCGCCGGGCACTTCGCCCTGGCCAGCTCGGCCGGCCTCTACGGCTGGTCCCTGCGGGGCCTGAACACGCTGGCCGACCGGGTCACCGGGGTGTCCCAACCGGGCTCGCTGCCCATCTACGTCGGGGTCATCGCCCTCACCGCCGCGGTGGTGCCCGGCGCCCTCCTGGTGTCGGGGCCGTGGTGGGGGGGCTGGCCCGAGCTGGTGGCCACCCCGGCCCACGTGCCGGTGGTGGCCCTGGTGGTGGGGGCCGCCCTGGCCGCCGCCCTGGTGCGCCGGCGCTTCACCGCCGCCCTGTTCCTGGGGGTGGCCGGCTACGCCATGGCCGGGCTGTTCGTGGTCCAGGGGGCCCCCGACCTGGCCCTCACCCAGGTGGCCATCGAGACCCTGACCACGGTGCTGTTCGTGCTCGTCCTGCGCCGCCTGCCCGACCGCTTCGAGCAGCGGACCCCGGCCGGGCGCCGGGCCCTGCGGCTGGCCGTGGCCGGTGGCGTGGGCCTCACCGTGTTCCTGCTGGCCTTGTCCACCGGGGCCGAGGACCCCCCCACCCCGGCCTCGGACACCATGGTCGAGCAGGCCCTGCCCGCCGGCCAGGGCCGGAACGTGGTCAACGTGATCCTGGTCGACTTCCGGGGCTTCGACACCCTGGGCGAGATCATCGTCCTCACCGCGGCGGCCATCGGCACCGTGGCCCTGGCCCGGGCCGGCCGGCGGCCGGTGGGGACGACGGGAGCGCCCGGGGGGGCCGGACGCCGCGCCCGGGGGCCCGTGCCCCCGCCGGTCCGGCTCAGCCGTTTGGTGACCCTCGAGGTGTCCACCCGGGTGGTGTTCACCGCGGTGATGGTGGGGTCGCTGTACCTCCTCTTCGCCGGCCACAACCAACCCGGGGGCGGCTTCGCCGGGGGCATCGTGGCCGGGGCGGCCGTCGCCCTGCGCTACGTCAACGGCGGCATCGCCGAGGTCCGACGCCTGTCCCGATCCCAGCCGTGGACGGTGCTGGGCAGCGGGGTGCTGATCGCCGCCGCGGTGGCCCTGGTGCCCCTCCTCCTGGGCGGGGCGGTGCTGGAGACCGGCTCGCTCACCCTCACGCCCCCGCTGCTGGGGACGGTCAAGCTCACCTCGGCCCTGGCCTTCGACGTCGGCGTGTACCTGGCCGTGGTGGGCCTGGCCCTCATGGTCTTCGAGTCCTTCGGCGACGACCCCCGCCCCGGCGACGACGCCCGCCCGAACCACGAGGCCCCGGTGTGAGCGTGCTCATGGCCGCCACCGCGGCGCTGCTGTTCGCGCTGGGCACCTACCTGCTGCTCCAGCGCAAGCTGTCCCGCATCATCATCGGCATCGGGCTCCTGGGCCACGGGGCCAACGTGCTGTTCGTCAACGCCGGCCGCCGGGGCCGGGCCCCGCTCATCGGGGGCGAGGTCGAGGACTTCGCCGATCCGCTGCCCCAGGCCCTGGTGCTGACGGCCATCGTCATCAGCTTCGGGGTCACCGCCCTGCTGCTGGCCCTGGCCTACCGGAGCTGGGTGCTGACCGACGACGACGAGGTGGCCGACGACGTGGAGGACCGCTCGGTGGCCCGCCACGGCTACGCCGACCGGGAGCTGGCCGACGACGCCGAGCTGGCCACCGCGGTGGCGGCCACCACCGAGGAGGCCGTCCCGGCGCCGGCCTCCGGCGCCCGCCCCGAGCCCGAGCCCGAGGGGCCCGCGTGAGGGCGCTGCTGCCCCTCCCGGTGCTGCTGCCCCTGCTGGGCGCGGCCCTGACCATCCTGGTGGGCCGGTCCCGGGCCGCCCAGCGAGCGGTGGCCCTGGCCACCCTGACCGCGGTGGCCGGCGTCGCCGTGGCCCTCCTGGTGGTGGTGGACCGGGACGGGGTGGTGGCCACCCAGGCCGGCGACTGGGCCGCCCCGGTGGGCATCACCCTGGTGGCCGACCGCTTCTCGGCCATCATGCTGCTCACCGCCTCGGTGATGCTGCTGGCCGTCCTGGTCTACGCCATCGGCCAGCCCGGGGCCGAGCGCAACCACGTGGGCTTCCAGTCCGTGTACTTGATGCTGGCCGCCGGGGTCAGCGCCGCCTTCCTGACCGGCGACCTGTTCAACCTGTTCGTGGCCATCGAGATGATGCTGACCGCCAGCTACGTCCTCATCACCCTGGGGGGCCGGCTGGAGCAGGTCCGCTCGGGCATGACGTACGTGGTCATCAGCCTGGTGGCCTCGGTGCTGTTCCTGGCCGCCCTGGCCTTCACCTACGCCGCCACCGGGACGGTGAACCTGGCTGACCTGGCCGGCGCGGTGGCCACCCTCCCGGGCGGGCTCCGGGCCGGGTTGGCCGGGCTGTTCCTGGTGGTGTTCGGCATCAAGGCCGGCCTGTTCCCCCTGTACTTCTGGCTGCCCGACAGCTACCCCACCGCCCCGTCGCCGGTGACGGCCATCTTCGCCGGCCTGCTGACCAAGGTCGGCGTGTACGCCATCGTCCGGACCCAGACCCTGGTCTTCCCGGGGGCCCTGCCCCGGTGGCTGATCCTCACCGTGGCCGGCGCCACCATGATCGTGGGCGTGCTGGGCGCCATCGCCCAGGACGACGTGAAGCGCATCCTCTCGTTCCACATCATCAGCCACATCGGCTACATGGTCATGGGCCTGGGGGTGGCCACGGTGGCCGGGCTGGCCGGCACCGTGCTCTACACCGTGCACCACATCCTGGTGAAGACCACCCTGTTCCTGACCGGCGGGCTGATCGAGCACCGGGGCGGCTCCAGCCGCCTGTCCAAGCTGGGCGACATGGTGCGGACCGCCCCCGCGCTGGCCGTGCTGTTCCTGATCCCGGCCCTCTCGCTGGCCGGCATCCCCCCGCTGTCGGGCTTCGTGGCCAAGCTGTCGCTCATCGACGCCGCCGCCGCCGAGCGGCAGTGGCCCATCGTGGGGGTGGCCGTGGGGGTCAGCCTGCTCACCGTGTTCGCGCTGATGAAGATCTGGACCGGCGCCTTCTGGGCCCCGGTCGAGGACGGCGCCACGGCCGGCACCCCCGGGAAGGCGGACGCCGAGGACCGACCGACGTCACGGTGGGGCGGCCCCCCGCTGATGGTCATCCCGACCGTGGTGCTGGCCACCGCCACCGTGGTCCTCGGCCTGTTGTCGGGGCCGGTCTACGACCTCAGCCACCGGGCCGCCGAGGACCTGGTCGACACCGGCGCCTACCGGGACGCCGTCCTGGGGCCCGGGTCCGAGGGTCGGGCCGGGGCACCCCCCGAGGGGGGCGGTCCGTGACCCGCGTCGCCTACGCCGTGGCCCTGGCCACCATCTGGGTCCTGGCCTGGGGATCGCCGTCGCCGGCCAACGTCCTGGGGGGGCTGGTGGTGGCGTCCGTGCTCATCGCCGTGGCCCCCGACACCTGGCCCGCCAGCCGCCGGCTCCGGCTCCGCCCGGTGGCGGCGGCCCGCTTCGCCGCCTACGTGGTGGCCAAGGCGGTCGAGTCCAACGTGGTCATCACCCGGGAGATCCTGAGCCGCGGCTCTCGGATCCACACCGGGGTGGTGGCCGTCGAGCTCCCCGACTGCTCCGACGGGCTCCTCACCCTGATCGCCAACGTCATGGCCCTGACCCCGGGCACCATGCCCCTGGAGGTGACCCAGGGCCCGACGGTGCTCTACGTGCACGTCCTCCACCTGCACGACGTGGAGGCCACCCGGGCCGAGATCCGCCACCTGGCTGCCCTGGCCTACCGGGCCTTCGGCTCCGCCGCCGCGGTGGCCGCCCTGGAGGGCGCCCCCGGCCCCGGCCCCGGAGAGGTCCCGTGACCCCGCTGACCTACGCCGTCCTGGTGGTGGCCTTCGCCCTGTTCACCGTGCGCCTGGGCCGGGGGCCGTCGCTGGCCGACCGCGTGCTGGCCGTGGACGGCATGCTGGTGGCCGGGGTGGGCATCCTCCTGGTCAACGCCATGGACACCGGCCGGGGCGCCTTCCTCCAGGTGGCGGTGCTGCTGACCCTGGTCGGGTTCATCAGCACCGCGGTGATCGCCCGCTTCATCGAGGGGCGGGGCGAGTGAGCGCCGCCGGGCAGGTGCTGGCCCTGGCCGGGGCCCTCCTCACCCTGGTGGCCGCGGTCGGCGTCCTGCGGTTCCCCGACGTGCTGGCCCGCATGCACGCCCTGACCAAGGCGTCCACCCTCGGCTTCGTGCTCCTGGCCGTGGGGGCCGCTCTGTCGCTGCGCACCGCCAACGACATCACCTCGGCCCTGCTGGCCGCCGGGCTCCAGCTCCTCACCCTGCCGGTGGCGGCCAACCTGATCAGCCGCTCCACCTACCTGGCCGAGGGCATCCCCCAGCGGGTCGACTCCATCGACGAGCTGGACCAGGCCCGGCGGGCCCGGGCCGCCGAGGCCGCCGACGATCAGCCCCCGCCGGCCGGCGACGGGTAGTCCGGGAACTGGTCCTGCGGCGGCAGCTCGGTGAACAGGGTGGGCGAGCCCTCGGGGTCGTGGGGGGCCGGGGGGCCGCTGCCCATGCGGCCGGGCAGCGACCGCAGGCCACCGTTGGCGTAGCGCCACATCCCCGGGGCGTCGGACTTGTCCTGCTCGTCGGGCCCGGTGGCCTCGGCGTCCCACCAGATCTCGGCCACGTCGTCGACCCCCAGGTAGTCGGGGTTGGGGAAGAAGCCGTGGTTGCCGAAGGAGATCTGCGGGGTGGTGGGCCCGCCGCCGCTGGGCGGGTAGCTGAACAGGCCGCCCTCGAAGGTCTGGGGGGAGAGGTTGGGGCCGGCCATGTGGATGCCCAGCATCAGGAGCTGGACGTAGGGCCAGAGGATCCCGCTGGTCAGGCGGGCCTCGGGCGGCTCGCCGAAGTACCACTCGTGGAGCCGCCACTGCTCCTGCTGCTCGATGGGCCGCCGGCCGGCCAGGTTGGAGACCCCGAAGGCGTGGGTCCACTGGGCCGGGTCGTACAGGCGGCCCAGCGCGGTGGTGTCGGTCAGCACCGTGCCGGCGATGACCCACTCGGGGAAGTAGTTCTCCCGGGTGGCGGCCTGGGTCAGGTAGGTGGGCATGATCGGGTCGCCCAGGAAGATCACGGTGGTGACCCCGGCCGCCTTCATCTTGGCGATGATGGTGGCGGCCCGCTCCGGCAGGCGGGGCAGGTCCAGCAGGTACGTCTCCCCCACCGCAGCCTCGTAGCCCCGCAGCCGACCCCTGGCGTTGACCTCCTCGGCCACGTCGCTGAACACCGGGGGGTCCTGCTCGAAGTTGATGGTGCCGAACACCCGCTCGCGCTCCCGGAGCTCCGGCCCCGCGAACTCGGCGGTGCGGCCCAGGAGGCGCCGGACGATGAAGTCGCCGAAGTTGCGCAGGAACTGCTCGGGGGTCGGGAGCTGGCCCCACATGTGGGGGGCGCTGTCCTGGTACACCGAGTCCGGCACCGACAGCCCGCAGGCGATGCAGATGACCCCGTTGCGGGCCAGCTCCTCGGCGAAGGCACTGGTCAGAGCCGGGCCGCCGATGACGGCGAAGGGCCCGATCTCCTCCACCACCCGCACCGCGTCGGCCACCGCGGCGGTGACATCGGCGGCCGGCCCCGAGCCCACCAGCACCTCCACGTCCAGGGTGCGGCCATAGGTCTCGTAGACGTCGGTCAGCATCTCGATGTAGGCCAGGCGGGTGCGCTGCTGGACGTCCTCGTCGTCGAGCAGCCCCTGGAGGGCGGCGGTGATGTCGTTGCCCGGCGGGGGCTGGTACACGACGATCTTGATGGCCTCGGCGGTGACACCCAGCGAGGTGGCGCCGCCGTTGTCGCCGGTGGGGACGGGCACGCACGGCGGGGCGTAGACGCTGGGCAACCTGACCCGGCCGGTGATCAGGTCGCACCCGTCGCCCCAGTCGTGGTCGCCGGCCTCGTTGCGCTCCTCGGCGTCCCGGAAGTACACGGGCAGGTCGGGGTTGTCGGTGGGGTCGGTGGCCCGGGCCCCGCCCCCGGGCCCGGCGGCCCGGGCCTCCTCGGGGGGACGGCCCTTCACGGTGGCCACCACGGCCACCAGCAGCAGGGCCACCACCACGGCCAGGGGGCCGAAGCGGCGCAGGGGGCCGGGGCGGGGCGGGGGGGACGTGGCCATCACGGGCCTCCGGGTCGGGGTGGGCGGGGAAGGGACGGCGTGCTCACGTCGCCCCCGCGGGGTCGGGGGCGGCACCGGAGCGGGCCGCCGCGGTGCCGGTGCCGAGGTACGAGGCCACCACCTCGGGGTGGGCCAGCACCTCGGCGGGGGGACCGGAGGTGACGACCCGACCCTGGTCGAGGGCCAGGAGCCGGTCCGACACCGAGCGGATGAGACCCATGTCGTGCTCCACCACCACCAGGCTGGCCCCCAGGGTGGAACGGATGCGCAGCAGGAGCGGCCCCAGGGCCTCGGCCTCGCGCTGGGCGATGCCGGAGGAGGGCTCGTCCAGCAGCACCACCGAGGGCCGGTGGGCCAGGACGCAGGCCAGGTCCACGATGCGCCGGGACCCGGTGGACAGCTCGCCCACGAACTTGCTGCGAAAGGCGCCCAGGCCCAGCAGCTCGATCAGCTCGTCCACCTCGGCGGTGACCCGGGCCTCGCTGGCCACCAGGGCGGGCAGCCGGAGGGCGGCGTTGAGCGGGTCGCGCACCGCCACCCACCGCTCCCGGGCCACGGCCACCGCCTCCTCCACGGTCAGGGACGGGAACAACCGGGAGTCCTGGAAGCTGCGGCCCAGGCCGGCCCGGGCCCGCGCCGCGGCCGACCGGCCGGAGACGTCGACGCCATCGAGGGCCACCCGGCCCTCGGCCGCCGGGGTGATCCCGCTGATCAGGTCGAACAGCGTGGTCTTGCCGGCCCCGTTGGGGCCGATCACCCCCAGCACCTCGCCGGGGGCCACGGCCAGGGACACGTCGTCGACGTCCACCACCCCCCCGAAGCGCACGCCCAGGCCGTGGGCCTCCAGAGCCGGGGTGGCGGTGCCCCGGCCGCTCCCCTCGGGCCGGGCGGCCACCACCGGGGCGGTCCCGTCGGGGGCCCGGTCCTCCAGGTCCGGGCCGTCCGGGGCCGGGCCGTCGCCGTTCGCCCCGCCGTCGGCCGCGGCGAGGCCCCGGGTGGCGCCCTCCAGGAAGACCGAGCGCAGGACGTCGGGCCGGTCCAGCAGCTCGGCGGTGGGGCCCTCGAAGCGGACCTCGCCCTTCTCCAGGAAGTAGGCGCGATCGGCGATGGCCAGGGCCACGTTCACCGACTGCTCGACCACCAGGATGGTGGTGCCCTCGTCCCGCAGGGCCCGCACCACCTCCAGGAGCTGGTCGACCACCACCGGGGCCAGGCCCAGCGACAGCTCGTCGATGGCCAGGAGCTGGGGCCGGGTCAGGAAGGCCATGGACAGGGCCAGCATCTGCTGCTGCCCGCCCGACAGGTCGGCGGCCGGGTCGTCGCGCCGGTCCCGGAGCACCGGGAACATCTCGTGCACCCGGGCCAGCCGTTCCTGCACCTCGGCCCGCTGGTCGCGGGCCGACCACGCCGCCACCCGCAGGTTCTCGGCCACGGTGAGGCCCGGGAACGTGCCCCTGCCCCCCGGCACCTGGCCGATGCCCAGCACCGCGATCTCCTCGGGCGGGGCGTGGGTGATGTCCCGCCCGTCGAAGATGACCGCTCCCCGGCTGGCCGGCACCACCCCGGAGATGGCGTTGAGCAGGGTCGACTTGCCGGCCCCGTTGGTGCCCAGCAGGGCCACCACCTCCCCCTCGGTGACCTCCAGGTCGACGCCGAAGAGGATGCGCACGTCGCCGTAGCGGACGTCCAGGTCCCGGACCAGGAGCAGCTTCTGGTGCCCCGCCCGGCGCTCCCGCAGCAGCTCGGCCCGGGCTGCGGCCCCGGCCCACACCTGGTGGACGTCGCCGTCGATGACCCGGCCCACTCGGGCGATGAGCAGGCCCCCGACCAGGAAGGTGGGGCCCAGCACGGCCATGCCCCAGCGGAAGCCGTGGACCTCCCCGATCCAGCCGATGACCGGGAGCACCACCAGGCCGGGCAGGACGAACAGGGCCCCGATGGAGAACCCCACCGACCGGGCCCGGGGCGGGATGGCCAGTGACAGGCTGGACAGCACGCCGGGGCCCACGATGACCAGGCAGGCGGCCAGCAGGGCGTTGGCCACCACCGCCAGGGCCACCGTGGGCGCCCCGGCGAAGGCCAGGGCCAGGGCGGCGGACAGCCAGGCCGCCATCGAGATGAGGCGGAACACGTGGCGCGGCCCCCGGGCCAGCATCCGCACCCCGAGGCGGGCCCCGACCAGCAGCCCGGCCAGCTCGGCCCCGTACACCGGCACCGCCACCCAGGACCGCTCGATCTCGTCCAGCCCGAAGACCTGCTCGTAGTGGATCGACGACACGGCCAGCAGGCCGGCGATGGCCGCGGCCAGGAAGGGCAGGGCCACGAAGATGCGGCGCAGGCTCTCGATGGTCCACACCATGCGGTAGGCCTCGGCGAACGACGGCGGCGGCTCGTCGGTGCCCACCAGGTCGGCATCGGCCCCCATGGCCGCCCGCTCGAAGTGGCCCCGGCCGGGGTCTCGCAGGCGGAGCCCGACGACCACCAGGACCACGGTGGGCAGCGCGAACACGAAGAACGGCGTGCGCCACCCACCGACCTGGGCCAGCAGGGCGGCCCCGACGGTGCCGACGATGGCCCCCACCGCGTTGGCCGAGCGGTGGAGGGAGTAGATGCGGGGCCGGACCGACGGCTCGTAGGTGTCGGCCAGCAGGGAGTTGTGGGTCGGGAAGATGGCGGCGTTGCCGACGGCCGAGCTGCACCGCACCACGACCAGGAACCACGCCGCGAAGGCCACCCCGGTGCCCACCGAGAACAGGGCCCAGGCCCCGGCGCCCAGCAGGGCGATGCGGTAGCGGTCGCTGCGGTCGGCCCAGTTGGCGATGGGCACGGTGAGCAGCAGGGCCGCGGCGGTGGCGACCGCCACCAGGCCCAGGATGCCGGAGTTGTCCAACCCGAAGTGGTCCCGGATGTCGGGCAGCAGCACCGCGAAGGCGCTGCGGTCCAACTCGTCGGCGACGTTCAACCCGCACAGCACCACCAGGGGCAGCAGCGGCGCCCCGCCGGTGAGGCGGGCCCGCAGCCACCCGGCCGCGCCGGCCTCGGCGTCGGCGTCGGCTTCGTCGACCGTCACCACGTCCGCCTCGGTCACGGGGTCGACGCCTCCTCGGCCACCGGGGCCGGGACGTGCTCGGCCGCGGCCACCAGCGGGCCCACGTCGTCGGTGTCGGTGCGCACGTCGGCCACCAGGCTGGGCACCACCAACCCCCGCCGATCGGCCAGGCGGCGCAGCAGGGCGTCCCGGGCCCGGTACACCAGCTCTCCCAGGCCGCCGGGCAGCACCAGCAGCACCAGCAGCACGCCCAGGGCCGAGGGCAGCAGCTCCCAGTCACCGGAGAGCACCCAGCGCCCGCCGTTGAGGAACAGGGCGCCGATGACGGCCCCGGTCAACGAGCCCAGGCCCCCCACCACCGCGGCGGTGAAGACGTTGAAGCTGACGGCCGGGCCGAAGGGCTGCTCGGTGTAGCCCAGGGTGACCTGGGCCAGGAGGCACCCGGCCACCGCGGCCAGGAAGCCGGAGAGGGCGAAGGCCGAGAGCTTGGCCCGGACCACGTCGATGCCGTAGGAGCGGGCCGCGGCCTCGTTGTCCCGGAGGGCCAGCAGCACCCGGCCGGTGCGGCTGGCCCGCACCCCCCGCACCGCCACCAGGCCCAGCACGGCCACCGTGGCGCAGGTCCAGAACATGGCCCGCTGGCTGGACAGGTCGATCACCGCGAACAGGCGGGGCCGCACCAGCCTCTCCCGGGGCAGCCACGACACCTGGGACCGGTTCAGGAGGTACTGGCTGGAGGCCACCGCGAAGGCCAGGGTGGTGACGGCCAGGAACGGGCCCCGGAGGCGCAGGGCGGGCAGGCCGACCACCACCGCCACCACCGCACCGGCCGCACCGGCCAGGAGCAGGGCCAGCGACAGGTCGAGCCGCCACGGCCCGGTGGCCTGCACCCCGACCAGGGCCCCCACCGCGGCGAAGGACATCTGGCCCAACGACACCTGGCCCGCCCAGCCGGTGAGCACCACCACCGAGGCCGCCACCAGCACGAAGCAGGCCACGGTGGCCGCCTCCAACTGCTGGCTGGGCCGCAGGGCCAGGGGCAGGGCCACCACGGCGGCGCCCAGCAGGGTCAGGGCCCCGGCTCGGGCCCACCGCACCTCGGGCCGGCGCCGGAGCTCGGCCGGGATGGGCCGCACCTCCTCGGAGGCCTGCCACGACGTGGTCGTGTCGGTGGCCAGCCGGCTGGTGCCCAGCCGCCGCACCAGCATCACCACCACGATGACCCCGCCCAGCACCGGGGCCACCAGCTGGTCGGGGTGGCTGTGCAGCACGCCCTGCTCCAGGATGCCCACGGCCACCGCGGCGGCCCCCACCGCCACCATGTCGGTGAGGTTGCCCAGCACCAGGGCGGCCAGGGCGGCCAGCAGGGCCCCGAAGCTGAGGGTGGCGGCCACCGGCAGGCCCACCACCCCGGCCCGCAGCAGCACGCCCAGGAAGCTCAGGCCGGTGGCCAGGCACCAGACCACGGTCTGCAGGCGACGGACCGGGATGCCCAGCAGGGCGGCCCGGTCGCTGCGCTCCGAGGCGGCCCGGATGGCCACCCCCACGTCGGTGAAGCGCAGGAAGGCGGCCAGGGCCCCGACCACCAGCGGCACCAGGACCAGGGCCAGCAGGTGGTCGCCCTCCAGGCGGGGCGGGCCCTCGGAGAGCACCACGCGCCAGGGGACGTCGATGTCCTGCTGGACCAGGTCGCGGCCCCACAGGCGGGGCAGGACCAGGGAGACGAACGAGAGGAGCTGGGACAGGCCGATGGTGGCCACGGTCAGCACCAGGCGGGGGGCCCGCTGGAAGCGGCGGATGACGGCCATCTCCACCACCACCCCCAGGGCCAGGGCCACGGCCAGGCCGATGGGCACCGACACCAGCCAGGGCAGGGCGCTGAAGTTGACCAGGCCCACCACCAGCACGGTGGGAGCGGTCCCCAGCTCAGCCTGGGCGAAGTTGAGGACCCGGTTGGCCCGGTACACCAGGGCCATGCCCAGGGCCACCAGGGCCGACATCAGCCCCAGGACCAGCCCGAAGGCCCAGGCCGAGGCGGGCAGCGGGAAGAGCACCACCTGGAGCCACAGGACCCCGGCCACCGGGGCCGCGACGCGGGTCACGGCCGGGCGGCGGGCCGTCTCGCCGGCCACGGCCACGGCCAGCACCAGCAGCCAGGCCCCGCCGGAGAGCGGCTGGTCCAGGGCTCGGGGCAGGGTCAGGAGGGCGGCGGCCGCGACGGCCGTGAAGATCGTTGCATGCATACTGCAAGGTGTTGGCCGGGCACTGTAGGACATCACCGCCGGCTGTGCCGGACGGCACGCCGAGGGGGCCTGGACCGTCTACCTACCGGTCGGTAGGCTGGGCGCCGGTCCTCCGCGACCGGCCTCCCCCACCCCCCGACGGCGCCCCCCGGGCGCGATGGAGAGACCGCAGGTGAGCAGCGCACACGCCCTCGAGCGCGAGCCCGACGAACGGGTCAACTGGGTCGCCTCGATCCCCATGTTCGCCGTCCACGGGCTGTGCCTCCTGGCCCTCGTCACCGGGATCACCTGGCAGTCGCTCGTCCTGTGCGCCGTCCTCTACGCCGGGCGCATGTGGTTCATCACCGCCGGCTTCCACCGCTACTTCTCGCACCGCAGCTACAAGACCAGCCGGGCCTTCCAGTTCGTCCTGGCCTTCGGCGGTGGCAGCGCGGCCCAGAAGGGCGCCCTGTGGTGGGCCAGCCACCACCGCGACCACCACCGCTTCAGCGACACCGAGCGTGACGTGCACTCGCCCCTCAAGGGCTTCTGGTGGAGCCACATGGGGTGGATCCTGTGCGACCGCTACAAGGGCTGGGACCCGGACTCCATCAAGGACTTCGCCAAGTTCCCGGAGCTGCGCTTCCTCACCAAGCACGACTGGATCCCGCCTTGGACCGTGGCCGTGGCCTGCTACTTCATCGCCGGCTGGTCGGGCGTGGTGGTGGGGTTCGTGTGGTCCACGGTGCTGTTGTGGCACGGCACCTTCACCGTCAACTCCCTGGCCCACGTGATGGGCCGCCGCCGCTACGCCACCACCGACACCAGCCGCAACTCGGCCCTCATCGCCCTGTGGACCGGTGGCGAGGGCTGGCACAACAACCACCACCACCACCAGGCCGCGGCCCGCAACGGCTTCTTCTGGTGGGAGTACGACCCCACGTACTACGGCCTGAAGGCGCTGTCCTGGCTCCGCGTCGTGCGCGGCCTGCGGACCCCGCCGGCCCGGGCCCTCCAGAGCTCCCGGGTGCGCGACGGCTCGTTCGACATGGGCATGTTCAAGGCCCACTGGGGCAAGGCCACCGCCGCCCTGACCGCCCACGTGCGCCGGTCCGGGGCCGCCGCCCCCGAGGTCGAGGCCGAGCTGGCCCGGGCTCGCGAGCTGGCCACCGCGGCCACCGCCCCCGACCCGGTCGAGGAGGAGCTGGGGGCCGCGGCCACCCGGCGGGAGTCGATCGAGGAGAAGATGCACGCCAGCCGGGACGCCCTGGAGGACAGCGTGCGCTCGGCCCTGCGGTCGGCCGAGGAGCTGGCCCAGCTCTCCCGCCGCCAGCGGGCCGTCGCCCCGTCCGACTGAGGAGGCGCTGGCGCGCCTACTTCAGGCCGTCGTTCAACTTGTCGAGGGCTTCGTCCTCGGTGACGTCGAGGGCGAAGCTGAGCTCGGAGACGAGGATGCCCCGGGCCCGCTCCAGCATCGACTTCTCGGCCGTGGAGAGGCCCTTGCCCGCCTCCCGCAGGGCCAGGTTCCGGACCACCTCGGCCACCTGGTAGACGTCACCGGACTTCATCTTCTCCTGGTGGTTCTTGAACCGCCGGCTCCAGTTGGCCGGCTCCCGCACGTCGCGCTTGCCGATGAGGCGGAACAGGTCCTCCACGTCGGAGCGGCTGATGGGCGGGCGCATGCCCACCTCCTCGGCCTTGTCGACCGGGACCCGGAGGGTGAGCTCCCCGTGCACCATCTGGAGGACGAGGTACTCCTTCTTCTCGCCGAAGGCCTCGATCTTCTCCTTCTTCTTGACCACCGCGGCACCGTGGTGCGGGTAGACGACGCGGTCACCGACCTTGAAGGTCACGCTGGGGGGCTCCTGGGGATGGAGGGGCGAGAGCGGACGCCGACCGGGCCGGCATGCAGTCGACCATTGTGCCACCCCAGCGGCCCCGGACCTCACCCGACCCGGACCGGCCGGGGGGCGGTGGCGCCGGTTCGGGCCCCGACCGGTGCCCCGGTAGCGTGCCATCGATGACCGACGCCGCCCTCCTCCGGGCCGACAGTCTGCTCCGGGCCGGCGACGCGGCCGGCGCCCGGGCCGCCGTCGAAGCCCTGCTCGCCAGCGACCGGGCCCCCGCCGCGGCCCGGGCCCGGGCGCTGCTGCTGCGAGCCCGGGCCCAGCACCACCTGGGCGACATGGCCGCCACCCGGGCCGACGTCGACGCCGCGGTGGCCGCCGCCGAGGAGGCCGGCGACCCGGCGGCGCAGGCCTCGGCCCTGGCCTCGCGGGCCGAGCTCCACCTCCACGCCGACGACCCGGCCGCCGCGGTGGCCGACCTCGACCGGGCCGTGGCCCTCCTGCCCGAGCCGGGCTCGACCGGCGCCGCCCTGCTGCACGTCCGGGCCACGGCCCGGGCCCGGCTCGACGACCGGGCCGGGGCCCTGGCCGACCTCGACGCCGTGCTCACCCTCCTCGACCCGGCCGAGGGCACCGAACGGGCCCACGCCCACCAGAGCCGGGCCGGGCTGCGCCTCGTGTGCGGCGACCTGGCCGGGGCGGGCCGCGACCTCGACGCCGCCCAGGACCTCCACACGCTCCCCCACCCGGGGTGCGAGGGGGCCCGGTACCACCTCGGCGGCCGGCTGCGCCTGCTGCTGGGCGACCTCGACGGGGCGGCGGCCGACCTCGTCCACGCCCACCGTCGAGCCCAGGAGGCCGGCGACCGGGCCGGGCAGGCGGCCGTGGCCCGCACCACGGCCGAGGTCGGCCTGGCCCGCAACGACATGGTGACGGCCCGGCGCCAGGTCGACGCGGCGGTGGCCCTCCTCGACCACCTGGGTGACGGCGACGGGGCCGCCGACGCCCGCCGGACCCGAGCCCAGGTCCGCCTGCGCACCGGCGACCTGGCCGGCGCGGCCGCCGACCTGGACGCCGTGCTGGGCCGGGTGGCGGGCCGGGACGGCGCGCGCCGGGCTGCGGCCCTGCAGACCCGGGCCGAGGTGCACGTGCGGGGCGGCCACCTGCTGGAGGCGGCGGCCGACGTCGAGGCCGCGCTGGCCCACCACCGGGCCGCCGGCGACCGGGTCGAGGAGGTCCGGGACCTCCGCATCCGGGCCTCGCTGCGCGCCATCCGGGGCGACGAGGCCGGCGCGGCCGAGGATCGCCGCCGGGCCGACACCGCCGAGGCCGAGCTGCGGGCCCCCTTCGCCCCGGGCTAGGTCCAGCTAAGCCGCGGGCTCGGCGGTGGGCAGGTGGCGCCCGTCGGGCAGGGGTTCCCACCCCACCACCACCCGATCGCCCACGGCCACGGCCCACGGGTCCGTGGGCCCGTGGACCTGGAGCAGCATGCGCACCCCCTCGTCCAGGGCCACCAGGGCCACGGCGTAGGGGGCCCGGCCGGCCAGGCCCGGGTGGGCGGCCTGGGGCTGCACCGACACGGCGTGGACCTCGCCGGCGCCCGGCGAGGGACGCCACTCCAGATCCTCGCCCAGGCAACGGGGGCAGAAGCCCCGCGGGTACCAGTGGGGGGCCTCGCAGGCTCGGCACCAGGGCAGGACCAGGCGCCGGTCGCGGCTGGCGGCCCAGAACGGGGCGCCGGCCGGCGACTCGGGAGGCAGCGGCCGCTCCGGGCCCGGTTCGGCGCTCACAGGGTGGCCTCCGTGCCCAGCACCACGGTCGAGAGGGCCGACAGCACGCCCCCGCTGCCGTGGGCCAGGGCCACCTCGGCCCCGGGCACCTGGCGGTCGCCGGCCTCGCCCCGGAGCTGCCGCACCGCCTCGACCAACAGGAAGATGCCGTACTGGCCGGGGTGGGTGTAGGCCAGGCCGCCGCCGTTGGTGTTGGCCGGCAGGGCGCCGCCGGGCCGCAGCGGGCCGTCGGCCACGAACGGCCCGCCCTCGCCCTTGGGGCAGAAGCCCAGGTCCTCCAGGGCCAGGAGCACGGTGATGGTGAAGCTGTCGTACAGCTCGACCACGTCCACGTCCTCGGGCCCCAGGCCGGCCACCGCGAAGGCGTCCCGGCCCGAGGTCACGCCGCCGGTCTCGGTCAGGTCCGGCATCTGGCTGATCAGGGCGTGGGTGTGGCAGGTGCCGGCCCCCAGCACCGCCACCGGCGGGCGGCGCAGGTGGCGGGCCCGGGCCGTGCTGGTGAGGACCACGGCCCCGGCCCCGTCGGTGACCAGGCAGCAGTCCAGGGTGTGCAGGGGCGAGGCGGCCACCGGCGAGGCCAGCACGTCGTCCATGGTGACGGGCTGCTGCAGCCGGGCCCGGGGGTTGCCGGTGGCCCACTCCCGGGTCTGCACCGCGATCTGGGCCAGCTGCTCGGAGCTGGTGCCGTAGAGGTGCATGTGGCGGCTGGCGGCCAGGGCGTAGGCCCCCATGGGCATGCGCAGGCCGTGGGGCACCTCCCACTCGCCGCTGGGGGTGGCGCCTCCGGCCGCGGCCCGGCTGCGCCAGCCGCCCCGGCCCGCCTTGTGGTCGGAGCGGGGCGTGGCCGCGTAGGCCACCACCACCACCTCGCACAGGCCGAGGGCGATGGCCGCCGCCGCGTGCTGCACGTGGATCTCGAAGCTGGACCCCCCGGCCTGGGTGGAGTCGGTCCAGCGGGGGCTGATGCCCAGCCGCTCGGCCAGCTCCAGGCTGGCCGCCCACCCCACCGCGTTGTTGGTGCAGATGCCGTCCACGTCGGCCACGGCGAGGCCGGCGTCGTCCAGGGCCTCCCGGATCATCCGGGCCTCCAGCTGGGCCACGGTGCCGGGGAGCATGCCGGTCGGGTCGGCGGCGTCGGCCACCCCCACCACGGCGGCGGCGCCCCGAAGCGGGTGGGCGGGCACGCCCCGATCCTGCCACGGATGTCACTTGCAGGACGCGTGCAAGTTTCTCGGGGCGGGCGTACGCTCCGGCCCATGGTCGATGCCCAGGCCCCCACCACCCTGCCCCCGTTGGGGCCGGCCGACGTCGCCACCCCGGGAGGGGACGGCCCGCTGGAGTCGGGGCTGAACCCCTTCGCCCCCGGGTTCTACGCCGACCCCTACGTCCAGTACCGGCACCTGCGGGAGACCGACCCGGTGCACCACTCCGCCCTGGGCCTGTGGTTCCTGTCCCGGTGGGAGGACTGCCACCACATCCTGCGCCTGCCCGGCACCAGCGTGGACGAGTCCAACGCCACCCTCCAGCAGCGGGCCGTGGCGCTGGAGGCGGCCAACGTCGACATCGGGGCCCGCCGCAGCCGCTCCATCCTGGGCACCGACCCGCCCGACCACACCCGGATCCGGCGCCTGGTGTCCAAGGCCTTCACCCCCCGCACCGTGGCCCGGCGCGAGGCCCGCATCACCGACCAGGTCGATGCCCTGCTCGACGCGGCCGTGGCCCACGGCGGCCCGGTCGACCTCATCGCCGAGCTGGCCTTCCCCCTCCCCTTCCAGGTGATCCACGAGATGCTGGGCATGCCCGACAGCATCGAGACGAGCCGGTTGCGCACCCTGTCCCAGACCGTGACCCAGGTGCTGGACCCGGTGCTGGCCATGGCCCACACCGCCGAGATCGTGGCCGCCGCCGACGAGCTGGGGCGCGTGGTGGCCGACGCCGTGGCCTGGAAGCGCGACCATCGGGGCGACGACCTGCTCACCGCCCTCATCGAGGCCGAGGACGAGGGTCACCACCTGAGCGACGAGGAGCTGCAGGACAACGTCACCCTCCTGTACCTGGCCGGCCACGAGACCACCGTCAACCTGATCGGCAACGGCACCCTGGCCCTGCTCCGGCACCCCGACCAGGCCGCCCGCCTCCGGGCCGACCCGGCCCTGGACACCGGGGCCGTCGAGGAGCTGCTCCGCTACGACAGCCCGGTGCAGTTCTCCCGGCGCATCGCCCTGGAGCCGATCACCCTGGGGGACCACACCGTCGAGCCCGGCGAGATCGTGCTGACCGGCCTGGGGGCGGCCAACCGCGACCCGGCCAAGTTCGGGCCCACCGCCGAGGAGCTCGACCTGGCCCGGCCCGACGCCAGCCACCACATCTCCTTCGGCAGCGGCGTCCACCACTGCCTGGGGGCGGCGTTGGCCCGCCTGGAGGGCCGCCTGGCCATCCCCCGGCTGCTGCGCCGCTTCCCCGACCTGGCCCTGGCCACCGACGAGGTGGAGTGGAACGGCCGGATGGTCCTGCGGGGCCTGGCCGCCCTGCCCGTCACCCTGGGCTGAGGCGGGCCGGCGGGCCCGGCCCGCGGCCCGGGCCCCGCCGCTCAGACGTCGAGGAAGCGGCCCACGGCCAGGCCGGCCCCGAGGGCACCGATGATCACGCCGGCCACGCCGACCTTGACCGATGCCCACAGCACGGTGGCCATGGTGAAGTCGAAGGCGGTGAAGATCTGGAAGTAGTCGCCGTCGGACAGGGCGCCGAAGAGCACGGTGTTGGCCGCCATCATGAACAGCAGGGCCAGGAGGCCGCCGAGCACGGCCTGGACCAGCCCCTCCAGGATGAACGGCACCCGGATGAACCAGTTGGTGGCCCCCACCAGCTTCATCACCTCGATCTCCCGCCGGCGGGCGAACATGGCCGTGCGGAGGGTATTGTAGATCAGCAGGATGGCGATGAGGCCCAGCACCAGCGACGAGGCGAAGACGCCCCGGATGAGCTTCTCGCTCAGGTCCTGGATGGCCTTGATGGCCTCGGTGGCGCTCTCCACCTCCCGCACCCCGGGCTCGCCCTCGTAGACGTCCCGCAGCGAGTTCACCGACTGGACGTCCGGGTTGGTGGGCGTGATCCGGAACGAGGGGGGGACGTCCGCCTCCCGCAGGAGCTGCTGGGTGGTGGGCTGGTCCTCGAACAGCTCGCGGGCCTCCTCGAAGGCCTGCTGCTGGTTCACGTAGTGGAAGTCCTGGACCTCGGGGTTGTCGTCCAGGGAGGCGGCCAGCGCCTCGCGCTGGGCGGTGGAGATGTCCGGGTCGAGGAAGACGATGAGCTCGATGTCGCCCCGGAAGTTGCCGGCCAGCTTGTCGACCCCCTCCTGGACCAGGAGGAACACCCCGGCCAGGGTGAGCGACACGGCGACCGTGATGACGGAGGCCACCGTGAGCGTGGGGTTGCGCCCCAGGTTCTTCGTGGTCTCGCGGGTGACGTAGCTGACGTTGAGGGCCATGGGTGCCGGGTCCTACTCGTAGACGCCGCGCGCCTGGTCACGGATGATGGTGCCCCGGTCCAGCTCGATGACCCGCCGCCGCATGGTGTCGACGATGCTGCGGTCGTGGGTGGCCATCACCACCGTGGTACCGGTGCGGTTGATGCGGTCCAGGAGGCGCATGATGCCCACCGAGGTGGCGGGGTCGAGGTTGCCGGTGGGCTCGTCGGCCAGGAGGATCAGCGGCCGGTTGACGAAGGCCCGGGCGATGGACACCCGCTGCTGCTCGCCGCCGGAGAGCTCGTCGGGGTAGTTGCGCTGCTTCTTGGCCAGGCCGACCAGCTCCAGGATGGCCGGCACCTGGGTCTTGATGACGTGGCGGGGACGGCCGATGACCTCCAGGGCGAAGGCCACGTTCTCGTAGACGTTCTTGTTGCCCAGGAGCTTGTAGTCCTGGTACACGCTCCCGATGTTGCGGCGCAGGTACGGGATCTTCCAGGCGCTCAGCTCGCCGATGTCCTTGCCGGCCACGTAGATGCGCCCGGCCTGGGGCTGCTCCTCCCGGTTGAGGAGGCGCAGGAGCGTCGACTTGCCGGACCCCGAGGGGCCGACCAGGAACACGAACTCGCCCTTGCCGATCTCGAACGAGCCGTCCTTCAGCGCGACGACGTCGCCCTTGTAGACCTTGGTGACGTTCTCCAGCTTGATCATGCGGTGGAGGCAACCTCGAGGAGGGGGTGGCGGGCGGGAGGGCCCCCGCAGCGGCGGGAGCTCGCCCCTCGACCGACGGGAAACGTTACCAACGCGTCACGAGCCCGGACGCGCATGGTCGCGTGACCCTTGCCCCACCGCGCCCGGTTCAGGCCAGCTCCTCGGCCCGGCGCCAGCGCAGGTAGGCCTCCATGAACGGCTCCACGTCGCCGTCCAGCACGGCGTCGACCTGGCCGGTCTCGTGCTCGGTGCGGAGGTCCTTGACCATCTGGTACGGCTGCAGCACGTAGGAGCGGATCTGGCTCCCGAAGCCCACGGAGCGCTGCTCTCCCCGGATGGCGGAGAGCTCCTCCTCCCGCTCCTGGCGGGCCACCTCGGCCAGCTTGGCCCGCAGCACCTGCATGGCCCGGTCCTTGTTCTGGTGCTGGCTGCGCTCGTTCTGGCAGCTGACCACGATGCCGGTGGACAGGTGGGTGATGCGGACCGCCGAGTCGGTGACGTTGACGTGCTGGCCCCCGGCCCCCGACGAGCGGTACACGTCGATGCGGAGGTCCTTGTCGTCGATCTCCACGTCGGGCACGTCGTCCAGGAAGGGCGTGACCTTCAGGGCCGCGAAGGCGGTCTGGCGCTTGCCCTGGGCGTTGAACGGGCTCATGCGGACCAGCCGGTGCACGCCGTGCTCGGCCTTTAGCAGGCCGTAGGCGTGGCGCCCCTTGACCAGGAACAGGGCCGAGGAGATGCCCGCCTCGGAGCCCTCGGACACGTCGTCCAGCTCGGTGTCGAGGCCCCGCCGCTCGGCCCACCGCAGGTACATGCGCAGCAGCATGTTGGCCCAGTCCTGGGCATCGGCGCCGCCCTCGCCGGACTGGAGCTCGCAGATGGCGTCGGCCTCGTCGTGCTCGCCGGTGAACAGGCTGCGCAGCTCCAGGGCGGCCACGTCCGAGCGCACCGCCTCGACGGCCTCGGCGATCTCCGGCTCCAGCGACTCGTCGCCCTCCTCCCGGGCCATCTCGGCCAGGGTCTCGGCGTCGGAGATGCGGCCCTCCAGGCCCTCGTAGAGCTCGATGTCCTCGATGGCCGAGGACAGCTCGCCGGTGACGGCCCGGGCCCGGTCCGGCTCGTCCCACAGGTCGGGCCGGCTGGCCTCGGTCTCCAGCTGGGGCCGGCGGTCGCGGAGGTCGTCGATGCGCAGGTACCGCCGGGCCTCGGCCAGCGAGGTGCGGAGGCGGCTGAGGTCGTCCGAGAAGTCGCGCATGGCCCGCCGACGTTACCGCCCACCCCGGCGACACCCGGCGAGGCGGCCGGGGCCGACGGTCAGGCGGAGCCGTGGCAGAGCTTGAACTTCTTGCCCGACCCGCAGGGGCACGGGGCGTTGCGCGGGGTCTTGTCCCACTCGGACTTGACCGTCGGGGCCCGGGTGACCGGCTCGTCCACCTCGGGCGGCGCCTCCAGGCCGTTGGCCTGGGCCTGGGCCCGGGCCGCGACCTTGAGGCCGGCGCCGCCGGCGGTCGAGGGGTCCTCGGGGCCGGAGGTGGTCAGGGCCGGGGGCGGGCCGTCGGCCTGCTTGTCCTCCACCACCACCTGGGTGTGCATCACGTACTTCACGTGGTCGCGGGCGATGTTGCGCATCATCAGGCCGAACATGTCGAAGCCCTCGCGCTGCCACTCGACCAGGGGGTCCTTCTGGCCCAGGGCTCGCAGGCCGATGCCCTCCTCCAGGTAGTCCATCTCGTGGAGGTGCTCGCGCCAGTGCTGGTCGATGAGGCGGAGCATCACCTGGCGCTCGATCTGGCGGGCCGTCTCCTCGCCCAGCTCCTCCTCCCGCTTCTCGTAGTGGCCGGTGGCCTCGCCCATGAGCAGGTCGTAGACCTCGTCGGAGCTGATGCAGCGCCGCAGGTCCTCTGTGGTGATCTCGGTGGGCCAGTAGGTGGCGATCTCGGTGCGCAGGGTGTCGACGTCCCACTCCTCGCCGAAGTCCCCGGAGCAGTGGGTGTCGAGCAGCTCGTCCACGGCCTCGGCCAGGTTCTGCAGCGTCTCCTCCCGCAGGTCGGCCGAGGCGAGGATCTGGTCGCGGCGGGCGTAGATGACCTTCCGCTGCTCGTTCATCACCTCGTCGTACTTGAGGACGTTCTTGCGGATCTCGGCGTTGCGCTGCTCGACGGTGTTCTGGGCCCGCTCGATGGCCTTGGTGACCATCTTGGCCTCGATGGGCACGTCGTCGGGCAGGGCCTTGGACATGACCCAGTTCATGGCGCCGGTGGCGAACAGGCGCATCAGGTCGTCCTCCAGCGACAGGTAGAAGCGGCTCTCCCCGGGGTCGCCCTGGCGGCCCGAGCGGCCCCGGAGCTGGTTGTCGATGCGTCGGGAGTCGTGGCGCTCGGTGCCCAGCACGTAGAGGCCGCCGAGCTCCCGGACCTTGTCGCCCTCGGCCTTGCACTCGGCCTTGTGGCGGCTCAGGAGCGCCTCGTAGCGAGCGGTGCCCTCGTCGCCGTCGGTGTGGTCGAGCCCCTCGGAGGCCACCTCCTTCTGGGCCAGGCCCTCGGGGTAGCCGCCCAGCAGGATGTCGACCCCCCGGCCGGCCATGTTGGTGGCCACGGTGATGGAGTGCAGCCGGCCGGCCTGGGTCACGATCTCGGCCTCGCGGAAGTGCTGCTTGGCGTTCAGCACCTCGTGGGGGACGCCCCGCTTCTCCAGCAGGCGCGACAGCTTCTCGGACTTCTCCACCGAGATGGTGCCCACCAGCACGGGCTGGCCGGTCTCGTACCGGTCGACCAGGTCCTCGACCACGGCCTCGAACTTGCCGTCCTCGCCCTTGTAGATCAGGTCGGCCTCGTCCTTGCGGGCCAGGTCCCGGTGGGTGGGGATGGGGACGACCTGCAGGTCGTAGGTGCCGGCCAGCTCGGCCGCCTCGGTCACCGCGGTGCCGGTCATGCCCGAGAGCTTCTCGTAGAGGCGGAAGTAGTTCTGGAGGGTGATGGTGGCCAGGGTCTGGTTCTCCTCCTTGATCTTCACCCCCTCCTTGGCCTCGACGGCCTGGTGCAGGCCCTCGGACCACCGGCGCCCCTCGAGGATGCGGCCGGTGAACTCGTCGACGATCTTCACCTCGCCGTGCTGGAGGAGGTAGTCCTTGTCCCGCTTGTAGAGCTCCTTGGCCTTGAGGGCGGCCTGGAACTGGTGGACCAGGTTCTGGGCCACGGCGTCGTAGAGGTTCTCGATGCCCAGGGCGGCCTCGACCTTCTCGACGCCCTCCTCGGTGGGGGCGACGATGCGCTTCTCCTCGTCGACGTCGTAGTCCTCGTCGCGGGTCAGGCCCCGCACGATGCTGGCGAAGCGGTAGTAGAGCTTGGCCGCGTCGGCCAGGCGCCCGGAGATGATCAGCGGGGTGCGGGCCTCGTCGATGAGGATCGAGTCGACCTCGTCCACGATGGCGTAGACGTGGCCCCGCTGGGTCTTGGCCTCCTGGGACAGGGCCATGTTGTCCCGGAGGTAGTCGAAGCCGAACTCGTTGTTGGTGCCGTAGGTGATGTCGCAGGCGTACTGGGCCCGCTTGTGGGCCGGGTCGTAGTTGCCGGGGATGATGAGCCCCACCGAGAGGCCCAGCCACTGGTGGAGGCGCCCCATCCACTCCGAGTCCCGGGTGGCCAGGTAGTCGTTGACGGTGATGACGTGCAGGCCCTTGCCGGTGAGGCCGTTCAGGTAGACCGGCAGGGTGGAGACCAGGGTCTTGCCCTCGCCGGTCTTCATCTCGGCCACCCAGCCGAAGTGGAGGGCGGCGCCGCCCATCATCTGCACGTCGTAGTGCCGCTGTCCCAGGACCCGGGACCCGGCCTCGCGGGTGACGGCGAACGCCTCGACCAGCAGGTCGTCGATGTCGGCCCCGTTGTCGAGGCGCTGGCGGAACTCGGCCGTCTTGGCCCGCAGCTCGTCGTCGGAGAGCTTCTGCAGCTCGGGTTCGAGAGCGTTGATGTCGGGGACGAGGCCGGCCAGAGCCCGGATCTTCCGTCCTTCGCCGGCACGCAGGATCTTGTCGAGGACACCCATAGGAGGGTTCACCCTACCGGCCCACCGGGCCCCGGCCCCCGGCAGGCCCCGGGGCCCCGCCGCCGCCCGCCTCAGGGACCGTCGCGGTGCTGGCCCAGGTCCACGATCTGCTCCCGCACGGCGTACAGGGCGGCCTCGGTGCGGGAGTGGAGCTGGAGCTTCTCCAGGATGTTGCGCACGTGGTTCTTCACCGTGTTCTCGGAGATGAACAGCAGCTCGGCGATGTCCCGGTTGCTGTGGCCCCGGGCCAGGAAGCCCAGGACCTCGACCTCGCGGGCGGTCAGGCGGGGGCCGCCGCCCGCCACCGGGCGGGGCCCGTCGACCCGGTTGGCCAGGGCGGTGAACTCGGTCAGCAGCTTGGTGGCCATCGACGGCGTGACCAGGCTCTGGCCCGCGGCCACGGCCCGCACCGCGCTGGCCACCTCCTCGATCGACACCTCCTTGAGCAGGTAGCCGACGGCACCGGCCTTGACCGCCTCGTAGAGGTCGTCCTCGGTGTCGCTCACCGTGAGCATCACCACCTTGGCCGAGGGGACCTCGGCGGCCAGGGCCCGGGCCGCCTCGATGCCGCCCACGCCGGGCATGCGCACGTCCAGCAGGACCACGTCCGGCGAGGTCTCGAGGGCCATGGCCACCGCCTCGCGACCCTCGCTGGCCTCGCCCACCACGGCGATGTCGGGCTCCTGCTCGAGGACCAGCGAGAGGCCCCGGCGGAACACGGCGTGGTCGTCGCACACCAGCACCCGGATGGGATCGGTCTTCCCGTCACCGGGGCGGGCCATGGCCGTCATGCGTCGTGATCCCCCCCTCTCGGGGCCGGTCGAGCCGTCGTCCCCGCGACGCGGCCGGTCAGCCCGCCTCGTCGATGAGCCCGATGTCGCCGTCCTCGCGGCGGTACACCACCGCGGCCCGCCCCGTGTCGAGGTTGGTGAAGAAGAAGAAGCCGTGGCCCAGCAGGTCCATGCGCTGGGCCGCCTCGTCGGCGGTCATCCCCATGGTGGCGAAGCGCTTGACCTTGACGATGGTGGGCAGGCGGTCGCCCGCGGGGGCCGGCGGGGGCTCGGCCACCGGGGCCGCGGCTGCGGCGGCCACCACGTCGTCGGGGACCAGGCCCTCGGGCGCCGGGGCGGCCCGGCCGTTGCGGGCCCCGCCCTTGCGCTGGCGCTGCAGCTTGGTCTTGAGCTTCTGGAGCTGGTGCTCCAGCTTGGCCACCGCCTTGTCGACGGCCACGTAGCCGTCGGTGGCGGCCACCTTGGCCCGCACGTGGTGGCCGTGGCCCTCGAGGGTCACCTCGCACAGCTCGGGCTCGGCGATGCGGGGGTTGCGGTGGGTCGTGAAGTGCACCTCCGCCCGGTCCATCCCCTCGACGTAGCGGGACAGGCGCCCGATCTTCTCCTCGGCCTGCAGCCGGAGCCGCTCCGGGACCTCGGTGTGCCGTGCGCTGACGGTGACCTCCACGCCGGACCTCCTCCTGTCGCGTGGGGTGATGGTAGACGGCGGCGAGGGGCGTCCGTTCAGGCCCCGACCCGGGGCGACGGCGTCCGGGCCAGCGCGGCCGGCACCACCACCGCGCCGGCCCCGCCCAGGGCCGAGGCCGCGGCCCGCAGGGTGGCCCCGGTGGTGACCACGTCGTCGACCACCAGGACCCGGGTGCCGGGGGCCGGCGGCCGCACCGCGGTGAACGTCGGCCCGGCCGCACGCCGCTGGTGGGCGGGTTGGCCGGTCTGGGCCCCGCCGGCCTCCCGCCGCAGGAGGGCCCGGGCCGGGACGCCCAGGTGCCGGGCCACGGCCCGGGCCACCAACTCGGCGTGGTCGAAGCCCCGCCGCCGACGGCGGGCCGCGGTGGTCGGTGGCCAGGTGACCACGTCCACCCCCGCCCCGACCTCGGCCACCCGGGCGGCCAGGCCGGCGGCCAGCCAGGGCACCGCGGCCCGGCGGTTGCGGTACTTGACCCGGGCCACCAGGGCCCGGGCCGGCCCGTCGTAGCGCAGCAGGGCCACCAACCCGTCCAGGCCGGGCGGATCGGGCTCGGGCACCGGGGGCCGCAGGCCGGCGTGGCAGGCCGGGCACGGCGACGCGCCGGGGCGATCGCACACGGCGCAGCGGGCGGCGAGCAGCACCCCGCCATCCTCCCCACCCCCCACGACAGCGGGCCGGCTCAGGACGGGGCCACGGGCTCCATGGGGAGGGAGAGGCCGGAGGGGTCCTGGCCGGTCACGATGCGCTCGGCGCGGTCGGTGACCATGGACCTCCACTCGGGGTGGGTGAGGACGTAGAAGCGGTCGGTCCGCACCGCGTCGAGCACCAGGTCGGCCACGTGGTCGGGGTCGATGCCCCCGGCGATCAGGCCGGCCACCAGGTCGCGGAACCCGGCCGTCGCGGCCTGGTCGGCCGGGGCGCGGTCAGCGGCCCCGGGACGGTTGCGATCGGCCTCGTGGATGCGGGTGGTCACCCACCCCGGGCACAGCACCGACACCCCCACCCCGGAGCCGGCCAGCGCCAGCTCGCCGTGCAGGGTCTCGGACAGGGCCACCACCGCGTGCTTGGTCACGTTGTAGATGCCCATGAACGGCGGGGTGACCAGGCCGGCCATCGACGCCGTGTTGACGATGTGGCCCTCGCCCTGGGCCAGGAGGGTGGGGGTGAAGGCCCGCACGCCGTGGACGACCCCCCACAGGTTCACCCCCAGCACCCACTCCCAGTCCTCGGTGGTGTGCTCCCACATCGGGCCCCCGATCGACACCCCGGCGTTGTTGCACAGCAGGTGGACGGCGCCGAAGCGGTCCAGGGCGGTGTCGCGCAGGGCGTCCACCGCGGCCCCGTCGCTCACGTCGGTGGGGACGGCCAGCACCTCGGCCCCGCTCCCGGCGAGCTCGGCCGCCACCGCCTCCAGCGCCGCCTCCTCCACGTCGGCCAGCACCACCGACGCGCCCCCGGCGGCGCAGCGGCGGGCCAGCGCCCGCCCGATCCCCGACGCCGCGCCGGTGACGACCGCGACCTTGCCCTCGATGGTGTCCATGGCCGGCGACGCTACCGGGGTGGCCCGGCGACGTTCAGGGGCGGCGGCGGGGCGAGGAGGTCAGCTTGGGGTCGGTGACCACCTTGTCGCCCAGCACCTCGTCGATGCGGGCCACCAGGTCGACGTCGAGGGCGACGCCGGCCGCGGCCACCGTTCCCTCCAGCTGCTCGGGCCGGGAGGCACCGACGATGGCCGAGGCCACGTTGGGGTTGCGCAGCACCCAGGCCACCGCCATCTGGGGCATGGACAGGCCGGCCTCCTCGGCCAGGGGGCGCAGCTCCTGCACCCGGCGGAGCAGCTCGTCGTCGGCCAGGAAGCGGGAGATGAACTCGGCGCCGCTCTTGTCGTCGGTGGCCCGGCTGCCCTCGGGGGGCGGCTCCCCCGGGAGGTACTTCCCGGTCAGCACCCCCTGGGCCATGGGTGACCACACGATCTGGGCCAGGCCCTCGGCCTGGCAGGCCGGCACCACGTCGCGCTCGATGACCCGCCACAGCATCGAGTACTGGGGCTGGTTGGAGACGAACGGGATGCGCAGCTCCCGGGCCAGGGCCGCGCCCCGGCGGATCTGGTCCGCGGTCCACTCCGACACCCCGATGGCGTGGGCCTGGCCGGCGTGGACCACATCGGCGAAGGCCGACATGGTCTCCTCCAGCGGCGTCTCGTGGTCGTAGCGATGGGCCTGGTACAGGTCGACGTGGTCGGTCTGGAGCCGACGCAGCGAGGCCTCGATCGACTCCCGGACGTGCTTGCGGGACAGGCCCCGGTCGTTGGGCCCGAGGCCGGTCGGGAAGTACACCTTGGTGGCGATCTCCAGGCCCTCGCGGCGCTGGCCGGCCAGGGCCCGGCCCAGCACCTCCTCGGCCCGGGTGCCGGCGTAGACATCGGCGGTGTCGAAGGTGGTGACGCCCAGGTCGAGGGCGGCGTGCACGCAGGCCACCGCGGCCTCGTCCTCCACCTGGGACCCGTGGGTTATCCAGTTGCCGTAGCTGACGGCCGAGACCTTCAGGCCGCTGCGGCCCAGGCTGCGATGCTCCATGGGCCGTGACCCTACGGGCCGCGGCGGGCGGTGCGCGCCGGCCCTACTGCCCGAACGGGGGCGGGGGCGGCGGGGGTGGCGGGTAGTCGCCGGGCGGAGGGGGCGGCGGCGGGAAGCCTCCACCGGGAGGGGGCGGGAAGCCGCCGGGCGGGGGGGCGCCGTACCCCCCGGGCGGCGGGTAGCCACCGGGGGGCGGGTAGTCCCCGGGAGGCGGGGCCCCGTAGCCGGGGGGCGGGCCGCCGAAGCCCCCGGGGGGACCGAAGGTACCGGGACCGCCCTGCTCGGCGGCGATCACCTTGTTGCGGAACACCGCGAACCAGAGGATCGGCATCGGGAGGCCGAGGACGCAGCAGCACAGGCCCAGGACGCCCCCGGCGATGCCCAGGCCGATCCAGAGGCCCTTGGCCCCGGCCTGCTGGAACGCCCAGTCCGGCCGCTTCCCGGCGTCGACGGCCACGAAGATGCCGGCGCCCAGGAGGGCCAGGGAGAAGACGAGGCTGATGACCGTGGAGGCGGCGTTGCCGCCGTAGAACAGGAAGTCGCCGGTGGCCAGGACGGTGGCGGTGGTCACGGCGGCACCCTAGCCACGCCGGCCCGGCGCCTCCCCGGATGGTCCGGGCCGGTGGAGGGGTCCGCTCCCCTCCCGGCCGGGACCGGGTGTCGGTCAGTACCGGTAGTGGTCGGGCTTGTAGGGGCCGGAGACGGGGACGCCGATGTAGTCGGCCTGCTCGGGGGTCAGCTCGGTGAGCCGGACCCCGAGGGCGTCGAGGTGGAGGCGGGCCACCTTCTCGTCCAGCACCTTGGGCAGGGTGTAGACGCCGACCGGGTACTCGTCGGTCTTGGTGAACAGCTCGATCTGGGCGATGGTCTGGTTGGTGAAGCTGTTGGACATCACGAAGCTGGGGTGGCCGGTGGCGCAGCCCAGGTTCATGAGCCGGCCCTCGGCCAGGACGATCACCGAGTGCCCGTCGGGGAACTGGAACTCGTTGACCTGGGGCTTGATCTCCACGTTGCGCACGTCGCTCATGCGGGCCAGGCCGGCCATGTCGATCTCGTTGTCGAAGTGGCCGATGTTGGCCACGATGGCCTGGTGCTTCATCCGGGCCATGTGCTCGGCGGTGATGATGCCCTTGTTGCCGGTGGTGGTGATGAAGATGTCGGCGGTGTCGAGCACGTCCTCCAGCCGGGCCACCTGGAAGCCCTCCATGGCCGCCTGGAGGGCGCAGATGGGGTCGACCTCGGCCACGATCACCCGGGCCCCCTGGCCCTGCAGCGACTGGGCGCAGCCCTTGCCCACGTCGCCGTAGCCGGCGACGAAGGCCACCTTGCCGCCGATCATCACGTCGGTGGCCCGGTTGAGGCCGTCGATCAGGCTGTGGCGGCAGCCGTAGAGGTTGTCGAACTTGCTCTTGGTCACCGAGTCGTTGACGTTGATGGCCGGGAAGGCCAGCTCGCCCTTCTCGAACATCTGGTAGAGCCGGTGAACGCCGGTGGTGGTCTCCTCGGTCACGCCCTTGATGCCGGCCGCCACCTGGGTCCAGCGCTGGGGCTCCTTGGCCACGCTGTCCTTCAGCAGGCCCAGGACCAGGGTCCACTCCTCGGAGTCGTCCTCGGTGGGCTCGGGCACCGAGCCGGCCGCCTCGTACTCCTTGCCCTTGTGGACCAGCAGGGTGGCGTCGCCGCCGTCGTCCAGGATCATGTTGGGCCCGCCGCCGTCGGGCCACCGCAGGGCCTGGTCGGTGCACCACCAGTACTCCTCCAGCGTCTCGCCCTTCCAGGCGTAGACGGGGACGCCGCGGGGGTTGTCGGCGGTGCCGTCGGGGCCGACCACGGTGGCCGCCGCGGCGTGGTCCTGGGTGGAGAAGATGTTGCAGCTGACCCAGCGCACGTCCGCCCCCAGGGCGACGAGCGTCTCGACGAGCACCGCGGTCTGGATGGTCATGTGCAGCGAGCCCATGATGCGGGCCCCGGCCAGCGGCTGCGCGTCGGCGAACTCGGCCCGGGTGGTCATGAGGCCGGGCATCTCGTGCTCGGCCAGCTGGATCTCCTTGCGGCCGAAGCCGGCCAGGGAGAGGTCGGCGACCTTGAAGTCGTCGGGGTTGAGGGGCATGGAGCTTCCTTCCGTCGGGACGGCGACGCCGGCGCGCTCGCGCCGGCAGCATGCGGTGGTGGTGTCGCCGGGCCGGAGCCACCTGGCCCACTCGTCACAGCCCTGCACGGGCCGACCCGCGGGCCGGCCCATCGGCAGCGTAGCGGCCACCACCCCCACCGACCCCGCCGCCCACCCGCTCGACCGGGCACCTCTCGGACCGCAGGGCACCCAGACGGGCCGAGGACGGGCCGCCTCACCGAACTGAAACGTGTTCTAGTCTCGGGCCGTGGCCGAGCCGTCGCCCCCCACCACCCCGCTGCCCGGGCCCCGGCTGGCCGGCCGGAGCGCCCTCGTCACCGGAGCCGCCTCCGGGATCGGGGCGGCCACCGCCCTGCGCCTGGCCGCCGAGGGGGCCACCGTGCTGGCCGTCGACCTCGACGGCGAGGGCCTGGCCCGCACCATCGCCGCCCTGCCCGCCGAGGCCACCGGCTCGGTCACCGCCCACCGGGCCGACGTGTCCGACGAGGGCGCGGTGGCGGGAGCGGTGGCGGCCGCCGTGGAGGGGGGCGACGGGCTGGACGTGGTGGCCAACATCGCCGGCATCCTCCGGGCCGCCCACACCACCGAGCACAGCCTGGAGCTGTGGGACCAGGTGATCCGGGTCAACCTGACCAGCACGTTCCTGGTGTGCCGGGCCGCCCTCCCCCACCTGCTGGACGGCGGCGGCGCCATCGTCAACTCGGCCTCCACCTCGGCCGCCTTCGGCCACCCGTGGATGGCCGCCTACGCCGCCTCCAAGGGCGGGGTGGCGGCCTTCACCCACACCCTGGCCGTGGAGTACGCCAAGCGGGGCGTGCGGGTCAACGCCATCGCCCCCGGCAGCGTCCGCACCGCCATGACCAAGGGCCTGGACCTGCCGGCCGACGCCGACTGGGACCTGCTGCCCCGCATCATGTCGCCCGTCGGGCCCGGCGAGCCGGCCGCGGTGGCCTCCGTGGTCGCCCTGCTGGCCAGCGACGACGGGGCCCACATCAACGGCGAGATCATCCGCATCGACGGCGGCACCCACGCCTAGGAGGCACCGTGCGCTTCACCATCGGCATGGCCTACGGGCCCCCCGAGCACTACGTCCCCCTGGCCCGGGCGGCCGACGACGCCGGCTACTGGGGCATGGCCTGCTCCGACCACGTGCTCAACCTGGAGACGCTGTCGACGCCCTACCCCTACACCCGTGACGGCCAGCGCCGGTGGGACCTGCGCACCCCGTGGCTCGATCCGTGGGTGGCCATCGGGGCCATGGGGGCGGCCACCGAGCGGCTCCGCTTCACCACCAACGTCTACGTGCTGCCCATGCGGAACCCGTTCGTCACGGCCAAGGCGGTGGCGACCGCGGCCGTGCTCACCGGGGGCCGGGTGGCCCTGGGGGTGGGCATGGGCTGGTGCGAGGAGGAGTTCGCCCTGCTGGAGCAACCCTTCCGCCAGCGGGGGGCCCGGGCCGACGAGGCCCTGGAGCTCATCCGGGCCGCCTGGAGCGGCGAGGTGGTCGAGCACCACGGCCCGTTCTACGACGTGCCCCGCTTCGAGATGAACCCGCCCCCGCCCGGGCCCGTCCCCATCTACGTGGGGGGCGTGTCGGACGCCGCCCTGCGCCGGGCCGCCCGCCACGACGGCTGGATCTCCGACTACATCACCTTGGAACGGGCGGCCGAGGCCCGGCGGGCCATCGACGAGCAGCGGGCCGCCGAGGGCCGGGCCGACGAGCCCTTCGCCATGATCTGCTCGCTGAAGGACGCCGTCGACGTCGAGGGCTTCGGGCGGGCCGCCGAGGCCGGCGTCACCGACATCATCACGATGCCCTGGGCCTACTACCACGGCTTCACCGACGACCTCGCGGCCAAGGTCGAGGGCCTGGAGCGCTTCGCCGTCGACGTGCTGTCGCACTTCCCGGACCCCCACGCCCCGGCCTGACCGGCGGCGGCGCCCCGGTCAGGTGATCTCGACGCCGGTGAGGTCGTCGGGGCTGGCCGGGTACCGGGGGTCGATCCGCTCCAGCGCGTCGACCAGGATCGAGCTCACCGCCCAGTTGCGGTACCACTTGCGGTCGGCGGGCACCACGAACCAGGGCGAGCCCTCGGTGGTGGTGCGCTCGATGGCCTCGGTGTAGGCGGCCCGGTAGTCGTCCCACCGGTCGCGGACGCCGAGGTCGGCCAGGCGCATCTTCCAGTGCTTGGACGGGTCGTCGACGCGGGCCTGGAAGCGCTCGGCCTGCTCCTGGCGGGAGATGTGCAGGTACACCTTCACGATGGCCGTCCCCTCGGCGGCCAGGTGCTGCTCCCAGGCCCAGATGGCGTCGTAGCGGGGGCGCCACACGTCCTCGGGGACCAGCTTGTCGACCCGGGCCACCAGCACGTCCTCGTAGTGCGAGCGGTTGAACACGCCGATCTCACCCCGGGCCGGGACCTCCCGGTGCACCCGCCACAGGAAGTCGTGGGCCAGCTCGACCTCGCTCGGGGCCTTGAACGACGCCACCCGCACCCCGGCCGGGTTGACCCCCCTGAACACGTGCTTGACGGTGCCGTCCTTGCCCCCGGCGTCGAGGGCCTGGAGCACCAGCAGGAGGCTGCGCCGCCCCTCGGCCCACAGCCGCTCCTGCAGCTCGGCCAGGCGGGCCGTGAGCGCGGCGGTGGCCTCGGCCGTGGCCGCCTTCGACCCCGGGGCCCCCACCGGGTCGCGGGTGTCGACGGCGTCCAGGTCCAGCGCGGCCCCCGGACGGATCCTCCACAGGTCGGACGTGGCCATGCCCGGCAGGGTACCGCCCATCCCGGGCCCGGGCCCGAGCCGCCGGCCGGTCAGAGGGCGGCGCGGCGGGTGGCTCGGACGGCGACGGACAGGGCGTCGAGACCGGCGTCGGGGTCGGTGGCCAGGCGGCGGCGAACGGCGGCCGCCTCGGCGGTGGCGGCCGGGTTGCCGGCCAGGTGGGCGTCCACCGCCGCCCCCGGCTCGGCCCCGGGATGGGCGGCCAGGGCCCGGCGGGCCGTCTCCCGGCGGATGCCGACCACGTCGTCCAGCAGGCCCCGGCGAGCCTGGGTGGACCACGTCCCCGACGGGGCCACCCCGTCGATCCGCCGGGACAGGTCGTCGAGGCCGAGGGTGTCGGCGGCCCGGCGGAAGGCGCGGAGCACGTCGATGGGGTCCCGTCCCAGGTCTCGGGCCACCTCGGCCACGTCGGGCACGACCTCCAGGGCCGGGGCGTCCGCCGCCGCCTCGGCCACCTGGGCGTCCAACCCCCCGGCCACCAGGCGGGTGGCCAGCTCCGCCCGCTGCCGGCGGCGGGCCGGGTCCGGGTCGTCGGCCAGGTGGGCCACGATGGCGTCGGCCACCGGCCGGTCCTCGGCGATGCGGGCCGCCGGGTCCGGCACCCGCCCGGCCCGCTGCTGGCGGCGCCGGCGGACCAGCTCGGCCCGGGTCAGCGAGCGCAACAGGTCGGCCAGCAGGTCTCCCCCGTCGACCGGGTCGGGGGCCAGGTCGGGCACGGTGGCCCCCCGGCGGGTGGCCAGGGTGCGCCACCGCTCCGGGGCCCGCACCACCGACCGGGCCACCCAGTGGGCCAGGGCCACCTCGGCCGCCCCGACGCCCAGCTCGTCGGCCAGCGCCACGACGGCGGCCATGCCCAGGTGGTCGACCAGGTCGTTGGCCACCTCGGAGGCGACCAGCTCCCGCCGCAACCGGTGGCCGTCGAGCAGGTCGTCGAAGCGCTCGGCCAGCGGGGCCGGGAAGTAGCCGGCCAGGGCCGGGCGCAGGGCCGGCTGGTCGGGCACCTCGGAGGCCAGCAGCTCGGCGCTGGTCCGGCGCTTCACGCCGGCCAGGAGCACGGCCAGCTCGGGCCGGGTGAAGCCGGCCCCGGCCCGGCGGCGGGCCTCGACCTCGCCGGGGGCGGGCAGGGCCTCGACGTCGGGGTCGAGCACGCCGTCGGACACCAGGCGGGCCAGCACCGGGGTCATGGTGCCGGCATCGGCCGCCGAGGCCCGCTCGGCCCGGTCCAGGGCCTCGCTCTGGGCCGAGCAGTCGGCCAGCACGTCGGCCACCACGTCCTCGGCGTGGGCGGCCAGCAGGCGGTCGCGCTCGTCCCGATCGATGCGACCGTCCGCCTCGGCCGCCCCCAGCAGGACCTTCAGGTTCACCTCGTGGTCGGAGCAGTCGACCCCGGCCGCGTTGTCGATGGCGTCGGCGTTGATGCGCCCGCCCCGGCGGGCCACCTCCACCCGGGCCCGCTGGGTCAGGGCCAGGTTGGCCCCCTCCCCCACCACCCGGGCCCGCAGGTCCCGTCCCGTCACCCGCACCTCGGCGTTGGCCCGGTCGTCGATGGTGCCGTCGTCCTCGACCGAGGCCCGGACGTAGGTGCCGATGCCGCCGAAGTACAGGACGTCGACCGGGGCGCACAGCACGGCCCGCACCAGCGCCGCCGGGGTGAGGTGGTCGGCCTCGACCCGCAGCGCGGCCCGCACCTCGGGCGTGAGGGCCACGGCCTTGGCCGTGCGGGGGTGGACGCCCCCGCCCGGCGAGAGCAGCGCGGGGTCGTAGTCGGCCCACGTGGAACCGGGCAGGGCGAAGAGCCGGCGCCGCTCGGCGAAGGATGCCACCGGGTCCGGGTCGGGGTCCAGGAAGACGTGGCGGTGGTCGAAGGCGGCGACCAGGCGGAGCCGGTCGGAGTGCAGGAGGCCGTTGCCGAACACGTCGCCCGACATGTCCCCCACCCCGGCCACCGTCACCTCGTCCCGCTGGGCGTCGAGGCCCAGGGCCCGGAGGTGGCGGGCCATGGCCACCCACGCCCCCCGGGCGGTGATGCCCAGGGCCTTGTGGTCGTAGCCGTGCCTCCCGCCGGAGGCGAAGGCGTCGCCCAGCCAGAAGCCCCGGCCCTCGGCGATGGTGTTGGCCCGGTCGGAGAAGGCGGCCGTGCCCTTGTCCGCCGCCACCACCAGGTAGGGGTCGTCGCCGTCCCAGCGGCCGGGCACGGGCCGGATCCCGGCGCCGTCGACGTCGTCGGTGACGTCCAGCAGGGCGCCCACGAAGTCGTCGTAGGCCTCGGGCAGCCGGGCCCGGCGGGCCTCGGGGTCCACCGCGGTGCCGTCGCCCGGGTCGTCGACCCGCACCACGAAGCCCCCCTTGGCCCCGGTGGGGACGATCAGGGCGTTCTTCAGCACCTGGGTGCGCATCAGGTCCAGGACCTCGGCCCGGTAGTCCTGGTCGCGGTCGCTGGCCCGGATGCCGCCGCGGGCCACCGGCCCGGCCCGCAGGTGGACCCCCTCGACGGTGCGGCCGGCCACGAACACCTCCCGGTACGGGCGGGGGTGGGGGGCGTCGGGCACCCGCGACGGGTCGAGCTTGAGGGCCAGGGGCCCGTCGGGCCGGAGGGCCCGGTTGGTGCGGAGCGTGGCGTCCATGGTGCCGGCCAGGCCCCGCAGGATGCGGTCGTGGTCGAGGCGGGCCAGGTCGTCGCAGGCCCGCTGCACGGCCCGGCTGGCCTCCTCGGCCCGCCGGGCCCGGTCGTCGTCCCCCCCGTCGTCACCGCCGCCACCCACCGCGCTCCGGGCCTCCCACAGGGCGACCAGCAGGCGGGCGATCTCAGGGTGGCCCACCAGCACCTCGTCGACGTAGGCCTCGTCGTGGCGGACGTCGACCTGGTGGCGGTAGCGGCGATAGGCCCGGAGGACGGTCACGTCGTCCCAGGCCAGCCCGGCGTGGGCCACCAGCCGGTTCAGGCCGTCCTGGTCGGCCCGGCCGGCCAGCAGGGCCTCGACCGCGGCGGCCAGGCGGGCCGCCACCTCCGGGCCGTCGATGCGCACGTCGCCGGCCCGGCCGCCCCGACCCGGCGGGGGCCGCAGCCTCACGCCCAGGTGGTGCAGCCACAGCCCGCCGCCCACGTCCCACCGGGCCTCGTCGGTGACCCACAGGTCGAGGCTCTCCAGGGCCGGCAGGAGCCGGGACAGCTCGATGGCCCGGTCGGCCACCAGGCCCATGCGGTCCGGCGCGGCCGGGGCCCGGCGGGGCGAGAACCACACCACCAGGCGCCGGCCGGGCGGGCCGGGGTGGCCCGACAGCGCCTCCAGGTGGACCACGTCGGGCACGGCGTCGCGGGCCGTCACCGCGTCGCGATACGCCTCCGGGGTGCGGGCCGACCACCGGTCGGCCAGGCCCCCGGGGTCCTCGACGGGGGGGTCGGCCTGCTCGGCCAGGGCGCCGGCCAGCTGCTCGTCCCACGAGCGACACAGGGCCCGCACCTCACGGGCCACGCCGTCCAGGTCGTCGGGCACCGGGGCCCCGGCCGGCAGGTGGACCACCACCCGGGCCGTCACCGCCGGCGAGCCCCCGCCGATCGACAGGGCCACCTCCACCCGCTCGCCGTCGAGCTGGGCCCGGAGGAACAGCTCGAGCCGCTCCCGCAGGGCCCGGGTCCACCGCTCGACCGGCACGGTCACGAGCGCGGCCACCGCCGCCGCCTGCCCGTCGACCGGAGCGACCGGCACCAGCGTGGCCTCGACGCCGACCGGCCCCCCGAGGGGCGGCGGGCCTGCGGGATCGGTCGGAGGGGGCAGGGGAACCTCCCGGGCTCCCGGCGATGGTACCTAGGTTGGGGCGGTGCCCGAGCTCCCCGAGGTCGAGACCATCCGTGCCGCCCTCGACCCCCTCCTGCGGGGCCGGCTGGTCACCGCGGCCCGGGCCCACCCGTCGGCCAAGTTCTCGGCCGCGCCCGGAGCGATCGGCCACCGGGTCGAGGGCGTGCGCCGCCGGGGCAAGTACCTGCTGGTCGACCTGGAGCCGGCGGCCGGCACCGACGCCGGTGCCGGGCGGCGCGAGCTGGTCGTGCACCTGGGCATGACCGGCCAGCTCGGCCCCGACCTGGCCCGCGACGACCCCCACACCCGGGCCTGGTGGGAGCTGGACGACGGCGGCCACCTCACCTACCGCGACGTGCGCCGGTTCGGCCGCATCGCCGTGGTGCCCCACGGCGACCACCGCAGCCTGCCGACCCTGGCCGCGCTGGGGCCGGAGCCGTTCGGGCCCGACTTCACCCCCGAGGGCCTGTGGCGGGCCCTGGCCCGGAGCCGGGCCCGGGTCAAGACCCAGCTGCTGGGCCAGCGGGTGGTGGCCGGCGTGGGCAACATCTACGCCGACGAGGCGCTGTGGCGAGCCGGCATCCACCCCGGGGCCCGGCGGGTCGGGCCGTCGCGGGCCGAGCGCCTGCACGCCGCGGTGCGCCACGTCCTGGCCGCCGGGCTGGCCAACGGGGGCACGACCCTCCGGGACTACCGCACCGTCACCGGCGAGCCGGGCCGCCACCAGGACGCGCTGGCCTGCTACGGCCGGGCCGGGAGGCCGTGTCCCCGCTGCGGGGCCCTGCTCCGCCGGGCCGTGGTCGACGGCCGGGGCACCACCTGGTGCCCCACCTGCCAGCGCACCTGAGCCCGGGCGCGACACGGGCACCGGCCGCAGCCGGTGCCCGGGCCTCAGATCACCGGGTGACCTACTCGGTCAGCGGGACCCCGTAGGCGTCGGTCTTGATGTTGCCGATGAGGATCATGATCCCCTCGATGAAGCCCCAGATGCCGAGGATCCCGCAGGTGAGGACCATGGCGACGATCTGGATGATGCCCTTCTTGGCGTTGCCCAGGTAGAAGCTGTGCACGCCGATGCTCCCCAGCAGGATGCCGAGGATGCCGGCCACCATCTTCTGCTTCGGCTCCCACCCGGCCGGCGGGCCGGTGGTGACCATCCAGCGGGGCGAGAGGATCCCGCCGCTGTCGGCGGCCCCACCGAGGGGGGCCGGGGACGGGCCGCCGGGCGCGCTGTAGCCCCCGGAGGAGGGCGGGGCGCCGGGGGCGGAAGACGGCCCCTGGGGGCCCTGGCCGCCCGACGGCGGGGGGGGAGGCGGGACGTTGCTCATCGGCGATCCTCAGGATGTCGGTGGTGGACGGCGGGAAGTCTCGCACGCGGAGGCCCCGAACGCATCGATTGGGGCAGGCCTCCCCGCTCGGAGGACGGGACCTAGCCCTTCAGCGGCACGCCGTTGGCGTCGGTGTTGATGCTCCCGGTGAAGATCTGGATGCCCTCGATGATCGACCAGATCCACGACACGATCCACAGCAGGCCACAGGACAGGACGGTGATGAGCAGCTGGGCCACGCCCTTGCCGGTGTTGCCCAGGTAGAAGTTGTGGATGCCCAGGCTGCCGATGAGCAGGGCCAGGAGGCCGGCCACCAGCTTCTCCTTCTGCTGGTAGCCGGGCGGCACGCCGGGCTGGGCCATCGGAGGGGCGCCGAAGCCGGGACCGGGCGCGAACGGGGCCCCGAAGGCGGCCCCGGCCGGTGGGGGCGTCCCGAACGCCGTCGCGCCGGGCGGCGGAGGGGCGCCCACCGGTGGCGGGGGAGGAGGCGGGGGCGGCCCGCCGGGGGGCGGAGGTGGCGGGGGGAGCGGGGCGCCGGGTGGGGGCGGGGGTGGGGGCGGCGGCGGAGGGGCGCCCGCCGGTGGCGGGGGTGGGGGCGGCGGGGTGCCGGCCGTCGGGTCGGGGGCCGGCCCGCCCGGGGGGAGGAACGTCCCGGGGGCGAAGACGGTGGTCTCCTCGGCCGGGCTCCTCGGCGTCTCGTCGTCGCTCATGTGGCCTCCTCTGCGGGCTCCGCCCGCTCTTCGGCGGGGCCCATCTTGCCCCACGGCGCCGGACCCGGACGACGCCGCCGGGGCTTCGGCGCCGGGTCGCCCCCCCGGCCGGCGTCCCCCGCTCAGGCCCCGTCGAGGACCCCGACCGAGCGGAGGCGCCGCTCCAGGTGGTGCTCCACGGCCCGCACGGCCAGGCGGTCGACCTCGGCGGTGGCCGGGGTGACCGGGGCGTCGAGGGCGGCCCCCAGCCGGCCCCCGAGCACGTCGCGCAGCAGGGCCAGGGCGGGGGGCGAGAGGGGCTGGCCCCGCCGATCGTCCCGGCACACGGCGCCCCCCTCGGACAGGTCGAAGGCCACCAGCCGGTCGGGGGCGCCGCACACCACGCAGTGGTCGAGGACGGGCGCCACGCCCTCCAGGGCCAGCAGCTTCCACAGGAACCCGGCCACCACCAGGGGCGACGGGCGGGCCGCCAGCGTGCGCAGAGCGCCGACCAGCAGCCGGTAGAGGGCGGCGTTGGGCTCCCGCTCGAGGGCCACCTGGTCGGTGGCCTCCAGCATGGTCATGGCCCGGCCCAGGCCCTGCAGGTCGTCGCGCAGGGCCCGGAAGTGGTCGACGGTGTCGGCCTGGGTGACGGTGTCCAGCTCGCTCCGCCCGTGGTAGAGCTGCACGACGGCGTGGGTCGGGGGCTCCAGGCGGGCACCGAAGCGGCTCTTGGTCCGCCGGGCCCCCTTGGCCACGGCCCGCACCTCGCCGTGGTGCTCGGTCATGAGCACCACGATGCGGTCGGCCTCGCCCAGCTTGTAGGTGCGCAGCACCACACCGTGGTCGCGGTACAGGCCCTGGGCGTCGGTGCCGTCGCGGCTCACGGGACGAACGGTACCGGGGGTGCGCTCCCCTAGCGTGCGGACATGGAACGGCTGCGGGCCCTGGCGGAGCGGTGGCCGTGGCTGGGGACCGCCCTGACCGTGCACCAGCGGGTGGGCGAGACCAACGGGGGGGCCACCGCCTCGGCGGCCACGGTGATGTTCTTCGTGGCCGTCTTCCCCCTGGTCCTGGTGGCCATCGCCGTGGTCGGCTTCCTGGCCTCGGGCGACGCCACCGTGAGCGACGACATCGTCGACGGCCTGGGCCTCTCCGGCCAGGCCGCCGAGCAGGTCCGCGACGCCATCGCCACCGCCCAGGACAGCCGGCGCGCCGCGTCGATCGTGGGCGTGGCCGGCCTGCTGTGGAGCAGCCTGGGGGTCACCACCGCGGTGGCGCTGGCCGTCCGCACCCCGTGGCAACGCAAGGTGGAGGGCCTCCGGTCCAAGCTGGTCGGCCTGGTGTGGCTGCTCGGCGGAGCCGTCACCTTCGCCGGGGCCGTGGGGGCCGGCGCCCTCCTCAACCACACGCCCGAGGCGGTGCCCCGCCCGGTCACCTCGGCCGCCCTGGTCGCCCTGGGCCTGGCCCTGGAGCTGGCCTTCTTCCTGTGGACGTTCTGGATCCTGGGCGACCGCCGGGCCGGGTGGCAGGCGCTGCTCCCCGGCACCGTGGCCGGGGCCCTCGGCCTCGAGGTGCTCAAGCTGGCGGCCACGGTGGCCGTGCCCCGCATGGTGGCCTCGTCGTCGTCGCTGTACGGGCCCCTGGGCGTCGTCTTCGCCATCCTGGCCTGGCTCACCCTGTTCTCCCGCCTCATCGTCTACGCCTCGGCCCTCAACGCCGTGCGCTGGGAGGAGGACCACGGCGTCACGACCCTGGAGATCAAGGCCCCCCGGTTCGAGGGCGAGGTCCCGGTCGAGGCCGACCGGGGCGGAGCCGTCGCCCCGGTCCCCGACCACCCCGAGGGCGACTGACGTGGCCGAAGCCACCGCGCCCTCCCCCAACGCCACCCTCGACCTCCTGGCCCGGGCCACCGCCGCCCTCCCCGGCGGGGGCGAGGACCGCCCCGGCCAGCAGGCCATGGCCGAGGCCGTGGCCCGGGCCGTGGCCACCGGCCGCCACCTCCTGGTCCAGGCCGGGACCGGCACCGGGAAGTCGCTGGCCTACCTGGTCCCCGCCGCCCTCTCCGGGCGGCCGGTGGTGGTGGCCACCGCCACCAAGGCCCTCCAGGACCAGCTGGCCGGCAAGGACCTGCCCTTCCTGGCCGAGCAACTGGGCGGCACCCTCACCTACGCCGTGCTCAAGGGCCGGTCCAACTACGTGTGCCGGCAGCGCCTGGGCGAGATCGACGCCGCCGGCGAGCAGCTCTCCCTCGACGGGCTGGCCGACCGGGCCCCGGCCGAGGAGCTGGGCCAGCTCCGGGCCTGGGCCGCCACCACCCTCACCGGGGACCGGGCCGAGCTGCCGGTCGAGCCGTCCCCGGCGGCGTGGGCCGCGGTGAGCGTGGGAGCCCGGGAGTGCCCGGGGGCCCAGCGCTGCCCCCGGGGGGAGGTCTGCTTCACCGAGGCCGCCCGCCGGGCCGCGGGCGAGGCCGACGTGGTGGTGGTGAACCTGCACCTCTACGGGCTGCACCTGGAGACCGGCGGGGCCGTGCTGCCCGAGCACGACGTGGTCATCATCGACGAGGCCCACCAGCTGGAGGACGTGGTGTCGTCCACCTTCGGCGTCGACCTCACCGCCGGCCGCTTCGCGGCCCTGGCCCGGACCGGCCGCTCGGTGCTGGAGGACCCCCCGGCCACCGACGCGGTGGAGGCCGCCGGCGTGACCCTGGCCCTGGCCCTGGCCGACCACGTGGGCCGGCGCCTGCGCGGCGCCCTGGAGCCGGAGATCGCCGAGGCGGTGGCCGCAGCCCGCATCGCCGTCGACGGCTTCCTGGCCGCCCTCAAGGGGGTGCCCACCGACCGGGGGGACGACACCTCGGCCAAGGCCGTCCGGGCGGCCAAGACGGCCGGGACCCTGGCCGACGAGCTGGACGCGGTGCGCCAGGTGCCGCCCGGCCACGTGGCCTGGGTGGAGGGGCCCGAGGCTGCGCCGTCGCTGCGGCTGGCGCCGGTGGACGTCGGGCCCACCCTGGCCGAGCGCCTGTGGGGCGAGACCACCGCCGTGCTGACCAGCGCCACCGTGCCCCCGGCGGCGGTGGCCCGCCTGGGCCTGCCCCCCGACCGGGTCGACCAGATCGACGTGGGCAGCCCGTTCGACCACGAGGCCCACGGCCTCCTCTACTGCGCCGCCCACCTGCCCGACCCCCGCCAGCCCACCTTCGACGCCGCCGTCCACGCCGAGCTGGCCGCCCTCATCGAAGCGGCCGGAGGCCGGACCCTGGCCCTGTTCACGTCGTACCGGGCCATGGACGCCGCGGTGGAGGTGTTGCGGCCCCGCCTGTCGGTCCCGGTCCTGACCCAGCGGGACAAGCCCAAGCCGGCCCTCATCCGCGACTTCACCGACGACGAGCCCACCTGCCTGTTCGCCACCCTGGGGTTCTGGCAGGGGGTCGACGTGCCGGGCCGGACCCTGTCCCTGGTCACCATCGACCGGCTGCCCTTCCCCCGCCCCGACGAGCCGTTGGTCCAGGCCCGGCGGGAGGCAGCCCGGGGCGAGGCCTTCCGCCTGGTCGACCTGGACCGGGCGGCGACCCTGCTGGCCCAGGGGGCCGGCCGCCTCATCCGCTCGGCCACCGACCGGGGCGTGGTGGCGGTGCTCGACCCCCGCCTGGCCCGGGCCCGCTACCGCTGGGACCTGGTCCGGGCCCTGCCCCCCATGCGCCGCACCAAGGACCGCTCCGAGGCCGAGGCCTTCCTGCGCGACATCACCGGCTGACCGGCCGGCCCGCGCTCAGAAGCCCAGGCGACGGAAGGACTCGGGGCGGCGCTGCCAGTCCTTGTCGACCTTCACGGCCAGCTCCACGTAGGCCCCCTCGGGCATCTGGGCCCGCACCCGGGTGCCGACCTCCTTGAGCACCGAGCCCCGGTGCCCGATGACGATGCCCTTCTGCGAGTCGCGCTCGACCAGGATCTCCACCCTCACCCGGGGCCAGTCCCACTCGGTGACCCGGGTGGCGATGGAGTGGGGCACCTCGTCGTGGGTGACGGCCAGGAGCTGCTCGCGCACCAGCTCGGCCACCCACACCTCCTCGGGCGAGTCGCGCACCACCTCCTCCGGGTAGTACGGCGGGCCCTCGGGCATGCGGGCCAGCAGCAGCCCCAGGAGCACGTCGACCCCCTCGCCGGTGCGGGCCGAGACGGGCACGTACTCCCCCAGGTCCAGGGCCCCGACCTCGGCCAGCTGGACCATCACCTGGTCGCGGCCGGCGGCGTCGACCTTGTTGACCACCACGATGGTGTCGCGGGGCACCCGGGCGGCCACGAAGCGGTCGCCGGGGCCCACCTTGGCCGTGGCGTCCACCACCAGGACGGTGGCGTCCACGTCGGCCAGGGCCGAGGTGGCGGTGTCGTTGAGGTGGGCGCCCAGGGGGGTGCGGGGCTTGTGGATCCCCGGCGTGTCGACGAACACCACCTGGGTGCCGCCGTCGGGGTCGCCCCCCGCCCCCGGGGGGAGGTGGAGCACGCCTCGGACCTGGGAGCGGGTGGTCTGGGGCTTGTCCGAGGTGATGGCCACCTTGGTGCCCAGGATGCGGTTGAGTAGGGTCGACTTGCCCACGTTGGGCCGGCCCACGATGGTCACGAACCCCGACCTCACCGGGCCTCCCGGCGCCCGTCGTCGTGGGGGCCGGGCAGCGCCGGCCGGGGCGGGATGACCCGCACCCGCAGGACCCGCCGGCCCTGCACCCGCTCGGCCCGCAGCCGCACCCCCTCGACCTCGACCTCGTCGCCCTCGGCGGGCACGTGGCCCAGGGCCTGTATGAGCACGCCGCCCACCGTGTCGACGTCGCCCCCCTCGGGCAGGTGGATGCCCAGCAGGTCCTCGGCGTCGTCGATGGTCAGGCGGGCGTTGACCCGGAAGTCGCCGCCGGGCAGGGGCTCCACCCGGGCATCCTCCACGTCGAACTCGTCCACGATCTCTCCCACCAGCTCCTCGATGAGGTCCTCCAGGGTGACCAGGCCGGCCGTCCCGCCGAACTCGTCGACGGCGATGGCCATGTGGAACTGCTCGGCCTGCATCTCCCTCAGCAGCTCGGCCACCCGCTTGGTCTCGGGCACGAACCGGGCCTCCCGCATCAGGTCGGCCACCGGCTCGCCGCCCCGCCCGTCGCGCTCGCCCCGCATGAGGTCGCGGGCGTAGACCAACCCGACCACGTCGTCCACGCCCTTCTCCCGGTCGTAGACCGGCACCCGGCTGTAGCCGTTGAGCAACACGACCTCCATCACGTCGACGGCCCGGAAGTCGGCCGGCACGCCCACCATGTCGGTGCGGGGGATCATCACCGAGCGCACGATGGTGTCGCCGAACTCCAGGATGCGGCGGATCAGGACCCGCTCCTCGGGGTCGATGGCCTCGGACTCCTCGGCCTCCTCGGCGAAGGCCAGCAGCTCGTCCTCGGACACCCACGGGCCCTTCTCCAGGCCCCGGCCCGGCAGCACCACGTTGGTGAGCCCGATGAGGCCCCGCGACACCAGCCGCAGGGGCCAGAACCGGGCCAGGGCCCGCACCGGCCGGGCCGCCACCAGGCCCGCCGACTCGGGGTGCTGGACGGCCCACGTCTTGGGGGCGGCCTCGGCCAGAACGAACACCACCACCACGTTCACGAAGAGGCCGACGGCCACGCCGGCCCCGCCGAAGAGCTCCTCGGCCAGCAGGGTGGTGAGCGCCGTCTGCACCGACTGCACGACCAGCACCACCAGCAACAGCGGGTTGATGAAGTCTTCGGGGTGGCTCACCAGCCACATCAGCGACGCCGCCCCCTTGCGGCCCTCGTCCCGCAGGGCGGTGGCCCGGGCCCGGGTCATGCGGGTCAGGCCCGTCTCGGCCAGGGCCAGGAACACCAGCCCCAGCAGCAGGACCACCAGGGCGGCCAGCAGGGCCAGCTCGCCGGTGCTCACCGCTCCCCCGGCCGCTCGGCCCACGGGTCCGCGGCCAGGGGGCCGTGGTGGGCCGCCAGCAGGGTCCGCTCCCGGCCCTGCATGGTCGCCCGCTCCCCGGCCTCGGCGTGGTCGTGGCCCAGCAGGTGGAGGGCCCCGTGCACCACCAGGAGGGCCAGCTCGTCCTCCACGGTGCCGGCGTGGTCGGCGGCACCGGCGGCGGCCACGGCCGGGCAGATCACCACGTCGCCCACCACCGCCGGCGGGCCCCCGGGGCCGGTGCCGGGGCCGCCGAGCCCGTCGACGGGGAAGGCCAGCACGTCGGTCGGCCCGGTGCCGCCCAGGTGCTCGGCGTTCAGCTCGGCCATGGCCGCCGGGGCGACGAAGCTGAGGCCGGCCTGCGCGCCGGGGGCGGCCCCCTCGTCGGCCAGGACGGCGGCCAGGAGGCCGGTCCAGCGGGGGCCGTCGACGTCCTCGTCGCAGTCCACCGCCAGCGCCACCTCCACGCCGGCAGGGGGGGCGTCCGGCTCCGGCCCGGGGGCGGGGGGCAGGCGGTCGGGCGGCGGGGAGGTCGGGGCGGGCCCCGGCCGGCGGATCACCGGCGACGGTCGGTCCCGAGCGCGGCGGCCCGGTCGTAGGCGTCGACGATGTCGGAGACGATGCGGTGCCGCACCACGTCCCGCCGGTCGAGGTGCACGAAGGCCAGGCCGTCGATGGGCTCCAGCACGCCCTGCAACCCGTCCAGGCCGCTGCGCCCGCCGGCCACGTCGACCTGGGTGGTGTCCCCGGTGACCACGGCCCGGGACCCGAAGCCGATGCGGGTCAGGAACATCTTCATCTGCTCCGGCGAGGTGTTCTGCGCCTCGTCCAGGATGATGAAGCTGGAGTTCAGGGTGCGGCCCCGCATGAAGGCCAGGGGCGCCACCTCGACCGCGCCGCGCTCCAGCAGCCGTTGCGAGCCCTCGCTGCCCACCATGTCGTGGAGGGCGTCGTACAGAGGCCGCAGGTAGGGGTCGACCTTGGCCATCAGGTCCCCGGGCAGGAACCCCAGCCGCTCGCCGGCCTCGACCGCGGGGCGGGTCAGGATGATGCGGTCGACCTCCTTGGCCTGCAGGGCCTGGACGGCCATGGCCACCGCCAACCACGACTTGCCGGTCCCGGCGGGGCCCAGGCCGAAGGTGATCACGTTGGCCCGGATGGCGTCGACGTAGCGCTTCTGGCCCGCCGTCTTGGGCCGCACGGTGCGCCCCCGGCCCGATCGCAGGACCTCGGCGTTCAGCACCTCGGCCGGGTCCTCGTCGGCCCGGACCATGTCGATGGTGCGCGACAGGGTCACGGTGTCGAGGGGCTGGCCCCGCTGGAGCAGGGCCACCAGCTGCTCGACGAGGCGGACCACCTGGCCCACCTCGTCGCCGTCGATGGCCACCTCGTTGCCCCGCACCACCACCTGGGTGCCGGGGAAGGCGGCCTCGATGAGGCGGAGGTGCTCGTCGTGCGCTCCGAGCAGGGGCGTCATCAGGTGGTTCCCCGGGATGCTGATCTTCACCTGGGTCGACGCCACGGTCCTCCGAACCGGCCCACCCCGCGGCAGTCGCGGAGCACGGTCGGCGACGAGCCTACTGCCACCCGGCCCCGCATCCCCCGAGGGCATCGCCGGTCGGCCCTGGTGGGGCCCCCGACTCCCGGGCCGGGCCCGGCGCCGAGGGGTAGGTTCGGGCCCGTGGACGCCCAGGACCGGCTGCGGCCCGAGGCCGGAGCCGGCGACGACCTGGTGGCCGCCCTGACCCGCCACCTGGCCGAGCACCGGGCCGACGCCGCCGCCGCGGCCCGGGCCCGTGAGCGGTGGCTGCGCCAGGCCGCCGACGAGGAGGCGCTGCTGGCCGGCGTCCTGCTCGACCTGGCCGAGCGGGCCGACGTGGTGACCGTGCACGGCCCCGGCGGCCGCACCCACCGGGGCCGGGTGCGGGCGGTGGGCGAGGACTTCACCGCCCTCCGAACCGGGGCCGGCGACGTCCTGCTCCCCTACGACGCCGTGGCCGCCGTCCGGCCCGAGGGGCAGCCGGTGGCCGGCTCGGACCGGGCCCGAGCGCTGGACCTGACCCTGGCCGAGGCCCTGGCCGTGGTGGCCGGCGACCGGCCCCGGATCCTGGTCGTGGGCCGGGACGGCGCCGGGCGGGCCGGGACCCTCGCGGCCGCCGGCCGGGACGTGCTGACCCTCCGCCTCGACGACGGTGCCACCGTCTACGTGCCCCTGGCCTCGGTGGCCGAGGCGACCCTGCCGCGCTAGCCCGGGCCCGCCCTCAGCCCTCGGCCGGGCCGCCCTCCGGTGCCACCGCTTCCGGGTACAGGTGCTCAAGGGAGCCGGGCTCGATGCGGCAGGCCTGGATGAAGGCGTCGACCTCCTGCTCCTGCAGGCGGATGACCCGGCCGAGCCGGTAGGCCGGGAGCTGCCCCGAGTCGATGAACCGGTACAGGGTCCGGGGCGTGACGCCGAGCCGCTTGGCCGCTTCTGCGGTGCTCAGCCACCGGGGTTCGGTCACGGATCGCACCCTACCCCCGGGGCGTCTCCGGCACTCTCGTGCCCTCACGGCCCCCGCCCGGACGGGCCGCATCCTTGACCGATGTCACACCAAGGGGTTTGGCGGCCGGTGACCGGGCGGTACATATCGGCCCCCGCAGCCGCCCGAGGGAGCCCCGTGACCGCGACCCACATCCGCCCTCCCCGACCGGCCGGCGGGCCCGGCCCCGGCGCGGGACCGGCGGGGGACGGCGGCGGGCGGCCCATCCGGCCCCGCCGGGGCCTGCCGGGCGGACGGGCCGTGGTCGGCGGGCTCCTGGTGGCCGTGGCCGCGGTCGGGACCTTCGCCGCCGCCACCGGCGCCGGGCGGGGCCCCGGCCACCAGGTCGTGGTGGCCGCCCGCGACATCGCCCCGGGCACGGTGCTGAGCGAGGGCGATGTCGAGCTGGTGGCGGCCGAGCTCCCGGCCGGCACCAGGGGCCGAGCCTTCACCGCCCCGGCCCAGGTGCTGGGGGCGGTGGCCGTCGGCCCCCTGTCGGAGGGCGAGCTGGTCCAGGCCGGCGGCCTGGCCGACGGTGTCGACGCCGCCGTGCCCACCTTCTCCCTGGCCGTCCCCACCGCGGCCGCCAACGGCGGCGTGCTGGAGCGGGGCGACACGGTGCAGGTCTTCGCCACCTACGGCAGCGACACCACCGCCACCACCCGGCTCCTGGCCGCCGAGGCCGGTGTCGTCGGGGTGGACGGGGGCGACACCGAGCTGGGCACCGCCGACCAGGTCCAGGTCATCCTGGCCATCCGCTCGGCCGAGGAGCGCTCACGGGTCATCAACGCCGCCGTGAGCGGGGCGGTGTCCCTGGTCCGGACCACGGGGGCGGCGGCGCCCGGCACCGTCCCCGACCACCGCCCCGACCTCGACGGGGACACCGCGGCCAGCCGGGCCCCCGACCGGGCGGCGGGGGGCTGATGGAGGGCGAGCGCTACGTCCTCCTGGGCCTGGGCACGACCCGGTCGCCGTGGTTCACCGAGGTGGCCCGGTGGGCCACCGCCGGCTCGCTCCCGGCCGAGTTCGTCAAGTGCATGTCGGTCGAGGAGCTCCGGGTCCGGCTCACCAGCGGCCGGCCCTTCTCCAGCGTGCTGGTCGACGCCCGCTCCGGCGCCGTCGACCGCGACCTGCTCGACGTGGCCTCCCGCCAGCGGGTGTCGGTGCTGGTGGTCGACGGCACCGGGGACGACCGGTGGCTGGCCCTGGGGGCGACGGCCGTCCTGCCCGCCGACATGACCCGCGACCAGCTCGTCGCCGCCCTCGGCGACCACAGCCGGCTCATCGGCGCCGCCACCCACCTGCCTGTGGGCGACGCACCCACCGCGGCCGACACCCCGACCGCGGCCGGGCCCCTGGTGGCGGTGACCGGGGCGGGCGGTGCCGGCACCTCGACGGTGGCCATGGCCCTGGCCCAGGCCCTGGCCGAACCGGCGGCCGGGCGGGCCGTGGTGCTGGCCGACCTTTGCCTCGACGCCGATCAGGCCATGCTCCACGACGCCCGCGACATCGTGCCCGGCGTGCAGGAGCTGGTGGAGGCCCACCGGGCCGGCCGGCCCGCCCCGGCCGAGGTCCGCGGCCTGACCTTCGAGGTGGTCAGCCGGGGCTACGACCTCCTCCTCGGGCTCCGGCGCCACCGCGACTGGGCGGTGCTGAAGCCCCGCAGCTTCGCCGCCGCCCTCGCCGGCCTGCGGGCGGCCTACGACGCGGTGGTGGCCGACGTCGACGCCGACCTCGACGGGGAGGCCGAGTGCGGCTCGGTGGAGGTCGAGGAGCGCAACGTGATGGCCCGGACCACCGTGGCCCAGGCCGACGCCGTGGTGGCGGTGGGCACGCCGGGGGTGAAGGGCCTGCACGCCTTGGTGCGCACCGTCGACCGGCTGCGCGACCACGGTGTGGACCCGGAACGGATCGTCGCCGTGGTCAACCGGTCGGCCCGCGCCGCCCGGGGCCGGGCCGAGATGGGCCGCAGCTTCGCCGACCTGTCGGGGCGGGGCCGGGCCGGCCCGCCGGTGGTGGGGCCCGTCCACCTGACCGAGCGACGGGGCCTCGACGACCTGCTGCGCGACGGGGCGCCCCTCCCCCGCGGCCTGGCCGCCCCCGTCGCCGGCGCCGTGGCCCACGTCCTGGTCGCCGTCGGGCCGCTCCCGGCGCCGGCCGGCGGCCCGGTGCCCGTGGCCGCCGGCTCGCTCGGCCGCTGGGCCGAGCAGGAGGCGGCCGGATGACCGACGTCTCCCCCCTGGTCGAGATCGAGCGGGCCGTCCTGGATCGGGCCCAGGGCATCGCCCTCGACATGGGCGGCCTCGACGGCCGCGCCCGGCTCCGGGGCCTGGTCGAGGACGAGGTGGCGCGCTGGTCGAGCGACTTCAAGCGGGGCCTGCGGGCCTTCGACCTGGCCGACCCGGGCACCGTCACCGAGCGGGCCCATCGCAACCTGTGCGGGTACGGCCCCCTCGAGCCCCTGCTCGCCGACGACGACGTGTGGGAGGTCATGATCAACGCCCCCGACGAGATCTTCGTCAAGCGCCACCAGGGGCCCTCCGGCTACCACGACGAGGTCTTCCACGACGACGCCCACGTGGTGCGCACCCTGACCAAGGTCCTCGACGACGCCTCCGGGGCCCACCGCACCCTGGACCCGGCCGAGGGCCTGCAGGACGCCCAGCTCGACGACGGCAGCCGGCTCCACATCGTCCACCAGGACATCGCCCGGGGCGGCCACGTGATGGCCAACATCCGGAAGTTCACCGGCGTGGTGTTCCACGACCTCGACCAGCTCGTGGCCCGCGACATGCTCTCCCGCCCCGTCGCCGCCTTCCTCGCCGCCTGCGTCCGCTCCCGCCTGTCGATGGTGGTGGCCGGCGCCCCCGGCTCGGGCAAGACCACCATGCTCTCCTGCTGCGCGGCCGAGCTGGACCCCCACCTGCGGGTCGTCACCGCCGAGGAGGTGCTGGAGATCAGCATCCCCCTGCCCAACGTGGCCGCCCTCCAGACCCGGCCGGCCCGGCCCGACCGCCCGGCGGTGGACCTCCGCCGCCTGGTCGCCGGCTTCCTCCGCATGGCCCCCGACGTGGCCATCGTGGGCGAGGTGCGGGACCGGGAGGCCCTGCCGCTCCTCCTCACGTTGTCGTCGGGGGTGAAGGGGTTCACCACCATCCACGCCGGCTCCGCCCGCCAGGCCCTCTCCCGGCTCCGCTTCGTGTGCCAGCTCTCGGAGAGCGACCTGCCCCTACCCGCCCTCAACAGCCTCGTCACCGAGGCGATCGACGTGGTGGTCCACTGCGCCCGCACCCCCGCCGGCCCCCGGGTCACCGAGGTGATCGCCGTCGAGGACATGGCCGCCAGCCCCGACAGCGCCGCCTTCACCGTCACCGACGTCTTCCGCCGGGGCGGGATCGACGGCCCGCTGCGGTGGACGGGCCAGCTCCCCCAGCGGCTGGAGGGCCCCCTCCGCGACGCCGGCTTCGACCTGCGGGCCCTCCTCGACGACGGGCCCGGCCTGCCGCCGGCCCCCCCGGGTGCCGCCCCGGCGGCCCCCGCCCTCCTCGGGAGCGGTCGGTGAGCGGCCCGGCCGGCCTCCTCCTGGCCGTGGCCGGCGCCTACGGCGTGCACCTGCTGTACACCGCGGTGGCCCTGCGCTGGTCCGGCCTCGGGCCCGGGCCCCGGCCGGGCGGGGGGCGGGGGTCGGGCCGGCGCGGGCCGCAGGAATGGCTGGCCCAGGCCGGGCTGGACGGCGTCCGGCCCCTGGAGTTCGGCGCCGTGGTCGCCGTCCTGGCCCTGGTCGGGGCGGCCCTGGGCTACGCCGTCTTCGGCGCCCCGCTGCCGGCCCTGGCCGTGGCCCTGTTCGCCGGGTCCTTCCCGGTGAGCGGCCACCGCGACCGGCGCCGGGCCCGCCGGGCGGTGGCCCAGGAGGCGTGGCCGCGGCTCATCGAGGAGATCCGCATCCTCACCGCCTCCCTGGGCCGGTCGGTGCCCCAGGCCCTGTTCGAGGCGGGCCGGCGGGGACCGGTGGAGATGCGGCCCGCCTTCGAGGCGGCCCAGCGCGAGTGGTTGGTGTCGACCGACTTCGCCCGGACCGTCGCCGTGCTCAAGGAGCACCTGGCCGATCCCACTGCCGATGCCACCTGCGAGACCCTGCTGGTGGCCCACCAGGTGGGCGGCTCGGACCTCGACCGGCGCCTGCGCGACCTGGTTGAGGACCGCATCCAGGACGTCCAGGGCCGCAAGGACGCCCGGGCCCGCCAGGCCGGCGTCCGCTTCGCCCGCCGCTTCGTGCTCATCGTGCCCCTGGGCATGGCCGCCGCCGGCATGTCGGTGGGCGAGGGCCGGGCCGCCTACCGGACCGGTGCCGGCCAGGGGGCGGTGGTGGTGGCCATCGCCCTCACCGTGGCCTGCTGGGCGTGGGCCGGGGCGATCATGCGCCTCCCCGACGAGGAGAGGGTGTTCGCCTCGTGAGGCCGCTGACGCTCTCGGGCCTGGTGCTGTGGGTCGGCGCCACCCTGCTGCTCTCCGGCCACCGGTGGTTCGCCCGCCGCCCCCTCACCGAACGCCTCCGGCCCTACACGCCGGGCGGCATGGCCCCGGCGCCGCGGGCCGGGCTGCTGTCCCTGGAGAGCTTCCGCGACGTGGTGGGCCCCCTGTCGCGCCAGGTGGGTGACCGGGCCGGGCGTCTCCTCGGCGTGCGCGAGGACCTGGGCCTGCGCCTGGCCCGCACCCACTCGCCCCTCGACGTCACCGCCTTCCGGGTCCGCCAGCTGGGCTGGGCCGTGGCCTCCTTCGGCCTGGGCGGGCTGGCCACCGTGGCCCTCGACCCGCCCCCGACCCTGGGCCTGCTGGCCGTGCTGGGCGTCCCGCTGCTGGCCTTCCTGGTGCTCGAGCAGCAGGTGGCGACGGCGTCGTCCCGCTGGCAACGCCGCCTGTTCCTGGAGCTGCCGGTGGTCAGCGAGCAGATCGGCCTCCTCCTCTCGGCCGGCTTCTCCCTCTCCGGCGCCCTCAGCCGGGTGGCCCAGCGATCGGGCGGAGCCTGCGGGCAGGACCTGGCCCGGGCCGTGGGCCGGATGCGCCAGGGCCTGAGCGAGACCGAGTCCCTGCTGGAGTGGGCGGCCACCGCCCGGGTCGACGCCGTCGACCGCCTGGTGCACGTCCTGGCCCTCAACCAGGAGGCCAGCGACCTGGGCCGCCTCATCAGCGAGGAGGCCCGGGCCATCCGCCGCGACGTCCAGCGGGAGCTGGTCGAGCGGGTCGAGCGGCGGGGCCAGCAGGTCTGGATCCCGGTCACCGTGGCCACCCTCGTCCCCGGCGTGATCTTCATCGCCGTCCCCTTCGTGCAGGCCCTGTCCCTGTTCTCCGGCCGTGGCTAGGCGGCCGAGCTCCCCCCATCCCCAGGAGGACCCATGACCGCTCCCCTCCCGCTGCGCACCCCGGTCGACGCCGTCGACCGCGGGAGCCTGGCCACCTACACCTGGGTGCGATCGGCCCTGGTCGTCGCCCACCACCGCCTGGCCGGCGACGACCGGGGCGAGGGGGTCATCTCGGCCGCCATCGTGGTCCTCATCACCGCCTTCCTCGGGGCGGCCATGTGGACGGCGTTCAAGCTGATCTTCGACGACGCCGCCACCAACACCCGCACCGAGGTCAACAAGATCGGCGACTGAGCGCAGCCGTGGCCCCTCCTCCCGACCGCCGCCGGGCCCGCTGGGCCCACCGCCCGGCACCGGCCCCCGGCGGGCCCCGGGACGGGCAGAGCCTGATCGGGACCGTGGCCGGGGTGGCGGTGTTCCTGGCCTTCCTGTTCCTGGCCGTGCACCTGGTGGTGAGCCTGTACGCCACCTCGGCGGTGACCGGCCACGCCTACGACGCGGCCCGGCGGGTGGCGGCGGCCGAGATCGACCACGCCGACCCCTCGGCCGTGGCCGGGGCCCAGCGGCGGGCCGAGGCCGACGTCCGGGCCTCCCTGGGTCGCTACGCCGCCCGCCTGGAGCCCTTCGACTGGACGGGCACCACCGGCGACGTGGTCCGCCTCCGGGTGCGGGCCGAGAACCCCAGCTTCCTGGTGGCGGCCGACGGCCTCCTGGGCGTGGAGGAGATCGACCGCACCGTGACGGTCCGGGTGGAGCGGGTCCGGTGACGCTCAGGGTGTCGCACCGCCGGCGTCCCGCCCGCCCCGAGCCCGGGCGCCGGCCCGAGCGGGGCGCGGTCGGGGGCCTGGAGGCCCTGCCCTTCTCGGTGCTGCTGTTCGTCTGCGGCACCCTGCTGCTGGTCAACGCCTGGGGCGTGATCGACGCCACCTTCGCCGTCACCTCGGCGGCCCGGGAGGCCACCCGCACGCTGGCCGAGGCCGGTGACCCGGCCACCGGCGACGCGGCCGCCCGCCGCACCGCCCGGGAGGCCATCCGCAGCTACGGGCGCGACCCCGACCGCCTCCACCTGAGCCGACCCCAGGGCACCTTCGCCCGCTGTGGCCGGGTGGGCTACACGGCCACGTACCCGGTCCCGGCCATCCGCATCCCGTTCATCGGGGGCTTCGGCGAGGCCTTCGAGGTGTCGTCCACCCACACCGAGCGCATCGACGACCTGCGCTCCGGCCTGCCCGGCGAGGCGACCTGTGGCGCGTAGAGGAGCGGGCCGGGCCGCTGGCGACCGCCAGCGCGGATCGTCGCTCATGCTGGTGCCGGCCGGCGCCCTGGTGTTCATCGTCCTCGGGGCCGTGGCCGTCGACCTCTCCCACGTCCACCTCCGCCAGCGGGAGGTGATCGCCGCCGTGCAGGGCGCGGCCAGCGACGCCGCCGCCTCGTCGTACCGGGACGACGCCTTCTACGCCGGCGGCGACGTGGTCATCGACCGGGGGGACGCCAGCCGTGAGGCCCGGGCCAGCCTGGCCGCCACCGGCCTGGACATCACCGTGACGTCGCTCACCGTGACCCCTGCGGGCGAGGTCGTCATCGAGGCCGAGGCCCCGGTGGAGACCATCTTCGCCACCGCCCTCCCCGGCGGGCCCGACACCGTCACCGTCACCGCCACCGCCCGGGCCCGCCTGGCCGGCTGACCGGTGGGCCGGCCTGCTCCCGCCCACCACCTCTGGGCGGTCCTCTCGTGTCTTTCAATGTCTCTCGTGTTGTTCCAAGGGGTGGCGGGTACGGTCCGAGGGTGGACCGGCCCCCTCGCCCGACGCATCGGGTGGATGCCGGCGCCGACGGGGCGCCGGTGCTGGTCAAGCGGGCCACCGACGAGGGCGGGCGGGCCCGGCTGGCCACCGAGGCGGCCCTCCTGCGGGCCCTGGCCCACCCGGGCACGGTGCAGGTCACCGCCCTGGTCGAGGAGGCCGGAGCGGTCGAGCTGCACCTGGCCTGGGCCGGGTCGCACACCCTGGCCACCGTGACCGGGCTCCCCCCGCCGGCCGCGGCCGGGCTGGTGGCCCAGGTGGCCGACACGGTGGCGGACCTGCACCGGGCCGGGCTCGTGCACGGCCGCCTCACCCCCGACCACGTCCTCCTGGGACCCACCGGCCGGCCGGTGCTCACGGGCCTGGCCGAGGCCGGCCGGGCCGATCGGGTCCCGGTGGCCGGCGACGTGGCCGCCCTCGGTGCCCTCCTGACCGGGCTGGTGGCGCCGGCCGACGACGGCCTCCAGCTCCCCGAGCGGCGCCCGCGCCCCGGCCGCGGGACCGACCGGGGCCTGCGGGGGGCGCTGCTCACCCTGGCCGACCAGGCCCAGGCCGACGACCCCGCCGCCCGCCCCACGGCCGCCGAGCTGGCCGCGCTCCTGCGGGCCACCGCCCCCCTCGACCCCGGCGGCCCCCGTCGCCACCGCCCGCGCCCCGCCCGCCGCCCGGCGATGGGGCGCCACCGGCCCCGGCCCGACACCGGGGCCGGGACCCGCCGGCCTCGGTGGGGACGGCGCCTGGTGGTCGCCGGGCTGGGCCTCGGCCTGGGAGCGGCAGGCCTGGCCGCCATCGGGCCACGGGCACCCGACCCCGGCCCGGGCGTCGTCGGAGCCACCCCCTCCACCACCCACCCGACCCCGGCCCCACCGCGGCCCGGGCCCGTGTCGCCCGCTCCCGAACGGTCCCGCCCCGGGCCGTCCGGCGACGGGCCGGCGCCGGCCCCCCGGGCCCCTGGGGGCGCCACCGGCCCCGGCGGGTGCGTGCCGGTCCGGGGGGCCGAGGCCCAGGACACCGACGGCGACGGGTGCCCGGAAGGGGTCCGGGTCGCCGGCCGGCGCGTCTCGGTGGGGGCCACCACCTGGGTGGTGGGTGACGCCGGCGACCGGTCGGCGGTGGGCGACTGGGACTGCGACGGGACGGCCACGGTGGCCGTCCTGCGCCCGGCCACCGGCGAGGTCTTCGTCTACGACCGCTGGGTCGGGCCCGGCGCCGAGCTCACGGTCCGGCCCACGGCCCGGGCCCCGGGGGCCGACGCGCTCGTCGGACGGGACGGCGACGGTGACGGCTGCCCGCAGCTCACCGCCACCGGGCCCGGCGGCCTGGCCGTGGCCGTCGGGCCCCCGCCGCCGTGATCCGGCGGGCCGCGGGCGGGCTGGCCTGGGTCGGCGCCCTGGTGGCGACCCTGGCCCTGCTGCAGGCGCTCGGCTCCGGCTCCCTGGCCCCGCCACCGGTGCGGGACGGGGCCGCCCTCCAACGCTGGCTCGCCCAGCGCGACGCCGTGACCGCGGCCTTCGCCCTGGTCCGGGTGGCCGGGTTGGTCCTGGCCGCCTACCTGCTGGCCGTCACCGCCCTCGGCCTGGCCGCCCGGGCCAGCCGGGTGCCGGCCCTGGTGGCGGCGGCGGACGTGGTCACCGTCCCGGTGGTGCGGAGGGTGCTGGGGGCGGTGGCCGGCGTCGGGCTCACCGCCTCGACCGCCGGCCTGCTGACCGCCGACTCGCCGCCCCGGCCGCCGGCGGCCCAGGTCGTCGATCCGGCCGACGCGTCGGTGGTCCTGGAGCGCCTGCCCGACCGGTCCGACGTCGTGCTCCGCTGGCAACCGGCCCCGGCCGGCGACGACGGACCGTCACCAGGCGGCACCGCCACCATGCGGGTCGACGGCGGCGCCCCACCGCCGGCCGGGCAGGAGTGGCGGGTGGAGGCGGGCCAGAGCTTCTGGGAGGTGGCCGAGAGGTCCCTGGCCCGGGCGTGGGGCCGGGCCCCGACCGACGACGAGGTGGCCCCGTACTGGGCCGCCCTGGTGGAGGCCAACCGGTCGCGCCTGGTCGACCCGGCCGACCCCGACCTGGTCCGCCCCGGCCAGGTCTTCACCCTCCTCCCGGCGCCCGCCCCGCCGCCCCCCTGAGGGGCTACCCGGGCCGGCCCAGGGCGGCGGCCGAGACGGCGTCGGGCCGGCTCCGGCGGCGGCCCACCACCGCCGCCGACAGCGCCTCGCCCACGGCCGCGCTGGTGGCGGCCAGGTCGTCGGGGACCACGGCGTCCACCACCCCCAGGCCCAGGAGCTGGCCGCTGGTGAGCCCCAGGTGCTCGGCCACCGCCGGCGCCCGGGTCGCGTCCCGCTCGAGGATCAGGGCCGCTCCCTCGGGCCCGATGACCGAGAACACGGCGTGCTCCTGGACGAGCAGGACGTCGGTCCAGGCCAGGGCCAGGGCGCCGCCGCTGCCCCCCTCCCCCACGCACACCCCGACGGTGGGGACCTGCACCCCGTCGAGGGCGGCGAAGGTGGCGGCGATCTCACCGGCGATGCCGGCGTTCTCGCTGGCCGGCCCGGGCTCGGCGCCCGGGGTGTCGACCAGGGTGACCAGCGGCCGCCCCAGGCGCCCGGCCAGGGCCATGGCCCGGCGGGCCTGGCGGAACCCCGCCACCCCGGGCCGGCCGGTGCCGGCGTGGCGATCGGAGGCCACCACCACCACGTCGGTGGGCCCGATGCGGGCCAGGGCGGTGCGGACGGTCCGATCGGCACCGCCCAGCTCCAACCACGACGCGCACAGGTGGGCGGCCACGTCCACGCCGGTGGGCCGGTCGAGCCGCCGGGCGGCCACCACCTCGGCCCAGGCGCCAGAGGGCGCAGCGACACTCGGGGCGGCCGGCGGGCCGCCGACCCCGGGGTCACCACCGGCGGTGGGGACCGGCCCTCCCCCCACCGGCAAGGAACGGGGGGCCAGCGGCGCCGGCCGCAGGCCGAGGGCCACGTCGACCCACCGATCGAGCTGGTCGGGCGGCCGGACGGCATCGACCAGACCGGCGGCCAGGGCGGTCTCGGCGGTGTGCGAGCGCCCCTCGACCTCCTCGCCGGTGGTGTGGGCCACCACCCGGGGCCCGGCGAAGCCGACGACGGCGCCGGCTTCGGCCACCCGGACGTCGCACAGCGAGGCGTAGGAGGCCAGCACCCCGCCCGTGGTGGGCGAGCGGAGCACGGCCACCGACAGGAGCCCGGCCTCGCCGTGGCGCCGGACGGCGGAGGCCACCCGGCCCATCTGGAGCAGCGACACCATGCCCTCCTGCATGCGGGCCCCACCGCTGCGGGTGTGGCACACCACGGGCAGGCCCAGCTCCCGGGCCCGGTCGAAGGCCCGCACCACCCGCTCGCCGTGGACCACGCCCATCGAGCCGCCCAGGGCGTCGAAGCAGCCCTCGACCACGACGTGGGTGGCGGTGCGCCCGGTGCGGACCGACTCATGGGGCAGGGCGGCCAGCCGCTCGGCGTACCCCGGGGTGCGCAGCGGGTCGGCGCTGCGCAGGTCCTCGTCCCACTCCTCGTCGAGATCCACGGCCATCGGTGCAGCCTCGCGGCCGCCGCCGCCCGCCCGCCAACCTCCGGGCGCGGCGGTCAGGCCGGCGGCACCGGCCGGAGCCGGAGGGCGACCTCGTTGGCCAGGAGGCGACCGGCCCGGGTCAGGAGGATGCGGTCGTGGCGGACCTCCACCAGGCCGACCAGCGCGTCCCGGTCGGCCGGGTCCAGGGCGTCGGCCGGCACGCCGGCGGAGGTGCGGATCGAGAGCTGCAGGGCCTCCAGGGCCCGGCGCTCGGGGTCGAGCCGCTCGGAGCCGGCCTCCGGGTCCCGGCCCTCCTCGACGGCGGCCAGGTACCGCTCGGGGGTGCGCACGTGCCAGTAGCGGCGACCGTCCCGGTGGCCGTGGGCCGCGCAGCCCAGGGCCACGTACTCCCCCATCGACCAGTACAGGAGGTTGTGGCGGCAGCGGTGCCCGGGCCGGGCCCAGTTGGAGATCTCGTACCACCCGTACCCGGCCCCCTCCAGCAGATCGGTCACGGTGTCGTACTTGTCGGCCTGGTCGTCGTCGTCGGGGTGGCGGGCCGGCTCGGCGGCCAGCGGCGTGCCCGCCTCCACGGTGAGGGCGTAGGCGCTGACGTGGTCGGGCTCCAGCTCCACGGCCCGGCGCACCGTGGTGGCCCAGTCGGCCCGGGACTCGCCGGTCCCGCCGTAGATGAGGTCGAGGCTCACGGCCAGGCCGGCGCCCCGGGCCGCGGCCACCGCCGGGGCCACCGCCTCGGCCGGGTGGGTGCGGCCCAGGCCGGCCAGCACGTGGGGCACGAAGGACTGCACCCCGATGGACAGGCGGGTCACCCCGCCGGCGGCGTAGGCGGCGGTGAGGGCCGGGGTGACGTCCTCGGGGTTGGCCTCGATGGTGACCTCGGCCCCGGGGGCGACGGGCAGCTCGGCCAGCACGGCCAGCAGGGCACCCGGGTCGACCCGGGTCGGCGTCCCCCCGCCCACGAACACCGAGGTGACCGGGGGCAGGTCGCCGGCCAGGGCGGCGGCGTGGCGCCGGCAGGCCTCCAGGTACCGCCCGGCCACCTCGTCCCGGTCGGTCCAGGTGGCGAAGGCGCAGTAGTCGCACCGGTGCCGGCAGAAGGGCACGTGCAGGTACGCGCCCACCCCCGCCGGGCGCGGGCCGGGGGGATCGGCCGGGGGGAGGGGGGCGGCGGGCACCGGCCCGATCATGGCCGGCGGGCCGGGCGGCGCGCCCGGCGGCAGGGTCTCAGCGCGACAGCGCCAGGCCCAGCTCGTCGAGGCGCTTGAGGGCGCCGTCCTCGGTGGTGTCGAGGATGCAGGCGATGGCCCGCAGGTCGTCCCGGCGGATGGTGAGGACCCGGCCGTTGAAGTCCTGGCGCTGGACCTGGATCATGGTCAGGTACCGGGTCAACATCTCGGCGGCCACGCCGGAGAGGGCGTCGAGCCGGGTCAGGTCGATGACGATCTTGCGCCGGTCCGGGGCGGCGATGGTGAGGTCGAGCACGTCGTCCTCGCCGGTGCGGTCCCGGGGCAGCAGCTGGTCGACGGGCACGTTGTAGAACCGGGCCAGCCGTTGGAGCCGGGGCACGGAGATGGCCCGCTCGCCCCGCTCGTAGGCGCCGAGGACCGATGCCTTGAACTCCTGGGAGGAGGCCTCCTCGGCGTCCTGCAGGGACAGCCCCTTCTGACGGCGAATGGAACGCAGCCGCTCGCCGACCTTCCTCCCGTAGATCTGGGTGGCCTCGTCGTCGATCTCGTTGTCGATGATGCTCAACGGCGTGAGTCTCCTGCTGGCTGCGTCCGGTGGGGCGCTCGATGGTGGGACCAGGCGGGGGATGGTCCCACTCAGGCTAGGGGGTGCGGTGGAGCCGCTGGTCGACCACACTACGTCGTGGCGCCCCCGCGATCAACCACCGTCCGCGGTCTCCCCGGGCGGGGTGCGGCGACAGGGCATGACATCCGCTCTCGCCGCGGCCAAAAGAGCGGCCGCGGCCAGGGCCGCGGTCTCGGCCCGGAGCACGGTCGGGCCCAGGGAGACGGTGGTGGCCCCGGCCAGCTCGGTGTCGGACCACCCGCCCTCCGGGCCGACCAGCACCACCGGACGGTCGAGCCCCAGGGGGCCACCGCCCGGGTGGGCCAGGACCGCCCCGGCCGCGGTGGCCGCCTCGGCCACGGGCACGCCGACCCGCACCTCGGGGAGGTGGGTGCGCCGGCTCTGCATGGCCGCCTCCCGGACGACCTTCTCCAGGCGAGCCCGGTGGGCCCCGGCCCGCTCCCCCTCCCAGCGCACCACCGACCGGTCGGCCACCAGCAGCCAGATGGCGTCCACGCCCAGCTCGGTCAGCTTCTGCACGGCCCACTCCGGCCGCTGGCCCTTCATCGGGGCCAGGCCGACCGTCAGCGGCGGGGACGGGGCGGGTTCGACCTCGACGGGGCCGACGGGCTCCAGGGTGTCGCCGAAGCGGGCCCGGCGCCACCGGCCCCGCCCGTCGGACACGGTGAGGGCGTCGCCCGGCCGCAGGCGCAGGGCCCGGCCCAGGTGGTGGTGGTCGTCGGGGTCGAGCTCGGGCCGGTCCAGGTCGGTGACGAAGGCGTGGGGTCCCACGCCCCGCAGGGGGATGCCGGCCACCGGCTACTTGAACGCCGAGCGGATCTTCGACAGCAGCCCCACCTCGGGCGGGGCCACGTCCTCGCCCCGCAGCTCGGCCAGGCGCCGGTACAGGGCCTCCTCCTCCTCCGCCAGGCCCGTGGGCACGTCCACCACCACCCGGACCTCCAGGTCGCCCCGGCCCCGGCCCCGGACCCGGGGCACGCCCCGGCCCCGCAGGCGGAAGACCCGGCCCGGCTGGGTGCCGGCCGGGACGACGAGCTGCTCCTGGCCGTCCAGGGTCTCGAAGTCGAGGGAGACGCCGAGGGCGGCCTGGCTGGGGCTGAGGTGCAGCTGGTGGACGAGCTGGGAGTCCTCGCGGGTGAAGCGGGGGTGGGGGGCGACGCGCAGGTGGACGTAGAGGTCGCCGGCCGGGCCGCCCCGGGGGCCGGCCGGGCCGTAGCCGGGCAGGCGCAGGGTGGAGCCGTCGTCGACCCCGGGGGGGACGTCGACGGTGAAGGTCCGCCGCACGGCACGGCGACCCTCGCCGCCGCAGTCCGGGCAGGGCGAGGTGACGACCTGGCCCTGGCCCCCGCAGGCCGGGCAGGGCCGGGCGGTGACCATCTGGCCCAGCATCGACTGGCGCACCTGGCGCACCTGGCCGGCCCCGCCGCAGGTCGAGCAGGTGGTCGGGTGGGTCCCGGGGGCGGAGCCGGTGGCCTCGCAGGTGTCGCACGGCGCCGGCACCTCGGCCTCGACCGGGGCCTTGGCGCCGAACACCGCCTCCTCGAAGGCCAGGTCGACGACGACCTCCATGTCGCCGCCCCGGCGGGGGCCGCCCCGCCGCCCCCCGCCGGACCCGCCGGCGCCCCCGAAGAAGGCGTCGAACAGGTCGCCCAGCCCGCCGGCCCCGAAGGCGTCGCCCAGGTCGGGGCCCCCCGGGCCGTCGGTGCCGTAGGTGTCGTAGCGCTGGCGCCGGTCGGGGTCCGAGAGCACCTCGTAGGCCCGGGCGATCTCCTTGAACCGGGCCTCGGCGCCGTCGTCGCCGGGGTTGGCGTCGGGGTGGTGCTGGCGGGCCAGCCGGCGGTAGGCCCGCTTGATCTCCTCCGCGGTGGCGGTGCGGGAGACGCCGAGGGTGGCGTAGAGGTCGTCGGCCATGGGCGGTGCGTGCCTCGCTTCTGCGGTGCGTCAGCCCTCGCTCAACCGGCGGCCGAGTCGCTTGCTGACGACGGCCACCGCGGCGAGGGCCTGGGTGTAGTCCATGCGGGTCGGTCCCAGCACCCCGACGGTGCCGACCGGTTCGCCTTCGATCTCGTACGGTGCCACGACCAGGGCGCACTCGGCCAGGGGAGCCATCCCGGTCTCCGAGCCGATGGCCACCTGCAGCCCCCGGTCCAGCACGTCGCGCAGGAGCGACACCACCACGAGCTGCTGCTCGAGGATGCCCAGCACCTGGCGCACCGTCTCGACGCCCTCGAAGGCCCCGGCCATGCGATCGGTGCCGCCCACGTAGACGTGGTCGGCGTCGGGGGGCCGGGCCGAGCGGACGGCGGACACCACGGGCGGGACCTTGGAAGGGGCCGCCGGGTCGGCGGCCGGCTCCGGCACGGTGGCCAGGTCGAGGCGCTGGCCCACCAGGTGGGCCGCCAGGTGGGCGGCGGCGGCGGCCAGCTCGTCGTCGGAGGCCTCGGCCGCCCCCCCTCCGAGGGCCACGTCGATCTTCTCCACCGCCCCGTTGGACAGGACCACCACCAGGAGGGCCAGCCGGGGCGTGAGGCCCACGAGCTGGACCGAGCGCACGACGCCGACGTCGCCCAGGGGGCTCACCACCAGGGCGGCGGTGCCGGTGAGGCCCGACAGGAGGCGGGACGTGTCGGCCAGCGTGCGCTCCAGCTCGCCGTGGGCCCGGTCGAAGAAGGCCCGCACCTGCTGGGCCGAGGCCCGGTCCAGGCCGCCCCTCCCGGCCAGGTGGTCCACGAAGTAGCGGTAGCCCCGCTCGGTGGGGATGCGCCCGGCGCTGGTGTGGGGCTGGGCCAGGTAGCCGTCGTGCTCCAGGGCGGCCATCTCGTTGCGGACGGTGGCCGAGCTGACCGCCACCCCGGGCAGCGAGGCGACGTGGCCCGACCCGACGGGCTGGGCGGTGTGGATGTACTCCTCCACCACGGCCCGGAGGATCGAGGCCTTGCGATCGTCGAGCATGGGTCGGTGCCGCGGGGGTCGGGGAACGGGTGCGGCTAGCACTCGATCGTACCGAGTGCTGACCGCTCGGCACCGGTCCCCCGGGCCGGGCGCCGGGCGCTCAGTCCCGGCCGGTGGCGGCCCGCCAGCGCCGGAGGGCCTCCTCGCGCTCGGCGGCGTGGTCGACCAGGGGGCCGGGGGTAGCCCCCGGCGCCCCCACCGAAGGGAAGCCGGTGCGGCCCTCGCACCAGGCCGCGAAGCGCTCGTCGGCCTCGGTCCCGGTGTCGACCTCGATGCCCGACAGCGACCGGCCCGACCTGTTCGCCGCCCTGGGCGTCCCGCTGGCCGTGGTCTGACCGACCGACGGGCCACGCCTCAGTCGTCGAGGCGGAGGGCGGAGACGAACGCCTCCTGGGGGACCTCGACCCGCCCGATGGACTTCATCTTCTTCTTGCCCTCCTTCTGCTTCTCCAGGAGCTTGCGCTTGCGGGTGATGTCGCCGCCGTAGCACTTGGCCAGCACGTCCTTGCGCTTGGCCTTGACCGTCTGGCGGGCGATGAACTTGCCCCCCACCGCGGCCTGGATGGGCACGTCGAAGAGCTGCCGGGGGATCAGCTCCTTCAGCTTCTCGCACATGCGCCGGCCGTAGTCCTGGGCCTTGTCCCGGTGGACGATCATGCTGAAGGCGTCGACCGGCTGGGCGTTGAGCAGCACGTCCACCTTGACCAGGGCCGAGGTGCCGTAGCCGTCGGGCTCGTAGTCGAGGCTGGCGTAGCCCTGGGTGCGGCTCTTCATCTGGTCGAAGAAGTCGGTGACCACCTCGGCCAGGGGCAGGCGGTAGCGCAGCTCGACCCGCTCGGGGGACAGGTACTCCAGCTTGAGCATGTCGCCCCGCCGGTTCTGGCACAGCTCCATGAGGGTGCCCGTGTAGTCGGCGGGGGTGAGGATGCTGACCGACAGCCACGGCTCGTCGATGTGGTCCACCGAGGTGACCGGCGGCATCTCGGAGGGGTTGTCGATCTCCACCACCTCGCCCTTGGTGGTGTGCACCAGGTAGGCCACGGACGGGGCGGTGGCGATGAGGCTCAGGTCGAACTCCCGCTCCAGGCGCTCCCGCACGATCTCCATGTGCAGCAGGCCCAGGAACCCGCACCGGAAGCCGAAGCCCAGGGCGCCGGAGCTCTCGGGCTCGTAGGTGAAGCTGGAGTCGTTGAGCCGCAGCCGCTCCAGCGCCTCCCGCAGGTCGGGGAACTCGTCGGCGTCGATGGGGTACAGCCCGCAGAACACCATGGGCTTGGGGTCGCGGTAGCCCTCCAGGGCCTCCTCGGCCGGGCTCACGGCGTCGGTGACGGTCTCGCCGGAGCGGGCCGCCCCCACGTCCTTGATGCCGGCGATGAGGTACCCGGTCTCTCCCGGGCCCAGCGCGTCGACCGGGATGGGGTCCGGGGAGCGGACGCCGATCTCCTCGGCCCCGTGGGTGGCCCGGGCCTGCATGAACCGGAGCTTGGCCCCGGAGCGCAGGGTCCCGTCCATGACCCGCACCGAGCTGACCACGCCCCGGTACTGGTCGAAGTGGCTGTCGAAGATGAGGGCCCGGAGGGGAGCCTCGGCGTCGCCCACCGGGGCGGGGATGCGCTCGATCACGGCGTCTAGCAGCGCCTCGACACCCTCGCCGGTCTTGGCGCTGATGCGCAGCACCTCCTCCGCCGGGATGCCCAGCACGGTCTCGATCTCCTGGGCGCACCGGTCGGGCTCGGCGGCCGGCAGGTCGATCTTGTTCATGCAGGCCACGATCTCGAGGTCGTTCTCCAGGGCCAGGTAGCAGTTGGCCAGGGTCTGGGCCTCGATGCCCTGGGCCGCGTCGACCAGGAGGACCACGCCCTCGCAGGCGGCCAGCGACCGGCTCACCTCGTAGCCGAAGTCGACGTGGCCGGGGGTGTCGATCAGGTTGATGATGTGGTCGCGCCACGGCAGGCGCACCGACTGGAGCTTGATGGTGATGCCCCGCTCCCGCTCGATGTCCATCGAGTCGAGGTACTGGGCCCGCATGTTCCGGGCGTCGACGGCGCCGCTCAGCTCCAGCACCCGGTCCGACAACGTGGTCTTGCCGTGGTCGATGTGGGCGATGACGGAGATGCAGCGGATGCGGTCGAGGTCCATGGCGGTCCGTCGAGCCTACCGATCACCCCTCCGGGGCCCGGCCTCCGTCCGCGGGCCGCACCGCATGTGACGGGGCGGGACCCCGGCCGGTAGAGTCTCCGGGCCCCAATGAGACGACCTCCGACGACGAGGACCCCGTGGCCAACATCAAGAGCCAGATCAAGCGCAACCGCCAGAACGAGAAGCGCCGCGTCCGCAACAAGACGGTGCGCTCCGAGCTGCGCACCCGCACCAAGGCCGCGGCCACCACCGCCCAGGCCGGCGGCGACGAGGCGGCCGAGGCCCTGCGCCTGGCCCTCAAGCGCATCGACAAGGCCGCGGCCAAGGGCGTGATCCACAAGAACCAGGCCGCCCGCCGCAAGTCGCGCCTGGTCAAGCGGCTCGCCTCCTCCGAGGCCTGACCCACCCCCGGCCCCGGCCGGGACAGCACGTCGAGAGCACGAGCGCCGGCCCGCCCGGCGCTCGTGCCGCGCTCGGCCTCAGCGGCGGGTGCGGGGGCGGCGGGCCAGGCGGGCCACGAGGACCTCGAGCACGAGCTCGTCGGGCCAGCCCTGCGTGCCGCGCAGGGCCAGGTCGGCGTCGGCCAGCAGGCCCACGGCCCGGCGGATGCCGTCGGGGCCCAGGGCCCGGCTCTGGCTCAGGGCCTTCTTGGCCGGGAACGTGGAGCCCTTCAGGCCCAGCACCTCGGCCGCCTCCTTCTCGCTGCGGGCCCCGGCCCCGTCCAGGCGGAGCATCTTGGCGTAGTGGCCGTGGAGGGTGGCCATGACCTGGAGGGCGTGGCGCTCGCCGCCGTGGAGCATGCGCCGCAGCTTGGCCAGGGCCACCGACGTGTCACCGGAGTCGATGGCGTCGGTGAGCTCCCAGGGCGGCACCCCCCCGGCCTCGCCCAGCCACGGCCGCACGTCGTCGGCCCGCAGGTGGGCGCCGTCGCCGTGGATGCCCACCAGCCGCTCGGCCAGCTCCACCACCGCCCCCGCGCTCTCGCCCAGCCGCTCGGCCACCAGGCCGGCCGCCCCCCGGTCGAGGCGCAGGCCGTGGTGCGACATCTGCTCGACCACCCACGCCTCCCGGTTGCGGGCCGGCGGGTCGGGGTCGACGACGTCACCCCCGGCGTCCTTGACCGCCTTGCTGAGCGACGGCGGCAGCTTGGCCGGGCGGGCCCCGGGCTCCGGGCTGCGCTCCCACACCAGGACCAGGTCGGTGGTGTCGACCGGGTGGGCCAGGTGGTCGAGGAGGGGGCGCAGGGCCTCGGCGTTGGTGAAGCGCTGGAGGTGGCGGGCCACCACGATGCGCTTGTCGGTCAGGAAGGGCAGGGTGGTGGCGGCGTCGACCACGGCGGCCAGCGGGTACTCGGGGCCGGCCTGCTCGTCGACCAGCAGGCCCCGGTCACCGTCCCTCACCAGCGTCTCGACCAGGCCGACCAGGGCCTCCTCCCGCAGGACGTCGTCGGACCCCTTGAGCAGGGTGACCGAGCCCATCAGCCCGGGGCCCCCGGCCGGGCCGCGGCGATGGCGTCGACGACGTGGGCGGCGCGCCGGGCCGCGGCCGGCTCCCGGGTCCGGACGGTGCGGGCCCCGGCCATGCGGGCCGCGGCCACCGTCGCGGCCACGCCCTCGCGCCCCTGGTCGCCCGTGTCCACGTCGACCGGGCCGGGGTGGTCGGGCCCCACCACGGCCAGGGGCGGGACCGGCCCGGGGGCGGGGGACGAGCCGGCGTCGGGGACCACGATCGGACCCTACCGCCCGCTCCCCGGCGGGCAGGGCGGGTCGGCGGGGAGGCGGACGCAGGCCGCCGCCTCCCCGGTGCGGACCACCTCGACGGTCCCCAGGCGGAGCGGGGGCGTGGCCGCCGGCGGAGCCCGACCCAGGTCCCAGGACCGGCCCACCCGGGCCCGATGACGGGCCGCCCGCTCCTCGCCGGCGGCGCCCGGGCCCGGGCCCACCACCAGGAGGTCGACCTGCACCACGCCGGCCCGGCGCAGGCCGGCCAGCGTGGCCGCCGGCCCGGCGCCGGGCTCCACCACCACGACGGTGGCCCCACCCGAGCGCCACACGGTCAGGCCCGGAGCGCGGTGCACGGCCGGTGGCCGCCGCAGGGCCACGGCCGGTGCCACCAGCGACCCGGCCAGCGCCACCAGGGCCAGGCCCCGGAGGACCCGGCCGACCCGGAGCGGAGGCCAGGGGCCCCGGCCCCGCCGCAGGGCCACCAGGACCCCGAGGGCCACCACGGCCACGGCCAGGTGGGGGGCCCGCACCTCGCCGAGGTGCACGGAGGCGGCCCCCCGGGCCACGGCCGACAGGGCGGCCAGGGCCAGGTCGGTGGGACGGTGCAGGGCGCCGTCCCACGGGGGGCCCAGCGCGCCGGCGGCCAGGCCCGCGGGCAGGCCCCAGGTCATGACCAGGGCGGCGGCCGGGGCGGCCAGCAGGTTGGCGGGCAGCGAGGCCACGGGCACGCCGCCGAAGGCCCCCAGCACCAGGGGCGCCACCCCCAGCTGGGCTGCAGCGCTGACCGAGGCGGCCGCCGCCAACGGTCGGGGGCCGGGGAGCACGGCGGCCAGGGGCGGGCCCAGGACGAGGATGCCGAGGGTGGCGGCCACCGAGAGCTGGAAGCCCAGGGACCGGGCCAGCAGCGGGTCGACCAGCACCAGGCCGGCCACGGCCAGGGCCAGGAGCTGGAGGCCCGGCGTGGGTCGGCCCCGGGCCGCGGCCACCGCCGCCCCGCCGGCCATGGCCACGGCCCGCAGCACCGACGGCTCGCACCGGGTGGCCACCGCCACCAGGCCCAGCAGGGCCACCACCGCGGCCAGCCGCCCCGCCGGGCCCAGGAGCTGCAGGCCGGGCGAGGCCAGGGCCAGCACGAAGGCCACGTTCTGGCCCGACACGGCCAGCAGGTGGGCCAGGCCGGAGCCGCGGAAGTCGTCGACCGCCTCCGGGGACTGGTCCCGGTCGTCCCCCAGCACCAGGCCCCGGTAGAGGGCGCGCCGCTCCTCCCCCAGCGGCGCGGCGCCGGCCACCAGCAGGCGGCGCACGTGGTTGGCGGCCCGCCACGGGGGGGCGGCCTGGGGCCCGGCCCGGGCCGAGCGGGCCCGCACCTCGGCCGCCACGTGGCGCACCCGCAGCCAGGCCGCGTCGTCGGGCAGGGCCCGGAGCCGCCCGGCCACCACCACCCGCTCGCCCGCCAGGCGGGCCGCCACCACCTCCCCGGCCGCGCCGTCGGCCACCAGCAGGACGTGGCGGCCCTCCAGCCGGGCCACGGCCTCGACCGTCCCCCAGCGCGACTCGGGGTCGGTGACCAACGTGGCCGTGCCGGCCACCGGGCCCGGGGGCGGGGGGGCCGTCCCGTCGAGGGCCCGGGCCCCGAGCGCCGAGGCGGCCAGGGCCACCGGCACGGCCAGCAGCACCGGCCGGCGGGCGGCCACCACCACCAGCAGGAAGCCGGCCGGGACCAGCAGCGACAGCGGGCGGCCGGCCAGGGCGCCGGCCCAGGCGGCCACCGCCACGACCACGGCCCCGACCGGGTCCAGGGCCCGGGTGGGCCGGGGCGGTGGTGGGACGGCGGGGAGCGGCGCGGTCACACCGTCACCAAGGGGCGGAGCTGCTCGAGCTTGGCCTCGCCGATGCCCCGGACGTCGATCAGCTCGTCCACCGACCGGAAGCCGCCGTTCTCCTCCCGGTGGGAGATGATGGCCGCGGCCGTGGCCGGGCCCACCCCGGGCAGCTCGTCGAGGGCGGCCTCATCCGCGGTGTTGAGGTCGACCGGGCCGGCCGCCGTGGCCTCGCCGCCCGCCCCCGCCGGCCCCGGGGCCGTGGCCGGTCCGGCGCCGCCCTCCGGCCCGACCGCCGGGGGAACCTCCTCCCCCGCCCGGGGCACGTAGACCCGAGCCCCGTCGGCCAGCGGGGCGGCCAGGTTCAGCCGGGAGGCATCGGCGTCGGGTCCCAGCCCGCCGGCCGCCCGCACCAGGTCGTCGACCCGGGCCGCCGGGTCCAGCCGGTACACCCCGGGGCGGGCCACGGCCCCGGCGGCGTGGGCCACGACCTCGGTGGGCGCCGTCGAAGCCGCCGGGCCCGCAGCCGGCGGCCCTCCCGGCCCGCCGGGTGGCGCCGGGGCCGGCGCGGTGGAGGCCGGGGGGATGGCCTCCTCGACCGGCGAGGGCGCCGGCCGCAGGAGCCAGAGCCCGAGCCCGACGGCGACGGCCCCGACGGCCAACCCGGCCAGGACCCGCCGGCCGTCGCCCCACCGGCGGCGGGCCTCGTCGAGGCGCTCCCGCCAGTCGAGCGGGGGCGGGGGGCGGGGCGGGCCCGGCGGCGGGAGGGCACCGGGCCGCGGGGGGTCGCCGGCCGGCGAGGGATCGAGGGGGTCGGGCAACGGGCGCCTCCCGGCTCGGGCCGCCGGGCGCGCCGGCGGACGAGGTGCGATGGGGGAAGCGCAACGCCCGGGTCGCCACGGCCCGGGCCGGGGCCGTCCCTACCCCGGGTCGGGGTGGGCCGAACCGGCCCCGGGGGCCAGGTCGGGGCGGCGGACCCGCCACTCGGCCTCGACCTCCAGCCCCAGGCGGCGGTAGGCGGCCCAGTGGGGCCAGCCGCGGAGCCGCTGGCGCAGGTAGTCGGCCAGGTAGGCGACCAGGAAGGCGGCCACCCCCCGCTCGGCGTACTGGCGGACGTGCTGGCGCTCGTGGGCCAGGAGGTGGGCGTCGTCGGCCGAGCGGCGTCGCACCGAGACCAGCCGCCCGACGGTGATGGCCGCCGCCCCCCGGGGCACCGGCCCCCCGACCCAGAGCCAGTAGCCGTCGCCGCGCTGCAGGCTCATCGTCGCCACCCGCTCAGAACAGCCGGCTGGTGAGGGCCTTGCGGTACCGGGCGGTGCGCGGGTCCTCGGGGCCCAGCAGCTCCAGCAGGTCGAGCATCTCCTGGCGGGCCTCCTGGTCCCCGGGGGCCCGGTCGAGCAGGTCGTCGAGGCGGGTGTCGACGTCGTCGCCGGCGGGGGCGGCACCGGTCCGGGCCCGGGCCGCGATGCGGCGGGTCTCGGCCGACTCGGGGACGCGGGCCAGCAGGTCGAGGGCCTCCTCGGGCTCGCCCTCGGTGACCAGCGCGTCGGCCAGGGCGGCGATGACCTGCTCGTGCCGGGGGCCAGCTCCAGGGCCTGGCGCAGGGAGGCCACGTCACCGGCGGCCACCAGGGCCGCCAGCCGGCCCTCCTCGGCGGTGGGCAGGAGGGCCTGCACGAAGGCCTCGACCGCGTCGCGGCCCTGGGCCCCGACGAAGCCGTCGACCACCTTCCCCTTCTTCAGGGCGTAGACGGCGGGGATGCCCTGGACCTGGAAGGCCTGGGACACCTGGGGGTTGTCGTCCACGTTGACCTTGGCCAGCACCACCTGGCCCTCGGTGGCGGCCACCGCCTCCTCCAGGAGGGGGCCGAGCTGCGTGCAGGGGCCGCACCACGGCGCCCACAGGTCGACCACCACCGGCGTGGCCTGCGAGCGCTCGACGACGTCCTGGTCGAAGGTGGCATCGGTGACGTCGACCATGGGGCGCCTCCTCGAGCGGTCGGTGCGGGCGCTCAACCTACCGGCGACCCCGGGCCGGCCGGCGCGTCGGTCAGGCCGAGGGGGTGCCGGCGGCCAGGGCGGCCAGGCGGGGGCGGGAGCGGTCGATCTCGTCCCGCAGCAGCTTCTCCAGGACGGGACCGAAGAGGCCCCCCCCGTAGTGCAGGTGCATCACCAGCCGGGCCTCGTCCCCCCGCTCCGCCACCTCGGCCCGCAGGACCCAGGGCGAGTGCTGGCGGCCGTCGTGCTCACGGCGCTCGAAGGTGGCCCGGTGGGGCACATCGTGCTCGGTGCGCACCATGCGGAGGCGCTTGGCCCGGGCCAGGGGCCCGAGGCGGGCCCGCAGGTCGATGGACCAGGCCGGCCCCTCGTCGTCGGGGTGGGGCGCAGCCGGCTCGGCCCGGCTGACCAGGCCCAACCACTCGGGGTAGAGGGCCAGATCCTCGACCCAGGCGAACAGGGCCCCGGGCCCGGCCGCGGCGTCCATCTCGACGGTGACGTCCACCGGGCCAGCATGCCCGACCTCCCGGCCCCGGCCCCACCCGACCGGTCAGGGGCGCAGGGCGGCCAGGAGCCGGGCCCGGGCCGCGGCCCAGGCCGGGTCGGTGAGCAGCTCGGGGCCCCGGGGGCGGGGGAAGGCCACGGGCTCGACCGCCACCACCCGGCCGGGCCGGGCCGACAGCACCACCACCTCGTCGGCCAGGGTCAGGGCCTCGTCCACGTCGTGGGTGACCAGCAGGGCGCTGCGCCGATCTGCCTCCCACACCTCCTCCAGCCAGCCGTAGAGGTCCCGGCGGGTGAGGGCGTCGAGGGCCCCGAACGGCTCGTCCAGCAGCAGCGGGGCCCGGCCGGTGAGGAAGGTGCGGGCGATGGCCACCCGCTGGCGCATCCCCCCGGACAGCTGGGCCGGCCAGGCCCGCTCGAACCCGGCCAGCCCGAACCGGCCCAGCAGGGCGGTGGCCCGGGCCCGGGCCTCGGCCCGGTCCACCCCGGCCAGCTCGGCCCCCAGGGCGGCGTTGCCCACCACCCGCCGCCAGGGCAGGAGGGCGTCGCGCTGGGGCTGGTAGGCGCAGCGCCCGGGGCGGCCGGCCACGTCGTGGCCGTCGACGGCCACCGTGCCGGCGAGGGGCGCGACCAGGCCGGCCACCACCCGCAGCAGGGTGCTCTTGCCGCACCCCGACGGGCCGAGAACGGCCACGAACCGGCCGGGGCCGACGTCGAGGTCGAGGTCGGCCAGCACCTCGGCGGCCCCGAAGGCGTGGGCCAGGCCCCGCACCCTGACCGCCCCGGCCCCGGCCGGGGGCGCGCCGCCGGCCACCCGCTCAGGCCCCGGGGAGGAAGCGGTCGGTGTAGGCCGCATCGACGTCGATGGCCTCGTCGATGAGCCCGGCCTCGACCAGGAAGGTCACGAAGAGGGTCCAGCGCTCGGCCTCCATGCGGCCCCAGGCCGCCGGGTCGGCGGCGTAGCGGGTGGCCAGGTAGGCGCTGCTCCGCTCGACCAGGTCCCGGTCCAGCTCGGGCACGGCCTCCAGCAGGGCGTCCGCTGCGGCCTGAGGCTGGGCCATGGCCTGGCGGTAGCCCCGGGCGGTGGCGGCCATGAAGGCGGTGAGCACCTCGGGCCGCTCGGCGATCTCCTCCTCGCTGGTGGCCAGCATGGGCGTGTACCAGTCGGGGATGCAGTCGTCGTGGTCCACGAAGGGGATGGTGGCGGTGTCCAGCCCGTCGATCTCGGCCAGGCGGATGCCGTCCCACCCGTCGAAGATCCACACCGCGTCGTACTGGTCGGCGGTCAGCCCCACCCGGTAGTCGGCTTCGCCCACCTCGGCGAAGCGCACCGTGTCGGGGTCGCCGCCGTCGCACCGGACCATGGCCCGGACCAGGGCCTCCTCCAGCACCCCGCCGTAGCCGCCGTAGGTCTTGCCGGCCAGGTCCCGGGGCCGGGTGATGCCGTCGGCGGCCAGGGACAGGAGGCTGGAGGTGTTGTGCTCGACGACCCCGGCCAGGCCGACCACGGGGACGCCGGTGGCCCGGGCCGGGATCAGCTCCTCCTGCACGGTGAAGGCCACGTCGGCCTCGCCGGCGGCCAGCAGGGGCAGGGACCCCGCGTCGCCGGGCTCGACGATCTCCACGTCCAGGCCGGCCTCGGCGTACCAGCCCTCGGCCTGGGCCAGGTAGACCCCGGCGTGGTTGGTGTTGGGGCTCCACTCCAGGACCACGGTGACCGTCTGGCGGCCCCCGGCCGCGGTGCCGCCGTCCCCCCCCTCGTCGCCCCCGCAGCCCACGGCGGCCAGGAGCAGGACCAGGGCCACCAGCGGGGACAGGTGGGCGGGACGGGGGCGGGTGGTGGTCACGGGGACACCTCGGAGGGGACGACGGGGACGGACGGGGTGAGCGGGACGGCGACGGGGCGGCCCGAGGCGCCCTGCCAGGGGGCGGCCAGGCGGCCGAGCAGGCCGGCCAGGCCGTAGAGGGCGGCGGACAGGAGGGCCACGGCGGCCACGGCCACGAAGATGCGGTCGACCAGGAAGCTCTGCTTGGAGCGGTTGATGAACACGCCCAGGCCCCGGTCGCCGCCGTTGGCCTCGCCGATGACGGCGCCGGCCACCGCGTAGGCCGACGAGATGCGCAGGCCGGCGAAGAAGGCGGGCACGGCGGCGGGGAGGCGCACGACCCGCAGCAGCGTGCCGGTGCGCCCGCCCAGGGCCCGCACCAGGTCCACCAGCTCGTCGTCGGCCCCGTCCAGGCCGGCCGTGGTGCTCACCACCACCGGGAAGAAGGTGATGAGGGCGACCAGCACCACCTTGGGGGTGAGGCCGATGCCGAACCAGATGAGGAACAGCGGGGCCAGCACGATCATGGGGACGGTCTGGCTGGCCACCAGCACCGGGCCCAGGCTGCGCCGGGCCAGGGGCACGGCCACCACCAGCAGGGCCAGGCCCGCCCCCATCAGGGCCCCGAGGCCCAGGCCCAGCACCGTCTCGGTCAGGGTGGCCTCCAGGTGGCGGGGCAGCAGGTGGGCCGAGTCGACCGCGGTGCGGGCCACCCGGCTGGGGGCGGGCAGCACGTAGTGGGGCGTGCCCCGGGCCCGGACCCAGGCCTCCCAGCCGGCCAGGAGCACGGCCACCAGGGCCACGGGGGGCAGGGCCCGAGCGGCCAGCCCGGTCCCGGGACTCCGGGCGGCGGGGACGTCACGGCGGCCCGGGGTCACGCCGGTCCCCCGCGCTGTTCGGCCCCGGGCGGGAGCCCGCCGGCGGCCGGGTCCCCCGCCGGCCGGGGGGGCACGACCGGGCGGCGGTCGGCGGCCGGGTCGAGGGCGTGGGGCCGGATGACAGCCACGACGCCCTGCCCCACCCGGACCCGGGCCGGGCGGGCGGCCACCTCGTTGCTCATGCCCCAGGTGGTGCCGGGCCGCAGGGTGGCCCCGGCCAGGGGCCAGCGCAGGCCCTCGGTGTCCACCCCGGTGGCCGGCCCGTTGATCGGGACCAGCGACACCGTCTCGGCCACCCGGGCCCCCACCACCACCTCGTCGGTGGCCATGAGCAGGTGGGCGACCCCCATCCAGGCCTCCACCACCCGGCCGGGGGCGGCCGCCGCGGCGATGGCGCCCAGGTTGGCCAGGGCGTGGTCGATCCGGCCGCCGTCGCCCCCCACCACCACGATCCGGGCCGGCTGGTGGTCCAGGGCGGCGGCCAGGGCCAGCTCCAGGTCGGTGGCGTCCTTGTCGGGGGGGTGGCGCTCGATGCGGGTCCCGCCGGCAGCCAGGTCGGCCTGCCGGGCCTCGCTGAGCGAGTCCATGTCGCCCACCAGGAGGTCGATGTCCAGGCCCAGGGCGGGGGCCAGGCCGGCCCCCGAGTCGGCCGCCACCACCAGGTCGGCGGGGGGCAGGGCCAGGGCCGGGTGGGGGGCCGCGCCCCCGGTGAGGACCACGACGGTGGGGCGTCGGCCCGGCGGGCGCGCCGGGAGCCCGGGGCGGTCCGATGGCGGGAGTGGTGTCATGCGCGTCCCTCCGCTGGCATTACCCAGAGCAGGTTCACGGGTCGGTGGAGCGCCGGCCGCCCCGACGGATCGAGGCGACGGCCGTCCACCCTCTCAGCCCGGCTGCCCCGAGCTCCCCGGCGGTCACCGCCCAACCTAGCGGACGGTTCCGCCGGTACCGTGGGCCCATGGGACCGGTGCTGGATCCCCGTGCCGCGGTCCGGGCCCTGGCCCGGGCGGTGGAGCCGGGCCGCGGGGGCGAGCCGGCCGGGGCGGCCGACGTCCTCGACGTCGACGATCCCGACCCCGGGTGGTTCGGCCCCGACAGCGCGGCGTGGCGCCTGCACGGCGACGCCGCCACCGTCATCGCGGGCTTCCGGGCCCTGCTCCTCCAGGCCCTGCACCCGCTGGTCATGGCCGGGGTGGCCCAACACTCGTCGTTCCGCCACGACCCGTGGGGCCGCCTGGACCGCACGGCCCGGTTCCTGGTGGCCACCGTCTACGGGGGCACCGCCGATGCCGAGCGGGCGGTGGCGGTGGTGCGCCGGGTCCACCGCCACGTGCGGGGGACGGCCCCCGACGGCCGGCCCTACGACGCCGCCGATGCGCACCTGGTGACCTTCGTGCACGTCACCGAGATCGACTCGTTCCTGGCCGCCGACCGGGCCTATGCCCGCCGGCCCCTGAACCGGGCCGAGGCCGATCGCTACTGCGCCGAGATGGCGGTGGTGGCCGAGCGCCTGGGGGGCGAGCCGGCCCCCCGCACCGCGGCGGCCACCCGGGCCTGGCTGGCCGAGCGCCGGCCCGAGCTGGGCCTGGGCCGGGACGGCCGGGCCACGGTGCGCTTCCTGCTCAACCCGCCGGTGCCCCTGCTGGCCCGGCCGGCCCACGCCGCGGTGGCCACCGCCGCGGTGGGGCTGTTGCCCGGGTGGGCCCAGCGGTCGCTCCTGCTGCCGGCCGTGCCGCCGGTGGACGCCCTGGTGGTTCGGCCCGGGGTCAACGTCCTGCTGGCCACGTTCCACTGGGCCTTCCCCTCCGGTGGGAGCCTGGCCGATCGCCGGGCCCGGGCGGTGGCCGCCGGGGCCTGAGGGGACGGCTGGGGCCGAGGCCTCCCGGTACGGTGCCGGGCATGCGTCGCACCCTGTTCTCCGACGAGCACGACCAGTTCCGGGCCAGCGTCCGGGCCTTCGTCGAGAAGGAGGTCGTCCCCTCGTTCCTGGACTGGGAGCGGGACGGGATCGTGCCCCGGGAGCTGTTCGCGGCGGCCGGGTCGCACGGGTTCCTGGGCATGGCCGTGCCCGAGCGCCACGGCGGCGGCGGGGTCGACGACTTCCGCTTCAACCTGATCCTGGGCGAGGAGCTGGCCTACGCCGGGACGGGAGGGGCCGGCCTGGGCCTGACCCTCCACAACGACATCTGCCTGCCGTACTTCCTGTCGCTGGCCACCGAGGAGCAGAAGGAGCGCTGGCTGCCCGGCATCTGCTCCGGTGAGCTGGTCACCGCCATCGCCATGACCGAGCCGGCCATCGGCTCCGACCTGGCCGGCATGGCCACCACCGCCTTTCGCGACGGCGACCGCTACGTCGTGAACGGGTCCAAGACCTTCATCACCAACGGCATCAACGCCGACCTGGTCATCACCGCGGTGAAGACCGACCCGACCCAGCGCCACAAGGGCATGAGCCTGGTGGTGCTGGAGCGGGGCATGGCCGGCTTCGAGCGGGGCCGCAACCTCGAGAAGGTGGGCCTCCACAGCCAGGACACGGCCGAGCTGTTCCTGACCGACGTTGAGGTGCCGGTGGAGAACCTGCTGGGCGCCGAGGGGCAGGGCTTCGTCCACCTGGTCCACAACCTGCCCCAGGAGCGGCTGTCCATCGCCGCCGCCGGCGTGGCCGCGGCCGAGGCCGCCCTGGGGTGGACCCTGGACTACGTGAAGGAGCGCACCGCCTTCGGCCAGCCGGTGGGCTCGTTCCAGAACAGCCGCTTCGAGCTGGCCACCCTGCGCACCGAGATCGACATCGCCCGGGTGTTCGTGGACCGCTGCGTCGAGGCCCTGGATGCCGGCGAGCTGACCGCCGAGGAGGCGGCCGAGGCCAAGTGGTGGTGCACCGAGCTGCAGAAGCGCACCGTGGACCGCTGCCTGCAGCTCCACGGGGGCTACGGCTACATGCTCGAGTACCCCATCGCCCGGGCCTACCTGGACGCCCGCATCACCACCATCTACGGGGGCACCACCGAGATCATGAAGGAGATCGTGGGCCGCTCCCTGGGGGTCTGAGCACCCCGACGGCCGGGGCCGGGGCCGCCGTAGGGTGCGGGCCCATGGTCGACACCGCCACCGCCCGCCGGCTCTACCAGCGCCTCGAGCCGCTGCACGCCTTCGTCTACTTCTCGCCCGAGGCCAACCTCCGGTACCAGCAGCTCGGCCTGGCCGGCCAGGACGGCTACTTCGCCTCCCGGGCCGCGGCCATGGGCGCGGTGGGCTCCGAGGTGGTGGTGGCCACCTTCTTCAACTTCCAGCCCGCGCTGGTGCGCGCCGCCCTGCCCGGGGCCTGGGACGTGACCTCGCCCCGGGAGGTGCTGGAGGCCCGCCTGGACGGGGCCGACGAGACGCTGCGCCGGGTGCTGGGCGACCTGGTCGACCACCCCGACCTGGCCGAGGTGGTCGACCTGGCCCGCACCGCGGCGGAGGCCTGCTCCCCCCAGGGCCGGCCCCTGTACGCGGCCCACGCCGCCCTGGCCTGGCCCGAGCCGCTGCACCTCCAGCTGTTCCACGCCGTGACCCTGCTGCGCGAGCACCGGGGTGACGGCCACGTCGCGGCCCTGACCCTGGAGAACCTGAACCACGGCGACGTGCTGGTCACCCACGCGGCCAGCGAGGCCATGGGCCTGCCGGAGGAGATCCTCCAGCTCACCCGGGGCTTCACCGACGAGGAGTGGCAGGCGGCCAAGGGCAGCCTCCGGGACCGGGGCATCCTGGACGCCGAGGGGCGCCTCACGGCCGAGGGCACGGCCCTGCGCCAGCGCATCGAGGACCGCACCGACGACGCCGCCCTCCCCCCGTGGCAGGCCCTGGGCGACGACGGCTGCGCCCGGCTCCTGGAGCTGTCGGCCCCGTTCAGCCGGGCCGTGGTCAAGAGCGGGGTCTTCGGGGGGCGGGCCCGGGGCTGACGGCGGGCCGGAACCCGCAGGCCCGACGGCGCCCCCACCGGCCATGATCCGGAGGTGATCGCCCTGGGACCCCATCGCTTCAGCACCCACGACGCCGAGGCCACCGTGGGCCACGGCCCCCTGCTGGTCGACCTGCTCACCGACGGGCTGCCCGAGGGCGCCGTCGACGGGGCGACGGCGACCACCCTGGCCGGCCACCGGGCCGCCGTGGTCGGCGTGGTGGAGGACGAGGGCGCACCCCTGGAGGAGCGCCTGGCCGCGGTGTGGGACCGGTGGCGGGCCGCAGCCGCCGCCCTGCGGGCCTCCGGCGCTCTGGGGCCGGCGGCCGAGGGGACGGTGGCCCACCTGGCCACCTCGGACGGGGGCGTGCCCAAGGCCTCGGTCGATCGGGTGGAGGTGACCTGGGGCGGGGTGGTCGGTGACCGCCAGGCCAAGCGCGAGCACCACGGCCGGCCCTGGCAGGCCCTGTGCCTGTGGAGCACCGAGGTCATCGACGGCTTCGTGGCCGCCGGCGACCGGCTGGCCCCGGGCCGGGCCGGCGAGAACGTGACGGTCACCGGCCTGCCCTGGGACCGGGTCCGGCCCGGGGCCCTGCTGACCCTGGGTGCCGTGACCTGCGAGGTGTGGGCCTGGTCCCTGCCGTGTCGCAACAACGCCCAGTGGTTCGCCGACGGCCGGTTCGACCGCATGCACCACAGCCGGGGCCCGGTGAGCCGGGTCTACGCCGCGGTGGTGGAGCCCGGGGCCATCGCGGTGGGCGACCGGGTGGTGCTGGCCGGCCCCTGAGGCCGCTACCAGTCGGTGGGGGCGTAGTCCTTCAGGAACTGGCCCCACACGTGGGTGCCGGTGTTGAAGCCGTCGATGATGGGGTCGACGATGCGGGCCGCCCCGTCCACGATGTCGAGGGGCGGGTGGAAGCGGTGCTCGGCCCGCTTCTGCTCGGCGATGGCCGCCGGGTCCTCGTCGCTGACCCAGCCGGTGTCCACGCTGTTCATGTGGATGCCCTCGGCGTGGTAGTCGGCGGCCGAGGTGCGGGTCATCATGTTGAGGGCGGCCTTGGCCATGTTGGTGTGGGGGTGCTTGGTGGTCTTGAACCGCCGGTAGAACTGGCCCTCCACGGCCGAGACGTTGACGATGTGCTTGTCCCGCTCCGGGGTGCGCAGCAGCAGCGGCTTGAGCCGGGCGTTGAGCACGAACGGGGCCACGGCGTTGACCAGCTGGGTCTCCAGCAGCTCCACGGTGGGCACCTCGTGCAGGGTGAGGCGCCACGAGTTGCGACCCCGCAGGTCGACCTGCTGGAGGTCCTGGTCCAGGCGCCCGGCCGGGAACAGGCGCCCGTCGGGCCGGTCCTCGGGCAGCAGCCGGGCCTGGGACAGCAGGGCGGCCCGGGCCGAGGGGTCGAGGTCGCGCCCCTCCCCGAGGGCCGGCACCCCGTCGACCAGGTGGGCCCCCCGCAGGCCGTCGTGGTCGCCCAGGAGGGCCCGGGCCTCGGCCGGCAGGGTGGCCAGGGCCGCGGTCTCGGCCTCCATCATGTGGGCGTAGAAGTCGGGGGGGCGGCGCACGGTCTGGCAGGCGTTGTTGACCACGAAGTCCAGGCGGTGGCGGGTGGCCAGCAGGTGGCGGCACAGGTCCTCGACGCTGGGGGTGTGGCGGAGGTCGAGGCCGAAGATCTCCAGGCGGTCGGCCCACTCGGCGCCATCGGGCTCCCGGGCGTAGCGGAGGGCGGCGTCGCGGGGGAACCGGGTGGTGACGATGAGCGACGCCCCGGCCCGCAGCAGCTTGATCCCGGCCTGGTAGCCGATCTTGATCCGCCCGCCGGTGAGCAGGGCCACCCGGCCCGTCAGGTCGGCGGTCTCGGTGCGCTTGGCGTGGTTGTGCTCGGCGCACGGGGGGCAGAGCTGGTCGTAGAAGTGGTGGACCCGGTCGTAGTGCCGCTTGCACACGTAGCAGTGCCGTTCCTCCCCCACCGCGGCGGGGTCGGCCCGGGCCTCGTCCTCGCCGTCCACCTCGACGGGCTCGCCGTCCTCGGGGGCGAACACGTTGGGCGTGGTGAACACCGGCCGGGCCCGCAGGGAACGGATGCCGGTGGCGTCCAGCACCTGCTCGTCGCGCTGGCGCTTCTCGACCTTCTCCCGGCGGCGCCGGGCCTTGGCCTGCCGCCGGCGGGCCTCGACGTCGGGGCTGAACACGTCGCCGGCGGCGTTGAGGAAGCGGACCCGCTCGTCCTCGGGCAGGGCCCGCAGGTGGGACCGGTCGGCGGCCACCGCCTCCAGCAGCTCGGTGGCGGCCCGCAACCGGTCGGCCACGTCGTCGGGGTGCTCGTCCCCCCGCTCCTCGCTCACCGCCCGTCCAGCCGACGGCGGGCGGCGGCCAGGCGGTCCGCCTCGCCGGGGTCGTGGATCGAGGCGGCCAGCTTGGCCAGGGCGCTCCGCCACCGGGCCCGGAGCCGTTCCCCCGCCGCGGTGTCGGTGACGGCCGCGTCGGGGCCCTCGACCCAGGCCAGGTCGGCCTCCATGAGGGCGATCTGGTGCTCGACCTCGGTGTGGCGGGCGACGACGAGGGGGAGCCGGTCGGCCTTGGCCGGGGGGTAGTCGGTGCCGCCCACCAGGTCGTGGGGCTCCATGTCGAAGGTGCCGGCCAGCAGGGTGACGGTGCGGGCATCGGGCGAGTTGATGCCCGCCTCCAGGTGCGAGACCGCCACCCGGGAGATGCCGAGGCGGTCGGCCAGCTGCTGCTGGGTCCAGCCCCGCCCGGTGCGCAGCACGCCGATGCGCACCGCCAGCGAGCTGGTGCCCGTCGGCCGGCCCGGCCACGTGGGCTCCCAGGTCGTCACCCTCCCAGGGTGCCACGTGGTGGTGGGCCGATCCCGGTCCGCCCCGACCTCGGCGTCATCGTGCCAACCCAGTTGGCAGACGGGCCGGGCCGGGTCGTCCACACTCGCCCCCATGACCAAGCGTGCGCTCATCACCGGCATCACCGGCCAGGACGGCTCCTACCTGGCCGAGCTCCTGCTCGACAAGGGCTACGAGGTCATCGGCATGGTGCGCCGCAGCTCGACGGTGAACTTCGAGCGCATCGCCCACATCCAGGACCGCATCACCTTCGTCCCCGGCGACCTGCTGGACGAGGTGTCGATGATCAACATCCTCTCCGAGCACCGCCCGGAGGAGGTCTACAACCTGGCCGCCCAGTCGTTCGTGCAGACCAGCTTCGGCCAGCCCGTCCTGACCGGCGAGATCACCGGCCTGGGCGTGACCCGCATCCTGGACGCCATCCGCATCGCGGATCCGTCCATCCGCTTCTACCAGGCGTCGTCGTCGGAGATGTTCGGCAAGGTGGTCGAGGTCCCGCAGTCCGAGGCCACGCCCTTCTACCCCCGCTCCCCCTACGGCGTGGCCAAGGTCTACGGCCACTGGATCACGGTGAACTACCGGGAGTCCTACGACCTCCACGCCTCCAGCGGCATCCTGTTCAACCACGAGTCGCCTCGCCGGGGCCTGGAGTTCGTGACCCGCAAGATCAGCCACGCCGTGGCCCGCATCAAGCTGGGCCAGCAGGACGAGCTGCGCCTGGGCAACCTCGACGCCCAGCGCGACTGGGGCTTCGCCGGCGACTACGTCGACGCCATGTGGCGCATGCTCCAGCAGGACGGCCCCGACGACTACGTGGTGGCCACCGGCGAGACCCACCCGGTCCGCGAGTTCTGCGAGCTGGCCTTCGGCCACGTGGGCCTGGACTACGAGCAGTACGTGAAGATCGACGAGCGCTTCTTCCGCCCCGCCGAGGTCGAACTGCTGGTGGGCACGCCGGAGAAGGCCCGGAAGGTCCTGGAGTGGACGCCCACGACGTCGTTCCCGGAGCTGGTCCGGATGATGGTCGACGGTGACCTGGCCCTCCTCAGCGGTGACCTCGACAGCATCCGCTGAGGGGGCCGCGGGCGCCCGTCGGTAGGGTCCCCCCGTGATCTGCGTGCTGGCCGGGGGCGTGGGGGCGGCCCGCCTGCTGGCCGGGCTGGTGCAGGTGGTCCCGCCGGCCGAGATCACGGTCATCGGGAACGTGGGCGACGACGTGGAGCTGCACGGGCTGCACGTGTCGCCCGACCTGGACACCATCACCTACACCCTGGCCGACCAGGTCGACCCCGAGCGGGGCTGGGGCCTGCGGGACGAGACGTGGCGGGCCATGGAGATGGTGGGCCGCTACGGGGGCATCGACTGGTTCAACCTGGGGGACCGGGACCTGGGCACCCACCTGTACCGCACCCAGCGGCTGGCCGAGGGGGCGGCGCTGAGCACCGTCACCGCCGAGATCGTGGCCGCCTGGGACCTGGGCCTGACCCTGCTCCCGGTCACCGACGACCCGCTGCGCACCCGGGTCACGGTGGTCGACCCCGACGCCGAGCGGGAGGTCGGTTTCCAGGAGTGGTTCGTGCAGCGCCGCCACGCCGTGCCCGTGACCGGCCTGCGCTTCGTGGGCGCCGCCGACGCCCTGCCGGCCCCCGGCGTGCTGGAGGCCCTGGACGCGGCCGAGGCCGTCGTCGTCGCCCCGTCCAACCCCCTGGTCTCCATCGGGCCCCTGCTGGCCGTGGACCAGGTGGCCGAGGCGGTGCGGGCCCGGCGGGCCACCACGGTGGCGGTGTCGCCCATCGTGGCCGGCGCCGCCCTCAAGGGCCCGGCCGACCGGCTGATGGCCGACCTGGGCCACGAGCCGTCGGTGGCCGGCGTGGCCCGCCTCTACCGCGACGTGGCCTCCACCCTGGTGATCGACGGGGCCGACGCCGGAGCCGCCGAGGCGGTGGCGGCCGAGGGCGTGACCCCCGTGGTGGCCCGCACCGTCATGTCGGACCGGGACGTGGCCGCCGGCCTGGCCCGGGCCGTGCTGGCCACGGTGGGCGTGGAGACCTGGTCGTGAGCCACGGCCCGGCGGGACCCACGCCCGCACCGGCCCGGCTGGAGGTGTGGGGCGTGCGTGGCATCGGGGAGGTGACCCGGGCCGCGGACGTGGCCGGGATGATCGCCGGCGCGGTGCGGGCCCAGGGCGACGAGCTGCGCGACGGCGACGTGGTGGTGGTGACCCAGAAGGTGGTGTCCAAGGCCGAGGGGGCCATGGTGGCGGTCGATCCCGATGACCCCGACGCCCACCGGCGGCTGGTCGAGTCCGAGGCGGTGCGGGTGCTGCGGCGCCGGGGCGACCTGGCCATCACCGAGACCCGGCACGGCTTCGTGTGCGCCAACTCCGGCGTCGACCTGTCGAACGTGGAGGCGGGCTGGGCCGCGGTGCTGCCCGTCGACCCCGACCGCTCGGCCCGCCGGCTGCGGGACGGCCTGCGGGCCCGGGCCGGCGTCGAGGTTGGCGTGGTCGTCTCCGACACCTTCGGCCGGCCCTGGCGCCACGGGCTCACCGACGTGGCCATCGGCTCGGCCGGCCTGGCCGCCCTGGTCGACCTGCGGGGCACCGAGGACTCCCTGGGACGGGAGCTCCACGCCACCGAGGTGGCCCTGGTCGACGAGCTGGCCGGGGCCGCGGAGCTGGTCATGGGCAAGGCCGACCGGGTCCCGGTGGCCGTGGTCCGGGGCGGCCCGGCCTGGTGGTTCCGCTCCGGCGGGGTGGGTGCCGAGCTGGTCCGGCCGCCGGCCCAGGACCTGTTCCGCTGACCGGCCCGACCGGCACCGCCGGGCGGCGCTAGAGCCCGAAGCGGGCCCGCTCGGCGGCGGAGAAGGGCTCGGTCAGGAAGGCCAGGAACTCGGGGCGGAGGCGGCGGAGGCCGTCCTCCAGCTCGTGGAGCCCCTCCCCCACCGGGACGGTCTCGAAGCCCAGCTCGGTGGTGACCGGCCCCAGGGTCCGGAACAGGATGCCGTACTCGTCCCGGAACAGGGTCAGGGAGAAGGGGTCGAGGACGGTGGCCAGGCTGCGGGCGCCCTGCCGGCGGGCGAAGCAGTACACGGACCGGAACAGCAGCTCGGTGATGCCGGCCCCGGCCGCCTCGGGCCGCACGGCGATGGACGGGCACTCGCAGATGGGGCCGCCCAGGCGCTCGTCGGGGTCCATCCAGCGGGCCATCAGCAGCTCGTCGAGGGCGCCCAGCGTGGTGTGGACCACACCCAGGGCGGTGCCGGAGGCGTCGATGGCGACGTGGAAGGCAGTGCGCCCCGGGGGCCGGCTCTGGGGCGGCTGGGCCTCCTCGGCCCCGGGGACGCCGGCCTGGGCCAGCATCTGGCGGTACACGGAGGTGGCCCGGTCGACCAGCGGGTCGCCCGTCACCACCTGGACGCGCACCTCACCGGTCGGGCCCGGGGCCCCGGCCTCACCCATGTCCCACCCTCTGCTCCTCCCGCGCCACGATCGAGCGGCGCACCCTAGCCAACACCGGGCCGGGGTCGTCCCGGGTCGCCGACGTCACCGGGCGCGCCCCCGTCATGGGCGAAACGAACACCGCTGGCGTCGAGGCCCTACGATCCGCCCACATGAGCATCGACCAACTGGATGCCAAGCTGATCATGGCCTTGGCGACGACCCCCCGCGCCGGAGTGATGGAGCTGGCCCGCCAGCTCAGCGTCGCCCGGGGCACCGTCCAGGCCCGCCTGGACAAGCTGCAGGCCCGGGGCGTGATCAGCAGCTTCGAGCCCGAGCTCGACCTCGACACCATGGGCTACTCGGTGCTGGCCTTCGTCACCCTGGAGATCGCCCAGGGGCGCCTCGACGGCGTGGTGGACCACCTGACCAACCTGCCGGAGGTCATCGAGGCCCACACCACCAGCGGCCCCGGCGACGTCCTGCTCCGGGTGGTGGCCCGGGACAACGGCCACCTGCAGGAGGTCCTGCACCGGGTGCTGGAGGTCTCCGGCATCGAGCGCACGGTCACCCACATCGCCCTCACCGAGCAGATCCACTTCAAGGTGCTGCCCCTGGTCCAGCGCATCCTGGACACGCCCGAGGAGGGCTGAGCCGGGCCCGGTCACGCCTCCGGGAGCGGGCCGGGCATGCTGGCGGCCGTGCCCGTCGCCGCACCCCCCATCGACCGGGCCCAGATGCCGGTGGCGGGGCGGGTGGCCTACCTGGACACGGCGCTGATGAGCCCCCTGCCCACGGCGGTGGTGGCGGCCATGGCGGCCGACGCCGAGCAGGCGTCGGTGCGAGCCTCGGCGGCCTACGAGGAGCGCTGGGCCACGGTGGAGCGGGTGCGGGGTCGGGCCGCCGCCCTCCTGGGGGCCACCGTCGACGACGTGGCCTTCGTCCCCAACACCACCACCGGCATGGGCCTGGTGGCCGCGGGCCTGGACTGGCGGCCCGGGGACCGGGTGGTCCTGGCCGCCGGCGACCACCCGGCCACCACCGGGCCGTGGCGGGCCCAGGCCCGGCGCGGCGTCGAGCTCGACCTCGTCGACCCGGTGGGCCCCGTCGGCCGGCTCCCGCTGGAGGCCTTCGCCCGGGCCCTGGAGGCGGGGCGGGGCCGGGTGCGGGCGGTGGCCGTCTCGTGGGTCCAGGCCCACGACGGGTGGCGCACCGACCTGGCCGCGCTGGCCGCCCTGGCCCACGACCACGGCGCCCTGCTGTGCGTGGATGCCATCCAGGGCGTGGGGGTGGTGCCGTGCAGCCTGGCGGCCTGGGGGGTGGACGCCGCCGCCGCCGGGGCCCAGAAGTGGATGCTCGGGCCCCACGGGATCGGCCTGGCCTACCTGGCGCCGCCGCTGCGGGAGCGGCTGCCGGTGGCCGTGCCCGGGGCACCACGACCCCCCGACGCCGGTGGACCCGACCCGGCCACCTCGGCCCGGGCCCACGAGCCCGGCGCCCTCAACCACGCCGGCATCGCCGGCCTGGGCGCCGCCCTCGACCTGCTGGACGGGCCCGGGCCGGAGGCGGTGTGGGCCTGGGTCGACGGCCTGGCCCGGCGCCTGGCCGGTGGCCTGGCCGCCCTGGGGGCCACCGTGCTCTCGGCCCAGGACGGCGACGGCCGCTCGGCCCTGGTCTCGGTGGCCGTCCCCGGCCTTCCGGCACCCGAGGTCCGGGCCCGGCTGGCCCAGGAGGGGGTGGTCGCCGCCCCCCGCGGCGACGGCGTCCGCTTCTCCCCCCACGCCTGGAACGACGAGTCCGACCTCGACGCCGCCCTGGCCGCCGTGGCCGGGCTGTGACCGGCGCCTAGCGCCGGCGGCGGTGCCGGGTGGCGAACCCGGCCAGGGCGGCCACCACGCCCCCGCCGACGACCAGGAAGGGACCGACCGACAGCGTGGCCCCGAGGCCGTCGTCCAGGCCGCCCACGCTGGCCATCTCGACGGCCCCGATGGCCATGGTGGCCAGCCCGCCGGCCACCAGGGCGAGGCGGAGGGCCAGGGAGCGGGCGCCGCCGATCAGGAGGGCGGCCACCACCGTGGTCCCGGCGGCCAGGCCGGCCAGCACCATGGCGTCGGCGCTGGCCCGCCAACCCGACACCGCCTCCCCGGCCACCTCGAACCAGGGCAGGACCACGCCCGCCACCACCAGGGCGGCGGCGGCCAGGGCCAGCAGGCCGGCGGGCACGTTGCCCCGCTCGTCGACGGCGGGGCCGGCAGGGCCGGGTCGCGGCACCGGGGCCACGGCGGTGACGTCGTCGCCGCCGGCGGGTCCCGGGGCCGCGGCCCCGAAGGTCGTGGTGGCGTCGGAGGGCAGGGCGGGACCGATGGAGGACGGCGCCGGCAGTGCCACCTGGTGGGTGGCGACGGGGGCGGGCGCCGGGCGGCGCTCCGCCCGGCCCGGAGCGGAGGCGGTGGGCTCGGGCGGCTCGATCCGGGGGGCGGGCGGGGACGGCTGGGGCCGGGGCCGCCGGGGAGGCGGGTCCGAGACGGTGACGCCGCTGCCCTCGGCCGAGGCGGCCACCGGGCCGGGGTCGGACGGCACCGGCGTCCGGCACGACGGGCACAGCGTCTGGTGGGGGGCCACGCCGAGGCCGCACGACGGGCAGCTGCGATCGGTCACGGGTCACCCTCCGGGTCACGGCGGCCGGGTGCCGGCCGCCACGCCCCACGTCTACCTCGTGGGCCACCCCCGGCGCGCCCGGGCCGCCGGCCCCCGGGCGCTCGGGCCGGGTCAGGGTTCGGGGGCGAAGCCCTGCCGGACCGTGTTCTCACTGGTGGCCCTGGTGTCCACGTAGGGCAGGAGCGAGTGGGGCCCGCCGGCCTTGGCCCCCACGCCGGAGAGGCCGTAGCCCCCGAAGGGGTGCCGCCCGACGACCGCGCCGGTGATGTCGCGGTTCACGTAGACGTTGCCGGCCCGCAGCTCGCGCCGGCAGCGCTCCACGGTGGCCGGCGACCGGCTGCACACCCCGGCGGTGAGGGCGTAGGCGGTGTCGTTGGCCAGGGCGATGGCCTCGTCGAGGTCGGCGGCCCGCAGCACGGCGAGCACGGGCCCGAAGTGCTCGTCGCGGGCCAGGGGCGACGAGGGGTCGACGTCGGCGACGAGGGTGGGCCCCACGTAGCAGCCGGGTCCCGGGGCGTCGTCCCGGGCCACCAGCACCGTGCCGTGGCGGTGGGCGCCGGCCACCACCCCGCCGAGGCGGCGGTGGGCCTCGGCGTCGATCACCGGGCCGACCTGGGTGCCCATCTCCATCGGCGGGCCGACCACCAGCTCCCGCACGGCGTCGGCCAGGCGGGGCACCACGGCGTCCCACAGCCGGTCGAGCACGATCAGGCGGGAGAGGGCCGAGCACTTCTGCCCCGAGAAGCCGTAGGCCGAGCGGACGGCCAGGGGGATTGCCTGGTCGGGATCGGCGTCACCGTCCACGATCAGCGCGTTCTTGCCGCCCATCTCGGCGATGACGCGCTTGACGTGGCGCTGGCCGGGGTGGGTGACGGCGGCGGCGGCGTTGATGGCCAGGCCCACCTCCCGCGAGCCGGTGAAGGCCACCACGGCCACGTCGGGGTGCTCGACCAGGCGGGCGCCGACCTCCTCGCCCCGGCCCGGCACCAGCCCCAGCACGCCGTCGGGCAGGCCGGCCTGGCCGAAGGCCCGGACCAGGTCCCAGGCCACGCCGGGGGCCTGCTCGGCCGGCTTGAGCACCACCGGGTTGCCGGCCCCGACGGCCGCCGCCACCAGGCCGCACGGGATGGCTAGGGGGAAGTTCCAGGGTGCGATCACCGCCGTGACCCCCTTGCCCTGGTACGTGAGGCGGTTGGCCTCGCCGGGTGGCGAGTCGACCGGCGTGCCGGCGGCCAGGTCCAGCACCTGCCGGCCGTAGTGCTCGCAGAAGTCGATGGCCTCGCACACATCGGCGTCGGCCTGGTCCCAGGGCTTGCCCACCTCGTGGACCTGGTGGGCGGCCAGCTCGTCGCGGTGGTCGCGCATCCACGCCGCGGCCCGGAACAGGGTGGCGGCCCGCTCCCGGGCCGGCGTGTGACGCCAGCGGGCCTCGACGGCGCAGGCGGCGGCCACGGCGGCGTCGGCCTCGGCCGGCCCGCACGCCGCCGAGCGGGCCACCACCCGGCCCGGCTCCGTGGGGTCCAGGGAGTCGATGGTCCCGGCCGTGGTGACCTGCTGCCCGGCGATCAGGGCGGGGACGGTCCGGGGGTCGGAGCCGGCGGCGCGCTCGACGGTGGCCCGGAAGGCGGCCCGGGGCGCGGCCCGCCGCCACTCCCGCACCGGCTCGGGGGCGTGCGGCGGCGGGTCGTCGACCGGGGTGGGACGGCGGGGGGCGGCCTCCAGGCCGGGGAGCGCGTCGACCCGAGGCCGGGCCAGGAGCTGGTCCAGGTCGGCGCCCTCGGCGAAGCGGTGGCGGACGAACGACTCGTTGCTGGTGTTCTCGAGCAGCCGCCGGACCAGGTAGGCCATGCCGGGCACCAGCTCCCCGACCGGGGCGTAGACCCGGAGCCGGAGCCCCAGCTCCCGCACCGCCCGGTGGAGGGGCTCGGCCATGCCGTGCAGCATCTGGACCTCGTAGCCGTCGTCGGGCACGCCGGCGTGGCGGCCGTACTCGACGGCGTGGGCCAGGGAGCGGAGGTTGTGGGTGGCGAAGGCGGCCCGCACCTCGCCGTGGTGGTCGTGGAGGAGGCGGGTGCAGCGCTCGTAGTTGGCGTCGGTCTCCTCCTTGCGCTCGTACACCGGCACCGGCCACCCCGCGCTGCGGGCCTGGGTGGTCTCGGTGTCCCAGTAGGCGCCCTTGACCAGGCGGACGGTGATGGGGCGGGGGCGCCGGGCCGAGAGGGCGACGAGGTCGGCCAGGTCGTCCCGGCTGTCGCGCAGGTAGGCCTGGACGACCACGCCCAGGTCGACGTGGGCCAGCTCCGGGTCGGTGGCCATGTCCCGGAACAGGCGCAGGGTCAGGTCCTTGACCTCGGCGTGCTCCATGTCGAGGTGGACCGCCGCCCCCCGCTCCCCGGCCCGGAGGAGGAGGGGGCGCAGCCGGGCCCGGGCCGCGGCCAGGCCGTGCTCGCGGGTCAGCGGCTCGTAGTGGTGGGCCAGGGCCGTGGGCTTGACGCTGATGGTGACCCGGGGGCGGGGCCCGAGGTCGTCGGTGTCGAGGTGGGGCCGGGCCGGCCAGCCCGGGGCGGCGGCGGTGAGCGCCTCGAGGACCTCGGCGACCCGGGCCGCGTAGCGGTCGGCGTCGGCCGCCACCACCGTCTTCTCCCCCAGCAGGTCGACGGTGGTGGCCGTGCCCTCCTCCCACAACCGGGCCACGCCCTCGACGGCCTCGGCCGTGGTGCTGCCCAGGATGAACTGCCGGGCCACGCGGGCGATGTTGCGGCGGGCCACGCCGGCCTCGACCCGCGTGCCGAACGGGACGTGGGGGGCGACGTCGACCCCGAGGTGGAGCGCGGCGGGCACGTCGAGGCCGTCGAGGTACTGGCGCAGGTGGGCGGCCACCTCGGCGTCGTCGTCGAGGGCGGGGAACACGTCGACGAAGCGGAAGAGCTGGGCCTTGAACGTGGGGTGGTGCATGGCCCGCTCCAGGGCCTTCTCGCTCCACCACGACATGCTGTACACCGACGAGCCGGCCCCGTCGCCCGCCGCGGCCAGGCGACGGGCCGTGGCGTCGACTCGATCCTCGATCTCGGCCGTCACCGGCTCCCGCTACCCACGGCCCTGCCGGGCAACCCGGGCAACCCGGTGATCCGGTGATCCGGTGATCGTCGTCAGCCCGGGCGGCTCCGGACCACGACCTCGCCGACCATGCCGTAGCGCTCGTGGCCCGGCAGGTGGCAGGCCACCCGGTAGGTGCCGGCGTGGTCCAGGTCGGCCACCGTGGCCCCGGTCTGGCCCGGGCCCAGCGACACCTCGCCCGGCACCGGGGGGTGGGCCGCCTCGGTCCCGCCCCGGTGGCGGCGGTGGACCTCCTCGGACCCCACCACCATCTCGTGGCCGATGGGGTCCCGGTTGCGGACCACGAACCGCACCTGCGTGCCCTCCCACACCTCGATGTGGTCGGGGGTGAAGCGGCTGTCGCGAGCGGTGACGACCACCGTCACCGTGCCCGGGCCCCGGGTGGCCGACGACGCGCCAGCGGACGACGCCGCGGCGTAGCCCCCGCCGGTGACCGCGGCGCCGACCACCAGGCTGGCCACCGCCGTGCCCAGCCCCCTCACGGGTGACCGCCAGGCCCCGCGGGCGGGGGGACCGGCCGCGGCGTCGCCGTCATGGCCCGCACCACCCCGAGGCCGGCGGCCACGGCTCCCGCGGCCAGGGCACCGACGGCGATCGGCCACCACGGCGTGGCCCCGTCGTCGCCGGTGACGGGCACCGCGGTCCGGGCGCTGATGCCGGCGTCGGCCACGGCCGGCGCCACGGCGTCGTCGGTGGAGACGGCCAGGTCGTAGTCGAGGTCGCCCGCCTCGACCTGCAGGGGGAGGTGGGTGAACCACATGTCCTCGGGCACCCAGCCCATGCCCACGTCGGAGCGGAGGTCAGCCAGCAGGCCGTCGCCGGCCGGCTCGCTGCGGTCGAGGGTCAGGCCGTCTCCCCCGGCCAGGAGCTGGGGCCGCCGGTCGGTCAGCAGGAACACGTCGGCCTCGACCTCGGTGTCCCCGTCGAGGCCGAGGCCGAGGATCCGCAGGGGCACCCAGGGCCGGTCGGTGGGGATGGTGACCATGATGGGCGTGCCGTCACCGGCCTGCTGGCCCAGCTCGGCGGCCCGGGAGGCGTCGAACCGGGCGGCCATGAACACGGGGCTGCGCTCGGCGTAGAAGCGCAGCACCTCGGGGGCGTCGGGGGTGAGGAGGTAGCCGTGGTCGACGGCCCACCGGCCCACCTCGTCGGCGCCCCCCTTCAGCACGGTGATGTCGAGGGCGTCGATCTCGGTCTGCAGGATCACCTCGGCCCCGCTGTCGGCGGCCTCGGTGGCCGCCGCGGCGGTGGGGGCCGGCGGGGCCACCTCCTCCTGCAGCCGCTGGAGGGTCCAGTCACCGCCCCGCTCCACCGCGGTGGGGACGTCGGGCAGGGGGACGATCGAGCCCACCTCCTCGCCCTCACCGGTGAACTGGAAGGAGGTCACGTAGCGCTCGACGCCGTCGTGGTAGGCGGCCAGGGTGGTGGTGCGGACCAGCTCGATGGTGCCGTTCTCGCCCACCAGCCCCCCGCAGGCCGCGGCGGGGCCGGCCCCGATCACGGTGGCGGCGCCGGCGGCGGCCAGCACGGCCAACACCCGGGGCAGGGCGCGACGCCGGCGGCGGGTCCCGTGGCGGCCGGGGCGGGGTCGGGCGGGAGCAGGGGGAGCGGACATGGGGACCCTCCGGTCAGTCGGTCCTCCCTCCGACGCCCCCCAGCGGACCGTGGTTCCCCACCCGGCGAGGTGACGGCACGGGCAGCGGCGCCGGTCCTAGTGTCTCGGCCAACATCCCAGGGAGGGGTTCCCATGAAGAAGTCACTGGCCACCATCACGCTGGCCGCCCTCGTCATCGTCGGCTGCAGCGACGACGACCCCAGCAGCGACGCGACCACCACCACGACCTCGGGGGAGGCGGCCAGCACCGAGCCGTTGAACACCGAGTGCGTGCCCGTGGCCCAGGACCTGCGGGACAGCCTCGGCGCCGAGGTCACCGGGGCCGTGGAGGGCCCGCCCGCCCCGGGGGGCCCGCCCCGCTGGTACTACTCGACCTCCGACGGGGCCACGTGGATCAGCGCCTCCGCGCCCGACGGCAGCAGCCCCGGCTTCACCTACCCCGTGAACGACGAGGCCCGCTCCGCCTCGGAGGTGGGCGCCGACGTGGAGGAGGACTCCCCCGCCCTGCAGGGTGTCGACGGCGACGGTCCGCAGGCCGAGCGGTCACGGGAGTGCGCCACCGACGAGGGCGGCTGACCACGGGTGGGGCGCCCGGGCCCTGGTCAGCGGTGGAGGCGTCGGCGGGAATCGAACCCGCGTACAGGGATTTGCAGTCCCTTGCCTAAGCCACTCGGCCACGACGCCAGGAGCCCGGGACTCTAGCCCACGGGCCTGGGCGCCCTCCGCCGCCCCTCGTGCCCCGTCGGCGGACCCGCGAACCCCGAGGGCTACGGTGGGCGGGCAGCGCACGGACACCAGCAAGGGGCCAGCGACACCATGACGGACCAGACGACGCCGCCCAGGCCCCGGCCCGCGCCGGAGGAGCGTCCCGCCCCGGTCGACTGGGCCACGGACTGGGACCACACCCACGAGGCCTACGCGGCGGCGGCCCCCGAGATCTGGGACGACCTGCGGGGGCGCTGCCCGGTGGCCCACACCGACCGCTTCGGGGGGGCCTGGCTGCCCACCAGCCACCAGGACGTCTCGGCCGTGGCCCACGACACGACGCACTTCACGTCCCGCAGCGTGATCGTCTCGGACTTCAAGCCCACCGCCCCGGCGCCGGTCGGCTTCGCTCCCCCCATCACGTCGGACCCGCCGTTCCACGAGTTCGCCCGCCGCCTGCTGCTGCCGGCCTTCTCCCCCAAGGCGGTCCGCCCGCTGGAGGCCACCACCCGGGAGCTGTGCGGGGGCCTCATCGACACCATGCTGGACGGCCTGGCCGAGGGCGAGGACACCGTCGACGTGGCCACCGCCTACAGCCAGCACATCCCGGTCCAGGTCATCGCCCACATGCTGGGCGTGCCCCCCACCGACGGCGACCGGTTCCGCGTCTTCATCCACCGCATCCTCGAGAAGCCGGGCCAGACCGGGCCCACCGACACCGAGGACACGATGATCAGCTACCTCGAGGGCGTCATCGCCGATCACCGGGCCACGCCCCGCGACGACCTCATCGGCTACCTGCTCGACCTGGAGATCGAGGGCCGGCCCCTGGGCGACGACCACATCCTGGGCACGGTGGCCCTGCTGCTCATCGCCGGCATCGACACCACCTGGTCGGCCATCGGGGCCAGCATCTGGCACCTGGCCCAGCACCCCGAGCACCGACGCCGCCTGGTCGAGGAGCCGGAGGTGATGCCCTTCGCCGTCGAGGAGATGCTGCGGGCCTACGCCCCGGTGACCATGGCCCGCCTGGTGGCCGAGGACGTGGAGCTGGGCGGGCAGCAGCTCCACAAGGACGACTGGGTGCTCCTGCCCTTCCCCTCGGCCAACCGCGACCCCGAGGCCTTCGACCAGCCCGACGAGGTGGTGCTCGACCGGGAGCGCAACCGCCACGCCGCCTTCGGGCTGGGCATCCACCGCTGCCTGGGCTCGAACCTGGCCCGCATGGAGCTGCGGGTGGCCCTGGAGGAGTGGGTGCGCCGGGTGCCGGACTTCGAGCTGGCCGACGCCGAGGCCGTCCGGTGGTCGACCGGGCAGGTCCGCGGCCCCCGCCAGCTGCCGATCCGACTGCTGGCCACCCGCCCCGGAGGGCCCCGATGAGGATCCAGTACGACCGGGCCGCCTGCCAGGGCCACAACCGCTGCTACCTGCTGGCCCCGGAGCTGTTCGACGTGGACGACGAGGGCTACGCCATCCTGCTGGTCGAGGGCGAGGTGCCCACCGACCTGGAGGGCAAGGCCCGCCTGGCCGCCGACAACTGCCCGGAGTACGCCATCACCCTCGAGGCCTGAACGGCCCGGTCAGGCCCCCGGCGTGGGCGGGAGGGGCGGGCGGGACCCGGCCGTGAGCTCGTGGCCGCAGCCACAGATGTAGCCGTCGCCGTGGGGGCAGGGCTCCTGGACCTGGAGCCGGCAGCCGCACTCCTGGTTGGTGCACGTCAGCAGCGTGCCGGCCTCGATGGTCATGGTCGTCCTCCTGGGTGGGCCCGGGCCCGACTGCCCCGGCCGGCGGGGCAGGAAACCGGACGGGCCGGCCTGCCTCTCGCCCTCGGCCGGCCTGCCCTCTCGCGCGGGCCGGCCTGGTCAGGGCTCGTCGAGGGCGTCCAGCTCGGCCTGGGCGGCATCGAGCAGGCGGCGGGCCTCCTCGACCCCGGCCTGCGCCGTGTCCCGTCGGGCCCGGACCCGGTCCCGGTCGGCCTCGGCCTCGGCCCGGGCCGCCTCGGCCGTGTCGAGGGCACGGGCCGCCTCGTCCCGGGCCCGCTCCCGGTCGGCCACCTCCGCCTCTCGGGCCTCCAGCGTGTCGGTGGCCTCGGCCAGGTCGCGCTCGGCGTCGGCCAGGGCGGCCCGGGCCCGGTCGGCGGCGGCGCGCAACCGGCGCCGGGCGGCGACCGACGGGCCGGGTCGTCGGGCCGGCCGAGGCTCGGCCTCCTCGGGGGGTGACGGAGCCGCGGCCGGCGGGCCGGTGGCCGCCGGGCGGCGCCGCGGGCGGGACGGGCCACCGGCCTCCGCAGGTGGGGCGGCCCGGGGGGACGTCGCCGCCGGGGACGGGCCGGTGGCGGTCGGCTCGGCGTCGGCGGACGGTAGGGCCAGGAGGCGGCCCTCGGCCCACGCGGCGCGGGCCGGCGGATCGGCCAGGATGGTGCGCAGGGCCAGGCCCACGGCGGCGGCGTCGAGGGCGGGGTCGATGTCCGGGGCGTGGGCGGCCAGGGCCTCGACCGCGGGCCGGAAGCGGCGCAGGGCCTGGCGGGCGCTCCCGCCGTGGCCGGCCTGGGCGGCCGCCAGCTCGGCTGCGGCGGCCAGGACCTCGGCCGCCTCGGCCGGGTGCCGACGGCCCACCTCACCGACGGCCCAGACCAGCCGGGTGGGCTTGCGCACGGTGGCCAGGGCGGCGGCCTCCCCCTTCCGCCCCTCGGCCCGGAGGGCTCGCACCCGGGCGGCGCGGGCCCCCACGAACTCCTCGGGCGGCCCGGCCAGCAGGGCGGCGACGTCGTCGGGGTCCGGGTCGGCCATGACCCGGGTGCCTAGCAGCCGTCGCCCCGGCCCACCGGCCGGGCCCCACCGACGTCACCGCCGGCGCCGGTCAGCGGTCCTCGGGGACCCACACCGCGGCCTCCACGTAGGGGGCCCGGTCGTTGTTCACGGTGTCGGTGTCGCTGGACCAGACGACCAGGGCGTCGCCAGCCGCCTGCCACCGGCCCCCGCAGCACTGCTGGTCCAGGGCCGGGGTCCCGTTGGGCTGCCACCGCCCGTCCCGGAGCACCATCGTGGACGGCTGGTCGCAGCGCTGGACGACGACCTGGCCGGCCACGGCCTCCACCAGGTAGGGGCAACCGACATCGGCGTTGACACCCGGCACGTCAGGGAGGCGACGCCACCGACCGGTGCGGGCATCGAGCGCCGCCACCCCGCCCGTGCCCCGGCCGCTGCCGGGGTCGTCGAGCCCGGAGACCAGGACCACCTCGCCCCCGACGGCGACGGCCCGGGTGAAGGGGACGCTGCCGGTGGTGCTGCCCAGCTCCGTGGCCGCCGGGGCCACCTCCCGGAACGACGTCCCGCTCGGGTCCCAGGCCAGGCCGGACCCGATCCAGTTCACGGCCAGCACCTCGGTCCCGTCCCACACCGCGTTGGTGTAGAGCAGGCTGGTGAAGGCGACCAGGTCGGCCGGCAGGGCCAGCGGCTCCCACTGGCCGGTGGTCGGGTCGAGGGCCGCCAGGCGCTCCATGTCGAAGAGGCGCTCGCCCGACCAGACCAGGGCCGGGGCGGCCCCGGCGGAGACGATGCCCAGGGATCCGAGCGCCGCGGCCAGCTCCGGAGCGACGGGCACGGCCCCGAGGTCGCGCCAGGTGCCGGTGCCCGGGTCCCAGGCCGCCGAGGTGGTCCGGGAGCCTCGGGCCACGGCCACCACCTCGGTCCCGGTCCAGGCCAGCTCGACGGCGTCGCCGCCAGCGAGGGGGGCGGGGGCCAGGGTCCGCCACGTGCCGCGGTCGGGCCGGTGGGCCCAGGCCGAGCCGTCGGGCAGGACGATCACCAGCTCGGCCCCGGTCCAGGCCAGGCCGGCGCCGAGGGCGGGCGGCACCGGCCCCGGGTCGAGGGAGTGCCAGCCGGGGCCCAGGCCGGCGAAGCTGGTGGGCGCGGCCGGAGGGCCCTCGCCCCCGGGCGCCGGCGCCGTCGGCCCCGCCGTGGGCGCAGAGGGGGGGCCGGCCTGGACCCGGTCGCGGGCCTGGTCGCCGTCGCCCGAGACGGCCGAGCGCACCAGCACCGAGGCGCCCACCACCAGCAGGACGGCCGCCGCGGCCAGGGCCACCGCCCGGGCCCGGTGGGCCCGGCGTCGTGAGGCCCGAGCCCGGTGCAGGTCGCGGGCCAGGGCCACCGGATCGGTGGGCTCCACCTCGCCGGCGGCGGCGGCCAGGGTGGCGCGGAGGAGGGTGTCGAGATCGGTCACGGGTAGTCCTCCGAGAGGGGGGTCGTCGCCGGCTCGGCCGCAGTCGACGCGTCGACCCGGAGCCGGGCGGCCAGCGCGGCCCGGGCGTGGAACAGGGCGTTCTTGACCGCGCCGGGCGTGATGCCGGCGTGGCGGGCGACGGTGGCCACGTCCTGGTCTAGGAGGTAGTGGAGGACCACCACCTCCCGCTGGCGGAGGGGGAGGGCCCGCACCGCGTCCCGCACCTCGGCCGTCAGGCCCTCGGCGGCCGGCTCGGCGGCGTCGGCCCGACCGGGGAGGCGGTCCAGGGCCCGGGCCTCGGCCCGCCGCCGCCGCAGGCTGGAGCGGCAGGCGTTGAGGGCCACGGTCGTGGTCCAGGCCACCAGCGAGTCGAGCGGAGCGCCCCGCTCCACGCGCTCCCAGGCCCGGAGCAGCGCCTCCTGGGCGCACTCCTCGGCCAGGGCCCGGTCGCCGGCCACCAGCGAGACCACACGGACCAGGCGGGTGTGCAGGTCAGCGGCCTCCGCGGCGAAGGCGTCAGCGTCCACAGATCACCATCACAGCCGGGAGACGCACGAGGCGCCCCCCGAGGTTCGATCGGTGTGATCGGTCAAGGGCCCGCTGCTACAGTCCACCCCTCACGCGGACGTAGCTCAGCTGGTAGAGCATCACCTTGCCAAGGTGAGGGTCGCCGGTTCGAATCCGGTCGTCCGCTCCATCAAGACGAAGCCCCTGGCCCTCTGACCAGGGGCTTCGTACCGGCCGGGCCCCTTCGGGACTCTCGCCCTCAGGGCGGTTCGCCCATGACCTGCCCATGCTCTTGCCCATGACCGCTCGATGCGGCAGAGCCAAGGACAGCTGGGAACTCCGCGTCTACCAAGGCATCGATCCAGCCAGCGGGCGACAGCGATGGGCCACCCGTACCGTCCACGGATCGGCCCAGGAAGCCCGCCGTCAGCTGAAGGCTTTCGCGGAAGAGGTCAAACGGGCTCGAACCCACACCGGGTCCATGGGCGACCTACTGGAACAGTGGTCCGAGACCGCATCCCCGCACTGGGCGGCGACGACAGCCCGCCAGACCCGCTCCTGACCTTCCCCCGGTTGTCCGGACGGGGTTGGTGTGGTGATCATGCCGCGGGTGCCGCGGGTGCCGGGGTGCCGCGGGTGCCGCGGGGGTGTGGGTTCGCTCGGGCCGACGGCGGCCGGCTGCGCCAGTCCCTTCGCCGCGATCCGGCTCAGTCAGCTCGATTGGGAGGCCATCGAGAACCTGTACCGCGCCATGGCAGCCACCGGCCTCCAAGCGGCCTGGATTCGCCGTTGCGCCACGGTCCTGACCCAAGCTCTTGTTCCTTATGCTGACAAGGTGCCCGGCGGTGGCGGTCCAGGGGTTCTGCGACGTCTCGCCGTGGTGGCGGTGTGCTTGCTTGCCGACGTGTCGTGCGGGACGGGGTCCGATGGGGGCGCGGCCACCTCGGTCGAAGCTGGAGGGCGAAGCGTTCCGCTTGACGAGGCGACGGGCCTGCAGGAGTTGTTCGACGCTGAACGTCGTCGCCCGATGGTGGTGGCGGTGGACGGCGGCGCGCTGATCTTGGGCGGGGCCATGCTGCGAGAAGGTTCCGTCGAGCGGCAACGACTCGAGCCGACTGGCGAGGTGTTCCTGGTCGAGACCGACGCGAGGGTCACTGAGCTCACAGCACCACCAGTCGCCGCACCCCTCGACAACCTGTCGGTGAGCGCATGGGACGGTGCGGTCCACATGGCCGGGGTGACCTGTCGAACCGGCTACACGCCCAGTGACATCGGCGAGCTGGGGTGCGAGCCGGGGGATCCGATCCTCTTGCGTCTCGACCTGATCGACCGGACCTGGGAGGAGGTGGCGCGGCCGACCGGAGCCCCAACGCCTCGGGATGTGCAGGGTGCGCTCGGCACCTACACGTTCGGTGATGGTGGGGTGGCCTACTCCGTCCTCGGTGACGAACCCGACGCGACGATGCGAACCTGGGTCTCGACCAACGGCGGCGGTGAGTGGAACGAGATCGACGTCCCCCCCAACTCGGGTCTGTGCGCGACCGGAGGGGCGCTCCTTGCCGTTGACGATTCCCGCATGGTGTCGCCGGAGACGGATGGGCCGGCGCCGGTCGAAACGCCGCTCACGCCCGATGCGGACTTCGATCTCGGCATCGCCCGATACGACCCGGCGTCGGCGGCCTGGGACACGGTGCCCGAGACCGGTCCCGCCGACCTTCGGATCGTGCGAGGCGGCAACATCGGTCGTTGCACGCCGGATGCGGGCTATGTCGTGTTGGCCCTGACGGGCTCGGGTGATGGCTTCGTGTCGTACCACCCGGATCACGGCTGGGTGAGCGACGGATCATTGGACGGGGCCAGTGTCGGCGGCCTCACCTCGACCTCGTCCACCACCGTCGTGCTGATCGGTGCGCCCGGGTCCGATGCGATCGCCCTCGACGTCGCGACCGGTGGGCAACGATCGGTGTCGTTGCCCGAATCGTCTGAGGTTCTCGGAGGTGTCGGCGCAAGTCACCTGCTCCTGCTGGGCGCCGAGCTGGAGATGATCGAGTCGTAGACCTGCTCTTGATCCTTGGCCCGCCGTTGGACGATTCAGGCGCGGACCTGGGCCCCGAGCGGCCGCCACCTCAGCGCGGAGCAGAGCAGGCGACGGCCAAGACCGCGTCGACGAGGTCCGCGACCTGCCGGTCGCTCGTGGGCTCTCGCCGGAGGAGCTGCCGGTAGAACAGAGGACCGGACAGGAGATCGACGAGCAGGTCGAGATCGGCATCGGCGTCCAGCTCACCCTCTGCTCGCGCCTGCGAGAGGCGCTCGAGCACGGGTTGACGGCGATCGCGGACGAAGGCGGCGTGGAGCTGGGAGATGACCGGGTCGTCCAGGGCGGCGGCGAGGAAGGTGGGCAGCGAGCGCTGCATGGTGGTCGACTCGACGGCGTTGCGCACGCGGATGAACATGGCCACCAGGTCGACCCGGAGGTCGGCGGTGGGCGGTGGCGGTCCGGGTGGGACCAGACGTGTCCACGCGTCGGCGACGAGCTCGGAGGGCCCGGGCCAGTGACGGTAGAGGGTGGTGCGCGAGACGCCCGTCTCCCTGCTCACGCGCCCGAAGGTGACCGCTCCGGGGCCCTCGGTCCGAAGGAGCCGGTGGACGACGGCGATCACCGTGGATCGGGTGCGTGCGATGCGGGGGTCGCCGTCGCTGATCGCCACCGTGGCACCGTAACCGTGGGTCGAACGTCGCTGACCTCCGTGCTCGACTTCCGGTACAGTGGTGCACTGTTTCTCGGCCGCCCCACCCGGGCCGCCGCCCGACCGACGGAGGATCGCATGCCCCACACCTGTGGTCGAGGCCACCGTCCCGGTGCCGTGCGCCTGCTCCTCCTCGCCGTCCTCGTGATGTCGCTGGCGGGGGCGGCCTGCTCCTCCGGGTCCGACGACGCCGGCGACGGGACGTCCGGGACGAGCACGTCCACCGGGGAGGGCTCTGCGGGGGGCGGCCGCACCGACGGTGGCGAGGGGACCGGCGACGCCGACGGCACCGACCCACGGCCGGCGCTCCCCGATGAGGTGGCGCTGCCCATCGTGTTCGTGCACGGCTTCGCCGGTTCGGCCCAGCAGTACGAGTCGCAGGCCATGCGCTTCGTGGCCAACGGCTACCCGCAGGAGCGGATCATCGCCTACGACCACGACGGGGCCGGGGTCGACTTCGACGCCTACGTCGCAGGGGTGGCCGAGGTGGTCGACGAGGCGCTGGCCACCTTCGAGGTCGAGCAGGTGTACCTGGTGGGCCACTCGCGCGGGACGGGGGTCTCGAGCACCTACCTCGCAGATCCCGCCCGAGCGGCGAAGGTCGCGAAGTACGTCGCCATCGACGGCCAGCCGTGCCCCGACGTGGTGCCGTGCCTGGCCCCAACCCAAGAGGCCCTTCCGGGCCAGGCCCACGTCGAGGTGGCCACCTCGAAGGAGTCCTTCGCCATGCAGTACGAGTTCCTGGTCGGTGAGGAGCCCGAGGTGGTCGACATCGTGCCCCAGCGCGCCCCGGTCGAGATCTCGGGGCGGGCGGTGAACTTCCCGGCCAACACCGGCCGCCAGGCCGACCTGGCCATCTGGGAGATCGACCCCGACACCGGTGCCCGCTCCGGTGACGACCCCCACGCCACCTTCGAGCTCGGGCCCGACGGCGAGTTCGGGCCCGTCGAGCTCGCCACCGGCGCCCACTACGAGTACGCCCTCTCGACGGACGACTCGCCGGTGACGCACCACCTCTACCTGCAGCCCTACGTGCGCAGCAGCCACCTGGTCCGACTGCTGTCCTCGCCCCCCGACGGCCCGACCCGGGCGAACACGAACGTCGGAGAGGACCACACGGCGCTCATCGCCATCCGCATGCGCGAGTGGTACGCCGAGGGGGACGCCCGCGACGTCCTGGAGATCAGCGTCGATGGGAGCGAGCCGGTGGACGCCATCACCGACTTCGTGGGCAACGACACCATCGGCCTCCACATCCACGACGACGCCGCCACCCCCGGGGAGACGACGCTGGCTCCGCTCCCCTACTTCTCGGAGCAGCCCTTCCAGAGCGGCATCGACGTGTCCCTGCCAGCATCTCCTGACGGGAGCGGGACCATCACCGTCACGAACCTGCCCCGCGGAGACGCCCGCCGGCCTCAGATCCTCAACGTGCCCCGCTGGCCGTCCAGCACCCATGCGGTCAGCGTCGTGTTCAGCGACTGGGAGGTCGACGGCGCGGCGTGACCCGTGCCCCTGTGGAGCGGGCACGCACCGGCAGGCGGACGAACGCCCGTTGGCCTCCGGGTCGGGTCCCGCCAAGCCGGTGCCGGGGCGCTGGTGGTCACACCCCCGGCTACTGGCAACTGCGCTGTGTCGACGTCAGGTGACGAACGCGCTCTGGTCCCAAGGGGCTACCGGCCGCGCTTCGGGCGGCAGAGATCACCGACCGCGACCGGCTGGCCGGTGGTGAACCAGTGCTCATGCAGAGCCTTGATCCGCCCGGGGGTCGGCCATCCAGGCATGTGCATCATGTACTCGGCGCGGTCAAAGACGTTCAGCGTCTCGCAGTAGACGCGTTGTGCGGTGGCCACGTCGCCGGGATGCTGAAGCGATCGGGCCATGCCCTCGAAGGTGCCACCTCTGATCCGGAGTCGGACATGCGGCGTGGCCGACGCGTTGCGGAGCCACCCGGCCATCGGGCCTCGGATGGCGACGAGGTAGGCCGTGTCGTTGTGAAGAATGACAGAAATCGGTGAGCGTGTCGATGGTGCCGGTGCCGTCGATCACCGCGCTTTGGATCGACGTAATCCAGGTGCCGGCTAGGTCGAGGTCCATCATCGCGATGCACGCCAAGGTGCTCTCTGGGCACTCCTCTTCCGGTTCTTCGATGACGCCGGGGCCGTAGTCGTAGAAGTCCATCCGGAGTGAGGTTCTGGGTCATGGCGGATGCGAGCAGATTCATCCCCAGACGGCCAAGTCTGCCTTCCCCAGGTCCGCCATCATGTGAGCAGTGTCAGCTCAGCGCCGCAATCGACTGACGGCCGTGTGTCCGATGGTCCGGATCCGTTGCCATGGGCCAAGTTGGACTGACCAGACGGTCTTGGTCACTTCCCAGAGCGAGAAGGCGGCCTCCGAGCCGGGGATGAGGACTACTCGTGCCGCATCTCCGAGTGCGCCTAGCTTCGTCGCTCTCTCTTGTAGGCCGAGGTAGTCCTCACGAGGCACGGAGCCGGGCTTTCCCGACTTCGCTCGGTCTCGGAGCTCACGGTGGCAGTAGTTCAGGTAGCCGTTCAGGCTGGCGGCCTCGAGCATCCCGTTACGAACATCGTTGACGGCGTTGGTGGCGTCTGTCGATCCCTGGCCAGCGGTCAGCCAGGCGCGGATCTCCTGGTGACGCGAGCGGGTGTGGAACGGCAATCGGGAGGCGTCGTCCGGCACCATGGCGAGGATCCGTCGCCTGGCTGCCCGTTTGGGGAGGATCCGCAGCTCGGTCCGGTCCATGTGTTCGAAAAGCCGGGTGGCCGTGTCGATCCAGTCCAGACCGACCTGCACCTGGTCGGCGTCGTCGCTGCGGAGGGCCGCAGCGGCTCGTTCTTGGGATCGAGCCAAGCTGATTGCAGCGGGGACGAGGCGACCCTGGGCCCAAAGACAGGCGGCGATGCGCTCACGTCGGTGGAGGGCCAGGGCCGGGGTGTCCTCAGAGAGCCGGCGCCAGGCACGCCGCGCGTCGTTGTAGCGGCCCTCTGACCAGGCGATGGTGGCCTCGTCTTCGATGGAGACCTCGCCAGCCCGCTCGGCGACGACCTTGCGGCCGGCGGTGTAGCCCTTCCTTGGCCAGGTTGTGGCGTCGAATCCCGTCGTCGGCTCCAGCCCCTGGCCCACTCGCCAGGGGCTTTCTCGTTGCTGGCGTCGGGGTCATCTTCGGATGCATCCACTTCGGGGCGCAGGTGCCGATGGAGAGGGGCGACCCATCTGGGTCGTGACAATTGCGTTGTTGGGAGCAGTGATGGGCAAGCGCCCAGGAGCCCCGCCGAGACACGACACACCGTCGCGTCCGGGACCTTTCGAGGGGCGTTCCCGACGGCGTCACCTCTGGGCCGCGGTCGCCGCCCTCCTGGTCGTCGGAGGCACCGTGGGCGCGGCCGTCGCCGCCGAGTCCGTGGCCCAGAACGCCGCCGGCGAGGCGCGCCAGGCGTTCGATCAGTCGTCGGCCGAGATCGCGTCACGCCTGCAGACGACGATCCATGACGAGGAATCCCTGGTGGTGAACGCGGGGGCGTTCGTCCTCGAACACCCGGATGCCACCTACCCTGAGCTCCAGCAGTGGATGACCACCGTGCAGGCCTTCGAGCGGTACCCGGAGCTCGAGGCGCTGGCCCACCTGGTGATCGTCCCGGCGTCAGACCTGGACGCCTACGTCACGGCCAAGAATCTCAGCGCCGGGGTCGACGAGCCCGGCGCTGGCTTCGAGGTGACGCCCCCCGGCAAGCGGCCCTTCTACTGCCTGGTGGCGGTCGGGGACCTCCGAGACCTGACGTCGGTCCCACCCGCGGGCCTCGACTACTGCGCCGCGCCCGACGTGGCGGCGTCCATCGTCCGAGCCCGGGACACCGGACAGAGCTCCTACGAACCGATCGTCGACGCCAACGGCCTGACGCGCCTCGGTGCGCAGGTCCCGATCTACCTCGGCGGCGCAGTGCCGACCACGCAGGCCGCCCGGCGCGCCGGGTTCGTCGGTGTGTTGGGCATGACCTTGGACCAGACCGCAGTGCTGGAGCGGGCCCTCACGGACCATCGTGGCCTTGCCGTCACGATGCACTACGACGGGGCCACGACGGATGTCGCGTTCTCGGCCGGTCAGGTTCCGGAGGGGGCCCAGGCGTCGACGATCAGTCTCAACAACGGTTGGACCGTGAAGACCTTCGGGACCGTCGCCTCCGGTGACATCCTCTCCAACGACGATGCCACCGCCCTGCTGGTGACCGGGGTGATGGTGAGCATCCTCCTCGGCCTGCTGGTGCTGGTTCTCGGAACCGGCCAGCAGCGGGCCCTGCGCCTCGTGGGAGAGAAGACCGGCGAGCTTCGTCACCAAGCCTCGCACGACGCTCTGACGGGCCTGCCGAACCGGGCCCTGATCATGGACCGCATCGAGCAGCTGCTGGCGAGGAACCGACGGAACAAGACCGAGGGGGCGGTCCTCTTCATCGACCTGGACGAGTTCAAGAAGGTGAACGACACCCTGGGCCACGAGGCGGGTGACCAGCTGCTCATGGCGGTGTCAGCCCGATTGAGGAGCACCTTGCGGGACGCGGACACGATCGGCCGGATGGGCGGCGACGAGTTCGTCGTCCTGCTCGACGGGGGCCGGCTCGAGGTCGCTCCGGAGCTCGTGGCCAGCAGGGTGCTCGACGTCATGCGCCAACCCTTCGAGCTGACGGGGGTGACGATGCCGTTGATCGTCAACACGAGCATCGGCATCGCCCTGGGCGACCGGGCGACGGCGGGCGAGCTCCTCCGCGACGCCGACGTGGCGCTCTATGAGGCCAAGGACGCCGGGAGGGACCGCTACGAGTTCTTCCACCCAGGGATGCAGACCGGGATCCTCCAGCGCATCGAGCTCGAGTTCGATCTCCGATCAGCCCTCGACGAGGGCCAGTTCCACCTCGTCTACCAACCCATCTACGACCTCGAAGACCTCACCCTCATCGGCGTGGAGGCGCTTCTTCGCTGGGACCACCCCAGCCGCGGCCTCACCCAGCCCGACGAGTTCATCCCGATCCTCGAGCACACCGGCCAGATCAACGATGTCGGCCGTTGGGCCCTCCACCAGGCTTGTGAGCAGATGGCGGCCTGGCACGCGGCCGGCAACATCCTCGACATCTCCGTGAACGTCTCAGGTCGCCAGCTCGACAAGGACGACATCCTCGGCCACATCCGAGACGCCCTCGCCACGAGCGGCCTCGACCCCACCTCGTTGATCATCGAGGTCACCGAGACCGCCCTCATGCGCAACGCCGAGGCCACCGCCGGGCGACTGCGGGCCATCAAGGACCTCGGCGTGAGGGTCGCCGTCGACGACTTCGGCACCGGTTACTCCTCGCTGGCCTACCTGCAGCAGTTCCCTGTCGACTGCCTGAAGATCGACCGCATGTTCACCAGCGCCATCGCCACCTCACCCGAGTCCAAGGCCCTCATCGGGACCCTTGTCCAGCTCGGGAAGGACCTCGGCCTGAAGACCCTGGCCGAAGGCGTCGAGACGGTGGAGGAGATGGACCTCCTACGCGGCCAGCACGTCAACGAGGCCCAAGGGTTCCTCCTCTCGCGCCCGCTCGATCCCCACACCCTCGAGGCCCAACTCCTCGCCCCCGCCCGACCGCCCACCCCGACGAGCGACGTGACCGACTGACGCCGTCGCCATCCCCGTCTACGAGCCTTCAGGCGGTGCGACGGAAGATCGAGACACCACCTGGCCCCACGAGGCAGCCAAGGACGATCAAGGCCACGCCGAAGAGGATCTGCCCTTGGAAGAGCTGGACGATCCCGACGACGACGAGGACGGCGGCGATGATCCAGAGCACGGTCGCGTTCATGACGGGCCCACTCCCCCAAGGAATCTCCCCCAACCACCGCGCTCGACCCCCTGGCATCGGCACGTCGGCCTAGGGCAGGGCCGTGGCGAAGACGACGAGGTTGTCGACGTAGTGGCCCGTCGCCGTGTCGAACTCCCCGTCGCAGGTGATGAGGCGCAGTTCGGGTCCCGGGGTCAGGCCGTAGACAGCAAGACTGGGGAAGGCGTCCTTGGCGAAGCGTTCCGTGCGGAGGACGCCGTAGCGGACCGCGCCACCCCCATCGAGGGCCACCTCGATGACCGCTCCGGGTCGGAGCTCGTCGAGTCGGGAGAACACGGCGGGGCCGTTCGTCGAGTCGACATGGCCGACGACGACCGCTGGACCGCGCTGGCCCGGCTCGGGGCCCCGCTCCCACCAACCGGTCTTCTCCCAGTCGGGGACGGCGAGGGACGCATCCGCGTTGCGAGCCAGATCGACCACCGGGGCATCGACCTCGATGGACGAGATGACGATTCGAGCCGGCGTTCCCCGTGGTTGGGCCGGCAGGGCTTCACCACCGGGAACCCCGGTCGGCGCCGGTGGGGGCACGGTCGTCCCTACATCAGCGTTCGAGGGTGCGGACGCCGAGGGGGAAGGGGTCACCGACGATGGCGCAGGGGACCGGGTGGAAGCCCGGTCCCCTGCCTCATCGCCACCTCCGCAGGCCACCATCAGGACCGTGGTGGCGGTGAGCAGCACACGACTCAGGCGGAGGGGGAACATGTGCACCTACTGGCTCTCAGGCCGCACGGCGACGGAGCACGAGGCCTCCGGCCACGGCGAGGGCTGCCCCGCTCAGGGCGTAGGCGGCGATCGGGACGCCGGAGCCGCTGTCGGTGTCCGCGCCCATGTCGTGGCCAGCCATGCCGCCACCGCCGGTCTGCACGCCACCCATGGGGATGGCGACCATCTCGCCGCAGTTGGCCGGATCGGTGGCCTCGGCGGGGAGCGACGGGTCGAGGTCGCTCATGCGGTCGCCGTCGTAGGCCCCGCTGTCGTCGAAGTCGACGCCGTGCTGGACGATGTGGAGGGCGTCGATGTCATCGCCGACGCTCGCCGGCATCGGGAAGGTCCGTGAGTAGCTCAGGTTGCCCTCCGCGTCGGCGGCGGGCATGCGATCGACGGCCAGCGCGTCGGCCATGGGGTCCATCGCTCCCTCGGTGGTGAGCGAGACCAGGATCGGCCCGTAGGTGGCCTGACCCTCCGAGGTGGTGACGATGCCGTCGCCGTCAGCGTCTTGCTCCGCGGTGGGGCAGGCGCTGTCCTGGCCGAGCACGCCGTGGATGTGTTGGGCGTGCGGTGCCTCGCCGGGGGTGAACCCGCGACCCTGGATCTCGACGGTCATCTCACCGCTCCGCAGGGTCACCGTGGCGGTGGCCGCGGCGCCGGAACCGTTCTGCTCGGTCAGGTCCGCCTGCAGCACCTGCTCACTTGGGGCCTGGGCCATGACCGGCGCACCGGTCGCCAACACCAGGCCGGCGGCGGTTGCCGCGGCCATCAGAAATCGTCTCATCTCATCACTCGTTTCACGTCGGGAATGGGGGAGCAAGCCGGCCGGCCCGCCGCGATTGACTCCCTGCGCGTTCGTCGTCCCCCCATCGCCGGATTGGAGGGCCCGAGACATGGCGGCCACGGACATCCCGAGGGAAGGGTCGCGGGCTCGCATCCCGTCGTCCGCTTTAGCCCTGGCTGACGTCGGTGGTCGCCGGGTTGGGCGCGCCGCCGGCCAGTATCTCGTCGATGTCTCCCCCACCGCCGGGTTGCACCCCCTCTTGCACGGCCGGCAGGGAGTCCCGGGTCGACCAGCGTGACCCCCGACCTTGCCGAGCCGCGCGAAACGACCCAGACCAAAAGGGCACCAGATGTCGGGCCTCTGATCAGGGCCCGGTCGCAGACGATCAGCGCGCTCCAAGCCCCTGGCCCCTGTGGCCAGGGGCTGGATCGTTCCACCGCCCCTTCGGGTTCCCGCCCTTTGCAGGCGAGCCGGCCCTCAGACCTGCTCGTAGATGGCCCGGTTGTAGCCGGCCGGGTCGTTGGGGTTGGCGTCGATGGTGACCGGGACGGTGATGGGCAGCGGCGGGGCTGGATCGGGGTCGATCAGCGGGGGGCAGAGGGCATCGATGGTGAGCTCGCCCTCGGCCCGGAGCGCGATCTGGTCACCTGTGGCCAGCGGGAGGGTGGCGCCGCCGCGGAGGCGACCCCGGGCCCGGAAGCCGTCGATCTCGTAGCTGCACAGCGTCTCGACCGGCGTGCACGTCTCGGCGTCGAGGCGGTAGACGGTCACGGACATGTCCGGGAACCGCATGCGCCGGAACCTGCCCGTCGCCGGGTCGAAGTCGCCCGCCGCGTTCCCCGACGAGGTCCCGGTGTAGACCTCTTGGAAGACGTCGGTGATCGTGAACAGGTCGATCGAGTCACCGGTCCACGTGAGGGTGCCGGTGATGTTGTCGGTGGTGGTGGAGTCGTCGATCGTGCCCGTGAACGTCGACGAGCCGGGGCACAGCGAGGGGTTGCCCTGGTGGGGGATGTCGCGCTCCCGCAGCAACCCGACCAGCTGGGCCGAGACGGCCTCGGTGTCGAAGCTGTGGACGGTGGCCGAGGCCGGGGCGGCCAGGCCGATCCAGCCGGTGAGGGCGGCGACGGCGACCGCCGCCACCCGGTGCACGTGTCGCTTCATGGTGTCTCCTCGCGGTGCGACAGGGGTCTCGGGCGAGTATGGGCATCGGGCATTGCCGTCCGTGAGCGGAGGGCGTTGGAGGGCGATGGTCGGGCTCGGCCCAGCCCTCACGGGGCCCCGGGTAGCCTCGCCCCGGGTTGGTGATGGGACCGGGAGGACGCGACACATGGTGAGTGGTCGGGAAGGCACGCGCTTCGACTGGGACTCGATCGAGGCCGAGTGGGAGGAGCGGGACGATCGCACCTTCGGGCTGTCCGTCGACGCGGCCCTCGGGGACCTGAGCGGGCTCGGGCTCCCGAGCGGGCGCCTGACCGCGCTGGTCGACGACGCTTGGAAGGCGGCGGTCAACGATCGCGACGGCGAGGTCGACGTCCCCTCCTTCGGCGCCATCCTCCGCGGCGCCGATCGCGCCGACCCCAGCGGGACCACCACCGCGCTGACCGCGGCCTGGATCTACTTCTGGCTCCTGGTGCGGTGGGAGAACAGCGACGAATACCCGCTCCTCCGGGCCTTCACCACCGCCGCCACCGATGCCCTGCACACCGATGGCCACCATCCGTCCGACGCCGAGCGGGTGCTGCGCGCCCTCGACCTCCTCTACGACACGCTCCTCATCCAGCTCGACGCCGAGAACGCCATGTTCTGCGGCAGCGCCGGCCTCATGGCCCGTGAGGCGGCGGCCGTCGCCGCCCCGGTGGCCGCCGCCCACGCCGCGCTCGAGCCCCTCGTGGCCCGGGAGCCACCTCTTGACGAGCCGCCGTCGGACCTGGCCGCCCTGAGCGGGATCCTGCTGTCTGACACCGAGGCCCTGACCGTGCACTACCCGGCCGTGGCCGCCGCCGCCGAGGCCTCGGGGGCCTGGCGGCGAACCGTGCGCGGCCGACTTCACGGGGGGTCGCCACCACCGGCCGACCGGGATGCCCTGGCCGCGGCGGTGGCGACCTGCCGGCACGCGGCCGCCGCCCTCGACGAGATCGACGTGGTGCTGGCCAGCGAGCAGCGGGCCCACGCCCATGCCCTCGCCGACCTCCTCGACGTGGCCGAGGCCCCCCTGCTCCACGTGGTCGAGGGCGAGGTCGTCTTCGTCTACCCCTTCGGCCTGCCCGGCTGCGACCCCCACGACCTAGAGGAGCTGGTCGCCCGGTTTCCGCTGGCCGAGGTGGCGGGCCTGGCCGTGCGCACCCAGGAGCTCCGGCTCTCCGACTCGTGGTGGGACCAGGAGGCGACCACGTCCCGCTCCCGCGTCCACCACGTCACCCGCCTGGCCCTCGTCGGGGGCGTCGACCTGGCCACCGCGGCGGGGACTGACGACGAGGAGGTCTGGGAGGGCATCGACGTCGAGCTGTGCATATCGTCGGTGGGCAACCACGGCGTCCGGGTGGTGATCCCCACCGGCGCCGGGCGCCGGCGGCCGGACGGCGCCACCACCACCGACCCGTGGACCCCCTTCGAGCTCGACCAGCTGATCCGGCGGGCCGGCCACCAGTGCGGGCGCGAGCGGATCGCCACCGCGGTGCCACCCCGCCCGGGCGGCGCGCCCCACCACGACGGCATCGGCTGGACGTGGTTCGCCCACCTGGCCTCCGACCTGATCCGCGGCTTCACCATCGAGGCCTCCAGCCTGTTGCGCGACCACGGACGGGCCGGGGCCGAGGAGGTCCGGGCCGCCTGCGGCCACAACGACCTGCGGGCCGGGCGCCACGTCGTCGTCCGCGTCGACCGGGCCATCGCCGTCGACGCCGACGGGGGGCGGCACGAGGTGGACCGGCTGGCCCCACCGGTCGTCCCCGGGGGGGCCGTGGTGGGGACGGCGGTCCTCCACCTCCCCCAGCGCCGCCACGCCACCAGCCTCGACGAGTGGGTGCGCTACGAGGCCCCGGCCCCCGAGGACCTGCTCGGGGCCCTGGCGCTGCCGGGTGACCGGCTCACCTGCGCCGGCGACGTCACCGTGCTCTGGCTGCCCGACCTGCCCAACTGGGCGGTGCTCAGCTACCAGGAGGTGGCCGAGTTCAACGCCCGCCTCGGCGGCGTCTACCACTCGTGGGCGGCCTGGGTCGAGGACGCCGTGCACCGCACCACCGAGGACGTCTCGGCCCACCAGGCCCGGGTGGCGGGCGACCCCGACGGCCCGGACGCCGTCCTGGCCGGGAACTCGGCGGGCGCCCAGGTCACCCTGGACGAGCTGATCGCCTTCGGCACCGAGATCGTCGAGCAGATCGTCGTCGTCCGGTCCATGCTCCGCCACTTCTCCTCCCCCCGGCTGCTGCGCACCCGGGCCGAGCGCGACCTGCTCGACCGCCTCATGGTGGCCAGCGGCATCGTCGAGGTCGGCGAGCTCATCGACCGCTCCCTGAACCTGCTGGTCGACCAGCAGGCGCGCGTCACGCAGCTGACCGAGCGCCGCATGCACCGGCTGCGCGAGCTGGAGGCGGAGAGCGCCCGCCACCGCACCTGGTGGGTCGAGCTGTTCATCTCCGTCATCGGCATCGTGGGCCTGGCCGGGCTCTTCGAGTTCTTCAACAACGAGGTGGTCGACCAGGCCGGGACCCTGACCGGGGTGGCCATCGGGGCGGCCGAGCTGGTGCTGCTGATCGCCGTGGTCATCGCCGTCGTCCGGTGGCGGTGGGCCGACCGGCCGGAGCCGGCCCGATGACCCCCACCGGGGGCCGGACCCGGGCCGTCCGCACCCACGGGGAGATCGTCGCCGATCCCGCCCTCCTCGACGCCGTCGTCGACCAGGTGCTGCTCCCCTCCTTCTCCACCGACGAGATCTGGGACCGCGACACGACCCGGGACCTCGTCGTGGCCGGGGCCCTCACCGCCACCGCCTTGGTCGAGGACGGCATCGTCCTGGGCGCGTCGGCCGAGGAGCGGGGTGGGCCCGGCGAGGTCGGCCTGCTGTCCTACCTGGCGTCCCGGCCGGGGAGTCGCAGCCGCGGCGTGGGCGGCGAGCTCCTCGACCACCTGGTGGCGGACTGGGCCCGGGGGCCGGCGGCCCTCGTCGTCGGCGAGGTCCACGACCCCCGGCTCTGGCCCGAGGCCGACGACGAACGACCCGCAGCCCGCCTGCGGTTCTACGCCCGCCACGGCGCCCGGCTCCTCGACCTGCCCTGGGTCCAACCTGCCCTCACCCCCGGGCGCGCTCCGGTCCCCGGCATGCTGCTGATCACGCTCCACCCCCTCGGTGGCACCCACGTGGAGAGCGCGCCCGTGCGGCGGTGGATCGAGGCCTACACCGGCGACGAGCCCGCGCCCGAGGTCGAGCCCGTCCTCCGGCGCCTGGGCCGGCGCCCCACGCTGGAGACCCTCGACGTCGACGACCTGGCCCGCATCAAGCCCCTCCCCTCGCCCTGAGCTGGCCCCGGGGCCGGACCGGGGCCTGCCCGTCGGCACCGCCTACCGCGACCGTCCTGTCGGCAGCCGTGACAGGGGAGACCGTCCCGGGCTGGTTTGGACCGGCGCAGCCCGGCGAGCGGTCCCGGAGGACGACGAGGAGGTCACGATGGGGTTGTTGAGCGGTGCGGCCAAGGCGGGTCTGGCCCGCAAGGTGTGGAACGAGGTCCGCAAGCCCGCCAACCAGCAGAAGGCCAAGGACATGCTGGGCCGGCTCCGCGACAGCCGCAGCGGGCCGGCCGGCCGCCGGGAGCGCCCGCCGCGCTAGCGGCCCGGGTCCGGCGCGTCAGGTGCCCGTCCGAGGTCGACGGACCAGGAGCACGCCTCGTCGGTCCGGTAGCGGCAGTAGGTGCCGGTGATGATGGTGCTCTCGAGGTGGGTGGCGAGCTCGGGCAGGACCGGGTGCAGCTTGCGGATGGCGTCGCGGACCCGGGCCGTGACCGCCTTGCGGGCCCGTTCGGCCGGGTGGTTGGCGAACTGGCGGGGCTGACCGGCCGGGCCGGTGATCCGTCCCAGCTCGGCGAGGAGGGCCTGCCGCTCGACCGCCACCCGGGCGATCCGTCCCTCGTCGTGGTGGCGGGCCGCCTCCTCGGCGTCGTCGTCGAGGTCGCGCAGGCGGCCCCGGTAGGCGTCGAGGGCCCGGCGGTCGACGACGGTCCCGGCCGGGCCCGAGCGGTCGCTGGCGCCGGCCAGGTCGAGCACGTGGACGTCGGTGTTCGGGGCGGTGACGAGGCGGGCGATGTCGGCCAGGCCCTTGGTGTGGGCCGTGGTGGCCGAGCGCCCGGCGAAGCGCAGGTGCCACAGGTTGCCGTCGCGTCGCATCGAGGCGGCGGCCGCCGACGGGCTCGACGCCGGGGCCATGGCCTCCAGGGCGTGGCGGGCCTCGACCAGCCAGCCGGCGGCGCCCAGGCGCCGGTAGGTCTCGACCGCACTCTCCAGCGAGGCCCGGGCCGCGTCGTGGCGGCCGAGGGCGGCCGACAGGAGGCCGGCGGTGTGGGCGTGGCACCCGGCGAAGGCCACCACCGCGCCGTTGACGCCACACGTGGTGGCCAGGGGGGCCACGTCGTCGAGCAGGTCGGAGCACAGCTCCCGGTCCTGGAGGGCCGCGGCGGCCCAGGCCAGCTCCCGCACCAGCACCGACCACAGGTAGGAGCGATCGGCTCGCCACGTGCCCAGGTCCACCACGGTGGCCACGTGGTGAGCGGCGGCGTCGAGGTCCCCGGCCCGGGTGTGGAAGCCGGCGGCCACGGCGTGGGCGTGGATCGGCGCTCCGGTCCAGTGCTCGACCGCGGCGCGGGCGAAGGCCCGCAGCTCGTCCTGGTCGCCGCCGGCCCGCACCAGCTCGAGGCGCTGGGACATGGCGACGTTGCCGGTGTCCGGCTCCCGGATGCGCTCGCCCATGGCGACGGCGGAGTCGATCGTGGCCGCCGCCGCGGCCAGGTCGCCGCCCAGCAGGTGGAGGCAGGCCCGGCGCGTCTCGGCCACGTAGCGGTGGCGGGGCTGGGCCAGCTGGTCGAGGAGGGCGAGGTGCCGGTCGAGGGCGGCCCGGTAGGCGCCCGAGCCCTGCTCCAGGAGGGCGTTGGCCAGCAACAGGTGCCCGTCGGCCTGCCGCTCCGGGTCACCGGCGGCCACGGCGACCTCCACGATCTCGCCAGCGATCTCCGCCCGCTCCACCGCGGTGCCGGGGGTCCAGACCACGTCGTGGCGGGCGAGGAGGCAAGCAGCCAGCGTGGCCGGATCGGCGGTGCGGCGCCCCAGCTCCAGGGCGCGCTCGCTGAGCGGGCCGGCCCGGGGGCGGTCCTCGGCCACCGAGTGCTGGAGCTCGCGGGCCAGTGCCGCGCTGAGCCGGGCCTCCAGGACGGGGTCGGCCTCACCGGCGGTGACGGCGGCCAGGGCGTGCTCGAGCTCGGCCACGACCTCGTCCCGCCGGGCCGAGAAGCGGGCGCCGAGTTGGGCCGTGGCCAGGGCCACCCGCGCCGTGCGGGCCGTGTCGCCGGCCCGGTCGGCCACGTCTCGGGCCACTCGGAGGAGGCCGCGGGCGTCCACCGCGCTCCCGCCCCGGGCCAGGGCCTCGGACTCGGCCAGGAGCACGTCGACCAGCCGGTGGTCGTCGAGGCCGGCCCCCGAGTCGGCGACGGCGGCCCGCAGGCGCCGGAGCTGGGCCGCCGCCTCCCCGAAGGCCAGTGCCGCGCTGTCGGCGGCAGCCGCCTCCAGGGCCCAGCGCGTGGCCCGCTCGGGGCCGTCGAGGGCGATGGCGGCGATGGAGTGGCGGGCCACCTCGGACGGCACCACCGGCCCGCGCCGGGCGGCCCGATCCTCCAGGGCGGCGGCGACGGCGCGGTGGACGGCGATCCGTCGGGGCGGTTCGACCCCGGCCAGGATCGTCTCGCGCCAGAGGTCGTGGGTGAAGCGCAGGGCGTCGGGCCCGGCGGTGAAGACGCCGGCCTCGACGGCGTGGCGGGCGGCGACGTCGACCTCCACCGTCGAGGACCCCAGCGCCGCGGCGAGCACGTCGGGGCGCAGCTCGGGGGCGGCCACGGCGGCCACCTCCAGCATGGCCCGGGTGGCGGCCGGCAGCCGGTCGACCTTGCGCCCGATGGCGTCGCGCACGGCCCCGGGGACGTGTTCGGCCCCGAGGCCGGCCCGGTCGGCGGCCAGGGCCACCTCTCGCACGAAGAAGGGGTGGCCTCCGGTCCGCTGGTGGACGGCGGCGGCCAGGGCTCCGTCGACGGGCCGGCCGGAGACCCGCTCGACCAGGGCCCGCACCGCGTCCACGCCGATGCCGTCGAGCTCGATGCGGTGCCCGTGGCTGACCAGGGGCGCCAGGTGCCGGCGCACCCCGTCGGCCAGCTCGTCGTGCCGGTAGGCCCCGATCAGGCACAACCCCGCCGGTCCCGGGGCGCGGGCCACGAAGTCGAGCAGCACCAGCGAGGACTCGTCGGCCCATTGGAGGTCGTCGAGGACCACGACCAGCGGGCCGGCCCCGGCCAGCGCGTCGAGGAACCGGGCGGTGGCGTCCATCAGCAGCAGCCGGGCCCGGTCCGACGCCTCGCCGTCCGTGGGCTCCCCCAGGGCCGGGGCGATGGTGGCCAGCAGCGGCGCGTCGTCGCCCGCCAGCTGGCGGGCCCGCGGGAGGCCGACGGAGCGGACCAGACCGTCGAGCACCTGGGTCCACGGCCAGTAGCCGGGCGCGCCGCCGACGTCGATGCAGGTCCCCCACCCCACCCGGGCCCCGGCGCCGGCCACCGCCGCCCGGACCAGGGACGTCTTGCCGATGCCGGCCTGCCCGGCGACCAGCACCGTGCTCCGGCCGTCGTGCAGGCCCCGGTCGACCGCCTCGGCCAGCTGCGCCAGGGGGCGCGACCGGCCGACCAGCTCGGGGAGGGTCGCTCCGTCGGACACGCCGGCCATTCTCGCCGCCCCGGCGGGCCCTCGGGTCTGGCGATGTGCCAGACGGGACCTTCCGCGGTGGACCGGTGATCTCGCGCCCAGTCGGGTGACAGCCACACGAGGAGGCCCCCGATGAGCTTCGACCCGATCCAGTACAAGGCCACCACCCGCCAGCAGTGGGAGGACGCGGCCGACGCGTGGCACCGCTGGGGCCCGACGCTGGAGGCGTGGCTCGGCCACGCCACCGAGCGCATGCTCGACACGGCCGGCGTCACCTCCGGGAGCCGGGTCCTCGACGTCGCCGCCGGTGCCGGGGGCCAGAGCCTCGCCGCCGCCCGGCGGGCCGGCCCGTCGGGGCGGGTGGTGGCCACCGACATCTCCCCGACGATCCTCAGCTACGCGGCCAAGGCCGCGGCCGAGGCCGGGCTGACCACCGTCGAGACCCTCGAGGCCGACGGCGAGACCCTCGACGGGCTGGCGCCGGGGTCCTTCGACGCCGTGATCTCCCGGGTGGGGCTGATCTACTTCCCGGACCAGCAGCAGGCGCTGGCCGGGATGCGCCGGGCGCTGCGCGACGGCGGACGGGTGGCCGCCGTCGTCTACTCGACCCCGGACCGCAACGAGTTCTTCTCCCTCCCCGTGTCGATCATCCGGGCCCGGGCCCAGCTGCCGGCGCCCCAGCCGGGCCAGCCCGGGCCCTTCAGCCTCGGTGGCCCCGGCGCCCTGGAGGCGGCGCTGGCCACCGCCGGGTTCCGGGACGTGACCGTCGAGACCGTGCCGGCTCCCCTGCACCTGGCCTCGGCGGCCGAGTGCGTCCGGTTCGAGCGCGAGTCATTCGGGGCCCTGCACCAGATGCTGGCCGGCCTGCCGCCCGACGACCGACCCGGCGTGTGGGAGGAGATCGAGGCCGCCCTGACCCGGTTCGAGACGCCCGACGGGTTCGTCGGCCCCTGTGAGCTCCTGGTCGCGGCGGGCACCCGATGAGCGCCGGGGGCCGGACGTTGACGGTGGCGGCGGTGCAGGCCACGCCGGCCTTCCTCGACCGCGACACCACCGTCGAGCACTTGGCCGACCAGGTGGCGGAGGCGGCGGCGGGGGGAGCCCGGCTGGTCGTGTTCCCCGAGGCGATCATCCCCGGGTACCCCGACTGGGTGTGGCGCACGCCGGCGTGGTCGGACGGGGGCTGGTACGAGCGGCTCCACGACCAGGCCGTGGACATCCCCGGCCCGGCCACCGAGCGCCTCGGCGCCGCCGCCGCGGCCGCCGGAGCCTGGGTCGCCGTCGGGGTGACCGAGCGGGTGGCGTCGGGCACCCTCTACAACACGCTGCTCTACCTCGACCCGGAGGGCCACGTCGCCGGCGTGCACCGCAAGCTCGTGCCCACCGGTGGCGAGCGCACGGTGTGGGGGCAGGGCGACGGGTCCACCCTGACCGTGGTCGAGGCCGGGTTCGCCCGCATCGGCGGCCTGATCTGCTGGGAGAACCTCATGCCCCTGGCTCGCGCCGCCCTCTACCAGCAGGGCGTCGACATCTACCTGGCCCCGACCTGGGACAACAGCGACGCCTGGGTCTCGACCCTGCGCCACATCGCCCGCGAGGGCCGGGTCTTCGTCATCGGCACCAACACCTGCCTGCGAGGCAGCGACGTCCCCCGCTCCCTACCCACCGCCGAGGACCTCTACGGCGGCGACGACGACTGGATGTCCCGCGGCAACACGGCCATCGTCGGCCCCGACGGCACCGTGCTGGCCGGGCCCCTGCAGGAGGAGGCCGGCATGCTCCTCACCACCATCGACCTCGACGAGCTCACCATCGCCCGCCGCCAGTTCGACCCCGTCGGCCACTACGCCCGCCCCGACGTGTTCCGCCTCACCGTCAGCCGGTAGGGGACGGGGTGGCGGCCCGGCGCAGGGCCGCTCGACGCCGAGTGCAGTGCGCCGTCGGGTCCTGGCGGCACGTGCCCTTGGAGCCCCGGCCCGGCCACGGGGCCGACCGGCCGGGGACGGGGCCAGGCCGGCTGGGGCTGCCGCTGCGGCCCGGGGTCCGGGCCCGATGGCGCTGCTCCGGCGGGGCCGAGCCGGGCCCGGTGGCCAGGACGAACCAGACGGTCGTGCCCCGGTCGTCGTCCTCGACGCCCCACGTCTCGGCCAGCGCCTCCACGATGCGGAGGCCCCGGCCCGACAGCGCGCTCGGCGACAGGGCACCGGCCCGGGGCGTGCCCTGGCCCCGGTCGGTCACCTCCACCCGGACGTCGGTGCCCTGCTGCGTCACCGAGAGGCGGAAGGGCGACCGGGCGTGGCGCACGCTGTTGGAGGCCAGCTCGGAGACCATCACCGCCAGCGACGACAGCTCCTCGCCGGTGAGGCCCCGCACGGCGCCCTCGGCGAAGGCCCGGGCCTCCCCGACCGACGCCGTCTCCCCGTCGAAGCGACGCTCGCTCACGGCTCGACCACCAGGACACCGCTCAGGCCGGTGACGTCGATGATCCGGCGCACCGTCGTCGAGGCGTTGCGCACGATCACCGGGTGGCCGGCGACGTTCGTCTTGACCAGCACAGCCAGCCCCGAGCTGTCCATGAACGTGACCTCGGACAGGTCGAACACGACCGGCCGGTCGCCGCAGGCGCCCATGAGCTGCTCGGCGGCCGCGGCGAAGACGTCGCAGGAGTCGATGTCGATGGCGCCGAAGGCCCGGACGACGGGCGGATCGTGCTCCACCTCGCAGCGGAAGTCGTCGCCGTCCGTCACGCCGGCCACCGTAGGGCAAGGATGGCCACGTCATCGGTGGCCGACTCGCCCGTCAGCTCGGCCAGGATCGCGTCCACCACCGACTGGAGGGGTCCCTCGGCCCTGGCCGCCGCGGCCCGGAACCGCTCCAACCCGACGTCGATGGCCTCGTCCCGGCGCTCGAAGAGCCCGTCCGTGGCCAGCAGGAGCGTGGCGCCGGGCGGGAGGGTCTCCGTGGAGGAGGCGTACTGCACCTCGGCCCCGGCGCCCACCGGGGGGCCGATCGGCACGTCCAACCAGCGGGCGTCGCCGCCGGCCACCACCAGGGGCCGGGGGTGCCCGGCGCTGGCGAAGGTGACGGTGCGGTCGGTGGCGTGGGCCACGCCGCACACCACGGTGGCGAAGTGTCCGGAGCCCTGGCCCTCGTCCAGGTGGTTGCTCCGGGTGAGGATCTCCTCCGGCGAGAGCCCCTCGGCGGCCAGGGTCCGGACGGTGTAGCGGACCGAGGCCATGGAGCTCGCCGCCGTCAGGCCCCGGCCCGACACGTCCCCGACCACCACGACCAGCGAGCCCTCCTTGTCGATGACGTCGTACCAGTCACCGCCCACGTGGGTGCCCTCCACGCCGGCGACGTAGCGGACGGCGATCTCCACGCCGGCGACGGTGGGCAGCGAACGGGGCAGGAGGCTCTGCTGCAGGAGCAGGGAGCCGGCCCGCTGCTCGCCGTAGAGGCGGGCGTTCTCCTCGGCCAGCACCTCGGCGTACCGCCTCCGGCGCTGCAGCCTCTCGGTCAGGGCGCCGGCGACCAGGACCATGACCAGGCCCACCCCCAGCACCAGCAGGGGCAGGCGGGCCAGCAGCGAGCCCCCCAGGTCGCCCTCCGGCGACACCGCCAGGCGGAGCGACGCGTCGCCGAAGGGGATCGCCTCGACGGCCACCCGACCGCGCAGCGGGAGGTCGCTGGTGCTGGCCAGCAGCAGCGTGTCGGGCGAGCCGTCCATGCGGAGCGACAGCGAGTACTCCAAGCCGTCGAAGGCCGAGTCGGGCTGCACGACCGCGGTCCGATCCACCGGCAGGGCCTGCTCGGCGTAGACCAGGAGCCCGGCGTCGTCCGGCGTCGGGAAGGCGTAGCCCAGCCGCGGCGTGTCGCTGCCCAGCAGGTCGTGGATGGTGAAACCGTCGGTGGCCACCGCCCTGCGGAACAGCGCCCGCCTCTCGGCGTCGCCCGCGCTGGCCAGCCTTGGCTCCTCGCCCAGGACGATGGTCGGGGTCGGCACGTCGACCCGCCACACCGACAGGGAGACGAACGGGCCCCCCTGGCCGACCTGGGTGCCCATGGTGCGCCGGAAGACCTCGACGCCGCGGCCGTCGTCGTCGACGACTTCGGCCAGGGCCGCCGAGGTGGCCAGCGGGGCCTCGAGGCCGGGGACGGCGGCCTGGAGGACCGCGGCCGCCTCCCGGGTGCGCTGCCGGAGCAGGCGGTCCTCGTTCTCGTCGTGGGCGGCCCGGGCGGCCAGGGCCAGCGCCACGGTCACGACGACCCCGGCCACCACCACGACCAGGCTGACCGCGGAGGGCGTCCACGGCGTCGATCGGTGCCCCACGGTGGGGAGCATGGTCGATGGCGGGCCGCCTGTCACGGGCACCGGGTCGCCGTCCCCGTCTGCGGGGTCGCCGAGGCCGATGGAATACTCATCAGTCTGTCGACCTATGGGTAGCGGGTGACCACCCTGGAACCTTGTGGAAGGCGATCTGCAGCGGACCTTCGGGAGGAACGTACGAGCGCTCCGCGAGGGCCGGGGGATCGGCCGGGAGCAGATGGCCGAGGAGATCGGCTTCCACCCCACCTACCTGGGCGCCATCGAGCGGGGCGAGCGCAACCTGACCCTCCGCTCGGTCGAGCGGCTCTGCGGCGCGCTGGGCATGGCCCCGGACCGGATGCTCGCCGCGCCCGCGACCTGACCACCCCCCGGCTGGCGCCCCTCACCCGCCGACTACTGAGCCGGGTCGGGGTCGGGATCGGGGCCGGGTGGGATGTCGGTGGGGCCGACCTCGCCGACGATGTTGGGGTCCTCGACGCCGACACCGGTGCCCCGCATGCGGTCGAGGAGGCCCTGCTCCTCGTCATCGGCCTCGGGGTCGTCGTCGGTGGGCACCTGGGGGTCCTGGGGATCGTCCATGGTCCTCCCCTTCCCGCCAGCGGGCGGCGTGCACCGATCCGGCCCCGGCGGCGGGACGGCTAGGCCGGGTCGGCGCCCCGACGCCCCTGCAGGGTGCCCAGCCGCTCCCCGGCGGCCCGCCGGAGCCGGCCGCCCCGCCGCCACCCACCGTGCACGGGCCCGGCCCGGTCCGGCTCGACGACCGCGCCGGAGGTGGGCGAGGCGGGGGTCGGGCGCAGGATCAGGCGGCCGGCGGCCTGGGCCACGGCCCACTCGGTGGCGGCCGGGGCCAGGCGGTGGGACGCCAGGATGAGGTGGGAGGCGACGCCCACGGTCATCTCCCGGCGGGGCCGCCGGGCACAGGCCACGATGCCGGCCGCCACCCGCTCGGGGGCGTAGGCCGGGGGGATGGCCCGCAACTGCCGACCGGTGCGGTTGGCGGCCCGGGCGAACAGCGGGGTGTCGATGGGGCCGGGCATGACGTCGCACACGTGGATGTGCCGCTCCCCGGCGACCAACTGGCGCAGGCTCAGGGTCAGGCCCCGGACCGCGAACTTGCTCATCACGTAGGACGGGACGACCGGGTTGGGCACCAGGCCGAGCAGCGAGGAGACGTTGACCAGGGTGCCGTGGCCCTGCTGGCGGAAGGTGGCCAGGGCGGCCCGCGACCCGAACAGGGGGCCACCCACGTTCGTGGCCACCAGGGCCTCCAGCTCGTCGACCTCCTCCTCCCCGAAGGGGGCGGCGACCAGCACCCCGGCGGCGTCGACCCAGACGTCTACGTGACCGAACTCCTCCACCGCCCGGCGCCGCAGACGGTCGACGGCCTCCGGGTCGCGCACGTCGGTGGGCACCGCCACCGCCTCGGCTCCGGCCTCCCGGCAGGCGGCGGCCACCTCGGCCAGCGCCTCCTCGGTGCGGGCGGCCAGCACCAGGCGGCTCCCGTGGGCGGCGAAGGCCTCGGCGGTGGCCCGGCCCAGCCCGCTGGACGCCCCGGTGAGGACCACCACCGCGCCCCGGAGGTCCCGGGCCCGCAGGATCACCGGTCCTCCTGCTCTCGTCGGGCCGGCAGCGGGTGGGCGTCCACACCGGCGGGCTACCCGCGTTCGGGCGCGTCACACGGCCGGTTTGTCGACCCGGGCACCGGGAAGCTCGCCGGCCGCCGTACCCCCAGGCCGAGGAGCTGCCGTGCCCACCGATCCCGACCCGCCGCCCCAGGAGCAGGAGCACCCGGGCTCCACCGAGGACATGGACCCGCAACCCGAGGACTCGATGGAGGGCTACACCGGCACCGGGCTCCTGGAGGGCAAGCGCGCCCTGATCACCGGAGGGGACTCCGGCATCGGCCGGGCGGTGGCCGTGGCCTTCGCCAAGGAGGGGGCCGACGTCGCCATCAGCTTCCTGAACGAGCACGACGACGCCGAGCGCACCGTCGAGCTGGTGCGGGCGGCCGGGCGCACCGGCACCTCGATCGCCGGGGACCTGTCCGAGGAAGGGCCGTGCACGGAGGCGGTGGCTCACGCCGTCGAGCAGCTGGGCGGCCTCGACATCGTGGTCAACAACTGCGCCTACCAGAACCCGGCCGACCGGTTGGAGGACATCACCACCGAGCAGTGGGACCGCACCTTCCGCACCAACATCTACAGCTACTTCTGGGTCACCAAGGCGGCCCTGGCCCACCTCCCCGACGGCGGGACGATCATCAACACCAGCTCCATCAACGGCCTGCGGGGCAACAAGGCGCTGATCGACTACGCCTCCACCAAGGGCGCCATCCTGGCCTTCACCTACTCCATGGCCCAGGCCCTGGACGAGCGGGGCATCCGGGTGAACTGCGTGGCCCCCGGCCCGGTGTGGACGCCGCTCATCCCCGCCACCATGCCCCCCGAGAAGACCGAGTCGTTCGGCGAGCAGGCCCCCATGGGCCGGGCCGCCCAGCCCGACGAGATCGCGCCGTCGTTCGTGTTCTTCGCCGCTGGGCGCCTGTCCAGCTACTACTCGGGCGAGGTGCTGGCCCCGATCGGGGGCGAGACCCTGCCCGGCTGAGCGGGCCCATCACCCCCGCCGGGCCACCGGGGGCACCACCCTCCGATCGGCGGCCTACCGGCGGGCGTCGGCGATGGCGTCACGGACCCGGTCCATCACCGCCACTGCGGGACCGACCACCAGGTTGCCGACCATCCCGTCGGGCCCGTGGGGATGGGGGTGGGTGGGCGCCATGCCCTCGGCCACCTTCAGGAGCGTGGTCATGCCCCGGAGGACCCGCTGGTCGTCGACCGCGGCCAGGAGCGGGAACTCGAGCTGCTCCTCCTGCTCGGCGTGGGCCTCGACCGCGGCCCGGACCACGGCCAGCTGCTCGTCGAAGCCCTCGCCGCCGACGCCCACCTTCTCCAGGTCGGCCAGGAGCTGCTTGGCCTCGGACTCCTCCTCCAGGCGGGCGGAGACGATGTGAGCCCCACCCTCCTCCAGGCGCACCCGCGGGTGCACCACCTCCTCCTCGCCCACCTCGTGCACGGCCAGGAGCCGCACCAGGCACTGGAACGCCTCCTCCCGGCCCTCGGCCCCGGCCGAGGCCACGTCGTCGAAGAGCTGGCGGATCTGCTCGTGCTGGTGGCGGAGGAACGTCACCACGTCCATGTCGTCGTCGCTGGTCATGGCCGCGCCTCTACCCGCTCGGGGCCCGGGAAACCGACCGGCCCGGTGAGCCTGTTGCGTGGGGGCCCCGGGCCCGGGAAGGGGACCGTGTCCCCCGGACCTCAGGAGCAGCAGCACCATGATCGGCTTCATCGTCTTCGGTCTCGTCGTCGGCGCCTTGGCCCGCCTCGTCCTCCCCGGCCGCCAGCACCTCAGCCTGGTGGTCACCCTGCTCCTCGGCCTGGTCGGGTCGGTGGTGGGCGGCGTGGTGGCCAACGCCCTGGGCACGGGCGACATCTTCGAGCTGAACGTCCTCGGATCGGTCGTCGCGGTGATCACCGCCGCCGTGCTCATCGCCGTGGTGGACGGCGCCACCACCCGCCGGACGACGTAGGCGGCCGCGCCGCTCAGTGGTTGCGCAGGGCCTTGATCAGCTCGGACTTGGACATGCCCGAGCGCCCGTCGATGCCGACCTCCTTGGCCTTGGCGTAGAGCTCCTGCTTGGAGCGGTCCTCGTAGTCCCCGCCCTTGCCGCCCTTGCGCCCGGTCTCCGAGCGCGATGAGGCGGCCGAGGCGTTGGCGATGCGGGCCGCCTTCTCCTTGCTGGCGCCCTCCCGCCGGAGGGCCTCGTACTGCTCGTCGTCCTTGACGCTGGATCCGTGGTCCTTGGCCATGGCGGCCTCCTGCTCGCTCGACGGCTGTCCGGTCGCCGCTACCCCACCGCCCCCGGGCCCAACCGGTCCCCGGGGGGCGCCGACGGTCCCGGGCGGCCGGCTCAGTCCAGGTGGCCGGCGAAGAGCTGGCCGATCTCGTGGCCGATGCGCTTGGCGCTGACCGGGACCCGCGCCCCCACGGCCTGGGCGAACAGGCTCACCCGCAGCTCCTCGAGCATCCAGCCCACCGCCACCACCCGGGGCGTGACCTGGCTGGGGGCCAGGGCGCCGAGGAGCTCGCGGTAGGCCCGCTCCACCGGGGCCACCTCGGCCATGCGGGCCTCGTCCCGGGCCGGGGCCTCGGGCAGCTTCTCCAACCGCTTGGTGATGCCCCGCACGTAGCGGAGCACGTCGGGCAGGCGGGCCGTGCCGGCGGTGGCCACGAAGCCGGGGCGGACCAACCGGTGCAGGTGGGCCGAGGCGTCGGCCACCGAGCGGGCCAGCGACGGGGCGGCCAGGCGGTCCAGCCCCGCCGTCACCTCGGCCGCCGCCACCACCACCTCCCCGGCGTCGCCCAGGGCCCGCGACGCCACCGGCCGAAGCTCGGCCCGGGCCCCGCCCAGCACCGCCTCGAAGCCGGCCTCGGTCCAGGTCACCCCCCCGTGGGTCGCCACCACGGTGCCGGCCGCAGCGGCGATGACGTCGCGCAGCAGCCCGCCCAGGGTCACCTCGGGCACAGCGGCCAGCGCCAGGCGGACCCGGTCGGGCACCTCCCGCTCCAGGCCCCGCACCCCGACCGGCACCGACAGCAGCACCAGCCGGCGGAGCCCGGCGGCCATGACCCGATCGGCCACCTCCGGCCGGGAGAACACCTTGACCGACACCGAGTCGCCGTCGTCGAGCAGGGCCGGGTAGCCCTCCACCACGTGGCCGTCGACGGTGGAGCGCACCACGCGGGGCAGGTCGCCCCCGTCCCAGCGGGTGAGGCCCGCCCGCTCGATGCCCGGGGTGGCCTCGGCCACGGCCCGCCGGACCCGCCCCCCGACCAGGCCGCGCACGGCGTCGAGGTCCTTGCCGAAGGCCAGCACGGTGTCGCCGTCCTCGACGGCGAAGGTCAGCCGCAGGTGGGGCGGCACCCGGCGGACGTCGAGCTCCTCGGGCCCGATGGGCACGCCGGCCAGGTCGGTGAGCACGTCGGCCAGGGCCTCGACCACCGGCCGCTCCTGGAAGGCCAGGACCTCGGCGGCCCGGGCCGCGGTGTCGGCCAGGGGCGAGAGGTGCCGGCGCACGGCCTTGGACAGGGTGGTGACCAGGCTGGTCACCAGCTCCCGCCGGTACCCCGGCACCTGCCAGTCGAAGTCCCACGGCTCCACCCGGTTGAGGACGGGCAGGGGGATGTGCACGGTGGCCCCGTCGAGGTCCTCCCCGGGGGCGAAGCGGTAGGTGATCGGCAGGGCCAGGTCGCCCTGGTGCCAGGTGTCGGGGTGGGCGCCGGGGTCCAGCTCGGCGTCGTCGTCGGTCAGGTCGGCCAGGGTCAGCGTGAGCCGGTCGGGGTCGTCGCGCCGGGCCTCCTTCCACCAGCGGTCGAAGTGGCGCCCAGAGACCACCCCGGCCCCGACGCGGCCGTCGTAGAACCGGAACAGCGTCTCGTCGTGGTCGAACAGGTCGGCCCGTCGCAGGCGGTGGCCCAACTCCCGGGCCCGCTCCAGGAAGGCCTCGTTGTCGGCCAGGAACCGGTGGCCCGTCTCCCACTCCCGGCGCACCAGGGCGTGGTCCACGAACAGCTCCCGGGCCGCCTCCGGGTCGACCCGGTCGTAGCCCACGGTGCGGCCGGGCACGATGGGCAGGCCATAGAGGGCGACCCGCTCGCTGGTCACGGCGCGCCCGGACCGCTCGTCCCACCGGGGGTCCCCGTAGGAGCGCTTCACCAGGTGGCCGGCCAGGTCCTCGGCCCACTCGGGGCGGATGGTCGCCGCCCCCCGGGCCCACAACCGGTTGGTCTCCACCAGCTCGGCGGCCATGACCCAGGGCGGGGGCTTCCGGGCCAGGGCCGAGCCGTGGGCCAGCTGGAAGCGGGCGCCCCGGGCCCCCCGGTACTCGCGGGTGTCCCGGTCCCGCATCCCGATCTGTGACAGCAGCCCGGCCAGCACCGCCCGGTGCACCTGATCGGGTGGAGCCGCCTCGGCGCCGGCCACGATGCCCACACCCGCCGCGGCCCGGGCCAGCTGGCGCTGGAGGTCCCGCCACTCCCGCACCCGCAGGTGGTTGAGGAACTCGGCCTTGCACTCGCGCCGGAACTGGTTGGAGGTGAGCGCGGCCCGCCGCTCCTCCAGGTGGTCCCACAGCTTCACCAGGGCCAGCAGGTCCGAGCCGGGCACGGCGAAGCGTCGGTGCAGCTCATCCGCGGCCTGCTGCTTGTCGAGGGGTCGCTCCCGGGGGTCCTGAAGGGACAGGGCCGCGGCCAGCACCAGCACCTCGCGCACGCAGCCCCGGCGCTCGGACTCCAGCACCATGCGACCCAGGCGGGGATCGATGGGCAGGCGCACCAGGCGCTTCCCCACCGGGGTGAGGCGCCGCCGGTCGGCCGGCTGACCCGGGTCCACGGCGCCCAGCTCCTCCAGCAGGGCCACGCCGTCGCGGACGGCCCGGTCCTCGGGCGGGTCGAGGAAGGGGAAGGCGGCCACGTCGCCCAGGCCCAGGCTGGTCATCTGGAGGATGACCGAGGCCAGGTTGGTCCGCAGGATCTCGGGGTCGGTGAAGGCGGGCCGGGCCGCGAAGTCGTCCTCGGAGTAGAGGCGGATGCAGATGCCCGGCGCCACCCGCCCGCACCGGCCGGCCCGCTGTTCGGCCGAGGCCCGGCTCACCGCCTCGATGGGCAGGCGCTGGACCTTCAGGCGGTGGCTGTAGCGGGAGATCCGGGCCGTGCCGGCGTCGACCACGTACCGGACGCCGGGGACGGTGAGCGACGTCTCGGCCACGTTGGTGGCCAGCACCACCCGCCGGCCGCGGTGGGGGGCGAAGACCCGGTGCTGCTCGGCGGCCGAGAGCCGGGCGTAGAGCGGCAGCACCTCCAGGTCGCGCCGCGCCGAGCTGTCCAGGGCCTCGGCCGTGTCCCGGATCTCCCGCTCGCCGCTCAGGAACACCAGCACGTCGCCGGGTCCCTCCCGGGCCAGCTCGTCGACGGCGTCGACCACGGCCTGGACCTGGTCGCGGTCGTCGTCGATGACGTCGTCGCCCTCCTCCGCCGCCACCAACCCGCCGTAGGGCCGGTACCGCACCTCGACCGGGAAGGTTCGCCCCGACACCTCCACCACCGGCGCCCCCCGGAAGTGGGCGGCGAAGCGGGCGGTGTCGATGGTGGCCGAGGTGATGACCAGCTTCAGGTCGGGCCGCTGCGGCAGCAGGCGGTGGAGGTAGCCCAGCAGGAAGTCGATGTTGAGGCTGCGCTCGTGGGCCTCGTCGATGATCAGCGTGTCGTACCGGCGGAGCAGCCGGTCCCGCTGGACCTCGGCCAGCAGGATGCCGTCGGTCATGACCTTCACCAGGGTGTCGTCACCCACCCGGTCGGTGAAGCGCACGGTGTAGCCCACGGCCTGGCCCAGCTCGGTCCCCAGCTCCTCGGCCACCCGCTCGGCGATGGTGCGGGCCGCCACCCGCCGGGGCTGGGTGTGGCCGATGAGGCCCCGCACCCCCCGGCCCAGCTCCAGGCACAGCTTGGGTAGCTGGGTGCTCTTGCCCGATCCGGTCTCGCCGGCCACGATCACCACCTGGTGCCCGCCGATGGCGGCCAGCAGCTCGTCGCGCCGCTCGGTGATGGGCAGCTCGGGGGGGTACGTGGGGACGGGCGGCCGCGCCCGCAGGTCGCCGCCGGTGGGCTGGGGCGCCGCCGGGCCGGAGGAGGGGTCGGTCACGGCAGCAGCGAGGTCGGCGGGGAGGGGCGAGGACCGGGCCGGGCCTCTCGGCGCCGGGGCGGGCGACCGCCCATGGTACGCCCCGGGCCCGAGGGGCCGGTCGGGAACGGCGGGGGCGGCCTAGCCTCACGACATGGACCGCTTCGCCCTCGACCGCCAGCCCGGCCCGGGCCCGGCGGCCGAGTCGGAGGCCGGCCTGCTCCAGCTGCTCGTCCACGCCGTCACCGACTACGCCATCTTCGCCCTGGACCCCGACGGCGTGGTGGCCACCTGGAACCCCGGCGCGGCCCGGCTCAAGGGGTACCGGGCCGAGGAGATCATCGGCCAGCACTTCTCCCGCTTCTACACCGAGGAGGACTTGGCGGCCGAGCTACCCGACCGGGAGCTGGCCATCGCCGCCGCCGAGGGCCACTTCGAGGACGAGGGCTGGCGCATCCGCAAGGACGGCACCCGCTTCTGGGCCAACGTGGTCATCACCGCCCTCCGGGCCGAGGACGGGCGACTGGTGGGCTTCGGCAAGGTCACCCGCGACCTCACCGAGCGCAAGCACGGGGAGGACATCCTCCGGGACAGCGAGGAGCGGTTCCGCCTGCTGGTCAGCGGCGTCCGGGACTACGCCATCTTCCTGCTCACCCCCGAGGGCCGGATCGCCAGCTGGAACCTGGGCGCCGAGAAGCTGAAGGGGTACCGGGCCGACGAGATCATCGGCCAGCACTTCTCCCGCTTCTACACCGAGGAGGACCGCCGGGACGACCTTCCCGGCCACGGCCTGCGGACCGCCCTGTCCGAGGGGCGCTGGGAGAGCCAGGGGTGGCGGCTCCGCAAGGACGGCACCCGCTTCTGGGCCGACGTGGTCATCACCGCCCTCCGGGACAGCGAGGGCCGGCACCGGGGCTTCGCCAAGGTCACCCGCGACCTCACCGACCGCAAGCGCAACGAGGACGCCCTGCGGGGCGTCCTGGAACGAGAGCGCGGCGTGGCGGCGCGCCTGCGCGAGCTCGACCGGATGAAGAACGAGCTGGTGGCCGTCATCGCCCACGACCTGCAGGAGCCGATCGGCGTGATCCGAGGCTTCCTCCAGCTCGCCCGGGCCGACTGGGCGACCACCTCGGAGGCCGAGCGGTTGGAGATCCTGAGCCGGATCGCCGATCGGACCGAGGTGTTGGCCCACCTGGTCGACGACGTGTTGGACATGGCCCGCATCGAGGCCGGCCAGCTGCGGATCGACACCGTGCCGGTCGACCTGGAGGCCACCATCGCCCAGGTGGTGGCCGACGCCGCCGTGCGCGCACCGGACCGGGTGGTGGACGTGGACCTCGACGTCAACGGCGCCCTGGCCCTCGGCGATCCCCAGCGGACCTGGCAGGTGCTCGCCAACCTGGTCTCCAACGCCCTGAAGTTCTCGCCCGAGGACACCCCGGTGACGATCACCACCGAGGGGCGGCCCGGCGAGGTCGTGGTCTCGGTCGCCGATCGGGGCCCGGGCATCCCGGCCGAGCAGCAGCCGCACCTCTTCGAGCGGTTCTCCCGGCTGCCGCACGGCGAGACCCGGCCCGGCACCGGCATCGGGCTGTTCATCGCCCGGTCGCTGGCCGAGGCTCAGCAGGGCCGCCGGTGGGTCGAGTCCGCCCCCGGCGCCGGCTCGACGTTCCGCCTCGCCCTGCCCGCCGCCCCGTGACCGGACCGGGGGCCACCGCACCGGTCCGGGTGTTGGTGGCCGACGACGACGCCGACCAGCGGCTGCTGCTGCGCCGCCTGCTGTCCCGGGCCGGCTTCGACGACGTGGTGGAGGCGGCCGACGGCCACGAAGCCCTGGCCGCGGCCGTGGCCCACACCCCCGACCTCATCCTGCTCGACCTGGCCATGCCCGGCCGCTCCGGCGTCGAGGTCCTGCCCGACCTCCACGACCAGGTGCCCACCGCCCGGGTGGTCGTCCTGTCCAACCTGCCTCGGGGGCGGCTGGGCAGCATCGTCCGGGACCGGGGGGCGGTGGGCTACGTCGAGAAGCGGGTCGATCCCGACCGCCTGGTGCACGAGGTCCTCGTGGCCGCGGCGTTGACCGAGCGGGCCGCGGCCCGGGCATCCACCCGACTCCCGGCCGCGGCCGCGGCGGCCGGCGCAGCCCGCGCCTTCATCCGTGACACCCTGGACGGCCCGGACCGGGCCCTGCTGGCTGAGGTCGAGCTCCTGGTCAGCGAGCTGGTGACCAACGCCGTCCTGCACGCCTCGAGCGCGCCGCGCGTCGACGTGGTCCTGGCACCGCAGCACGTGCGGGTCGAGGTGCAGGACGACGACCCGGACTTGCCGGTCCTGCGGGCCCAGACCGACCCCGACACCATCGGCGGCCGGGGGATCCTGCTGATCGACCGCATGGCCTCGCGCTGGGGCGCCGAGGCCCGGGACGACGGCAAGGTGGTGTGGTTCGAGCTCGACCGGCCCGGGCCGGCCCCCGGTGGGATCACCGGCTAGGGCCGTCGACCCCACGGAACAGTGACCCCAGGCCGGCGATGTCGAGCACGCGGGCCAGCATGGGGCTGGGATCGTGGAGCGTCACCGAGCCGCCGGACCGCTCGACGGCCAGGCGGAGCTCGTTCAGGGCCCGGACGCCGGCCGAGTCGCAGAACCTGAGACGGCCGCAGTCCACCACCACGGCGTGGACGCCCTGCAGGGGGTGGTCCGGCGTGGGGGGGAGCAGGTCGGCGGTGGCCAGGTCGAGCTCGCCCTCCAGGGCCACGGTCGCGGTGCCGTCGTCGCGTGCGACGACGACGTGCAGCCGTGTCCCTCCGGACGTGGGCTCGGGGACCTGGCCCTCCACATCTGCTCCTCTCGATCGACGAGCCGTCCCGTCGGACGGCGCGACGGACCCGGCCTCCCCACCTCGGCGGTGGCTGTCACCGCTCCGTGGCCGTGCCGGCACTCTAGGTCCGAGCGGTTCCCCTGTCACGATGTCTGACAGGGACCGTCAGTCGTCTGAGCTGTCGATGACGGCCCAGACGACCTTGGACCCGCCCGGCCGCCCCACCGTCACCCCCCAGCGCTCGGCCAGGGCCTCCACCACGTGCAGGCCCAGGCCCCGGGTGTGGCGCTCGTAAGGGGTGATCTTGACCGGACGCTCGGCCGACTCGTCGGTGACCTCCAGCAGCGCCTGGCCGCCCTCCAGGCGCGACAGCCGGACCAGGGCCGGGGAGCGAGCGTGGACGATGGCGTTGCCGATCAGCTCGGTGGCGATCACCTCCACGGCCTCCACGTCGCGGACCCCCCAGGCGGCGGCCGCAGTGGCCAGGTGGAACCGGGCGTCTCCCAGCGCGGCCAGGTCGCAGGGCACGCTGATGACCACCGATTCCGGGTCGCCCCCGATGGCGGCGTCCGGGAGGCCATCAGCGTTCATCCTCGCTCCGCTGCCCACGGATCGGGGCCCCACGCAGGTCCGTGCCGGCGCCGCCGGTCAGGCCACGACACGGACCACCACACAGACCACGTCATCGGCGTGGGCCTCGTCGGTGAGGTCCTCGATGACCAGATCGCACACAGCCCGGGCCGGGGCCTCCCGGTGCCGGGACACGATCTCGGCCAGGGCGGCGACGCCGTCGTCGAGGGGGGCGTCCCTCCGCTCGACCAACCCGTCGGTGAACAGGACCACCAGGTCGCCCTCGGCCAGGGCCAGGCGGGCGGCGCGACGGCGGATCCCGCCCAGGCCGGCGCCCAGCATGCCCCCGGCCATGGTGTCGGGCTCGGGCCACGACCACGTCCCGTCGGCCCGGACGACGAGCGGTGGTGGGTGGCCGGCCCGGGCCACCTCCATCACCCGGGTCCCGGGGTCGTAGGAGGCGACGATGGCGGTGGCGTACTCGGTGATCCCGGCCCGGGCCATGTAGCCGTCCACCCGGTCCAGGGCCTCGGCCGGCGCCGCTCCCTCGATCGAGTAGAGCTGGACGGCGTCGCGCAGGCGGCTCATGGCCATGGCCGCCCGCAGGTCGTGGCCCACCACGTCGCCCACGGCGACCACCACCCGGCCATCCGGCAGGCTCTGGACGTCGTACCAGTCCCCCCCCACCTGGGCCAGGTCGCTGGCCGGGACGTAGCGGGCCGCGATGTCGACCCCGGGTGGGGCGGCGATGGGCTGGGCCAGCAGCCGCTCCTGGAACCGGACCGACAGGCGGTGCTCGGCCTCGAACATCTGGACCCGCTCCATGGCCGCGGCGGCGTGGCGGGCGATGCCCTCGGCCACCCGCTCGGCCCGGGCCGTGAAGACCCCCGGGTCCTCGTGGCCGAAGAACAGCCCCCCCAGCACCTCACCGCCGCCGGAGATCACCGGCGCGGCGAGGTAGCTGCGAACCGACAGGTGGCCCTCCGGCATGCCGTGGAACGGCGGGTTGTGGCCGTAGCGCTCGTCCTCGGTGACGTCGTGCAGCCGCACCGTCCCCACACCCTCGAACGTGGGCCCGAAGACCTGCGTGTTGCGGGGCAGGGGGAACCCGGCGAACCGCTCCTCGGGCACGCCGGCGATGGTGAAGAGGGTGTAGGACTCACCCCGGGCGTCGACCACGTTGTAGAAGAAGGCGCCGAACTGGGCCCCGGTCAGGCGGGTGGCGGTGTCGGTGGCGTAGCGCACCACGTCGGAGAGCCGGTGGATCCCGGACAGGGCGATCGACTCCTGCCGGAGGATCTCCAGGACCTCGGCCTCGTCCCGCAGGGCCTGCTCGGCCCGGGTGCGCCGCACCCCGGCAGCCATCAGGTCGCCCACCGCCGAGAGGGCGTGGGTCGTGGCCTCCCCCACCGGGCGGCGGCTGGCCACCGCCAGCACCCCCACCAGGTCGCCGGAGGCCACCAGGGGCACGGCGGCCAGCGCGGCCACGCCGTGGGCCTCGGCCCAGGCCCGGTCGACCGCGACGTCGTCCGCCACCGGGCCGTTGCAGACCACGGGCCGGCCAGCCGCTGCGGCCCGGCCGAGGGCACCGGCCCCCTCCCCGAGGCGCTCGACCCGCGGCCACCCGGTGGACGGGAGGGTGCCGGTGGCGGCCCGGCGGCGGAGGCGGCCCTGGTCGGGCTCGGCCAGCCAGGCCGCCGCCGACGGCGCGTCGAGGCGTCCGGCCACCACGGTCACGCACTGCTCCAGCACCTCGTCCACGGACCCGGCCCCGGCCAGGACGGCGGCGACGTCCTGGAGCAACCCGATGATGGCGTCTGGGGGCGATCCCACGTAGGCACCTCCCGGGCGCTGACGCGGGCCGTGGGGGTGGGCCCGCGGGCCGATGGTAGGCGGCAGCCACCCCCGCCGGGACCCGGGCCCACCCGGGCCGGGTGTCACCCGGGGGCTCAGGCCGCGTCGGCCTGGCGACGGGCTCGGGCGGGGCTGGGGCGGGGCCGGGCCGACGTGGCGGGCCAGGGGCCGGATGATCTCGGGGTCTGCGTGGATCGGGCCGGGTCGGGGTAGAGCGCGGCCCCCGACCCGTCCCCGCGGAGGATCCACCATGCCCGACGTCCTGGCCCACCTGATGGAAGAGCACCGCAAGGTAGAGCGGATGCTGGCCCAACTGAAGGACTCCGACCCCGGCGACCAGCGCGACGAGCTGTTCCGCGACCTGACCGACTCGCTCCGCACCCACATGGCCGTGGAGGAGCGGTTCCTCTACCCGCTCATGGCCGAGCACCTGGACGAGGAGACCGCGGCCGACGCCACCGACGAGCACGAGCTGGCCCGTAGCGGCATCTCCGAGGCGGCCCAGCGCCTGGAGGAGGGCGCCTTCTCGGCCGCCATCGAGATCCTGGAGGCCGGCATCGGACACCACGTCGAGGAGGAGGAGTCCGAGTTGTTCCCCAAGCTGCGGGAACGGGCCGCCGGCCAGTTGGCCCAGATGGAGCCCGACGACCTGGAGGCCCAGGTGGCCGGCGACGACCAGACCCGGGACGAGCTGTACGAGAAGGCCCAGGAGGCCGACGTGCCGGGCCGCTCCACCATGACCAAGCAGGAGCTCCAGGAGGCGGTGGCCGAGCAGTAGGCCCCTCGCCGGCGCCGGCTACGAGGCGCCGGCCTCCGGCAGGTCCCGCAGCCGTTGCAACGACCGCTTGTTGCGGGCCAGGATCAGTGGCTGGGCCAGGGGCGTGAGGGGGGCCAGCAGGCCGAGCATCCCCTCCCTCATGGTCACCTCGGAGCCGCCGGAGGCGGGCCGCACCTCGATCTCCACGTGGGCCCGGCCGAAGGGCCGGGCCCGGGCCTTCAGCACGAGGGACCGGGGCGCATCGAGGTCCACCACCGTGGTGCTGTCCTCGGTGGTGAGGGGGCCGGCCAGCCCGACGCGGTGGCGGAACGAGGTGCCCGGCTCCGGCCAGTGGTCGTCGACGTGGAGGATGTCGACGGCGCCCACCAGCCAGCGGGGGTAGGTGCGGGGATCGGACACGACGGCCCAAGCGCGCTCGACCTCCACCGGGAGCCGGATGGAGGCCGAGCGCGTGGAGGGGGGGGACAGCACGGGCATGGCAGGCCACTCGCCGACGCCCACCGGGTCAAACCCCGCTCACGGGTCAAACCCCCGCTCAGGCGAAGGTGCGCACCAGGCACAGGACGGCGTCGGCGTCGGGGCCGTCGGCCACCAGGCCCACGTCCGCGGCCCGGGCCCGCTGGCCGGCCACGGTGCACAGGGCGTGTGCCGTGCCCCGCACCACGGTCGGGGCGTCGCCCGGGCCGAAGGCCCACCGGGTGCCGTCCGGCGCCTCCAGGTCGAACGCCACCGGGCCGGCCGGTTCGTGGCCCCCGCCCGCCAGGGCGTAGGGCACCGTCCTCCAGGCCAGGCGGGCCACGTGCCCGAGGCGGGCGGTCGGCGCCGGCTCGGGCCCGACGGCCACGGCGGCGTCGACGGTGTGGATCCACGTCTCGGCCAGCCGGGTGGTGGCCAGCGACCGGGCGGCCATGTCACCGGCCACCCACTGCACCCGGTCGGCCGGGTCACAGGCCGCGAACGCCTCGGCCTGGACCTCGGCGCTGGTCGCCCACCGCTGGCGGGCCGCTTCGGGGTCGCCCCGCTCGGCCTCGACCCACGCCCCGGCCCAGTCGTCGACCGAGGAGCGTCGGTCCTGGGCCGCGGGCAGCCCTTCGACGGCGGCCGTCAGCCGGCCCTGGCAGCTGGCCACGGCCACCTCGTTGGTCTGGGCCAGGTGGAGCAGGACGTCGGCCACCGTCCAGCCCGGGCACCGGGACGGGCTCAGCAGGCCGGCGGGGTCGAGCAGGCCGACGATGCCGGCCAGCTCCTCCTGCTGCTGGCGGAGGGCGGCCACGATCACGTCCATCGCCCCATGATCGCGTGCCGGCCGGCCAGCGAACCGGTTTGCCGCCGCGCCGCCGCGGGGAGCGGGGGGGTCCCACCCGTTGCCCGGAGGACAACCCGATGCCCAGCACGAAGGCCGCACCGGAGCCCACCGGGGCCGGGGACGCCCTCTACGACCTCGTCGTCCTGCTCCAGCAGGCGCTGGAGGACTGCGTCCGGTACCAGCACTTCGCCGACGACGCCCGCCACGCCGACGACGAGGAGCTGGCCTCGTTCTTCGCCGAGCTGGCCGACAACGACCGGGAGGTGGCCGAGCGGGCCAAGCAGCTCCTGGCCGAACGTCTGTGAGCACCCTCGCCGCCCCCCCGCCGGCGGCCGATCCGGTGCTGCCCCGGCCGCCGGCCCCCACCCTCCCCCCACCCCGGGGGCCGTTGGGCCGGGCCCTGCACGCCCACTGGCAGACCGGCGCGCCCCTCCCCCCGCCGACGGCCCCCGTCGACGACCCGCTGACCGACGACGACCTCCACCTCGCCCTGTGGAGCTGCTACCAGCTCCACTACAGCGGGTTCGCCGAGGTCGACGACCGCCTCGAGTGGGACCCGTCCACACTGGCCTTCCGCGCCGGTCTGGAGGCCCAGTTCGAGGGCGCCCTCCGGGCCGAGCACCCCGACCACCCGGCCGACGACCCGCTGGCCGCCCTGGACGACGTCGCCACCTGGGCCGGCCCGCCCCTGGCCCGCACCATCGCCACCCGGGGCACCCTGGACCAGCTCCGGGAGTTCGCCATCCACCGCTCCGCCTACCAGCTCAAGGAGGCCGACGCCCACACCTGGGGCATCCCCCGGCTGGCCGGGCCGGGGCGGGCGGCCATGATCGAGATCCAGGCCGACGAGTACGGCGACGGCGTGCCCGGGCAGGCCCACGCCGAGCTGTTCGCCGAGGCCATGGCCGACCTCGGGCTCGACCCCACCTTCGGCCGCTACGTCGACCGGCTCCCGGGTGTCACCCTGGCCACCGACAACCTGGTGAGCATGTTCGGCCTCCACCGCCGCCTGCGGGGCGCCCTGGTCGGCCACCTGGCCCTGTTCGAGATGTGCTCCGTGCTGCCCATGTCCCGGTACCTGGCCGCCGCCCGCCGCCTCGGGCCGCTGCCGGCCCTCGAGCGCTTCTACGCCGTCCACGTCGAGATCGACGAGCACCACGGCCGCCTGGCCCGCGACCAGATGGCCGCCCCCGTGGTGGCCTCCGACCCCTCCCTGGGCCCCGAGGTGGTGTTCGGGGCTGCGGCCCTGAGCCGCTGCGAGGCCCGCCTGGCCGGCCACATCCTGGGCGCCTGGGACCGGGGCCGCTCGTCGCTCCGCCCCCCCACGCCGGCTCCGCTGGTGGTTGCCGGCGACGGCGCCGGGTAGCGGCGGGGTCACCGCCCCCCGGAGGAGCCACCGATGCCGTCGCCGTCCCAGCCGGCCGGGGAGACCGAGCACGAACGCCTCAACCGGGAGCTGGACCAGCTCCTGAGCGAGCTGCGGGTGGCCCTGCCGGGTGTGCAGGTGCTGCTGGCCTTCCTGCTCACCGTCCCCTTCAGCGACCGCTTCGACGCCGTCACGGCGGAGGCCTCCGGGGTGTTCGTGGCCTCGGTGACCCTGACCGCGGTGGCCTCCATCCTGCTCATCGCCCCCGTGGTGCAGCACCGCCTGCGCTTCCGGGACGGGACCAAGGAGGAGACGATCAAGACGGCCAACCTCCTGGCCCTGATCGGCGCGGCCTGCCTGGCCCTGGCCATCGGCTGCGCCGTCTACGTGGTGGGGGTGGTCGGCTTCCCCGACACGCCGGTGCGGTGGATCGGCCCGGTGCTGGTCGTGGTGGCCGCCCTGACCTGGTTCGTCCTCCCCCTCCGCTTCCGCCCGAACCAGACCCCGCCCCCCGGCGACCCGTCCTGACCCGTCCGCCCCGCCCTCCGTGCTTGTCGGATCTGGCGTGGGAGTCGGTGTCGATCGTGATGGCGATGGTCGAGTGGCCGAGGCGATCGGACAGGACCTTGGGTTGGACGCCGGCGGCCAGGGCCAGCGACGCCCACGTGTGACGGAGCAGTCCGTGAGCAAAGGGCCGCCCTCACGCTCCGAGTCCAGGTGTGTGGCTCGCGTCCTTCGGAGAGGGTTTGAACACCGACGCTGTTGCCCCGGTCGACCAACTCGACGCCGAGTACACGCCATCACAGTCGTCGAGATCGAGAGCGAACACATCGGCGCGCGATCGCCGCCGTCCGTCGACCGGCCAGCAACGCTCAGGACGCCGATCTCGGCGACACGCTCATCGTCACGCGCTCGAACCCATCTCCGTCGAGCAGCACCACCCGAGCATTCGACGACGTCTGGCCGTCCTCGGCCTCGCCGCGGGTGGTGGCCAGCCGGATGCGAGGGACCCCGGCCTCATCGACCACGACGACCTCCGCACCTGGCTCCCCACTATCAACCGCCGGTCGGTCAACTCCCTCTCCAGCTGTCCAACCGTCCCACCGCAGCGTCATCCATTGGTCCGCTCCTGACCAGGGGCAATCGCATCCCTACTCTTGTCCACGACAGCTCCAACGAGCGAGCTCGCTGCCCGGCCAGCTACGGTGCGGTCGCAGTGTGAGGGCGCTGCATTACAGGGCCCGAACGGCAACCCTACGCTTAGGAGCCTGAATTGTCCGCAGTTGGTCCGGGCTCTGAAGAGCTAAGCGCTGAGGAATTGGACCTCGAAGAAGTTGCCGAGTCCTTTCCAAAATCTGAGCCGATCACCTTCTATGGCACGGACTTCGATGTCCATGGCCTTGTTCGTCGGCTCAACCAGGGAGACATCGTCGTCCCAAATTTCAACCCCGGAGGCGAGGCTGACCATGAGATGGTTGGGTTCCAGCGCGCCTTCGTATGGCGCCGTTACCAGATGGATCGTTTCGTTGAGTCGCTCCTCCTGGGCTATCCAGTTCCTGGAATCTTTCTTGTGCAGCAGGCAGACAACAAGTTACTAGTCCTTGACGGCCAGCAACGTCTACGCACGCTGCAACGCTTTTATGCGGGCAGGCTCGAGGACGGGACGGAGTTTGACCTCGAGAGCGTGGGTGATGAGTTTCTCAGGTTGACCTACGAATCGCTCGATCCGGAACTTCGACGGGCCCTTGACAATAGCTTCATCCATGCCACGGTGATTCGGTACGACCCTGATCAGGGCGGCGATGAGTCTGTGTATCAGCTGTTTGAACGTTTGAATGCGAGCGGCTCCAACCTTTACCCTCACGAAATCAGGGTTGCCCTATATCCGGGCAAGCTTGTTGAGGAGATCGCTTCCTTGAATACGAACATAGACTGGCGGAGTATTTACGGTCAGAAGAATCCGCGACTCAAAGATCAAGAACAGATCCTCCGGTTTCTCGCCCTGTACACGGAGAACGCAACGTACAAGCGTCCACTGAAAGGATTTCTGAACAGTTTCCTAAAGCGGCATCGAAATCTCGAGGACTTGGACATGCCCGCTCTCGTGCAGTTGTTCAAGGACGTTTGCTCGGTTCTTGCTGAGTCTGCGGGCCGCGAAGCATTCAGGACTGGTGGCGGTGTGAATGCTGCGATGGTCGATGCCGTGATGATCGGCGTCGCTCGGAGGGTGCGGGAAGGGGATCGCCCAGACGCCCGGAAGCTGAAGAGGGCGCTCGACCAACTCAAGGCGGACGCCGACTTCTTGGCCTCGGTGGCACGTGCCACGGCGGATGAAGATCGTGTAGCTACGCGGCTGCAGAAGGCGACCGACGCGTTTGCTAGCGCTTAACGATGGCCTCTGGTCATCGAGAGTACTCAGCCCGGACTGACGTTGACCGTTGGCGCCGTTCTCTCGAGGGCCTCTTTGAGCGAGCTGATGCTCTAGACCAGGGCTCCGCGGTCGCCGGGGACCTGAACAGGTACCTCTGCGTTCGAGTGGCTGGATACCTTGAGCAAAGTCTCATCTCCATTGGACGATCGTCGATAGAGCGCCTGTCGGGGGGTGTGGCAGAGGCCTTTGCGCTATCCTGGCTTGAGCGAAGTCCAAATCCTTCGGCGTCCGAGGTCGCACGATTTGTGGGGCGCTTTTCCAACAGGTGGCGGGAGGAGTTCGAGGAATTCATGCAGGCCGACGGTCGCGGCCAGCGGCTAAATGCACTGATCGGAATTAGGAATGACGTAGCCCATGGAAAGAATCAAGGTGTATCGGCCCGACAGGTAAGGGACTACCTCGACGTTGGGCAGGATGTGGTCGATTGGCTCTTGGATCGATTGGAGCCAAAGGCGGGGATGGCCCCTGCCTCAGCCCCTAGCTAGCTCGACTATTCGACTTCTTGGGTCCGTATGAGACGCCTAGAGGAACAGACGGCGCTACGACGTGAGGATTTGAGCCCGGGATAGGTGGCAGGTCAACCGTGGGCGGGGCGCAGCGGGACCTGGGGATTTCGAGCTTCGGGCTCACCTCGAACCCCGCCGCGACGTCTCGATTCGAGGATTCAGAGCCGGAGCAGGGGATCCGCCTTCGGACGGACGTGCTCTAACGAGAGCGGTGGCGCCGAGCACCGCCTGCCTGCCCTCAAGGGCATCTCAGACCGGCGACCGACCGGATCGTGATCCGATCCTGGACATCGAGCCCGTCTCGGCTCTCGATCAACAGCGACACAGGGACCAGACGAGCCTGCAGCTCGGCGATCGCTCGTCTGAGGCAGAGGCAGAGGCAGAGGCAGAGGCACGGGAAGCATCCACCAAGGCGGTCGTGCGAACTGTCGTGTTCGGTGTCGTACTCAGTGTCATGCTCAGCAACGTCTGGTCACGGTCCTGCACACGACGTTGCTCGGCGAGGACGCGGACGGTGGCGTGATCGAGAACGAGGCGGCGCCGGCTGCGATCGGTCGCGAGGGGCGAGACCGCGACGCCTGATCACCCTCCGAGCGGGGTACGCAAGATAGCCCGGAAAGCCAATGTCAGAGTGGTGCCCGGGGCGGGGGTTGAACCCGCACGGTGCCTGAGCACCCGAGGGGTTTAAGCCCTCTGCGTCTGCCGATTTCGCCACCCGGGCGGTGGGGCGACGCTACCCGCAGGCTGGCTCAGGTGTTGGTGGCTTCGGGCGGGACCCGATCGGGGTCGGGCAGCGGCGCCGCGGCCGGGCCCCCGTCGGTGCCGTGGGGGGCATGTGCTCCCACGGTGCAGGCCATCATCGAGATCGAGCCCATGGCGTAGCCGTCGACCAGCACATCGGCCGCCGTCCCGGACTCTGCCGCCATCCCGGCCAGGTACAGCAGGGGCAGGAAGTGGTCGGGCGTGGGGACGGCCAGGTCGTGGTCGGGGTGATCGGCCAGGTCCACCACCCGGGCCGGGTCGGTGGTGAGCAGCCCGACGGCCTCCTCCCCGAAGCGGCGGGCCCAGTCGTAGGCGGCCTCGGGCCGGGCCCAGTCGACGCGGCGCAGGTTGTGGACCACGTTGCCGCTGCCCACCACCAGCACCCCCCGCTCCCGCAGGGCGGCCAGCCGCCGCCCCAGATCGAGGTGCTGGGCGTAGCCCTTGGTGGCGTCGAGGGCGAGCTGGAGGACGGGCACCTCCGCGTCCGGGAACATGTGCACCAGCACCGACCACGTCCCGTGGTCCAGGCCCCAGCTGTCGTGGTCCAGGCCCACCCACACGGGGGCGGCGACCTCGGCCACCTCATCCGCCACGTCGGGGGCGCCCGGGGCCGGGTAGCTCACCGCGAACAGCTCGTCGGGGAAGCCGAAGAAGTCGTGGATGGTTCGGGGGTGGCCCATGGCCGTCACCGCGGTGGCGTTGACGTACCAGTGAGCGGAGACCACCAGCACCGCACGGGGCCGGGGCACCGACGCCCCGAAGGCCCGCCAGGCGTCGGTGTAGCGGTTGCGCTCCAGGGCGTTCATGGGGCTGCCGTGGCCGACGAAGGCCGTCGGCATCAGAGCGGTGGTGGCATCACTCATGTCCTGGGGCCCTCCCGCGTCGCAGCCGGCCGGGTCAGGCGGCTCGGGGGCCGCGGATGAGGCGGCCGGGGCGGGCGCCGGTGTCGGTGTCGGCCTCCCGCGTCACCTCGCCGGCCACCAGGGTGGCCACGTAGCCCCGGGCCGGCTGGAGGATGCGGCTGGCCCCGGTGGGCAGGTCGTGGCGGAGGAACGGGGCGCTGATGGACAGGCCCTCATGGTCGATGACGTTCAGGTCGGCCCGCAGCCCGGGGGCGATGACCCCCCGGTCGTCCAGGCCGTAGAGCCGGGCGTTGCCGCTGGTCAGCTTGGCCACCAGGTGCTCCACCGGCACCCGCTCACCCCTCGTCCGGTCCCGGCCCCAATGGGTCAGGTGGAAGGTGCTGGCCGAGCAGTCAGAGATGAGGTTCACGTGGGCCCCGGCATCGGACAGGCCGGTGACGGTGTGCGGCGCCAGCAGCATGTCCCGGCACACCTCCAGCGATCCCCCGACGTAGTTGGAGCCCAGCACGGCGTAGAAGGTCCGTCCCTCGTCGGCCAAGAGCAGGTCGTACATGTGGGCCTCGGGGTCGACCCCCAGGGCGAAGGCCCGGGCCGTCACCGAGGCGTCCAACGGCGGCTCGTAGTCCACCGGCTCGACCAGCGGGAACGTCAACGGCAGGGCCACCGAGAACAGTGCGGTCAGGTTGTCCGAAAGGTCGGGCCGGGCCCCGGCCGCCGGCCGCTCGGCCAGGATGGCGTCGCGCACCTCGGGCCGGCGCATCTCCGCCACCCGCTCGGCCAGCGGCAGGTCGGCCACCTTCTCGTAGGTGGGCCGGCCCCGGAACAGGTGGTAGGTGTCGAGGTTGGTCATGATGGTGACCGACCGGGGGATGATCTGCGGGTGGAGGCGGGCCCCCCGCCCGTTGGCCTCGGCCGCGGCGTCGAGCACCCGGCGCCAGTGGCCCGGGTCCTCGAACAGCTGGGCCACGGTGAAGGTCACCGGCCGGCCGCTGGCCGTCGACACCGCCTCCAGCAGGGGCACCTCCTCCAGAGGGGTGGCCTTCTCGCCCCCCAGCCCGTCCAGGCGGCCGATGGTGCCGGCCACGATGGCCTCGAACACCCCGCTGCCGGCCGACCGCATGCCCCGGGCCAGGGCCAGCAGCTCGTCCTCGGCCGCGAAGGTGCCGGGGACGGGCCGGCCCGACACGGACCGGTGGCCGATGGTCCGGGACGTGGACACCCCGAGCGCCCCGGCCTCCAGGGCCTGCTGCACCAGGGCCGTCATCTGCTCCAGGTCCTCGGCGGTGGCGTCCTCGTTGGCCGCCCCCCGCTCCCCCATGACGTAGAAGCGCAGCGACCCGTGGGGTAGCTGGGTGCCCACGTCGAGGGCGTACTCCCGGCCGTCGAGCAGGTCGAGGTAGTCGGCGAAGGACTCCCAGGTGCCCCAGGGCATGCCCACGTGGAGGGCCGAGCCGGGGATGTCCTCCACCCCCTCCATCAGGTCGATGAGGGCGTCGGTGTCGCCGGGGCGCACCGGGGCGAAGCCGACCCCGCAGTTGCCCATGACGACCGACGTCACGCCGTTGGTGGCCGACGGCTCCAGGGCGTCGTCCCAGGTGACCTGGCCGTCGTAGTGGGTGTGGACGTCCACGAAGCCCGGCGTCACCAGGCATCCGTCGGCGTCCACCTCCCGGCGGGCGGCCTCGTCGACGCGGCCCACGGACACGATCCGCCCGTCCCGCACGCCCACGTCACCGGTGACGCCCGGCACCCCCGTGCCGTCGATGACCGTGCCGCCCCTGATGACCACGTCCAGCATCGCTCCGACCTCCGGTCCGGTGTCCCCGCAGGATACGACGGTCCGGGATCTCCCGCTTGACCGGGTGGTCAAGAACATGCCCGGAGGGCGCTCAGGACGGACGTGACCCACTGCCCCGACGGCCGGCGGGTAGGTTGCGCCGCGGTTCCACCAGAGGGGGTTGGCCCACATGGATCGACGCACGTTCCTCCGCCAAGCGGGGCTGGCCGGGGGCGCCCTGGTGGCCGGCGGGGTGCTGGGTGCCTGCTCCGACGACGACGGCGCCTCGGCTCCGCCCAGCTCGACGACCACCCGACCGCCCAAGAGCACCACCAGGCAGCCCGAGGTGTCGGCCTATCACCCCACCGGGCCGACCATCGTCCCGGCCGACTCCATCCTCAACGGGCCGGCCTCCAGCTCCCCCATCGACCACGTGGTGGTGATGATGATGGAGAACCGCTCCTTCGACCATTGGCTGGGTTGGTTGTCGACCGACGACGCCTGGCTGGAGGCGGGCAAGCGCGCCTACGGCGAGTTCGCCATCGCCGGCTACCTGGGCCAGCGCTACGTCGACACCGCCGGCAAGGGGGTCATCACCGACCACATGAGCACCGTGTTGGCCGACGGCAACCCGTGGCGAGGTTGCGGGCACCCCGACCCCGGCCACGGCTGGGTGTCGGGCCGGGCCCAGCGCGACGGCGGTTTCCTGGCCGAGGGGAGCGGCAACGACATCTTCGCTCTCGGCTACTACCTCGGCGACGACCTGCCCTTCACCAGCCAGCTGGCCCGTCGCTTCAGCGTGTGCGACCACCACTTCTCCTCGGTGCTGGGGCCCACCTACCCCAACCGCGAGTACCTGCACTCCGCCCAGTCCGGCGGCAACAAGAGCAACGACTTCGCCACCAGCGGCGACGGCTTCGCCTGGGACACCATCTGGGAGCGCCTGGCCGCGGCCGGGGTCGACGCCCGCTACTTCTACTCCGACCTCCCGGTCACCGCTCTGTGGGGGAGCCGGCTGGGGGGCATCACCTCCTCGGTCGACGACTACTTCTCCCGCTGCGAGGACGGCACCCTGCCCGCGGTGAGCTTCGTGGACCCCGGCTTCCTGGAAGAGACCCGCACCGACAACCACCCCCACGGCGACATCCGCTCCGGCGAGGCCTTCGTCCGGGACGTGTTCGCGGCCTTCGCCCGCTCCCCCCACTGGGAGTCGGGCCTGTTCGTCCTCACCTACGACGAGTGGGGCGGCTTCTTCGACCACGCCGCCCTGCCCCACTTCCAGGACGACCGAGCCAGCGATGACGACGCCGAAGACTTCGGCCAAGCCGGGTTCCGGGTGCCCACCGTGGTGGCCTCGCCCTTCGCCCAGCCCGGCTCGCTCGACCACCGCCTCTACGACCACACCTCCGTGCTGCGGTTCCTGGAGTGGCGCTTCCTCGGCGCCCCACCCGAGGGACCCGGCACCGAGAGCGACACCTGGTTCCTGACCCAGCGGGACCGCCACGCCCTCAACCTGGGCGCCACCCTGGTCACCACGCCCACCAAGGACCTGGACATCGACCTCGACGTGGACATCGCTGCGGCGTCGGCCCCGTGCCGGGGACCGGTGGCCGAGGGGGCGGCCTGGACGGCCGACCCTCACAGCTTCGAGATCGCCCTCCACCAGGGCCACTTCGAGCGGATGGGCTACGCCCCCCGGCCCACCACCATGGCGGGCCAGTGGCGCTTCTGACCCGACCGGCTGGTTGACCCTCAGGCCGCGCCGGGGGCGGTGACCACCAGCGACACCGGCGTGGGCCCGGCCCGGGTCCGCAGGCGCACCTGCCCCGGCAGCCCGGTGGCCGCGGCCAACCGGGGGTCGGCCATCAGCAGGGCCACGCCCCAGCCCGGGAACCGCTCCCGGGCCACCTGGCCCAGCCGGGCGTAGAGGTCGCGGAGGTCCCCGCCTCCTTGGAGCCGGCCCCCCCACGGCGGGTTGGCCACGATCCACCCCGGGTCGGCGCACTCCGGCGGAGCGGCGGCCGACACCGCGCCGTGCTCCACGGTGACCAGGCTCGCCACCCCGGCCCGCTCGGCGTTCTCGGCCGTGGCCGCCACCGCCCCGGCGTCCCGGTCGCGGGCCACCAGGGGCGCCACCGGAGTGGGCGGGTCGTCCGGGGGCCGAGCCGCGGCCTGGACCGAGGCCCAGGTGCCAGGGGCGAACGACGGCCAGCGGGTGAAGGCGAAGGACCGGGACCCACCGGGCGCCAGGCCCGCGGCCCGGCGGCCGGCCTCGATGGGCAGGGTGCCCGAGCCGCAGAACGGGTCGACCAGGGGCTGGCCCGGCTGCCACCCCGAGGCGGTGAGGACGGCGGCGGCCACCGTCTCCCGCAGGGGGGCCTTGGCCGCCGGTCCCCGCCACCCCCGGTGGTGCAGGGGCGCCCCCGAGGAGTCGACCCGGAACGAGAACCGGTCGCGGTCGATGCGCACCACCACCAGCGCGGCCTCCACGTCGGGCGCCGGCGCCGGGCCGAGGCGCCACACCCGCCGCAGGCGCTCCTCGACCGCTCCGGTGTGGACCAGGCGGGAACGGTGGCTGGAGATCCGAAACCGCACCGCCACACCCGGGGCCACCCACGGCCCCAGGTCGACCGCGGCCACCCGGTCCTCCAGGGCGGCGAAGCTGCGGGCCGTGACCTCCCCCGCCTCGACCAGGACGCGGGTGGCCGAGGCCAGGGCCACGTTGGCCAGGTAGAGCTGCCGGTCGGTCATGCGGGCGGCCAGGGCGCCGGCCCCGGCCGGGCGGTTGGTGATGCCCAGGGCGGAGAGCTCGGCGGCCACCACATCCTCCAGGCCGGGGACGCACACCACCACGGCGGCGGCCCGATCGGGACGGGGAGAACGGGACGGCGCCATGGGAGAGGGCGACGCTACATGGCACTCAGGCGGCCACCACCTCCTCGCGCTCGGGCCCGGCCAGCACCGACTCCCACAGCGCGGTGCGCAACCGGGTGGCATCGGCGCCCTCCACCCCGTTGACCACCACCACCCCCTCGACCATGTCGGCCACCACCGCCTCGCGGGGCCGGCCCCGCACCTCGACCGACACCGTGGCCCCCCCACCCGACCACCGCCGCAACGTCCGGGCCGCCCCCGGCAACCGGGGCGGGCAACGGAAGGCCGGCACCACCAGGCCCCGGGCCCGGGCCGCCTCGCCGATCAGCCGGGCGGCGGTGGCGAAGTGCACGGCGGTGGCATCCATGGGACCCATCATGAAGACCCCCCGCGACAGCGGACCGGCCCGTAGCCTCCGGTGGTGGCCGACCCCGTCCCGCTGCCCGAGGTCCCCGCCCTCACCCCGGCCCAGAGCGACACCCTGGCCCGACTGAGCGCCGCCCCGGCTGACCGGCCCACCTTCCCCGCCGATCTGCGGGACCGGTTGCGGGCCCTCCTGGAGGGGGAGCTCTCGGGCCCCGCCACCGCCATCCCCGACGGGACCACGCTGTTCGTCAACAAGCGGGCCCTGGCCGGCGTGCACGGGTGCGAGGCCCGCTGGCAGGCAGAGGACGAGGCCGGGTTCACGCCCTCGGTCCCCGTGGTCATCGGCTCCGTGGCCCACAAGGCCATCGAGCTCAGCATCCACGGCGCCCGACCCCGTGACCCCGGGGACCTGGTGGACCGGGCCCTCGAGCGCCTTTCCGGCTCCGAGCGGTGGATGGGCGACTGGCTGGAGCGTTGCGACGAGGACGACCGGGCCGAGGTCCGGTCGGCGGCCATCGCCAAGGTGGCCGCCTTCGACGAGATCTGGCCCACCCTGGAGAGGAGCTGGCGACCGGTCACCGAGGCCTCGGTCCGCCAGGACCTGCTGGGCCGCCGCATCTCCTTGAACGGCAAGGTCGACATCTCCCTGGGCCACCCCGACGGCCTCACCGCCCGCAAGGTCATCGTCGACCTCAAGACGGGGCGCTTCGCCCTCCACCACCGCGACGACCTGCGCTTCTATGCCCTGGTCGAGACCCTCCGCATCGGGACGCCACCCCGGGCCGTGGCCACCTCGTACCTCGAGTCCGGCGAGCTCCACGTCGAGGAGGTCACGGAGGACATGCTGGCCACCGCGGTGGCCCGCACCGTGGACGGCGTCGAGCGCATCGTCGGCCTCCGCTTCGGGGGTGACGAGCCGGTGCGGCGCCCGTCGGGGGGCTGCCGCTGGTGTCCCCTGCTGGAGCAGTGCGATGTGGGGCGGGCCCACCTCGACGCCCCCGCCGACACCGCCGCCCACTGGGACGCCTGACCCCCTGGCCCGCCCGGCCCAGGAGACAGCGGTGACAGGTCCGAACCGGCGGTTCGGGCGACGGACGCCATCGACGGCCTATGCACCCGTCTCGAGCCACCAGGACCAGGGGCTCCGGCCCGGCGGCGGACCCTCCCCTGGCGACGTCTCGGCGACCGGCCGGTACCATCGGCGGATGGCCCGGCCCACGCAGGAGCGCTCCACCGCCCTGGTGCCGGTCTCGCTGCCCCGGCCCGCCGAGGAGCCCGAGCCCCTGCCCGACCCCCGGCGCAGCGACGTCGACGAGTGGGGCCGCAGCGAGCACATGCGGGAGCTGGCCCGCCGCCTCTACGCCCCCGTCTACGAGCGGTGGTTCCGGGTCGAGTGGGAGCACATGGACCGCATCCCGGCCGACGGCGGGGCCCTGCTGGTGGCCAACCACGCCGCCGCCGTGCCCTCCGACGCCCCGGCCATCATGCACGGCATCGAGACCGAGATGGGCCGGCCCGTGTACGGCCTGGCCGACCACTTCTTCAAGTCGGTCCCCGTGGTCGGCACCCTGTGGGCCCGCAACGGCGGGGTGGTGGCCCAGCCCGACAACGCCTACCGGCTGCTGCGGGAGCAGCGCCAGCTGGCCCTGGTCTTCCCCGAGGGCACCAAGGGCCCGGCCAAGACCTACCAGGAGCGCTACCGGCTCCGGCGCTTCGGCCGGGGCGGCTTCGTGGAGATCGCCATGCGGGCCGGCGTCCCGGTGGTGCCCATCGCCGTGGTCGGGGCGGAGGAGTCGATGCCCACCGTGGCCCGGGTACCGGCGGTGGCCAAGGCCCTGGGCCTGCCCTACTTCCCCATCACCGCCAACATGCTGGCCCTGGGGCCGCTGGGCGCCCTGGCCTACTTCCCGGCCAAGTTCAAGATCCGGGTGCTGGAGCCGGTCACCTTCGACGTCCCCCCGGACCAGGACCGCTACTCGCGGAGCCGGATCATGGACGCCTCGGAGGAGATCCGCCAGAGCATCCAGGCCGCGCTGTACGACATGCTCCAGCAGCGCCGCTCGGTCTGGTTCGGGTAGGCGGCGATGGGACGGCGCGTCCTGGTCACCGGCCTGGGCACGTTCTGGGGCGGCCGCCTGGCCCAGGCCCTCGAGCGCGACCCCGACGTGGAGGTGGTGATCGGCCTCGACACCGAGGAGCCGAAGGTCCACCTGGAGCGCACCGAGTACGTCCGCTCCGACGAGAACTACTCGATCCTGTCCCGCATCGTGTCGGCCACCCGGGTCGACACCATCGTCCACACCTTCCTGGTGGTGGACAGCACCCAGGTCTCGGGCCGCCAGCTCCACGAGACCAACGTCATCGGCACCATGAACCTGTTCGCGGCGGCCTCGGCGGCCGGCAGCACGGTGCGCAACGTGGTGGTCAAGTCCTCGGCCCTGGTCTACGGGGCCACCCCCCGGGACCCCCGGTGGTTCACCGAGACCATGAGCCGCAAGGCCACCCCCCGCACCCGCATCGAGCGCAGCCTGCTGGAGGTCGAGGGCTACGTCCGGGACTTCGCCATCGACAACCCCCACGTCGAGGTCACCCTGCTGCGGTTCTGCAACGTGCTCGGGCCCCGCCTCAGCACGCCGTTCAGCAAGGCCCTGCGACTGCCGGCGGTGCCCTCGGTGCTCGGCTTCGACCCCGGGTTCCAGCTCGTCCACGAGGACGACGTGGTGCGCTCGCTGCTCTTCGCCATCGGCGAGGGCCGCTCCGGCATCTACAACGTGGCCGGCGACGGGCTGCTGCCGTGGAGCGAGACGGCCCGCATCTGCGGCAAGCCCACCATCCCGCTGCCCTTCGTGGCCACCAACCTGGCCGCCGAGCCCCTGCGCCGCCTGGGCGTCGACATCCCCCCCGAGCTGCTCGACCTGCTGCGCTACGGGCGGGGCATCGACAACCGGCGCCTCAAGGAGGCCGGCTTCACCTACCGCCACACCTCGGCCGGGGCGGCCGACGCCTTCATCCAGGCCGTGCGGCTCCGCAAGACGGTGGGCGACCGCGACTCGGAGTACCGCTACGAGGAGGACGTGGAGCAGTTCTTCCGCCACTCCCCCGCCGTGGCCCGCGACGGCGACCCGGCCTGACCCGCCTCAGCGGGGTGCCAACCAGGCCATCTCCAGCTCCTCGCCCCGCTCGTCCCACTCCTCGGAGGTGAGGGCGTAGCGGATGTGGTCCTCCCACTCGCCGTTGATCTCCAGGTAGCGCTGGGCCACCCCCTCGTCGCGGAAGCCCAGCTTCTCCGGCACCCGGCGGCTGGCCCGGTTGCGGGGGATGACCGAGATCTGGAGCCGGTGCAGGCCCAGCTCCTCGAATGCGTAGCGGGCCAGGACCACCACCGCCTCGGGCATGAGCCCCCGGCCGGCCACCGCCTCGTCGATCCAGTAGCCGACGTACGCGTTCTGGAACGGGCCCCGCTGGATGGTGTTGAGGTTGATCTCGCCGCAGAAGCGGCCCTCGTGGAAGATGCCGAAGCCGTGGCCCGTGCCCAGGGCCCGCTCCCGCTGCCGGGCCGCGCACCGCACCCCGAAGGCGTCGCGGTCGACGGTGGGGTCGGGGGCGCCGACCTGGCGGCTGGGCTCCCACTTCAGGAGCCAGTCCTGGCACCGCTCGCGCACCTCGCTCCACGTCCCGAAGTCCGACAGCACCAGGGGGCGGAGCATGACCTGGCGCCCGAACAGGGCGGCGGAGCGCGGCGGCTCGGGGCCGGGGGAGGGGGCCGGGCGGGGCCGCTCCGTGGTCCGTTCGCGGCGCATCGGCCCCACCTTCGCACGATCACGCCGGCCCCGCACGACCGGCCGTCCGGCCCCCGGCCCTGACCGGTCAGCCCAGGAGCGACAGGGCCAGGCCGTCGAGGATGTCGGCCTCGGAGACCAGCAGCTCCTCCAGCCCCAGGCGGCGGTACAGGGCCACCAGGGCGCAACACCCGCCGATGATGACGTCGGCCCGGGCCTCCTCCAGCCCCGGGTTGTGGACCCGGTCGGCCCGGGCCTCGGTGGCCAGGGTCCGGAACACGTCCTCGGCCGCCTCCTTGGTCAGGGTGAAGTGGTGGAGGCGGTCCCGGTCGTAGGTGGCCAGGCCGATCTCCACCGCGGCCACCGCGCTCACCGTCCCGGCCAGGCCGATCACCGTCGGGGCCGCGGCCGCCCCGGGCATGTCGCGCAGCACGTCGTCGAACCACGCCTCGGCGTAGGTGATGGCCGCGGTCAGCTCCTCGGGCCGGGGTGGGTCGCTGGCGATGAAGCGCTCGGTCAGGCGCACGCAGCCGATCTCCAACGACATCGAGGCCTCGACCCGCTCGGTGCCCCACGCCAGCTCGGTCGAGCCGCCCCCCAGGTCGACGACCAGGAACGGCCCCCGGGCCGGGTCGAGGCCAGCGGTGGCTCCCCGGAAGGACAGGGCCGCCTCCTCGGTGCCGATCAGCAGCTCGGGGGCGACGCCCACCGTGGCCACCACCTGGTCGAACCAGGCCTGCCGGTCGGTGGCGTCCCGGGCCGCCGAGGTGGCCGCCACCCGTACCCGGCCCGGGGCGACGCCGTGGTCGTCCATGACGGTCCGGTACTCCTCCAGCACGGCCTGGGTGCGGGCCACGGCCGCCGGGTCGAGGGCCCGGGTGCGGTCGACGCCGGCCCCCAACCGGGTGATGCGCATGAGCCGGGTCACCGTGCGCAGGCCACCGTCGCCGTCGGGGGCGGCCACCAGCAGGCGGGTCGAGTTGGTGCCGCAGTCGATGGCGGCCACCGGCGCGCCGGTCACCGGCGGGCTCCCTCGGGCTCGGGTGCGGCCCCGGGGGCGACCCCGGGCGCGGGTCGGGCGGGCGGCGGTGCGACCGGGGGCGGCGGCGTGACGGCCGGCCCCCCGGTGCCGGGCGGGCCACCCCCCACCTCAGGCAGGTGGGCCGCCACCCAGGCCCCCACGGGGTCGTCACCCCCGGCCAGCCACCAGGCGTAGTGGGCGTGGAGGCACTTGACCCCCCGGCGGGTGCCGGCCACACCGCCGGCCGGCCGGGGCCCCCGGTGGCCGGCGGGCAGGGCCGCGTCGCGCTCGGCGGCGTGGCGCCGGTGGGCCGCGGCCAGCGTGTCGGGGTCGACCTCGGCCTCGGCCCGGTCGACACCGCCGGCGCTCTCCAGCCGACCGGCCCAGGTGCGCTCGGGCTCGCCCACCAGCCAGTAGCGGGTGGGCATGGGCCGGCCCGAGGGCAGCAGCGGGGCGTTGCGGATCACCACCGGTCCCCCGTCGGCGTGGCGCACCACCACCTCGAAGGTGCCCTCCGGTTCCCGGCCCAGCAGGGCGGCCACCGCGGCGCGATCGGCCTCGGGGTCGACGGGGGGTCGCACGGCCCCGACGCTACCGATCCCCGGTCCGGGCCCCGCCAACCGGGGCTCCGGGCGCCCTGGCCTACGATCCGCCGTCGTGCGTGCCCGGTCCCCGATCACCCGCGTCGACGGACCCACCCTGGTGGTCCGCACCGAGCTGGTGGCGGCCGACGGGACCGAGCTCCCGCCGCTGGAGGTGAGCCTGCCCCGGGCCCACGCCGACCTGCTGGACCCCACCGCCTCCCCGGCCCTGCCCACCCTGGCCACGGTGGCCGCGGCCCGGGGAGAAGACCTGGAGGTCGAGGGCCCGGTCGACCCGGCGGCCCGGGACGCCGCGATGGCCGTCGCCGACCTGCTGGCCCGCCGGTGGGGCACCGACCCGATCGCCGTCCGCGCCGCCGAGGAGGCCCCGGCCGCCCGGACCGGCACCGGCGTCGGGCTGTTCTTCACCCGGGGGGCCGACTCCTGGTCGACGCTCCTCGACCTGCTCGACGCGCCCCCGCCCGCTCGCGTCACCCACCTGGTCTCGGTGTTCCACGGGCCCCGCCCCACCGACGCCCCCCTGCACGCCGAGCTGGAGGCCGGGCACCGGGCGGTGGCCGCCGAGCTGGGCCTGACCCTGGTCTCCTTGGGCACCACGGCCCGCGACCTCCTGGACCCCCTCCAGCCCTGGGGCGCGGTGGTGGGCCCGGTCCTGGTCAGCACCGGCCTGGTGGCGGCGGCGGGGATGGCTCGCCTGGTGCTGTCCGGGGTCAACCGGGCCGCCGTCCCCATGGGCAACGGCTCGGACCCCGCCCTCCTGGCCCTCCTGTCCACGCCGGCCACCGAGGTGGTCCTGGGCAACCCCGACCGGGACCGCCTCCAACGGCTGGCCCACATCCTCGGCCACCGGCGGGCCCGGGCCACGCTGCAGGTGTGCTGGGAGGGCGGGACGGCCGGAAACTGCGGCCGGTGCTCCAAGTGCCTCTCCACCTCCAGCGGCCTGCTGCTGGCCGGCGACCCCGACCACGGGGGGGGCTTCGACGTGGCCCCCACCCCGGAGGCGGTCCGGACCGTCCGCCTCGGCCCGGCCGACACCAGCGGCCTGGCCGCCCGCCTGGCCGACGAGCTGCCCCCCGAGCACGAGGACCTGCGCCGAGCGTGGGCCGACGTGCGCGACCTGAGCGCCGGGGCGCCCCCCCGGGCCCGCTGGGGCGACTGGAGCCCACCGGGCCTGGCCGGCCCGGGGGTGCCGACCCGGGTGGCCCGGGCCCTCCGGGCCACGACGGGCACGGCCGACGGCCCCACCCCCGCGCCCCTGGGCTGGCGACCGGGCACGGTGCCCCTCCGCCCCGCCCTCGCCGATCACGACCGGGTCCGGGCCCGGGCCCGGCGGGACCTCGGGGGGACCCGGGCCTGGGCGGTGGTGGAGCACCACATCCGCGACGACGACCGGGACGTCCACCAGGCCGTCCTGGCCGCCCGGCTCCAGGCCCACCACGGCCCCGGCACCTGCTACCTGCCCGGCATCCTGTGGGCCCCCCGGGCCGCCCCCGGCCTCGACCCCGACGCCGTGGCCCGGCTGCTGGCCACGGCCCGGGCCCGGCTGTGGTGGCGCGCCGAGGGCGACCTCGAGCCGCTGCGCGTGGTCGAGGCGGTGGAGCACGGCCTGCTCCCCCTGCAGGTCATGCCCGACGCCGCCGCCCACCACCTGGCCGCGGCCCTCGACCCGCCCCTGGCCGGCCTGGTGGTGGCCGAGTCCGACGTGCCCGGCCTCGACCTGTCACCGGCCGCGGTGGCGGCCCGACGGGGCCCGGTGGTCGAGCACCTGTTGCGGGGGTCGGCCGAGCGCGACCTGATGGCCGGGGCCTACCGTGCCTGAGCGCCCGACCGACCAGCCGGGCCCGGCCACCCGGGCGCGGGAGTACGCCTCCCGGGCCCGCCAGGCCCCGGCGGCGGTGGCCGCCGCCAGCGCCGAGCTGGCGGCGCTCCGGGCCGCCCTCGACACGCTGCGCCACGAGCTCGGCGACCTCCGCCACCGGTCCGACACGAGCCTCGACGACCTGCAGGCCCGGGCCCAGGCCCTGGACGACGCCGCCACCGGGTGGGTGGAGGGGCTGGCCCGCCTCGACCACGGCCTGTCCGAGGTCGACGTGGCGGTCGAGGCCCACGCCACCGCCCTCCTGCGGGCCGTCGCCGCCCCGGCTCGGGCCGCCGCGGCCCGGGCCCTGCACGAGGCGCTGGGCCCGCCCACCACCCTGCGACCCGGCCTCTCGATCTTCACCCTGTGCTGGAACCACGGCGAGCTGCTGCCCGAGGCCGTGCGGTCGGGCCTGGCCGTGCTCGACCGGCTCCCGGCCGATCAGCAGGGCCAGGTCCTGGTCCTCGACGACGCCTCCTCGGACCGCACCGCGGAGGTGGTGGCGGCCCTGGCCGCCGGCGACGAGCGCGTCCGGGTCGTCCGCGCCGAGGTGAACCTGGGGCTGGCCCGGGCCCGCACCGCCCTGCTCCACGTCTCGCCCACCACCCACGCCTTCCAGCTCGACGCCGACAACACCGCCTTCCCCGACGGGGTCCTCGACCTCCACCGGGTGGCCACCACGACCGGTGCCGCCCTGACCTACGGGACCGTGGTGCAGGAGGGCGAGGACGGCACCCCCCACGGGCCGATCTCCAACGAGCCCCCGACCGAGGCCCTGTTCCGGGCCAACTACGTCGACACCATGGCCCTGACCGACGTGGCCGCCTTCCGGGCCCTGGGCGGGTGGGACCCCGACCCCCTGCTGGAGCACGTCGACGACTGGGCCACCATCCACCGGGTGGCCCGGGCCGGCCTCCTGCTGGCCTTCGTCCCCACGCTGGTGGGGCGCTACCGGGTGCTCGACACCGCCTTCCACCTGACCGTGTCGGACCCCCGCATCGGCGCCCGCCGGGTGGCCCGGGTCTTCGACCCCGCCGGCCGGTTCCAGGGGCCCGACCCGCTGGCCGGGGTGGCGGCGGTGGCCGTCCACCCCGACACCGGTCCCCTGTGGGCCACGCCCGCCGCCGTCGCCCTCGACCCCGACCTGGCCCCGGCCCCGTCGGACCCGGCCCCGGTGGCCGCCCCCGCCCGGCGGCTGCTGGTGATCGCCCCCGGCGGGGTGGCCAACCTGGGCGACGACGCCATCACCGTGCGGGGGCTGGAGCGCCTCCGGGGGGCGTTCGGCGACGACGTCGCCCTCGACCTGGTCACCGACGGTGCCGCGCCGTCCGAGCTCCCGACGCCGGTGCGCTGGCTGGGGCCGCTGATCGACGTCCTCCCCGGCCTCCGCATGGAGGAGCTGGGCCGCCTGGACGCCGCCCTCGACCACGCCGCCGCCGCCCTGCGCATCGGCGAGGGTCGGTGGCGACCCCTGGAGCCCGGGGCCTACGCCGCCGCCGTGGTCCTGGGGGGCGGCTCGCTGTCGTCGTCGTGGTCCGAGGGCCTGATCGGCCCGCGGGCCGTGCTGGCCGCCGCCCTGCGGACCGCCGGGGTGCCCTACGCCTGCTCGGGCCAGGGCATCGGCCCCCTCGACCCCGGCGACGACCGGGCCCTGGCCGCCGGCCTCCTGGCCGGAGCGGCGGCCGTGGCCACCAGGGACGAGGCCTCGGCCGCCCTGGCCCGGTCCCTGCCCGGGGTCGACCCCACCCGGGTGGCCGCCACCGGCGACGACGCCCTGGGCCTGGCCGCCCCGGACCTCGACCGGCCGGACCGGCCCACGCTGGTGGTCAGCCTCCGTCGGGCCGGCTACGTGGGCGACCCGGCCCGCGACCCGGCCCGGGCCTGGGCGGTGGCCGCCGACGCGCTGGCCGCCGAGCGGGGGTGGGACGTACGGGGCGTGGCCCTCAACGCTCAGGACCCCGAGCCGGAGATCGCCACCCTGGCCCAGATCCGGGCCACCACCGACCTCCGGGTCCCGTGGCACCTCGTCGACTGCGGGCCCGACCCCCGCCGCCTGGTGGCCCTGGTGGCCGGCGCCGTCGGGGTGGCCACCCAGTCGTTCCACGCCGCCCTGTTCGGCCTGGCCGCCGGGCTCCCCACCGTGCTGGGTGCGGCCTCGCCCTACTACCGGGGCAAGGCCGAGGGCCTGGCCCAGCGGGCCGGCCTGCCCGCCGAGCTGGCCGTGGCCGACCCCGCGGAGATGGGCGCGGCCCTCGACACGGTGGCCGGGGCCCTGGGCGGGCGGGCCGCGCCCCTGGCCGGGGCCGAGGCCGCGGTGGACGCCTGGTGGGGCGCCCTGCCCGGGCGGCTGGACGCCGCCCGCGCCGTCAGCGGTTGAGCCAGTCGTCGGCCCCGGTGAAGGGCCAGGTGTCGGGCAGGTCGACCGGCGCCACCGGGGGCGGCAGGATCTGGTAGGCCTCCTCGCCGGGGCGGACCATGCCGAACTCCTCGCGGGCCAGGCGCTCGACCTCCTCCTCGGTCCGGAGGGTGGCGATGCGCTGCTCCAACTGCTCGCTCTCGTCCTGCTGGCGGGCCAGCTCCTCCCGGCGCTGGCCCAGCTCGTCGCGCTGGGCCCACCACTGGCGGGTGGGGAACACGCCCACCAGCAGGACCAGCATCAGCACGAACGACACGGCCAGCCCGACGGCCACCCGGCGGCCGGGGCGGCGGGCCCGGGCCGACGGCGTCGGGCGCCCCGAACGCCTCGGCGTCGCGGAGCGGTCCCGGCTCATCCGGCCCCCCGGGCCAGGGCCGCGGCCCCCGGGAAGGCGGCCGCCTCGCCCAGGTCCTCCTCGATGCGGAGGAGCTGGTTGTACTTGGCCACCCGGTCGCTGCGGGCCGGGGCCCCGGTCTTGATCTGCCCGCAGTTGGTGGCCACGGCCAGATCGGCGATGGTGGCGTCCTCGGTCTCGCCCGAGCGGTGCGACATCACCGCGGTGTAGGCGGAGCGGGTGGCCAGGGCCACGGTGTCCAGGGTCTCGGTCAGGGAGCCGATCTGGTTGACCTTGACCAGGATGGAGTTGGCCACCCCCTCGGCGATGCCCCGCTCCAGGCGCTCCACGTTGGTGACGAACAGGTCGTCGCCCACCAGCTGGACGGTGGCGCCCACCTTCTCGGTCAGGGTGGCCCAGCCCTTCCAGTCCTCCTCGGCCATGCCGTCCTCGATCGAGACGATCGGGTAGCGGTCGCAGAGGTCGGCCCAGTAGTCGGCCAGCTCGACCGAGGTGAGGGTGCGGCCCTCGCCGGCCAGCACGTAGGACCCGTCCCGGTGGACCTCGCTGGTGGCCGGGTCGAGGGCGATGGCGATGTCGGACCCGGGGGTGAAGCCGGCCTTCTCGATGGCCTGGACCAGGAGCTTCAACGGCTCCTCGTTGTCGGGCAGGTCGGGGGCGAAGCCGCCCTCGTCGCCCACCGCGGTGGACAGGCCCTTGTCGTGCAGGATGCCCTTGAGGACGTGGTAGGTCTCGGTCCCCCACCGCAGGGCCTCGGAGAAGCTGGCCGCCCCCACGGGCATGACCATGAACTCCTGGAAGTCCACGTTGTTGTCGGCGTGGGCCCCGCCGTTGAGCACGTTCATCATGGGCACCGGCAGGACGTGGGCGTTGGTGCCGCCCACGTGGCGGTAGAGGGGCACGCCCCCCTCGCGGGCTGCGGCCTTGGCCACGGCCAGGGACACGCCCAACACCGCGTTGGCCCCCAGGTTGCCCTTGGCGTCGGTGCCGTCTAGGTCCAGGACGGCCCGGTCGACGCTGCGCTGGTCGAAGGCGTCGAAGCCCACCACCTCGTCCCGGATGGCCCCGTTGACGTGGCCCACCGCGGTGAGCACGCCCTTGCCGCCGTAGCGGTCGCCCCCGTCGCGCAGCTCGACCGCCTCGAACTGCCCGGTCGAGGCGCCCGACGGCACCGCGGCCCGGCCGACGGCCCCGGAGGCGAGCACCACCTCGACCTCCACGGTGGGGTTCCCCCGGGAGTCCAGGATCTCGCGGCCGACGACGTCCTCGATGGTGCTCATCGGCGCATCATCCCATCGGTCCTCACACCCAGCGAAGTGCCGGTTGCCGGGCACCGATGAGCACTGACGGCTCCGCCGTCAGAGAGCCCGTGTCGTCTGGTTCGCTCGCTGCGCTCGCTCATGGTGACCGCGAGGCTACGCGACCGATCCTCGGCGGCCCGGCACCGATCGGGTCAGGGGGCGTCCTCGGTGGCCCGCACCCGGTCGCGGATGCGGGCTGCCGCGGAGCGCAGGGCGGTCTCGGGGTCCAGGTCGGCGGCCCGAGCGGCGTGGACCAGGGCCAGGAGGCGGGCCCCCAGGTCCTCGGCGCCGCCCAGCTCCGCCACCGGGGCCGGCGGGGCCCACGGCTGGCCGGCGGCGTCGGCCTTGCGCAGCACCTTGTGGGCCCACAGCAGGGAGGGCAGGGCGTCGGGCAGACCGTCCATCACGCTGGTGCGGCCCGTCTCGTCCCGCTTGATCTCCTCCCAGGTGCGGGTGATCGACTCCACGTCGGACGGGGCCAGCTCGCCCCCCTCCGGCGGGAACACGTGGGGGTGGCGGCGGACCAGCTTGTCGTGGATGCCGCGGGCCACCTCGGCCAGGGTGAAGGCGCCCCGCTCGGCCCCCAGGGTGGCGTGGAACACCACCTGGAACAGCAGGTCGCCCAGCTCCTCGGCCAGGTGCTCATCCGCGTCCACCTCGGCGTCGGTGCCGGCGGCGGCGTCCCAGGCGGTGACCGCCTCCACCACCTCGTAGGCCTCCTCCAGGGCGTGGCGGGTGAGGGTGACGTGGGTCTGCTCCCGGTCCCACGGGCACCGCTCGCGGAGCGTCCGAACCAGCTCGGCGAAGGCCACCAGCTCGGCCGCCACCGGGGCGGCCAGGGCCGGGATCCACAGCGAGGTCAGGTGGTCGGGCTCGACGCTGCGGTCCAGGTCGGCCCAGGCCACCTCGGTGATGGCCTCGTCGGGTGAGCCCAGGCGCTGGAGCACCAGCACCGGCTCGTCGGGGGGCTCCTCCACCGCCAGCTTCACGTCGGAGAGGACCCGCCGGTTGTGGCAGTGGGCCACCAGCAGGGGTCCCCGCTGCCCGGCGGCGGCGGTGGCGAAGCGGTGGCCGTCGACCAGCCGCACCCCCTCCTCCAACGGGTCGACGCCGAGCCGCACCCAGGTCAGGTCCAGGAACGACAGGGCGGGCCGGACCTCCAGTGCCACCCCGGCCGGCCCCGCCTCGGCGGCCAGCAGGTCGACGGTGCGCTCCAGCACCCGGGGCGAGCCGGGCACGGCGTAGACCACGTGCTGGCCGGCCGCCGCGGTGGCCAGCAGGTCATCGGCGATGCGCCGGTACACCTCGGCGAAGGTGTCGGCCTCGTCGTAGATCGCGTCGTAGCTGGGGGCACCCGGGGCCAGGGCCTCGGCCGCCGGGTGGCGCCCGGTGCGCAGGCGGACGGGCCGATCTCCGGCCAGCAGGGCGGCGGTCTCGGTGGTGACCAGCTCGGCGCCGGCGGGGCCCAGGCCGCAGGCCACGATGCGGCCGGTCACCGGCCCGGTCCCCTCAGCGCCCGGGGGCGGACGGGGCCACGACCTCGAGCGCCTCGGCGTCCCACCGGCCGAAGCGGGGGTCGATGCGCACCTCGGCGCCCTCCAGCTCGGCGGAGAGCAGCCGGGCCGACAGGTCGCGGCCCACCAGGTCGATGTTGGTGTTCAGGAACTCCTGGACCTGCTCGAAGGGGGCCACCGAGGGCTGGCCCACCTCGAAGAAGAGGACGTCCTCGGAGGTCGGGTCCTGCTGGGAGGCGGCCGAGAAGGGGCCGGCGATGCCCCCCTGCAGCACGGTGGAGATGCCGGCCCAGATCTCGGGCGGGAGCTGCTGCTGGACCTGGAGGTCGGGGGCGCAGCCGGCGTCGCCGTTCGAGGACTGCAGCTGCGGGTCGGTGGACAGCTCGCCGGACAGGGCGCCGAAGTCCTCCCCGCCCTCGTACCGCCGTCCGAACTCCTCCACGCCACCGGCGGGGAGCTGGGCCACCCGGTAGCAGCGGGTGAGGAACCGCTCCGGGTTGGCGTCGTAGAAGTCGCGCAGCACCTGCGGGTCGGAGGTGAGCTGGCGGCGCACGGCCACCACGTCGGCGCTGATGTCGACCAGCCAGGCCCGGGTCTCGTCGCTCAGGCGGTCGAGGAGCTCCGTCCCGGCCGCCGGGTCGGCGCCGCCCTCGGCTCCGGTCCCCAGGGCCTCGGCCAGGTCGGCCTCGGCCGCGTCGACGTCCTCGGGCGACGGGAAGATGCCCCGCCGCCGGGCCTCGTTGGACAGGGCCACCCGCTCCACCAGCACCTGGAGCACCCCGGTGGCCGAGGCCAGCCGGTAGGTCCCCTCGACCCCGTCGCCGGCGCTCAGCTCCCGGGCCTCGGGGGACAGCGCGGTGGCGGCCCGGACCATCTCGTCGAGGTGCTCGGCCGAGATGTCGGTCCCGTCGATCGACGCCGCCGGCGGCCGGCCCGGGTTGCAGGCCGAGGCCCCCACCGTGACGGCCACCACCAGCACCAGCCCGAGGGCACGGGCGCGACGGGTCCGGGCGGGGAGGGCGGTCACGGCGGCGATGGTAGGGGCGCTCAGGCCGCCGGGACGAGCTGGCGCAGGAGGTCGACCAGGGTGCCGGCCAGGTCCGGCGTCTTGGGCACGGGCAGCACCAGGAGCTCCTGGTCCTCCTTGTAGACCGCGCCCCGGAACAGGCGCTGGAGCCGCAGCTGCTGGCTCTGCTTGAGCACCAGCGGCGACACCCGGGCGGTGTGGGCCGGGCCCCCGAAGGCCGGGCCCTTGGTGACGTTCACCTCCCGGGCGCCGATGCGGTGGCACTCGGCCCGCAGGCGGGCGATCTCCAGGAGCTGGGCCGCGGGCTCGGGCACCGGGCCGTAGCGGTCCTCCCACTCGGCCCGGATGTCGTCGACCTCGGCCTGCGAGGTGACGGTGGCCAGCCGCCGGTAGGCCTCCAGGCGCAGGTCCTCCCGGGGCACGTAGGTGGCGGGCAGGTGGGCGTCGAGGGGCAGGTCCAGCTTCACCTCGGCCGGTTCCCGGGCCTCCTCGCCCTTCAGCTCGGCCACCGCCTCGGACACCATCTGGCAGTAGAGGTCGTAGCCCACGGCGGCGATGTGGCCCGACTGGCCGGTGCCCAGCAGGGTCCCGGCCCCCCGGATCTCCAGGTCGCGCATGGCGATGCGGAACCCCGAGCCCAGCTCGGTGGCCTCGCCGATGGTCTTGAGCCGCTCGTAGGCCTCCTCGGACAGGGCCATGTCGACCGGGTGGAACAGGTACGCATACGCCCGCTGGCCGGCCCGGCCCACCCGGCCCCGGAGCTGGTGGAGCTGGCCCAGGCCCAGCCGGTCGGCCCGGTCCACCACCAGGGTGTTGACCGTGGGCATGTCGATGCCGGACTCGATGATGGTGGTGCACACCAGGACGTCGAAGCGGCCCTCCCAGAAGTCGAACACCACCTGCTCCAGGGTGCCCTCGTCCATCTGGCCGTGGGCCACCGCCACCCGGGCCTCGGGCACCAGGTCCCGGAGCTGGGCCGCGGTGCGCTCGATGTCCCGGACCCGGTTGTGCACGAAGAACACCTGGCCCTCGCGCAGCAGCTCCCGGCGGATGGCCTCCGACACGGCCCGCTCGTCGTACTCGCCCACGTAGGTGAGGATGGGCTGGCGCTCGGCCGGCGGGGTGTGGAGCAGGGTCAGGTCCCGGATGCCGGTGAGGCTCATCTCCAGGGTCCGGGGGATGGGCGTGGCCGACAGGGTGAGCACGTCGATGTCGCTCTTGAGGGCCTTGATCTTCTCCTTGTGGCCCACCCCGAAGCGCTGCTCCTCGTCCACCACCAGCAGGCCCAGGTCCTTGAACTCCACGTCGCCGGAGAGCAGGCGGTGGGTGCCGATCACGCAGTCCACCTCGCCGGTGCGGACCCCGTCGGCCACGACCCGGGCCTGGCCCGCGGTCAGGAACCGGCTCAGGACCTCGACCCGCACCGGGTAGCTGGCGAAGCGGTCGGAGAAGGTCTGGAAGTGCTGCTGGGCCAGGAGGGTGGTCGGCACCAGCACCGCCACCTGCTTGCCCTCCTGCATCGCCTTGAAGGCAGCCCGGATGGCCACCTCGGTCTTGCCGAAGCCCACGTCGCCGCACACCAGGCGATCCATGGGGGTGTCGCTCTCCATGTCGGCCTTGACCTCGGCGATGGCGGTGAGCTGGTCGGGCGTCTCCCGGTGCGGGAAGGCGTCCTCCAGCTCCTGCTGCCACGGCGTGTCCGGCGGGTAGACGATGCCGGTGGTGTTGAGGCGCTTCTGGTACAGCACCACCAGCTCCTGGGCCACGTGCTGGACCTCGGCCTTGACCCGGGCCTTGGCCTTCTGCCAGTCGCCCCCGCCCAGGCGGCTGGGGGTCGGGTCCTCGCCCCCGGTGTAGTGGCGGACGGCGTCGATCTGGTCGGACGGGACGTAGAGCTTGTCGCCGCCCCGGTACTCGAGCAGCAGGTAGTCGCGCTCGACCCCGCCGATGGCGCGGGTGACCATGCCGCCGTAGCGGGCCACCCCGTGCTGGTGGTGGACGACGAAGGCTCCGGGCCGCAGGTCGTCGAAGAACCCGGCCGTGTCCCGCTTCCGGGACCGGGGCGCCCGGTGGGCGCGACGCCGACCGGTCAGGTCGGCCTCGGCCAGCACCGCCACCTTGGCCCCGGGCAGCACGCAGCCCCGCTCCAGGGGGGCGACCCGGACCTCGACGTCGACGTCCTGGCTGCGGAGCAGGTCGGCCAGCCGGGCCGCCGAGGCCTCGGTGTCGGCCGCCACCACCAGGCGGTAGCCGTCGCGCACCACGTCGCGCACCTGGGCCATGAGGCCGGCGCCGTCGCCCACCGCCGGGTTCCAGCCCATGCTCTGCACCACCGGCGTCTCGGGCGAGTCGGCCACGTTGACCAGGGTCCAGGCCGGGGCAACAGGCGGGCCGGAGCCGGCGGAGCCGGCACCGCTAGGGCGGTGGGTGGGGTCGGCGGACGTGTGGGACAGCAGGCGGTCGAAGGGCAGGTGGAGGGCGGGGATGGCGGTGCCGTCGGGGACGTCCCAGGTGGTGCGGGCCAGGTGGCGGGCCAGGTCGGCCTCCTCGGCCAGGATGTCCTGGGCCCGGTCCCGCATGCGGCGGGGCTCGGCCAGCACCACCAGCGCCTCGTCGCCCAGCAGGTCGAACAGCACGTGCTCGCCGTCGGTCAGCCACGGCAGCCACGACTCCATGCCGTCGAAGGTGAGGCCCTCGGCCAGGCGCTCCCAGTGCTCCCGGCCCCAGGGCTGGCGGGCCACCAGCTGGGCGGCCCGGGCCCGCACGTCGTCGGTGGGCAGCAGCTCCCGGCACGGGAAGATGGCCGCCGCCGACACCGGGTCGGTGGAGCGCTGGTCGGTGACGGAGAACTCGGTGAGGCGGTCGACCTCGTCGCCCCACAGGTCGATGCGAACGGGCCGGTCCTCGGTGGAGGGGAACACGTCCACGATGGAGCCCCGCACCGCCACCTCGCCCCGGGCCTCGACCTGGGGCTCGCGGCGGTAGCCGGCGGCCACCAGCCAGCCCACCACCTCGTCGCGGTCGAGGGCCTGGCCGGGGCGGACGATGAGGGGCTCGACGTCGTCCACGTGGGGGCCGAGGCGCTGGACCAGGGCCCGGATGGGGGCCACCACCACCCGGGGGGCGTGCTGGGGGTTGCGGAGGCGCCACACCACCCGGAGGCGGTGGCCCATGGTCTCCACGTTGGGGCTGACCCGCTCGAAGGGCAGCGTCTCCCAGGCCGGGAACAGCTCCACCCGGTCGGGGCCCAGGTACGAGCCCAGGTCATGGACCAGGCGCTCGGCGTCGGCCGTGGTCGGGCAGGCCACCAGCACCGGCGTCCGGCTCCCGCCGGCCAGGTGAGCCACGGTGAGGGAGCGGGCCGCCTCGGCCACGGCCAGGATGGCGCGGGTCCGCCCCCGGACCTGGGCCAGGCCGGGCTCGTCGGCCAGCAGGGCCGGCACATCGGTGAGGGCGGTGGTGCTCACGGGGTCCAGGGGTAGACGCGACGGGGCGCCGGGATCCGACGGACCGGGCCCCGAGCGAGGATCCAACCTACCGGGCCCCGACGCGGGCGCGATCGTCGGTGGCATCCTGGGGGCATGGGCTTCGACGTGGCCACCGTGCACCTGGACGACTTCACCCAGGGCACCGGGACGGCCCGGGACGCCTTCGTGTCCACGTTGGGCCGGAGCCTGGTGGAGACCGGGTTCGTGAAGGTGGACGGGCACCGGGTCACGGCCCAGGACATCGACGCCGCCTACGCCGCGGCCCGGGACTTCTTCGCCCTGCCCACCGAGGCCAAGGAGGCCTACGTGCTGCCCAAGGGGGCCGGGGGCTACACGCCGTTCGGGCGGGAGCACGCCAAGGACAGCGAGGCCATCGACCTCAAGGAGTTCTGGCACGTCCACCAGGACGTGCCGCCCGAGCACCCGCTGTTCGCCACCTACGGGGCCAACGTGTTCCCGGCCGAGGTGCCCCACTTCCAGCCGGCCATGATGCGCCTGTACCGGGACCTGGAGGCCGCGGCCCAGACCCTGCTGGAGGCCATCGCCGTGTACCTGGACCTGCCGGCCCGCCACCTGGCCGACATGGTGGTGGACGGCCGGTCGGTGCTGCGGGTCATCCACTACCCGCCACTGCGGGAGGCCAACGTGCACGGGGCGGCAAGGGCCGCGGCGCACGAGGACATCAACCTCATCACCCTCCTCCCGGCGGCCACCGAGTCGGGCCTGGAGCTGCTGGACCGGGACGGCACCTGGCACCCGGTCGACGGCCTGGAGGGCGAGATCGTGGTCGACACGGGCGACATGCTGAGCCGCCACGTGAACCTGGCCATCCCGGCCACCACCCACCGGGTGGTCAACCCCGAGACCGACGACGTGGCCCGGTACTCGATGCCGTTCTTCTGCCACCCCCGCCCCGACGTGGTGCTCGACGCCCCGGACTCACTGGTGGGCGACGGCCCGCGCCACTTCGACCCCATCACCGCCGATGACTTCCTGGACCAGCGCCTGGCCGAGATCGGCCTGGCCTGAGGGCCGTGCACGCCCGTCCTGCGGCCACCCCCTACGAGGGCCTCGGCTTCACGCCCGTGGACGAGACCCACGGTTACCGCCTGACCTGATCGGCCACTCGGCATCCCCCAGGCGTCACGGGCCACGGGGCCGAGTCGTGTCCCCGGAGCTCTCGCTGCGTCGCCGGCCCGTGGCGTCGGGGTGGCGGTGACGAACCCGGGACCCTGGGCCGGGGGCGACGGAGCTCGGCGACGACGGTGACTCGCGGCCGTCCGGGTCCCCGGGATCGGACGAGAACCCGCCACCACGAGTGGCGCCCTCGGGGAGCCCGAGGAGGGCTCGGGTGCGGGTGGTGGTGTGGGGGCGGATGGGGTGGCGGGTGCTGGTCATGGTGCGGCCGGTGGGGCTGGTGAAGGTGACCTGGTCGTCGGGGTTGCCGGTGACGGTCCAGCCGCCGTCGTGCACGAGGTGGTGATGGGCCCAGCACAGGCCCAGCAGGTTGGGGGCGTCGGTCGGTCCCCGGTGGGCGGTCCAGTGGCGGACGTGGTGGATGTGGCGAATGGCCCGTTCGCAGCCCGGGAACCGGCAGGTGCGGTCCCGGTGGGTGATGTGGCGGCGGAGCCAGCGAGGCACGGTCCGGGACCGTCGCCCGATGCCCACCGCTCGCCCGTCCACCGTTTCGATGACGTGCTCGATGCCGGTGTCGCACAGGTAGCGCAGCACCGCGGACCGCCCGACGCTCATGTCCCCGGCCAGGCCGTTGCCCTCGGCCCCACCGGCCACGGCGTTGCCGGCCACGACCTCCGCGTCCACATGGACCACCACGGTGGTCTCGACGGTGTCGCCGTCGCAGAGGCCGTGGAGGGCATCGGCGCAGCGGGTGGCGAAGGGGTCCCACAGGCCGGTCTCGGGGTTCGGGCCGGCCGCCTCAGCCAGACCGGTGAGCATCTCGTTGACCGCCACCGCCTGATCGGACGGGAGGAACCCCCGGTAGCGGAACCCCCCGGCGTCGTGATCGGGCCGCCAGTGCAAGCACCGCCGGACCCGCGCCTCGCAGACCTCCGCGTCCTTGACCGGCCGATGCTGACGGGCCAACGCCTCCACCTGCGCCGCGGACAGCCCCGGCAGCCGGTCGGCCATCTCCTCATCGGTGGCCGGCGTCGCGAACCGGGTCGCCGGGCGGACCTGGTCGAACGACACCGCCCCTGACGAGAACACCTCCCGTAGGGCCGGCAGCTCCTCCAGCGCGTGCGCGACGCGCACCCACTCCCGGGCATGCGCGGTGGTCAGCCCGCAGCGTGCCACCAGCCACGAAGCCATGTCCGTGGCCCCATCCTCGGCCCAGTCCCGCGCCGCATCAGCCGCCACGATCACCGACCCCAACACCGCCTGCGTCGCCGCCACCACCCCCGCCAACTCCACGATCACATCCCCCCGACCCCCCGCCCCCACCGCCGCGAAGTCCCCCGCCGACACCCCACCCGGCCGCTCCCCGCCCAGGCCCTGGGTCGCCTCGCTCACCTCATCGGACACAGGGCTCACCTCCGGACCAGCCACGCGCACCACACCGGCACGCTCCAACGACGATCACGGAGGACCGAACCAACCCCGGTCCCCGAAGGGAACCACCACTCTACCCGAACACCAGTTCGACAACCCGCGAGTCACCCGCAGCTCGACCGATGCCTTGCTGTCGCACCGGCGAGGGCGTGGCCCGGCTGCGGGCGTCTCAGGTCGGGTCGGGGCGGGTGTTGAAGCGGGCCATGGCCCGCTCGATGCCGTCGGCCACGATGGCCTCCACCGCGTCGGCGGCCTCGGCGATGACCACGTCCAGCTCGACCCGCTCGGCCTTCCCGGGGCGGCGGAGCACGTGGTCGGCGCCCTGCTGGCGGCCGGGGGGCTTGCCCACCCCGATGCGGACCCGGACGAAGTCCTCGGAGTGCACGTGGGCCACGATCGACTTGAGGCCGTTGTTGCCGGCCAACCCCCCGCCCGCCTTCACCTTCAGGCGTCCGGGCGGCAGGTCGAGCTCGTCGTGCACCACCACCAGGTGGTGGAGGTCGTCGATGCGGTGCCGGCGCAGCAGGGCCCCCACGGCCAGACCCGACTCGTTGTAGAAGGTCTGGGGGACGGCCAGGGCCACCCGGTGGCCGCCCAGGGTCACGTCCACGGTGAGGGCCCGGTCGTTGCGCAGCCCCGGGCGCAGGTCGGCCCGGCACCGCTGCGCCAGCTCGGCCACGGTGTCGGCCCCGACGTTGTGGCGGGTGCGGGCGTACTGGGCCCCGGGGTTGCCCAGCCCGACGACGAGGAGGTCGGCGGGCACGGTCGGGGGCGCGTCGGGGGACGGGTCAGGACGACGGCGGCGCCACCCCAACAGGGGGGATCAGCCCTCGCCGCCCTCGGAGGACCCGCCGCCCTCGGCCGGGGCGTCGCCCTCGGCCTGCTCGGCGGCCAGCTCGGCGTCGGCGGCCTCGATGGCCTCGGACTCGATGGCGGCCCGGGAGACCTGGGCGCTGGCCACGGCCTCCTCGGGGTCGACGTCGGTGGAGACGCCGGCCGGGAGGTCCAGGTCGGCCACGGTGATGGTGTCGCCGACGGCCATGCCCGAGATGTCGTAGGTGAGCTGGTCGGGGATGCTGCCCGGCTTGGCGTTGATGGACAGGGCCTGCATCAGGTGCTCGATCATCCCCTGTTCGTGCATGACCTGCTCCGCCTCGCCCTCCAGCACGATGGGCACGTCGACGGTGATCTCACGGTCCCGGCGGATGAGCAGGAAGTCGACGTGGTCGACGGAGCGGCGGATGGGGTGCCGCTGCATGTCCTTGATGATGGACAGCTGGGCCTCGCCCTCGCCCTCGATCTCCAGGTCGATCAGGGCGTTCACGCCGGCGTCCGTGATGAGCGCGGCCCGCAGGGACCGCCACTCCACGGTGACGGCCAGCGGCTCGCGGCCCAGGCCGTACACGACGGCGGGCACCTTGCCCTCGGCCCGCAGGCGGTTCGAGGACCGGCTGCCGGTGGGGCGGCCAGTGGTGGCGGTGAGGGTGATCTCGGCCATCGGGGGCTCCTACGTCGGAGATCGCGCCGGAGCGCAAGGGTGGTGGACCGGACGAGGGTACCGGCCCCACGGCTCCGCCCCCAAGCGGCCCGCCGTCAGCTCTGGTTGAGGCCCCCGAAGACCTCACTCACCGACGTGTCCTCGAACACCGAGGTCACGGCCTGGGCGATGATGGGCGCCACCGACAGGACCTCGATCTTGTCCAGCTGCTTCTCCGGCGGGAGCGGGAGCGTGTCGGTGATGACCACCTTGGTCAGCGACGAGTTCTTGAGCCGGTCGATGGCCGGGCCCGAGAGCACCCCGTGGGTGGCCATGGCCCACACGTCGGTGGCGCCCTCGGCCCGGAGCAGGTCGGCCGAGGCGCAGATGGTGCCGGCCGAGTCGATCATGTCGTCGATGAGGACGCAGCTCCGGCCGGCCACCTCGCCGATGACGTTGGCCGCCACCACCTCGTTGGCCGTGCCCCGGGGCCGGAACTTGTTGACGAAGGCCAGGTCGGCCCCGACCTCGTTGGCGAAGCGCTTGGCCGCCTTCACCCCGCCCGAGTCGGGCGACACCATCACCAGGTTGCTGGGGTCGGTGTGGGCCCGGAGGTAGTCGACCTGGAGGGGCATGGCCACCAGGTGGTCGACCGGCATGTCGAAGAAGCCCTGGATCTGCCCGGTGTGGAGGTCGACCGACACCACTCGGTCGGCGCCCGCCGCGGTGAGCATGTCGGCCACCAGCTTGGCCGTGATGGGCTCGCGCCCCTCGGCCTTGCGGTCCTGGCGGGCGTAGCCGTAGAAGGGGCACACGGCCGAGATGCGCTTGGCCGACGCCCGCTTGGCGGCGTCGATCATGATGAGCTGCTCCATGAGCGAGTCGTTCACCGACTGGCCGGGCTCGCCCGAGTGGGTCTGGACGATGAACACGTCGGCCCCCCGGATCGACTCGCCGAAGCGGCAGTGCATCTCGCCGTTGGCGAAGCGCCGCAGGTTGGGGTCGCCCAGCCCGACCCCGAGGTGGGAGGCGATGGCGGCGGCCAGGTCGGGGTGCGACGAGCCGCTGTAGAGGTGCAGGCGCTTGGTGGTGTAGGTCTCCATGGCCTTCTCCGCCGGCGGCGGGGGGTCGAGGTGGGGGTCGGTGTCGGGATCGGGTGGGGGCACCTCAGCGGACGTCCCGGGCCGGCAGGGCGAAGAACGGGCCGGTGACGGTGCCGTCGGGGACGGCCTCGCCCGGGGCCAGGTGGGCGTAGGGGCCGACGTGGGCGTCGGCCCCGATCTCGGCGTCGCGGGCCGTGGCCTGCTCGACGGTGGACCGGGCCCCGACCACGCAGTCGACCAGCCGGGTGTTGGGCCCGACCTCGGCCCCCTGGCCGATGACGGTGTGGCCCTGGAGGATGGTGCCGGGGAAGAGGGTGACGTCGGTGGCCAGGTCGACGGTGGTGTCGACGTAGGTGCGCTCGGGGTCGAGCATGGTGACGCCCCGCTGCAACCACCGCTGGTTGGTGCGGTGCCGCAGCTCGGCCTCGGCCGCGGCCAGCTGGGCCCGGTCGTTGACCCCCTGGGTCTCGGCCGGGTCCTCGGCCTCGACCGCGGTGACGCCGTAGCCGGCGTCGTGGAGCACCTCGACCACGTCGGTCAGGTAGTACTCGCCCTGGGCGTTGGCGGGCTGGATGCGCCGGAGGGCCGGGGCCAGGACGCTGCGGCGGAAGCAGTAGATCGACGTGTTGATCTCGTCGATGGCCCGCTGCTCGTCGGTGGCGTCGCGGTGCTCGACGATGCGGGCCACCCGGCCGTCGCGGCCCCGGAGGACCCGGCCGTAGCCGGTGGCGTCGTCCAGGCGGGCGGTCAGGACGGTGCAGGCCGAACCGGAGGCGCGGTGGTGCTCGACCAGGCGGCGGATGGTGGCCGGCCGCAGGAGCGGCGTGTCGCCGGGCAGGACCAGGACGTCGGCCCCGTCGTCGTCGCCGGGCTCGTCGTCGGGGAAGGCGGTGAGGCCCACGGCCACGGCGTCGCCCGTGCCCTGCTGGCTGTGCTGCTCGACGAAGTCGAGGATGAGATCCGGCTCCTCGGCCTGGAGCTTCTTGGTGACCCGCTCGGCCCCGTGGCCGACCACGACCACCACCCGGTCGACGGCGCAGTCGGCCAGGGAGTCGAGGACGTAGCGCACCATCGCCCGCCCGCACAGGAGGTGGAGGGGCTTGGGCCGCTCCGACCGCATGCGGGTGCCCTCGCCGGCGGCGAGGACGACAGCGGACAGCAGGCGCTCGGCCATGGCGCCAGGTCTAGCGCGCCCGGGGCCCGGTCACGAACCAGATCCCGCTCTCGCTCGGGGGGCAGGGCTCGAACCTGCGACATCCGGATTCAAAGTCCGGTGTTCTTCCAGCTGAACTACCCCCGACTGCGCCCGCCAGCCTAGGGCCGGGCCCCCAGCTGGCGCCCAGGCCCCAGGCCGAGGTTGCGGCGCCCCCGGGGGCCACCGCTAGGTTTGCGGACCTCATGGGATCTCTGGTGAAGAAGCGCCGCAAGCGCATGCGGAAGAAGAAGCACAAGAAGATGCTGAAGCGCACCCGCTGGCAGCGCCGCGCCGCCGGCAAGTAGCCGGCCCAGCTCCTCGTCCGACGACCGCCCTCGAGCTCCAGGCTCGGCCGGCGGTCGTCGTCGCGTGCGGGCCCGAGGGCCCGGGCCCGAGGCGACGGTCACTGAGGGTGTTTGAGCCGGGCCTCAGCGGGCAACGCCAGGCGTCCCGTCGTCGCACCAAAGGACCGTTGCCGTGGAGTACAGCCTGGTCGGCATCCTTGTGGTCATCCTCCTCGTGGTCATGATCGTGTACTTCCTGCGCCGGGCCTGAGCGCTCGCCGGCGGGCGGGCCGCCGCTACCGTCGCCGGGGTGACCACCGCTCCCCTCGGCTTCACCTACGCCAGCCTCATGGGCCTCGGGCCGGCCTACGCGGTGGACACGGCCCGGCGGGCCGCCGAGCTCGGCTACCGCTCCTTCTGGACGGCGGAGACCACGGGGCCCGAGGCCTTCTCCCTCCTGGCCGCGGCGGGCGCCGCCGCGCCCGGCCTGGCCCTGGGCACCGGGGTCCTGGCCCTCCAGCTCCGCACCCCGCCGCTGGCCGCCATGTCGGCCGCCACCCTGGCCGCCCTCGACCCTGACCGCGACGTCCTCCTGGGGGTGGGCATCTCCTCCCCGGTGGTGACCAGCCGGTGGCACGGCGCCCCCTACGGCGACGCCCCCCTGGGCCAGGTGCGGGAGTACGTGGCCCTGGTGCGGGAGTGCCTGTCGGGCGAGAAGGTCACCTTCGCCGGCGACCACTACGCCGTGTCGGGCTTCCGCCTGGGGCTCCGCCTCGGGGAGCGGCGCCCCCGGATCGTGGTCGGCGCTCTCGGCCCCCGCATGCTGGCCCTGGCCGGCGAGGTGGCCGACGGCGTGCTCCTCAACTACCTCCCTGCCTCCCACGTGGCCTGGTCGGTGGAGCAGGTCCGGGCCGGCGAGGCGGCGGCCGGGCGGAAGCCGGGGGCCTGCACGGTCTACGCCTACGTCCACGCCGGGGTGGCCGACCGCCACACGGCCCTGGACCGGGGCCGGCGCGACCTGTTCTCGTACGCCGTGGTCGACGCCTACGCCCAGAGCTTCACCCGGGCCGGCTTCGGCGACGCCGTGGCCGAGGTCCGGGCCCGCCACGCCGCCGGCGACCGCGACGGGGCGGTGGCCGCGGTCAGCGACGAGATGGTCGATGCCATCGACGTGGTGGGCGACGCCGACCTGGTGCGGGACACCATCGCCGCCTACGCCGAGGCCGGCGTCGACCACCCGGTGCTCATGCCTCTGCCCTGGGGCGACGACCGCCGCCAGGTGGTGGAGGACACCCTCCGGGCCGCCATCGGCTGATCGCGGTCGCCGCCCTGGGTAGCGTCGGCGCCATGAGCTCGCTGGACGGGACGACCTGCCTGATCACCGGAGGGGCCCGGGGCATCGGGTACGCCCTGGCCGACCGCTTCCTGGCCGAGGGGGCGGCCGGGGTCGCCGTGGTCGACCTCGACCAGGGCGACTGCGACACGGCCGCCGCCCGCCTGGCCGAGCGCCACGGTGACCGGGTCCTGGCCCACGCCGCCGACGTCAGCGATGAGGGGGCGGTGCGGGACGCGGTGACCGCCACCGAGGAGCGCTTCGGGCCGGTGGACCTGTTCGCGGCCAACGCCGGCATCGGCACCGGCCTGGGCCTGGACGCCGACGACGACGTGTGGGAGCGGACGTGGCAGGTCAACGTCATGGCCCACGTGGTGGCGGCCCGGGTGGTGGTGCCGGACATGCTGGCCCGGGGCGGGGGCACGTTCCTGGCCACGGCGTCGGCCGCCGGGCTGCTGGCCCAGATCGGCGACGCCCCGTACTCGGTGACCAAGCACGCCGCCGTGGCCTTCGCCGAGTGGCTGGCCATCACCCACGGCGACGAGGGCCTGCGGGTCCACTGCCTGTGCCCCCAGGGCGTCAACACCGACCTCCTCCGGAGCGGCATGGGCCTGAGCGACGCCGTCGAGACGGTGGCCATCCACGGGGTGATCGAGCCCGAGCAGGTGGCCGGGGACGTGGTGGCCGCCCTGGCCGAGGGGCGGTTCCTGATCCTCCCCCACCCCGAGGTGGCCCAGTACCAGCAGCGCAAGGCGGCCGATCCCGACCGCTGGCTGGCCGGCATGCGCCGCCTCCAGGCCCGGATCCGGGGCGGCTCCTGACCGGCATGGGGGCGGACGGCGCACCGAGCCTGCTCGAGGTCGGGCTGCACGCCGGCGACGTGGTCCGGTTCCGGCCCCAGCCCCAGGCCCGCTGGCAGGAGGCCACCGTCGAGCGCCGCGAGCGGGACGGCTCGGTCGGCGTGCGCGACGGCCGGGGCGCGGCCCGGGCCCTGGGCCTCCACCGCCTGGAGGTGCGCGCCGTCGGCCCCCGGGGCGCCCGCACCTGGGAGCCGGTGACCGAGCGGGCGGCCCGGGAGGAGCAGCTCGACCTGTTCGTCGACACCGCCCCCGCCGAGGCCCGTCCGACCGGGCGGCGGCGCCGGTGACCCTCGACCGGGAGACGGTGGCGGCCTACGAGCGCGGCGTCGGGACCTACGTGGCCCGGGGCACGCCGCCCGATGCCGAGCGGGCCACGGCGCTGGCCGCCGGGGCCGGGGGCGGGCCGGTGCTGGACCTGGGGTGCGGCCCGGGCAAGGACCTCGGGGCCCTGGGCCCCGGAGCCATCGGGCTCGACCCGGTGGCGGCCATGCTCGACGAGGCTCGACGGGCCCAGCCCACCGTGCCGTTGGTGCGGGCCGCGGCCGGGGCCCTCCCGTTCCGGCCCCGGTCGCTGGCCGGGGCGTGGGCCAGCAAGAGCCTCCAGCACGTGGCCGCCCCCCGACCTGCCCCTGGCCCTGGCCGACCTGCACCGGAGCCTGGCCGTGGGGGCGCCCCTGGCCGTCCGGGTCTTCGCCGGGGACGGCACGCACCGCTCCGACGGCGACCTCCCCGGCCGCCGGTTCACGTTCTGGGACCCCGACCGGTTCACCGACCTGGTCGAGGGGGCCGGCTTCGTGGACGTGGCCCAGGAACCGGTGGACACGGCCGTGGCCCAGGACTGGCGGGAGCTCCGCCTCGCCGCCACCCGGGGCCGGACCCTGGCCGACACGGTGGGACCGGGGATGCGGCTGCTGGCCTGCGGCCTCAACCCCAGCCTCCACGCCGCCGATGCCGGGGTGGGCTACGTCGGGCCCGGCAACCGCTTCTGGCCGGCCCTGGCCGCCGCCGGCCTCCTGCCCCCGGGGGCCGACCGGGACCCGTGGCGACTGCTGGCCGACGGGGGCATCGGCATGACCGACCTGGTCAAGCGGGCCACGCCCCGAGCCGCGGAGCTGGCCCCGGCCGAGCATCGGGCCGGCGTGGCCCGCCTCGACCGGCTGTGCGCCCTGCTGGCACCGGCCGCCGTCCTGGTGGTGGGGCTGGCCGGGTGGCGGGCCGCTGTCGACCGCCGGGCGGGGCCGGGGTGGCAGGCCCGACGGCTGGGGCCCTCGCCGGCCTACGTCATGCCCTCCACCAGCGGGCTCAACGCCGCCACCAGCCTGGCCACCCTGGTCGAGCACCTGCGGGCCGCAGCGGCCGGCCCCCCGGCCTGAGCGGGCTCAGGCGTCGGCGGCGGCCTTCTCGGCCAGGACCTGGCTGGAGCCGCCGGGCTGCATGGTGACGCCGTAGAGCAGGTCGGCGGCCTCCATGGTGCGCTTCTGGTGGCTCACGATGATGAGCTGGGCGTCGGCCCGGAACTCGGCCACCAGGCCCAGGAACCGGTGCAGGTTCACGTCGTCGAGGGCAGCCTCCACCTCGTCCATGACGTAGAAGGGCGAGGGCCGGGCCCGGAACACGGCGAACAGGTAGGCCAGCGCGGTCAGCGAGCGCTCGCCGCCGGAGAGCAGGGAGAGCTTCTTCACGTTCTTGCCCGACGGCTTGGCCTCGATCTCCACGCCGGTGGACAGCAGGTCCTCGGGGCTGGTGAGGGTGAGCCGGCCCTGGCCGCCGGGGAACAGCGTCTCGAACAGGTGGCGGAAGTTGGCCTCCACATCGGCGTAGGCGGCGGCGAAGACGGTGACGATCTCGGCGTCCACGGCCCGGATGACCTTGGCCAGGTCGCGGCGGGCCGCCTTCACGTCGTCGAGCTGGGCCTCGACGTGCTCGTGGCGCTCCTGGAGGGCGGTGAACTCCTCCAGGGCCAGCGGGTTGATGGGCCCCAGCAGCCGCAGCTCGCGCTCCAGGTCCCGGACCCGGGCCGGCGCCGTGGTGCCCTCGGGGACCTCGGGGGCGGGGGCGGCCAGGGCGGTGTCGGGGTCGACGTCCAGGTCGCGGCGCATGGCCTCGACCGCGGTCTCGATGCGGAGGGTGACCTCGGAGATGTCCAGCTCGGCTCGCTGCAGGCGCTCGCGGGTGCCGGCCAGGCCCCGCTCGGCCTCGACCCGGTGGCGACGGGTGGACTCCAGCTCGGCGGCCACCGCCCGGGCCGCGTCGGACTGGCGCCGGCGCCGCTCGCGCAGGCCGGCCAGGGTGGCCTCCACGCCGTCCAGGCGGCGGGCCACCAGGTCGGCCAGGCGGCCCACGGCCACCTCCTGGCGCTCCAGGTCGACCCGGCGGGCCTCGGCCTGGGACCGGGCCGCCTGGTTGTGGGACAGGCGCTCCTCGACCTCGGCCCGGCGCCGGCCGAGGAGCTGGTGGCGCTCGTCCAGGCCGGCGGCCCGGACCTCGATGTCGCTGCGCAGGGCGGCCACCTCGGTGGCCCGCTCCTCGAGGCGGGCCCGGCTGTCGGCCGCGGCCCGGGCCCGATCCGCCCGCCGGGCCTCCTCGGCCTCCAGGCCGGGCAGATCGCCCGCCAGGGCCGCCACCCGCTCGCCGTCGCGGCCGACCCGCTCGTCCAGCTCGGTGGCGTGGGCCTGGAGGGACTCGCCCTCGCCGGCCAGGTCGCGACGGTCGGCGTCGGTCCGCGCCAGGGCGTCGCCGGCCGCCGCCATCCGGCTGTCGTTGCGGTCGAGGGCCCGGCTGGCCTCGGCCTCGGCGGCCCGGGCCCCGGTGACGGCCCGTCGCCGCTCGGCGACCTCGGCCGCCGCCCCGTCGGCCTCCACGGTGGCCGAGGCGGCCCGCTCCCGGGCCTCGGCCAGGGCGGCCCCGGTGGCCCCGGAGCCGGCGGCCCCGACCCGCCAGCCGTCGGGGGCGAAGCGGTCGCCGTCCCGGGTGACGACCACGGAGCCGGGGTGGGCCAGGGCCACGTCCACCGCCACCGGCCATCCCTCGACCACCACCACCGACCCGGCCAGGCTGTCCAGCAGGGGCTCGACCCCCGGGTCGAGCGCTCGCACGTGGGGCCGGAGGGGCGCCCCGCCGGCCACCGCCGGTGGCGGGGTGGCGGCCACGCCGGCCAGGGCGGGGACGACGGCCCCGGTCAGGCCCCCGTCGACCAGCGTGCCCAGGGCCCGACGGGCGCCTTCCACCCCGTCGACCACCACGGCGGACAGGGCCGGGCCGGCCGCCGCCTCGAAGGCCGCCTCCCAGCCGGCGTCCACGGCCACCACGTCGAGGAGGGTGCCCAGCACGCCGGGCACGCCGGCCAGCCGCTCGGCCCCGGCCGCGGCCCGGGCCTCGTCGAGCGCCAGGGCCAGGGCGTCGGCCCGGGCCGACCACCGGTGGCGCTCGCCGTCCGCGCTCCGGAGGCGCTCCTCGGCCTCCTCCACCGCGGCCTCGGCCCCGGCCCGGCCCGCGGTGGCGGTGTCGACCGCGGCGGCCAGGGACCCCGCGGCCTGCTCGGCAGCGGCCAGCTCGGCCCGGAGCCGCTCGGACTCCTGGTCCAGGCGGGTGGCCTTGGTGGCCACCGCCTCCAGGCGGGCTGCCACCCGGCGGCGCTCGTCCTCGCTGCGCTCCTGCGAGGCCCGCACGGCCAGCAGCTCGCCCCGCACCTCGGCGGCCCTGCTGGTGGTGGCCGGGCCGGCCTCGGCCCCCTTCCGGTCGGCGGGGTCACCGTCGCCGGCCGGGGCGCTCCACCGCTCGGCCACCTCGGCCCGCTCGCGGGCCAGGACCTCCTCGGCCTCCTCCAGCCGCTCGCGGTCGGGCAGGAGGCGGGCCCGGTCCTCCCGAACGGCGTCGAGCTCGGCGTCGAGCCGGGCCGCCTCGGCCTCCAGCGAGGCGATGACGGCCTGGTCGACCGCGGCGCCCCGCTGGCGCTCCAGGCCCCGGCGCCGCTCGACCAGCACCGCGGCCAGGCCCCGGGCCCGCTCCCGCAGGGCCTCGCAGCGGGCCAGGTCGTCGCCCAGGTCGTCGCCGCCCAGGGCCGACAGGCGGGTCTCGGTGGCCAGCACCTCGGTGTCGAGGCGGGCCAGGGTGGCCTTGGCCTCGGCCTCGCCGGCCCGCAGCTCCCGGCGGGTCCGGTCCCCGGCCTCCAGGCGGGCGCGGAGCCGGGCCAGCTCCTGGCCGGCCAGGTGCACCCGCAGGGCGGTCAGCTCGGTGACCAGGTCGCCGTGGCGGCGGGCGGCCTCGGCCTGGCGCTCCAGGGGCCGGAGCTGGCGGCGGACCTCCCGCAGCAGGTCCTGCAGGCGGGTGAGGTTGGCCTCGGTCCCGGCCAGGCGGCGCTCGGCCTTCTCCTTGCGGCGCCGGAACTTCAGGATGCCGGCCGCCTCCTCGATGATGAGGCGGCGCTCCTCGGGCCTGGTGTTGAGCACGGCGTCGATCTGGCCCTGGGAGATGATGACGTGCTGCTGGCGGCCGACCCCGGAGTCCGACAGCAGCTCCTGGATGTCGAGCATGCGACAGGGCACGCCGTTGATGGCGTACTCGCTGTCGCCGGAGCGCCAGAGGGTGCGGGTCAGGGTGACCTCGCCGAAGTCGATGGGCAGCAGGCCGGCCGAGTTGTCGATGGTCAGGCTCACCTCGGCCCGGCCCAGGGCCGGCCGGCTGGCGGTGCCGGCGAAGATGACGTCGTCCATCTTCTGGCTCCGCACCGCGCTGGGGGCCTGGGCGCCCAGCACCCAGGCGATGGCGTCGACCACGTTGGACTTGCCGCTGCCGTTGGGGCCGACCACCACGGTGACGCCCGGCTCCATCTCCAGGCTGGTGGCGTCGGCGAACGACTTGAAGCCCTTCAGGCTGAGGGTCTTCAGGAACACGATCGCTCCTCGGGGCGGGCCGTCAGACCTGGCAGTCCGGGCACATGAAGAGGGTGGACTTGGCGTAGCGCACCTTGGTGACGGTGCCCCGGCAGCGGGCGCAGGCCTCGCCGGCCCGACCGTAGACCTGGAGCATGGACTGGTAGCCACCGGGCTTGCCGGACAGGTCGTGGTAGCCGCCGGGGGGCAGGGTGGTGCCCCGGTGCTTGGTGGCGTCGTGGAGGGTCTCGACCAGGGCCCGGTACAGGCGGCGCATCTCCTGGGAGGTCAGCAGGTGCGACTCGCGGTCGTGGCGCAGCCCGGCCTGCCAGGCGATCTCGTCGGAGTACACGGCGCCGATGCCCACCACCGCGGTCTGGTCGGTGAGGACGGTCTTGATGGGCTGGGCCCGGCTGAGCAGCAGGTGCCCGAACGTGGTCCAGGAGATGGGCTCGTCGACCGGGTCGAGGCCCAGCTCGGTCAGCACCGGCTCCTGCTCCAGGAGCTCGTCGGGGGTGGCCACCCAGGTCGCCATGACCCCGTCGGGGTCGACCATGCGCAGCTGGCCGCCCTGGGTGAAGGAGATGATGACCTGCGTCCCCTTCTGCACCTCCTCCTTGGGCGTGGTGCGCCGCAGGTTCCCCCCGTCCCGCAGGTCGAGGACCAGCAGCTCGGCGCTGTCCAGCTTGAGGGTCAGGAACAGGCCCCGCCGGTCGGCGCCGGTGATCTTCACCCCGTCGAGCCGCTCGGCCAGCTGCTTCTTGGTGATGCGCTTCACCGCGGTGCGGCCCAGCACCTCGACCGCCTTGACGCGCTTGCCCCCCACCTCCCGGTCGAGGTCGCGGCGCAGGGTCTCCATCTCGGGCAGCTCAGGCATTCTCGGTCTCGTGGGTCGGGGCGGACAGCGTGTCGGCCGGGGGGGTCTCGGGGGGTGCGGCGTCGTCGCCGTGGGCGGCGGCCAGGACCTCGTAGGCCTGGCGGGCGGCCCGCTGCTCGGCCTGCTTCTTGGACCGCCCGGAGCCGGAGCCCCACGCCTGGCCGTCGAGGCGGACGGTGGCCACGAAGGTCTTGTCGTGCTCGGGGCCGCTGTCGGTGACCTGGTAGCCCACCGGCTGGCGCAGCACCCGGCTGGCGTACTCCTGGAGGCGGCTCTTGTCGTCGAGGTGGCCGGGCTCGCCGGAGGCGACGCCCAGGCGGTGGCCCAGCAGGTGGAGGATGACGGTCCGGGAGGCGTCCCGGCCGGCGTCGAGGTGCACGGCCCCGATCACCGCCTCCAGGGCGTCGGCCAGGATGGACGGCTTCTCTCGGCCGCCGGTGGCCTCCTCGCCCTTGCCCAGCCGGACCTCGGCCCCCAGGCCCAGCTCCTCGGCCGTGTCGGCCAGGGTGCTGGCCCGCACCACCGTGGCCCGGGCCCGGGACAACCACCCCTCGTCGGCGTCGGGGTAGCAGCGGTACAGCTCCTCGGCCACCACCGCGCCCAGCACGGCGTCGCCCAGGAACTCCAGGCGCTCGTTGGACGTGCCGCCGGGGTTCTCGGCGCACCACGACCGGTGGCACATGGCCACCTCGAGCAGGCCGGGGTCGGCGAAGCGGTGGCCTATGCGGTCGACCAGGGACGGCGACAGGGAGGTCGGGGGCTCGGTCAGGACGCGACGTCGCCGCTGACGCGGGCGTGCACGTAGTCGACGGCGTCGCGGACCGTCTTCAGGTCCTCGAGGTCCTCGTCCTCGATGCGGAACCCCACGGTCCGCTCGCCGATCTCCTCCTCCAGGGCCTCGACCAGCTCGATGAGGGCCAGGGAGTCCGCTTCCAGGTCATCGGCGAAGGAATCGCCCTCGTGGACCTCGGAGGCGTCGATCTCGAGGATGTCGACCAGGCGGTCGCGGATGAGCTCGAACACCTCCTGGCGGCTCATGGGGCCCTGCTGGGTGTGGGTCTCGGCGGGCAACGCAGCTCCTGGATGGCTCGGCGAACCCTCCGACCATAGTCGACACCCAACTTTGTGCGCTTGTGAACGGAGGCCCTCCGTTCAGGAAGGGCCGGTCCCCACCGCGGCGGCGATGGCGCCGACCAGGTCGGAGCGGACGGCCTCGGCCGCCACCCGGCAGGCGTTCACGATGGCGGTGGCCGACGAGGAGCCGTGGCTGATGACGCAGACGCCGTCCACCCCCAGCAGCACCGCCCCGCCGGTGGCGTCGGGGTCGAGCTGGCCGTAGAGGGGCAGCAGGGCCGGCATCAGCACCTCGGCGGCGGCCCGGGTCGCGTCGTCGGTGTCGAAGGCGCCCAGGATGGCCCCCACCAGGGCGCGCATGGCCCCCTCCAGGGACTTCAGGGCCACGTTGCCGGTGAAGCCGTCGGTCACCACCACGTCCACCCCGGGGGTCATGAGGTCGCGGCCCTCCACGTTGCCGGCGAAGGTGGCGCCGCAGGCCTCCTGCCAGGCCCCGTCGGCCAGCAGCGCGTGGGCCTCCTTGCGCAGGGCGTCGCCCTTGCTCGGCTCCTCGCCGATGGAGAGCAGCCCCACCCGGGGGGTGGCGGTGCCGAAGCGGTCCCGGGCGAACACCGCGCCCATGCGGGCGAACTGCACCAGCCACTCGGCCTGGCAGTCGGCGTTGGCCCCGGCGTCGAGGAGCACCAGGGGGGTGTCGTGGCCGGGGCGGGGCAGCGGGGTGGCGATGGCCGGGCGGGACACACCTCGGGTGCGGCCCATGCGGAGCAGGGCGGCACCCCAGGTGGCGCCGGTGTTGCCGGCGCTGACCATGGCCGAGGCCCGGCCGTCGCGCACGGCCTCGGCCGCCCGGACGAGGGACGAGTCCTTCTTGCGGCGCACGCCCTTGCCCGGGTCCTCGTCCATGGCGATGACCTCGGAGGCGGCCACCACCTCCAGGGAGGTGCCGGCCAGGCGCTCGGGGTCGCCGACCAGGACGACGGGCAGCCCCACCTCGGCCGCGGCCTGCTCGGCCCCGGCCACGATCTCGTCAGGAGCCCGGTCGCCGCCCATGGCGTCGACCGCGATGGGGGCGGGGAGGGTCATCGAGGGCTCGACCCGGCCGGCGGGCGGGCGCTCAGTCGACGTCGAGGGCCTGGCGGCCCTTGTACCAGCCACAGGTGCCGCACACCCGGTGGGGCAGCTTCACCGCGGCGCAGCGCGGGCACGAGCTGCGGCTCGGGGCGTCGAGGCGCCACGCCCCGGCCCGGCGGCTGCGGCTCTTGGCCTTGGAGGTCTTCTTCTTGGGGACGGCCATCGCAGTCGTTCCTGGTGCTCAGCGGTGAGGGATCCCGGCAGAGTGCCCGGGCACGGAGAGGCGATGCTAGCGGTCGCCGGAGTCCCCGGGCGAAGTCGGCGGTCGGTCGAACCGGAGCTGGTCCAGGGCGGACCACCGCGGGTCGCCCGGCGGCTCGTCCCGCGGGCCGTCGCCCTCGACCACGGCCGGGAAGCGCTCCGGGTCGGGGCCGGCGCAGTCGTCGGAGCACAGCGGCACCAGGGGCAGGGCCAGCAGGACCGCCTCCCGCAGCACCGGCCCCAGGTCGATCGTGTCACCCTCGACCGGCCACGTCTCGCCCTCGACCGGCTGGGGCGTGAAGACCTCGCGCAGGTCGGCCTCGACCCGGCCGGCCACGGGCCGCAGGCAGCGCCGGCACTCGCCCTCCCAGTCGAAGGAGAGGGTGCCGGTGACCACGATGTCGGCCCCGGTGGCCTCGGCCACGGCGTCCAGCTCGACATCGGAGCCGGCGGGCACCAGGGAGGTGGTGGTGGCCAGGTCGCCCAGGGCCGCGGCGGGCACGGCCCGGCCCACCGGGCGGGGCGCGCCGGGCCGCCGTCGCAGGTCGGCGACGTGCTCGACGGTGCGCACCCGGCTCACGCCGCCACGACCCGGGCCCGGCCGCTCAGGTCTCGTCCTGGTCGAAGAAGCCGGCCTGGCCCTCCTCGACCGGGGCGGGGGCCGGCGCCTCCTGGGGCCGGCCGAAGCCGCCGGGCGGCACCGCAGCCGGGGCCACCGGGACCTGCTCGCTGATCGGCTCGTCGGCGGCCCCGGCCTCGACCTCGGCCTCGGGGGCGGCCATGGGGGTGGCGTTGAGCTTCTCGCGGCCGGCGTGGACCATCTTCATGGTCCGCTCCAGCACGATCTCGAACTGGGCCAGGCGCTGGTCGCAGAAGTCCTCGCACTCGTGGCGGAGGCGGCGGGCCTCGTCCTCGGCCGCCTCCACCATGCGCCGGGCCCGCTGCTCGGCCGCCTTGACCACCTCGGTGCGCTGGACCATGGACTCGGCCTTGGCGCTGGCCTGGTCGAGGATCTCGTCGCCCTCGCTCTGCACCCGGGCCAGGAAGTCGTCGCGCTCCTTGAGCAGCCAGCGGGCCTGGCGCAGCTCGTCGGGGAGGCGGTCGATGGCCTCGCCCAGCAGGTCGAGCACCTCGTCCCGGTTGATCATCACCGACGACGACAGGGGCATGGGCCGACCCGAGGCGATGACGTCGGCGGCCCGCTTGAGGAGGGCGTCGGCCTCGGGGCCGGCCAGGGGGTCGCGGGAGCGGCGGGGGGTGGCCTGCGGGTGCTGGCCGCTGGCCTCGCCGGCGGTGGGCACGTCGTCGCGGAACGTCATCGGTCGAACCTCTCTGCGAGTCGCTTGGCCACCGGGGCCGGCACCATGGACGTGACGTCGCCGCCGAAGCGGGCGATCTCCCGGATCAGCTTGGAGGCGACGAAGGAGTGGGCGGTGGCCGAGGGGACGAACACGGTGTGGACCCCGGAGATGGCCAGGTTCATGTGGGCCTGGTGCATCTCGGACTCGAAGTCCGACACGGCCCGGAGCCCCTTCATGATGAAGTCGGCGTCCACGTCTTGCGCCACCTCCACCACCAGCTTGGCGAAGCCCACCACCCGGACGTTGGCCAGGTGGGCCACCGAGTCCTCCAGCAGGGCCGACCGCTCGGCCAGGTCGAACATGGGCTCGCCCTTCTGCGGGTTGCGCAGGACGGCCACCACCACCTCGTCGAACAGGCCGGCCGCCACCTCGATGATCTCGATGTGGCCGTTGTGCACGGGATCGAAGGACCCGGGGTACAAGACGATGGTCACGAGGAGGGCCCGGGGCCGGGGACGAGCATCTGCACCACCGTACCGCCGTAGCGCTTCTCCCTGATGACCCTCCACCCGCCGTCGAGCTGGCCGCCGTCGCCGATGATCGGGCGGTCGGACTCCACCACCACCACCGCGTCGCGGTCCAGGCGGGCCGCCACCAGGTCGAGGAGCGCCGGCCAGGCGTCGGTGGCGTGCGGCGGGTCGAGGAGGACCAGGTCGAACCGCTCGGCGGTGGCGGCCAGGTGGGCCAGGGCGTCGCCGTCCACGAGACGGGCCCGGCCGTCCACGCCGGTGGCGGCCAGGTTGGCCTCGACCACCCGGCGGGCCGACCGGTCGCGCTCGACGAAGGTGCACCGCGCGGCCCCCCGGGACAGGGCCTCGATGCCCAGGGCACCGCTGCCGGCGAAGGCGTCGAGCACCACCGCCCCGGCCACCGCGCCCCGGCTGTCGAGGGCGTTGAACGTGGCCTGGCGCACCCGATCGGCGGTGGGGCGGGTGGCCGTCCCCCCGGGGGCGGACAGGCGGCGGCCCCGAGCCGAGCCGGCGATGACGCGCATGGCGGGAGCGTAGGTTCGGGCCCATGAGCGACGCCGACACCGAGGTCCCGGACGGGGTGACCGTCGTCCGCATCGGGCGGCCGGAGCGCCGCAACGCCATCGACAGCGCCACCGCCCAGCGCCTCCACGACGAGCTCATCGCCTTCGACGAGGATCCGGACCTGCGGGTGGCGGTGCTCACCGGTGACGAGCGGGCCTTCTGCGCCGGCGCCGACCTGAAGGACCTGCCCGCCCTGCGGCCGTCGGGGCCCCTGGGCCCCACCCGGCTCCAGCTGTCCAAGCCGGTCGTCGCCGCGGTGGAGGGCTGGTGCGTGGCCGGCGGGATCGAGCTGGCGGCCTGGTGCGACCTGCGAGTGGCCGGGCAGAGCGCCCGCTTCGGCTGCCTGGAGCGGCGCTGGGGCGTGCCCCTGGTCGACGGGGGCACCTACCGGCTGCCCCGCATCGTGGGCCTGGGCCGGGCCCTGGACTGGATGCTGACCGGCCGGGAGGTGCCGGCCGCCGAGGCCGAGCGGGCCGGGTTCGTCACCCGCCTGGTGCCCGACGGGCAGGCCCTGGCCGCGGCGCTGGACCTGGCCGCCGGCATCGCCTCGGCCCCCTGGGCCTGCGTGGTCCACGACCGGGCCGCGGCCTACGAGGGCCTGGGCCTGGGCCTGGAGGAGGGGCTGGCCAACGAGGACCGCCACGGCCGGGACGTGATCTTCGCCGAGGGGTTCGCCGAGGGCGTGGCCCGCTTCGGGGCCAACCAGGCCCGCCGGGCCGAGGCCGGCCAGCGGGGGGCCGGGGCGTGAGCGAGGACGTCCCCCTGGTCCCCGAGGTGATCGACTGCATCGACTGCGGCGGCCGGGCCCACCGCCTCTCCTTCCCCCCCGAGGAGGGCGACTGGGAGCCCGGCGAGGTGGTGGCCTACCGCTGCGAGGACTGCCTCGACCGCTGGGACCTGGTCGTCCCCGGAGCCGAGGACGACGAGTAGCCCTCAGCCCTTGAGGAGGAAGTCCTGCTCGTCCTCGCCCAGGAACAGGGCCACCTCGTCGGCCAGGAGGGGGTGGGCCGAGAGGTCGGGGTCGCCGTCGACCAGGGCGATGGCCACGTCGCGGGCCTTGGCCACCCACTCGCGGTCGCGGCGCAGGGAGGCCAGCTTCAGGTCGCTGCGCCCCTTCTGGCGCTCGCCCATGAGCGTGCCCTCGCCCCGCAGGTCCAGGTCGACCTCGGCCAGCTCGAAGCCGTCGGTGGTGCGGACCAGGGCCTCCAGCCGGGCCTCGGCCTCCTCGGTGGAGCCGGCGGCCACCAGGTAGCAGGTCGAGCGGTGGCTCCCCCGCCCCACCCGCCCCCGGAGCTGGTGGAGCTGGGCGATGCCGAAGCGGTCGGCGTCGAGGACGACCATGACGGTGGCGTTGGGCACGTCCACCCCCACCTCGATCACCGTGGTGGCCACCAGCACGTCGAGGGCCCCCTGGCGGAAGCGCTCCATCACCGCCTCCTTCTCGGCGCTCGGCATGCGCCCGTGCAGCATGGCCACCCGCAGCCCCTCCAGGCCGCCGACCCCCGGGGCCGTCAGCTCGTCGAAGGTCTCCTGGGCCGAGCGGGCCTCCAGCTTCTCCGACCCCTCGATCAGGGGGCACACCACGTAGGCCTGGCGCCCGGCCGCCACCTCGACCCGCACCGCCTCCCACACCGCGTCCTCGGGGTCGGGGGCCGGCAGCGCCTCGCCGGTGTCGTCGTCCTCGTCGGCCGAGTCGGTGCGGACCCACACCGTGGTGATCGGGGTCCGGCCCGGGGGCATCTCGTCCAGCACCGAGACGTCGAGGTCGCCGTAGACGGTCATGGCCGCGGTGCGGGGGATGGGGGTGGCCGTCATGACCAGCACGTCGGGGCTGGCCGTGCCCGCCCCCCGCTCCCGGAGAGCGGCCCGCTGCTCCACGCCGAAGCGGTGCTGCTCGTCCACCACCACCACCCCCAGCGAGTGGAAGGTGACCCCCTCCTGGATGAGGGAGTGGGTGCCGATGGCGATGTCGACATCCCCGCGGGCCAACCCGGCCAGGATGCGCTTGCGCTCGGTGGGCGTGGCCCGGGCGGTGAGGAGCTCGACGGCCACCGGGCGTTGGCCCAGCAGCGTGGTGCCGCCGTCGTCCACCGTCAGCCCGGCCAGCAGGGCCCGGACCCCCAGGTGGTGCTGCTCGGCCAGCACCTCGGTGGGGGCCATCAGCGCTCCCTGGTGACCGCCCTGCACCCCGACCAGGAGGGCGGTCAGGGCCACCAGGGTCTTGCCCGCCCCCACGTCGCCCTGGAGCAGCCGGTGCATGGGGTGGGGGCCGGCCAGGTCGGCGGTGATCTCGTCGATGACCCGCCGCTGGGCCCCGGTCAGGGAGAACGGCAGCCGGCCGTGGAAGTCGGCCACCAGCCGCTCCCGGTCCTCCCCCCCACCGTCGGCCCGGCCCACGTGGTGGGCGATGCCCTCGGTGGTCCGCTCCAGGGTCCGCTTGCGCAGGATGAGGGCCAGCTGGATGCGCAGCAGCTCGTCGAACACCAGGCGCTTGCGGGCCACGGTCACATCCGCCCACCCCTCGGGCTGGTGGATGCCGTGGAAGGCCCGCGTCCGCTCGACCAGGTCGTGCTCGTCGCGCACCGCGTCGGGCAGCGGCTCGGCGAAGGTGCCGGCCCGCTCCAGCACCTCGCCCATCCACCGGCCCACGTCCTGGGAGGTGATGCGGACCTTGTCGGACTGGGGGTAGACGGGCACGAAACGGCCGGTCTGGTCCCCGATCAGGTCGACGACGGGGTTGGTCATCTGGAGCTGCCCCTGGAAGGTGTCGACCTTGCCGAACAGGACGCACGTCGTCCCCGGGGGGAGCTGGCGCTCCCGCCACCCCTGGTTGAAGAAGGTGACGGTCAGGTGGCCCGAGCCGTCGGTGACGGTGGCGGTCACCAGGGTGCGGGGCGGGCGGCCCCGGGTGCGGCGGGCCGAGATCCGTCGCACCTCGGCCACCACCAGGGCCTGGTCGCCGGGGCGCAGGTCGGCGACGCGGGCCTCGTTGGTGCGGTCGATCCACCGGCGGGGGTAGTGGGTGAGCAGGTCGAGGACCGTCTCCACCTCGAAGGCCTCGGCCAGGCCCTGGGCCGCCTTGGGACCCAGGCCCTTGAGCTCGGTCACCGGGACGTGGGCGAGCTGCGACAGCCGGCGGGCCATCTCCCGACCCTATGCCGTGCCCGGCCCGGGCCCGACGGGCGCCCCCGGCCGCCTCGGGCGCCGGCGGGCCGGCACTAGCCTCGGCCCGCCATGGCCGACGACCACGCCCCGCCCGCCCCCGACGGGGCCGCCGCCGTGCTCGACGAGCTGGCCGACCGGGCCGACGCCGGGCCCCCGACCGCCGGGCCCCGCTCCCCCGCGGCCCGGGCCGTCGACGACCTGGACACCATCCGCCAGCACCTCCACGCCGCCCACCTGCGGCGGGCGGCCGGCACCGAGGTCCCCGGCGACGCCCGGCTCCGGCAGGTCAAGCGGGCCGTCAACCTGGGCCTGCGCCCCGTCACCTCCCACCAGGTGCCGTTCAACGAGGACGTGGTGGCCGCGCTGGGGCGCCTGGTCGACGTGGTCGAGGAGCTGGTCGGGTCGGTGGCCCGCAGCGACGAGCGGGCCCACCAGGTGGTGGCCCGGGCCGCGGCGGGGATCGCCACCGTGGAGGTGGGCCAGGCCGACGTGGAGGACGAGCTGGCCCGCCTGGCCGACCTGGTCGACGAGCTGGCCGCCCGCACCACGGCGGCCGAGGAGGGCCTGGCCGCCCAGCGCCAGGCCGCCGGCGCGGCCCGGGTCCGGGAGGCCACCGCCCTGCGGGCGGCGCGCGCCGCCCTGTCCGCCACCGCCACCGATCCCGAGGGGGACGCCGGGCCCGGCCTGGGGGCCCTGGCTGCCGCGGCCGAGGACGTCGAGGCCGAGCTGACGGGGCGGCTGGCCCTGGCCGGCCGGGCCACCGCCGAGGAGCTGCGGGCCCAGGCCGAGGCCGTGGCCGACGTGGTCTCCGGCGGCGCCGCCGGGGCGCCGGTGCTGGACCTGGCCTCCGGTCGGGGCGAGTGGCTGGACGCCTGGGCGGCCCGGGGCCTGGCCGCCACCGGCGTCGAGGCCGACCCCGAGGCCGCCGCCGCCCTGTCGGCCCGGGGCCACACCGTGGCCACCGGCGACCCGCTGGCCCACCTGGCCTCGGTGGCCCCCGGCTCCTGCGGGGCGGTCACCGCCGCCCTCCTGGCCGACGTGGTCGACCTGGCCACCCTGGTGGCGCTGGTCGACGGCGCCCTCCTGGCCCTCCGCCCCGGTGGTGTCCTGGTGCTCTCGGCCGCCACCCCCGGCTCGGTGGCCGCCGGGTCCCGCCTGTGGGCCGACCCCCGGCGCCGGCTGGTGCACCCCGACCTCCTGGTGGCCCTGGCCTTCGAGCGGGGCGGGGCCGAGGCCGACGTCGTGGTCCCCGGCCCGGTCGAGGGCCCGGCGCCCGACACCTACGTGCTCGCGGCCCGCACCCCGGGCGCCCCGCCCGCCGGGTGAGCGCCCCGGCCCCAGCTCGGGAGGCCAGGCGGTGACGGGCCTGCGCCTGGCCCTGGTCAAGCCCCACTTCGGGGTGGCCGGCGGCTTCGAGAGCGTGGTCGACCGGGTGGAGGCCACCCTGCGGGCCGACGGCCACCAGGTGACCCGCCTGCCCCTCGACCTGACCCGGCTGGCCCTCCAGCCCTACGGGACGGTGGTGCCGCCCGAGATCCACGCCCTGGCCCCCGAGTACGTGCGCTACCTCTCCGCCGTCGAGGTGTGCGACCGGGTGGCGCTGCGGCGCATCGACGCCGTGGTCTCCACCCAGCCACCGTCCTTCGCCGTGCCCCACCCCCGGCACCTGAGCCTGTTCTTCCACCACCAGCGCGTCTTCTACGACCTGGAGGACGTGTACCTCGAGGCCGGCTTCGCCCCCGACCCCGACCTGCACCGCCACACCGCGGCCCGGGTCCGGGCCCTGGACCGGAGCCGGCTCGACCGGGTGCGATGGTTCGCGGCCGGCTCCGAGACGGTCCGCCGCCGGCTGGGCCACTTCAACGGCATCGACCGGGTGTCGCTGTTCCACGCCGGCATCGCCGTCGACGGGACCGGGGACGTGGCCCCCGGGGCCCGCCGGGACGGGCCGGTGCTGTGCGTGGGCCGCCTGGAGTTCCCCAAGCGGCCGGAGCTGTTCGTGGCCGCCCTGCGCCGCCTGCCCCACGTGCCCGCCACCGTGGTCGGCACCGGGGGCCGGGCGGCCTGGGTGCGGGCCGTCGACCACCGCCTGGCCCGCCTTGGCACCGACCTCGACGCGGTGGACGACCGGCGCCTGTGGTGCTGCCGGCCCCACGACGACGACCCCGCCCCCGAGGGCTGGCGGTCGAACGTGGAGCTGGTGGGCCGGGTCGACGACACCACCCTGGCCCGCCTGTACGCCACCAGCCCCTGCGTGGTGGCCCCGGCCTACGACGAGGACTACGGCCTGACCGCGGTGGAGGCCATGGCCCACGGCGCGCCGGTGGTGGTGTGCGAGGACGGCGGCGGCCTGGCCGACCTGGTGGAGCACGAGGTCGACGGGCTGGTGGTGGCCCCCACCGGGGCGGCCATCGCCGCCGCCGTCGAGCGGGTGCTGACCGACGCCGACCTGGCCGAGGCCCTGGCCGTGGGAGCCCGGGCCCGGGCCGCCCGCACCACGTGGGCCCGGGCCGACGACGAGATCCGGGCCGCCCTGGCCCTGACCATGGAGGAGGCGGAGGCCGGGTGAAGGTCGCCGTCGTCGCCCCCACGCCCGTCCCCTTCACCCGGGGCGGGGCCGAGCGAGCCTGGTCCGGGCTGCACGCCGCCCTGCTGGAGGCCGGCCACGACGCGGACGTGGTCAAGCTCCCGGTCCGGGAGCGGACCCTGGCCGATCTGGCCGCCGGCTACCGGGCCTTCGCGGCCCTGGACCTGAGCCACTTCGATGCCATCGTCACCTCGAAGTACCCGGCCTGGATCTGCCCTCACCCCCACCACGTGCTGTGGATGTTCCACCCCCTCCGGGGCCTGTACGACACCTACGACCGCTTCGGCCTGCCCCTCGTGCCCGGACCGGTCGAACCCGCCCTGGCCGCCCTGCTGGCCGCGGTGGCCGGACCCCCGGCCCGGGCCGCCCTCGATGAGGTGCTGGGCCGCGTCGACGAGGCGGTGGCCGCGGTGGGCCCCGACCACTTCGAGCTGGCCATCCCCAGCCCGGTGGCCCGCCTGGTGGTGCGGTGGCTCGACCGGGTGGCCCTCGACCCCACCGGGATCGCCCGCTACGTGGCCCTGTCGCGCACCATCGCCGGCCGGGCCGACTACCTGCCCCCCGGGGCCGTCGCCCGCGTGGCCCACGCCCCGTCCGACCTGGTGGCGCCCGACGCCGACGGCCCGCCGCCGGCGCCCCCCGGGGGTCGGGAGCCGGGCTCGTACCTGTTCACCGCCAGCCGCCTGGACGGGCCCAAGCGCCTGGACCTGCTGGTGCGGGCCATGGCCCAGGTCCCCCACGACATCCCGCTCCTCATCGGGGGGACCGGGCCCGAGGAGGGGCGGCTGCGGGACCTGGCCGCCGGGGACCCCCGCATCGAGCTGCTGGGGTTCGTGCCCGACGAGGACCTGCCCGGCCTCTACGCCGGAGCCCGGGCCGTGCCCTTCGTCCCCGACGACGAGGACTACGGCCTGATCGCGGTGGAGGCCATGGCCCTGGGCACGCCCGTGGTCACCTGCACCGACAGCGGGGGGCCCACCGAGCTGGTCCACGACGGCGTCGACGGGCTGGTGGCCGCGCCCGAGCCCGAGGCCCTGGCCGCCGCCCTCCGGCGGGTCGCCGGCGACCCCGACGGCGCCGCCGCCATGGGCGAGGCGGCCCGCCGCCGGGCCCGGCGCATCACCTGGCCGGCCGTGGTCCACACCCTCCTGGGTCGGCCCGGCGCCGCCTCGCCGGCCGGGCCGGCGCCGGCCGCCCTCGCCGGTGCCCCGGCGAGCGATCCCCGTCGGGCCCGGGCCCGCACCGCGGGGCGGCCCCGGGTGGTGGTCCTGACCACGTTCCGGGTGGCGGAGCGGGGCCACGGCGGCCAGCTCCGGGCCTTCCACCTCTACGGCGCCCTGGCCCGCCACGCCGAGGTGGAGATCGTCAGCCTGACCGCCGGCGGGCCGGCCGGGTCCCGGGAGATCGCCCCCGGGCTGGTGGAGACGGCGGTGCCCCGCACCCCGGCCCACGACCGGGCCGCGGATGAGCTGACCCTGGCCCTGGGCACGCCCATGACCGACCTGGTGGCGGGCACGGCCATCGAGGCCACCCCCGAGTACCTGCGCCGCCTGCGCGACGCGGCCCGGGGGGCGGACGTGGTGGTGCTGGCCGAGCCGTACCTGCTGCCGGCCCTGGCCGCCGCCGGTGTCGAGCTGCCCTTCGTCTACGACGCCTACAACGTGGAGGGCGAGCTCAAGGCCGACGTGCTGCCGGCCACCCCCGGCGGCGACGAGGCCCTGGCCCGCATCGTGGCCGTCGAGACCGAGGCCGCCACCCGGGCCGCGGCCATCACCGCCTGCAGCGCCGAGGACGCCGAGGCCCTGGCCGCCCTGGGGCAACGACCCCGGGCCGACACCGCGGTGGTGCCCAACGGCACCGATTGCGCCGCCCTCGTCCCCCCCACCCCCGAGGACCGGGCCCGGGACGGCGAGCGCTGGCGGGCCCGGGCCGCGGCCGTCGACCCCGGCTTCGCCGCCACCCGGGCCCTGGCCGTGTTCTTCGGGAGCTGGCACCCGCCCAACCTGGCCGCCGCCGAGCTGCTCCTGGAGGTGGCCGGCCAGGTCCCGGACGTGGCCTTCGTGCTGGGCGGGCGCCACGGCGACGCCTTCGCCGGCCGGGCCCTGCCCCCCAACCTGGCCTTCGCCGGGGTGGTCTCGGACCGGGCCAAGGCCGTGCTGCTGCGCTCGGCCCAGGTGGCCCTCAACCCCATGACCTTCGGGTCGGGCACCAACCTCAAGATCATCGAGTACCTGGCCGCCGGCGTGCCCGTGGTCTCGACCGACGTGGGGGCCCGGGGCCTGGAGGTGGTGGCCGGCCAGCACCTGCTGGTGGTCGGGGCCGACGACGTGGCGGCCGGGGTGCGGGCCGTGGTCGACGACCCGGGGGCCGCCGCCCGCCGGGCCGCCGCCGGCCGGGCCCTGGTCGAGGAGCGCTACGACTGGGCGCAGGTGGGCGATCGCCTGGCCGCGGTGGTGGCCCGGGTGGCCGGCGCCCCGGTCGTCTCGGGGCCGGGAGAGGCGGTCCGGTAGCCTCGACCGCCGGCCCGCCCCCTCCCGACGGGCCCTCCCCGCTCCCCGAGGACCCGCTCCGTTGGTCGACACCGCCCCTCCCCCCCACGCCGACGAGCCCCTGGCCGGGGGGCCGCGCCGCACCGGCGACGCGGCGCCGGCGGTGGAGATCTCCCGCCGACCCAACCCGATCCAACGGTTGCGGAACGTCTGGCGCTACCGGGAGCTGCTGGGCAACCTCACCCGCAAGGAGCTGAAGGTCAAGTACAAGAACAGCGTCCTGGGCTTCGTGTGGACGCTGCTCAACCCGACCATGTACCTGGTCGTGTTCTCGGTGGTGTTCCAGAAGGTGCTGAAGGTCCAGGTCCCGGACTACGCCATCTACTTCCTGTCCGGGCTGCTGGTGTGGAACTTCTTCTCCGCCGCCCTGAACGGCGGCACCACCTCCATCACCGCCAACGCCCAGCTGGTCCAGAAGGTCTGGTTCCCCCGGGAGATCCTGCCCCTGGCCGCCATCGGCGCCGCCGTGGTCCACTTCCTGCTGCAGACCGTCGTGCTGCTCGGAGCGCTGTTGGTGTTCCGCCGGGTCCCGTCGTGGGACCACATGATCGCCGTGCCGGTGGCCTTCCTGGTGCTGCTGGTGCTGGCCTCGGCCCTGGCCGTGGCCCTGGCCGCCGTCAACGTCTACCTGCGCGACACCCAGCACCTGCTGGAGCTGGGCCTGTTGGCCTGGTTCTGGTTGTCGGCCATCGTCTACCCCTACCGGCTGGTGGCCGAGACCCTGGGCCCGTCCCGGGAGTGGCTGGCGTCGCTGAACCCCATCATCCCCATCGTGGTCACCTTCCAGAAGGTGCTCTACAACCCGGCCGAGGCCCCGTTCGGCTGGTACACCAACCCCCGGCCCGACGGCACCGCCACCGCCTTCGACCCCACCGGCGCCATCCCCGACCAGACGCCGCCGGCCCTGGTCCACCACCCCCTCGAGTGGTACCTGACCCGCCTGGGCCTGGTGGGCATCGTGGCCGTGGCCCTGCTGTTCGGGGCGCTGTGGCTCTTCGGGCGGCTCGAGGACAACCTGGCCGAGGAGATCTGAGCGTGACCGACGCCATCACCGTCGACCGGGTGACCAAGCAGTTCAAGATCGCCCGGGACAAGCCCAAGTCGGCCAAGGAGCGGGTGATCCGGGCCGGGCGCATCGAGTACGACGAGTTCCACGCCCTGCGCGACGTCAGCTTCGACGTGGCCCAGGGGGAGACGGTGGCCATCCTAGGCCACAACGGCAGCGGCAAGTCCACCCTGCTCAAGTGCGTGGCCGGCACCCTGCGCCCCACCTCCGGCTCCATCACCACCCGGGGCCGCATGGCGGCCATGCTGGAGCTGGGCGCCGGGTTCCACCCCGACCTGACCGGCCGCGAGAACATCTACCTGAACGGCTCGATCCTGGGCTTCTCCAAGGCCCAGATCGCCGAGATCTTCGACGACATCGTGGCCTTCGCCGAGCTGGAGGGGTTCATCGACCTCCAGGTCAAGCACTACTCGACCGGCATGTACGCCCGGCTGGGCTTCGCAGTGGCCATCAACGTGGAGCCCGACGTCCTGCTCATCGACGAGGTCCTCTCGGTGGGCGACGAGGCCTTCCAGCGCAAGTGCATCGACCGGGTGCGGCGCCTCCAGCGCGAGGGCCGCACCCTGCTGCTGGTCACCCACGTCACCGACCTGGTGCGCCAGATCGCCGATCGGGCGGTGGTGCTCGACCACGGGGTCCAGGTGGCCGACGGCCCGCCCGGCGAGGCCATCCGCACCTTCCGCGACACCCTGGCCGCCCGGGGCGTGGCCATCCCCGAGCTGGCCGCCGAGGACGCCGACCACGTGCCCCCCGTCGCCATCGACCCGGCCACCGGCGAGGTCCCCGTGGTGGTCCCCGAGCCCGAGCTGGTGCCCGTGCCGGGGGCGACGGTGGCCATCACCGGCATCACCTTCGAGTACCCCGAGGGCCAGGACGCGCTCCGCCCCGGCCAGCCCATGACGATGTGCGTCGGCTACTCGGCCACCGGGCTGATCCGGGACGTGGCCTTCGCGGTGGAGATCTTCGACGAGGCCGGCAACCGGCTCATGGGCACCACCACCGACGTGCTGGAGCAGCCCCTCCACGCCGTGGACGTGGAGGGCAGCGTGAACTTCGTCTTCGACCAGGTGCCCCTGCTCGACGGGCGGTTCCTGGTGACGGCGAAGATCCACACCCACGACGGCGGCACCGTCTACGACGAGCGCGAGTTCGAGGACAGCTTCGCGGTGATGAACCCCACCCGGGCTCTGGGCACCGTCCACTTCCCCATCAAGATCGAGCACATCTACAACTTCTAGGGGTGGCGGCCGAGCGGGCCGACACCTGACAGGAGTAGGGTCGGACCGTGGTTGCGCGCGCGGAGACGGCCATCGGCGGCTGGCCCATCGGGGGCTCGATGCGACGAGACGACCCCGGTGGCCCATGAGCGCGGGGCCGGCCGGCCGGCGTCGCAAGCCTCCGCCGCGCTCGGCTGACCTCCGGGCCGCCCGCCTGGTCGACCTGCTGCTGCGGCTGCACCGGGGCGGGACGGCCACCGCCCCCGAGCTGGCCGAGGACATGAAGGTGGCGGTCCGCACCATCTACCGGGACCTGTCCGACCTGCAGGTGGCCGGGTTCCCCATCTGGACCGGGACCGGCCCCGGGGCGGGGGCCCGCCTGGTCGACGGGTGGCTGTCGCGCATGGAGGGCCTCACCCCGGACGAGGCCACCGCGGTGATGCTGCGGGCCACCCCGGTCACAGCCGGGCAGCTGGGGCTGGCCACCGCCGCGGTCAGCGCCCGCTCCCGGGGCAAGGGCGCGCCCCCCGACGTGAAGGAGCGGGCCGAGGCCCTGGCCGAGCGGTGCCTGCTCGACGCCCCGGGGTGGTTCCAGCGCCCCGACGACGTGCCCCACCTGGCCGCCCTGTCGTGCGCGGTGTGGGACGGGTACCGCGTCGAGGTCGGCTACGGGCGGGGCGACAGCGAGGTCACCCATCTCGTCGATCCCCTGGGCCTGGTCCTCCGCTCCGGCCGTTGGTACGCGGTGGCCGCCGTGGACGGCGTGCCCCGCAGCTACCGGGTCAACCGCATCACCCGGGTGGCGCCCGGTGACGTGCCGGTGCGCCGACCCGACGGGTTCGTCCTCTCGGAGTGGTGGACCGACTCGCCGGCCCAGCTCGACGGGGCGGTGTCACCGCCCGGCCTGACCCTGCGCCTCTCGACCCGGGCCCTGGGCCGCCTGCACGAGGTGGTCGAACCGGTCATGGCCCAGCACGCCATCGACGGGGCGTCGCCGCCCGACGACGAGGGCTGGTTCACGGTGACCCTGGCCTCCGACGGCACAGAGGTCGCCCCGGAGCGCCTCTTGGCCCTGGGCGATGGCGTCGAGGTCGTGGCCCCGCCGGCGCTGCGGGCCACGGTGGCCACCCTGGCCCAGGCCCTCCTCGCCCGCCACACCTGACCCGGTGTCCACCGCCCGGTCGCCCCGGGGCGCCCACCGCTAACCTCTCGTCGCTTGCGCTCTGTGCGTGACGGGAAGGAACACATGGGTCGTGGTCATGGGCGTGGGACGAAGGTGCGCAGCGCGCTCGTGCTGGCGCTGGTGGCGACGGGGCTGACCTTCGCCGTGGGTGGGTCGCCGGCGGCGGCGGCGTCGATCACGGTCAACACCGCGGCCGACATCGCGCCCAACGGGTCGGGCGTCTTCCCCAACGACAACCTGTGCTCGCTGCGCGCTGCCATCCAGGCCGCCCAGAGCGGGTCGAACGCACACGACGTCAACTGCTCCACCGGCTCGCCGGTGCCGAACACCCTCGACGTCATCCAGATCGACGCCACCCTGACCGGCCAGACGATGACGCTCACCTACGCCATCAGCGGCGTCGTCCAGCCGCTCCCGATCATCGACGGCCTCACCAACCCGCTGTCGATCGTCGGCCCCACCACCAACGCGGCCCACTTCGTCATCAGCGGCGGCGACGCGGTGCGGCCCTTCCTGGTCGGCTTCCTCAACGTCTCACCGGGCGTGCTCACCCTGGCCAACCTGACCGTGGCCGACGGCAACGCCGCCAACGGCCTGGCCGCGGCGCCGGCCGTCAACGGCGACGGCGGCGCCATGTACGCCGGTCACGGGTCGCAACTGACCTTCGACAACGTCGTCTTCCGCGACAACTCGGCCAGCGCCCGGGGCGGCGCCGTCTACGCCATCTCACCGACGATCACCAACGACGGCGGCGCCTACCGGCAGAACAGCGCCAACCAGGGCGGGGCCATCTTCCTCGAGGAGGGTCCGTCGACGTTCAACGGTTACGCCATGCTCCTCCAGGGCAACTCGGCCACCGACCGGGGTGGCGCCATCGCCTCCAACCCCGGGGCCTCCAACCCCTTCATCCACATCGAGCGCAGCCTGATCCGCGACAACACGTCGCCCAACGGCGGCGTGATGTACATCCAGCCGGTCGGCGCGCCGAGCGAAGTGACCTTCGAGCTGGAGGACAGCACGATCACGGGCAACTCGTCGGTCTTCCTCAGCACCGCCACCACCCAGAAGTACAACTTCGAGCGCTCGACGTTCGTCAACACCGGGGTGATCTTCGACGGGACCGGCGGCGGGACCGTCTCCAACTCGATCATCAAGGACAGCAGCTGCGCCACCAACGTCGACGTCTCGAACTACGTCGGCACCCGGAACCTCATCTCGGCCGGGCCCTGCGCCCTCAGCGGCATGGGCAGCCTGGGCGCCGTGACCAACCTGTCACCCACGCTGGCCCAGAACGGCGGTCCCGAGGTCCAGCAGACCTTCGCCCTGTTGGTCGGCTCGAACGCCATCGACAACGGGAGCTCGACCTACTGCGGCACCATCGACGCCCGTTCGGTCACCCGCGGCCTCGACGGCGACGGCACGCCCAACAGCCCGCAGACCGGCGACTGCGACATCGGCGCCTACGAGTACGCCGAGTTCGTCGTCAACTTCGTGACCGGCACCAGCTCGGTCAACGAGAACGCCGGCACCGTCAACGTCCAGGTGAGGTTGAGGATCCTCAACCCGTCGGTCCCGACGCTGACCAGCGCCCTGATCATCCCGGTCACCAGCCACCCGACCTCCACCGCGACCAGGGGGGCGGGGCACGACTTCACCGCCCCCACCAGCGTCACCTTCCCGGCCGGCTCCGCCGACGGCGCCATCGCCAACTACACGGTGACGGTCCTGCAGGACGACGTGGCCGAGCTGTTCGGCGAGCTGGCCCTGCTCGACCTGGGCCTGGCGCCGGGCGCGGTGGTGGCCGAGCCCAAGCGCCACACCCTGTCCATCCAGGACGACGACCAGGCCGGCGTCATCGTCGACGACGGCGGCAACGGCACCACCATCGCCGAGGCCACGCCGGCCGTCGGCGACACCTTCGTCGTCCGGCTCCAGTCCCGACCCGACCGCGAGCTGCTGAACCCGGCCGCCCCCGGCGACCCGGCGTCCTACGGCCCGCCCGCCAACGTCGAGATGACCATCCGGCCCGACCGGGACTGCACCGTCACCTCGGGCGGCCTCACCGCCACCCCGACCAACCCCATCGTGGTGACCATCGCCAACGCCGACTGGCAGATCGGACGCACCCTCACCGTCAACGCCGTCGACGATCCGTGGGACGAGGATCTGAGGGTCGAGACGGCGCCCCACGTCTGCGAGGTCCGCTTCACCTTCGACAGCGCCGATCCCATCTACGACGTCACCCAGGACGCCTACGAGGTCGACGTGCTCGACAACGACGTGGCCGGCGTCAACGTCGACGTCGTCAGCGGCGGACCGGACCCGCTGGCCGAGGGCAGCACCGACGCCCGCACCTACAGCGTGAGCCTCGACACCCCGCCCGATCCGGGCAAGCCGCTGCCCAACCCGGCCCGGGGCCCGACCACCATCACCTTCGACCCCATCGCCGGGTGCACGGTGGGGGCCGGTGACGGGGTGCCCAAGACCTTGTCGTTCACCGGGGCCACCTTCTCCACCATCCAGCAGGTCTCGCTCCAGCCCGTCCAGAACCTGGTGGTCGAGCTGGCCCGCACCTGCACCGCCACCACCTCGATCGACAGCCCCGACCCCGTGTACGACGACCTCGGGAACGCCCCGGCGTTCGCCGGCACGCCGCCCGGGCTGACCGCCTCCGTGCAGGACTACGACCCGCCGACCATCACCGACGACCCGCCCTTCGTCATCGTCACCACCGACGCCGGGAACGGCGCCGAGGTCGACGAGGGCAGCCCGGCCACCCCCGACACCATCTCGGTGGTGCTGGAGCGGGCGCCGCTGGGCGCCAACGTCACGGTCACCCTCTCGGCCGCCTCCGACCCCGTCATCGCCGGGCCGCAGCTGACCGTGAACCGGTCCAGCACCCCGCCCGGGGCCACGGCGAGCCTCGTCTTCACGCCGTTGAACTGGAACGTGCCCCAGCAGGTCGAGGTCCGTGCCGTCGACGACGACTACGACGAGGCCGACCCCCACGACTGGACCCTCTCCACCGAGATCTCCTCCGCCGCCCCCGGGTTCTCGAGCACGGCGCTGCGCCGCATCGTCCTGGACGGCGTCGAGGTGTCGGGTACCGCGTCGGTCCCCGTCGAGATCGCCGACGGCGACACCTCCGAGGTCGTGGCCCTGGCCACCGGCGGCGGCACCGCGGTGGCCGAGGCCGGCGCCACCGACACCGTCACCGTCCAGCTCGCCACCCACCCGTACGCGGACGTGACCGTCACGGTCACCGCCGACGCCCAGTGCACCGTGGACGGCGGGGCCACCAAGGTGGTCGAGCTCGCCGCCGCCGACTGGGACACGCCCGTCTCGGTGGCGGTGGCCGCCCTCGACGACATGCTGGTGGAGGACAGCCCCCACCCCTGCGGGCTGACCTTCGCAGCGGCCAGCACCGACGGGCTCTACCAGGGCCTCACCGACGACCTCGACGTCGACGTCACCGACGACGAGGTGGCCGAGGTGCGCGTCAGCACCAACGGCGGCGTCACCGTCACCGAGGGCGGGACGACCGACACGGTGGACGTGGTGCTCTCGAGCGAACCCCAGGGGGACGTGACCGTCACCTTCGCCCACGCCGGCCAGACCACCTCACCGGCCTCGATCACCTTCACGTCGTCGAACTGGGACACCCCCCAGGCGGTCACCATCACCGCCGTCGACGACGACCTCGACGAGCCCGACGCCAACACCTCGGTGTCGCTGGGGATCACCACCACGGCCCCCGGCTACGCCACCCGGGGCACGGTGGTCGTCGACGGTGTCCCCGGCTCGACCGTCGCCGCCATGGTCATCGACGACGACGTCCCCGGCGTCACGGTGACGCCGACGGCCCTCGACCTGGAGGAGGGCGGCGCAGCCGACACCTACACCGTCGTCCTCGACAGCGAGCCCACCGCCACCGTCACGGTGGGGGTGTCCGCCACCGGCCTGTGCTCGGCCGGTCCGGCCAGCCTCACCTTCACCGCCGCCGACTGGGACACCCCGCAGACGGTGACGGTCACGCCCGGCGAGGACGACGTGGACCAGGAGCTCACGTGCGTGGTCGGCCACAGCGTGACCTCCATCGACCCCGGCTACACCGGGCTGGTCCCGGCCAGCGCCAGTGGGGCGGTCGACGACGACGACACCGCCGGCATCCAGGCGTCGCCCGCCGCCCTCGAGCTGGTCGAGTCGGGCGACCCGGACACCTACACCATCGTCCTGGGGTCCGAGCCCACCGCCTCGGTCGGCGTCGCCCTCGCCGCCACCGGCCTGTGCTCGGTCGCCCCTGCCAGCCTCACCTTCACCGCCGCCGACTGGGACACGCCCCAGACGGTGACGGTCACGCCCGGCGACGACGACATCGTCCACGCCCAGCAGTGCACCGTCGGCCACACCGTCACCAGCGCCGATGCCAGCTACGCGGCCCTCACCCTGGCCGACGCCTCCGGCGCCGTGGCCGATGACGACGACGCCGGTGTGAGCATCGTGACCGGCGGGCCCCTCACCCTCCACGAGGCGACCCCCGGCACCACCGCCAGCTACACCGTCGTGCTCGACACCGAGCCGGTGGCCGACGTGGTCGTCGCCCTGGCCACCGCCGACGGGCAGGCCACGGCGACCCCGACGCCGCTGACCTTCACCGCCGCCGACTGGGACACGCCGCAGACCGTGACCGTGACCGTCGTGGACGACACGCTGGTCGAGGGCAGCGGCCACGAGGGCGTCATCACCCACACGGTGACCAGCACCGACCCGGCCTACGACGCCCTGGTGCCGTCGGTCGACGAGGTCGTCGTCACCATCGGCGACGACGAGACCACCACCACGGTCACCGCCTCCTCGCCGGCCAACGACCAGACCCCGGTCGTGGCCACCGCCACGGTGGCGGGCGGCGACGACCCCCGCACCGGCACGGTCCAGTTCGCCGTCGACGGTACGCCGGTCGGCGCCCCGGTGGCCGTGACCGACGACGGGGCCCAGCTCGACCTCGGCGTCCTCGCCCCGGGCGCCCGGACCATCACCGCCACCTACGGCGGCGACGCCCTCCACGACTCCTCGACCGGCCAGGTCGAGGTCACCGTCGCCGTCGTGCCCGAGTCCGTCGACGACGCCGTCACCCTCGACGAGGACGGCGGCGAGAGCGTCATCGACGTCCTGGCCAACGACGTGGGCGTGACCGGGGTCGAGCCCGACTCGTGGACCCAGGGCCAGCACGGCGCCGTGACGTGCGACCTGGGCGAGTGCTCCTACACGCCGGAGCCCGACTTCAACGGCACCGACACCTTCACCTACCAGGCGACCAACGGCGCCGAGGTGGCCGACCCGGCCGCCACCGTGACCGTCACGGTCACCACCGTGAACGACAGCCCCGAGCCCGGGACGATCGCCCTCACCGTGACCGAGGGCGAGCCGGTCACGTTCGACCTCCTGGCCGGGGCCAGCGACCCCGACGGCGATCCCCTCACCGTGGCCAGCTACCAGCAGCCTGCCCACGGCACCGTCACGTGCACCGAAGCGGGATCGTGCACCTACACGCCGACGCCCGGCTACGTCGGGGCCGACTCGTTCACCTACGTCCTCTCCGACGGCGCCGAGGCCACGTCCGGCTCCGACGTGCGAGCCAGCCGGCGCGAGGCCGCCGGCGCCGAGGCGACGCCCGGCTCCGACGTGCGGGCCAGCCGCGAGGCCGCCCAGACCGAGGCCACCGCCACCATCCAGGTCACCGCCGGGACGGACCCCGACGACCCCGACGGACCCGGCCCCGGCGGCCCTCGCTCCGACTCGGTCAGGCCCGGCTCGGACTACCGCTCCACCGGGCCTGGCTCGGGCTACGGCTCGCTCTCCAACACCGGCGCCCCCCTCATGGTGCTCCTCGCCGGTGCCCTCGCCCTCCTCCTCGCCGGCGCCCTCGCCCTCCTCACCAGCCGCCCCCGCCGCCGCCCCACCCGATAGCCCTTCCGGCCCAGCTTCCAAAGGGCCCGGACCGGTGCTGGCGCATCGGCCGAAGAGGTGACCCACGTAGGGTGCGGGGATGGGGCGGGCGGGGATGTGGAGGCGGGTGCTGGTGGTGGCGGTGCTGGTCGGGGCGTGCTCGGGTGGGGAGGCGGGGACCGCAGAACGACCAGGGCGAACCGCGGGGCCAGGTGAGCGGGCCGGTGACGAGGGACCCTTCGATGCCTACGGCGGGTCGACGGCGGTGGACCTGGAGGCCACCGGCTGGTTCCGCACCGAGGAGGTCGGCGGGCGCTGGTGGCTGGTCACCCCGGACGGGCACCCGTTCTGGTCGGCCGGGGTGAACGGCGTGCGCCCCACCGGCACCACCGACCGGGACGGGGGAACCCCGTACGCCGAGGCGGTGGCCGCGGCCTACGGCAGCGACGAGGCCTGGGCCGACGCCCAGGTGGCCCGGTTCCAGGACTGGGGCGTCACCACCCTGGGCGGGTGGGGCGAGGAGGCCCTGCCCCTGTTCGCCGAACGGGTCCCCTCCACCTACGTCCTCGACCTGGCCCGCGACGTCGACGACGAGGGCCGCTTCGCCTGGGCCGACCTGTGGGACGAGGGCTGGGCCGACGGCGCCCGGGCCGAGATCGCCCGGGTCACCGCGGCGCACCGGGACGACCCGTGGCTGGTGGGCTGGTTCACCGACAACGAGATGCCGTGGGGCATGGGCATCTCCGGAGAGGGGCTGGTCACCATGTTCGACCTGGACCTGGCCCGGCCGCCGGGGTCACCGGGCAAGGAGGCCCTGCTGGCCTTCCTGCGCCACCGCTACGGCGACGACCTGAGCCGCCTGGCCGCCGACTTCCCGGCCCTGAACGCCACCACCTGGGACGAGCTGGCCACCCCCCGGGACCCGGTGCTGCTGGCCACCACCCAGGGCGGCAAGGACACCCAGGTGGCCTACGCCACGGCGGTGGCCGAGCGGTACTTCTCGGTGGTGGGCCCGGCCCTGGCCGAGGCCGACCCCCACCACCTGGACCTGGGCGTGCGGTTCGTGGCCGTGGCCACCCCCCGCCCGGTGCTGGAGGTGGCGGCCCGGTCGGTGGACGTGGTGTCGGTGAACTTCTACGAGATGACCCCGTCCTTCGACCAGGCGGTCATCGACCTGTCGGACGGCATCCCCCTGGCCGGCACCCGGGACACGCTGGCCGGCTTCGGGGCCGCCGGGAAGCCGGTGCTGGTCAGCGAGTTCGGCTACCGGGCCGCCGATGCCGGCCTGCCCAACACCAGCCCGGCCATCTTCACCACCCTGCCCACCCAGGCGGAGCGGGCCCGGGCCCTCCGCAACTACGGCCGGTGCCTGCTCGACACGAGCTACGTGGTGGGCGCCCACTGGTTCCTCCACGCCGACCAGCCGGCCATCGGCCGGGCCGACGGCGAGGACCAGAACCTGGGCCTGGTCGACATCGAGGACCGCCCCTACGAGGAGGTCACCACCGTGCTGGCCGGCCTCCACGACGAGGCCTACGCCCGCCTCTCCCCCACCGCCGACCCGCTGCCCTGCACCCCGGTGGGCACCCAGGCCACCCCGGGCTGAGCGGCCGTCAGTTGAAGCCCTGGTTGTCCTGCTTGAGGGCGGTGTCGACGCTGAGCGCCGAGGCGACGACCAGTGACCGGAGGGGCTCCTCCAGGGGACGGTGGATGCTCACCACGTAGTTGTCGGCGGTGGTGAACATGGCCTTGGCGAAGCCCTCCCACGTCTTGGTGATGCGGGCCACCTCCTGGCCGGCGGCGTCCCGGATGGAGAAGTTCCAGGCCCGCCAGTTCTCGGCGTTGATGGACCCCACGGGATGGCCTCCGACGGTGAGCCCGAAGCGGATCTTGCCGAACACGTTCTCCTGCACGATCTCGCCGATGGGCTGGCCGTCGCCCCGCTCCACCTGGAAGCGGGACTTGAAGACCTTGCCGGGCCGGGTCAGGCGCAGGACGGGCTGCCCGGCGGCGTCGACTATCTCCAGCCGGTGGGTCAGGAACTGGTCGAAGGAGGTCATGACCCGCAGCACCTTGCGGGCCGCCGTCTGGCCGACCTGGCGCACCGCCCCGAGCTGGCGACCGTGCTGGTCGTAGACGGCGTACTCGTTGGTGACCTCGATCAGCTTGGCCTTCTGGTTCACCACCAGGACCGGCTCGGTGAACAGCGTGCCGCCTCCCGCCGGGGCACCGGCCACCGCACCCGGCTGGGGACCCCGGGACCCGGGGGCCCCGGCGTAGGGATCGTGGACGGCTCGGGCCACCTGCTGCTGCACCTGCTGGGGCGTGGCCACCCCGGTGGCGTAGGCCCAGTCGTCGCTCGACTCGGTGAAGGTCGCGCCGCCGGTGGAGACGTGAGGGGTCCACTGCCCGCCGTCGTACCACCGGTGCTGTTGGCGTCCGTACGGGTCGGGGTACCAGCCCGGTGGGGCGCCACCCGAGGTGCTCACACCACCGCCACGCACGTCAGGCGGCCACCGTCGAGGACGACGCGGCCGTCGTCGCCGGTGGTCTGGAAGCAGGCCTCGCCGGGTCCGGTGTCCCACATGCGGACGGTGAGCCGCTCGCCGGGCAGGACGGGGGACGAGAAGCGGCCCTCCATGGCCCGCATCCGGGCGGGGTCGCCCTCGCACAGGCGGTGCAGCAGGGCCCGGCCGGTGAAGCCGTAGGTGCACAAGCCGTGGAGGATGGGCCGGTCGAAGCCGCCCAGGGCCGCGAACGACGGGTCCGAGTGCAACGGGTTGCGGTCGCCCGACAGCCGGTACAGCAGGGCCTGGTCGGAGCGGGTGACGTAGGCGTGCTCGTGGTCGGGGGCCCGGTCCGGCGGCGGGTTCTTGGGCCCCGACGGGCCCCGGTCGCCCCCGAAGCCGCCCTCGCCCCGGATGAAGGCCGACATGGTGTTCACGAACAGCACCTGGCCGGTGGCCGTGTCGGTGGAGGTGGAGCGCACCTCGACCAGGGCGCCCTTGCCCTTGTCGTAGATGGCGGTGATCTCCCCCACCGTCTCCACCTCGCCCTCCACCGGGATGGGCCCGTGGAGCTCGATGGCCTGCTCGCCGTGGACCAGCATGGCCGGGTTGAACGAGCCGATGGAGGCGAAGGCCCCCCCGCCCCCGATGCCCAGGACCACGGCCATGGTGGGCAGCACCTGCTGGGTCACGCCGTTGGTGTTCTCGGTGGTGAAGGCCAGCTCGTCCTGGGGGTCGACGGCGCCGGCCCCCACACCCAGGGCGTAGAGGATGGCGTCGGAGCTGGTCCAGGCGTGGCGGACCGGCTGGCTGCGGGAACCGACGGCGGTGGGGTCGATGGGCACGGGCGCTCCCTACTTCTCGTCGTAGCCGAACATGTTGGCGTTGGGCCGGGCGTCGGCCACCAGCTGCAGGGCGATCTCGCCCACCAGCTCCGGGTCCTCGACCGGCTCGGCGGTGGGGCCCCGATGCCAGCCCTCCGACACCGACAGGGCCTGGCCGGAGACGTCGAAGACCCGGCCCGTCACCGGACGGCTGGCCGGTGAGGCCAACCAGGTGACGATGGGGGCGATCCACTTGGGGGCCATCTTCTCCTTGGTGGCCTCGTCGGCCTGGCCCATGCCCAGGTTCTCGGTCATGCGGGTCAACGCCGCCGGGGCGATGGCGTTGACGGTCACGCCGTAGCGGGCCAGCTCCTTGGCCGCGATGACGGTGAAGGCGGCGATGCCGGCCTTGGCCGCCCCGTAGTTGGTCTGGCCCACGTTGCCGTAGATGCCCGACGGCGAGGACGTGTTGATGATGCGGGCGTCGACCTCGTCGCCGGCCTTGGACCGCTCCCGCCAGTGGGCGGCGGCGTGGCGGGCCGGGGCGAAGGTGCCCTTCAGGTGGACCCCGATGACGGCGTCCCACTCGGCCTCGGTCATGTTGGCCAGCATCCGGTCCCGGAGGATGCCGGCGTTGTTGACCAGCACGTGCAGGTCGCCGAAGACCTCGACGGCCTGGCCGACCATGGCCTCGGCCCCGGCCCAGCTGGACACGTCGTCGCCGTTAACCACCGCCTCGCCCCCGGCGGCCACGATCTCGTCCACCACGTCCTGGGCCGGCCCGGTGGAGCGGCCCGAGCCGTCGACCTCGCCGCCGATGTCGTTGACCACCACCTTGGCCCCCTGGGCGGCCAGCATCAGGGCGTGCTCCCGGCCGATGCCCCGGCCGGCGCCGGTGACGATGCACACCCGTCCCTCGCAGATCCCGGTCATGTGGCGCTCCTCGCTCGGTGGCGGCTGGGCCGGCGGATCCGGGCCGCCGGGCGCGGACATGATGGCAGCCCTCCCCGGTCCCCGCGATGACAACGGCGGCGGGTGGCGCACGTGCCATCGTGGGGGGGTGCGCCGCCCCCGCCTCGGCATCCTCCTCGGCACCGGCATCCCGGTGGCCGTCGTCCTCGTCCTCCTGGCCGCCTGGGCCTTCGACACCAGCGCGGCCGCCGACGGCACCTACCGGAACGTGGAGCTGGCCGGACGGGACGTGGGGCGCCTGTCGGAGGACGAGCTGGACGAGGCCGTGGCCGAGGTGGCCGTCGACTTCGCCTCCACCCCGGTCCGCATCGCCACCGGGGGCGATCCCCTCTCGGCCACCGCTTCCGAGCTGGGCCTGGAGGTCGACCGACCGGCCACCGTGGACGCGGTGCTGGCCGAGGGCCGCGAGGGGTCGGTGGCCCTGCGCCCGCTGGCCTGGAGCCGGTCCTTCGTGGCCCCCTACGAGGTGGCGGTCCGCTACCAGGTCCGCACCGACCGCCTGGCCCTGGCCCTGGCCGAGCGGGAGGGCGACGGGTCGCGCCAGCCGATGGAGCCCACCATCCTGGCCTCGCCCGAGGCCGTCCGCATCCAGGCCGGCGCCGCCGGCCAGGCCCTCGACCCCACCGAGGTGGGCGAGGCCCTCCTGGAGGCGGCCGACGCCGGCGAGTCGCCCATCACCGTCACCGTGGAGCCGGTGCAGCAGGCCCCGCAGGTCAGCGACGACGAGGCCCAGGCCCTGGCCGACGAGGCGGCCGAGCTCACCGGCCAACCCTTCACCACCACGGTGGCGGGCAGGACGGCCACCTTCGACGTGGCCGAGCAGCGGGCCTGGCTGGGCTCCCGCGCCACGCCCGAGGGCCTGGAGCTGACCCTCGACCAGGAGGCCATCGACGCCGCCCTCCGCGACCGGATCGGCTCGCTGGGCGACGCCGCCCCCCAGAACGCCCGCTTCACGGTCGAGAACGGCGCCGTGCGCCTGATCCCGGCCGTGGTCGGCATCTCGTGCTGCTCCGAGGACGCCCCCGGCCAGATCGCCGAGGCCATCCTGGGCGGCGAGGACACCGTCGAGGTCGAGCCGGTGACCGACGAGCCCGACCTGACCACGGCCGGGGCCGAGGCCCTGGGCATCCGGGAGCCGGTGGGCACGGTCACCGAGTGGAAGGGCCAGCCCCAGGTCAAGTCGTTCACCACGTACCACGCCTGCTGCGAGCCCCGGGTCACCAACATCCACAAGATGGCCGACCTGGTCCGGGGGGCGCTGGTCGGGCCGGGCGACACGTTCTCGGTCAACGGCCACGTGGGCCAGCGCACCGTGGAGAAGGGCTTCGTCGAGGCCGGGGCCATCGCCAACGGCGTGCACGTCGAGGAGGTCGGGGGGGGCGTGTCCCAGTTCGCCACCACGCTGTTCAACGCCGCCTTCTTCGCCGGCCTGCCCTTCGGCGAGTACCAGTCGCACTCCGAGCACTTCTCCCGCTACCCCTACGGGCGGGAGGCGACGATGGGCTACGAGCACCCGGACCTGCAGTTCACCAACGACACCCCCTACGGCATCCTGATCTGGACCTCCTACACCGACACCAGCCTCACCATCACCCTGTACTCCACCCAGTACGCCTCGGGGCAGCAGACGGGCCAGACCACGGGCCGGGACGGGCGCTGCACCACGGTCAGCACCCAGCGCACCATCACCTACGCGGACGGCCGCACCGCCGCCGACACGGTCCGGGCCCGCTACCGCGACGCCGGCGCCACGTCCTGCTGAGCGCCATCCCGTGACCCGCGCCGTCGACGTCCTGGTGGTGGGGGCCGGCCCCGCCGGCGCCGCCGCGGCCACCACCCTGGCCCGGGCCGGCCAGTCGGTGGCGGTCGTCGACAAGGCCACCTTCCCCCGGGACAAGATCTGCGGCGACGGGCTGACCGCCGGGGCCCTCCGCCAGCTGGAGGCGCTGGGCCTCGACCCGGCCGCGGTGCCGTCATGGCAGCGGGTGGACGACGTGGTGGTGTCTCCGCCGTGGGGCGCCACCGCCGCCTTCCCCCTGCCCCGGGGCCAGGGCTCCTACGCCGTGGTGGCCCGCCGGGCCGAGCTGGACGCGGCCCTGGTGGAGGGGGCCCGCAAGGCCGGGGCCGACGTCCACGAGGGGTGCGCCCTGGTGCGGGCCGTCGACCACGGCGACGCGGTGACGGCCACCGTCGAGGGACTGGGTGAGGTGCGGGCCCGCTACGCCGTCGGCGCCGACGGCATGTGGTCCCCGTTGCGCAAGTGCCTGGGCGTGGCCGTGCCCGGCTACCGGGGCGAGTGGCACGCCTTCCGCCAGTACCTCCGGGGGGCGGCCGCCCCGGCCCGCCGCGACCTGTGGGTGTGGTTCGAGCCCGACCTGCTGCCCGGCTACGCCTGGTCGTTCCCGCTGGCCGACGGGGCGGTGAACGTGGGCTTCGGCATCCAGCGGGGCGGCAAGGTGGCGGTGCGGGAGATGGCCGAGATCTGGCGCACCCTCCTGCGCCGGCCCGTGATCGCCGAGGTGCTGGGCACCGACTGGGAGCCCGAGGGGCCCCACCGGGCCTGGCCCATCCCGGCCCGGGTCGACCGCATCCCGCTCACCTCCGGCCGGGGCCTGTTCGTGGGCGACGCCGCGGCGGCCACCGATCCCATGACCGGCGAGGGCATCGGCCAGGCCCTGGAGACCGGCATGGCCGCGGCCCGGGCCATCCTGGCCGCCGGCCCGGGCGCCCCGGAGGTGGCCCGCGCCCGCTACGAGGCCGAGGTGACCCGGGGCCTGGCCCGGGACAACCGCCTGGCCGGCGCCCTGGTGCGGGCCCTCCAGCACCGGCGGGGGGCGGTGGCCGCCGTGCGCCTGGCCGGGGCCACCCCCTGGACCCGCCGCCACTTCGGCCGGTGGCTGTTCGAGGACTACCCCCGGGCCGTCCTGGCCACCCCGCACCGCTGGCACCGCGACCTGTTCTCCTCCCCCGGCGCCTACCGGGACTGACGGCCGCAACCTGACCGAGCGGTCAAGGGCTCGGTAGGGTGAGCGGATGCGCACCCGGCTGACCGAGATCCTCGACGTGGAGCACCCGGTGATGCTGGCCGGCATGGGCGGGGTGTCCTACTCCGAGCTGGTGGCGGCGGTGTCCGAGGCCGGCGGCTTCGGGTGCATCGGCGCCTCGACCATGCCCCACCCCATGCTGGTGGAGGAGATGGCGGCGGTGCGGGAGCGCACGGCCAAGCCCTTCGGCGTCGACCTGCTCACCGCCGCCCCCCAGGACTTCGAGGCCAAGATCCGCGACATCGCCAAGGGCGGCGCCTCGGTCTACGTGGCCGGCCTCGGCGTCCCCCGCGACGTCGTGGACCTGTGCCACGAGCTGAACCTGCTGGTGGTCAACATGTGCGGCAAGGTCCGCCACGCGCTGGCCGCGGTGGAGGCCGGCTGCGACCTGGTGGTGGCCCAGGGCACCGAGGCCGGGGGCCACACCGGCACCGTGGCCACCCTGGCCCTCGTGCCCCAGGTGGTCGACGCGGTGGGCGACCGGATCCCGGTGGTGGCGGCCGGCGGCATCACCGACGGCCGGGGCCTGGCCGCCGCCCTCACCCTCGGGGCCGACGGCATCTGGGTCGGCACCCGCTTCATCGCCACCCCCGAGGCCCACACCGTCAACGGCTACAAGGACGCCCTCCTCGGGCTCCAGGAGGACGGCACCGTCGTCACCCGGGCCTACACCGGCAAGACCTGCCGGGTGGTGCGCAACACCTACACCGAGGAGTTCGATGCCGCCGGGGGCCAGCCCGAGCCCTTCCCCCACCAGGTCATCAAGTCGATCCAGGACGGGGCCAACCACCTGGGCGGCAACGAGCTGTCCCAGGACGTCGACCCGGCCCGCGAGTTCTTCCCCGCCGGCCAGGGCGCGGGCATGATCGGCGAGCTGGTGCCGGCCGCCACCCTGGTGGAGCGGTTCGTGGCCGAGGCCGAGGCCGCCCTGTCCCGGGCCGGCTCGCCCGTCTGACCCCTTCTCGGCACGAAGGTGCCGGGATGTCGGGCTCATCCGTGCCCGGTTCGCTCGCCCGATCCAACCGGGCACGAAAGTGCCGGGATATCGGGCTCTTCCGTGCCGAGTTCGTGGGGGGAGGGTGGTCTGCCAGGCTTGGGGCCGATGACCGACCTGCCCACCCTCCACCCCTCGGTCGACGTCGACGAGCGGACCAAGGTCGACGAGCGCCCGGTCACCGACGACGGCGACCACGAGCGCTTCGCCCACGTGGTGGTGCCGGCCTCGGCCGTGACCGAGGCCTACATCACCGGGGCCACCGTCACCGCCCTGTGCGGCAAGCGCTGGGTCCCCACCCGCGACCCGGGCCGCTACCCCGTCTGCCCCACCTGCAAGGAGATCCTGGACGCGGCCCGAGCCGCCCGCGACGGCCAGGGCTGACGACCGGTGCACCACCCCGAGGCCGAGCACCGCTGAGGGTTACCGGGGGGACATCGCCGACACGTCGTCGGTCCACGGGGAGACCCGGGATCGCCCGGGTCCGGCAGGCCGAGATGTGTCCGCGAGCGGCCGGTAGTGTCGGGGCGTGGAGCAGCGGGTCAGCCTCATCACCCTGGGCGTGGCCGACCTCGGGCGGTCGCGGGGGTTCTACGAGCGGCTCGGGTGGAGCGGCCACGAGGTCCAGGAGACGGTCTTCTTCCAGGCCGGTGGCCTGGCCGTGGTGCTCTGGGGCCGGGACGAGGTGGCCGCCGATGCCGGCATCACCGACGACGGCGCCACCTTCGGGGGCGTCGTCCTGGCCCACAACGTGCGCTCGCGCCAGGAGGTCGATGCGGTGATGGCCGCCGCCGGGGAGGCGGGGGCGACGATCACGAGGGCACCGGCCGAGACGTTCTACGGCGGCTACGCCGGCGTCTTCCGCGACCCCGACGGCCACGGCTGGGAGATCGCCCACAACCCGGGCTTCGCCCTGGCCGCGGATGGGTCCCTGGTCCTGCCCGACTTCGGGGCCGCCGAGGGGTGACGGCCCGGGCCGGATCGCCGTTCGGCTCGGCGCCGTGGAGCGACGGTGAGATCGTGTTCCGGGACCCGGGGTGCGACCGACACGGATCCTCGTGATGGGGGTGGGCGAGGCATGATGGGGCGGCCCGGCGGCGACCCCCCGGGCCCGGCGACGAGATGTCGTCCGCATCCGGGGTCGCGGCGGTGTCGGCCACCCGCCTCACCAAAACCGAGGAGCCCCCGTGTCCACCTCCACGGACCCTGATCGCCCCGACCTCGCCGCCGCGGCCCCGCCCGCCGCCGCCCCGTCGGGGGTGACGCTCGACGATCCCGGCCCCGGGGACGGGGACGGGCCCAGCAGGACGGTGGCGCCGGTGGTGGCCCGGGCCGCGATCGTCGCCGTCGGGGCCTATGCCGGGGCCCAGGTCATCGCCCAGGTGACCAGCCTCAAGATCGGCGTGGTGGGCGGCCAGGCCGTGGACATGGGCACCTTCGTGTACCCGATCACCTTCACCCTGCGGGACGTGGTCCACAAGGTGGCGGGGCGGCGGGCGGCCCGCACCCTGATCCTGACCAGCGCGGTGGTGAACCTGTTCCTGGCCGCCTACCTGGCCTGGACGGCCAGCGTGGACAGCGACCCGTCGTGGGGCCTGGGGGCCGAGTACGAGGCGGTGCTGGGGCCCATCTGGCGCATCGTCCTGGCCTCGCTGGCCGCCATGGTGGTCTCGGAGCTGATCGACACCGAGGTGTACCACTGGTTCGTCACCCGGGTGACCCGCCGCTTCCAGTGGCTGCGGGTGCTGGTGTCCAACGCCGTCAGCGTCCCGGTCGACAACCTGGTGTTCGCCCTGGGGGCCTTCGCCCCCGTGGCCCTGCTGGGCACCGACGGCCTCCCCTGGGCCACCGTCTGGAGCATCTTCTGGGTCAACCTGTGGGTGAAGGGCCTGGTGTCGCTGGCCTCGCTGCCCCTCATCTACACCACGAAGGACCGCCAGGTCCCCCACTGAGCGGGCGGTCAGCCCGCGAAGCGGGCCACCGAGCGGACCGGCGTCGCCGGCCGGGCCGCCGGCTCCTCCGCACCGGCGCCCGAGCCCCCACCCTCCGACGCCTCGCCCGCCGGGCACGGGATGACCACCCGGGGCACCTCGCCGGCGAAGGCGACGGTGTCGTCGACGGCCAGGCCGGCCAAGCGGTCGAGCACCCAGCGGCTGCGGTCGTGGGAGGAGACCACGACCGAGGCGACGTGATCCTCGTCGTCGTAGATCCACATGCGGACGTCGCTGCCGTGGGCCACGAGGGTGTTGCAGGCGTGGTAGGCGAGGGGGGCGGGGACGTCCTCGTCGCTCTCGCTCTGGATCAGCAGCACCGGGGCGGGCACGATGCGCTGCCCCGGGTACACCGACTCGATGGACGCTCGCCACGCCGGGAGGTCCATGGGGTCGACCATCATGTCGCGGTCGAAGTCGAACTCGGGCCAGACGCACGGGCCGTCGGGCCGGTCCAGAGGGATCAGCGCGTCGTACTCGGCCTCGCCCGACGGGGTCAGGATCTCGGTCCGGTCCAGCTCGGGGAGGGCGGTGACCAGGCCGGCCAGGCCCAGGCTGGCGTAGGGGCTGCCGGCGGCGATGGCCGCCCCCATCAGGCTCGGGGTCCCGATGGAGACGACGCCCCTCAGATCGATGTCCGGGGCGTACCCGGGCTGCTCCTCGCCGGCGAAGATGGCGGCCTGGCCCCCCTGGGAGAAGCCGACGACCACCGCGGTGGAGGTCCCACCGAAGGCCCGGGCGGCCCGGATCGAGTCGAGCACGGCTCGACCCTCCCCGAAGCCGTCCATGTAGGGGTGGAGGCCCGGGGTGCCCAGCCCCGGGTAGTCGCTGGCGGTGACGATGTGGCCGGCGGCCAGGAGGGAGACCACCTGCTGGTAGCTGTCCGGCGAGTTGAGCCCGCCTCCGGACTGGGCGTCGAGCGACGGGGCGCACCCGTCGACGATCCCCGACGTGCCGTGGGCCCAGGCCACCACGTGGCGCCCTCCGGGCGGGGCGGGCACACCGGTGGGCACCAGCACGTAGCCCGAGACCGGGATGCTGCCGCCGTGGCGGTCGGTCGACCGGTAGAGGACCTGGTGCGGCTCGACGGTGAAGGGGAAGGGGCCGCTGGCGAACGGGACCGACGCCAGCACCTCACCGGGCGGCCCAGGGGGCAACGGGGCGGGCACGGGCAGCAGGCCCGGCCCGGGTGGCCCGGGTGGCACCTGGCCGGCGACCGGGGCGCTGGACCCCGGCGCGCCCGACAGCCCGACCAGCACGGCGCCGGCCACCACCCACGCGATGACCCCCCGCTGACCCATGGCTTCCCTCCCCGAGCTGCACCGTCACAGCTTCCTCGGGCGACGCTACCGTGCCGCCGCCACCCGGATCGTCCCCGGGGCGGCGCCGGTCAGACCGCCTCGCACCACTCCTTGACCTGGCCGACCAGGCTGGCCTGGGTCTGGTCGCCGGTGGGGATGGGGATGACGTTCAGGTGGGTGACACCGGCCTCGGCGAAGGCGGCGATGCGCTCCTTCACGTAGCCCTCGGGCCCGCACAGGGACGTGGCCTCCAGGAGGGCGTCGGGCACCGCGGCGGCCGCCTCCTCCTTCTTGCCGTCCAGGTACAGGTCCTGGATCAGCTCGGCCTCGGCCTCGAAGCCGTAGCGGCGCACCAGGTCGTTGTAGAAGTTGCGACCCCGGGCCCCCATGCCCCCCACGTACAGGGCGACCATGGGGCGGGCCATCTCCCGGAAGCCGGCCACGTCGTCGCCCACCGCCACCATGCCCCCCGCCGCGATCATCAGCGGGCCCAGGTCGTCGCTGCGCTTGGCCGCTCCCCGGGCCAGGTCGTCGCCCCACACGTCCTGGGCCTTCTCGGGGTGGAAGAAGATGGGCAGCCAACCGTCGGCCATCTCGGCCGTCATCTCCACGTTCTTGGGGCCCAGTGACGCCACCCAGATCGGGATGCGGGGCCGGACCGGGCGGGCGATGAGCTTGAGGGGCTTGCCCAGCCCGGTGCCCTCGCCCTCGGGGAGGGGCAGGGGGTAGTTGGGGCCCTCCGCCGTGACCCGGCCGTCGCGGGCCCACACCTTGCGGCAGATGTCGATGATCTCCCGGGTGCGGCCCAGGGGCTTGTCGTAGCGGAGGCCGTGCCAGCCCTCGATGACCTGGGGACCGGACGCCCCGAGACCCAGGTGGCACCGCCCGTCGGACAGGGCGTCGACCCCGGCCGCGGTCATGGCCAGCAGGGTCGGCGTGCGGGTGTAGATGGGCAGGATGCCCGCCGCGATCTGGACCCGCTCGGTGGTGGCGGCCAGGTAGCCCATGAGGCTGACCCCGTCGAAGCCGTAGGCCTCGGCCACCCAGGCCAGGTCGAGCCCGGCCTTCTCCAGCTCGGAGACCTGCAGGGCCGACTCCTTGAAGCCGCCCGAGTAGCTGAGCTGCATGCTGACCTGCACGCCGCCCTCCTTTCGTCAGTGGATCGGGGTGGCGGCGCCGGCCTAGGCGGCGCTCAGGCGCTCGCGGGCCGCCTTGGCCCGGTCGATGAGGAGCTGGGGGACGAGCACGCCGTTGTGGCTGTAGCCCCCGTCGCCGCCGTCGCCAGCGTCGCCGGCGCCCTCGTCACCTGAGGTGTCGTCGTCGGCCACGGCCTCGTCGTCGCCGTCGAGGTGGCGCTGCCATTGGGCCGGGGTGGCGAGGTGCTTGCGGTTGATCGAGCCGACGGCCACGCCGTTCTCGAAGCTGACCCAGTAGCGGATCCAGCTCAGGCCCACCACCAGCACCACCTTGCCGGGGGTGCCCTCGGGCACCTCGCGCAGCTCGGCGGCGCAGATCACCCGGTCGCCCTTGCGCAGGATCTCCGGCGCGTCGTCTCGCTTGGCCACGCCCGGACGGTAGCCCGGGCATGCCCACGACCGGGAAACGCAGGGGAGGCCGGGCACCGCCTCGGTACTGTGCCAGGACGACCCTCCACGACCCGCACTCCTGATGACGACGCCATGACCGAACGACTGGGCAACGCCGCCCGCGACACCTTCCGCTCCCTCCACATCCGCAACTTCCGCCTGTTCTTCACCGGCCAGCTCGTCTCCCAGACCGGCACCTGGCTCACGATGGTGGCCCAGACCCTCCTGGTGCTGAAGCTGACCGGCTCGGGGGTGGCCATCGGCCTCCTGACCGCCTGTCAGTTCCTGCCCGTGCTGGTGCTGGGGGCGTGGGCCGGCAGCGTGGCCGACCGCAGCGACAAGCGCCGGCTGCTGGTCTGGACCCAGGCCGGGGCCATGGCCCAGTCCCTGGTCCTGGCGGCCGTGGTCTTCAGCGGCCACGCCACGGTGGGGGCCATCTACGCCCTGGCCCTGGTCCAGGGGGTCCTGACCGCCTTCGACAACCCGGCCCGCCGGGCCTTCGTGGTGGAGATGGTGCCGACCGACATGGTGGCCAACGCCGTCAGCCTCAACAGCGCGGTCATGACCGGGTCCCGGGTGGTGGGCCCGGCCCTGGCCGGCGTGCTGGTCATCACCGTCGGCTTCGGCTGGGCCTTCCTGCTCGACGGGCTCAGCTACATCGCGGTGCTGGCCGGGCTGCTGCTCATGCGCCCGGCCGACCTCCACTCCGTGCCCCCCGGGGCTCGGGGCCGGGGCCAGGTGCGGGCCGGGCTCCGCTACGTCCGCTCCCAACCCGACCTGCTGGTCCCGCTGATCATGATGGCCGCCGTCGGCACCTTCGCCTTCAACTTCCAGGTGACCATCCCCCTGCTGGTGACCGGGCCGCTGGGCGGGGGTGACGGCACCTTCACCATCCTGTTCTCGGTGCTCAGCCTGGGGTCCATGCTGGGCGCCCTGTGGACGGCCCGGCGCACCGAGGTCACCAACCACCAGATCGTGGTGGCGGCGGCCGGCTTCGGGGTCTCGATGCTGGGCCTGGCCGTGGTGCCCGGGCTGTGGGCCGCCTTCCCGGTGGCGGTGGCCCTGGGGGTGGCCAGCATCGCCTTCATGACCACCTCGACGGCCATCGTCCAGATGCGGGCCGCCCCCGAGTACCGGGGCCGGGTGCTGGCCCTCCAGGCCATGGTGTTCCTGGGCAGCACCCCCATCGGCGGGCCCGTCGTGGGCTGGGTGTCGGACACCGCCGGGCCCCGGGCCGGCATCGCCCTGGGCGGGGTGGCCTGCCTGGCCGCCGCGGCCTGGGCGTCGCGCGCCCTGGGTCGGGCCGGTGGGGTCGACGCCACGGACCCGGCGGCCCAGGTGGCCGAGGACCAGGCCGTCACCCTGGCCGACTGACCCCCGTTCTGGGGCGCCACCGCACATGCCGACGTGCGCTGGCGCCTCAGAAGCGGAGGGGGGTGGAGGCCAGGCCCGAGGTCCAGGCCGCGTAGAGGGCGGCGTAGCGGCCGCCCTCGATGGCCAGCAGCTCCTCGTGGGGGCCCAGCTCGGCCAGGACGCCGCCGTCGACCACCCCCACCCGGTCGGCGCGGGCCGCGGTGGACAGCCGGTGGGCGATCACGATGGTGGTCCGGCCCTCCATCAGCCGCTCGACGGCCTCCTCGACCACCGCCTCGGTGCCCGGGTCGAGGCTGGAGGTGGCCTCGTCGAGCACCAGCACGGCCGGGTCGGCCAGGGCGGCCCGGGCCATCGACACCAGCTGCTTCTCGCCGGCGGAGAGCCGGCTGCCCCGTTCCCGCACCTCGGTGTCCAGGCCGTCGGGCAGGGCGGCGAAGCGGTCGAGCACGCCGATGGCGGCCAGGGCCTCGTCCACCTCGTCGTCGGAGGCGTCGGCCCGGGCCACCCGGACGTTGTCGCGGATGGTCCCGTTGAACAGGAACCCCTCCTGGGGCACGACGGCGATGCGCTGGCGCAGCGATGACAGGGTGGCCCGGCGCAGGTCCACGCCCCCGAGCGACACCGCGCCGTCGCTCGGGTCGTAGAAGCGGGCGACGAGCTTGGCCAGGGTGGACTTGCCGGCCCCGGTCGGGCCCACCAGGGCCAGGCGCTCACCGGGGGCGATGGTGAGGTCCACGTCGCGCAGCACCGGGTCGAGATCGGGCCGGTAGGCGAAGCCCAGGCCCGACACCACCACGTCCCCCGAGGGGGGCAGGTCGACGGCGTCGGGGGCCTCGGGCACGTCGACCTCGGTGTCGAGGAGCTCGTAGAGCTTCTTGAGGGCGGCCCCCGCCGACTGCACCTGGTTGAACAGCTGCGAGAGCTGCTGCACCGGGTCGAACAGGTTGGACAGCGACAGCACGAACAGGGCCACCGTGCCCACCGACAGCTCCCCGTCGAGCACCAGCTGGCCCCCGATCCACACCACCAGGGCCGTGGCCCCGGTGCCGGCGATCTCGATGACCGGCAGGTACCAGGACTGCACCCACACCGAGCGCATGTGGGCCCGGTAGAGGGTGAGGTTGCGGTGGGCGAAGCGGTCGCTCTCCACGCCCTCCCGCCCGTAGGCCTGGATGACCCGCACCCCGGTGAGGCCCTCCTGGAGCTGCGAGAGCATCAGGCCGATCCGGTCCCGGACCGTGAGGTAGGCGGCGTTGGAGTCCCGCTGGAACTTCACGCTGGCCAGGACCACCAGCGGCAGGGGGATGGCCACCACCAGGAGGAGCTGCCACGAGGTGAGGGCCAGCAGCACCAGGGTCAAGACGATGAGCAGCACGCTGGAGGTGAACTGCAGGAGCCCGAGCTGGACCAGCTCCTGGAGCGAGTCCACGTCCGAGGTCATGCGGCTGACGATCACGCCCGCCTTCTCGCGGTCGTAGTAGGGCATGGACAGCCGGAGCAGGTGGCGGAACACCCGATTGCGCATGTCCCGCAGGAAGCCCTCCCCCACCCGGGAGATGAGGACGATCTGCACCCGGTTGACCACGTAGCCCAGGAGGGCCACGGCCACGTACAGCCCGACGGCCAGGTTCAGGGCCCCGGTGTCGCCGGGCTTGATCCCCTCGTCGATGCCGTGGCGGACCAGGAAGGGCCCGGCGATGGTGGTCAGCGTGTACGCCACCACCAGGCCCAGGGCCACCAGCAGGCCCCGCCGGTAGGGACCGAGGGTGGCGACGGTGCGGCGCAGGACCCGGCCGGCGGCGCGCCGGTCCAGGCGGTCCTCCTCGCTGACCGACGACGTGACGATCATCAGGCCCCCGCCACCGGCAGCGTGCCGTCGCCGGCCACCTCGACCTCGCCCTCCTCGACCCCGGCCGGCGCCCCCTCGGCCGCCGCGGTGGAGGCCAGCACCTGGCGGTAGCGGGCGCTGGTGTGGAGGAGCTGCTCGTGGGGGCCATCGGCCGCCACCCGCCCGCCGTCGATGAGCACCACCCGGTCGGCCAGGGCGATGGTGGCCGGCCGGTGGGCGATGACGATGGTGGTCCGGCCCTCCATCACCTCCGAGAGGGCGTCGCGGATCTCGTGCTCCTTGGTGGGGTCGACGGCGCTGGTGGCGTCGTCGAGGACGAGCACCCGCGGGTCGGCCAGGATGGCCCGGGCGATGGCCACCCGCTGCCGCTGGCCGCCGGAGAGCGAGTACCCCCGCTCCCCGACCAGGGTGTCGTAGCCGTGGGGCAGGGCCTCGATGAACCGGTGGGCCCCGGCCAGGGTGGCGGCCCGCACGATGTCGTCGAGGGCGGCGTCGGGCTCGGCGAAGGCGATGTTGGCGGCCAGGGTGTCGCTGAAGAGGAACGTGTCCTCGAAGACCAGCCCCACGGCCCGGCGCAGGTCGTGGAGGGAGACGTCCCGCACGTCGATCCCGTCCAGGAGCACCGCCCCGCCGTCCACGTCGTAGAACCGGCACAGCAGGCGGGCCAGGGTGCTCTTCCCGCTGGCCGTGGCCCCGACCACGGCCACCGACTGCCCGGCTGGGACCTCCAGCCGGAACCCGTCGAGCACCGGGGGCCCGGCGGCGTAGCCGAACGACACCCCGTCGAAGGTCACCCGCCCCACCGGCGCCGTGTCGTCACCGGGGCCGGGCCGGGCCGGCAGCGCCACCGGTGCCGCCGGCTCGGCCACCTCCACGTCGGTGCGGAGCACCTCGGCCACCCGCTGCGAGGCGGCGATGGCGCGCTGGGCCATGGCCACGATCCAGCCCAGCATGCGCAGCGGCCACACCAGGAGGGCCACATAGGCGTTGAAGGCCACCAGCTCGCCGATGGTGAGCCGGCCGTCGATGACCAGGTGGCCGCCGTAGGCCAGCACCAGGATCAGGCCCAGGCTGGGGAGCAGCTCCAGGCCGGGCCAGTAGCGGGCCCGGATGAGGGCCCCGTCCATGGCCGCCCGGTAGACGTCGTCGGCCTCGCCGGCCAGGCGCCGGGCCTGCACCTCCTCGGCCCCGAAGCCCTTGACCACCCGGACCCCGGCCACCGTCTCCTCGACCACCTCGGCCAGCTCGGCCGACTCCTCCTGCACCGCCATCATGGTCGGGAACAGGCGGGTGCTCATCCGCCGGGCCAACACCCCCACCGTGGGCAGGGCCCCGAGGGCCAGCACGGTGAGCAGGAGGTCGATCCGCACCAGGATCACGGCCGAGGCCACCACCGTCACCACGTTGGCCACCGTCAGCGGCACCAGGACCACGAAGTTCTGCACCTGCTGGAGGTCGGTGTTGGCCCGGCTCATGAGCTGCCCGGTGGGGCTCTGGTCGTGGTACGGGAAGGACAGGCGGACTACGTGGGCGAAGAGCTGGTCGCGCAGGCTGGCCTCGGCCAGGCGGGCCTCCCGGAAGGCCATGTAGCGGCGGACGCCGGTGCACAGCGCGGTGGCCACGGCCACGATGCCGATGAGTGCGGCCCAGTGCACCACCGCAGCGCGGTCGCCCGCCTCCACGCCCTCGTCGATGGCCCGCTGCACCAGCGACGGGATGCTGACCCGGCCCGCGGTCCAGGCCAGGCCCACGGCCACGCCGGCGGCCAGGCCCCACCGCTGCCGGGACATCTGGCGGCCCAGCAGCCCCCAGCCCTGGCGGGACAGGCCGGCGGCCGACGGGGCGTCGGGGGCCGTCACCCGGCCACCGTCCCGTCACCGTCGTCGCCTCGCACCACCACGGCGGCGAGGGTACCGGCCCCCTCCCGGGCTCCCCCAGCGAGTACCGTCGACCGCTGTCGTGAACCCGCCGCCGACCGCCTCACCGGACCCGACCCCGCCACCGGCGGACCCCCGACCGACGAGGCCCGGTCCGTCGTCCTCGGCCCCCCACTGGCCGGCCCTGGACGGGCTGCGGGGCCTGGCCGTGGCCGCGGTGATCGCCTACCACCTGGGCCACGTCCCCGGCGGCTTCCTGGGCGTCGACCTGTTCTTCGTGCTCTCCGGCTTCCTCATCACCTCGCTCCTGCTGCGGGAGCACACGAGGTCGGGACGGATCGACCTCCGCCGCTTCTGGGAGCGCCGGGCCCGCCGCCTGCTCCCGGCCCTGGCCGCCACCCTGGTGGCGGTGGTGGTCGCGGCCCGGGTGGGCCTGGACCACACGAGGCTGCCGGCCCTGCGGTGGGACGCCCTCACCACCGCCGGCTACGTGGCCAACTGGCGCTACGCCTGGGCCCCGGCCAGCGGCTACTTCGCCGCCGACCCGTCGCCCCTGCGCCACACCTGGTCCCTGGCCATCGAGGAGCAGTACTACGTGGTGTGGCCCCTGGTGGTGGTCGGGGTGCTGGCCCTGGCCGGGCGCCGGGGCGGGGCCCGGGCCCGGGTGGTGGGGGCCGTGGCCCTGGCCGGGGCGGGGGCCAGCACGGCCTGGATGGCCCTCCACGCCGGCGACTGGAGCACCGACCGCCTGTACCTGGGCACCGACACCCGGCTGGCCGCTCCCCTGGCCGGCGCCCTCCTGGCCTGCCTGCTGCACCACCGCTCGGGAGCCGACGGCACCCCGGTCCCACCCCGCCGGGGCGCCCTGCCCCGGTGGGCGCCCTCGGCCCTCACCGGCGTCGCGGTGGCCGGCCTGGCCCTGGCCGTGGCCGTGGTCCACGCCGAGGACGGCTGGATGTACCGGGGCGGCTTCCTGGGGGTCGCGGCCCTGGCCGCCGCGGCCGTGGCTGGCGGGGTGGCCGACGGGAACGGGTCGGCGGCCCGGCTCCTGGCCGCTCGGCCCCTGCGGTGGGTGGGCGAGCGCTCCTACGGGCTGTACCTCTACTCGTGGCCCACCCAGGTGGTGGCCGAGGCCCAGGGCGTGGACGGCGCCGCCCTGACCGCCCTCACCCTGGCCGTGGCCGTCCCGGTGGCCGCGGCCAGCTACCGGTGGCTGGAGATGCCGGTCCGGCGGGGCCGCTCGCTCCGACCGGGCGTGACCCGAACCGGCGTCGCCTCCGGCCAGGCCGCCGCCCTCCCCACGGCCACGGCCCGGCGGCGGGGCCGGTGGTTGGCCCCCACCGGGGCGGTGGCCCTGGTGGTGGTGGCCGCGGTGGTGGCCGGCACGGTGACCGACGCCCGCCCCGACCCCCTGACGGCCAAGACCGAAGATGAGTTCGAGAAGGAGGCCACCCGGCCGGCGGTGACCGTGCCCCCCGGCGCCAACCGCGACGGGGCCCCGCTGCGGGTGCTCCTGGTGGGCGACAGCGTGGGCTACACCCTGGGCGACGCCGTCCCCGACGACCTGCCCGGCGTGGCCTCGGTCGATGGACGGGCCCTGCCCGGCTGCGGCCTCCTGGTCGCCGGCCGGCGGCCCGAGGACCTCATCCGGGCCGGTGTCGCCCCCGACTACGAGGGCTGCGCGGTGCCGGTGGCCGAGGCCGACCGCCTGGGCCTGGAGGGCCGGCCCGACGTCGCCCTCCTGGTCACCGGGGCGTGGGAGACGGCCGACCACGAGCGGGGCGGGCGCACCGTCGGGCCCGGCGACGACGGGTGGCGCGACCAGATCCGGGGCCTCCTGGACACCCGCATCGACCACCTGGGCAGCACCGGGGCGGTGGTGGCCCTGTGGGCCGACCCCTGCGCCCGCACCGAGGACAAGCGGCGGCGCCAGCGTTGGTACCGCGAGGAGGTGCTGGCTCCCGCGGCCGAGGCCGACCCCCGGGCCGTCCTGGTCGACCCGGGGGCGGTGGCCTGCCGGGACGGCCGGGCCGTCACCGACGTGGCCGGGGTGGGCGACCCCCGGCCCGGGGACGGCCAGCACTGGTCCGAGGAGGGGGCGAGGTGGCTGTGGCGGGGGTGGCTGGCCCCGGCCCTCCGCACCGCCCACGACGAGGCGGCCGACGGCAGCGAGCCGCCGGCCGAGCCCCCTTCCACCGAGCCCCCCTCCACCGAGCCCCCCTCCACCGAGGCCCCCGCCCCCGAGACCACCGAGCCGGCCGGACCCCTGCGCACGCTGGTGGTCGGGGACTCCATCGGCTTCACCCTCGACTTCCGGGGCACGGCCGGGGCCACCGAGGCCGGCCTCTTCCTGCTGCCCGGCGCCGCCACCATCGGGTGCGGCCTGATCCGGGAGGGCCGGTCCTTCGACGGGGCCCGGGACGTGACCGCCGAGTGCGACTGGCTGAGCGCCCTGGAGGACGAGCGGGTGGCCCAGGGCCCCGAGGTGGTGTTGGCCGTGTGGGGGGCGTGGGAGATGGCGGGCGCGTCGGGCATCCCGGGCTTCGGCTCGGGGGAGCCGGGTGAACCCGCCTACGACGCCTACGTGCTGGGCCTGCTGCGGGAGCGGCTGGAGGCCATGGGCGCAGGCGGGGCCCGCGTCGTGGTCCTGGGGGTGGACTGCTGGCCCCCCGACGGCGAGACCCGGTCCGTGGAGCGCCTGGGGTGGTGGCGCGCCCTGTCCCGGTCGGTGGCCGACGAGGTGGGCGCCGCCTACCTCGACCCCGGCGAGGCCTTGTGCGCCGATGGTCGCCCCCGCACCGACCTGGAGGGGGTGGGCGACCCCCGCCCCGGGGACGGGGCCCACTGGTCCGAGGCCGGTGCCCAGTGGTTCTGGCGGGCGTGGCTGGGCCCCCGCCTCCACGAGCTGGCCCGGTGACGCTCCCTGCCGGGGCGGGTCGGTGCGGGTTTGGGGGCCAGGATCGAGGGCATGCTCCTTCATCCCCACTCTGGGTGATGTCGTCGCCACTGTATGGTGTCGGCGGAAGGAGCTCTCATGAGAACCCCCCGACCCCGCACCCGTGCCCTGGCCGGCGTGGCGATCGTCCTGTCCCTGGCGCTGGCCGCCTGCATGAGCGCCGAGCAGACCCGGGCCGTCGACGCCCTCAACCGGGACCGCCGGGCCCACGGCCTGCGCTCCCTGCCGACCCACGACGCCCTCAACCAGAAGGCCCAGGCCTGGGCGGACAAGATCGCCCGTGACAACCGCCTGTCCCACTCCAACCTGGCCCAGGGCCTGCCCGGCTGCTACCGCTCGGCCGGCGAGAACGTCGGCTACGACTCCTCCGTCGAGGCCGTGGAGGCCGGCTACATGGCCTCGCCCGGGCACCGGGCCAACATCCTCGACCGCAAGTGGACCCACGTCGGGGTGGGCGCGGCCCGCAACGGGAGCCGCTGGTTCACGGTCCAGGTGTTCCTCCAGGCCTGCTGACCCGGTGGCGGGGTGACCGGCGGCCGAACCGGCTCGCGGGGCGGCATCGCCCGCCGCTCGGCCGCCGTCACCGCCACGCTGGCCCGGCACCTGGCCCGGGTGGGCGACCCGCTCCCCCGCCGGCTGGCCACCGCCTTCACCGAGCTGGGCCCCACCTTCGTGAAGGTGGGGCAGGTCATCGCCTCCAGCCCGGGGCTGTTCCCCCGGGACTGGATCGCCGAGTTCGGCATGCTCCGGGACCAGGTGCCGGCCTTCCCCGCGGCGCAGGCCCGGCGCACCGTCGAGGAGGACCTGGGCCGGCCCCTCCACAGCGTCTTCGCCCACTTCGACGACGTGCCCCTGGCTGCGGCGTCCATCGCCCAGGTCCACGGGGCCACGCTGCTCGACGGGCGGGACGTGGTGGTCAAGGTGCAACGGCCCCGCCTCGACGAGCAGGTCCGCGACGAGCTCCGGGCCCTGCTGCTGGTGTGCGAGGTGCTGGAGCGCATCCCCCAGGCCTCGGTCGGCTCCCCCCGGGCCCTGGCCGAGGACTTCGCCCGCACCCTCCACGAGGAGATGGACTTCCGGCTCGAGGCCGAGAACATGGAGCGCATGCGGCGGCTCCTGCACGACAGCGGCATCGCCGACTGCCGGGTGCCCGAGGTCCACCACCACCTGGTGGGGAAGCGGGTGCTGACCATGGAGCGCATCGACGGCCTGCGCTTCGGGGACGTGGAGGCCATGCGGGCCCACGGCATCGACACCGAGCGCCTGCTGCGCCTCGGGGTGCAGACCGTGGTCGAGGGGGTGCTGGTCCACGGCTTCTTCCACGGCGATCTCCACGCCGGCAACATCTGCGTCCTGACCGACGGCACCTTCGTGCTCTTCGACTTCGGGATCGTGGGCCGCCTCACCGAGTCCACCCGCACCCGGCTGGCCACTTACCTCATGGCCGTCACCACCAACGACTACGCGGCCATGGTCCGGGCCCTGCGCTCCTTCGGCTCGGTGCCGCCGGACGTCGACGTGGACGACATGGCCCGCACCATCCAGGAGCTGTACGAACCGTTCCTGCAGGGCGGGGTGGTGACGGCCCAGCTCGGCCAGCTGATGGACACCATGATCCGCTCCATGGTCCGCTACCGGGTGCGCATCCCCCGGGAGCTGGTGCTGCTGACCAAGCAGATGCTGTACCTGGAGGGGGCGGCGGCCACCCTGGCCCCCGACGCCGACCTGCTCCAGGAGCAGACCCTCATCTACCAGGCCCTCATGGCCAAGCACCCGGACCTGGCCGGGCAGATCGCCGCCGCCGTGCAGCGGGGCCGCGACATGGACGAGGCCATCGCCGCCGGCCGGGCCCTGCCCTGAGCGGTAGCGTGGCCGCCGTGGCCGTCACCACCGAGCCGACCCCGCCCCCCCCGGGCCCCCCCGGAGGGCACCCGCACGGCCCGCCCGGACCCGACCGCCCCCTGGGGCCCGCCTTCCTCCTCCGCCACCGGTGGGTCGCCCCGGTCGGCATGGGGCTGCTGGCCGCGGCCGGCATCGCCTACACCGCCTGGCAGGACCCCAACGCCGACGGCGTGTTCCCCCAGTGCCCCACCCAGGCCCTCCTCGGCGTCGACTGCCCGGGGTGCGGCGGCCTGCGGGCCGTCCACGCCTTCACCCGGGGCGACCTGGCCGGAGCGGCCGACCACAACGTGGTCCTGGCCGTCGCCCTGCCCCTGGTGGTCCTGGTGTGGCTCCGGTGGCTGCTCCACAGCCTCGGGGTGCGGGTGCCCCGGCTCCCCCGCGTCCCCCGCCGGGCCTGGGTCGGCCTGGCCGTGGCCGTCCTGGCCTTCAGCGTCGTCCGCAACCTCGACGGCCTCCCGCTCTTCGAGTACCTGGGCAGCACCGCCTGACCGGCGGCCCCGAGCGGGCCCACCCCTCACAACCGACCACGGGCCTGCCGATCACGGGACGGAGGTCAACGTGCTGGTCGACGAGCTGCTCATCCCCGATCGCCGGGGCACGATCCCGGTCCCCCTGGACCAGAGGGTCACCGTCTTCGCCGGCCTGGCCCCCGCCGGCCGGGCCCGCCTGGCCGGGCTCCTGGTCGAGGCGGTGGCCGGCACCGGACCGACCCGGGCCCGCGTCCGCGACGCCGAGGGCGAGGCCGGGGTGACCGGAGGCCACGCTCCGGCCGACGGCGCGCCCACCGCCGAGGCCCTCCGGCGGGCCATGGTCGTGACCGCGGCCGACCTGGGCCTGGAGGCCACCGCCCCGCACCCGGCCGTGGTGGCCGAGCGCACCTCCACCGTCCTGGCCCTCCGTCAGCTGGAGGCCGAGCAGGGCGCCATCGAGGCCGCCGCGGCCGAGGCCGAGCGCCTCCAGGCCGAGCTCGACGCCCCCACCCGCCTGCTGGTGCCGGCCAGCGCCGCCACCGCCGGCGCCCCCGAGGCCCAGCCGGTGCCCGAGGGCCGGGCCCTGGTGGCCTCGGCCCCCCTCATCGACCGGCTGCTCCAGCGGCGCCAAACGGCCGAGGACGTCCTGGCCGGGCCGTCCGAGCCGCTCGACCGGCTGGACTGGGAGGCCCACCGCCAGGCCGAGGCCGAGATCCGGGCCTGTGACGAGGAGCTGGCCGCCATGGCCGCCGAGGCCGGCGTGGCCGTCGGCCCCGACGGGCCGGGGCCGGCCCTGGCCCGAGCCGTCGCCACCCAGGTCCGGGCCCGCACCCGGACCGGCGCCGGCGCCCCCGGCGAGGACGACGCCCACCGCCTGGTGGCCCGGCGCCGGGCCGTGCTCCGGTCCCGCATCGACGACCTGCCCACCCCCGAGGACGTGTGGGCCGCCCGCCGGCGGGTCCGCATCGCCGCCGAGCACCTGGAGCGGCTGGGCGGGCCGGGGCCGCCGGTGGGCGCCGTCCGCAACGCCCTCCTGGCCCGGGCCGCGGCCCTCCGGCCCCGGGGCGTGGCCCCCATCGCCCCCCTCGTCCTCGACGAGCCGCTGGCCGGCCTCGACCCGGAGGCCCGCTGCGACCTGCTCGATGTGGTGGCCCGGGTGGCCGAGCGCACCCAGGTGGTGGTCCTGACCGGCGACCCCCTGGTCCGGACGTGGGCCCAGCAGCGGGCCGAGCGGGGCGAGCTGCGCCTGGTCGACCTGGGACCCGGCCTCGGGGCCTGACCGGTCAGCCCAGGCGGCGGAGCTGGTCGCGGTAGCGGGGCACGCGGTCCCGGTAGGCCTGGGCGCCGAGCTGGATCATCACCTCGGGATCGACCCGGCCCTCCTTGATCACCGCCGGCACCCCCAGGGCCATGGCCCGGCTGGGCACCTCGGTGTCGTTGGTGACCAGGGCGTTCGCCCCCACCAGGGCCTCCGAGCGGACCACGGCCCGATGGAGCACGACCGCCCCCGAACCGACCAGGGCCCCGTCCTCGATGGTGCAGCCCTCCAGGTGGGCGTTGTGGCCGATGACGCAGTCGTCGCCGACCACGGTGGGCCACATCGACGTGGTGTGGACCACGGTGCCGTCCTGGATGGAGGTCCGGGCCCCGACGGTGATGGTCCCGTCGTCGCCCCGCAGCACCGCGCAGGGCCAGATCGACGACTCGGGCCCCACGGTGACGGCCCCGATGAGCACGGCGTCGGGGTGCACGTAGGCCTCGGGGTGGATGGAGGGCTCCTTGTCACCGAGGGCGTAGAGCGGCATGGGCCCGACCCTACCGACAGGGGCCTACCCTCCTGCCCATGCCCGCCGACCGTCCCCGCTTCGCCCCCGCCGAGGCCCCGATGGCCGACCGGCGCCCGGCCCGGCGGGCCCGCCACGGCCACGACGAGCCCGACGACCTGGGCTGGCTGCGCGACCACGACGACCCCGCCCTCCTGCCCCTGCTGGAGGCCGAGGACGCCCACGCCGACGCGGTGCTGGCCCCCCTCGACCCCCTGGTCGACGCGGTGGAGGGCGAGATCCGGGCCCGGACCCAGGAGGACGACCTGAGCGTCCCCCACCGCAAGGACGGCTGGTGGTACCGGACCCGCACCGCCGAGGGCGCGTCCTACCCCATCCACGAGCGGGCCCCGGTCGGCCGCGACGACGCCCCACCGGCGGCCGACGCCGGGGGCTGGGCCGTGATCCTGGACGAGAACGTCCTGGCCGAGGGCCGCCCGTACCTGTCGGTGGGGGTGGCCGAGGTCAGCCCCGACGGCTCGCTGCTGGCCTACGCCGTCGACCACGACGGCTCGGAGGAGCACGTGCTGCGGGTCCGGGACCTGCGCACCGGCGAGGACCTGGCCGAGGCCATCCCCGGCGTCTCCTACGGGTTCGCCTGGGCCGCCGACGGGGCCACGTTCCTCTACACCACCCTGGACCGGGCCCGGCGCCCCTGGCGGGTCCACACCCACCACCTGGGCTCCGAGCCCACCGGCGCCGAGGACACCCTCGTCCTGGAGGAGCCCGACGACCGGTTCTGGGTCGGCCTGGGGGCCAGCCGCAGCGGCGACCTGATCGTGATCGACGTGGCCTCGGCCGTCACCTCCGAGCTGCACCTGGTCGACGCCCACACCCCCGAGTCCGGGGCCCGGCTGGCCATCCCCCGCCGCCAGGGCATCGAGGTCCAGGCCGCCCACCACGGCGACTGGCTCTACCTGGTCAGCAACGACGAGGCCCTGGACTTCGCCCTGTGGCGGGCCCCGCTGGCCGCCCCCAACCGGGCCCGCTGGCAGCCGGTGATCCCGCACGCGCCCGGCACCCGCCTCCTGGGGGTCGAGGCCTTCGCCGGCCACCTGGTGGTGCACCTGCGCACCGACGGCCGCCCGGCCCTGCGGGTCGTCGACCTGGCCGCCCTGGGCGACGGCGACGACCCGCCGGCCCCGGAGGTGGTGGCCGCCGCCTGCCGCGACCTGGCCTTCCCCGACGGCGGCCACACCCTGGGGGGCGCGGCCAACGAGGAGTGGGGCACCACCCGCTACCGCTTCACGTACCAGTCGCTCACCACCCCGGCCACCGTGCTCGAGGAGGACGTGGCCACCGGCGAGCGGGTCGAGCTGAAGCGCATGCCGGTGCTGGGCGACTTCGACCCCGACCACTACCGGGCCACCCGGGTGTGGGCCACGGCACCCGACGGCACCCGGGTCCCGGTGTCGCTGGCCCGCCACCGGGACGTGCCCCAGGACGGCACCGCCCCCCTCGTCCTGTACGGCTACGGCGCCTACGAGATCAGCATGGACCCGTGGTTCTCCATCGCCCGGCTGTCGCTCCTGGACCGGGGGGTGGTCTTCGCCGTGGCCCACGTCCGGGGAGGCGGGGAGATGGGCCGGGGCTGGTACGAGGACGGCAAGCTCCTGGCCAAGCCCCACTCGTTCTCGGACCTGGTGGCCGCGGCCGACCACCTGGCCGCCGAGAGCTGGTGCGCCCCCGACCGCATCGCCACCCGGGGCGGCTCGGCCGGCGGCCTGCTGGTGGGGGCGGCCCTGAACCGGGCCCCCGAGCGGTTCCGGGCCGTGGTGGCCGAGGTGCCCTTCGTCGACGCCCTCAACACCATCCTCGACCCCGACGCCCCCCTGACGGCCACCGAGTGGGAGGAGTGGGGCAACCCCATCACCGACCCGGACGTGTTCGCCTGCATGCGCTCCTACAGCCCCACCGAGAACGTGGGGGCGGGTCCCCACCCGGCGGTGCTGGCCACCGGCGGCCTCCACGACCCCCGGGTCGGCGTGCACGAGCCGGCCATCTGGGTGCAACGCCTGCGGGAGCGGACCGAGCCCTCCCCCGATCGCCCGGTGGTGTTCCGGGTCGAGCTGGGGGCCGGCCACGGCGGGCCGTCGGGCCGCTACGACGCCTGGCGCCGCGAGGCCGAGATCCTGGCCTTCCTGCTCACCGCCCTGGACGTGGGCGCCGGCGACGGGCCTCAGCGCTCCAGCGAGGCGTAGCCCCCCCGGTAGAACACCAGGGGGTGGCCCTCGTCGGCCACGGCCAGGTCGTGGACCCGCCCCAGCACGATGTCGTGGTCGCCGCCGGGCAGCACCTCGGCCAGCTCGCAATCGATCCACGCCACCGCGTCGTGGAGGCGGGGAGCGCCCGACCACGGGGCGGCGTCGTAGCCGATGCCGGCGAACTTGTCCTCGCCCTTGCCGGCGAACACCCGGCACACGTCCTCCTGGTGGGCGCCCAGCACGTTGACGCAGAACCGGCCGGCGGCCCGGATCCGGGGCCAGCTCGACGACTGCGACCCGACGCAGAAGCCGACCAGGGGCGGGTCGAGCGACACCGAGAAGAACGACCCCACGGCCAGGCCCACCCGCTGGCCGTCGTGCTCGCTGGCGATGACGGTGATGCCGGTCGGGAAGTGGCCCAGCACCTGGCGGAAGCGGGCCGGGTCGACGGTGGGGTCGGGCATGGGGGCAGGGTAGGCGGGGCGGCGGGCGGTCAGTAGCTGCGGGGCAGGCCCAGCACGCTCTGGGCCAGGTAGTTGAGGGTCATCTCCTGGCTCACCGGCGCCACCTGCATGATCCGGGCCTCCCGCCAGTAGCGGCCCACGTGGTACTCCTCGGCGAAGCCCAGCCCGCCGTGGACCTGGACGGCCCGGTCGCAGGCCGCGAAGCCGGCATCGGCGGCCAGGTACTTGGCCGTGTTGGCCTCCTCGCCGCAGGGCTGGCCCCGGTCGTAGCGCCAGGCCGCCAGCTGGGTCATCACCCAGGCGGCCCGCAGCCGGGCGTGGGCGTCGGCCAACGGGTGGCTGAGGGCCTGGTTGGCCCCGATGGGCCGCCCGAACACCTCGCGCTCCGTCGCGTAGGCCACGGCCCGGCGCAGGGCGGCCAGGCCGGTGCCGATGGCCTCGGCCGCGATCAGGACCCGCTCGGGGTTGAGCCCGGCCAGGAGGTGGCGGAAGCCCTGGCCCTCCTCCCCCACCAGGCGCCAGCCCTCGACCGGCAGGTCGTCGTAGAACACCTCGCAGCTGCCCACCGCGTTGCGGGCCGTCTTGGGGATGGGCCGGATCTCCACGTGCGCCGGGTCGAGGTCGACCAGGAACAGGCTGAGCCCGTCCAGCCGCCCGGCCTCGGCCTCGCCGGTGCGGGCCAGCAGGAGGCACACCTCGGACTCCTCGGCCTTGGAGGTCCAGATCTTCTTGCCCGAGATGCGCCAGCCGTCGCCGTCCCGGGTGGCCCGGGTGGCGATGCGGGACGTGTCGGTGCCGGCGTCGGGCTCGGTCACCCCGAAGGCCACGTGCAGCTCGCCGGCCGCGGCCCGGGGCAGGAAGGCGTCCTTGAGCCGGTCGCTCCCGAAGCGCACCACCGGCTCCAGGCCGAACACGGTGAGGTGCAGGGCGGTGCAGCCGTTCATGGCCGCCCCCGACGCCGCCACCTCCCGCATGAGCACCGCGGCCTCGGCGATGCCGCACCCACCCCCGCCGTACTGCTCGGGGATGGCCACCCCCACCCAGCCCCCCCCGGCCATGGCCCGGTAGAACTCCCACGGGAACCGGTGCTCACGATCGCAGGCCGACCAGTACCCGTCATCGAAGGCGCCGGTCACGGCCCGCACCCCGGCGGCCAGGGCCTCGTGGTCGGGGTCGTCGCTGAAGTCCACGGCCGCCGACGCTACGCCCCCACCCCGGAGCGGCCGCGCTCACCTTGGGACCAGTGACGACGCATGTGGCGGCCCTCGGTCCAAAGTTCGGGTGGGCGGGGCCGACTCCCCGGTGGACGGCCCGAGGGGTCAGCGGCTGAGGGCGGCCCGGGCCGGACCGGCCGGCGGGGCGGCGGACCCGGCCGTCAGGGCGATGGTGGTCCCCTCGGCCCCGGCGATGACCTCGTCCAGGCCCCGGGCCGCGCCGAGCTGGCGGGCGTGGTCGACCAGGGCATCGACGGCGGTGTCGTGGCGCTCGGGGTCGTGGTGGAACAGGGCCAGGCGGCGGGCCCCGGCGGTGGCGGCCACGTGCACTGCGTAGTCCACCGTGCAGTGGCCCCAGTCGGACTTGGCCGCCAGGTCGGGGGCGGTGAACTGGGCGTCGTGGATGACCAGGTCGGCACCGTCGCACAGGGCCAGCGCCCCTTCGGCCACCGTGTCGGTGCCGTCGACGGGCTGCTGGTGGTCGCTGATGTAGGCGATGGACACCCCGTCGACCTCGACCCGGTAGCCGTTGGTGGCCCCCACGTGGGGCACGCTGCGGGCGGTGACCACGGCCCCGTCGACCTCGACGGTCTCGCCGTCGGTGAAGTCCACGAAGTCGATGTGGCCATGGAGGTCCTCGGCCCGGACCGGGAAGTAGGGCGGGCGCATGAACTCGCCGAAGGCCTCGGCCAGGCTCAGGGCCGGCTCGGGCCGGGGGGCGTAGACGGCCAGGTGGGCCCCGGGGGCCAGGACGGGCACGAAGAACGGGAGGCCCTGGACGTGGTCCCAGTGGATGTGGGTGACGAAGGCGGTGCCGGTGAAGGTGCCGTCGGTGGGCTGGGTCTGGCCGAAGAAGCGCAGCCCGGTGCCGAGGTCGAGGATGATCGGCGCGTGGCCCGGCCGCTCGATGCTCACGCAGGCCGTGTTGCCCCCGTAGCGGCGGTTGGCGTCGCACGGGCACGGCGTGGATCCCCGCACGCCCCAGAAGGTGATGTCGACCACGGATCGTCCCCTTGTCACCGCCCCCCAGGTGGCGACGCAACCTAGTTCCGCCCGGGGGTCCGGTCACCGGGCTGTGACAGGATTCTCAGATACCCCGGCAAGCAGGACCTGCGTGGGCGCGAGCGCGCCGGGCCTGCGGCGGGGCCGGCGCCCCGTCGGTAGCTTCGGCCCGATGGATCCCACCCCCGTTCCCGACGGCCTGGCCCTCGAGCGCACCCAGCTCGACGACCTCGACGTCGCCTGGCTCACCGTGCCCGGTGTCGACCCCGGGGCCCCGCTGGCCCTCTGCCTGCACGGGTTCCCGGACGCCGCCCCCACCTGGCGCTTCCTCCTACCGGCGCTGGCCCGGGCCGGGTTCCGGCCGGTGGCGCCGTGGCTGCGGGGCTACGCCCCCACCTCCGTCCCCGCCGACGGGCTCTACCAGGTGGGCGCCCTGGCCCGCGACGCCGTGCGCCTGCACGAGGCCCTGGGTGGCGGGCCCGACGCGGTGATCGTGGGCCACGACTGGGGGGCCATGGCCACCTATGCCGCGGTGGGCTGGCAGCCCGACCGGTGGCGCCGGGCCGTGGCCATGGCCGTGCCCCCGGCCGGGGCCATGTTCGGGGGGCTGACCTCCTACGACCAGCTCCGGCGCAGCTGGTACATGTTCTTCTTCCAGAGCCCGCTGGCCGAGGGGGTGGTGGCTGCCGACGACCTGGCCTTCGTCGACCGGCTGTGGGCCGACTGGTCGCCGGGCTACGACCCCTCCCCCGACCTGCCGGCGGTGAAGGCCGCCCTGGGCGGCCCCGAGAACCTGGCCGCAGCCCTGGGCTACTACCGGGCCACCCTGGGGACCGGGACGACCGACCCGTCCCTGGACGCGGCCCAGGCCGGGTGGATGGTCCCCACCCCGGTGCCCACCCTCTACCTCCACGGCCGCGACGACGGCTGCCTGGGCGCCGATCTGGTGGCCGACGCCGGGGCCCACCTCCCGGCCCCCGGCTCCCGGGCCGAGATCCTGGACGGGGTGGGCCACTTCCTCCACGTCGAGGCCCCTGACCTGGTCAACCCGCTGGTCACCGCGTTCCTGGCCGAGGGGGCGTGATGGCCGGCCCCGCCGAGGTGACCCCCGAGGACCTGGTCACCCTCCACCACATCGAGCGGCTCAAGCACGCCTACTTCCGGTGCCTCGACCAGAAGCTCTGGGACGAGATGGCCACCCTCCTGGCCCCGGACGTGGAGGCCGCCTACTCGGGCGGCACCAACTCGTTCTCGGGGCGCGACACGGTGCTCGACTTCCTCCGCCGGTCCATGGGGGCCGACACCTTCCACTCTTCCCACCACGCCCACCACCCGGAGATCGACCTGCTGGGCCCGAACGAGGCCGTCGGGGTGTGGGCCATGGAGGACACGGTGATCATGCTCGACCTCGACATCACCATCCGGGGAGCCGGCTTCTACCAGGACCGCTACGTCCGCCGTGACGGCCGCTGGCTCATCGCCGCCACCGGCTACAAGCGCCTGTGGGAGGAGCTGTCGCCCCGCTCCTCGGTCGAGGGCTTGCAGCTCACCGCCTCGTGGTGGACCACCGACGGCCGCAGCTCCCTCGCCGGGTGACCCCGGTCCGACGACCCGGCGCGACATCCGTCGAGAGGAGCGACACACCGATGTGCCCACGAGCCGGATCGGCGCCGGGTGCCACCGACGCCGACCGGCCCAGGGGCGCAACAGCTAGTCGCGGCTGCTGACGCAGGTGGGTGGGTTGGCGGCCTCGTTGACCCGTACGCAGCGCAGGCCGCGCTGTTCGATCAGGGCCCAGTCGTCGTGGTCGCTGAGGAGCAGGGTGCCGTCGTGGAGGGCGAGGTTGATCTGGCCGTCGCCGTTGATGTCGTATTGGACCGACGGTTCGATGGTGCCGTCTTCGTCCCAGTCGATGTCCACCCCCGCGCAGATGCCATCCCGCTCGTCCAGGTCGGATTCGTCCAGGGGAGCGTTGAGGCCCTGGGAGTAGCCGATCGCTGCGTCACCCTCGCCGTCGCAATCGGTGTCGATCCCCGCATCGGTGTAGCGGTAGTTCATGACGGAGGCGTAGTTCGGGAAGCGGTTGGCGAAGAGCAAGTTCCCGCCGTGCTGGAGCCCGAGGTTGTGGCCCAGCTCGTGCATCAGGAACCGGGCGTAGCGACCCGGGTCGGGATCGTTGCACCGGACCCCGAGGGTGAAGTCGTTGCCGAACACCTCGCCCAGACCACCTGCCGGCAACATGATGACGTAGTGGAAGACGCCCAGACGGGCGGGCTGGAAGTGCGCGGACTTCGCCGCTTCGAACTCGGGCCCGTTCGGGTTGTCGTCCATGACACCGTCGGGTTCGGTGATGGCGTTGCCGCCGGTGAAGCCCCCGCCCTGGCCGTAGTCAGCGATCAGGTTGATGCCCCCCGTGCCGTCCGGGTTGAGAACCGGTGCCGCCGCGAACGCCCCCGCCATGGCGGTCACCGCGGTGGCCGTCGGACGCAGCCCGGTCGGGCAGGCGGGAACGTCGAGCCAGTCGGTTTCCAGGAACAGGTCCTTGTGGGTGGCCCGAGCGCCCATGGCCCGTAGGTTCAGGCCACCGAGACCCA